>Ga0163216_100214_pt1 | contig 134747 bp, 126 predicted proteins | sample SynspAceP_FD_167610 | JGI IMG/M metagenome (GOLD analysis project Ga0163216, IMG submission 167610) | Saline lake microbial communities from Ace Lake in Antarctica - Synechococcus sp. Ace-P (Illumina Assembly) | ecosystem: Environmental > Aquatic > Non-marine Saline and Alkaline > Saline ... | reverse complement strand
CGTGATCGCCGCTGTCAACGTTGTCTTGCCATGATCCACGTGACCAATCGTTCCCACGTTTACGTGGGGCTTGGTACGTTCAAACTTGCCTTTTGCCATGATATTCCTCTCGCTATTTTATTTGCTACGGGCCGCGATAATTTCCTCGGCCACATTTTTGGGTGCTTCCGCGTAATGCTTGAATTCCATCGTGTAACTTGCCCGCCCTTGAGTCAGCGAGCGCAGGTTCGTGGCATAGCCGAACATCTCGGCTAGAGGCACTTCTGCACGAATAGTTTTACCGCCACCGATCATATCGTCCATACCTTGGACCATGCCACGCCGTGAGGACAAATCGCCCATCACGGTACCAGCATAATCTTCTGGTGTTTCAACTTCGACAGCCATGGTTGGCTCAAGCAAAACCGGGCTTGCCCTACGCATGCCTTCCTTGAATGCCATGGAGCCGGCCATACGGAAAGCATTTTCGTTGGAGTCAACATCGTGGTACGAGCCGAAGAACAAAGTGGCTTTAATATCAACAACGGGGTATCCCGCCAAAACACCAGCGGGTAATGTTTCTTGAATGCCTTTGTCTACCGCGGGGATGTATTCGCGTGGAACAACACCACCTTTAATAGAGTCAACAAACTCGTAGCCACCACCAGAAGGTAGGGGCTCTAATTTAAGTACCACGTGACCGTACTGACCACGGCCGCCGGATTGTTTAACAAACTTACCTTCAACTTCTTCACACACTTTACGGATTGTTTCGCGGTACGCCACCTGGGGCTTACCAACGTTAGCTTCCACGCCAAACTCCCGGCGCATGCGATCCACCAAAATCTCAAGGTGAAGCTCTCCCATACCAGAAATAATCGTTTGGCCAGACTCCTCATCAGTATGAACACGAAATGACGGATCTTCTTGGGCCAAACGTGACAGCGCTAAACCCATTTTTTCTTGATCGGCTTTTGTCTTTGGTTCAACGGCCTGTGAAATGACAGGCTCGGGGAATATCATGCGTTCGAGCAGGATGTGAGAGTCGACATCACACAGGGTTTCACCTGTGGTGACATCTTTCAAACCCACGACGGCAGCAATATCACCCGCAATCACTTCCTTGATTTCTTCGCGATTGTTAGCGTGCATCTGCAAAATACGACCAATACGCTCTTTCTTACCCTTAATCGGGTTGTAAACAGTATCGCCAGACTTTAAGACACCGGAATAAACGCGTACAAAGGTCAATTGACCCACGTAAGGATCCGTCATCAGCTTGAAAGCCAATGCCGAGAACTTTTCGCTGTCATCGGCTTTGCGAGTAATCGGAGAACCATCATCTAGCTCGCCCTTGACCGGTGGAATATCGATCGGTGAAGGCAAGAACTCAATCACCGCATCAAGCATCCGCTGCACGCCTTTGTTTTTAAAGGCTGTGCCGCAAAGCATCGGTTGGATTTCATTGGCGATCGTACGCTGGCGAATAGCCATGTTGATTTCTTCTTCTGACAAGTCACCTGTTTCAAGGTACTTGTTCATCAACTCCTCGGTTGATTCAGCTGCGGTCTCCAGCAAATTCTCACGCCACTGCTTGGCTTGCTCCAACAAATCGGCTGGAATCTCTCTGTACTCAAATTTTGTGCCCTGACTTTCCTGATCCCAGATGATCGCTTTCATCTTGGTGAGGTCGACAACACCAACAAAATCTTCCTCAGCACCAATTGGAATAACAATGGGCACCGGATTTGCTTTCAACCGCAACTTTAACTGGTCGTACACCTTGAAAAAGTTAGCGCCCGTGCGGTCCATTTTGTTCACAAAGGCCAGCCGGGGGACACCATACTTATTTGCTTGGCGCCATACGGTTTCTGATTGTGGTTGCACACCACCGACCGCGCAATAGACCATGCACGCGCCATCAAGCACACGCATTGAACGCTCAACTTCAATCGTAAAGTCAACGTGCCCTGGTGTGTCGATCACATTGATGCGATGCTCAGGCAGGTTATTGGCCATGCCTTTCCAGAAAGCTGTCGTGGCAGCCGACGTGATGGTAATACCACGCTCTTGCTCTTGCTCCATCCAATCCATGGTGGCAGCACCATCGTGCACCTCACCAATTTTGTGATTGACACCGGTATAAAACAGGATGCGTTCTGTGGTCGTGGTTTTTCCTGCGTCGATGTGCGCAGAGATACCGATGTTACGGTAGTGCTGGATCGGGGTTTTACGGGCCATGATAATGACTTCCTAAAGTTACCAGCGGAAATGGCTAAACGCTTTGTTAGCTTCCGCCATTTTGTGTGTATCGTCGCGCTTTTTCATCGCGGACCCTCGCCCTTCGGCGGCGTCTAACAGTTCACCCGCTAGCCGTAGGTCCATCGATTTTTCGCTGCGCTTCTTAGCGGCTTCTCTTAACCAACGCATAGCTAATGCCAAGCGTCGGACAGGACGCACTTCAACGGGCACCTGATAGTTGGCACCACCAACGCGGCGGCTTTTTACTTCAACCAATGGTTTGATGTTGTTAATTGCCAAGTCAAATACTTCCATCGGCTCTTTGCCGCCTTTGGTTTTGACCTGCTCCAAAGCTCCATAAACCATGCGCTCTGCGACGGCTTTTTTACCGGAGAGCATAACAACGTTCATGAACTTGGCTAACTCAACACTACCGAATTTTGGATCCGGTAAGATTTCGCGTTTTGGTACTTCGCGGCGACGTGGCATTTCTATTCCTTTTTCTCAGTTCAGTTGGGACGCTTAGTCCCTCGGCCTGTCAGATGACAAACCACTTACATTCCCGGTGTTTTCCGGTCGGTCACTGCGTTTATGCAGTGTTTTACTTCTTCTTGGTCCGCTTAGCACCATACTTAGAGCGCGATTGCTTACGATCCTTAACGCCCTGTAGATCAAGCGAACCGCGAACAATGTGGTAACGAACACCCGGCAAATCTTTCACTCTACCGCCGCGCACGAGCACCACTGAGTGCTCCTGCAAGTTGTGCCCTTCACCGCCGATGTAAGAGATGACTTCAAAACCGTTGGTCAAACGCACTTTTGCGACTTTACGCAGAGCTGAGTTAGGTTTTTTTGGTGTCGTTGTATATACGCGAGTACACACGCCACGACGCTGCGGGCATTCTTCGAGCGCCGGACTTTTGCTTTTAATCGTGGCCACAGCCCTAGGCTTGCGCACGAGTTGATTGATGGTTGGCATACCTCTTTCCTATAAAACCGGCAGGAATGTCCCTGCTCGGCGTTCTTAAATCCGCGGATAATTCCAAATTAACGTATCCACCCCCGGACGGAGAACCGTAAAAGAGCGGATATGCCACCGGTGGTATCAAATACTAAAAACTGTTTGCACCGGGTACTTCATCAGAAAATACTTTAAAAACGAGTGTTTACTTTGTATGTTTAATTAAGCGAGCCCACACGCTGCTTGCTTGCTTGCTTGCTTGCTTGCTTGCTTGCTTGCTTGCTTGCTTGCTTGCTTGCTTGCTTGCTTGCTTGTTTACTTACTTGATTCGAACTACCCGACAAGATCGACTTATTGGGATCTGCAAACCCATTTACCTAAGCAAAGCAACGCGAGTTCTTCTAAAGTGACAGGGAGGCTTACGCCACCGCCTATGACCAACAGAGCCCGAGAGCTTATCCTATGCAACTGCGCTTGTCAAATGTCGCATGGGTGCAATCGAACCTGGCTTTTTGGCCAGGTTCGATCAACGCCTTTTGCTAAAGTGCCGGTTTATCGTCAGTTTCAGACAAATCCTGAAAATCCGCATCACCTTCAGTCACTGTTGCTGGCGCATCTTCAAATGGATTTGCGAGTGCTTTTGCTGCTTCGCGCTCGGCCGCATCACTGATTTCCTTATCGCGACGGGCATCATGATAAGCCATGCCTGTGCCCGCAGGAATTAGTCGACCAACAATGACGTTCTCTTTGAGACCACGCAAATCATCACGTTTGCCCATAATGGCGGCTTCCGTTAATACTCGGGTTGTCTCTTGGAATGAGGCCGCTGAAATAAACGAGTCCGTTGAGAGTGAAGCTTTCGTAATACCCAATAAGACGTTTTCGTGTGTAGCAGGCAACTTTTGGGCAGCCTCCATCCGATCGTTTTCGTTGAGTAACTCTGAGCGCTCGACCTGCTCGCCAGGAATGAAGCTGGTGTCACCCGCATCCATAATCAATACACGACGCAGCATTTGTCTAACAATCACCTCAATGTGCTTGTCATTGATCTTCACACCCTGCAGACGATAGACATCTTGAACCTCATCAACCACGTAGGTGGCCAACCGCTCAATGCCTTTTAACCGCAGAATGTCGTGTGGATCTGGCGGACCATCAACGATTGTTTCACCCTTATTAACCACTTGCCCGTCATGTACCAAAACTTGCTTTTCTTTGGGTATCAAGAACTCATGCGACACCCCATCTAAATCGGTGATAACCAAGCGCTGTTTGCCTTTGGTGTCTTTACCGAATGACACGGTACCAGTGATTTCAGCCAACAATCCGGCGTCTTTGGGTGAGCGCGCTTCAAAGAGTTCAGCCACGCGCGGCAGACCACCTGTGATATCCCGTGTTTTTTGCGACTCTTGTGGAATACGAGCCAAAACCTCACCGATTTGTACGGTTTGACCATCACGCACGGTAATCAGTGCGCCAACAGGGAATGAAATACTAACGGGATGATCGGTACCTGCAATTTTGACATCTTCACCCGTTTCACCGGTCAGCTTGATTTGTGGCCGCTGCACGGTTTTGTTTCCGCGCGTTTTGGGCGTAATAACAACCAAGGTAGACAATCCCGTGACTTCGTCTAACTGCCTAGCAACTGTCACACCTTCTTCAATGTGTTCGAATCGGATGCCACCAGCATATTCAGAAATAATAGGTCGTGTCAGTGGATCCCATGTCGCCAAACGTGAGCCGGCCTTTAAATTGTCTCCGTCATTAACTTGTAACGTTGCACCATAAGGCACCTTATGACGTTCACGCTCGCGCTCATTCTCGCCATAAATGACAATTTCGCCTGACCTTGAAATCGCAACGCGTTCGCCCTTTGGATTGGTAACGTAGCGCATGGTGCTCGCAAAACGAACCGTTCCAGCCGACTTGGTTTCAACGCTGTTAGCCATCGCAGAACGAGACGCCGCACCACCGATGTGGAACGTACGCATGGTTAGCTGCGTACCTGGCTCACCAATCGACTGCGCCGCGATCACACCAACGGCCTCACCGACGTTAACCAAAGCACCACGACCGAGGTCGCGACCGTAACAGTGAGCACACAGTCCATGACGCGTTTCGCATGTCAACGGCGTACGTACCCTGACTTCGTCCACACCCAGTCGATCAATGAAGTCGACCAAGTCTTCGTCAAGTAGCGTCCCAGCGGCAATAGCCGTTTCCTGGGAGTCAGGGTTGACGATATCAACGGCTGCCACACGACCCAAAATGCGTTCGCGCAACGGTTCAATAACCTCGCCGCCTTCAACCAATGCCTTCATCGAATAACCAAGCGAGGTGCCGCAATCACTTTCGGTAATGACCAAATCTTGCGTCACGTCAACCAGACGACGCGTCAGGTAACCTGAGTTAGCCGTCTTAAGAGCGGTATCTGCCAAACCTTTCCGAGCACCGTGTGTTGAAATAAAGTACTGCAACACATTTAACCCTTCACGGAAATTTGCTGTAATCGGCGTCTCAATAATCGACCCGTCAGGCTTAGCCATCAATCCACGCATACCAGCAAGCTGTCGAATTTGAGCCGCCGAGCCACGGGCGCCAGAATCAGCCATCATGTAGATTGAATTGAACGACTCTTGTGAAGTCTCTTTTCCGTGTCGGTCAATAACAGGCTCTACTGCTAGCTGCTCCATCATCGCTTTACCGACTTTATCGCCAGCCTTGCCCCAGATATCCACTACATTGTTGTAGCGCTCTTGAGTAGTCACTAGGCCAGACGAGTATTGCTTATCAATTTCCTTGACCTCGTTGCTGGCAAGCGCCAATATGTCGGCCTTTACTGCTGGGATCAACATATCGCCCATGGCAATTGAAATGCCACCACGGGTTGCCAAGCGAAATCCTGACTGCATCAATTTATCAGCGAAAATCACCGTATCGCGAAGACCGCAACGGCGGAACGATTGGTTGATGAGGCGTGAGATTTCCTTCTTTTTTAGCGTCCGATTCATGGCATCAAAAGGCAACCCTTTGGGCCTGATTTCCGACAACAACGCTCGACCCACTGTGGTTTCGACGCGCTTTAATTCCGAGACCCATTCGCCTTTTTCATCGCGCGACCATTCGGTTAAACGAACAGTTACCCGGCTTTGCAAATCAACTTGCTTGTTGTCGTAGGCACGTTGTACCTCTGACACGTCAGCAAAGAACATGCCCTCGCCTTTACCATTTACGCTCGATCTCGAGGCGTAGTAAAGTCCGAGCACGATATCCTGTGATGGCACGATTGATGGCTCACCGTTCGCAGGGAACAACACGTTATTGGAAGCCAACATTAATGTGCGGGCTTCAACTTGCGCTTCAAGCGACAGAGGTACGTGAACAGCCATTTGGTCGCCGTCGAAGTCGGCGTTAAAGGCTGCGCAGACCAATGGGTGCAATTGAATGGCTTTGCCTTCAATCAATACTGGCTCGAAGGCTTGAATACCCAACCGGTGCAACGTTGGCGCACGGTTCAGCATCACGGGATGCTCCCGAATGACCTCTTCAAGAATATCCCACACCACCGGCTCTTGGCTCTCTACAAGCTTCTTTGCCGCTTTAATGGTGGTAGCCAATCCCATAATTTCCAAACGATTGAAAATAAATGGTTTGAACAATTCGAGTGCCATCAACTTAGGCAAACCGCATTGGTGTAGCTTCAGCGTAGGGCCCACGACAATGACCGAACGACCGGAGTAATCGACTCGCTTACCCAAAAGGTTTTGACGGAAGCGACCGCTTTTACCTTTGATCATGTCAGACAAGGATTTGAGCTGGCGCTTGTTCGCGCCTGTCATCGCTTTGCCGCGACGTCCGTTGTCTAGCAATGAATCAACCGATTCTTGCAACATCCGCTTTTCATTGCGAAGGATGATTTCGGGTGCTTTCAACTCCAACAAACGCTTCAAACGGTTGTTACGGTTAATGACGCGACGATATAGGTCGTTTAGATCAGAAGTCGCAAAGCGTCCGCCATCGAGCGGCACCAAGGGGCGCAAATCAGGCGGCAGCACTGGCAGCACTTCCATCACCATCCAGTCGGGCTTGATACCTGACTTTTGAAAACCCTCTAGTACTTTAAGACGCTTTGAAATCTTCTTTATCTTGGCATCTGATGAAGTCGCCTTGAGCTCGCCGCGCAAGATCTCAACTTCTTTGTCTATATCGATAGTGCGCAACAGTTCGCGAACGGCTTCAGCGCCCATGAGGGCTTTGAATTCGTCACCATACTCTTCGGTCTTGGCTAAAAAGTCATCGTCAGACATGATCTGACCACGCTTTAATGGCGTCATGCCTGGTTCAATCACACACCAAGCCTCAAAGTACAAGACCCGCTCGATATCACGCAGCGTCATATCCAAAACCATGCCTAAACGTGAAGGCAGGCTCTTCAAGAACCAGATATGAGCGACCGGGCTAGCAAGCTCGATGTGCCCCATGCGCTCGCGGCGAACTTTGGCAACAGTGACTTCTACGCCGCATTTTTCGCAGATAACACCGCGGTGCTTTAGCCGTTTGTACTTACCGCAAAGGCACTCATAGTCTTTGATGGGTCCAAAAATCTTGGCGCAAAATAGACCATCACGTTCTGGTTTAAATGTACGGTAGTTGATGGTTTCGGGTTTACGAACCTCCCCGTACGACCAAGACCGAATCTTCTCAGGCGATGCGATACCAATTTTGATGGCATCAAATTGCTCGTCTTGTGTGACTTGCTTAAATAAGTCGAGTAGCGCTTTCATTATTTACGCTCCAAATCCATGTCGAGGGCTAGAGAACGAATCTCTTTAACCAACACGTTGAACGATTCCGGCATACCGGCCTCGATCGTGTGATCGCCTTTGACAATGTTTTCGTAAAGTTTGGTGCGACCGCTGATGTCATCGGACTTAACCGTCAACATCTCTTGCAAGGTGTAGGAAGCACCGTAGGCCTCAAGTGCCCAGACCTCCATTTCACCAAATCGCTGACCACCAAACTGGGCTTTACCACCGAGAGGCTGCTGTGTAACTAAAGAATACGGTCCCGTTGAACGGGCATGCATCTTGTCATCAACCAAGTGGTGAAGTTTGAGGTAATGCATGTAACCGATGGTCACTGGCCGCTCAAACTGATCTCCGGTACGTCCATCAACCAACCAAGCCTGGGTGCGACTTTCGGTTAGTCCCAAGGACTGAGCGACTTCATCTGGATAAGCCATCTCCAGCATTTTGGTGATTTCCGATTCCGCTGCCCCATCAAAAACAGGGGTTGCGAATGGCACACCATTTTTGAGATTGCTTGCCAACTCTAGTAACTCATCATCCTTCAAGCTGTTGATTTGCGCACCCGCTCCGGTCTCGTTATAAATGCGATCAATGTAATGACGCAGCGCTTTGATTTGCACTTTTTTCTCGTCACGCATCATGTCTTCAATACGTTTGCCAAGTCCTTTAGCTGCCCACCCTAAGTGAACCTCTAGCACTTGACCCACGTTCATCCGTGATGGAACGCCAAGTGGGTTCAAAACGATGTCAACAGGCGTACCGTCCGCCATGTGCGGCATGTCTTCGACGGGCACGATTCGGGAGACAACACCTTTGTTGCCATGGCGTCCCGCCATTTTGTCGCCTGGTTGAAGCCGGCGCTTAACAGCCAAGTACACCTTGATCATCTTAAGCACACCTGGTGGCAATTCGTCACCTTGGGTAAGCTTTTTACGCTTCTCTTCAAAAGCCAAATCAAACTGGTGACGCTTAGATTCAAGCGACTCTTTGGCTTGCTCGAGAACGAGCGCAAATTCTTCGTCAGTTAAACGAATGTCAAACCATTGCCAGCGGTCGAGTTCAGCCAAGTAGTCCTTTGTAATGGCCGTGCCTTTGACCAGCTTGCGTGGCCCGCCATTGACTGGCTTACCGTTTAGCATTTTCTCAATACGGTCAAACGTGTCGTTTTCGACGATTCGTAATTGATCGTTTAAGTCGAGCCGATAACGCCGTAACTCATCGTCAATGATTGCTTGGGCGCGCTTGTCACGAACAATACCTTCTCTCGTGAAAACTTGCACATCAATGACTGTGCCAACCATACCAGAGGAGACTCTTAACGATGTGTCTTTGACGTCAGAAGCTTTCTCGCCAAAAATGGCGCGCAGCAGCTTTTCTTCAGACGTTAGCTGGGTTTCACCCTTAGGTGTGACTTTGCCTACCAACACATCATCGGCACGTACTTCGGCACCAATATGCACAATGCCTGACTCGTCAAGACGATTGAGTTGAGTTTCCGCTAAATTGCTGATGTCCCGCGTGATCTCTTCTGGTCCTAACTTTGTATCGCGAGCAACGACGGTCAACTCTTCGATATGAATAGAGGTATATCGATCATCAGATACAACACGCTCCGAGAGCAGAATCGAGTCCTCAAAATTGTAACCATTCCAAGGCATAAACGCGATCAACATGTTTTGACCGAGGGCCAATTCGCCCAGATCTGTCGATGCGCCATCGGCAATGACATCACCCTTGGCCACTTTGTTTCCACGTCCAACAATTGGTCGCTGGTTGATGTTCGTGTTTTGGTTTGATCGTGTGTATTTGATCAAGTTGTAGATATCAACACCAACTTCTCCAACAACGTTTTCGTCGTCGTTGACACGAATAACGATTCGGTCGGCATCAACGTGGTCGATAATGCCGCCACGCAAAGCTTGTACCGTTGTGCCTGAGTCGACAGCCACGGTGCGCTCAATACCCGTTCCAACCAGCGATTTTTCGGGTCGCAAGCAGGGTACCGCTTGCCGTTGCATGTTTGCGCCCATTAGGGCACGGTTCGCATCGTCGTGCTCCAAGAATGGAATCAACGAGGCCGCAACAGAGACAATCTGCGACGGTGCAACGTCCATGTAGTTGATATTGGCTGGCGCCGTTAGAAGTGTTTCACCAGCTTGGCGACAAGCAACCAAATCATCGACGAAAACACCTGTTTCGCTAAGTTGTGCGTTCGCTTGTGCAATAACAAAGTTGCTTTCTTCGATAGCCGATAGGTAATCAATTTCTTGCTTTACCTGACTGCCTTCCACCTTGCGATAAGGCGTTTCTAAGAAACCATACTCATTTAGTCGTGCGTACAACGCCATTGAGTTAATCAGACCAATATTTGGTCCTTCTGGCGTCTCAATTGGACACACGCGTCCGTAGTGGGTTGGGTGCACGTCACGCACCTCAAAGCCCGCTCGCTCACGCGTCAAGCCGCCAGGTCCCAAAGCCGAGACGCGACGCTTGTGCGTGATTTCTGAAAGCGGGTTAGTTTGGTCCATAAACTGAGACAACTGACTCGAACCGAAGAACTCTTTTATTGCCGCTGATATCGGCTTAGAGTTAATCAGATCATGAGGCATCAAGTTTTCAGTTTCAGCTTGACCAAGACGCTCTTTAACGGCACGCTCAACTCGAACCAGACCAGCTCTGAATTGATTTTCTGCCAACTCGCCGACACAACGAACACGGCGGTTACCCAAGTGATCGATGTCATCGATGTGACCATGACCATTACGTAATTGCACCAAGACCTTAATGGCTTCTAAGATATCTTCGTTTGTAAGTGTCATCGGACCAGTGATGTCATCACCACGGCCTAAGCGACTGTTGACCTTCATGCGCCCGACGCGTGAAAGATCGTAACTATCTTCATTGTAGAAAAGACGTTGAAACAACGCTTCAACGGCATCTTCTGTTGGCGGCTCACCAGGTCTCATCATGCGATAGATAGCCACCTTGGCCGTCATTGCATCAGCTGTTTCGTCAGCGCGCAGGGTTTGGGAAATATAGGGGCCGCGATCTAGGTCATTGGTGAACAATGTCTGGATCTGCTGAATGCCCGCCGTACGGATGTTTGCTAGCAAACCTTCGGTGATTTCATCATTAGCTGCAGCAACCAATTCGCCGGTTTCAGTATCCACAATTTTAGTTGCCAGGATACGACCAACAAGAAAGTCATCAGGCACTGAGATCCGTGTGATTTTGGCCGCGGCCATATCACGCAAATGTTTGGCATTGATACGCTTGTCCTTCTCGACAAGTACGGCGCCTTTTTTGTCAGTAATATCAAACCGAGCCATTTCTCCTTTCCAACGATCGGAGATAAAGTCGATGTAAGCCCCTTCAGTTTGCATTTCAAACTGGTCAAACTCGAAGAAGTTAGCCAAAATTGCTTCAGAGGTCATTCCGATGGCTTTTAGCAAAATCGAAACGGGCATTTTGCGACGACGATCAACACGGAAAAACAAAACGTCTTTCGGATCAAACTCAAAGTCTAACCAAGACCCGCGATAAGGAATCACCCGCGCAGAAAAGAGCAATTTTCCAGAGCTATGAGTCTTACCACGGTCGTGTTCGAAGAACACGCCAGGTGAGCGGTGTAACTGGGAAACTATTACCCGCTCTGTGCCGTTGATCACAAAAGAACCTGTGCTGGTCATCAGGGGCATTTCGCCCATGTAGACTTCCTGTTCTTTGATCTCTTTCACTGTGGGTTTGCTGACTTCCCTATCCATCAAGACGAGACGTACTTTCGCACGCAACGGAGAAGCATAGGTTAGGCCACGTAATTGACATTCTTTGACATCAAAAACCGGCTCACCCAACGAATAGCTAACAAATTCCAAGCGAGCCATTTGGTTATGACTCACGATTGGAAAGATGGATGAAAAAGCCGCTTGCAGGCCTTCCGGCCGTCTAGCCGAGGCTTGTGAGTCTGCTTGCAGGAACGTTAGATATGATTGAAGCTGTGTTGCTAATAGAAAAGGAACGTCCTGCACGTCTTCACGCTTAGCAAAGCTTTTGCGGATGCGCTTTTTTTCGGTGAACGAGTAAGGCATGAGCACTCCGACTCGAGGTTTCAGGGGCCGTTAACCACGGCCCGGGGGTGTACGACTTCAGGAAAACAAACCAGTGCTAGATAGCCAAGTACTGAGCATGCTTTCCTGAAGGCGCAAAACCCGGAGAAGCCCTTCGGCATCTCCGGGTAGCTTCATAAACTAATTACTTAAGCTCGGCTTTTGCGCCTGCTTCTTCGAGCTTTTTCTTCATTTCTTCGGCTTCGCCTTTAGCAGCACCTTCTTTAACTGCCCTAGGTGCACCATCAACCAAATCTTTGGCTTCTTTCAAGCCCAAACCAGTCAATTCGCGAACGGCCTTAATAACGCTTACTTTATTGGCGCCAATTTCTGTCAAGATGACGTCAAATTCGGTTTGCTCTTCGACAGCCGCACCACCGGCACCGCCAGCTGGGGCAGCGACAGCAACAGCAGCCGCAGCAGCTGACACACCAAACTTCTCTTCCATTTCCGTAATTAGCTCAGACAACTCCAGCACGGTTAAACCGGCAATGGCGTCTAGGATTTCCGCTTTACTCATTTATGAACTCCAAAATTTATCAATTAACCAGGTATTGGATATCGTTACCGTCAACACCAACCGCAGAGGCCACAACTTACGCAGATTCTTTTTGATCGCGCACAGCCGCAAGGCCCCGCACAAACTTGGTTGGTACTTCATTGAGCGTACGAACAAACTGTGTAACGGGTGCTTGCATGGTGCCAAGCAACTTCGACAACAACTCATCGCGTGAAGGCATTGTTGCCAACGCTTTTACCCCTGCCGCATCAAGTGCAACGGAGGGCAAGGCGCCTGCCTTAATCACTAATTTGTCATTTTCTTTACCGAAGGTTGCTAACACCTTTGCTGCACCAACGGGATCCATACTGATCGCGTAGATCAGTGGTCCTGTCAGTTGCGCCGATAGTCCTTCAAAAGGAGTATTGGCCAGCGCTCGGCGCACCAATGTGTTTTTAAGGACACGAAGGAACACGCCTGACTCGCGCGCAGTTTTGCGCAGTACGGTGACGGCAGCAACGTCCAAACCACGATACTCTGCGACGACAATCGACTGGGCGACCGCGACTTGTGCGGTAACTTCCTCGATGACAATCGCTTTTTCTTTACGATTGAGACTCACGGTTAGAACACTCCATCAAATGATACGGGGACCAGTCCCTATATCGGCCGAACGCGGCGAACCTGGTCGAGTTCTATAAGAAATCTTCCATGGACGCCGTCTGCGCTGGATCCGTTTCCGGTTTTAAGCATGATGGCCAACAACGCCCTCCTACTCCAGCGGTCTTTGACAGCAGTACCGATCTGTTTATTAAGCAGCTAGGTACAGCCCAAAGTTTGTTACGACAACGTCTACGACTATGCAGACGTTGTTAATGAGGACACTTCAACGCGGGCACCACCACCCATCGTTGAGGACACAGCACATTTACGCAGATACACGCCTTTGGCTGCACTTGGACGCGCTTTATTTAGCGCGTCTATCAACGCCACTAAGTTGCTTTGAAGTTGGCTCACCTCAAAAGAAGCACGACCGATCGTGGCGTGCACAATGCCGGCTTTGTCCGTTCGATACTGTACTTGGCCTGCCTTGGCGTTTTTAACCGCTTGCGCCACATCCGGCGTTACCGTGCCTACTTTAGGATTCGGCATAAGGCCCCGCGGACCCAAGATTTGACCTAAAGCACCAACAACTCGCATGGCATCTGGTGAGGCAATGACGACATCAAAATTTAAGTTGCCGCCTTTAATTTGCTCAGCTAAATCTTCCATGCCGACAATATCTGCACCTGCCTCAGTGGCTTGTTGTGCTTTTTCACCTTGGGCAAACACAGCGATGCGCATGGTTTTGCCAGTACCGGATGGTAGGACCACAGCTCCACGAACCAATTGATCAGATTTTTTAGGATCAATTCCCAACTGAACAGCGACGTCGATGGACTCATCGAACTTAGCGGTGGCACACTCTTTAACCAAAGTGAGCGCTTCCGGTGCCGCATAAAACTTATTACGATCTATTTTGGCCGTGATATCTGCCATGCGTTTTGATGTTTTTGCCATGTCAGACTCCTTCTACTGTGATACCCATACTTCGGGCACTACCGGCTATGGTACGCACGGCTGCGTCTAGGTCACTTGCCGTCAAATCCGGTGTTTTTGTCTTAGCGATTTCTTCGGCTTGCGCTCTTGTCAACATACCAACCTTATCGGTGTGTGGCCGAGGCGATCCTTTGGATAACCCGAGGGCTTTCTTGATCAATATGGACGCAGGTGGCGTCTTCATGATGAAGGTAAAGCTCTTATCGGCAAAAGCCGTAATCACCACAGGGATGGGAAGTCCGGGCTCTAAATTCTGGGTCTTGGCGTTAAACGCTTTACAAAACTCCATGATATTTAATCCACGCTGACCTAGCGCTGGACCAATCGGAGGGGAAGGGTTCGCCTTACCAGCTGGTACTTGCAGCTTGATAAAACCGACGATTTTTTTCGCCATACATTACTCCTTTTGGGTGCAAACGTGATTGCTAAGAATCACTCCCCGGTTTGTACGATCAAGCCTTTTCGACTTGGCTGAAATCTAGCTCTACGGGTGTCGACCGACCAAAAATGGTTACCGCCACGCGCACTTTACTCTTTTCGTAATTAACGTCTTCTACGTTGCCGTTAAAGTCAGCAAATGGTCCGTCTTTAACGCGAACCATTTCGCCAACTTCAAACAAGACTTTAGGCCTTGGTTTTTCGACACCTTCTTCCATCTGCGACATGATCTTGTCGACTTCTTTTTGTGAGATTGGGCTTGGCCGATTACCCGATCCACCTAGGAATCCCGTTACGCGTGGAATATTCTTGATCAGATGCCAGGTTTCATCCGTCAAGTCCATCTCAACCAGGACATAACCTGGGAAAATGCGACGCTCGGTTATCGACTTTTGTCCACCCTTCATTTCTACCACTTCCTCAGAAGGCACCAAAATTTTGCCAAATGAGGTCTGTAACGCTGCGCGCTCAATTCTTTCGAGCATCGCTTTTAAAACACTTTTTTCCATGCCAGAATAAACATGGACAACGTACCATTGCTTGCTCATCGTTAGTCCCTGTTATTTCCAGCCCAGCACAACACTGTACAGCGCCCATTCTAAGCTCTTATCAAGCAACCATAGGAAGATGCCCATTACAGTAACAAAGGCAAACACAATGCCGGTCATCTGAATAGTTTCTTTCCGAGTGGGCCAAATGACCTTACGAACCTCATAGTACGAATCCTGCGCAAAACCAAGGAACCGCCGTCCTGGCTCGCTAATGGCAGCAATACCCGCCGCTACCAACAAGGAGACAACAAAAATTGCCACCCGTACCGGCGCCGCCAGCTGTGCTTCTAAGACTGAGAATGCAACAATCCCTGCGACGATAACCAATACAGCCAACAGCAACTTAATGCGGTCGGTCATGCTGGTAACGGTCTGAACGCTGTTATTGGACATTAAGCAAAACTCTTATATTTTGGCGTGATCTGAAGGAAAACATGTCGTTTGTGTGGCAGGGGCAGAGGGCCTCGAACCCCCAACCTTCGGTTTTGGAGACCGACGCTCTGCCAATTGAGCTATGCCCCTATTCCTCTCAAGCGACTTATCACAAGCGCCGGATAGTATTAATCCGGCGCTTATGGTTGGTTTACTTCAAGATAGAGGAGACAACGCCGGCGCCAACGGTACGTCCGCCTTCACGGATAGCAAAGCGCAAGCCCTCTTCCATGGCGATCGGTGCAATCAACTTAACCGTCATCGCCACGTTATCACCTGGCAACACCATCTCTTTATCTGCTGGCAAATCGATCGAGCCCGTAACATCCGTCGTACGGAAGTAAAACTGCGGACGATAGCCATTGAAAAATGGCGTGTGACGACCACCTTCCTCTTTCGACAAAATGTACACCTCTGCGGTGAAATCGGTATGCGGCAGAATCGAACGTGGCTTGGCTAACACTTGGCCTCGCTCTACTTCTTCACGCTTGGTGCCACGCAGCAAAATACCCACGTTATCACCCGCTTGGCCCTGATCTAGCAACTTGCGAAACATCTCCACACCCGTACACGTCGTCTTGAGCGTGTCGTGAATGCCAATGATCTCAATCTCTTCGCCGACCTTAACAATACCGCGCTCAATGCGTCCGGTCACCACCGTGCCACGACCCGAGATCGAGAAAACGTCCTCGACCGGCATCAAGAATGCGCCATCAATGGCACGCTCTGGCGTTGGAATGTAGGTGTCTAGCGCATCGGCCAACTTCATGATCGCCTCTTCGCCCATTACGCCCGTGTCGCCTTCTAGGGCCTTGAGTGCTGAGCCAGTCACAATCGGGGTATCGTCGCCCGGGAAATCGTACTTCGAGAGCAGCTCGCGCACTTCCATTTCCACGAGCTCCAACAACTCGGCGTCATCAACCATGTCGGCTTTGTTCAAAAACACCACGATGTAAGGCACGCCAACTTGGCGCGACAACAAAATGTGCTCACGCGTCTGGGGCATTGGGCCATCGGCGGCTGATACCACCAAAATCGCGCCGTCCATCTGCGCCGCACCCGTGATCATGTTCTTAATGTAGTCGGCGTGACCGGGGCAGTCCACGTGTGCGTAGTGACGTGCTGCCGTCTCGTACTCAACGTGGGCCGTGTTAATCGTGATGCCCCGAGCGCGTTCCTCGGGCGCGGCGTCAATCGCTGCATAGCCCTTGGCCTCGCCGCCGAACTTGCGCGCCAGCACTGTCGTGATCGCCGCTGTCAACGTTGTCTTGCCATGATCCACGTGACCAATCGTTCCCACGTTTACGTGGGGCTTGGTACGTTCAAACTTGCCTTTTGCCATTACTCACTCCTGGACCTGTATGGAAGCTGGTAGGATTTTTAAACTTCTGTTTTAACTGCTTTCATTTCACTGCCGTACTTAACAGCGATATATTATTTGGTGCCCATGACGCGGATCGAACGCGTGACCTCTCCCTTACCAAGGGAGTGCTCTACCACTGAGCCACATGGGCGATGAGCCGATTTTTACGTCGAGCACTGATTGTTCGTTTGTCACTTCTTTCCTGCACTTCTAATCTGTACTTTCTATCTGGTTCTGCTTCTGGTACTTGTTTCTTGACTTCTCAACTGCGATTTCGTTGCTGCTGGCTGTTGTTGCCTCTGTTATGTGCATCCCAAGCATGGAGCGGGTGAAGGGAATCGAACCCTCGTCATAAGCTTGGAAGGCTTCTGCTCTACCATTGAGCTACACCCGCTAGGTCGATTTCCTATTTGCACACCAGTACTTTAAGCACCAGCACTTGGTGGAGAGGGTTGGATTCGAACCAACGTAGGCGCAAGGCCAACAGATTTACAGTCTGCCCCCTTTAACCACTCGGGCACCCCTCCACAAGACAACCGCAGATTATGAGCTTTCTTTTATCCGTTGTCAAATCGAAGCGCCATAATCCGAGCGGTATATGCAGCAATAACTCAAGATGGTTATTTTCACGTCGCTATTGAATCAAATCAGTTAGTGCTAGCTTTTCTAGGAGACCCTGGAATTGCTGCCAATCATGAAATTTCAGGGTGAGTTGGCCATTGCCTTTGGTAGTGGCTTTGAGCTGAACGGTGGTGCCCAATCGATCGGCTAAGGCATCTTGCATCTTTAAAACGTCTGCTGAGGGTAGGTCTATTTTTTTTGTTTTTGATGCTTGCTTGTTTTGGCCTTGCTTAACAAGCCGTTCCGATTCACGCACCGATAGCTGTTTTGCGACAATTTGGTTGGCCAATTGGATCTGTTCGGCAGCGCTCAGGGCTAATAATGCGCGCGCATGGCCCATGTCTATTTTATTGCTTTGCAGCATATCTTGGACGGGTGCTGCTAGGTTGAGTAGTCTTAACAAGTTACTCGTGGCAGATCTGGACCGACCAATGGACTCTGCAATTTGCTCATGCGTTAAGGCAAATTCATCGAGCAAGCGCTTTAGTCCTCGGGCCTCTTCCAAAGGGTTTAAATCTTCGCGTTGAATATTTTCAATCAAGGCCATGATCGCGGCTTGTTCGTCATCAACCTCTTTAACGATAACCGGTACTTGGTCAAGCCCTGCCAGTTTGGCTGCTCGTAACCGCCTTTCGCCGGCAATTACCTCATAACCCTCACCACCGCTACCCGCAAGAGAACGCACAAGGATTGGCTGCATGATGCCCTGTTGACCTATAGAGATTGCGAGCGCTTTGATACTGTCACTTTCCATGTTGGTACGTGGTTGATACTTGCCAGCTTGTAACAGGTTTACCGACAGGTACGTGGGTACTAAGCCATTTTCTCTGCCTTGGCCTAGACGATCTATTGAGTCCGAATCAGCGCCAAGTAATGCGTCAAGACCACGGCCTAAGCCTTTGGGGCGTTTTGGTTTGGTTGCCATAAAAAGTCCTTATGCGTGTAGCTATTTGCTATGTCATTGTGCGGATTGATGGTGGTTTTTGGCTTCACGCTCAACACGATCCATGAGCTCTTTCGCAAAGGCCAAATATGCTATGGCGCCACGCGATGAGTGATCATAGTTAACGCCCGGGATGCCATGACTGGGTGCTTCCGCGAGTCTGACGTTACGTGGGATGATAGCTTTGAAAACTTTATCTTTAAAATGCGTTTCTAACTGCGCCGATACTTGTTGTTGTAGCGTTACACGAGTATCAAACATGACGCGCAACAGACCGATCAAGTTTAATTGTGGATTTATATTTCGATGAACTCGTCGAATGGTGTTAACCAAATCAGATAGTCCTTCTAGTGCGAAGTACTCGCATTGCATGGGAATAATAACCCCGTTGGCTGCGGCAAATCCGTTTAACGTCAGTAAGGATAGCGCTGGTGGGCAATCAATCAGTACGTATTCATACCGGTTACCAACGCTTAGAATGGCTTGCTGTAAACGTTTCTCGCGATCAGGCAGGTTCACTAGGTCGATTTCAGCACCAGATAGCTCTCGATTAGATGGCAAAACATCATATTGACCGCTTTCCGAGTGAACCGTAGCCTCCAATACTGGCATTTCGCCAAGCAATACGTTGTACAAATGATGTGGTACCGCGGTTTTGTCAATACCACTGCCCATTGTGGCGTTGCCCTGGGGATCTAAATCAATTAGCAACACTTTTTTTCCGTGTTTTGCTAACGACGCGGCTAGATTAATAGCCGTGGTGGTTTTACCTACCCCGCCCTTTTGATTAGCTATGCAGAAAACCTTGGGAAGCTTGGGACTGGTGGTTTGCATCATAATTATTGTTCCTTTCGTAGCCACACCAAGCATCGGCTAGCAACAAGATTAGGCACTGTCAACTTTTGAATAGTCGTTACGAAACCAATGGTTTTTTCGGGCGGTACGTCACTGATCTCCGCCTCGATGTCCCGTGCCTTCATAGCCACTAATGCACCGTTGATTCCAACATGTTGGCTAGCCAATCGAACAAAGTCGCCCATCGAGGCAAAGGCTCGCGAAATAACCAGGTCTGCGTTAACAGGAAGAAGTGTTTCGACTCGCGCATGTATAGCTGTCAAGTTAGACAGCTGTAAGCCAGCGGAAACGGCACGGACGAATGATACTTTTTTTTCGACGGCGTCGACACAAGTGACGTGATAATTTGGCCTAACAATTGCTAAAACAACGCCTGGGAGACCTGCTCCCGCTCCAACATCGAGTAATTTCGGGGTTTTGTTACCGCGTTCAGCAAAAAACTCATCTGTTGCATTTAAAACACTCAAACTATCAAAAATATGGTGAGTAAGTATGTCTTGTGGCTTCTTAATGGCGGTTAGATTATATGTTTGGTTCCATTTCTGGATAAGTCTTACATAAGCGACCAGCCTTAGCGAAGCGTCTAGGGGTGTGTTTAAGCCATAGTAGTCAAAAGCTTCTGATACCGAATTAGCCAACAATTTGTCTTCTGACGTACTTGTATCTTTAATCATCACAAAGTAATTTTGGATCGCAGATGACCAGACTTCTTCAAGTAAATGAGCAAGTTAGTTACTGCCGCTGGCGTTACACCGGAGAGCCGGGATGCGGCACCAACTGATGTTGGACGATGATGCTGTAGTTTTTGGCGCACTTCAACTGACAAGCTATCTATTGACAAGTAGTTAATGTTTGTAGGCAGTTGCTGGTCGCCATATGTTTTTTGTCTCTCAATTTCTTCACTTTGGCGACGAACGTACCCCTCGTACTTAATCAAAATTTGGACTTGCTCTTTGATTTGTTCGTTTAGGCAACTCTTTTCGTTATCGCTAATGACATTGGTTACGTCTAGCGAACACAGTGTTTGCAGAGCCTCATACGTAACCTTGGGTCGTTTTAACAGATCCGCCATTGTGTATTCGCGCTCCATTGGCTGCCCTAAAACTGCCAATGCATTTTCTTTAGATACTTTCGAAGGGTGTAGCCAAGTTTGTTTCAACCTCGTCACTTCCATATCGACGCGCTGTCGCTTGGTGTCAAATGCTTGCCACCGAGAATCACTAACCAGACCAAGCTCATGACCTAAGTCCGTTAATCGTCTGTCTGCGTTATCTTCTCTAAGACTTAGTCTGTATTCCGCCCTAGATGTAAACATTCGATATGGTTCTGTTACACCTTTACTTACCAGATCATCAATCATTACCCCAAGGTATGACTGGTCTCTTGTAGGAACAAATAACGCTGTTTCACGTGAAACAGCTGCTGCGTTAGCACCTGCAACCAAACCTTGAGCAGCGGCTTCTTCATATCCGGTGGTTCCGTTTATCTGTCCAGCGAAAAACAAATTATGAATTAATTTCGTTTCTAACGATGTCTTTAACTCTCTCGGATCGAAGTAATCGTATTCAATTGCATAACCGGGTCGGACAATGTGAGCATTCTCTAAACCTTTTAAAGAATGAATGATTTCCAGTTGGACATCATATGGAAGACTTGTAGAGATCCCATTGGGATAAAACTCTGTCGTTGTTAGCCCCTCTGGCTCTAAAAATACTTGATGGCTCGACTTATCTGCAAATCGTTGTACTTTATCTTCTATTGACGGGCAATACCGTGGACCGATACCTTCAATAATGCCGCTATAAAGAGGTGACCGGTTTAGCCCTGCACGAATGAAGTCATGAGTTTTTTCATTTGTATGTGTTATCCAACAAGACTTTTGCGTTGGATGCATGTCGCTGTGGCCAACGAACGAAAAAACTGGGATCGGTGCAGTATCCCCAGGTTGCTCAGCCAAGGCTGAAAAGTTAATTGTGTTTCCGTCGATACGTGGTGGCGTGCCTGTTTTAAGGCGGCCCTGCGGCAATTTCAATTCTTTCAAACGATGGGCTAGTGATGCCGAAGGTTGTTCACCCGCTCGCCCAGCGGCGTAATTTTTGAGTCCGACATGTATCAGACCATTCAAAAATGTACCCGCAGTTAAAACCACAGCTTTCGCGTTAAATTGCAAGCCTAATTGTGTTTTGACTCCTACAACTTTATCGCCCTCAACAACCAGATCTTCTACGGATTGTTGTAGTAACTGTAAGTTTGGTTGGTGCTCTAAGGTTTGCCTAATGGCATTTCGATAAAGTACACGATCAGCTTGAGCTCTTGTTGCTCTTACAGCTGGTCCCTTAGAAACGTTAAGAATGCGAAACTGTATTCCAGCAGCGTCTGTTGCTAAAGCCATCGCGCCACCAAGAGCATCAATTTCTTTAACCAAATGTCCTTTACCGATTCCGCCAATAGAGGGATTGCATGACATTTGACCCAACGTATCAATGTTTTGTGTTAACAGCAATGTCCGCGCTCCACGGCGAGCGGCTGCTAAACACGCCTCGGTGCCAGCGTGACCACCGCCAATAATAATCACATCAAAATCATATACAGAGGACATGAATTACCTAGCTTGTAAGAATTTTTGTGGGAACAAAGTGTTTCACGTGGAACGTTGAAAAACTAAACGGTTAAGTTGTTTGTTATTTGTTTCACGTGAAACACATAAAACTGTACCTTCCTAATCCAATTGTGAATAACATGTGTACTAAATGTGAACAACTTGTGGACAAAGCGTTGGTAACCTAACAGAAGCAGGATTGGCGAAAATTTCGTGACACGTTATCAATCCGCCCGGAAAGGGAGTTGCTTTTCTATCCGTTGAACAAACACCTTGTAGAACCAACCAGTAATTGCCAAAACGAAAATCATGCGGCTAACTTGCAAAGCGGTTACTAATGGCACACCGAGTGATAGTACTTTGGCAGTAATGGACATTTCTGCCAGTCCACCTGGTGCGTACCCTAGCCAAATTGTTGCAAGTGGCAGATCACTAAAAGCGGAAACCATAAACCCGATAGCTGCGACGAAGAACAATCCACCCACGGTGAAAACCAACACGCTTGTCAAAAATCGCGGCGCTGCTTTAAAAAAACCCGGCCTATATCGATCACCTAACGACCATCCGATTAGAAGTTGACCTAACTTCAACATTTCATCCGGCATACTCAAGTTTATAAAAGATCCGGCCGTTAATAACAATGAAGCTAATAAAGGCCCGAGGACCCAGGCGTTAGGCAGATCAAATTTCAGAAAAATCGAACCCACTAAGATAGTAGCCAATACCAAAGGCAGCCAATCATTTTCAGTACCGACGCCGACATTTAACACCCGTAAGTCGGAGCCCTGTAATCCTAACGCCTCAAAGCCAAACGGGATAACAATAACAACCACTAAGATACGAAGACTATGTGCACTAGCAACAAGATCAACACGTGCTCCCCATCGCTCTGCTAAGACGCTCATTTCACTAGAACCACCGATAGCGGTCGAGAACCAGGCCGTTTTCAACGAGGTTCGCCCCAAATGCCACACTATCCAGGTACCGAACACACTTAGTACGATGGGTATAACAAAACCAATTAAGATCACAATCCAGTGATGACTCACTAAGGTAATGATGCTTGGCGTGAAATAAAACCCTAGCGAAGTGCCGATTACCCATTGACCAGCGTACCTTAACGGTTTTGTGCCATCAATGGGGACAGAAGCAACTTTCAAACTTGCAACAACTATAAGTGGCCCTAACATCCACGGTAGTGGAATATTCAACCACTCTGCAGCAAGTGCGCCTAACAACGCAAACAATCCACCTAAGATCACCCGTGTGGTCAGTGACTCTGTTACTAAAGAATTGATTTTATCTATCATGTGCCGCGAAGAGTGCAAAAGATGAATCGTAACTATTCGATTTTTTATTGTTTGTTTGTTTTGAATCGAAGTTAGCACTCAAGCTTTACCGTAACTCTCTTAAAACTAATTTTTTTGTTGTTACTGTAAATGATGGGAATGCGCTACTTTTCGGTTGATACAACTTGTTGGCGATTTCGGTTAATTCCTTTAATTAGCTATTATTTTGCATTGAACTGGTGTTTCACAAACAACTGTTGTTCTTAACCATGAAGTTTAAGGCCGCACCAGTATGAAACTCTTCAATACATTCTGCTTTTAAGGTTGATATTTGAACGAATCCATATCGCATTCTACGTCAAACACGCAACAAAGAGTGCCCTTAAAGCAAATCCTGAAAAACTGATTGTAGTACAACTTTTTTTCCTAAAACGACTGTCTATATCTTAAACAATATTTGTTAACTTCTTTTATATATACAGATAGTAATGGGTAATACACCCTGTGGATAAAAGAGTAACAATTATTAGTTATTTAAAATCAATTGGTTATGGAACATCCTTACTGTGCATAAACCGTGTTTTAAAAAGTGCACAATGTTGCATAACTTTTTGCTTTGGTAAAAAAATGGCATTTATCAACAATTGAGTAACAAGTACTCCACATAGTTATCCACAGGCGTTTCGATCAATTTAGACGACTGGTTAGTCTTACTTACCGATACAAAAAGACGAAAAAATTTTACCAAGTAGTTCATCTGCATCTATGTTGCCCGTGATACTGCCAAGTTGTTGATGAGACAAACGCAACTCTTCAGCCATTAGATCCAGAATAGCGTTGTCGTGACATGCACATTCAAGTGCTAATTTTAAATGGTGCTTGGCTTCTTTTATTGCTACAACATGGCGTTTACGCGCAAGCCACGGGGATTTATCACCTAAGCGACGGCCTGTAAAATCAAGTATTGCCTGTTTAAGCGTACCTAGACCGATTTGGTCGCGAGCGGATACGAAATAATTTGTGGTCGAATTATTTGAATTCTCACCATTTCTAGGATCAGTATCGTTGGTGAGCAGATCGATTTTGTTGTGTACGGTTATAACAGGCTTGTTAGTAGCTGCTGTATCGCTCAAAAACGTCTTTAGTACAGATTTGGGTCGGCGCGCATCTACGACATCTAAGATCAGATCGCAGGCCTCTACGGCCGTGAGACTGCGCTTAATTCCTATTTTTTCAACGGTATCGTCAGTTATACGTAGGCCTGCCGTGTCAACTATCGTTACAGGTACGCCGTCTAAGGTAATGTTTTCTTTAACGTTATCTCGGGTTGTACCAGCCATTTCAGTGACGATAGATATATCTTCTCCGAAGATGGCGTTCATTAAGCTAGATTTACCAACATTTGGTTCGCCAACCAAAGTAATTTTAAGCCCGACGGATAAAAATTGGCTTTGCTCAGTCGTGCTCAACAATGTGTCAAAGTCCTGCATCAACACCTTTAGCCGGGGGAGAACCTGATATTTTTCAATGAACTCAATTTCTTCTTCAGGAAAATCAAGGGTGGCTTCAACCAGTGTTCGTAGTTCAACCAACGCAGCACTCAGCGCATAAATTTCAGTTGAAAATGAGCCTTTTAATGATTCAACAGCAGCCTCAGCTGCAGCTTGAGAACATGCGCCTATGAGGTCATCGATTGCTTCAGCTTGTACCAGATCGATTTTGTCGTTGAAGTATGCGCGTAATGAAAACTCCCCAGGCTGAGCCAATCTCATGCCAACAGGCTTGCCAGTGCTCAAAACACAATCCAGCAAGCGCTGCATGACAGCAGTACCTCCGTGGCCTTGAAGCTCTAAGACATCCTCACCCGTGTAAGAATGAGGTGCTTGAAAAAAAATCGCAATACCTTGATCAATGACCGCGCCAGATTCGTTTACGAAGGGCAAATAGTGAGCATGCCTAGGAACAAGTTCTCGTTTTAAAAGAAGAGAAACAAAACCACGTAGATCTTTACCAGAAACCCTAATGACGCCAATGCCACCACGACCTGGTGCAGTGGCAATGGCAGCAATAGGAGCAGCGTCTAGTTCAAGCATTAGCGATGAGGTTGGTTTGCAGCCGCTTTCATTTTATTGGTGATGTACCACTGCTGGGCAATCGAGAGAATATTGTTAACGCACCAGTAAAGTACCAAACCGGCTGGGAAGAAAAACATCAAGCCGCCAAAGACAAGCGGCATCAGCATCATGACTTTTGCTTGCATGGGGTCAGGTGGCGTTGGATTCAACCTAATCTGCAAAAACATAGTTGCCATCATGACGGCAGGCAAAATAAAGAAAGGATCACGCGCTGATAAGTCGTCAACCCACAGGACCCAGGGTGCTCCTCTCATTTCTACGCTTGCCAGCAATACCCAATAAAGTGAAATAAATACAGGGATTTGAACCACGACGGGTAAGCAGCCACCTAGAGGATTGATTTTTTCGGCACGATACATCTCCATCATTGCTGCATTTAGCTTTTGTTTGTCATCACCGAATTTCTCTTTCAGTGTTTTTAGACGAGGCGCAAATTGCTTCATTTTGGCCATGGAGCGATAACTTGCCGCAGACAAGGGATAGAAAACAGCCTTGATTAGCACGGTTAACAACACAATGGTCCAACCCCAATTGCCAACAACCGTGTGTATCCAAGTCATGAGCTCAAACAACGGCTTAGCAATAATGGTGAGCCAGCCATAGTCAACCACTAGGTCAAGGCTTGGCGCGAGCGCTTCCAACGCGTTTTGATCTTGGGGCCCAATCCACAATTTTGAAGGCACATCAAACGAAGCGCCCGGCATTAATTGACCGGTTGGCTCGATACTTCGAACAGCATACAAATCCTCGCCAAGCATGGCCATGTCATATGATCGCTCAGCACCTGGCGGTGGCACCCAAGCGGTTACAAAATAGTGCTGAATCATGGCAAACCAGCCATTATTGGCTAATTTAATGAACGACCCGTCTTTGTCTTCGATCTCAGAAAAAGAGACCTTTTGGAATTTTTCTTCCTCGGAGTAGATTGCAGGTCCCGTGAAGGTCTGATAGAAACTAGATGTGTCTTGGGGATCTTGCCCGTCACGTGTAATTTGTAAATACACAGAGGGTGAGATCATTTCTGCGGTCAGATTTTCAATGTTGTGGTCAACGTCGATGACGTACTGACCACGCGAAAACGTAAAAGTTTTGGTTACCCGGACGCCACCAGACTCACTGACAAAAGTCACAGGCAACGTATCCCCAACGAGTGTTTTATCGGTCGTAACCAATTGAAAGGGCGTTAGATGTGTTGGGTAGCTTTGTCCAGACGGGGCACCCACGACCCCAGTTTGCACGACGTAAGTGCCATTGGCATCTTGCTGCAATAAGACCGCAGGTACGTCAGCGTTATCCTTACTCGGGAACTGCAATAATTCGGCACGAATTATTTGCGCACCGTTGAGATCAAAAGTGAGATTCAATACATCGGTCGTGATGTTGACGGTTTCGCTGGACGGAGGAATGGCTGGAGCGGCTACAGGGGCCATCGCTGTTTGATCAACAGGCGGGCTGACCGATGGAACCGTTCCTTGGCTGTCATTAGTGCTTTGTCTAGGTTGACTTTGAACATTCGAGGGCTGAGTAGGGGTTTCTCCGAAAAACGATGTTCCCCCTTGGTGTAGCTGCCAGTTGTTCCAGAGCATCAATAGGGAAAAAGCGAAAATCATCAAAAGGACTGTGCGGCGGATATCCATTTGTACCTAATATGTGAGTGAAAGTCGGTCGTGGTACGCAGTTTAGCGTTATTCAAGGCTTGTGTTTGTCGTCAGACCCGTCGGGAACGGGATCCTGTCCGCCCTTAGACCAGGGATGGCAACGTGAAATGCGGCGAATGGTCAACCAGCCGCCCTTTAGAGCACCCCAGCGTCTAAGCGCTGTGATGCCGTATTCAGAACAAGTCGGAGAGAAGCGGCAATTATTACCCATCCAAGGACTGGCGAAAAACTGGTAGAACCGGATCAGTTTAACGAGTAGCCAAGTCATGGTTTCGACGGACGGAAAAGCTCGCTACACTGCTCGATCAAGCGATTCGCATCGGAGCGGACCAGTGCTTTGAGCTGCGTGAGCGAACACATGGGAGGTGCTTTCGTCAAGCGAAGCACGTATTTACCGGGAACAAGAGCGCTTCGCTGCAAACGAAAACACTCCCTTAACACCCGCTTGGTAGAGTTTCGAGAAACGGCACGACGCAGCAGTCGTTTGGGCACAATTAAGCCCAAACGCGCCGAATCGGTGCGATCTCTTAACATATGTAAAGAAATAAACGCGCCGCGAGCGACAGGTTTCTTTCTCAGGGCGCTGGCGAAGTCTTCAGACTCTAGTAACCTAGCTGAGCGCCCAAATGTGACGTCTTGCACGGTCATAAAAAAGTTTCTTGTTGCGCCAGCTTACTAAGGGGCAGTGATGCATGAGCGCGTATAAAACTCAACAAAAGTCTCGCCCTTAGACTACTAGGTGCATAGTCCACTAGGTGCTTAGAAAACTACGTGCTTGGAAAACTAGGTGTTTTAAGAACTAGGTGCCGACTGTAAATCAACACCATGTAATGAAAACAACACCAAGCAAAGAAGCCTTAGAAAGCTAGACTTACGTCAAGCAGTTCACCCGAGAGGGCGACCATATTTATATTGCTTATTCGGCTTGTCCGGCTTATACGGCCAAGCGTTTACGACCCTTGCTGCGGCGAGCATTGATAACAGCCCGGCCACCACGAGTTTTCATGCGGACACGGAAGCCATGGGTGCGTTTGCGACGGGTAACTGATGGTTGATAAGTACGTTTCATTGTGAAAGACCCAGAAAAATTCGGGAAAGCCCTCTATTCCATCAAAAAAAGCACCATAAGTCAAATGCAACAAACTTTAAACACCAGTCCTGTGGATAACATGGGCGTAGCCAAGGTAGAATCGAACTTTAAAAATCGAGTGTTATGGAAGAATTTTGGCAATCCTGCCTTTCCCAGTTAGAGCAGGAACTCCCTCCACAGCAGGTCAATGCCTGGATCAGACCCCTTATACCCGTCGGTTACGACGCGGCAGCGGGCAGCCTGAGGATGACCGCGCCCAATCGATTCAAGCTCGACTGGGTCAAGCGGAATTTTTCCACGCGCCTTGAAGAGTTGGCCCAAGCATGGTTTGGACAAAAGACATCGCTAACTTTTGAACTTGCCGCCAGCATCACAACATCAGCTAGCCAACCCGAGGCACCGACCATCCCGGTAGCTAACCAATCGGGGCCAGCTAATAATCAGGTACTTTTTGCGGATGCCGCATCAAAGACCACCGCGGCGCCATCAACCGATAGATCTCGCCTAAACGCCTACCTAACATTTGATAATTTCGTAACCGGTAAAGCAAACCAGTTGGCAAGGGCGGCAGCGCTACAAGTATCTGAGAATCCTGGCACCTCTTACAACCCACTATTTTTATATGGTGGCGTTGGTCTTGGCAAGACGCACTTGATCCACGCGATTGGCAATGCCATGATGGGCATCAATAAGCAGGCACGCGTTCGTTATGTTCACGCAGACCAATATGTGTCAGATGTTGTCAAAGCCTACCAACGCAAAGCCTTTGATGAGTTCAAACGGTACTATCACTCTCTTGATCTTTTACTTATCGACGATATCCAGTTCTTTTCTGGCAAGAGCCGAACGCAGGAAGAGTTTTTCTATGCGTTTGAAGCAATGGTGGCGCAAAAAAAACAAATCATCATCACGAGCGACACCTACCCTAAGGAACTCTCCGGCATTGATGAGCGCTTGATTTCTCGATTTGACTCTGGTTTGACGGTTGCCATAGAGCCCCCAGAACTTGAGATGCGAGTCGCGATCTTATTGCGAAAAGCAGAAGTTGAAAATGTTTTAATGTCTGAAGAAGTTGCTTTTTTTATCGCTAAACATCTCCGTAGTAACGTGCGCGAATTAGAGGGTGCGCTTCACAAGGTCTTAGCTTATTTGCGATTTCATGGCAACAGTGAACTAACCGTAGAGTTGTGCCGAGAAGCATTAAAAGATCTCTTGTCGGTCTCAACGGGGCTTATCACCGTAGAAAACATACAAAAAACCGTCGCAGACTTTTATAAAATCAAGGTCGCGGACATGTACTCTAAGCGTAGACCGGCTAATATCGCCATGCCAAGACAGGTTGCGATGTACTTAGCAAAGGAGCTCACGCACAAGAGCTTGCCTGAGATTGGTGATCTATTTGGTGGCAGAGACCACACAACGGTTTTACACGCAGTTAGAAAAATAACGGACTTACGTCATAAACAAGCGGACCTAAACCACACGCTTCATGTGCTCGAACAAACACTAAAGGGATAACAGATGCAACTGATAAAAGCCCCCCGGGACACGTTGCTCAAGCCGTTAACAACGGTTGCAGGAATCGTAGAAAGACGCCACACGCTGCCTATTTTGGCTAACATTTTGTTGCGCAAAGAGGGCTCGAAGGTCTCCTTTATAGCCACCGACTTGGAAGTGCAGATCACCACCACTTCAAACTTTGGTGTTGATGACACCAATGTTGCGTTAACGGTGGCGGCGCGCAAGCTGTTAGATATTTTCCGCTCTTTGCCCGACACGGGCGAAGTCACCTTGTCGCAAAGCGCCAATAAACTAGCGGTTCAGTCGGGGAAAAGTCGCTTCGCTTTGCAAACGCTAGGTGCCAGTGAGTTCCCTACCTTATCGGAACCCGAGTCTATTGCGGTTAGTGTCACCATGACACAGAAAACGCTCAAACACTTGTTTGCCATGACCCACTTCGCCATGGCGCAGCAAGACATCCGTTATTACTTAAACGGCACTCTGGTTGTCTTTGAGTCGGACACCTTGCGAGCAGTAGCAACAGACGGTCACCGGCTTGCCCATTGCAGCGCAAAGATACAAGGACCCGCAGAAACTTCTGAGATCATCATACCGAGAAAGACGGTATTAGAGCTTCAACGGTTGTTGTCCGATAGCGAGGAGCCCGTTTCCATCGCTGTTGGCACGGGTCAAGTAAAATTCACTTTTGGCCAAGTCGAAGTGATCTCAAAATTAGTCGAAGGAAAGTTTCCTGACTATAAGCGGGTTATTCCAAACGATTACACACGCCATTTCGACGTTAGTCGCGAAGCCTTACTTGGAAGCATGCAACGAGCCGCTATTCTGACGACAGATAAATTAAGAAGCGTGCGTTTTCAAATTGGTGACAATGCCTTAATCGCTTCATCAACCAACGCAGAGCAGGAAGAGGCCTTAGAAGAGATTGATATCGACTACAACGACGAACCCTTGGATGTGGGATTCAACGTTAGTTATCTACTAGACTTTTTATCTAACTTAAAAGATGACACCGTGCGTTGGTCGGTCAGGCCCGATTCGAATGCTTCAGCCTTACTCACCCTGCCTGATGACAGCACTTTCCAGTACGTCGTCATGCCAATGCGGATTTAAAACATGTCAGAAAACCAAGACAAGACCAATCAGACCATTCCTAGTGACGATCAAACGTCGGGCGGCTATGGGGCTGACTCGATCAAGATGCTTAAGGGTTTGGAGGCTGTTAGAAAGCGGCCTGGCATGTACATCGGCGACACCTCGGATGGGACCGGTCTTCACCACATGGTTTTTGAGGTGGTCGACAATGCAATCGACGAGGCCTTAGCGGGTCATTGCGATGAAATCGTCGTCACTATCCACTCTGATAACTCTATATCGGTTACCGATAACGGTAGGGGCATTCCCACTGACATACACAAGGAAGACGAGTTCAAACGCAGTGCCGCAGAAATTGTCATGACGGAACTGCACGCAGGTGGTAAGTTCGATCAAAACTCATACAAAGTTTCTGGTGGTCTTCACGGCGTGGGTGTTTCGTGTGTGAATGCCTTGTCTTCGTGGTTAAAGCTAACCATTCGGCGTGATGGCCAACGCCATCAAATGGAATTTCGTCACGGCGAGCGGCTAGAGCCGTTGAAAGTAACAGGAACAACTGAGCGGCAAGGCACCGAGGTTCACTTTCTAGCGGATACAGAGATTTTCAATAATGTGGAATACCACTATGAGATTCTTTCCAAGCGGTTGCGAGAACTGTCGTTTTTGAACAATGGCGTCAAGATAAAGTTAGTTGATCAGCGACAGGGTAAGGAAGAGGACTTTGCTTTTGCGGGTGGTGTGAGTGGCTTTGTGCAATATATCAATCGAACCAAAACGGTTTTGCACCCCAACCCATTCTCCGTCAACACAGAGTCCAACGCCGGCGGGACAAGCGTTGGCGTAGAGATTGCGATGCAGTGGAACGATGGTTACAGCGAACAAGTTCTTTGCTTCACCAATAACATTCCGCAGCGCGATGGTGGCACACACTTAACTGGCTTACGCGCGGCAATGACGCGGGTTATTAACAAGTATGTGGCTGATAACGAACTGGGCAAAAAAGCCCGGGTAGAAACCACTGGCGACGACATGCGAGAGGGATTGTCGTGTGTGCTGTCTGTCAAAATACCCGAGCCAAAATTCAGTAGTCAAACAAAAGACAAGCTGGTTTCAAGCGAAGTTAGACCTGCCGTAGAAGACGCGGTGGCGCGTTCGCTGGATACGTGGTTATTAGAAAACCCAACCGAAGCCAAGATCATTTGTGGCAAAGTTATTGAAGCAGCGCGCGCCCGCGAGGCCGCGCGCAAAGCACGGGAACTGACGCGCCGTAAAAGCGTGTTGGAAGGTGCTGGTTTGCCAGGCAAGCTTGCCGATTGCCAAGAAAAAGACCCTGCCCTGTGCGAGTTATATATCGTCGAGGGAGACTCTGCGGGAGGCTCTGCCAAGCAAGGTCGGGACCGGAAATTCCAGGCCATATTGCCGTTACGCGGGAAAGTGCTTAACGTTGAAAAGGCGCGCTTTGACCGGTTAGTGGGAAGCGAACAAATTGCCACCTTGATCACCGCGTTAGGCACGAGCATCGGCCCGGACTTCAACCTAGACAAGTTGCGCTACCACCGCATAATCATCATGACTGACGCCGACGTCGATGGCGCTCATATTCGAACCTTGTTGCTAACGTTGTTATATCGCCAGATGCCTTTGCTCGTCGAGCACGGCCATATCTACATCGCTCAGCCACCACTTTACAAAGTGAAAACGGGTAAGGAGGAGCGATATCTTAAAGATGAGCTTGAAGAAACACAGTTCATGTTGCAACTCTCACTTAGGCAGGCGGTGCTGGTACCGAGAGAAGGTGCAGACCCGATCGAAAGCGAAGCGCTAAGTGAACTGGCTCGTCAATTTGCTCTGGCAGAAGCCGTGGTTAGCCGATTGACACGCTTCAAAGACGAAGCAGCTTTGCATGCTTTTGTACAAGGGATCTCGCTTGATCTTTCATCTGCACAGGCCGCACAAGCCAGCGCGGCAATGCTCTTTGAAAAATTAGATGATCCGATGCTACCGGGATCGGTTGAAGTTCGTGCAGAGTTCAACGAAGACACCGAAAAGCATCGGGTTGTCGTTTTGCGTAAGCACCACGGCAATATCAAGGCCAGCCACTTCGATCAAGATTTTGCTTCAGGTGCCGATTATGAGGTTTTGCGCAACAGCAGCGAAACTTTTAAAGACTTGATTGGTTCAGGCGCTGTGATTGCCCGTGGAGAGGGCGATAAACGCAAAGAAGCAGCGGTTCGAGACTTCAGTGAGGTCATGGCATGGTTACGTGCAGAAGCCGAGCGAGGCGTCACCAAGCAACGGTATAAGGGTCTCGGGGAAATGAATCCCGATCAGTTATGGGAAACCACCATGAACCCAGCGGCGCGACGGTTACTGAGGGTGCAAATAGAGGACGCTATCGGTGCAGACGCGATCTTCACTACCTTGATGGGTGACCATGTGGAGCCACGTCGAGAGTTCATCGAAACACACGCTCTTCAAGCGGCAAATATCGATATTTGATGCGGGCGTCGACATTGGCAAACAGATCGTCTACCACCGCCTTGTTTATCAAGGCGGTGGTAGTTACTTAATCGCACTATCACCAACCCGAACTTGTTTCCCACATCACGCTGGTATCAGCTTGTTTGGCATTCCTAAGCATCGACAGCAAGGGATAAACGCGTTGTGCCAATAAAACCACCTCTGCTTTTTGTGCGCCCGTGTCATATTCATGGTCATCTTTTTCATTGGCCCGAGGCTTCTCTGCTGAAGCAGCGCCTTCGAGGCGAGTAATCGCATCTTGTAGTTGCTCAGAAGTGAACACCCCCCGTTCCGGTACGCCATGACTGACATCCTTGCCTGCGGCACCCAAAACCAGTTTGGCTTGGTCGCCCATCATGATGACATCAGCGTCTACTTTGCTGGTAAAGGTCACAATCATTTTTTTCTCCATCTGGTTTGGCTTGGCCCGCTATCTTAAAAACACTACCCCAGGGACCACAGTCGTTTACCTAAACAGGCTATCATTATTTTCTTTCATTTTTTGTGGTTGTCTCTATGCTCCCTGAGCAATCTAGTCAATTATTAGCCGCATTGCAGCAGATCTCCAAAGCGTTGGCACCCCAGGCAAGCCCAATCCTTGCCTTAGAACGCCCTAAGGTAGCTGCGCATGGCGATGTGGCCACTAACTTAGCCATGCAACTGGCCAAACAGATGAAACGGCCGCCCAAAGAGTTAGCTCAAACCATCATTGATGCGCTCATGGCTGACCCAGCAGTGACACCTATTGTGGCTTCAGCAGAAGTGGCTGGCCCTGGCTTCATCAACTTTCGCTTGTCACAGGCCGCCCTGATTGCCGTGCTGGACGAGGTAGCGGCTAAAACCACGCAATTTGGATATCGAAATACCAACCACGGAAAAGTGTTGGTGGAGTTTGTGTCGGCCAATCCAACGGGGCCCTTGCACGTGGGGCATGCGAGGCAGGCGGCGTTGGGCGATGCCATTTGTCGATTGTTCACCGCCGATGGCTATGAGGTTAGTCGAGAGTTTTACTACAACGATGCAGGTAACCAGATAGACAACCTAGCGACTAGCGTGCAGGCAAGAGGCAAAGGTATTGAGCCCGATAGTGACACGTATCCAATAGATGGTTATCGAGGAGATTACATTCTCGACATTGCCAACGATTATGTTGCTGGTCAGACGATCATCATTGGAAACGGGGATTCGGTCACCGCTGAAAAAGACCTGGATAACTTAGACGCCGTACGGAGGTACGCGGTTGCTTATTTGCGACGCGAGCAAGATCTTGATCTGCAGGCTTTTGGGCTGTCTTTCGACCGCTATTTTCTAGAAAGCTCTCTTTACACGTCTGGTCAGGTCGATAAAGTCGTGGCGCGTCTAACAGCACAAGGCCATACCTACGAAGAAGGTGGTGCCCTTTGGTTGCGAACGACATCTCTTGAAACGGGCGACGATAAAGATCGTGTGATGCGTAAACAGGATGGCGGGTATACCTACTTTGTGCCTGATGTCGCCTACCACGTCAACAAATGGGACCGTGGATTTAAAAAGGCCATCAATATCCAAGGCAGCGATCATCACGGCACCGTAGCTCGGGTACGAGCAGGCCTTCAGGCCATGGACATGGCCATCCCTAACGACTACCCCGCTTATATCTTGCATAAGATGGTGAAGGTGGTACGCGATGGTCAGGAAATAAAAATATCCAAGCGTGCAGGCAGTTACGTCACCATGCGCGACTTGATTGATTGGGTGGGAAAAGATGCGGTCAGGTTTTTTCTCATACAGAGGCGTGCAGACACGGAGTTTGTGTTTGATGTGGACTTGGCCCGCTCACAAACAGAAGAAAACCCCGTGTACTACGTCCAATACGCGCATGCACGGATTTGTTCAATGCTGATTCAAGGCGGTGTCGCTGAGGCGAGTTTGAGGCAAAGCCCATCGCTATGCCTTACCGCGCCCACCGAGCAAAAGTTGTTAAGACGACTCGCAGAGTTTCCAGGGATGATTCACCAGTCAGCCAGTGACTTATCACCGCATTTGTTGGCCTTTTGGTTGCGTGATTGCGCGTCGGACTTCCATGCCTGGTACAACGCAGAGCGTGTTTTGGTAGACGACCAAGCCTTAAAGGCAGCTCGGCTTAGGTTGGCTGATGCCACTCGCCAAGTGATTGCCAATGGCCTGAGCCTACTAGGCGTTAGCGCACCGGAACGGATGTAACATAAGCCATGGGAAAGCAAAAACGTCAGGCTAGCGGCAGTACTTTTTATGGGTTGATGGCCGGCTTGGTCATCGGACTTGCGGCAGCTGCGGGCGTTGCCTATTTCTTGATGAACTCACCAATGCCCTTCGTGGATAAGGCCAGTCGTTCAACGGCTGACTCACCGATGGACCCACGAGGATCGCCAGATCCCAACGCAGGCCTCACGCCATCAGTGTCCAATCAGCCACAGCAAAGAGATCAGCTTGATGATTTAATTGCCACGTTGCCCATAGACTCGGGCAAAGCAAAACCGCCTCTGCCGCCACCACCAACCCCTAAGGCGCCACCAAGCCTCGCGACCGATGGTAAAACGTACTTTCTACAAGTTGGTGCTTTCAGTGTTCTTGAGGACGCAGAGTCGGTGCGTGCCGAAATGTTACTGTTGGGCTTGCCGGTTGAGATTCAGCGCGCTGAGGTCAACGGGTTGCAAGTGAACCGTGTGCGTGTCGGCCCCTTTAAAGGGCTCGATGATATGAACAAAGCGCGTGCCAGGCTTGCCCAAGAAAAAATCACTGCGAACGTTATTCGGCAGTAGTCGTCTTACATGAAGGGCTCTAAGCACTGGATCCAAGTACTAGCCCTAAATCCTAGTCGTAAGTACTATTAACAAGTACTCGTTACGCTTAAGTAAAACATTCCTTACAGGTGTCCGTCATGTTGAAGACAATCTCCACAATCCTGACCGTTGGCTTGATGATGGCGTCTGGCGCGGTCTTAGCGCAAGCGCCCAACCAATATGTTGATGTCAATCCTCCACAAACGACCGAGCCAGGCAAGATCGAGGTACTTGAGTTTTTTTCATACGGATGCCCACACTGCGCCATTGTTGAACCCATGGTGGCGGATTGGAAAAAATCGTTACCTTCTGATGTCGTGATGTACTCGGTCCCGGTGGCTTTCAATGCGGCGATGAAGCCCTTACAAAAGCTGTTTTATGCTTTAGAAGCCATTGATCGCACCGACTTACACCCCAAGGTATTCGAAGTCATCCATCAGGATAAAAAGCGGATTTTTACCCAAGAGGCAATCGTCGACTGGGCTGACAGCCAAGGTATTGCACCTGCCAAATTGAAGGCAGCAATGGACTCGTTCGGTGTTAACTCCAAAGTACAGCGAGCCGACCAGTTAGCCAAAGGCTATGCGATTCAAGGCACGCCCTCTTTGACGGTGAACGGACGCTATTTGACATCGCCCTCAGAGGCAGGGGGCTACCAAGAGATGATTGACGTGGCCGATAGCTTGGTGAAACGAAGTCAGTGATTTAGCCGTTGGCCAATCGCGCTAAGGCAAGGCACTGAAGGCCTGATCTAGGTCAGCGATCAAGTCTTCAACCGCTTCCAGTCCAACATGCAGACGAATAACCGCACGATCACCGTGCGACCAGTAACGATGACCTTGCAGTGCGGTGGGTGAAACCAACTGCACCAAGCTTTCAAAACCGCCCCATGAAAAGCCAATCCCGAACAAGCTCAACCGATCAACAAAGGATTTGGCTTGTTCGGCTGAGGCCGTCAAACGCACACTGAGCAAACCATTGCCACCACTGCAGTCGCGTAGCCATAAGGCGTGGCCAGGATCATCGGGCCATGGAGGGAAATAAATTTGACTGACTTTGGGATGTTGATTTAGGTACTCACAAACAGTGATCGCGTTTTCTGTATGTTGCTTGAGACGCACAGCTAACGTTTTGACCCCACGCAGTGCGAGCCAAACATCATCAGCGCTCACGGCGTTGCCCATGGCGTATTGTGTTTTATGAATTCGGCTGGCCAAGTCCTCGCGGTTGGTGACGACTGCGCCGAGCAACAAATCTGAGTGCCCACCCACATATTTAGTCCCCGCCACCACAGAAATATCGGCACCCAAAGCCAAGGGCTGATAGATGTGCGAACCCCACGTGTTGTCGGTTGCTAGCACCAGGTCATGGGCTTTGGCGATACCAGCCAAGTGCCGCATGTCCAGCATCTCCATCAACAAAGACCCGGGTGACTCAACATACATCATCTTTGTGTTGGGTCTAATCAGCGAGGCAACATCATCTTGTGCAGGGCAAAAGAAGCTGACTTCTATGCCGAACCGGCGCAACAAGGTGTCATTCATGGTGCGCACAGGACCATAAACATTATCTGAAATAAGCACATGATCGCCGGCCTGCAAGACGCTCATAAAAACCAAGTGAATCGATGCCAGTCCAGAAGGGTTCAACACACAATAAGTGCCTTGCTCAAGCAGCATGAACACTTCTTCCAAAGCACGGTGTGTTTCTAGACCAGAAATACCGTAAGTGACTACGCGTTCGCCCGCGGCTTTCTGGCGTTGCGCCTGATCGAGCGCGTCCATGTTCTTAAAGCGAACCGTGCTTGTCCGAATAGATGGCAAGCTGACCCCAGCGGTTTGTGTTTGCTCGTCAAACGGTGCGCTGCCGATATGTAGCAGTCGGGTGTTGGGCTGGTGTTTCATACACGCACGAATCGAATCAAACCATCAGGCTCAACAAGACGCCTGAGTTTGCCGTCGAAATAGAGGGCATGAAGGTGGGCGAGGGCCTCGCCCATGGCAAACGTCATTTGATGAAGGTCTAATGTGCGCTTAAACATAAGTGGAATAATGTCCGCCGTGCTTTGAGGCGTTTCACAAGCTTCCAAGACTTCCGCTAAGCGCGCCTCATGGTGTGTCAGTTGTTGGGCGATACGCGTGTGCAAGCCATGAAACGGTTTGCCGTGTGACGGCAAAACCAACGCGTCATTGGCTAGTGATTCATAGGCATTTAATGACTTTAAGTAGGCGGGCAAGGGGTTGCCTAGGGGCTCGTAATTGGCCACGCTGACATTGGTCGATATACGAGGTAGAACCATGTCGCCCGATATCAACACGTTATTGTCTTCGCAATAGAGCGACAAATGTTCAGGGGCATGACCAAAGCCGGCAATCAATTGCCAGTTTGAGCCGTTGATAACGATCGAATCGCCACCTTGTAGCCTGAAAAACTGATCAGGTACCGCGGGCACGAGGTTGACGTAGTAACCAGCTCGGCCTCGAATCTGTTCCAGTGACTCTGCATCCCGCATGCCGTGTTGGTGAAAATGGCGTACAGCACTTTCACCACCAGCCGCGCTACCCGCGGTGTTGGTCGACCAATGTCTGGCGGTCATGTAGTCCGTCATACTCATATAGAGCGGTACCTGCCAGCGCTCACAAAGCCAATGTGCCAAACCGATATGATCGGGATGCATATGGGTAACAATCACGCGCAGCACAGGCATGCCCTGCAAAATGTTCTCAAACACTGCTTCCCAAATGGCTTTCACTTCGTCCTTTGCGATGCCACAGTCGACGATGGTCCAGCCCTCTTGACCGTCAATGACGTCTTTTATCAGCCATAGATTGATATGATCCAAAGCAAAGGGAAGGGGCATTCTTAACCAATGCACCCCGGGTCTGACCTCAATGGTTCGACCCGGTTCGGGCAATTGGTCTTCGAAGGGGTATGTCAATTCGTGTTCTAAGAGATTCATATGGGCTTTATGCTCCAACGGTGATAGCGTCTGCTCTACGCCATCATAATCGCCTGCCGAACAATCGCCAACGCATTCTTAAGCTGAGGAATTGATGCAAAACGCCGATACGGTCCATATAGAACCCAAGCGAAGTGCGCTCGATCCACAGGGCGTGGCAAGGCTCATGTTGCAAGGGTTTGATCGTCATTACGCCTTGTTTCGCTACGGTGCACAACGTGCCAAATCCTTGTTCGAGTCAGGTGACTGGCATGGCATACAACAGCTTTCAAAAGAGCGTATCGAGTACTACGATCGACGCGTGAGGGAGTGTTTGGTTTTGCTAGAGCCCGTGCTTAGAGACCTGGCGCAAGCCAACCCCGGTGCTGTCAATCGGAGCGCACCAGTGGCCACAGACCCGCCGGTTCAAACGCTTTTTTGGCAGGCGGTGCGTCAACATTTTGTCAGCTTACTGACGGCTCACCAACAACCCGAGTGCGCCGAAACGTTTTACAACTCGGTATCCTGCCGGGTCTTACACCGGGATTATTTTCACAACGATTTTTTGTTTGTCAGGCCAGCGGTCGCCACGGACTATTTGGATAGCGCGCGTCCTGTCTATCGGGTCTATTATCCCACCGAGAGCGGTTGGCGCATGTCGTTAACAAAAATGTTGGCCGATTTTGGATTGGCTTGTGGCTTTGAAGATTTGCCGCGAGACACGCGCCGCCTAGCGCGCGCAGCCGTTTCCGACTTGCGTACCCGTCTTGAACGCACGAGCGGACATCGTTTAGCGAGTGATTGCCAAGTACATGTATTGGGAAGCTTGTTTTTTCGTACGCAGACCGCGTTCATCATTGGCCGCTTAATCAACCAAGGCAAGGTGTATCCCTTTGCGATACCGTTGGTTCGTAACGCCGCTGGCCAAGTGGTCTTGGATGCCTTACTCAGTGAGGAAGCCGACCTAACCACCCTATTTAGTTTCACGCGGGCGTATTTTTTGGTGGATATGGAAGTGCCCGCTGCCTATGTGTCTTTCATCAGCGATCTGCTCCCAGGCAAACCCAAGGCTGAAATCTACACCATGCTTGGGCTACAAAAACAGGGTAAGACGCTGTTCTATCGAGACTTCTTACAACATTTGGCTCATTCACATGATGCTTTCGATGTGGCGCCAGGTATTCGTGGCATGGTCATGATGGTGTTTACGCTGCCGTCTTACCCGTATGTGTTTAAGCTCATCAAAGACCGAATCACCAAACCAGGGATGACGCCTGAAACGGTTCGCGCCAAGTATCAACAAGTCAAGCAACACGACCGTGTTGGCCGCATGGCTGACACTTGGGAATACTCGCAAGTGGCCTTGCCGATATCGCGGTTTTCACAGGCATTGCTAGCAGAACTCGAGCAAGTGGCGCCGAGCCAAATAGAACGACAAGCCGATCAACTGGTGCTCAAGCACGTCTACATTGAAAGACGCATGACACCGTTGAATTTATACCTCGGGGATGCGCCCAAGCCGTTGCGGTATCGTGCGATCTGTGAGTACGGCGATGCCATCCGAGAGTTGGCGGCGGCCAATATATTTCCAGGCGACATGCTTTATAAGAATTTTGGTGTAACCCGGCTAGGACGCGTGGTCTTTTACGATTATGACGAAATCCAAAAAATGACGGAAATGAATTTTCGTACCATTCCGCGAGCACCTAACGAAGAAGCGGAAATGGCCAGTGAGCCTTGGTATGCGATTCATGACAACGATGTCTTCCCTGAAGAGTTCGCCACTTTTTTATTGGGCAACACAGAAATCCGAGAAGTCTTTAAGGCACACCATGAGGAGCTATTAAGTGCGCAATGGTGGCAGGCCTGTCGTGAAAAAGCGTTGCGAGGCGTTATTGAAGATCCCGCGCCGTATCCCGCTCACCGCCGCCTGCGTTATGCGCGGCGCGGGGCGATTAAGTCACGCGCTGTCTAACCATTCAGCGGTGACTGCGATGGCAAGGGTGTGTTGACCGCCACCTTGAATCACACCCCGTAAAGGGGAAACATCACCAAAATCACGACCATGAGCCACCAGCACGTGAGAACTGTCAGCAATTGTTTGATTCGTTGGGTCAAGCTCTAACCATTGACCTGGTGCTTGCGGGCAGTAAACACTGACCCAAGCGTGTGTGGCATCAGCACCCCGAAAGTGAGGCTGTCCCGGGGGCGGCGAGGTTAAAAGATAGCCGCTGACATAGCGAGCAGCTAAGCCGACGCTGCGTAGACAACCAATCATGATGTGTGAAAAGTCTTGACAAACCCCATGCCGATTGGCGAATGCTTGTGCCAATGGTGTATGAATCTCCGTGGCTCCCGCAATATAGCTAAAGTCATTATAAATACGATCACAAAGACCCATGGCTGCGCTCGCGAGAGGGCGCCCTTTTGGGAAAGAGGGGAGCGCGTAATCCTTTAATTCAGCTAACCACGGAACAAAGGGGCTAGGCCAGATAAACTCAGAAGCCGCAATAAAGGGCTGCTCAAGCCCGTATGCCATTTGCGAGCTGACCTGATCCCAGGCAGGTGTTCGCATGGGATCGAAGGTTGTGTAGCGATCGCGCTTCGTGACACGGCTTATGCTGTTGACCGTTAACTCGCGATGTGGTGTGTTTAGGCCAAAGAAGGTTCGCGCATTACCGAAAGCATCGACCTGTTCGCTTTGATCCTCGCACGGCGGCCAAATATTAAGCGAGTGCGACAAGACATTTTGCCAGGGAGTGACTAAAGGCTTTAGATACGCCAAGTGTTGGGCCAGAAAAACATCCTGGCTATAGTCGTAGCGGGTGTCGTGTTGAACTTGAATTTGCTTCATGAGGCAAAGTGTTGTTGTTTAACGTGTGCAAAAAAGCGCTGTCCGATCTCATCAGACGCATCAAACCCAAAACTGACCACACGCTCAACTTGAGTCAGCATGCCACTGATGTTGTCCGCGTCAAAGGTCAACGTCGGGAAAGTTGGAAACAAGGTCTCACCGGCAGGTAGCTTGGCGAGCTCAGAAGCCAAGGCATCAAGTGCGCTAGCCAAGCTTCGGGGATTGGTGATGTCGGTCATGGTGAGCTCGAGCAGCCTCGCAATATCTTGTTGGCGCTGGTGTCGTGTGCGGTAGGTTATCGCGCTATCAAAGAGAACCAATAACGTATCAAAGCCATTTGATGTGTAGACGGCGGCCGATTTAAAAAACTGATCGAGCGTTTGGCCTTGGTTAATTAAGCGTTCGACCATGCGGCCACTGCTGAGCATGCGCCAGCCCAAATCACGCGTCATGCGATCAAGTTGAAATCCAACCAGTGCTGCGAGTGGTGTCTCCATCGTATCAAGCATTTCGATGGCATCGATGGCGGACATCAAACCCTGAGGATTTAAGCGATTGGTGTGATGTTCAGAATCAAGTAAAAAACGTTTGACCCGTTCAGGGATTTGCACATGCTCGGCCGGCAGTCGATCACGCACCTGCTTGATAGCACCCTCTAAGGCCGTCAAGCAGTCAAGTAAGCCGCCGGTCTGAGGTTGTTGCAGTTGCTTGATGAGCGCTTGCTCAAAAGCCATTGGCGAGGTGGACATGGTTGGCGTGTCAAAGGGCACCAAGCCATGCCGGCGCGCTAGCTCGCCAGCAGCGTCGCGTAAAGCTGGCTGATGATCTTGGCGATTGGCTGTTAACAAATCAAGGACTTCGCGAGTCAGCCGTATCAAAAACTCACTTCTCTCGGTGTATCGACCTAGCCAAAAAAGGTTCTCTGCGGTGCGGCTTGAGACCAAATCATGCTCACTCTGCCAGCGCTGCAATTTCGCTTGCTCGGGCAACATGGAATAGTTGTCAATCGCTTCCTCGCTGAGGACCCAAGTGTCTAAACTACTACCGCCACTTCGCATAGACACCACATGTGGGTCAACGGTTGCCACACGAGTCATGCCCCCGGGCATCACTTCCCATTCGCCTCGCGCATTGGCGATGGCATAGAGGCGGATCATCGCTGTTCTCGGCTCTATATGGTTATCTCGCCAAATAGGCACTTGAGAAAACGGTAAGTAGCTTTGAGTCGTGTAGATTTCGGGCCGCCTAGCTACCCATTGCCGCCACTGCTCAAGCTGAGCGTCAGTCAGTAGGCTGGCAATAATCGGCTCAAAATTGGTCGATGGCTGATTGGCGAAAGTTGGCTTAATCACTTGGGTATGCAGCTGTGGTGACACGTCTTGCCAAGCCGCTTGCTCGCCGCACCACCAAGTGTTTAAGGAAGGTAGCTGCAACGGTTCACCCAGCAAGTGCTCAGACAGCGAGGGCAAGAAGCCTTGGATGGCCGGCGACTCTAAAAAGCCCGTGCCCAGTGCGTTGGCTATCACCACGCCGCGTGACCGGATGACTTCGAGCAAGCCCGGTACGCCGAGAGCCGAATCGGACTTGAGCTCTAGCGGATCACAGAAGTCATCATCTAAGCGACGAACCAGACCGTGAATGCGGTCTAGGCCATGAATGGTTTTAAGAAACAGTTGGCCATGCCGTACTGTTAAATCAGGACCTTCGACCAATGGGATGCCTAGATAGCGCGCCAAATAAGCATGCTCAAAGTAGGTCTCGCTATAAGGACCGGACGTTAAAAGGGCAAAGCGCGGCGTGTCAGTGGTAATTGTGCGGGCTTGTGTGTCAAGCGCTTCCAATAACCGTCGATAGCTTGAAGCGATTCGTTGAACCCCCATTTCGCGGTAGGCCTGTGGGAATAAACGCGAGATGATCAAGCGGTTTTCTAATGCGTAGCCGAGTCCAGAAGGCGACTGTGTGCGCTGTGCAACGACCCACCACTGCCCGTCTACGTCTTTGGCCACATCAAAAGCCACCACGTGTAGGTAGGTGTTTGAAGGCAGGCTCACCCCTTGCAAGGCATGCAAGTAGCCAGGATTGCCAAGTACCAAAGCGCTCGGTAAGTAGGCCGCCTTGAGGAGTCGACGCTCGTGATAGACATCGTGCACGATATCGTTAAGCAACCTTGCTCTTTGAGCCAATCCATGGCTCAAAACCCGCCAGTCCTTAGGGTCGATTAGCATCGGCAATGGTTTTAAAGACCAAGGTCGGGCACTTTCGGGATTCTCGGCGTAAACGTTATAGCTGGTGCCGTTTTGCGCAATGACGCGATCAATGGTTTGGACGCTGTCAGCCAGGCCAAGCAAGCCTCGATTACCAATGTGTTTAAAAAAGGTAGACCAAGCGGGCCTCAGGTCGCCGTTGGGGCGACGCACCTCATCAAAATGACCCGGTACTATCGGCAAAAGCTGACTTCTCAAGGTCGAGGACCAGTCCGGTTGCTCGAGGGCTGAATCAGGTGTTGAATCGGTTGGGCTAGGTGACGAAGACATCGGGACGCCAAAAGTTGGAATAAAAACTACTCGAATAGTGTATCGGTTTGTTACTTGGTGTTTGGTAAATAGACGAAGCGCTTAAAGTAAGGCATATGCACCAAATGGGTGCATACTGATGCACAATGATCGTTCACTGCAATAGCTGCAGGCCACAGGCCGCTGACCCAACGCTACTTGTTAATACAAAGCTTCAAGCAATAACTATGCCACGAGACAGGGGTCGATGCCACGGCATTTGGCGCCCGATAAGTAAGCTATCCCAATGGCACGCTTATTGCTTAATTGCATCGACCCAACCCAAAGTGGCGCATGGTGCGCTATCGGTTTGGGTTTGGGTGCCCATTTAAAGCGCATGGAACCAGCGCGCACGGAAACAGAAAACCATGTCAGCCGAATCGGAAACCCCCCGCTTGCCTGCTTTCGATGAAATGTCCGCTCAATGGCTCGAGTTAGCGGACTACGTCACCGCGTCTATTAGGCCGCATTACCAGACAGTTAGTCAGTGGTTGCAGGACACTGATGCTGATACGATGCGCGCGCGTCGCGAAGAGGCCGAACTATTGTTTCGACGTGTGGGCATCACGTTTGCCGTTTATGGAGATCACGATGGCGGTGAGCGAACCATTCCCTTTGACATCGTGCCGCGTGTTTTCCCGGCCAAAGAGTGGGCGACGCTGCGCCACGGATTGATTCAAAGAGTCCGAGCCCTGAATCATTTTTTGCACGACGTCTATCACCAGCAACACATTTTAAAAGCGGGCATTGTGCCGCCCGAGCAGGTCTTGAAAAATGCGCAGTATCGGCCTGAGATGCAAGACGTTGATGTCCCCTTGGATGTCTACGCACACATAGCCGGTATCGATATCGTGCGGGCCACGCACGGCGAAAGAGAAGGTGCCTTCTTTGTGCTTGAGGACAACTTGAGAGTGCCTTCGGGCGTGTCCTACATGATAGAAAACCGCAAAATGATGATGCGGTTGTTTCCAGCGCTCTTTGCTCAACATCGCATCGCACCCGTTGAGCATTATCCTGACTTATTACTCGATACGCTCACGCAAGCCGCATCAAAAAAAAAACGTTTTGTTAACGTTGTGGTCCTGACCCCTGGCCTGTACAACTCAGCCTATTTTGAGCATGCATTTTTGGCGCAGCAAATGGGTGTTGAGCTCGTTGAAGGACAAGATCTGTTCGTTCAAGACGATGTTGTTTACATGCGAACCACGCAGGGACCTCGTCAGGTAGATGTGATCTATCGCCGAGTCGACGATGATTTTCTGGATCCTGATGCCTTCAGGCCAGACTCACAGCTTGGACCCGCCGGCTTGATGCGCGCCTATCACGCGGGCAACGTGACGATTTGCAACGCCGTTGGCACCGGCCTAGCCGATGACAAGTCGATTTATCCGTACGTACCAGACATGATTCGCTTTTATCTCACTGAGGAACCGATTTTGCACAATGTGCCCACGTTCCTTTGTCGTGAACCCAAGTCATTGGGTTATGTCCTAGCCAATCTAGCCGATTTGGTCGTCAAGGAAGTGCATGGGGCAGGTGGCTATGGCATGTTGATTGGACCAACCGCGAGTCGGGCCGAACGAGAAGCTTTTAGCCAGCAATTAAAAGCCAATCCGGGCAACTATATTGCCCAGCCCACCTTGTCGTTGTCTACCTGCCCGACTTTTGTGGGTGCTGGCGTTGCGCCGCGCCATATTGATTTGCGGCCTTTTGTGCTGTCAGGGCGAGACGTTCGCTTGGTCAGTGGTGGTTTGACGCGAGTCGCACTCAAGGAGGGCTCATTGGTTGTCAACTCATCGCAAGGCGGTGGGACCAAAGACACCTGGATATTGGACTGAGGACCACCCGACATGCTATCGCGCACCGCCGACCACCTCTACTGGATGTCCCGCTACACCGAGCGCGCGGAAAATACCGCGCGCATGCTCGATGTGAATTATCAAATGTCACTCTTGCCGCAATCGGAACAAGCAATCGCCGCCGCTTGGCGAGCGATGTTGGAGATTTCGGAATTGACAGAGGACTTTGCTGAAAAATATGGTTCGGTGACACCGTCAAAAGTACTCGCCTACATGGCTCAAGATTTGGATAATCCATCGTCCATCATGCAGTGCTTGCACGCGGCGCGAGAGAATGCACGCGCCGTGCGGGGTTCCCTGACAACCGACCTATGGGAGACAGTGAATACCACTTGGTTGGATGCACAGCGACAAGTCGGCCAGGGGCTACTCAGGATCGCGCCAACCGAATTTTTCGAGTGGGTCAAATTCCGGTCACATCAGTCACGCGGTGTCCATATCGGCACGATGATGCGTGACGAGGTCTATCACTTCATCGCTTTGGGTACTTTTGTTGAACGGGCTGACAATATCGCACGGCTTCTCGATGTGAAGTTTTTAGCAGCTAGCGATTACAAGGTCGACACACTGGCCGATGTGGAAGAGTTTTACTTTTGGGCGGCTATTTTGCGCTCGGTGTCCGCTTTTGAGAACTATCGAAAGGTTTATCGCAATGTCATCACCCCCGAGCGCGTCGCCGAGCTGTTGATTTTACGTTTGCAAAACCCCCGCTCCTTGGCCGCCTGCATGGAACAAGTGGTTGATTTGCTCTACAAAGTGCGCAACGCCCAGTCTGGCGCCACCGAGTTGGAAGCACGGGCCATATTGAACGATCTGCGCGGCCTTGAAATCGAAGAAATCTTTGAGCAAGGCGTGCACCAATATCTCACCGCCTTCATTGCCCGCATCAGTGACTTGGGCGTGAGCATCAGTCAAAAGTTCCTGTTGCCGCTTGAACCTCAAGCGGGCGGTGCGGATTAGTTAGTAAAAGCGTTTAGACTTTGAGGCATGCAACCCCCTTCCAGCGTTCATGAAACCCGCCTGATTGCAACGGCCCTTGCGGGATTGGCGGGCCTGGCGTTGGCGATAGGTCTGGGTCGCTTTGCCTACACGGCGGTCTTGCCCATGATGCAGGCCGACCAAGGGCTGTCCTTGTCGGCAGGCAGCGCGCTGGCCTTAGTTAACCTACTTGGTTATTTGCTTGGTGGGCTCACGGCGGCTCGGTTCCGTGACCAAGCGGTGTGGTGTTTGCGCTTCTCTATGGTGTTGATCGTAGCCTCGTTGGCCATGATGGCGATCACCGAAGGTGTCTGGTGGTGGTCCCTATGGCGCCTGCTCGCTGGGGTCGCGAGCGCTTGGGTCATGGTAATGATTTCCATCCTGTGCTTGCCCTTGCTTAGTCCCCGACCTGCTCTTGTTGGCTGGGTTTACAGCGGAGTGGGTGTTGGTATTTTTCTGGGTGGCTCGGTATGCTTGATATTGGTGCTTCTCCAATTAAGCGCCAACTGGGCTTGGTTGGTTTTGGCGTTGACCTGTGCGGCGTTGGGCGGGGTGGTCTGGCGCCAATTAACGCCCGCGATGGTTCACCAACATCACAGCACGCAAACAACGCCAAACGCCATGTCAACCAGACGGGTCGATGATCGTCGCCTGTGGAAATTGATCATCTGCTATGGGCTGTATGGGTTTGGTTATATCTTGCCAGCGACTTACCTGCCCGCTCAAGCTCGACTGCTGCTAGAAGACCATTGGGCTTATGGTGTGGCGTGGCCGGTGTTTGGTTTGGCCGCGGTTCTGTCGACGGGGTTTGCTGCATCAGTGGCGAACCGTCTGGGCGCATTACCGACGTGGACATTGGCTCACGTGCTGATGGCGCTTGGGGTGTTGCTGCCTGTCATCTATCCGCATTTACTGGGTATTGTGTTCGCCGCGTTAGCAGTGGGGGGTACTTTTGTCGTGATTACGTTGCTTGCCATGCAACAAGCCCATCAATACGGTGGCTCGCAAGCGCCGCTATGGATGGCGCGCTTAACCACCGCTTTTGCCACAGGTCAAATTTTGGGGCCGTTGGCCGTTATCTTTTTGCAAGAGCGACTGATGTTAAGTCTGATTCTCGCTGCGGCTGTTCTCTTGGTGACCGCTGCCATTTTGTTTGAGCAATGGCGCCAAGATGAGAAAAAAGACCTTCTGGCAGACAAACCCGACGCACTTGGCCGATAATCCTTGCATGAGATATTTAACAGATCCTTGGCTGTATGAGGCAGTTCGCTTAAGTGAACAACAATCGGGTTGGGTAGATGATTCGGCGGCTAACCAGCAAGCGATCAACACCACCAACGACGGTTTGGGTCGTTTGTGGTCCCGCGCCAAAGCGTTGGCGCCCGCGCTGGCGCTTGAACCAGCTGTTGCCAAAGTGCGCACCAACCTAAAATTAAGCGCCCTCCTTTTGTGTTTTGTGGCGTTGGTGCTTGGCGTAAGCGCTGGCTTGACCGCCCTAGGCCAGGCGCAGGATGCGGTCAACGTGATCTGGGCACTATTGGCACTGCTACTGGTGCCGACAGCATCTTTTGTGTTGTGGGCCGTGTCGTGTTTTGTGCCTCAGGGCCGTGGGGGTTTTCTCGGTCAGATTTGGGAGTGGTTAGCTAACCGGTGGCTCAGTCAGGGTAAAACCGCACTCGCTTGGCGGGCTTGGGTCACCGTGGCGCAGCAGCGAGGCGCGCAACGCTGGTGGCTCGCGGTCGTCACGCATGGTATTTGGGCCGTGTTGTTGATTGGGGTGGTTGCAGCCTTGCTGGCGGCATTTAGCCTGCGTCACTACACCTTTGTCTGGCAGACAACATGGCTAGATGCCGAGGTGTTTGTGGGGTTTGCCCATGCCATCGGCGCCTGGCCTGGCTTGCTGGGTTTTGATGTGCCGTCAGCGAATACGATTCTGTTGAGCGGCAACGCAGCCGTTGACTCCCCTGAAGTGCGCCAACAATGGGCCCATTGGCTCGTGGGTTGCGTGATCGCCTGGGGACTGTTGCCGCGACTTATTGCGCTGATCGTCACTGCCGGTTTGTTGGGGCAGTGCTACCGGTCTAAGGGTTCTGAGCCGAGTGATGCCTATGCGTTGGTTGCCTTGGCAAGAATGGAAAAGCAAGCGCAAAAGCCAGCATTTGACGATCCGTCGGGCCCGACGGATGTTTGGCCGCAAGCCCTCTTTTTGCCGATACAAGAAGGCACCGAAGTCAATGCGACCGTATCGATTGAGACGGCCTCTTTAGATGACATTCATGCGGTGTTTGGTGGGCAGGTTCATGCGCTCATGCGCATTGAGGATCGTGCTTCACGGCAACAAGTCAAAGCACAGCTTCAGGCTATGCGTCCCAAGCGACTTTTGATGATTGTCGATGCGCAACACACGCCCGACCGAGGTGTATTCAACACCTTGCTAGCACTCACGCCTCACGTCGTCCAGGCGCGCCTTTTTCTTCAGCAGGCCGAGTCTAAACGCAACCGCGTAACGCAATGGCAAGAAAAATCACAGGCAGTGGGTATGGGCCCGCCGTTGACCGACTGGTCGGCTGCTGTTCAGTGGATGAATGGCCATGACTGAAGAAACCGTTTTACACATTGCCGTAGTAGGGCATACGAACACAGGCAAAACCTCGTTGTTGCGCACCTTGACGCGAGATCGAACATTTGGCGAGGTCGCTGATTCGGCAGGAACCACTCGGCATGTTCAGGCGGCGACAGTTCAGTTGGACGGTCGTGATTCGTTGATCTGGTATGACACCCCAGGTCTTGAAGACAGCATGGCCTTGTTTGATTGGATCGAGCAGTTGTCGCGCCCAGGCCAAAGGCTTGATGGGCCTGAGCGCATTGGCTTATTTCTTCGCGATACAAAGGCTTGTCAACTATTTGAGCAGGAATCACGCGTGTTGGCGCAACTGGTCAAGAGCGATGCAACCATGTATGTGGTGGATGTTCGAGACCCGGTGTTGGCCAAACACCGCGATGAACTTGCCATACTCCAAATGTGCGCCAAACCTGTGCTGCCCATCCTGAACTTTACTGCCCAAGCGCCATCGCTGGCACAACCTTGGATCGAGGCTTTCGCGCGCCAAGGCATACACATTTATGTCGCCTTTGATTCGGTCACGCCACCGAGCGATGGTGAGCAGGTGCTGTACGACACCCTGGCCCAACTGCTTGGACAAGGCAAAGCAACACTTCAGGCGATTAGCAGCCAAGCGCAAACGGCTCGCGAGCGGCGCAGAAAAGCGGCACTGTCTTTGGTGGCTGAACTGTGTGTCACAACCGCGGCAATTAAAAAGAATGTGGCTGAAAAACCATCCCAACGCGAAGCCGCCCTATCGGCCCAGCGCAAACGAATTGGCGACTTAGAAAGCGCTTGTGTTGCTGAGCTCTTACGCTTGTACGCTTTTGCGCCGGATGATTACACGGCAGCGGAGCTTCCCGTCACAAACGGACAATGGCAGGCAGACCCGTTTTCTAGTCAAGCACTGAAACAAGCGGGTTTATCGCTTGGTAAAGGCGCTGCTGTGGGCGCCATGGCAGGCGTTGCCGTGGACTTGCTCAGTGCCGGTCTGACCATGGGGACAGGGACGCTGATTGGGGCGGGTGCCGGCTCCATTTGGAACGGTATCGATCGATGGGGCTCGTTGCTCAAGGCTCAGCTGATGGGGCAAGTCCAATGGCGGGTAGCCGATGCGGTATTAAAGGTGTTGGCTGTGCGTAACTTGCAGTTGATCCAGGCCCTAGAGCGCCGCGGCCATGCGGCACAATCGCCGATCGTGGCGCACCCGACGTTACCCAAAAAAGCAACCGCGGGCGCTGGCGAATCACGCCTGCCATTTGACCCAACGGTATTTGAGGCGGTGATGATCCATGCGCGTGCGAACCCGGAATGGGCCGAGAGTCTGAGTAATGACCGTGCTCGGCAACTCGCTGTTCAGGCACTCACACCGTGTTTTGAGGCGAGCAGTCTATTTTCCGCGTATTGTTCGCCGCGAGCGCCCTAGGACAGATCGGTTACAATCAAAATTGATGTCATTTTGTTCCAGTCCACATGGCACGTTCGGGTCAGTCCTGACCCAACACAAGAGAGTGTCTTTCTCCTTGCTTAGCTTGCCCCGATTGGAGTCGCGCGCTTGCGCTGACCGGCAATGCGATGGAGTATTAATTTGTCTTCCGAAGTAACTTTTGCCAGCTTGTCGCTGGCCGAGCCCATCCTGCGTGCAATCGCAGATGAGGGCTATACCCATCCGACCCCTATTCAGGCTCAGGCCATCCCAAAGGTCACCGCAGGCCATGATTTGATGGCTGCCGCGCAAACTGGCACAGGTAAAACCGCTGGTTTTACCTTGCCGATTTTGCAACGGCTTATTAGTAACCCCTTGACACAGCAAAAAGTGGGTACACCACGGGTATTGATCTTAACGCCGACGCGCGAATTGGCTGCTCAAGTACAAGAGTCAGTTCGCACCTACGGCAAACATGCTGGCGTCTCATCATTGGTGATGTTTGGCGGTGTGAACATCAACCCGCAAATCAAGGCGCTGCGGCAGCGCCTTGACGTGTTGGTGGCCACCCCCGGTCGATTATTGGATCACGTTCAGCAAAAAACGCTGGACTTATCAGCCGTGGAAGTGCTCGTCCTTGACGAAGCCGATCGCATGTTGGATATGGGCTTTATCCGCGACATTCGCAAGATCTTGCAGCTTTTGCCTAAACAAAGACAAAACCTACTGTTCTCAGCGACTTTTTCTGAGGAAATTCGGGTGTTGGCGCGTGGGGTGCTTAATAATCCCGTGGAGGTGTCAGTCAGTCCCCGCAACACCACCGCTGAAAGGGTTGAGCAAAGCGTACATTTGGTTGCTCAAGCTCACAAGCGTGATGTCTTGAGTCATATCATCCGCGAAAGCGGCTGGCATCAGGTCTTGGTTTTTACTCGCACCAAACACGGTGCGAACCGTTTGGCTGAAAAGCTGGTTAAGGATGGGTTGCAGGCGGCCGCTATTCACGGCAATAAAAGCCAGTCGGCTCGAACCAAAGCTTTAGAAGGCTTTAAAACCGGCAAGCTGTCGGTTTTGGTGGCCACAGATATTGCTGCCCGTGGTCTGGATATTGACCAATTGCCGCAGGTTGTGAACTTTGAGTTGCCCAACATGCCCGAAGATTATGTGCATCGCATTGGACGCACAGGACGTGCCGGCGCGGCCGGTCATGCCCTCTCATTGGTTGATGCTGACGAAATGAAGTATCTCAAAGCCATCGAGCGATTGACGGGACAGACCTTGACGCAGGTGCCAGCACCAACGGGTTGGACGCCTAGTCCGATGACACCCAGAGAGGCGGCGGAGCCTGCGCGTGCGCCGCGGCGCCCAGACTCACGCGGTCAGTCCGGTCAGCGCTCGGGCGCTAGATCTCAGTCAAGGCCCCAGGCAAGACCCCAAGCAAAACCTGGGGCACGTCCGTCCTCTCGATCCAGCCCCAGAAAAGCCGCCTAAACAAAGGCGCTCAAAAGCATGAGCCAATTATCTATCGCTGAGGAAGTCGCCCGACGGCGCACATTTGCCATCATCTCTCACCCAGATGCGGGTAAAACAACACTCACAGAAAAAATATTGCTGTTTGCCGGCGCTATTCAAATCGCGGGTAGCGTGAAGGCACGTAAAGCGTCACGTCACGCGGCCTCCGATTGGATGGAAATAGAAAAGCAGCGGGGCATTTCAGTCGCTTCATCGGTCATGCAGATGGAGTACGAGGGATGTGTGCTTAATCTGTTGGATACGCCTGGCCACCAAGACTTTTCAGAGGATACTTACCGCGTATTGACCGCTGTTGACGCCGCCTTAATGGTCATCGATGCCGCCAACGGGATTGAGTCGCAAACCATCCGTTTGTTAGAGGTTTGTCGAGCACGTAATACGCCCATCATCACGTTTATCAACAAACTTGATCGAGAGGTCCAGCAACCCTTAGACGTGCTGGCCGAAGTGGAATCCCATTTGGGCATGGACGCGGTGCCTTTTTCTTGGCCGGTGGGCATGGGACGTTCATTTGGAGGCGTGTTTGATATCCCCAATGACCGCATGCGGTTGTTCAAATCGGGCCAAGCCCGGCGCGGCGCTGATGCCGACGACTTTATTGAGGGCTTAGATAATCCAGCCATTAAAGCAAGATTTCCCGACACTTATGCGCAAGCCAGAGAAGAAATAAACTTACTCAAAGAAGCGTCGCCAGCTTTTGACCGGCAGGCGTTTCTTGAGGCGCGACAAACCCCTGTTTTTTTTGGATCTGCCATCAATAACTTCGGCGTTCAAGAGGTGTTGGACGCCTTGGTGCGTTACGCGCCAGGCCCCGGTCCGCGACCGGCGCTTGAACGAGAGGTCAAGCCTGACGAACCTAAATTCACCGGTGTGGTGTTTAAGGTCCAAGCCAACATGGATCCATCGCACCGGGACCGTGTGGCGTTTGTGCGGGTTAGCTCGGGTCGATTTACCCGCGGCATGCGATTGAAAGTCAGCCGCAGCAAAAAAGAAGTTCGCCCCAATAACGTCGTTTCTTTTTTATCTCAACGGCGCGAACTTGTTGAGGAAGCTTACGCCGGTGACATTATCGGTATTCCCAATCACGGCATACTGCATTTGGGTGATGTGTTGACGGAGTCCGAGACCTTGCATTTCAAAGGATTGCCTTTTTTTGCACCGGAGCTATTTCAAGCGGTTGAGGTCGCAGACCCCTTGCGAACCAAACAGTTGCGTATCGGCCTCACCCAGCTCGGCGAAGAGGGCGCCATTCAAGTCTTTAAGCCGGTCGCCGCCGGTGGGGCGATGTTGCTTGGTGCGATTGGGGCTTTACAATTTGAGGTGGTGAGCCATCGGCTAAAGAGCGAATATGGTGTGGCCGCCAGAATGATGCCGTCGCGTTACACTTTAGCGCGCTGGGTGACCTCGGAGAACGCAAAAGAGTTGCGAGCATTTCTTGACATGAACGCGGCGCAAATCGCCTATGACGTGGTGGATGCTCCCGCTTATTTGGCTACTTCGCCTGCGCAACTGAGGGTTATTCAAGAGCGCCATCCAGCAGTTCAGTTTCACACGATGCGCGAGCTTGGTGGTAAGGTATTTGATTGATTACTGACTTTGTGAATGACCGGATAAACCAGCGTTTTTGGTTGCTCTGGCGGGATTGAGAAGGTCGCATCATGTCTTGGCGCGTATTAATCGCATTTTTGGTGTTGGTAATGGCAGGCGCAGCCATGGCGGGTGTCGCCCTTGGCAATTGGCTCGTCGGAGAAGCCCCGGGCCTATCATCTGGACCGACAACGAACACCACCATTGCGCCGGCTTTGGTACTTGACGCCGCTGGCCGCCCTTTGGCAGGCGTGCCCCCACAGCCACTCGTTGATGGCACCCTTGGCCAGCCATCCTTGTCCCCAGTGATGGATTGGCAAGTCGACGGCGTCTCTCTGTTTGAAAGTGTTTTAGACCCTATGGTGGTATTGGCCAAAGGTGACGAAACGTTCAACGTTTCAGACATGTTGAGTCGAGCTGGCACGGGCTTGGCGCAAGGTATTAACGACGTGGCCATGGTCGATGTGACTGAAGGGCGACCAGAAGGTGAAAACGCTGACCAAATCGCCGACTTAATTGCTGACCGATCCTCAAGTCAGACTTCAACTCAGACCTCAAGTCAAACCCCAATGCCAGCAACCCCATCACCCACGGCGGCGGACTGGCCAGAACAACTGTCAAAAGCCATCAAAGCGTGTGAGAACGTTGGTTTCTTTTCCAGACCCAATTGCATTGAGCGCGCCAGAAATAAATTTTGTGAGCCCAATAAAGCGTGGGGGCGAGACAATCTCTGCCCGCCACGCAACTCTTGGTGAGAAAGCTAGGGTTGACCTTGACCTTGACCTTGCCCCTGAGCCTGCGATTTACGCAGCGAAGCGGTCGGAATTCGCAATAGCTCTCGATATTTCGCCACGGTGCGGCGCGCAATCGAGATGCCCTCTTCATCTAAGCGCTTGGCCAGCTGTCCGTCAGATAGTGGCTTTAAGCGGTTTTCGTCATCGATCAGGGTTTGAATGCGGGTTTGAACGGCGGTAGACGAAGTCGCTTGACCGCCCTCGGTTGCCAAACCTGCCCCAAAAAAACGCTTCAATTCGACCGTGCCGAAGGGCGTGAGCATAAACTTTTGGGTGGTGGCTCGTGAAATGGTTGATTCATGTAGCCCAAGCTCCCCAGAAATCTCGCGCAGTGTGAGCGGGCGAACAGCGCCCCAACCCTCATCAAAAAACGCTTGCTGGTGCGTCACAATGGCCTGAGACACCCGCAAAATGGTCTCAAAGCGTTGCGTTAAGTTGCGCATCAACCAACGAGCTTGTTGCATCTGATCATGCATCGCGCCATATTCACTGCCTCTAGGACTACCAAGGGCTTGCGCATAAACCGAATTAATCCTTAATTTAGGCACCACGGCGTCGTTTAGCGTGGCTTCCCACAACTGTTGTTTTTTGCGCACAATCACATCAGGGACTGCAAAATCCGCGGGTGGCCGCGTCCAGCGGCTGGCGGGGCGTGGATTCAAATGAAGGATGCACGCATGAGCTTGCTGCAATGTTTGCGTGTCACACCCCACTAAGTCCTTGAGGCGGTTCATGTTGCCGGTCGCCAACACAGCCAGGTGTTGCTCACACACCAAGCGTGCGGCGGCAAGAACCGCAGGATTACGAAGCGCTGGTAAATGGGTTAAGTCGGGTTGCCTAAGCTGCAGGGCTAAGCAATGCCCAAGATCGCGTGCGCCAATGCCGCAAGGGTCAAAGGACTGCAAAAGAGACAGCGCGGCTTGAAGCTCATCGAGCTCTACCCCCAGCGCTGGGTCAAGCATGGCTAAAATTTCTTCGAGCGTGGACTCTAAGAGCCCATCTTCGTTGAGATCCTCGATGAGCAGGGCCACCAGGGCGGCATCTCTGCGGTTCGCGCGCGTGGTTCCGAGCTGTCCGAGGAGATATTCGCTTAGCGACTCGCTGGCTGCCCTTTCGGGTTGGTCACCCGCTTCATCGTCGCGATTGCGCTGCACAGCGCGCGTTGATTGTTCCGATTGGGTCCGCGGCACGTCTTGAGCAGCGATCATTTGTACAGTAGGCTGGGCTTGTGCATCAGGCGCTGAGGCATCTGGGAGATCACCCTCAAGCATGGGGTTCTCATCGAGGGCACGCGCCACCTCAGCCTCAAGGTCAAGCGAAGACAGCTGCAACAATTTGATCGATTGTTGCAAGGCTGGCGTCAGCGTCAGGTGCTGACCAAAACGAATACTTATATTCTGCCGTGACATGCTTAAAATATCGCTTATGCGTAAAACACCGAACTACCCAAACCCAGACAGCGACGCTCGCGTCTTGAGCGCCACCCTGCGTCGTCTTTGCCTGCCCAAATGGGTCTGGCGAGGCGGCGTGATAACCGTAACAGCGTTTGTATGGCTATGGATCAGCCAACAAATACTGACCGTTGGCAATCTCATTCGCTACGATGGCCTGCAGTCTCTTGGCGAACAAGTCGTTAGTTTTATGACGCGGATCAATCCCTACTTGTGGATGGGGATTGTGGCCATCCTTACGCTCATTGTACTTTCCCTCTTGCGGTCTTGGCTTAAAGCCAATATCCGCCTTGGTCGTGAGTCAATTGTATCGGTGTCTGTGATCCAAAGCTTGGCTCAAAAACTTTCTTTGCAAGGCATTGATGTTTTGAAATGGGTGTGGCGCCATGAAGAAGGCCCAGTAACCATTGGCGATCTGTTGCGCGCCCGAGACCAAATCCGTTCGGGCCGTGTCCGTAAACTCAGCATCGCACGCACCCAACATCGCCTGCTTGAAGAAGCTAGGTCGCGCTTGCCGCAAGAAGAGGAAAAAAGTGAGGCGATCGAAGCCAGTGAACCGACATTGACTGCCCCGGCCCCGGCCACATTCGAAATACCAACACTTGATAAACCCACAAAAAGTTAACTTATAGCGCCGCGAGACGGGCTTTTGCATGACAAGGAAAAGTTGATGAAATACCCAGTTGCCATTGAACTTGGCAACAAAACACATGTGTTCGGTGTCGTCGTGCCTGATTTGCCTGGTTTCTTTTCTGCTGCAGTCGAGAGCATTGACGGGGCAGTGGTGCCTGCCAAAGAAGCCATTGAGCTTTGAATCGAAACGACCTTGAAGGGCAAAGCCACCCCTTCGCCAAGCACTGTTGCTGATCTGCAAAAGGAAACTGAGTTCCAAGGCTGGCGCTAGGCATTGGCTGAGATACACCATTACACAGATGGCGGGTTGTGCAAAGTGTGGCTGGCCAACAGATAAGAAATCAAGAGGACCCTCTACGAAGTGAACCCCCCTACGAAGCGAACAGCATTTTCCTGCACGCTAAGGTTTACTCGCTTTCAGCATTCTTTGATCAAACCCTTGTGTGAGGGTTTGATCTTTTTTGTACAAAGAGATGGCTTTGTCCGTGGTTTTAGGACTTGCAAAAACCGCGGTTTTGTGTTCTGCTCTTTTCTATGAAAGGCACAATTAACAGCAACGCAAATGACCGTGCACAGGCGCTCGCCTGCGGACATGGGCAATTGTCGGCCTGTTTCACGGCCTTCCCTGCTCGTCGCCATGCACTTGCTTTGCCGACAGCCCAGGCGTCAAGCCTCGCCCTATCCCTCCTACTACCGATCGGTTGCCGGGCCTAGTGCCCTGTGGCAGTCCGGCAGCCCTACACAGCCACAACTGATCGCACGCCTTGAGGCGTGCCGGATCACGACCGACTTGTGAACAAAGACTGAGCCTGACTTAACAGGTGCAAAGAGATCAAAATGCTGACCAATCCATCGACGAAATACATCCCGTTTAAACCCTTTGAACGAGACTTTGCTGAGCGCACATGGCCAAGCAAACGCATCACCCAAGCCCCGATTTGGATGAGCACCGATTTGCGCGACGGCAATCAGTCGCTCATCGAGCCAATGAGTGTGGAGCGCAAGCTACAGTTTTTTGAGATGCTCATTAAAATCGGTTTCAAAGAGATTGAAGTGGGTTTTCCGTCGGCATCACAAACCGACTTTGATTTCGTCCGTAAGCTCGTCGATGAGCAACGCATACCCGATGACGTCACCATCATCGCGCTCACGCAAGCGCGCCCTGAGCTGATCGAGCGCACCGTGGCGTCCGCCGCCGGCGCCAAGCGCGCCATGATCCATCTCTATAACGCCTGTGCACCTGCCTTTAGAAAAATAGTCTTCAACATGTCAAAGCAAGAAGTCATGGCAGTGGCGGTCGAAGGCACACGCCAGGTCATGGCTTGTATGCAAAAGTATCCTCAGACTGATTGGTCTTACGAATACTCGCCTGAAGTTTTCAGTACCACCGAACCCGAATTTGCTTTGGATGTTTGCAATGCGGTGACTGACGCCTGGCAACCTACTCCAGACAAAAAAATCATCTTCAACTTACCAGCGACGGTCGAGGCCACCACGCCAAACATGTACGCCGACCAAATCGAATTCATGCACACGCACTTGCACGCCCGTGACAGCGTAGTCATCAGCGTGCATCCACACAACGATCGAGGCACCGCCGTCGCCGCCGCTGAGCTTGCTTTGATGGCAGGCGCTGACCGTGTCGAAGGCTGCCTGTTTGGCAACGGTGAGCGCACAGGTAATGTGGACTTGGTCACGCTGGCTTTGAATTTGTACACGCAGGGCATTCACCCTAACTTAGACTTTTCTGATATCGATGAGGTGCGTCGTTGCGTCGAGCATTGCAACCAGTTGTCTGTTCATCCTCGACACCCTTACGTGGGCGATTTGGTTTTCACCGCATTCTCTGGTTCGCACCAAGACGCTATTAAAAAAGGTTTTGCTGTGCAGGTCGCCGATGCGGTGTGGGAAGTTCCCTATTTGCCCATCGATCCTGCCGACCTCGGACGTAGTTACGACGCGGTGATTCGAGTCAATAGTCAGTCAGGAAAAGGGGGCGTGTCATATCTGCTTGAACAAGAGCATGGTTTGGCTTTGCCGCGACGGTTACAAATCGAGTTCAGTCGTGCCATCCAACGTGTCACTGATGAAACCGGCAAAGAAGTAAGCGCGCGCGATGTTTACGGACTCTTCGAGCAAGAATACTTGACCAAGCAGGCCCCATGGAAGCTCATCAAGCATCGCATTACCGGCGATCCAACCGCGGGTGAAGGCAAGCAATTCAGCATTGAGGTTGAATTTGATGTTCAAGGCAAGCGCCAGACCCTCACCGGTCAAGGTGATGGCGCCATCTCAGCGTTCGTGAACGCCTTGCACCTGCCGGTGCGCGTCTTGGACTACCATGAGCACGCCATAGGCGCAGGCACCGAGACGCAGGCCGCTAGCTACATTGAGGTCAAAATCGGCGAGGAGCCAGCTGGATTTGGTGTTGGCGTTGATCGTGACATCGTGACCGCGTCCTTCCGTGCGGTGTTATGCGCGTTGAATCGTCACTTGGAAAAAAATCCTGCTGAAACGCCGAGTCACTCGACCCAAACCACCGCAGCCTAGCGCACATGTGGTTCTGTCAGGCGGGCGAGCTCGCGCTCATCAAACCCCGCCTGACGTCTCGCCTCCCAGTTAAAAGGGCCGCGCAACTTGGGCGCGTTGTATTCGATCGCTAGCCAATCATAGGTGACGTAGGGATCGAGCCCCTGAGCCGAACACAGGTGGCGATACCACTGATTACCAATGCCCACGTGACCAATTTCATCTCGCAAAATCACATCTAGAATCTGCGCGCTTTGCTCATCGCCTGCATTCGCGAGTTTGCGACGCAGCGGCAAAGACGCATCAAGCCCTCGCGCCTCCAAGGTTCGGGGTACCAGGGCCAATCGAGCCAGCAAGTCATCAGCGGTTTTAGCGGCCATTTCCCACAATCCATTGTGCGCAACAAAGTCACCGTATTGATAACCCAAGTCGTTGAGGCGTGCTCGCAACAGCTGAAAGTGGCGCGATTCTTCTTTGGCCACTTGGAGCCAGTCACGGTAAAAAGCCGTGGGTTGACCAGCAAACCGCCAAACAATATCGAGCGCTAAATTAATGGCGTTGAACTCAATATGGGCCAGCGCATGCAACAAGATGGCCCGGCCTTCGGGCGTGCTGACAGCACGTTTCTCCAGCACAGTCGGACTCACGAGCGTGGGCTTTTGAGGGCGGCCGGGCGATGTCGGTAAGGGCAAGCGCTCTTCGAGTTGGCGAGACACATCAATGGGCTGGTCAAGATCAATTTGATCAACCGCCTGGCACTTTGCATCGATTTCCTCACACAGTAGCGCCGCCAGTGCTGCGGTCCTAGGCTCGTTGGGGCATGATTGGGATGAGGTGGTTGGTGTCATATGATTCGGTGTAGACCTTTGATACCAGAGCCCTCAGTAAAACATGTTTGGAAGCCTTTGCACATGAAGACCCAAGACACCATCCGAATGCGCGAATCGATCCCCCTGTCCGCCCTGCTGCCAGGCCTTGGCGGCTTAATACCGTTTTGGTTGCTGGCGCTTTCGGTGGTCTTGCCAATTGGTATTCCCCCCGTGATCGCGCTAGTCGCTTTCATCACCTACGGTGCGGTGATATTGAGCTTTGTGGGTGCCATTTGGTGGGGTTTGGCCGCAGCCAGCCCAGATAGCCCAGATAATCCAGATAGCCCCCGCGCCATGATGTTTTTATGGAGCGTCACGCCCGCCCTGATTGGATGGTTGGCCACCTTAGTGGCAGCAGACCTGGGGGTTTTGATATTGGCGGCGGGCTTCCTGTTGCAGTGGGCATTTGATGCGGTCTTGATAAACCGTGCTCCGCGCTTCATACCACCCTGGGTCTTCCGGCTGCGCACGCTACTAACCGCCGGCGTGTTGCTGGCAATCACAGCGGCTTGGTGGTTGTTGGTGTGAGCCGTGACGCCTACAGATCATAATCGTGCCCGACCGCCTGGTTCAGAAGGACGGGCTGTGAATCACTGATCATGGCTCACTGATCATGGTTCACTGATCGTGACTCACTTCTTTTTAGACTTACTGCCTTTGGTCTTCTTTTCTGGCAGCGCCAGCATCGTGCCGCGGCAAAGAACTGAGCCACAGCGACAGGCATATTGTGCCCGTATGGTCTTGGTTATTTTGCCGTCCATAACCAGACCGTAGTCGTAATAAAGCTCTTCGCCCCTTGCGATGTCACGCTTGGCCACCACATAAACACGCTTACCTGCCCGACCCTCTTCGCTGTCACAATTGGGCTCACAAGAGTGATTAATCCAACGGGCATCATTACCACCATCGTTACCGTCAATGACCTTGCCCGTGCTCAACACGAAAAAAAATGTGTGAAAGGGATCGTCAGGATTGGTTGGATGGCGACGGTCGGCTTCTTTGCTCGTGATGCGTTGCCCTTGGTACTCAACAATACGGGTGCCAGCGGGAATGCGACGACGGGCAAATACGCCTGTGCCATGGATGGGGGATCGCCGGACCGTGTGCCAAACGATAGATGGCGCTGAAGTTGAGGGCATAATTTTGTTATTTTGAAGCCGGCTTGACGCCAAAGCAGTGTTTATCTTCAGGGAAAGTACCACCACGCACATCGGCGGCGTAATGCTCAACGGCCTTTGACACGTCGTTTGCCAAATCGGCGTAGCGCTTCACAAAGCGTGGCACCTGCTCACCGTTTAAGCCCAGCATGTCTTCTGTGACAAGAATTTGACCATCGCAAGCGACAGACGCGCCAATGCCGATGGTCGGAATAGTCAGCTCGGCAGTGATGTCGGCAGCCACCTTCTCGGCCACGCCTTCCAAGACCAAACCAAAGGCCCCCGCTTGAGCCACCGCTTGCGCGTCGCGTTTGACTTGGGCGGCGGTGGCGTCGTCTAAGCCCTGCGCTTTATAGCCACCCATGGTGTTGACATGTTGCGGCATGAGGCCCACGTGCCCGAGCACTGGAATGCCACGCGCAACCAAAAAGGCAATCGTAGGCGCCATGACCTCACCGCCCTCGAGTTTGACGGCATCAGCGCCACCTTGCGCGATCAAGTAGGCGGCATTGTCAAAGGCCTGTTCAGGGCTGCGTTGGTAGCTAGCGAATGGCATGTCGGCAACCACGCAAGCGTGTTTCGTCGCGCGAACCACCGCCGCCGTGTGAGCAGCAACCTGCTCAACCGTGAACGACAAGGTGTTTGGTAAGCCGTAAGCCACCATGGCCGTTGAGTCACCGATCAAAATGAAATCGAGATGCTCGTCGAGCAGGCGGGCGAAGACACTGCTGTGAGCCGTCAGTGAAGCGATTTTACGTTGGCCTTTGCAAGCACGAATCTGCGGCACGGTCATGCGTTTAATGGTTTGATGAACACTCACAGCGGCTTCCGATAAAAATACTGCCTACACAAAACATCACAATAGCAGGCTTTGTTCATTATTCATCGCCCTGGCTAGGCGCTTTTTTAGCAACCTTCTTAACGGCTTTTCTAGCCGTCTTTCTAGCCGTTTTTTTTGCGGCCGTCTTTGTTACTTTTTTCACCGCTTTTTTAGCCGTCTTTTTGACCGCTTTCTTGACCGCTGTTTTCGTGGGTGTTTCAGCAGCCGTTTTCCTAGCAGCCTTGGACGTCGTTTTTTTGGCCGCTCTTTTACCTGCTTTGGGCGTCTTGGCTTCAAACTCAAAACCAACCTTACCACCCTCGCCAACCGACAAATACGCCTTGAACTTCCGGTTAGTGCGGCTAGAAATAAAGCCCTCAAACAAATCGGTTTTACCGCTACTTAACAACTTGGAAATTTGCTCAGGGCTGATCTCTTGCTGAAGAATCACTTTGCCGGTTCGGAAATCGCAGGTTTTTTCCGGACCAACAGACTTTTCGCAAACGTAATTCATGCCGTGCTCAAACACTCGTGAGGCACACTTGGGGCAGGCACCCACCGAGGTTGACCCAGAAAAGTCCACGGGCTCTTTGTCTTCTTCCTCCCGCTGGCCAAAGTCAAAGGACAATTTGAATTCACTGTCAATGCGCAGAATGGCAGCAAATGGCCGTCCCATCTTGCTGATAAAGCCCTGCAGGGGACCAAGCTCGCGCTCTTTCAAAAGTGTTTCGACATCTTCGGGCTCAAAGGTGCGTCCACCCGGATGCTTGCCAATCGAGAAGTCACACGCCGTGCAGGCATAGCGGCGGTAGTTCTCTTTGACCACGGCACCGCATTTGGGGCACGGCGTTGACAAGGTCACATAGTCGCCGGGTACCGTATCGCGGTCGTATTCTTTGGCACGCTTGACGATGATTTGAGTCATCTGCGCGATTTCGAGCATGAAGGCCTCGCGCGCCAATTTTCCTTGCTCAATCTGTTTGAGCTTGTGTTCCCACTCGCCAGTCAGTTCAGGCGATGTTAATTCTTTCACATCCAGACCTTTTAGCAAGGTCATTAACTGTCGTGTTTTAGCTGTGGGTACCAAATCACGGGCTTCGCGCCTCAAGTAGGCCTCGTTTAACAAGCCTTCGATAATGGTCGAGCGCGTGGCCGGTGTGCCTAAGCCCCGTTCTGACATCGCGTCACGCAGTTCTTCATCGTCGATCAGCTTACCGGCGCCTTCCATGGCCGACAGTAAGGTCGCCTCGGTATAGCGCGGTGGCGGCTTGGTGACTAGGGCCTTGCTACCGATATCTTCTGTGCGAACATTTTCATTCGCTTGCACGGGCACCAGCATGGCGTCATCTTCTTGCGTCTGTCGGCCATAAACGGCTAACCAGCCCGGTGAAACTAACACCTTGCCGTCGGTACGAAACAGATACTTTTGTACTTCCGTGATGCGCGTTGTCACGCGATATTCGGCCGCAGGAAAGAAAATAGCCAAGAATCGTTTGACCACCAAGTCGTAGAGCTTGGCCTCGGCTTCGCTCAAATCTTTTGGTACTTGCAGCGTTGGGATGATGGCGAAGTGATCCGAGACTTTTTTGTTATCAAAAATCCGCTTATTGGCTCTGACCCAGCCCTCAGACAACGCTTTTTTGGCATGTACCGCGAGTCCTTTGACGATATTGCTGTCGCCTCGCCCAAGCGCTGACAGGGTTTCTTTTACCGTCGGCAAATAATCCTCAGGCAGGTAACGCGAGTCGGTTCGCGGATAAGTCAGTGCTTTGTGGCGCTCATACAAACTTTGAGCGAGCGACAGCGTGGCTTTGGCAGAAAACCCAAAACGGCCGTTGGCTTCTCGTTGTAGTGAGGTGAGATCAAACAGCAAGGGTGAGAGCTGACTGCTTGGCTTGGCTTCTTCAGTGACCGAGCCGGCTTGCCCGCGACATGCCGCTTCAATGGTTTTGGCTGCCGTCTCACTCCACAAGCGACTGTCACGCCGCTCTGGGTCGGTGGGGTCTTTTTTAAAGGTTGGGTCGAACCAGCGCCCTTCATAGAGACCCGCCGCCGCCACGAAGGTAGCATGCACTTCCCAATAATTACGTGAGACAAAGTCATGAATCTTGGCCTCGCGATCAGCCACGATCGTCAGTGTGGGCGTTTGCACCCTTCCCACGGTGGTTTTAAAAAACCCACCGTCTTTGCTGTTGAAAGCTGTCATGGCACGCGTGCCATTGATCCCCACCAGCCAGTCGGCCTCGGCACGGGAGCGCGCCGCCTGTTCTAACGGCTTGAGAGACTCGTCAGAGCGCAAATGCTCAAAGGCCAAGCAGATGGCGTCACGGGTCATGGATTGCAGCCACAGGCGCTCTACAGGCTTGCTGGTGCCCGCGTACTGCTCAATGTAGCGAAAGATCAACTCGCCCTCTCGACCCGCGTCACACGCATTGATCAAACGATCCACATCTTTGCGTTTGATGAGTTTGACCAATAGCTTCAGACGCTCGGCCGAACGTTTGTCCGACGGATTCAGCCCAAAGGCAGGCGGGATGACCGGTAGATGAGCAAAACTCCACTTCCCTTTGACTGGATCATTGGGCGCAATTAGGCTGAGCAAATGGCCCACGCTAGAGGAGAGCACGTACTTATCGCTCTCAAAGTAATCCCCTTCACGGGTAAATCCACCCAAAGCGCGTGAGATATCGAGCGCCACCGAAGGTTTTTCAGCAATTATCAGTACTTTAGTCATTCCAATCCTGGATCGCAGATCGCGACATTAGCGGCGATCATACGGGTGGAGTTCACAAAGGCGCAAGTCCGCTTGGTTCAAAAGTGTGCGCCCACCGCTCGGTTGCCACCGCCAAAAACCCTGAGGGCGTGTCGACAGATAGCGCTTCAAAGCCCAAATGACGCCATGCCTGCTGTAAGACAGGCAGCGGATCTTGGGTGTTCACCGCTGGCGCACCATTTTGTTTTGACAACTTTACACCCTTGTTGTTTGTCACCAACGGGATATGCATGACAGTGGGTGTCGATAAGCCCCATAGTTGGGCGAGCCATTGCTGCCTGGCGGTGCTTGAGAGCAAGTCTTGTCCCCGCACCACATGGGTGATTCCTTGCGCGTGATCGTCAAGCACGACAGCCAACTGATACGCCCACAAACCATCGGCCCGACGCACCACGAAGTCGCCGACCTGTTCGGCGACGTCTTGCGATTGTTCACCGCACCAGCGATCAATAAACGTGGTCACGCCAGCGTCAACTCGAACCCGCCACGACTTGGGCACGCGCCCCTGGGGCAACCCCTGCTGGCAAGTGCCAGGATAAGGCCGCTCACCCTCTGGCAGTTCACCCAAGCGGTCAAGAACCGAGTCGCTGATTTCGCGCCGTGTGCAGCCGCAAGGATAAACGCGGTCTTGACGCAGCAGCGTTTGAAAGCCCGCCTCGTAGGCGCTAGTGCGTGCCGATTGATAGAGGATGTCTCCATCCCAACGCAGGCCTAGGTCTTGTAACTGTTGCAAGATGACTTTGTCAGCGCCCGCAACCATGCGGGGGGTGTCTAAGTCCTCTATGCGGATTCGCCAAAGCCCTTGGCATGCCTTCGCATCCAAATAACTCGCTAACGCAACCGCCACCGAGCCCGCGTGTAAAGGACCACTGGGGCTAGGGGCGAAGCGTCCGATGTAAGGCATGGCGCTTTAGTGACAGAGCTGTTCGCCATCGTGACGCAAAAGCTCTTCTAGTATCAAGTGATCGACCTCAGCCTCTTGGCTCCAAAGCACCATCAAGGCGATGATTTTGATCCGAGCCAAAGAGATGGGTTCGTGATCGCAGGCCATTGCCCGTTCGATCACAATCTCACGCAAGGGTGCCGGTAGCACCTCACTGTTTTCTAGGAATGTGATGAAACCAATCGCATCGGCACCGAGCTTCTGCTTTTCTATGGCCGCATAAAAGCGAGTACCCTCGCTATCGTGGTAAGCCAAATCGACGCAATGTTCAGTGACTTCGGCCAGACCTAGAAGCCATCCGAGGGCATCGTCGATGTCCTCGTGTTCGAACCCTGCCGCCACCAACCGCTTGGCCAACACATCTGCCTTGGGACATGCCTGAGGCGTGTAGTAATTTCTAAACAGGTAAACCAATACATCAAACATGGCACGCCTCCCTGTTGTTAAACCACTCGTATAACCAACATTACCACGACCGACAAAGGCGTTGCGTAAAACCACAAATCTCCCCGACCATAACGAGCATAAATGCCTAGGTTTTAGACGGGATGTATTGACCCGCTGCCCCAGACTTCCCTGCCTTGTTGACAACACCGGTTCCTCTGATATATTTAGCATGTCTAATCTAAAAGGAACCGGGGATGAAAACGGCAGCAGCACAGATTGCCTTCCGTTATCGCCCGCAAGACAGCGCAACTGGCTTGACCCGCACAACGACCAAACGACTGGCTTGTGTGTCTCGCTTGTGTATTGGGCGTTGACGAAATGCAAGTGACTCACCTAGCGCTACATGAGTTGACACCACGCGAGCTAACTACCAAGCGCCTGCCTGAATACGAAGCAGACGAGGGAGCTTTGACCAAAGCTCAACTCAACCAGGTTAAAAAATCAGCCCTCAAATCCAAAGGCGGCACCCTCTGTGGCAGTTTGCTTGAATTGAAAACCCGCTGATGCGCTGGTGGCTGGAGCCTAGCGCTGTACCAGCCCGATTTAGGAGATGCACCGCCCGTCTATGTTGATGTTCCTTCGCAGGTTTTGTCACGACGGCATGAACGTGTTCTTTGTCATGAGAGTCAAGCCGAATTCGCAAGATGGCGTAATGTTTGATTAAAAACAAATATTGTTGGCTTTCAAACGTATTGCTTATTATTGAACCCATGATCGCAAAAGGAGTTGACCATGGGGGCAGTAGTTAATCGAGAGGTGACCGCGCCACAAGACCGTGGCGCGCTGGCCAAGATGGTCATGGCTTTGCTAGACCATTGGCAGTTGAGCACCGAGGATCAGGCGGCATTGCTGGCCTGCTGATGGTGCGTGGCTACCTCGATCGGGCTCGGGCCGTTTGAGTTGAGCGCACCGTGAATTCTCTTTTCTCCAAACTTAAGCTCGCCGACGTTCACCAGGACGTGGCTATAAACATCGTCGCCTTGAGAGAGTCTCAGGATTTGTTTGACGATCTGACCGAAGAGGCGGGCGAGTGGTTGCTGGCACAGAAGGTGGAAGACGAGGTCAAGCCGCCACCTTACCGCTCTCGCACACCGGTGATTGACCGCCCGTTTGAGGACGCCGAATGGTTCAATGCCATTGCTTGGCCGTTCAAGCACTGGCAGGCGACCAGATTGTGGTGGAGAAGCAGCTTGGTGTGGCATGGATGACCTTTGCAGTGGCGAGCTTTTCTTAGCGATACGCATGGCGGCCAAGCTGTCCGTCTGCCCTTAGACGTACGCTGACCCCAGGGCACCTCACAAGCCTCGGAGTAGCGCGAAGACCTTGGTGCTGCGACACCTCTTGACACTAATCTCGTCGTCAATGCTTTGGAACGACGGTCACGGTGGTGGTGAAATACGCACTTTTCGTCCTGTATCCCTTGGCGGTAACGGATGCCTTGATGAGTCTGGCTACGGTAGGTTGGACGAGTGGGAGAGTGGCTCATGCGATCATGAGGGATTCGTATGGGGTGCCATCTTTTTTGCCATGCCGTCAGTCTTGTGAGTTGGCATGCCGCAATCAGGTGCTGTTTGGGACGGAGGCTACGTGGAATGCGGGGCGGCGGAGGTGCTCCGTGACCGGCAGGTTCAACCGAAATCTATCTATAGACTTCAAATATCTACGATGGCATAATATGCCAATAATGTCGAGTTGGAGATAAAGCATGCCCACGCGCAACGTAGTGCTCACAGATCATCAGACCACCTTGGTTGAGCAGTTGGTCATCAGCGGTCGCTACCAGAACGCCAGTGAAGTGCTGCGTGAAGGGCTTCGCTTGGTGGAGCAACGTGATGCAGAAGACGCCTATCGCCTTGAAGCGCTTCGTGCGGCTGTGCAGGTTGGGGTTGCTGAAATCGCAGCAGATCGTTTCAAATCTTTTGACACGAAAGCATCGCTGCGTGACCACCTCAAGTCCGTTGCTAAAAAGGCTACTGCACCTACATGAGCGCTGTTTGGACGCTGCGCCTGGCAGCGCAGGCAGAGATGGATTTTTCCGAAATCGTTACCTGGACGGCTGAGAACTTCGGCAAGATCCAGGCTGACACCTATGCTGAGACGCTGACCCTGGCTATCGAAGCCCTACACGACGGGCCAGAGCTGCGGGGTACCAAAGCGCGAGACGATGTCGGGCCTGGCATCCGCACCTTGCACGTAGCTCGCCAAGGCAGAAGTGGGCGCCACTTTGTGGTGTTCAGAGAGGCCCAAAATCAATACCTTGATGTGCTGCGGCTGCTTCACGACAGCATGGACTTGGCTAGGCATATGCCGGCAACATATGATCAGTCCCACTGAAATGCAGATCTGGAAACCAGTTATCTTTCCCACCCGCGACCAGTCCTCGCCAACGGGTGAGGCAACACGGCGCCCATCCTAATTGTCGCTAAACAGCGTACTCAGTGCTCGGGTTTAGCCAATCCACCCGAAAGCTAGGCCTGCCTTATAAAGCATGTAAGCGGCCAAACCAAACAGCAGAATAGCGAACACACGCTTAAGCGTATTGACCGGCAGTTTGTGAGCGACTTTGGCCCCGATTGGCGCCGTCACCACACTAAAAGCCACCAACACCAGCAGCGCGGGCCAATATATGTAGCCAATCATGCCGGGCGGCAAATCCTGTACCGATAGACCTGAGTAGACATAACCAACGGTATTGGCTAGCGCAATAGGAAAGCCGAGTGCCGCAGAGGTGGCAACCGCTTGGTGCAAAGCCACGTTACACCACACCATGAACGGCACTGAAACGAACCCGCCGCCGGCCCCAACCAACCCAGATAGGAAGCCAATCCCGGCGCCTGCCCCACTGGTGCCCACGAAACCAGGCATTTGGCGGGACGCTTTGGGCTTTTTGTTGATGATCATTTGTACGGCGGAATACCCGACAAAGACCGCAAAAAAGAGCGCCAACCAGGCGGTTTTTAAAGCCGCGAAGATAGCACCACCAGCCAAGAGGCCACCCAGCACAATGCCAGGCGTGAAGCTGGCCACTAGGTCCCAGCGCACCGCTTTCTTCTGGTGATGGGCGCGCACGCTAGAGAGGGAGGTAAACAGGATCGAAGCCATTGACGTGGCGATGGCTGCGTGCACCACTAGGTCAAGCGGCAGTCCATGCCAAGTTAAAAGGGCCGTCAAGAAAGGCACAAGCAGCATACCGCCGCCTATGCCAAGTAGGCCTGCTGCAAAACCAGCCACGCAGCCTAGGACAGCGAAAGCTAGAAAAAATAGGGGATCCATGGCGTGTTACCGAGCCGCGTTGATGAGATGTTAATGAATTAAGAAACCAGTATAACGAAGCAGCGGTGCTTACTTTCTCCAAAAGCCCGAAGAAAACAAGACCAAGACCGTAAAAAGCTCAAGGCGACCGATCATCATCGCAAAAGACAGTACCCAGACTTGGAAATCATTCATGCTGCGGTAATTATCTGCCGGCCCCACTTCACCCAAGCCAGGACCAATGTTGTTCAAGCAAGCCAGCACAGAGGTGAAAGCGGTCGTGGCGTCAGCGCCACTGAGCAACATCAATGCCGTCATGACAGCAATTGAAAACCCATACAACAACATAAAAGCCAGTACTGATGCCAAGACTTTGGCCGGAATCAGTCGGCCTTTTAGTAGCACGGGCGTGACAGCATGCGGGTGCAAGATGCCAACCATTTCTTGGCGCGTTTGCTTAACAAGCATCATTGCGCGGATCATTTTGATGCCCCCGCCAGTTGAGCCCGAGCTGGTGCTGAACATACCCAGCATAATCATGGCCAAAGGCGCCACTAGCGGCCAAGCAGCAAAATCGGTATTCGCAAACCCAGCCGTGGTTGCAATAGACACGGTGTTAAACAAGGAGAAGCGCAGGGCCGTGGGTAGATCGGGATAAACATCCATGATCCAAAGGTAGAAGCCAATCAAAACCCCCATACCCAGCACGATCGAAACGAAAGGAATGGCTTCCGGACACCGCTGATACGCTTTGATGCTCCCCACGCGAAAGGCATTGAAGTGAGTGGCAAAGTTGATCCCCGAGAGCAGCATAAAAACGATACAAATCGCTTCTATGAGAGGTGAATCAAAAAAAGCAAAACTGCTGTCATGGTTGGTAAAGCCACCAAGCGATACGGTTGACGCCATGTGGCACCACGCGTCGTACCATGACATGCCGGCCGCGCGATACGCCAAAAAACAGGCGGTCGACAGACCAAAATAAATCGCATAAAGCGCCTTGGCCGTGCTTGCGATACGCGGCGTGAGTTTCTCTTCTTTCATCGGCCCAGGCGTTTCGGCACGAAACAACTGATGGCCGCCCACGCCTAGCAACGGCAAAATCGCCACGGCCAACACGATAATGCCCATGCCGCCCACCCAGTGCATGGTGACACGCCATAAATTGATAGAGGGCGCAAGGAAGTCTAGGCCGCTGAGCAAGGTTCCCCCGCTCGCTGTCAGACCGGACATGGATTCGAAATAAGCGTCAGTGAAGCTCAGGGGCGTACCAATGCCATTGAAGTACATCAGCAAAGGAATGGTGCCTAAGACAGGTAGCGACGCCCAAACCAAGGTGACCAACAAAAAGCCATCTCGGGGCCTGAGCTCGGCGCGGAATCGAAAAGTGCCTAGCCAAAGCGCACCGCCTAGCGCGAGTGCGATGCCAAAGGCCTGCAAAAAGAGCATCAACTGACCGTCGTCCAATATCACCGACCACACCATGGGAACAGCCAGTGTGGTGGCAAACAGTGCCATGGTGAAACCGAGCACGTGAACGACAGCCAGGATGCGATTCATAGGATCAGAAAAAAGATGCGGAAACTTGGAAAAGCTTCTCAACTTTTGCGATTTGAGAGCGTGATGACACAAAAACAATCACGTGATCATCGGACTGGATCACCGCCTGTTGATCAGAAATGATGATCTCTTCACCCCGCACGATGGCCCCAATGGTCGCGCCTTTGGGTAGAGCGACCTCACTGATTTTTCGGCCAACCGTTTTTGATGACTTGTGGTCCCCGTGGGCCACCAGTTCGAGCACCTCAGCCAAACCGCCGCGCAGGCGATGGGCCGCCACAATGTCACCATGGCGGACATATCGCAGCAGTTCACTCATGGTGGCTTGCGCCGGTGAGACAGCGATGTCAATGTGCGTGCCCTGCATCAGCTCGCCGTAGGCCTGCCGGTTAATCAGAGCAATCACGCGCCGAGCGCCCATGCGTTTGGCGAGCAAAGACGACATGATGTTGTCTTCGTCGTCGCTTGTGAGCGCCAACCAAGTATCCATCTCCTCGATACCTTCGCGTTGCAGCAAAGCTTCGTCAGTGCCGTTTCCATGCAGCACCAATACATTGCTTGGCAAGGTGCTGGCTAAGCGTTCACAGCGTTCATGGTTTTGTTCGATGATGCGCACGTTGTAGCCCAGCTCGCCGAGCGTTGCAGCGAGTCGCGCACCAATATTGCCACCACCCGCGATCATTAGGCGCCGCACCGTTTGCTCGGATTTGTGCATTTGATGCACCGCCTGGTGGGCGGATGCACTGTCAGCAATCAGCAGTAATTCATCACCCGGCCGCAAAATCGTCTCTGGTGAGACCGTGACCGGTTGCCCCAAACGGACAATATCAACCACACGGGCATTGACGTCGGGGCTCATGGCGCGCAGATCTTTGAGTGCGTGATTTGCCATGAAGCCATCTGTACTGGCCCTCATGGTGATCACGGACACCTTGCCACCGGCGAGCTCGACCACTTGCAAGGCCTCAGGGAACTCGATTAGTTTTTGTAGGTAGGTGGTGACGCTACCCTCTGGGCTGATGATGGCATCGACCGCGAACCCATCCTCTGCAAGCAAAGCGGGAAACCCGGGCAATTCAGCAGAACGTATCCGAGCGACCCGACGAGGCACATTAAAAAGTGTGCGACTGACTTTACAACTGACTAAGTTGACCGCATCGCTAGCGGCACACGCGATCAACATATCCGCGTCCTCTGCACCGGCTCGTTTGAGCACAGAAGCTTGTGTGCCGTCACCAAGCACACCACGCAAATCCAGTCGTTCTTGTAGATCGGCGAGGCGACTGGCGTCATCATCAATGACAGTGATGTCATTGTGCTCTGAAACCAAGTTCTCGGCGACGCTCGTTCCTACACGCCCGGCACCGACGATCAATATCTTCATGAGTTGCGCTTGCGGGACTCTATACCGAGTTGTTTTAGTTTGCGATAGAGGTGTGTGCGTTCAAGCCCTGTTCGTTCAGAAACCCGAGTCATGCTGTGATTCTCTCTCACCAAGTGGTATTCAAAGTACACCCGTTCAAAGGCATCGCGCGCATCTCTTAGCGGTTGGTCAAACGAAATGTCACCCGATACCCCAACAAGCTCTGGTTCGGCCATTGGTGCGGCCACATTGCTCTCAGTTGCACCCTTGGTGGCGCCCGGTGCGTTGGATGCCTGGGGTGCTTGGCCGGACGCTGCTGCTTGCCCCAACGCATGGATTGGCTTGGTGCGGTTCAAACCATTAGAAACCGTCTTGAGTAGTCGTTGCAGAGTAATAGGTTTTTCAAGAAAGTCGACAGCACCGATGCGGGTGGCTTCGACCGCCGTATCGATGGTGGCGTGGCCACTCATCATGATGACAGGCATGTCCAGAAGACCTTGTGAGCCCCACTCGCGCAGCAGCGTTACCCCATCCGTATCTGGCATCCAGATATCGAGCAAGACCAGATCTGGCCGGGTGCGCAGTCGCGCGGCCCGAGCCTGCTCCGCATTTTCTGCCAGCTCGACCGTGTGCCCTTCGTCATACAAGATTTCGAAGAGTAATTCACGGATGCCGATCTCGTCATCAACCACCAAAATTTGGGCCATATGCTTTTATCTACCTATTGCGTGTTGTTATTATCGTTCGCTTCAGGCTTGCCGTCCACCTCGCCAATTTCTGGCACCAGTAAGATGGTTACCCGCGCGCCACCCGTACGTCGGTTGGCGACCTCAATATAGCCACCATGCTCCTCGACAATTTTTCGTACGATGGCCAAACCTAGGCCAGTGCCGTGAGTCTTTGTGGTGATGTAGGGCTCAAATGCTCGTTGTAGCAATTGCACAGAAAACCCAGGGCCGTTGTCTGTCACCGTGAGTCTAACGGCCGGCAGGCCCGCTTGCTCACCTACACTGGCGGTGATGACTTCGGTGGTGACTTGGATAAGGCCTTGAGAAGTGTTCTCAGCCAACGCATCTCGGGCGTTGGCTAGCAAATTATGGACCACTTGCCGCAGCTGCGTCGTATCACCACGAACGGGTGGCAACCCCGGCGCCAAATGAGCCTCAAAAGCAACCGTCGCTGCGGCGGGCTTAATCATTGAGTCCGCTGAGACTGCTGAGCCTGTTGAGGCTGGGTCCCACCCATATAGAGTCAGCACATCTTCAACAAGCGCATTCAGGTTCACCGGCCCAAAGTTTAAGGACGGTTTGCGGGCGTACTCGCGAAATTCCTCAACCATGTGTTTCAGTGAGTTGACCTGGTTCACGATGGTGTTGGTCGAGCGTGCGAGCAACGCCGCATCCGTGGGATCGAGCTTGTCGACGAGCTTCATCGCCAAACGCTCAGCCGAGAGTTGAATCGGGGTTAGCGGGTTTTTGATTTCATGCGCCATGCGTCTGGCGACTTCGGCCCAAGCCACGCTGCGGTTAGCTGAAATCACCTCACTGATGTCGTCAAACACCACCACATAACCATTGCTCTTGCCCTCCGTGCTCAATTGCGTGCCACGCGCCAACAGGGTCAATGTTTGAGTGCCTTCTGGCGTGTTGGGGCGGGGCAGCGTCACCTCAAACTGCTCTTGCCAGTGCAGGCGTTCGGAGTCGGATGCCACGTGCTGAGAAAACCCGCGACGTAACGTCGCAGCCATAGCCAGCAAGCCATCAACAGTCTCAAGCGGACGTCCCTTGACCGCGCGCAAGTCAGCGCCAAGTATGGATTGCGCGCCTTCATTAAAAAGCGTGACCCTGAACTGCTCATCAAACACCAACACGCCAGCGGATAAATTGGCCAGGATACCTTCGGTAAACAGTTTGGCCTGTTCGATTTGTTTGCGGTTCAAGTCAACGAGTCGCCGAGCCTCAGCGAGTTGCCGTGTCATGGCGTTAAAGGAGCGCGTGAGCTGGCCTACCTCATCCTTTTGAGGGGGCTCAGGCAACGCCCTGAAGTCGCCCACACTGACGGCTTGTGTGCCTGAGGCAAGTGCTAACAAAGGCTGTACCAGCCGTTTTGAAAGGAAGAGCGCCACGGCCATGGCAGCGAATACCGCCAATAGCAAGGCCAAGGTCAACGTCACCACGAAGAGCTCGCGCAACCCTTGGCGCGACAAGGCAAGTTCTTGATAATCACGATAGCCCGCGCGAACTTCCTCGTTATTGGCGACAATCTGTTCTGGGACGGGTTTGATCAGTTGTAGCCATCGGATCTCGGATGAGGCAATCGCGGACACCGCGTTCATGCCACTACCCAAGGGCACCACCACCCGCAAAATAAGGGTTGACGGATCCGTGGCGAGAGCCGTCGGACCCACGTTCTCTGCTGCGACGTAGCTGCCGGTGATGCGCATTTGGTTGAGCACACGTGTTGGCGGGCCTTGTGGCAATAGTTGCCCGAGCTGATCGCTCACAAACGCAATGGGACGGCCTGAGCTCGTCAACACCATGGCTTCAGTGACGCCTGTGATCTCACGGATCCGACTTAGGAGCGTGGTTAATTCGCTGTCATTGCCCGCGGCGTCAGAGAGTGCTGGAATCATGGCGCGCGCGCGCGTGTCCAACTCGTTGAGCTGGGCATCAATGGCGGCACGACCCAAAGCCAAGCCGGCGTCAAGTGCGCTATCGACGCGCACGTTAAACCAAGACTCAATGGAGCGCGACATGAACTGAATGGAAACCGTGTAGATCAGTGCGCCCGGTAACACGCCAATCAACGCAAAGGCAATCGCAAAGCGGCTCGTCAAGCGCGCTCCAAACTTACCGCGCCGCAGCCGTCGAATCAGTTTGATGGTTAAACCGAGCACCCAGGCAAACAAACCCAGCGCCAGCGCAAAATTCAAATACACCAACAACTCATGGAATTGGGCCAAGCGCGAAGCGCTACCCGTTGACCAAGCGAGCAAGGTAAATAAGGCCAGCCCAAGCACCACGCCTAGGCCCAGCAAAATCTGGTGGCGACGTTTCATGAGGCTTTTGCCTCAAGCCGATGGCCCACTAAACCCGAAGGACACCGAGCGCTGCGAAGCGCCTGCCGGTGGGGCTTGATCAATGTGGCCGCGCGGCCAGTGAGGTGTGAAGTGGTGCGTGCAATATATTGCGCGGCATCGAGCGACATCGGGGGCATCAGCGAGATCATTGACACATTATCAATCATATTGTGCCTCGGTAGCCCCATTTGCAGCGCTGTGCCGCTGACTCTGTTGATCCTGTTGATCTGCCTGGCCCCGCTGAAACAAGCCATAGAAAAAACCATCCTGACCCGGGTCGTCAGCCGTGCTTGCACGCGGCAGTAGTTGCCCGGGGGCGGGCAGTCGGGTGGCGTCTGGATGTCGGGTTAAAAATCGTTCGGCTTGTTGCTCGCCTTCTTCCACAAATACCGAGCAAGTCACCATCAACAAACGTCCGCCCGGCGCCAAGGTTTGCCAGAGCGCATCGAGGATTTGCGCTTGCAACTTACCGGTTTTTACCAAGTCCCCGGGGCGCTTGAGCCAGGCGATATCGGGGTGTCGGCGAACCACGCCAGAGGCGGTGCAGGGCAAGTCAGCCAAGATGGCGTCAAAGGGTTCACCGTCCCACCAGTCATCGAGCACTCGCGCATCGGCCGCTTTGAGGGTGACCGCGCCGTTTATTAGACGCAGGCGGCTGAGATTGTCGGCGACTAGGGCCAAGCGATCGGGGTCTTGGTCGAGCGCGGTGAGGTTGATGTTTCCACTTTCGAGCAAGTGGGCAGTTTTGCCGCCGGGCGCTGCACAGGCATCAAGAACCCGTTGACCGGCAGCAGGTGCGAGCAAACCGGCTGCCTCTTGGGCGCCGAGGTCTTGCACCGACCACCAGCCTTCAGCGTAGCCGGGTAATTGATGAACGGCGCCGGCTTGAGTAACCGTGATGGCCGATCCACCAAGCGCCACGGCGGTGATGCCTTGAGCGGCAAAGGCCTGCTGCACCGTGGCGACGTCGTTTAAGCGTTGATTCACCCGCAAAACCAACCGTGGCGGTTGCTTTGAGAGCGAAAGTATCTGTTGCCAATCGGCGGGATAGGCGGCTTGGATTTTTTGTTGCCACCATATCGGGTAGCCCCACTGCGCCACGGGGTCATCTTTGATCGCGGCAATGAAGTGCGCATGCTCGCGCTGAAAGCGCCGCAAAATAGCGTTTAAAAGGCCGGGCAACGCCGGTTTGGCACGCCCTTGTCGAGTGGCGTCGACCGCCTGGGTCACAAGCGTGTGCGGCGTGTATAGCGGGGCATCGGCGCTCGCTGTCGCCGGGGTAGTCGCCACGTCAAGCAGCAGCAACGCGAGCGCTATTAGGCTGTCCACCCAGGGTTGGCCCGTCGGTTTCTTCAAAACCAAGGCTCGCCAAGCGCGAGCCTTGCCCCAGTGGCGCATGGCATACAGCGCCACGGCCTGCACCGCTGGGCGTTGTATGGAGGGCACTTTACTGAGCGCCTCAGACATCGAGTGGCCTTGTTCAACCGTCGCCAAGCACCGAGACGCCAAGAGGAGAGTCGAAGACAAGGGAGTCGCGGGGGTGTGGGCAAAAGCCTTAGAAGCCAACATAACTTGGATTGTAGAAGCAACGCGCACGTTAAACTGTTGATTGTTAACTTTTTCTGGAACAAGCCGTCATGTCTGCACCCAAAGTCGGTTTTGTGAGCCTGGGCTGTCCCAAAGCTTTGGTAGATTCTGAGCGCATCCTCACGCAGTTGAGAACCGAGGGGTACGAAATCGTCCCTGATTACGATGGCGCCGACGTGGTGGTCGTCAACACCTGTGGTTTTATCGATAGTGCCAAGGCGGAGTCACTTGACGCCATCGGTGAGGCATTGACCGAGAATGGGCGCGTGATTGTCACGGGCTGTTTGGGTGTGCAGGAGGACGTCATCCGTAGCCTGCATCCGGGTGTGTTGGCCGTCACTGGACCACAGCAATACGAAGCGGTGGTGCGCGCGGTACATGAAGCGGCACCGCCCGACCTCACCCACAACCCTTTTTTAGATTTGGTGCCACCGCAAGGGATCAAACTGACGCCACGCCATTACGCCTACTTAAAAATCTCCGAAGGCTGTAATCACCGCTGTAGCTTTTGCATCATTCCTTCTATGCGTGGTGATTTGGTCAGTCGCCCAGTTGGAGATGTGCTTGATGAAGCTGAGCGTTTGGTCAAAGCCGGCGTCAAGGAGTTATTGGTTGTGTCTCAAGACACGAGTGCTTATGGCGTAGATGTCAAATACCGAACTGGGTTTTGGCAAGGCCGGCCTGTCAAAGCACGCATGACCGAGCTGTGTCAGGCCTTGGGTGAGCTTGGCGTGTGGGTGCGATTGCATTACGTATACCCCTACCCCCACGTCGACGAGTTGATCCCGCTCATGGTTGACGGTCGGATCTTGCCTTACCTGGATATTCCGTTTCAGCATGCAAGCCCCAAAGTGCTTAAAGCCATGAAACGACCAGCGTTTGAAGACAAGACCTTGGCTCGCATAAAAGCCTGGCGTGAGCAGTGTCCAAGCCTGACGATCCGGTCGACATTTATTGTGGGATTTCCTGGGGAAACGGAAGAGGATTTTGAGTATCTGCTGAATTGGATGACCGAAGCACAGCTCGACATGGTGGGCTGTTTTCAGTATTCGGCGGTTGAGGGGGCGAGTGCCAATGCGCTACCTGATTCTGTGCCTGAGGCGATTAAACAATCGCGATGGGATCGTTTCATGGCGCACCAGCAAGTCATTTCTCGTCAACGTTTGGCCCAAAGAGTGGGGCAAACGATTGATGTCCTCATTGATGAGGTCAACGAGGATGTGGCGGTGGGTCGCTCTTACGCAAATGCCCCGGAGATTGACGGCAATGTGTTTGTGCGCAGCGACGTCAAGCTTGCGCCTGGACAGTTAGTGCGGGCCACGGTAACCGAGTCCGATGAGTATGACTTATGGGCGACGCTAGACTAATTGGGTGTAAGAGGCACACCCCGCAAAAAGACATCAACAGGTTGCCGTTTGCCGCCGGGTTTTTGCAAGACGAGTAAGCGCAACACCCCTTGCCCGGTTGCCACGTCAATGCCTGTGGGCTCGCAGGCGAGCAGGGTCCCCGGTGTGGCTGTTGCTGCGGTGCCTGAAGGCGTGTCTAGCGCTTGCGCTTGCCAGACTTTGACCGGTTCGCTCAATCCCGGCAAGGCAATGGTAGTGCCCGGAAAAGGATTGAAGGCGCGCACGCGTCTTGCGAGTTGTGCCGCGGGTTGGCTCAGGTCTAAGGCGGCTTCGGTTTTTTGTAGTTTTTCAGCGTAAGTGGCCTGTGCGCTGTCTTGTGGGATAGCTGTCAACGATCCCGTTGCGAGCTGATCGATGGCTTGAACAATCAACGCCCCACCCACAACCGCCAAGCGGTCGAGTAGCGTTTCGGCGGTCTCATCATCGTTTATGGGTACAGCTTGCGTGAGTAGCATGTCACCGGTGTCTAGTCCCGCATCCATTTGCATGATGGTGATGCCAGTGGTTGGGTCGCCCGCCTGTATGGCGCGCTGAATGGGTGCGGCACCCCGCCAGCGAGGCAAGAGGCTGGCGTGGATGTTCAGGCAGCCGTGGCGTGGCAAAGCCAACGCCCAAGCCGGTAGGATTAAGCCGTAGGCGGCCACCACCAATACATCGAGGTCTAACGCTTCTAGCGCCACGCGTGTTGCCTCGGCATCTTCAGCCCAGCGGCCATCAAGGCGCAAGCCACGCGGCTGCAGCACGTCAATGCCGTGCGCTTGAGCGCAAGCTTTCACTGGACTCGGCGTCATTTGTAGGCCTCGGCCCGCCGCCCTATCCGGTTGCGTGAGCACCACCGCGACGTCACAGCCGTGCGCCAGCAGTGCCTCTAAGGCCATACGAGAAAACACCGGTGTACCGGCAAAGCCTATTTTCATTGTTGCCATTGTTGCCATTGGATCTATTGTAAACATTTAGAAGGAATAACGAAGGGGCTAAACTGTGTTCGAAGTAGGGTGTCGCAAATCAAAAAAAGAGGTTAGTGCCAATGGAAGTGCTTTTAATGGAATCGTTTGGGGCGTTGGGTTGGGAGGAGGTGCCGGTCTGGGTGCATCTCGCCGTGCAGGCTTTGGGTATTTTGATCATCATTGTAGTGGCGTTGATTGCACGCGCTGTTATGAATCGGCTACTAGCTTCCCTTCACAAACGACTGCAGGCACGGGCGGCCAACGGCGAAGAAAAAAAGCGCATTGACACCCTAGACCGAATTTTTAATTACGTCTCGTCAGTGGTGATTATCCTACTGGCAGTGATGTTGGTGATGGGTGAGCTTGGGTTGTCGATTGCGCCATTTTTAGCGGCCGCCGGTGTGGTCGGTATTGCTGTGAGTTTTGGGGCGCAAAGTTTGGTAAAGGATTATTTCACGGGGTTAGTGATGCTCCTCGAGAATCAAATCCGCCAAGATGACTACATTGAAGTAGGCGGCAAGGCCGGCTCAGTAGAAGAGGTGACTTTGCGCTACGTGCGTTTGCGTGACGGTGAAGGGGCTGTGCATTACGTGCCCAACAGTCAAATCACCACCGTGACCAACCGCAGCCGCGAGTTTGCTTACGCTGTTGTCGAGGTGAGTGTGTCCTACGACACACCGCTTGACCAAGCGTTTGAGGTGATTAAAAAGACCGCAGACCTCTTACAGACCAGACCGGACATGGCAGGCAAGTTTTTAGGTGAAACGGAAATGTTCGGGGTCACCCAGTTGTCCGAAGCAATGGTCACCATACGAATCCGGGTCAAAGTGCCTGCCGGCGATCAGTGGGGTGTCAAGCGAGAGATATTAGGCGCTCTAAAAACTGCCTTGCAACAAGCAAACATTCATATGGCTTTGCCACAACGCATTGTTCGCACCATTTCAAACGATTGATGCAAACGAGTGGGTCAAACCAAGGATGCGGTCTGGTCGCGCCTTTGTTTGGCGATTTTGGTGCGAATACGAGACTGTTTTAAGGTAGAGAGTCGCTCGACAAACACTTTGCCGTTCAAGTGGTCAATTTCGTGTTGGATGCAGACGGCCAATAAACCGTCTGCCTCAAACGTTTGCTTCTGTCCTTCCTGATCGAGGGCGACGACTTTGATGGCCGAGGCGCGTTTGACTTCGTCGTAGACGCCCGGCACCGACAGGCAGCCCTCTTCGTAGGTTTGTACCTCGTCGCTGGCCCAGATGATCTCTGGATTGATGAGGACACGCAAGTCGGTTTGGTCGTCAGACAAATCAATCACAATCACGCGCTCATGCACATCGACCTGGCTTGCCGCCAAACCAATACCTGGCGCTTCATACATGGTCTGGGCCATGTCTTTGACCAGTTGCTTGATGCGCGCGTCTACCGCCTCGACGGGCTTGGCGACTTTGTGCAGCCGCGGATCAGGGAAATGAATGATGTTTAACAGTGCCATGTAATCATTTTAAGACACCGCGAGACGAAATTCATTAATTTTCTGTTTTAGACAGATAGTCCCAGCCAATAAGCCGAGGCCGCGAGCACGAGTGCGAGTAGAACGATCTTGCCGGGTCCGACTTTTCCGAACATTAACCAAGCGCTGCAAACGACGACGATCACCACGTCGGTCCAGCCGCGTACGCTCGTTGACACAATGGGGTCTATCCACGCAGAGGCTAAGACGCCAACGACCGCGGCATTGATGCCGCTTAGGACCCACAAGGCCCGTTGGTTGTTTTGCCAATATTGCCACCAAGGCATGAGTCCCGCGACCAACAACAACCCAGGCAGAAAAATCGCCACGAGCGCCACAAGGGCCCCGAGCCAGCCGGGCGACGCAGGATCTAAGGCCCCCAACCAAGCCGCAAAAGTAAACAAAGGACCGGGTACGGCTTGTGCCAAGCCGTACCCCACCAAGAAGGTGTCGTTGGCCACCCTGCCGGTGTCCACGACCGCACTTTGCAAGAGTGGTAGGACGACATGACCGCCACCAAACACGAAGGCACCTGCGCGATAAAAGACGTCAAACAGTTGCCAGATGGGCTGCGACTCGGTTAGCCAGGGCAAGACCAGTAGCAGGCTCGCAGTGATCGCGAGTAAGACCGCGCCAAGCGCTCGGTTGATGTCACGACTGTCGCTGTTTGACGCCGTGATCGAGAAAGTGTTTTGTTTTAGCAGCAAGCCACCGATCAAGGCGCCAAGGGCAATGGCGCCGATTTGACCCACCCAGCCGGTCAGCCACATGGCCATTGCAAACCCACCTAGCGCCAAAAGGCGCATGCCGGTGGTTCGACACATGGCTGACCACATGCCCCAGACTGCGTGCGCCACGATTACGACTGCGACGAGTTTGAGCCCATGAAGCATCGAGAAGGTCCCCTCGCTCGCCCATGGCAAACCATAGAGGGCCAAGAGCACCAGCACCAGGGCAGAGGGCAAGGTAAAAGCCAACCAGGCAGCGAGTGCGCCAAGCCAGCCCGCGCGATGCCAGCCAATTAAAAACCCCAGTTGACTCGAGGCCGGTCCGGGCAGTACTTGGCAAAGCGCCAGGCGGGAGGCAAATTCGGCCTCACTTAACCATGAGCGCTCGACCACAAAGGCCTGCCGAAAATAGCCGATGTGCGCAACCGGCCCGCCAAATGAGGTCAAGCCTAACTTGCCAAATACTCGGAACACCTCAATCCATGACATAAAGATCCTGCATCGACTCAATTGCTTTGATTATGCGTCAAGATTTCGCATTTTTTATTTCAGTTTATTGTTTCAGCAAGGGGCGGTGATTGATTGAGCCAGTCGAGAGTGCACGATCCAATGATGAGCGGATGGCATTGTTGCGTTTGCATTTGGAGCCTGCCATTGAGCCAACCGTGGCGCGTCAGTTGTTTGATGCGTTTGAGCGTCCAAGTGATGTGTTGAGGTGTTCGCCGCGTGTTTTAACTCGGTGGTTGGCGTTATCCGTAGCCCAGCGCCTCTGTCGGCCGGCGAACACGGCGGTTAAACAGGCCATGCAGAAAACCGGCCAGTGGGCCGAAAGAGCTGGCTGTCGGTGGTTGACCTGGCTAGATCCAGACTATCCGGCAGTTCTACTTGCCCTTACGGATGCGCCTGTGGTGTTGTATGCGCAAGGCAATTTGGGGGTCCTCGGCCGGCCTGCGGTCAGTATTGTGGGTGCACGGCAAGCAACGGCCCAAGGGTGCGCCTTGGCCCAGCAATTGGCGTTGAATTTGGCCTTGGCTCAGTGGACAGTGGTCAGTGGCTTGGCGGTGGGCATTGATGCCAGCGCGCATCAGGGAGCCGTCATGGCAGCGCGGCAAACCGGTTGCGCGCAGACGGTGGCGGTGTTGGGGACAGCACCGGATCGCTGTTATCCCGCCATACACCGGGAATTGGCCGTCAGTATTGTGGCGCAAGGGGGGCTGTTGTTGAGCGAGTTCGCCTTGGGCACACCGACCGCCGCGCATCATTTTCCGAGGCGCAATCGATTGGTCGCGGCGCTGGGTCGGGCGACCGTTGTGGTCCAAGCCAAAGCACGTAGCGGCTCCTTGATCACGGCGCGCTTGGCCAATGAGTTAGGTCGCGATGTATTTGCGGTGCCGGGACGTCCTGAGGATCCTTTGTCAGCCGGCTGCCACGCGCTGATACGCCAAGGAGCGGGTCTCTTAGAAGGGGTGGACGATTTGTGGCAGGCGTTTGGCTTGTGAGCGCTGAACAGTTGTTATCGACCAATTAACGCGTTACGCGGAACAATCAGCGCTGACCGAAGAGTGCCGAACCGATGCGCACCTCAGTGGAGCCCTCTGCGATCCCTAGCGCCAAATCCCCACTCATGCCCATGGAGAGACGGTCAAGGGAGATGCCTTTGATGTTGTGGCTCGCGGCTTCGTCGCGATAGGATCTTAAGCGCGTAAAGCATTCGCGCACGGCTTGTTGATCTTCTGACAGTACGGCCAACGTCATCAGTCCCCGCACCCTGAGCGTGTCGAATTCAGACAAGGCGTGCAGGAAGTCAATCAAATCAGCTGGATCCAGGCCAAACTTGCTTTCTTCGGGTGATGTTTTGACTTGCACCAGTACGTCTAGCGTGCGGTTTGCGGCCTTTAACCGTTGATCGAGGGCTTGGGCCAAGGACAGGCGGTCAAGGGATTGGAGTTCCGTGGCGTATTTGGCGACTTCCTTGGCTTTGTTGGTTTGGACATGGCCGATGACAACCCACTCAATGCCGCAGTCGGCCAGTAACGGGGCCTTTTGTGCGATTTCCTGTAGGCGATTTTCTCCGAACCGTGTCAGCCCCAAACCAACTGCTTCGCGGATCACATCGGCGTCAAAAGTTTTGCTGACAGGTAATAAGGTGACTTCAGCTGGGTCGCGGCCGGCCGCCTCGCAGGCGGTTCGGATACGCGCACGCACGGCTTGAAGCCGAGAGGCTAGGTTGTCTGCGCCAGCCGCGGCGGGTGCGCAAGTGGGAGTGGGGGTGAGATGGGGATTGGAATCTGGGGTTGAAGGCATGGGCTTCACCAAAAAAAAGGATGTTTAGTCAGACCGTTCAAATTAAACGTAGTCAAGCGTATCATTTGAATCGAACCTGCAGTAAATCAAAACCACGGGGGGCGGATGTTTGAGCTCGATGAGCCGTTGGCGTTTTTACCCGCGACCATACTGGCATTGGCGATTGGTCTGCTGATTGGCGCGGAGAGGGAATGGAGTCAATACAGCCGACAGTCAGAGCGATTGATGGCGGGTATCCGCACTTTTGGTCTGCTGGGGTTGGTGGGTAGTTTGTCGGTGGTCTTTTCGGAACTGTTACACCCATGGGCTTGGGCGTTTGTGTCTACCGGCGTGATGCTATTGATTATCGCGGGTTATATCGCCGAGGTCCGCGCGACTGGTGATTGGGGCATGACCACAGAGGTGGCGATGCTTGTGACCTACTTGTTGGGCTCGTTGGCGACGCTGGATCACATGGTTTTGGCGGCGGCACTGGGGGTGGTGGTTGCGGCTCTTCTCAGTTTGAAAGCAGTGTTGCATACGCAGGTGCATCGCTTAGAAAAAAAAGAAATCAGTGGCGCGCTCAAACTCTTGTTTATCTCGGTGGTCATTCTGCCGCTGCTGCCCAATGAATCAATGGGGCCGATGGATTTTTTTAACCCATCGATTGTTTGGTGGATGGTGGTGCTGATTACGGGGCTGGGATTCGTGGCCTATGTGGCGATGCGAGTCATGGATGCGAGCAAAGGGCTGTTGTGGACGGCTGTGTTTGGCGGGCTTGTTTCTTCGACGGCCATGACCTTGACGCTGTCCCGGCTGGCCACACAAATACAACGGCCGAACGTCCTGTCTGCCGGGCTTCTGTTGACGTCGGCACTGATGTTTCCGCGGGTGTTGGTTGAGACGGCGGTTTTGGCGAGACCGGTGTTTCATGCGCTGATCTGGCCATTACTCGCCGCGATGGCGATTTACCTGTTGGGTGCGGCATGGCTGGCATGGCGCGGTCTGCACGGATCAGCCCACGAGCCGGCGCCGACTACTGATGTTGATTTATCGGTCAACAACCCATTTGAAATTGGCCCTGCCCTTCGGTTCACGGCTGTTTTAGTGGCCATCATGTTTTTGGTGAAACTAGCCAACGAAGGCTTTGGTGACGCGGGGATTTATTTATCTGCCGCGATCTCGGGTGCCGCTGATGTGGACGCCATTTCGTTGTCGTTATCGCGAATGGCGTCGCAAGACGAGTTGGCGGCACCTATTGCGGCGCGTGGCATTTTGATTGCGGCTTTGAGCAACAGCTTGGTTAAGTTGGCACTGGCTGCCTTCATTGGTGGTTGGGCCTTGTTTTATCGCACAGCGCCTTTTGTGTTGCTAGGGCTCGCGGTGGCGGCACTCTGGTTGTTTTAGTGGATTTGTTCAGTGGGTTGGTTCAGTTGGTTGGTTCAGTGGGTCAGTTCTCTATCGTATTCGCCACGCACACGAACAGACAAAGAAAGACACGAACAAAAACCACTTATTAATGTCCTGCGTGCCACAATATAAGCATGGAATTGCGACAACTGCGGTATTTTGTGGCGGTCATGCAGACCGGCAGCATGGGACGTGCGGCGCGCTCGCTCGGCGTGGTCACGTCGGCACTGAGCCAACAAATTCAGCGCCTAGAAAGCGAATTGTCGACGGTGCTATTGACGCGCTCAACGCGAGGGGTAAAACCGACTGAGGCGGGTTTGGCGTTTGGGCGTCAAGCACAGTTAGTGTTGCGCCATGCGCAAGAAGCGGTGCGAGCGGCGCAGCAGGCGCGTTTGTCAGGCCAGGTCAGCGTGGGTTTGACTTCTACCACGGCCTCGGTGTTGGCAGTGCCTTTGCTCCGCGCGGTGCGGGAGCAGTATCCAGACGTTCATCTGCAAGTGGTGGAAAGTCTTTCAGGTGATTTGGTGAACCAACTCAATGCCCGTCAGTTGGATTTGGCGATTGTGTTTCAGACCGGGGACCGGGGCCGTTGGGATAGCACGCCGCTTTTAAAGGAGCGGTTGTTCTTGATGGGGAGCGACGCCTTGATAGGTGAGCTTGGTCAAAGCAGGCTGACGTTGAAGTCATTGGGTGACTTGCCCTTGGTGTTGCCAGCGAGCCGGCACGGGTTGCGAGCGGTGCTCAATGCGGCGTTTGAGCGTGCTGGGGTTCGTCCCAATATTATTGCTGAGGTGGATGGTTTGGCCGTGCTCATGGACATGACGCGCGCGGGTTTGGCAGCGACCATACAACCGGGATCGGCGCTCGCGCGCGTCGGTGACGCGACAATACAAGCCTTGCCGTTTGCGCAACGTGAGTTGGTCAGGCCGAGCTTTATGGCGAGCCTGCCAGAGGACGAATTGTCGCCGGCGGCGTTGGCAACCAAGCGGGTAATTGAAGAAGCGGCCATGCGCGTGGTCCAAGAGGGGCAATGGCCCGGTGCCCACTAGATGGTAAGGTGGGCTCGGCTACCCCCTCCCCCATCCAAGGCCTTCACTTTTACTGAACAGCTAAGCGGATTTCATGGGCTGGCGTGTAGTGATCTGATGACGTACATTATGATCAAAGTTCGTGATTTGGAATGAAAATTATGACAAAAAGATGGGATGTCGTGGTGGTTGGGGGTGGCAATGCGGCGCTTTGTGCGGCCTTGATGGCGCGTGAGGCAGGCGCTTCGGTGCTGATGCTCGAGGCCTCGCCCTTTGAGTGGCGCGGGGGCAACTCGCAACACACACGTAATTTGCGCTGTATGCATGACGGGCCTGAAGATGTGCTCGTGGATGCCTACACCGAAGAGGAATTCTGGGAAGACTTGCTGAAGGTAACCGGCGGATTGACCACTGAAAAGTTGGCGCGGCTAGTGATCCGTGAGACGTCGCGTTGTCGAGGATGGATGCAAAAGCACGGCGTGCGGTTTCAGCCGCCCTTGTCGGGCGCTTTGCACGTGGCGCGCACCAATGCCTTCTTCATGGGTGGTGGCAAGGCGTTGGTCAACGCGTTTTATCGCAGCGCAGAAAACCTCGGTGTGGACATTCGCTATGAGACACCGGTTGATGATATTGAGTTCGATGGTGCGCGATTTGTAGCCGTGCGTTCGGGCGAGCAGCGATTTGAGGGCAATGCCTGTGTTTTGGCGGCCGGCGGTTTTGAGTCTAACCGCGAGTGGTTGCGAGAGGCCTGGGGACAGAACGAGCGTGGCGAGTGGCCAACCGACAACTTTTTGATTCGCGGCACGCGCTTTAACATGGGTGGCGTACTCAAGGTCATGATGGACGCGGGTGCGGACATCATTGGTGACCCGTCGCAGTCACATTGCGTGGCGATTGATGCGCGCGCACCGCTCTATGACGGGGGTATTTGTACCCGCATCGATTGTGTGTCGCTGGGTCTGGTCGTGAACCGCGAAGCAAAACGCTTTTATGATGAAGGCGAGGACTTCTGGCCCAAGCGCTATGCCATTTGGGGCCGTTTGGTCGCCATGCAGCCCGGCCAGATTGCCTACTCTATTATTGACGCCAAGGCGATCGGTCGGTTTATGCCGCCGGTGTTCGAGGGCACCAAGGCTCAGTCGATTGGTGAGTTGGCAGAAAAGTTGTCACTTGATGTGCCGGCAATGGTCAAAACGGTTCAGGATTACAACGATGCGTGTGTTGCTGGCACGTTTAACCACACGATTTTGGATGATTGCCATACCGAAGGTTTGACGCCACCCAAGACCCACTGGGCGTTGCCTTTAGACAAACCACCGTTTTTTGCCTATGCGGTTAGACCTGGTGTGACGTTCACTTATATGGGTTTGAGGACAGACGAGAAAGCGAGCGTATTTCTTAAAGGTCAGCGTAGCCCCAATTTGTTCGCGGCGGGTGAAATCAGTGCGGGTAACGTGCTCGGTAAGGGTTATACGGCCGGCGTGGGCATGTCGATTGGAACCGTATTTGGGCGTATTGCTGGGACCCAAGCGGCACTGGCCGGACTAGGCAAACAAGCGCCCCAACAGCAATTCGCAGGAGAAGAAAATGTCGTCGCTTGATACGTTGACCGAACAAGCCATTGAGTGGCATGACTTGCCTTTGTCAAAAAATGAGAAAGAAGTCTCGCGCATCATGACAATTTGTAATGCCTGTCGTTATTGCGAGGGGTTTTGTGCTGTGTTTCCGGCGATGACGCGTCGCTTGTCTTTTGATGACAAAGCAGACCTTAATTATTTGGCCAACTTGTGTCACAACTGTGGCGCCTGTTTGCACGCTTGCCAATACGCGCCGCCCCATGAGTTTGGGGTCAATGTGCCGCAGTCAATGGCCAAGGTGCGCAAGGAAACTTACGTGTCGTATGCCTGGCCCGCCCCGTTGGGTCGCTTGTATGAGCGCAATGGCCTGACCTTATCTTTGGCCACGGCGTTTGGCGTGATTTTGTTTTTGATTTTGGCTTTGATATCGCAAGGCACGCTTTGGCACGAGCCGTTGGCGGGCGACTTTTATGCGGTTTTTCCGCACAACACCATGGTGGTGATGTTTGGTAGCGTGTTTGGGTTGGCGGTGCTGGCCTTGGGTATTGGGGTGACGAAGTTTTGGCGGGACGTGCGACCGGGTGCAGCGACCGCGCCGGCAGTGACAGAAGCCACCATGAACGCCTTGCAACTGAAATACCTCGATGGCGGCCACGGTTTGGGATGCAACGATGAAGACGATCGTTTCACTCACCGTCGACGGGTGTTTCACCACCTGACGTTTTACGGCTTCATGTTGTGCTTTGCGGCCACCTCAGTCGCCACCATTTATCACTATGTGTTTGGTTGGGAAGCGCCTTATGGCTATACCAGCTTACCGGTGATCCTGGGCACCGTGGGTGGTATTGGTTTATTGATTGGGCCAGCCGGATTGTTTTGGTTGAACAAGCGCCGTGCCCCGCTGCACGGGGACCCGAGTCAGCAAACCATGGATAGAGGCTTCATCGCACTTCTCTTTTGGGTGAGCTTGACGGGTTTGGCGCTCTTGGTGTGGCGTGATACGTCAGCCATGGCGTTGTTGTTGGCGATCCACTTGGGGTTTGTCATGGCGTTTTTCTTGACCCTGCCCTACAGCAAGTTTGCGCACGGGTTCTACCGCAGTGCGGCGCTCCTGAAGTGGTCGATTGAAAAGCGCCAGCCTAATAACCTCGGGCTTGGAGCGGACTGACGACGGCGGTGCATACTGGGAGCGATACACCGCTAGCACTAGCTGACAACCGGGCCCGATGCCATGAACTAAGGCAGACCCTTAAGGTAGGTCTTGTTGTCAAGACAGAATTTGTCTAGGTTTAAGCTTCGCCCATAACTTCAATCGCTGCGCAACAGCAGAGCCGTCAGTTTGCCCTTGGGGGCTTTCCTCGTGCGTCGCGCAAGAGCTGCAGTTTTTTTGTCACCGCTTTAGCTGTTACAGGCAATCATTGCCCAGCTGTTTTGAAATGACAGGCTGATCGTTTTCATAAAAGTTAAATTCAAAAGTGTGATTTCTGTATCTCTTGCGCTACAAATATGGCAAATAATGCATTTTTGATGCTTTGGAGATACGGTGACGACTCTCTTTGATATTGCGCAAATGCTCAAAACAGCTCGCCGCGATGCTGGCTTGACTTAGCAGGCGCTGGCCGATTGTGCGGGTGTGACTCGTACAACTGTGGCGCGAATGGAGACATTAGCCAATGCAGATATGAGCGTATCAGCACTCGTGAGACTGCTTGAGGCTAGATGTCCACGTGAGCGGTAAGACAGTTGCCCAGATCTACCGGCAGCAAGACGATTACCTGTTACGTTATTTGGAATCTGCGCAGGCGGCTGACTTTGTGAGCCTGCCGAATCAGCGCGAGTAACGGTTGGACGGTCTGAATTGCTAGCGGCGCCGCGCAGCAAGTTAAAGCGTAATGGGTCGCTGTAGTCTTGGACCAGCACCTACGCACTTTCCTGCAAACCTGTCGAGGAACTAGTGGTGCATCAGATTGTTGCTGCACTGTCAGCGCCACATGTGGTGCAGGATGGTTGTGATCGAATGGTCCAACTTGATCCCAATGTCGGCGAGCCAGAGGCGGTAGTAGGCATGCGGAACTCGGCAACACTCTAGAAACAATTGTTCCCGGCCGAGCAGTGCCGGATTGCTCAGCAATTTATTGAACGCGTGGTGATGATGGCCGACGGTCTTGAAATCTAATGGCGCGATCTTGGTTGACCATGAAACACCCTCTTGAGATCCGCGTATTTGCGGACCTAAGGGTTTGATGACCCTCAGGTTTTAATGAGAGGTTGGCAAACAGGACTGGCTTGGGGATACGACGACGCTATTTGGTCCAGTTCTTGACTTCCAGGGCAGGCACACGCACAAATTCCGAGACGTTGTTGGTCACCAGCACCAATCCCTCACTTCTGGCGTGACCTGCTATGTGCAGATCATTTACCCCGATTGGTTGGCCAAGTTTTTCGAGGGTAGCTCGAATGGCGCCATAGTGTTGAGCCGCTTTCGCACCATAAGGAAGTACTTCTAGGCGGCTACAAAAGTCCTCGATAGTGGCCAAGTTCTCGTTTACGCGCTGGCTTTTCTCTGCGCCGTGCATCAGTTCGGCCAGTGTGATGGACGAGATGGCCATTCGATGGGCATTGGCGTTGAAATTAGAGAGCACCTCGAGGGGGCGGCGTTTCAAGACATAGATAACAATGTTGGTATCGAGTAGGTATCGCAGCATTAAAGGTCTTCCCGCTCGCCCTGGACTTGGGATGCGCGCTCGGGCAAGAAATCTTCACTCACGCGGGGACCGTTCAAAAAGAAGCTGTCCCAGGTTTGACCAATCGGTGTAATGATCCGCTCGTGCCCCTTGACTCGAATTTCCACCTTGCGCGTGCCTTCAGGCAAGCGTACGTCGATGGGTAAGCGGACCGCCTGAGTGCGGTTGTTGACAAAAACGCTGCCGATAGACACATTTGCTCCCTCATTAATATATATAGCAATTGTATACGGCAAATGATGGCTCGTCAAAGCCGGCGCGAACTCGGTAGAAGAACCTGTCGATAAGACCCTCTGCATAGGACGATCAAGTCGGGTTTTTGCGCTGATTGGTGCCCGAAGAGGCTGCTAAACCCCGTCTGCTTTCCAGCCCCAGTTCAGTTCCCAAACATGGAACTCAACCAGCGCCCGGAAATGCTGCTTGTGCTTGGGCGTGCATCTACAGCTGGCGAGACTCTTGAAGCATGTGCTCAAGTATGGTGCGCACCAACACATCGGCTAAACAGGTCACGTGATTCGTCAAGTCTTAGTATCGCGGCATCATAGTTCTTCCCGCTTCCTCTGGACTTTGGAGACGCGTTCGGGAGCGGCATCACCACTCACAAGCGGACAGGCGACAAAGAAGTTGTCCTAGAGCTTTGACCGAGGGGGCAATAATTCGCTCTTGCCCCCTTGACCCGAATTTTCACCTTGCATTCACCCTCGGGCAAGGTTTGTGAGGCAAACAGAATGGATTCTGAAAGGTGGTTCACGACGGTGGCCTCGCAACCCTATCTACCTCCAATCAGTGTGGCTCGTCGACAAGATCTCTGCCCAACTATCTGGCGGGTGTCCACGCTCCAGCATCCGTTGGAAGACAGCGTAAGGGTCGCTTTTGCTGCCGGATGCGCGCAAGGTATGTTCATCATTGACCCACGCAAAAAGGATGATCCGGGTTTTCGAGTCGAACCGGAAAAATAATCGGAATCTCCGACCAATTTTCGTGCGCCGCCAGTGCCGAAATGTGTCACCCATCGTGTTACCTTGCTGATACTCTTCACGGTTCGGGTCGCTGGGCACGGCCTCGAAAATCAACTTTGACAGGGCAGCAAGCAGGCGAACGTTGGCGTTGGACTCAGAGCCGTGAGGGTCTTTTTTTTGAGCACGTGCAGCGGTGGTATGTAGTTTTTGTAGCTGCTCAACCAAACATTCGTGAAAGAGCAGGTTCCATCCGTTACGCTGGATCACAACGCGACATCGCCTTCAATTTCTGCAGAAATATCGACCGACTGCGGTAGCGTTGCCAACATGGCTTGCACGAGGTCGTCAGGCAAGCTTGACAAGTGACGACCGTTTCGAATGTCTGTCTCTAGCAATGCCAGAAAGCTCCCAATGGCCGGATCTTCATGGTCAGGGTTTTCAGCGCGGGTCACGGTGACCTTTGAACCGCGCAGGTCAAACGCTACCTTGCTACCGTAGGACACGCCAAGGGCCTGGCGGATAGGCTTTGGAAGCGTGATCTGGCCTTTTGCGGTGATGGTTGCTACTTCATGAGTGACGGGCATCACTCTCCTCCTGTAAGCATCGTAATTGTAAGGAATATTCCTTACCGCGCCAAGCAGTCTGGTGGCCTCGCTGGAATCCGGGGAGGCAAGAAGCCTGACTGAGGTCGCCGAGCGTGAAGGCATGGATCGGGCGTACCTCAGCCGGATGGTAAACCTCACGACGCGGGCACCAGACATCGTTGCCGCCATCCTGTGAAACGCTGCCCTCGGGGGTCACGCTGTTTGATCTCGCGTCGGGCACGTCGCTGCTATGGGATGAGCAGCGTGAGGGAATTCAGTCAGTCTGTGGCATTGTCAGCTTGGCTGAGCCAGACGATTGACCCTCTCTTCAATCGTCCGACATACTCCCAGCACAGCCGAGAACGCGGGTTGATCCATGGCAAGCAGGCCGTCCTCCAGCATGGCGGCATAGTCCTTTTCCAGCGCGGCCAAGGAGGGACCATCCGGAATCAATCGGAGGCCTTCATCCGTCGCCTGGAAATAATCGATCTTGGTGCCACCGACATCTTTCTCGGCGAAGAACATGGATTTGTGCTCGGCCACTTGCCGTGCCAGCTCTCGATTGTGTGCTGCCGAGTCGAAATGCGGCGTTCTGGCCAGGGCAGCCAAGTCATACCAATGGCGTGAATAACGCTCTCCACGTAGCCTTCCTTGCAGGCAGTAAACGTGAGCGGCCGTCGCTTTTTCCCAGAACGTGCGCTCAGCGGCCATCACCAAGGGTTGCGCCGAAGGGAACTCCACGCCTTCGATGACTGGAGCAATGTCGCAGGTCACGTGATGCCTATGGTGGGGTTCGCCCGTGGCGCGCGCCCCAAACGCCAGCTGAATCGTGGCTGCGGCGTAGCCTGTTACCATCTTGTTCGCCGGATAGGCAATGATGAGTTTGTCGCTGTCTTTACCGGCAAGACTCAACTCAGCTTGCAGTGCGCTGGCCACCAATGCTTGCTCAATGACGGGCTTGACGGTTTGCTCGATCCATTGCGGCAAGCGGCTGCGCACCGCACTGGTGATCTTCTTCTCCTGGCTCGCTGACGCCGGGATGGGATTGCCGTCACGCAACAGGTCCGGCACCAGTTCGCGGATGTCGTAAGTCAGATCGATGTCTTCAGAGAAGCGGTCAATGACCTTGTACACCTTGGACAAGGATGTGCCACCCTTGAAGGTCAGGGTATCAGCCAGCGGCGAGCTGTAAATGGCTGCCAAGGCCCAGACGACCCAGATGTCCTTTTCCAGCAGATGTGCAGGGCGTCCGCTCCGACCAGCGGCTACCTCAAGGGCCTCGGCCTGGTCAGCCGAACTGAGCTCAAACCAGGATTCAGGCATGTTCTCTGGCCTCGCTTACCGCACGCGCCATCCAGCTGGGCAAAACGGCTCTGGCAGAGCGCATGGCAGCCCATTCCGTCGGCGGTAGTTTGGTGTGGAGCATTTTGAGGGCTGAGGATGCTCGCTCAGGCCCCAACCAGGAAAGGGCGCGGATCGCCATACCGGCCGGGCGCGTACCCAGAACCAGCTGCCACCGATTACCGTGCTTGAGTTCGACGGTTCGGTTACCAAGCTGCAATTTGCGTGAGCGCCCAGAAGTCAGGAAGACTTCGCGGGTTGGCACCTGTGTCGTCATCCCCAGTGCGTTGGCCTCGGTGGCGCCGTTGGCAACGATCACCTCGCCGTTGGCCGACTCAATGGCCTTGACCACCGCCTCGGTTGAGGGCGGACGCGCACCAAACCGACTGACTACCGGTGCGGCGTAAACACCGCGCCCAACGCGCATCAACTTGCCTTCGCGTGCCAAACGGGCGAACGTCTGATCCACCGCAGCACGGGACGCCAGGTGCAGAAACTCTTTGGCCGAGAGCAAGCCGCCTTCGGGAAGAGCTTGTGCAGCAGACAAGATGGTTTCGGCAAGCTGACTCATGGTTAGACTCCGTTTGTCAGAAATGTATATTGATTTCTGACAAACTGCAAACAGGCGTGAGTGCGCCGGTTGGTGGCACATGAAGACCGATCGCTTACCGATGCCAGAAAACAACCGCTTGACTAATCAACTCGTAACCCGTTGATTTATAGAGGGAGCATGTCTGACCAGCATGAACCCTTCGGACTTCAGGCGGTTTTGCGCCGAGAAGAAAGGAGAGAGGAATGGTCCGCAGAGAGCGCTATGTTGTCAGAGGAGGAGGCTCTTCATCATGGCGCCACATCATTAAAGAGGTACAAGGTGCATTATTATTCGGGTAAAGCCCAAAAAAAAGGCCCAAAAAAAAAGCTCGGATATTGTCCGAGCCCTTTGTGGTGTTTGGTGGCGGATGGTTGACCAGATCAAAACTGGCTCACTTCTCATTTCGTACATGCGCGGATTGGCGGGGTACTGCGGGTGATCGCATCAAACGCTCACCTGTGGGCGGATTAATGCAGGGAACATGCTCATCCACCTTCGAGCACCCGCGCCACATCGCCTTGGCATTCGGCACATTTGCCCACCAGCAGCAGGTCGCTGCCACTCATGGTTACATCGAAATCGATGATCGTCACTGCGTGACGGCATTGCCCACACCACACGTTAGTCAACAGCTGCTGGCGGATATCGGCGGGAATGGACTCCCAGCGCTGGCCGGCGGGGTCGCTGAAGTCGGGAGGCGATTCAATAGTCATGGCGCATTCCCCCGAGTTGTCAACGTGTACCATTGGGATGTTTGTCTAGCCAGCGTTGCCCGCGGGCCGTTAGGCGATAGCGCTGCGCACGGCTTTTCGGCTTATCGGGCAGAGTCATTTCAATTAGGCCAATTTCCAAAGCCGGTTTTAAGTATGCAACCCTAAAATGCTCCTCTCCAGTTAGGCCGAGTGACTCCCTAATCTGACGGCGAGACATAGCCCCTGTTAGAACACTGAGAAGTTTTGCTACCGGTTCGGTGACATCCCCTGTGACATCCCCTGTGACATCCCCTGTGAGTTGCGCGGTAGAGCTTGCTTTGTCGATGGCAAGAGGATGCCGCGGCAAGCGAATCACGAACGCCAGCCTGTCTTCATCAGTCTCAAACAACGGTGCTGGCGATCCGTTTACCCGCATTTCTTTCAATATTTTGGGGATGCCTGTGGACCGGCCCTCGGTCATGTCCAGCTCTCTCAAGAACTCACCGATGCGCCGGTTGCGATAGCGGCGACTGACTGCGCGCCCAGCTTTGAGGTCTTCCATCCGGATCGACCGGTCTGGACCAGGGAAACTAAGCACCACCAACTCATCGTGGCTGATGCGCACTTCAATCGGCTCTCGCTCCTCATAAGAGCGGTGATAAACGGCATTCACTACCGCTTCCTCGATGGCGGCATAGGGGAAGTTCCACACCCGCGTAGCTTCTGCCCGATCCGGGTGTTTGATGACGGTCTCGCTCAGGAAATTGCGCTCGATGTAGGCGAGCGCCTCGCGAGTCATCCGAGCTAATGGACCTTTGAAGATCTTTTCTTCAAAACGGTCGCCACCAGCACCTTCGGGGAACCACACCACATCAATCTGCGTGTAGGGGAAAAAGCGATCTGGCGTTTCATTGAAAAACAGCAGGCCGACATTTTTTGGCCATGGCGACTCGCTTGGGCCACCCACCAGGTTCATCTGGCGCGCCAGCACTTCTATAGACAACTCATCGGCATCATCGGCCAAGGCGCTGCCCACCTCGTGCAAATACTCAAGCGTCAGCGGTTTGGATAAATCGCTCACCTTTGCCTGCTGGTTAAAGCGGTCATCCCACGGCACCTGTGCGGTCAGGCCGAGTAGTTCCTGTTCGGTTCCGCCTTTAGCCTCGACCGTGCTGCTGTAGCGGCGAATGAAGTAATGCCAGGTTTTGTGCTTTGAGTTGACCGAGGCTGGGGCCTTGTAAGGGCGATGCATTCCACCCGGTGCTTGTAGCACGACGAGTTTGCGACCCTCGATTTCATGAACACTCAATACCGGGAAATACGGTGGCTGGATCAGTTGGCAAGCGGCCAGCAATTCCTGCTGAATCTTGTCGAGCTGGTTGTCAGCCAGCCCCACGGGTGGAAACACCGGTTGGCCGTTGGCATCACAGTCCTGGCCGATCACGACATAACCGCCGCCAAGGTTTTCGAAGTCATTGGCAAAGGCACATACGGTGCGGATGATCGGGTCCGGATTCCATCCAGCTTTGTACTCGATGCGCTCACCCTCGACGGTGCGTTGGGGCAGCAGGTCATTGAGGTTGATGGGAAGTTTGGTGCTTATGAGGAACCGCAATCAATCGGGTACGCTAAGTATCTCATGAGTTTGGGTTGCAGATCCCTATGAGAACTTGTTCGCATCATGCCCATAGCCCCGTCAACCATGGTGAGTATGGTTGATTACGAAACACCCTCTGGAGACCCGCATATTTGTTGAACCAGGGGCTGCAGGCATCTGCAGCCTAAACGGAAATAGAGAACAAATGGGGGCGAATTAGGGTACAAGCCAGTCATTTTGCATAAGCTCGTCCGCAAGCCCCTAGGTGTGAGGTCCGCTGTTTAGGGTTCTTGCGGGCAAAAAAAGGGCCCGGAGATTGTCCGAGCCCTTTGCGGTATTTGGTGGAGCCGGGGGGAATTGAACCCCCGTCCGCAAGCCCTCCGCAGGCAGTTCTACATGCTTATTCGGTTAATTTAGATTTAACCTCCGGGTTGGTTTACCGACAAACCGTCCTTTGGCGATTCACGTAAGTTTAAGATCCTACCGTGTGACCCGGCAGTGCCCGATTCTTTGTAAATGACGCTGCTGTGGTTTTACCCACCTAACCCAAAGACAAATCAGTGCAGCGGCTCACCGCTTAAGCGGCCAGAGCGAAACGCTCGTCGTTGGCGTTTATTGGTTTTCCAGTAGATTTACGAGCGAACTGGTGCTCGGCATGCCCTACGCTGTTTCGTGACCCACGTCGAATCCGGGTCGGCCCCTTTGACTACAAATAACAAACAAATTGTAACTCTTTTTTAAGACAAACGAGGCGGTCGTTGGTTCAACCGTTGGTTCAGCCGCGCCAAGGTCTACTTTTGGTTAAGCTCAAGGAATCAATCTTTCTACTCACAAAGTAAACAGCAGGAACCCTCACATGAAACTCAGTGCCAGCGACCTCGATGCCAAACAAGCCTACAAACTCATGACTGCCGTGGTCGTGCCTCGCCCCATCGCTTGGGTCAGCACCTTGTCTGCAGCAGGCGTCAGTAATTTGGCACCCTTTAGCTACTTCACCAGCGTCTCTAACAAACCACCCATGGTTGGCATCAACATCGGCCAAGAATATGAAGGTAGAAAAGACACCGCCCGCAACATTCTCGAGACAAAAGCGTTCGTGGTCAACATTGGCCACTTTGCCCAAGTCGAGGCGTTGCACGCAAGTGCCGATCACCACCCGCCCGAAGTCAGTGAAATCGAATTGCTGGGCTTAAGAACCATCCCCTCTGAACATATCAACGTACCCCGCCTCGCAGACGCACCGGTACAAATGGAGTGTCGCTTTGAGCAGATGATCCCCTTTGGTACCGCCGGTTCAGAATTCTATGTCGGCGAAGTCATCGCCTTTCACGTGCGCGATGACCTTATCCATGACAATAAAATAGATTCCGTCGCCCTAGACCCCATTGGCCGTCTGGCGGGCCCTTTCTACGCCAAGCTCGGTGAAATCGTTCGCATGGCGTCTAGGAAACGCTAACAATGCGCTAGCAACTCGCCAACAGGCGCTAGCCATGCCGCCCGTGCTGCGCTTGCCACTCAGCGCACAGCGTCTCTTCGACATAGCCGCCTTGCCGCCGCTAATTTATGGCAAAAAATCGTAAATGAAACTTTTAAAACCAACCAAATTCAACCCCATCCAACCAAATCCAGTGTCGCATCACTGAATAATGGTTTACGATTGTCACATAGAGCAAATACATCAAAACAGCCGTTCGGCCAGTAGCGATTGAATAACCGGTCAGACGCCGGTAGGTCAATGCCCACCAATAACGCCGATTACATTGACAGACTTTGACACACCCGTTGCCATATCCTTTTTGGGTTAAAAATGAACACCATCACCGACGCCAAGCATTTAGAGCAAAACGCTGGGCTAGACATGTCGAACTTTTGGATGCCGTTCACGGCAAACAAGCAGTTCAAGGCTGCGCCGCGCATGTTCAAGAAAGCCAAGGGCATGTATTACACGACGGTCGATGATCGTCAGGTGATTGATGCTGTGGCGGGTTTGTGGTGTGTCAATGCGGGTCATGGGCGTGAAGAGATCGTCCAAGCGGTCACCCAACAAATGTCGCAAATGGATTATGCGCCTACGTTTCAGATGGGCCACCCTCTGGCGTTTGAAGCCGCTACCCGTATTGCACAGATCATGCCCGAGTCGATGGACCGCATTTTCTTTACCAATTCAGGATCAGAGTCCGTTGACACCGCCCTGAAGATCGCGCTGGCCTATCACCGTGCGCGCGGTGAAGGCCAGCGGACCCGTTTGATTGGTCGCGAACGTGGCTATCATGGCGTGGGTTTTGGGGGGATTTCGGTGGGTGGTATTTTGCCTAACCGCAAAGCCTTTTCTGCCAACATGATTCCGGGTGTGGATCACATGCCTGCGACGCTGAACATTGACAAAGCAGCTTACAGTCGCGGTCAACCCGCTTGGGGGGGTCACTTAGCCGACGAATTAGAAAAAATAGTCGCTTTGCACGATGCATCAACGATTGCCGCCGTGATTGTTGAGCCGGTATCTGGTTCGGCTGGGGTATTGCTGCCGCCGCAGGGCTATTTAAAGCGTTTACGTGATATTTGCACCAAGCACGGCATCCTGCTGATTTTTGACGAAGTGATCACTGGCTTTGGCCGCTTGGGCAAGGCCACTGCAAGTGAGTTTTTTGGAGTCAAGCCAGATCTTATCGCCATGGCAAAGGCTATCAATAATGCAGCCATTCCCATGGGTGCGGTGGCGGCGCATCGTCACGTACACGACACGATTGTTGATGCCGGGCCCGCCAACGGTATTGAGCTTTTCCATGGCTACACCTACTCGGCGCACCCCGCTGCCGCCGCGGCGTGTATAGCCACCCAAGACATCTATGAAAAAGAAGCGCTGTTTGAAAGGGCTGCTGAAATGGCACCCAAATTCGAACAAGCCATTCATAGTCTAAAAGGTGAGCCGTTCGTCAAAGACATCCGTAACCTTGGGCTTGTCGGCGGGATCGAACTCGAGTCACGTGAAGGCGCGCCAGGCACCCGTGCCTACGATGCCTTCCTCAAGTGCTTTCAGTATGGCGTCATGCCTCGCTTCACCGGCGACATTCTCGCCTTCTCCCCGCCCCTGATCGTCGAAGAGTCTCACCTTGATCAGATCTTCGAGACGGTTAGAAAGTCGCTAAGGGAAGTGGCGTAAACGGATTGAGTTCGGGTTTGGTTATCAACCCCCAACCCAATTGCCTGACGATGGAAATAAAGGAACAAAACTGAAAAATAAACAAAAAAAAGCGTAACGACTAGGTAGTTACGCTTTTTTTAGTTAGGTTAGGCAAAAACAAGCCGATCAACGACTAGACCCAAAGTATTAACTATCTGGCCGCACTTTCAGGCGTCGAAATTAGCAGTCTGAGCAGACTTATGAGCGACCTCAAGCAGGTGGCAATCTGTCAATTAGATGTCCTGCAAATTTTCAGCGGGATTGATGTCTCGGCAGCAATTAAATCTGGCAGCATCCAACCGTTCCCCCAACTGTGCGTTGAGTAGAGAATCAATCAAACTCAGTATTTGATGGACCCCTGGTTATCTAGCTTGCGGTAGGTAATGGGTGCGAAAGCGAAGAGACAACATATTCCGCTAAGGAACACTCTTTAACTCAGGTCTTGGTTTCAATTACGAAACCTTTAGATTCAAAGTAACGCTTTCAAGCACACAGGTTAGGGCAGGGATAACCAAATCTCGGATAAAAGGGGAAACGTTTATTTTATACGGTGAAAGCAAATGAAGGACCCCGTGCTCATTAAACTGAAATTATTGGATGCAAGTGCTTTACTCTTTGCACCCCAAGGGATTAAGATACTAAATTAAACGCTGGGCTCAAGTTTTCCTAAAGGGAGGGAGGAATCGGCCCATCAATTTTTCAGCACAAGAAGTTATTTTTTTTTGAGATAGTGGAGAAGACCAAAGTGCTGGAGATTAGCAAACAACAAGTGGTTTTGAAGGGAATAATAATTGCAATTTTTGCACTTTCTTTTTCTCTTTCTTTCGAAAATTATCCTGGTGGCAAGCATATTTATTTACTTTTCACGGCAGTTTCCTTGGTTTTGCTTGTTTCCGCGCTCTTCTATTCACGTACTTATTCGTATAGTCTATTATCAATAATCATACTATTTGGATTTTGGGCAAAGGTTACTTGGCACTTTATTTCAGAACAGCCATTTGTAGAGCCGATTGGTGCATTTAATGGATCTCCTGAGCAATGGGATCAAGTAATATTAGTTTCTACATGTGCATTTATTGCTATCCTAGGATCCCTATTTCTAGTAAATTGCATATCAAATCTTACGGGTATACATGCTAATTCCTTGCGTATGCCTTCTGCATATAAAGTTCCTTCGTGGTTGAAATCTGTATCGGCGTTTCATTGGACAATATTTATTTTATCTGTTGGCTTTATTGTATATTTGAATATTACTTACAAAATATTTGTAATGGGACTTAAATCAGTTACAGTTCTGCCTTGGTATTGGAATGCAATCATCACGCTAATGTTAGTTGGTGGTGGATTCTCATGTTGGATAGCCAATTTAATCTATTTAGAAAATAAAGATAAACATCATATTTATGCCGTTTTATTTGCATTGCTTTTAATATCTTTATTGATATCTGCTTTCACTCTAAGCAAAGCAATAATTGTAAGTTATTTGTTTCCGATTGGCGTATGTTTCCTTTTGAATTATAAAACATTTAGAATTACGATAGGCAAAGGCGTGCTCATGGGTGCGTTTGCAGTTTTACTTATATTTTTAAATGTCTTGGTCGTAAATACCTTGAGACCCTATTATTTCCAATCACCAGACAAAGAAATCACGATTGAAGAGTTCGCCACGGTAGCTTCCACTGCAGCTACATATAAGAATCCGTTTAATTCAGTTAAACAATTCTTTGGTTATTCACTCAATCGCTGGGTGGGTATCGAAGGTGTAATGGCAACGGTCTCCTACGATGGGAAAAGTATGGATCTACTGGTTGAAGGGGTTTTCGAAGAGCCAGTGAAGACTGTTGCCCCGATGTATAGTGAAATTGGAAAGTGGAATCACAATTATAACGAGATAGACTCTAAGGTGGATAACATGTTTTTGGTCGGGGGAGTAGGATTTTTAAACTACTCTGGCTCCTTTTCCGTGGTTTTATTTTTTACACTATTGATATCTTTTGTGTTTCAATTTTTTGAACTGTTTGTTTACAGATTAACCAAGAATCCCTTTTTGTGTGCAACAATTGGGTGGATAACATCATTAGCATTTATCCACTCGGCGGGCGCCCCCCTATCTGAAATCCCTCGCGTTAAATTTATAATTATTATTGTTTCTTTGATAGCGATTGTTCAGTCACGTTGGTTGAGTAATATTGTTAATAGAAAAAAATCTCTACATAATTCATAAGACCAATTAGATGCCAACTACTAAAGCGCCAATTTCCGTCGTAGTACCTTGTTATAAATGCAAGGAAACAATTGATCAATCGGTAACATCGATCTTACAGCAGACGTTGCAACCTGCTGAAATACTGCTCGTTGATGACGCCAGTAAGGATGGAACACTTGATGTTTTGCTTTCTTTTGCCCGCACACACTCGGATACGGTTAGGGTGATTGAACTTACTGAAAACGCGGGCCCTGGATTTGCTAGGAATGCCGGATGGAACGCGGCTAAAAACCCTTGGATTGCATTTCTCGATGCAGATGACTTGTGGCACCCACAGAAACTCGAAATACAATGGAACTGGCTTGAACTCAATCCAACGTTCGTTTTGTGTGGGCATAAAAGTCAACTACTTGACGAAAGCATTAACATCGATCCCTTGTTTGGTGGATCGTCAGTGCTAACGTTGCGAGAAATGTTGATCTCAAATAAATTACCTACCCGCTCTGTGATGTTGCGCAAGGATATTCCGATGAGGTTTGGCGATCGGACTCTAACTGAAGACTACCTATTATGGTTGCAAATAATAGCGGCGAATTTACCCTCAGCACTACTAGATGTCTGCTTGGCTTACTCTTGCCGCCCAGATTTTAGCCCTGGCGGCTACAGTGGTCAGCTGTTGATGCATGAAAAGCGGGAGCTCAAAGCAATTAATCAGCTAGGATCTGAAGGTTATCTAGGTTGGGCCAGTACCCAATTAGTAAAATCATGGTCAGTGCTTAAATTTGTAAGACGGCTTTGGATAAGCTGGAGGTTGAGTTGACATTTAGAAAGCCTCGAATGTGTGTTGTTACTACGACACCTCTTATTATCCATTTTTTTTTCAAGAAGCACTTACAGGAGCTAGCTAAATACTTTGATGTGACCTTGCTGATAAACCAAACGTTAGATCAATACGTTGGCGATATTGGTGTTTCGATTAAAGTTGTTGATGTACCGATTGAAAGGAAAATTAATATTTTAAATGACTTACGTGCGTTATTTAAAATTATTAAAATAATACGTATAGAAAGTTTTGATATTGTTGTTTCAATATCGCCAAAAGCAGGTTTGTTAGGCATGAGTAGTGCATTTATGGCAAGAACCTCGAAACGAGTTCACATATTCCAAGGTGAAATTTGGGCAGCAAAGCAATTCCTATCTCGTTTCATTCTTAAGTTGTTAGACAAGCTAACTGCATTGTGTGCAACAGATATTCTTTCTGTAAGTGAAAGCGAAAGGCAATTTTTAATAAAAGAAAAAGTTACTTTTTCAAAAAAAATACAGGTTCTTGGTAATGGAACTATTTGCGGCGTAGATGTTGGACGATTTCGCCCTGATCCTGAAATGCGACAGCACATACGCAATGATCTAGGTATTTCAGAAACAGCTTCAATATGTATATTTGTCGGTAGATTAACAAAAGACAAAGGGATATTAGATTTGGTGGCCGCCTTTGCACGCATTGCCAAAGAAAATACTAATTTTTGGCTTCTGGTTGTTGGACCTGATGAGGAGTTTATTGTTGAGCCTATACTCAACGGCTTAGAACCAATGCTGCGAGCGAGAACCCGTCTAATCGGTTTTACAAGGCATCCAGAAAACTACATGGCAGCTTCAGACTTTCTCTGTCTACCTAGTTATCGTGAGGGGTTCGGTATGACCATTTTAGAAGCTGCTGCTACACAGATTCCATCTATAGGTAGCAGAATATATGGCATTACAGATGCAATAGTCGAAAATCAAACTGGAATACTCTTCGAGTCAGGTGACGTACGAGGTTTAAGTCAAGCCATGGGTCAACTGCTTAGTAACCCGGAGCATACTTCACAGATGGGCTATTGGGCGAGGCATCGGGTGATGAAAGACTTTACCTCAGACAGAGTCGTTCAACGTTATGTCTTATACCTTAGACAATTGCTTGATTTATCTAGTAATCAGTAGAGGTAATTTCAGTGACCATATTCGAGGAATTCAGGATCGTGCTTTAAATCTGCTCATTGTTAACCAAGGAAGCTATCGGCAGTAGCCCGGATCTCTGACTTGCCTACAAAGCGGGTTGACCTAAGTGTTTCCGATGTCAAAGATTGGGGAATAAAAAACTTCTTAACGAATTGGTCAAACATCTTACTGGGTGCTCATAAGCAAATGGATGAGACTAGAGCGCCTTTCTTTTGTTCAAAGTTAAAATTAAGGATGAAAAGTCATCATCTTAAAGTCTTTTGGATGCAGCCCGGCATTCTCATAGTCCTTTGTCATTGGTGCACCGGACGCGCCCTAGCATAATTTCGATGGCTTCGCAGTCAAAGGATTGTTCGATTTGATCGCCCACGAGTAATAGCAAGTTTATACTTGATTTCTTTTCCGCAGGACTGAGCCCATGAAAAATTACAACCCGCGCAAGAGCATACTCGTTACAGGCGGTGCCGGCTTCCTAGGATCCCACCTCATCGATCGTTTGCTCGAGGCTGGAAACGAAGTTATCTGTGCCGATAACCTCTACACCTGCAACAAGAGCAACATTGAGCACTTGTTCAATCACCCACGTTTCGAATTTATCCGCCATGACATCACATTCCCCCTGTACGTTGAGGTGGACCAGATCTACAACCTGGCTTGCCCCGCTAGCCCCATCCACTACCAGTACGACCCCGTGCAAACTATCAAAACAAGCGTACATGGCGCCATTAACATGTTGGGTCTAGCTAAGCGAGTTAAGGCGCGTATATTTCAGGCCAGCACAAGCGAAGTTTATGGAGACCCTTTCGTCCATCCTCAGACGGAGTCGTATTGGGGTAACGTCAATCCAATCGGCCTCCGTAGCTGCTACGACGAAGGCAAGCGCTGCGCTGAGACGCTGTTCTTTGATTACTATCGTCAGTTCGATTTGGACATCCGCGTGGCCCGCATTTTCAACACCTATGGCCCGCGTATGCACCCCAACGACGGCAGAGTTGTTAGCAACTTTATCGTGCAGGCCCTACGCGGTGAGGATATCTCAATCTACGGTGAAGGTCTGCAGACCCGAAGCTTCTGTTATGTGGACGACCTAGTCGAAGGCTTTATCCGTTTCATGAATCTGCCCGACGGCGCCGGTGGCGCATCTGGTTTTCCTGGCCCTATAAACTTGGGAAATCCCGGCGAATTCACTATCCGTCAACTGGCCGAGAAAGTTATTGCGCTGACTGGCGCTAAATCAAAACTGGTCTTTAGACCACTACCGGCTGATGACCCCATGCAGCGCCAGCCAGATATCACTCGCGCCAGAGATATGCTCGGCGGTTGGGCACCAAAAATTCCTCTGGATGAGGGCCTGAAGGAGACGATCGTCTACTTCGAACAGTTGCTCACAAGAGCGGAAGTTAATTGAAGATCGATTGCCTATCTTATTTCAACCCTTTTAAATACACAGGGGGAGGGGAGATGGTCAATCGCACATTGATCGAAGCTGGGCGCCGGCGAGGCCACACTATTCGTATGCGCTCAGTGCGTCCAGATGTGGACGAAGGCATCGGGAAGGCTGACCTGTACTGGCTGGTTGACGTTTTCAACTTCCCGCAGACCTTCAAGAGCCGCGGTGCTTGGTTGCGTTTTCCGAACGCTCTGCTGGAAGATATGGCAGCCAATCGCCCCTTTATCCATATGAGCAACGCTTACGCTGACATCTGCAACCTTGGGCACCTACCTTGTTCGGGCCGGGCAGAGGAGCAATGTCTGTATAAGTCGCCGTTACGTGTGGTCCACAATCTGGCTTTGCGTGATTTCAGGCAACAATGCTTTGCAAGGGAACCGTTGGTTCGTAAGCTTTTTGCCAACTCGATGTTGAATGTATATGTTTCTCCATTACATCAAAGGATCATTGAGGCCATACTCAGGAATGATCGGGGAACGTCTGCCCTCGTGCTGAAGCCTCTGATTGATCACACCTTGTTTTACAATCGGGGGTTAGATCGCGACATAGAGTATCTATTCGTGGGCCTTATTGGCGAGGCCAAGGGCCTAGCTGCCATGCGCAGGCGATTCCGCGGCACGGACATTCATTTCGTCGGTAGTATCGCACCAGGCGAGAAGCTGGATTTCGGTACTTACCACGGCAGCGTTCCCTACAGTGACATCCCTCACTTCATGAACCGTGCCAAGCATTTTGTTTTCCTGCCGCGCTGGCCTGAACCCCAAGGGCGAGTGGTAACGGAGGCCGCCCTTTGCGGTTGCAAGCTGATCACCAACCAAAATGTTGGTGCCACCTCTTTCCCCTTCGACATTTCCGACCCTGCCAATTTTGCCGGTGCTACCGACGAATTCTGGGACGCCATTGAACAGATCCGACCATGACCAAAACACCTCCTAAAGTCAGCTTCATCATTCCTGTGCTGCATTTCAAGCGCCCGCGGAATAAGGCGAGATTCTTCATGCCGCGCTACACACTACCAGATGTGCTGGGCGACCTGCACGATAACGTAAGTCTGCCGCATGAGGTCATTGTGGTCTGCAACGGGCAGGAGTCGGAGTTAGTTCAGTTTGTTGCCGACCATCCTCACGTTGATAAATACTGCCTAAATAGCGTAAACGTAGGTGTAGCCCGATCTTGGAACATGGGTGCAGAGATGGCTGAGGGTGAAATCCTCTGCTACATCAATGACGACGTTGCAGTTGGCAAGCAATCCGTTGAAGCGCTGTGCGACCTGTTGGTTGACCCCCAGGTGGGTGAGGTTGGTCCCGCTGGCTCGTATTGGGTTGATCTACAGCACCATAGCTTTGCCGAAGGAACGCAGCCGGTAGAGTCCGACGTCATTTCCGGGTTTTGTTTTTTGGTGCGCTCGGCCACATTCCGCCAACTCGGTGGTTTCGATGTCGAGTATTCTCCCGCCGGCTACGAGGAAATCGACTTCAGCCTCCGTGTTCGGCAGGCTGGCCTCAATTGTGTGGTGCATCCCGGCGTGGACATCAAACATTTCCATCACCACGGCGTCAGCGCCCAGAAGGTCGACATTGCGTACCTCAACAAGACTATTGACACTGAAACCCTGCACGCGAAGAACTCCGCCTATTTCCGTCAGAAGTGGGCAAAAGGCTTTCCCTCTTCCAGGGGTGGTGCTCAATGAGCGCAAATTCCCAAACGGCAGCCGACTATTTCGGAGGTTTTCGTTCCGATGTGGCCGACGTGGTACCCAAAGAATGCTCCCGTATCCTTGACGTCGGTTGCGGTTACGGTGGCTTGGGGCGTAGTTTGCGGGCGCGTGGCTTGGCGGAGGTTTTTGGGGTTGAACTCAACCCAGATGCGGCATCTCACCTTGAGGGTGTATATGCCGAGCACTGGATTGGTGATGTCGAACAGGTCAGCTTACCTGTTGATATGGAGCCGTTTGACTGCATCGTGTTCGCCGACGTGCTTGAGCACTTGCGCGACCCGTGGGGAACCATGGAGCAATACCTTCAGCGGCTTAAGCCGGGAGGCTATGTTGTCGCCAGCATTCCGAACGTGCGAAATTTCTACCTGCTCTACAACCTCATCGTGCGAGGCCAGTGGCGCTATGAGGACTCGGGATTGCTGGATCGCACGCATCTGCGTTTTTTTACCCGAAAAGAGATTATGGAACTCTTTTCGGTTGCTGGGTTGGAAGTCGAAATGGTGTCTGAAAACCGTGAGCGCTTTTCCCTGAAACGTCGTATTTTTGCAGCACCTCTGCTGGCATTGATACCAGACTTAGGCGTATGCCAATATTTAATCCGTGCCCGCTGTAAATGAAGATTCTGGTTCTTGCGTCGCTGACGCTGCCGGCAACCGCCAACTACCTTATCGGCGTGCTGCGCGAGGCGAGTCACGAGTTGCTTGTGTGCTCCGACGTGGCGAGCCCGCTGGTTGATCTAAAGGTGCGTGGTGTGGTTGACGTGGCGCAAATATGTGCCCAGCACAGCCTAGAACCAGACCTAGTACTCTTTATCGAAGGCGGCACTATGCGCCTGTTCCCGGTGGGGCTAGAGCACATGCTCTGCCCCACGGCCTGGTATGGCATCGACACCCACATGGACTACGCCAAGCACGTGCGCATTGGGCGGCTGTTTGACGCGACTTTTATCGCTCAAAAAGAATTTGTAGACCGCTTGCGTAAGGACGGACTAGGGCAGGTCTATTGGCTGCCGCTAGCGTTTGCGCCCGAGCTTTTTCCAGCTGAGAAGCCAGAGCTGTGTTATGACTTGGCCTATGTCGGTTCCAGCAATGCATCTGTTCATCCGGTCCGTCACGCCTTGTTGACATCTATCCAAAGCGAGTTCCCTAATGTTTTCATGGGACCGGCCAGCCCCGGCGATATGGTGCGCATCTATGCCCAGGCGAAAGTTGTATTTAACAAGAGCGTAAACAACGATGTCAACATGCGCTACTTTGAGGCCATGGGTGCGGGTGCTGTGCTGCTGACCGATCCGGCAATCAATAACGGGGTAGATGAGTTGTTCCGCGTGGGCGAGCATTATTTTGAATACCGAGACGAAAAGACACTACTGGTCCTGATTCGTAGCCTGATGCAAGACCCGGAACGTTGCCGCCGCATCGGAGAGGTAGCACGCCACCATGTCCTTGCGAACCATACTTACCGACACAGGGTAGAGCAATTGCTTGAAACAATGCGTCAATCGATCAAGCTGCCTCCACCGCGCCAAGAGGATTATTTCCCGGCTCTCATGTCTCTGAGATTGTTAGATGCTGCTTTGCTTTCGGTCGGGCAGGCAGCGTCTAACGCTGCCGGCGGGAAGCACAGAAGAATAGTAGGGTGGGTGACGAAAATTGTCATGATTACTTTAGCGGCAGGCATCAGTCTAATGGAGTATTTCCAAGACCTTTTGCGACGTAAATGAGCAGCCTCATGAGCCGGTTCGGTTTGCTTGTGATGTTGTCAGCGGCGGGCTACGCAGTCACTTTTTTAAGCCAGCTTGTTATTGCCTATAACTTCGGCACCTCGCAAGCGCTGGACGCCTATTGGGGTGGCTTGGCACTTGTGAGCTTGTTTGGCTTTTATGTGACGCCTCTGAGAGAGGCGTTGGTTCCTGCGGTGCATCGGGCGCGAAAGCACGGGGACATACACGCCGGTCTCGTCCTTTCAGCGGGGCTTTCCCTGCTGTTGGCGTTGACGTCCGTGTCTGGTGTGGTTCTGTTGGTCTCGGTGGAGGGTGTTGCCAGACTGATGACGGGTACCGAGGAAAGCACGAGGGTTTCAATGGCTGCTTTGGTGCCTTGGTTGTTGCCTTACCTTTGCCTGTTTGTGCTGGCCGAAACGCTGAATGCCATGCTTGTCAGCTTCAACCAGGTCGTACGTCAGGCTGTGGTCCGCATTGTGGCCGCGCTGGTTCTGCTTGCGACAGTTGCTGCTGTCGGGGCTTCCCTGGGCGTCGGGGGGCTGCTACTGGCACAGATCCTGAGCATGGCCACTTTGGTAATGGCTAGCTGGATGGCTTTGCGCCACCTTCGGCTTGGGTTGATGTTACGGATGTGGCCTTTGCTCCGCGACAGCGGGATGTTGCCCTTATTCGTATCGCTGTTGTTCACTTATTTCTTCGCCCAGCTCTACGTGTTGCTTGAACGTTCGGCCATGATCTACCTTGGCACAGGTCTGGTTTCTGGTTTCCAGTACAGCGTAGTGCTTGTTAATGCCCTGGTGAGCTTACTAGCATACCCTTTGTCTAACTTAGTATGGTCTAAGTTCTTGGCTCAGGCGGCCGAAAGCGACTCGAAAGCTGCGCACGTACTGGCAACGCGGACCTGCGGTCTTCTTTTCTACACGATGGTAGTCTTGTGTGCGTTTGTCTGGTTCAATGCACGCGATATCGTTGTTTTGATCTACGCACGGGGTGCTTTCGACGAGGCATCGATCCAACTGACAACAATAGCGCTACGCGCGACGATTTTTGCTGCTGTTCCGATAGGTGTCTCGTCTGTCTTGGGTCGATGGCTGATATCTATGCCAGGCGGTGCTCGACGCCAGTTCATGGTCGGACTCTTAACCACGGTTGCCGGATCTTTGGTGATCGGCCTGGCATTGCTAGCGAATAGCGTGCCGGGCATAATGTTGCATTGGTTGTTTGCTAATATGGCTGCATTGTTTGTGTCTGGTTTTATATTCATTCGCGCAGGTGACTTTAGTGTGGCCCAAAAGCTTTCCGCAGGATACTGGATCGGGCGAGTGGTGTTAGTGGCCATTTTGGCGGCTTGGATAACTGGGTCCATGGAATGGGGCGCATCAAATTTTGAGATCTTAGCGTTGGTTGTGCGTGCAGGGCTGTATTTTCTGGTTGTCGCAGGCTTAACTTGGCTGCTCCGCATGATTCCATCTTTGCGCAGGATGTTGCAATGGAGTGCATGAGCCGTCCGATCCGTGCTTTGTTTATTGTGCCCCGGTTTGGCTCGGTTAACCGAGGAGTGGAAGCTTTTGCGCTGGAATTGGTCGCCCGACTGGATCCTAGCTTGTTTAGTATTACCTTGCTGTCCGGGTCGCATCAGGTATCGGTTCCTGGCGTTTCCTTTGAAAAAGGGCAGCTGTTGGTGCGAGAAAAGTTAACTTGGCTTGACCGCATGCCCAGGCTTCTACGCTGTCTGAGGCCTTTAGGCTTCGGTAGTGCTTCGGAAATTGAAACCCTTTCCTTGGTACAGCGGTATCGGAAACATTGGGCAAAGGATGCGTTCGATATAGTCGTTCCTCAGGGTGGCACTTGGTCCTATCGCTTTGCGCGCAATGCATTTCCAGCAGCTTCAATAGTCAGCATTGGGCACGCCGGTCCAGTCATGAGAGACCTAGGACTTAGCGATATTTTTGTGGCGTTAACCCCGCACGATGAAGAACTGGCTCGCCGGATGTGTCCACGAATACGGACTTGCGTTATTCCTAATGGGGTAGACTCCGAGCGTTTTGCTCCCTCAGTTGCTTCATGTTGTGCTGCACGCCGAGCGGGCAAAATCATTTTGTGCGTTGCAGCACTTGTGGCGGATAAGCGTCATGATTTGTTGTTTAATGCTGTTATGTGCCTGCCGGAGGATGTTCGTGTGCGCTGTGTCGGCGTCGGCCCTATGCTGAACGTTCTCCAAGAGCACCCCCTCTCAAAAGCTGGGCGGGTAGAATTTTGCCACCATTCTTTCGCTGAAATGCCGGACGTTTACCAAGACGCGAACGTCTTTTCGCTTGCATCTCCAGAAGAAGCTTTCGGTTTGGTATTTCTCGAGGCAATGGCTAGCGGCTTGCCCGTTGTGGCAAATAATGGACCACGCCAGAGGTATGTGGTCAATGGGGGCGGCGTATTGTGCAATGTGTACGATGAAAACGCCTACGCTTGTGCATTGAGGTCAGCGCTCAACATGGTGCACAGTCAGAAAGCTAGAAACCAAGGCGTGCGGTTTGCCTGGCAAGAAGTCGCAGACCACTATACAAGACTTTTTTTAGACCTCGTAGGGCGTCCTTTTTCATGACCGTTGTTTATGATGGCCCATCGTGGTGTGGCCTTCGCAGTGTGTCCGGAAGGTTCCGCAACCCAATAAAGTGCCAGGCGGATCTAGCAGATTCCTTGGCTAATTTCGTTAATCAGCGAGTTCAATTCCAAAATGCAATCTGAGATTCCATCTTGCCTGCTCCCAATATTGTCTGACCATCCGTTTGTCATCGCAGATGCCGGCGCGGCTGGGGGCATCCATCGTCGCTGGTCAAGCCTTGGTGGCGGCGTGAAGGTCTTGGGCTTTGAGCCCGACAATAGAGAGTTTGGCCGGCTTCCAAAGTCTGATAACTACATTTGGGTCAATGCCGCTCTTGGTGACCGAGAGTCAGAGGTTGCCCTACAAGTAACTCGCCACCAAACGAACACTTCGCTACTCCTACCGAATAGGGGAGTTGTCGATCGGATCTATCGTAATCCAGCGGACTTCGACGTAATAAAGGAGGTAGTGGTCGATTGCACAACGCTTGATGCCGCGTGTCAAATTACTGGCATCCGGGCATCTGCGTTGAAGGCTGACACTCAAGGTACCGAGCTTTCTATCCTGCGTGGTGCGCAAAGATCTCTCGATGAGACACTCGTTTCTGTCGAGTTGGAAGTTGAGTTCGTTCAACTATATAAAAACCAACCGCTATTCCCGGATATCGATGTTTTCATGCGGAATCATGGATTCATGCTCGTTGATTTAGGGAATTTGCTTTGTCATAAATGGAGGCATAGCGTCAATCTAGGGGGGCGCAAAGGTCAGTTGCTTGCCGCCGACGCGCTCTATCTTCGTTCTCCTGATGGCCTTCGCAAGCTTTTGAACTCGTCTGAACAACCCTTGGAGTTGTTTGCACATCATTGGGCCGCATGTTTTGTGTACGGATACTTGGATTTGGCTTACGAAGTAAGCATTGAGCACCTGAATGCACCATGGATGACACCGGTAGTTTCTAAGAACATAGGGGATTGGGCTGATAATGCCACTCGTAATACGGCTGCGCAACCGACTCGGGGTCGAGGACGAGTTGCAACTTGGTTACGCAAGTTGGCAGACAAGGTTGAACCACGGGGGCATTCGGTTTGGATAAACCCGTTGGGAAACGAATGACGAACAGTAGCCTCAAAGCCCGTGTTCTTGTGGATTGTAAAAATCTTGCGCTATATGGCGGTGGCATTGCACAGTGGTTCGCCCCCCTGCTAGCGGCGTGGGTGGAGGAAAGGCCAAACATCCGTTTTCAGTTGTTAGGACCATATTTTGCGCAAGACTTTCTACCCAGAAGTGGCAACTGGACCCACGCTCCTTTAGCCTGGCCCAACTGGCTGCCCCGACCTTTACGACACGTCTGGTACGACAATATTCTTTTCCCTCGTGCGGTGGCGCGGTTGCGGCCGAACTTGGTGATGAGTCCATACCACGACGTTCGCATGCCAAAGGGGGTGCCAAGCGTGATCGGCGTACATGATCTATGCCTAGATGAACTTGAGGGTGTCTATCCTGCCCGTATCCGGGGCTATTACTTGAACATGCTCCGAGGTAACTTACGCCGGGCGTCGCATGTGATCACGGTCTCAGAGACTAGCCGACATAAGTTGGTTGAACGGTATGGTTTGTCCTTGGAGCAAATTAGCATTGTCTACAACACTACCTCGCACGAATTTGCTGCTTCAGTCCACGCAGAGGATATAGCGGGTTTCAAACTTCGCTTCGCCTTGCAGGATCGGTTTCTGCTCTACACCGGAGGCTCTGAGTACCGTAAGAATGTAGACCGGCTTGTGCAGGCCTTCTCAGTGTTAGCAGCGAGACACGTCGACCTGACCTTGCTTGCTACCGGCAACCTAGATTTGCGATGGCGTAGAGCCTTGGCGAATATTCCACATGCGATTAAGGGCCGCGTCAAGTTCCTTGGGAGGTTGTCCGACGCGAACTTGCGTCTGGCTTACGCAGCGGCGAATGCCGTGGTCTACCCGTCGCTCTGCGAGGGGTTCGGCCGAGTTTGTTTAGAAGCAATTGAAGCGGGTGTGCCGTTAGCTTGCTCTGACTTATCCGTGATGCGTGAAGTAGCAGGCGAATATCCTTGCTATTTCGACCCTTACAATGCTCAATCCATCGCCGATGGAATTGATACGGCATTAACAATGCAGCGGCATCGCCCTTTGAGGGATGAGCGATTCAATGAATCGCTAGTGAAGGATAGCTTTGTTCGGGCGATGGATCGCGTTGCTCAGGTGTCACCCCAAAAGTAATGGACGAAGGGAAGTGGAGAGTTAATGTGAAGTTTCGGTTTGATCTGTAAGTTATGGTGCTGACGACCGCCTGTAGCGTAGGGTTTGACTTGACACACTTACTTTAAGGCACACTGATGGCGTGGTATTAGGTAGGGGTGTACTTACCTTACCATTGCTTGCACTTGCTTGAGAATCACCGTGAATGTAAAAATAGTGGTTACCAACAAAGAGTTCAATATGCTTGGCAGTTTAGGCGTGTGAAATCATGGTTGGATTGTGCGTTGATTTGGCCGCTGGCTTGGCCACACGCGCTTGGGTGCCAACTGAGCGGGTAAAAAATCAGTTACAAAACCCAACTCAAGTCGATTAGCCCGAGAGCCTAACTGTTCGTTCCGGTAGATTCAACGCCATCGGCGCAAATAATTGGCACTAATACGACGGGTCATCGCCACAGTTGCGATCGAGACGCGAGGCCTCATCGATTCTTGAACAATTTGAAGCTTCTGAGTCGCTGAGCTCTGGCGCAAATTTGGTTCAAAGGCGAGTAGAAGATTATCTATAATTAATTTCGGCTTAAAAATAGATGGGTATCTATTGTGGATAAATCTACGGTAGAAAACTAGGCGGTACTAAGGAGGGCCCTCAGGTGCTGATTCAAACCACTGCCAATAGGGGCTTGACGGCTAATGAGTGCGCCGAGAGAGTTTATGCAAACAAAGCTCGCGCCGCGGCTAGCATTAAAGGACGACAACGTCTTGCAAAAGTTGTTGAAAACCGCAATCCAGGTTTTCGGTCGTTGTCAGCTCTACGGTTGTTGGCGGGTTTGTCACAAACCGAATTGGCGCAGAGGATGAGCAAGCAGCAACCTAAAATGGCTCGCCTAGAAAAAACCCTAGGTGACCCCAGCCTTTCAACCCTCCAGAAATTAGCTAAAGCCCTCTGCGTAGGCATTGCTCAAGTCATCGCGGCCGTCGAGGCAACCAAGAAGCGATGTGCCCATGATGTCTGAAGCCCCTTATTTGTTCTGCCTTTATGCCGAAGAGGTGCGTCAAGAGGTATCGGGGCAAACATCTATCATTGGCGTCTTTCAGGGCGGCTTGCGCGTCGCTGCCGTACCTACCCACCTTCCTAAGTTGGCAATCGTTGCAAATCTACCATTGCCACCACAAAGCGCGCTTAAGTTGATCACATTAGAGGTAAGCCACGAGGATGAAATGTTACAAACGATAGAGCCTGAGGCAGCGTTCTTGCGATCCATCACCAAACAACAGAAAGTAGAAAAAGACGAGGGTTTAACCATGCAGTTTGTCATCGGGATGACGGGCTGTGCTGTGCCAACGCAAGGAAAGATAGAGGTGCAATCCATCGTTGATGGCCTTGTTGTAAAGGGCAACGGCTTAGTGACAACAGTAGGCGAGACCTCGCCCGAAGAAAAATAAGTGATAAGGAGTGATTTTGGTTAATATCCCATTTCAAAACGCCTGATTCTGATTTGCTTTTGGTTCAACACCGGCTCAAAAAAGGTGCGATGAAAATTTTACTAACAGGTGGCACAGGTTATATCGGCAGCCACACTGCCGTGGCACTGCGTGCAGAGGGTCACGAGGTTGTCTTGTTTGACAACTTGGCTAACAGCCAAGCAAAAGTGGTTGACTCGATCGCGCAGATCACCGGGAAGGCCGTGTCATCGGTGCCATTCGTCCAGGGTGATATCCGAGATACCGCCCAGCTGAAAGAAGTGTTAAGCACTTATCATATAGACGCCATGATCCACTTTGCGGGTCTGAAAGCTGTGGGCGAGTCCGTTCAAAACCCCCTGGCCTACTACGCCAATAACGTCCAAGGCACGATCAGCTTATTGCAGGCGATGCAAGCCTGCGAAATTAAAGCCTTGGTCTTTAGTAGCAGCGCCACCGTTTACGGTGAGCCTCAATACCTGCCACTCGATGAATCGCACCCAACTTCTGCTACCAGCCCATACGGGCAAACCAAACTACACATCGAGCATATGCTCCAAGATCTGGCGGTGTCTGACCTCACTTGGCGCGTGGCCTGCCTGCGCTACTTTAACCCCGTGGGTGCGCATGAAAGTGGGCTAATCGGCGAAGACCCAAACGGCATACCGAATAACCTCATGCCTTATGTGGCACAAGTGGCAGCCGGCTTAAGAACAGAACTCAATGTCTTTGGTAACGACTACGCCACCGATGACGGCACGGGCGTGCGTGATTACATCCATGTGATGGATTTGGCCGAAGGTCACGTCGCCGCCTTAGAATTTTTACAGCGCGAGTCGGGATGGCACGCCATCAATTTGGGTACTGGCAAAGGCTATAGCGTCTTAGACATTGTCAAAGCCTTTGAGCACGCCAGCGGTCAAGCCGTGCCTTATCGCATGGCAGCCCGTCGTGCAGGCGATGTGGCGCAGTGCTACGCCAACCCACAAAAAGCCGCCACCGCGCTCGGCTGGACTGCCCGGCGCACGCTTGCTGACATGTGCGCTAGCACTTGGCAGTTTCAGCGGAAATCGTGACATGAAACGCCTGTTTGACCTCGTGTTGTTGGTGGTGCTCGGTGTTTTACTCGCCCTGCCACTAATGATCACCGCCCTGGCCGTGCGCTTGAGCTCCCCTGGACCCGTGATTTACTGGAGTGAGCGCGTCGGCCAGCGCAACAAGCTCTTTAAAATGCCCAAATTCCGTAGCATGCGCATCGACACCCCCGTCATGGCCACCCACCTCCTACTCAACCCAGACCAATGGCTCACCCCCATTGGCTCGTTTCTGCGGCGCTCCAGCCTAGATGAGTTACCCCAGTTGTGGAGTATTCTTAGGGGTGAGATGAGTTTTGTGGGGCCGCGCCCAGCACTTTTTAATCAAGCCGACCTTATCACCTTGCGCACGGAGCAGGGCGTGGATGCCTTACTGCCCGGTTTAACCGGCTGGGCCCAAGTCAACGGCCGGGACGAACTGCCCATCCCGCAAAAGGTGGCACTCGATGTGCAGTACCTTGAACGCCACTCCTTGCGTTTTGATATCAAAATACTGTGGATGACCGGCGTAAAGGTCTTGCACAGAGACGGCGTCTCCCACTAGCGGGCATAGGCGACTCACTCCTCCTTCTAGCCACAACCAAACAAACAACCAACCCATCAAACAGTCAGATAAGCACATAGACAGTCAGTCAAAAAGCAAACAGCCATGAAACGATCGACCATGCCGCTCGCAGTACCCATTCTCGCTTTGCCCCGCATGGCCAAGCGAGCCGTGGCGTTGATTGTCGATCTCAGCCTGTGCGTGTTGACGGTATGGTTTGCTTTCTATCTGAGACTAGACACCTTCATCAGTTTCACCGCACCGGGACCTTGGCGCTTTGGCATCACGCTCTCAGCCGTGGCGTCTGTTTTGATTGCCTTTCCCATATTTGTCGCTTCAGGCTTGTATCGCGCTATTTTTAGATACAGTGGTTTGCCAGCCTTGGCGGCGGTCTTGCGCGCGGTGGGTATTTACGGCTTGATCTATGCCGTGATCTTCATGGCCATTGGTATTGATGGGGTACCTCGGACAGTGGGTATTATGCAACCCCTGTTGCTACTGTTGTCCGTCGGCACTTCCCGTTTCATGGTCAGGGCCTGGCTCGGTGATGAATACCAAAGCATTCTGCGACGCCAAGGCCGTCCCAAGGCATTGATTTACGGCGCCGGCTCTAGCGGGCGCCAATTGGCCGCCGCCATGGGTAACAACCCCCAAATGCAGGTCATCGGTTTTCTAGATGATGATGACCGCTTGCATGGTCAAGTACTAAACGGATTGCCAATATTTGACCCCAAAGATCTTGACCGGCTCGTTGCCACGCGACAGATCAACGACGTGTTGTTGGCCATGCCGAGTTTGTCACGTTCGCGCCGCAACGAGGTTCTCAGTCAAATTCGGGCCGCGCAGGTTTCTGTGCGCACACTGCCTAGCGTGACCGACTTGGCACAAGGCAAAGTCAGCGTCGCCGATCTGCGTGAGCTCGATGTGGATGACTTATTGGGTCGTGAACCGGTCCTACCGAATCATCTCTTGCTCAGTAAAAACAATGCCAACAAAGTCGTTATGGTGACCGGTGCTGGCGGGTCAATCGGTGGCGAGCTCTGTCGACAAATCCTCGCCGCTGGCCCCAGCAAACTGCTGTTGATTGAGCAAAGCGAGTTTGCCCTCTATGCCATCCATCAGTCGCTTGAAGAAAAAAGCACAGTAAATCTCACCAACCAAAACGTGGCAACAAACACTGAACTGATGCCCTTACTCGGTTCTGTGCAGGACAGCGAACGCATCCGTGAAATCATTTCCATCTGGCGTCCTGACACCATCTACCATGCCGCCGCATATAAACATGTGCCCTTGGTCGAACACAATCCTGCCGAAGGCATTAAAAACAATGTGCTCGGGACCTTAAGAACGGCACGCGCCGCCGCTGAGTATGGCGTGGCGGATTTTGTGCTGATTAGTACAGACAAAGCCGTGCGTCCTACTAACATCATGGGGGCGAGCAAGCGCTTGGCCGAAATGGTGTTGCAGGCCTTGGCCGCAAACAGCTTAAAGGGTCCAAACAGCTCAAAAACCACCTTCAGCATGGTGCGGTTTGGTAACGTCCTCGGCTCCTCGGGATCTGTTGTTCCTAAGTTTCGTCAGCAGATCAAAGACGGCGGCCCCATCACACTCACTCACCCCGAGGTGACCCGCTACTTCATGACCATCCCAGAAGCCGCACAACTCGTGATTCAAGCCGGCGCCATGGCGCGCGGTGGCGACGTCTTTGTCTTGGACATGGGCGAACCCGTCAAAATCATCGATTTGGCTAGACGCATGATTGAGCTCTCCGGTTTGATCGTTCGAGATCAGGCTCGCCCGGATGGCGACATTGAAATAGCCATCAGCGGCCTGCGCCCCGGAGAAAAGCTGTACGAAGAACTGCTCATCGGTGATGACCCTGCACCAACCGCACACCCCAGAATCATGAAAGCCCAAGACGATTTCATCGCTTGGGAACAATTAGAGAGCGAACTGAATGCCCTCGAATCTGCCCTCGCAGCCAGTGACGTCATCCGCGTCCGGTCGTTGATGGAGAAACTTGTGTCTGGCTACGCCCCAGCTGCAGGCATTGTGGATTGGATTCATCTTGAGCAGGAAGCCGATATTGGTGCCGCCCGCTGATGCACCGATAACAACCGGGTTCGCAATTGCACCGTTAGGTTGCCTCAACATCCGGATACCGCTCGACCGAGAAAGCCACTCGATTATCGTAGCCAAGACCAAATCGGTATCCATCAGTTTTTGCATAGTTAATCGGTTTTTTTTCCGATTAACTGTGTAAAGTCTATGCAATGGGTATCAGCCAAGAACGCCAAGGGTTGAGCGAAGTCCCATTCAGCCATAGCGTGCTGTTGCCGCGCCTGGCAGCACTTTGCCGTACATCGCAGGCCAAACGATAAGATTTCTGAATGGCTTGCCGACCAAAGCCTTATCGCCATCAAGCGTGGCTTGTATGTATGCAACCCATCGCATACGGGCCAACCGTTGAGTTTGCCGCTGATTGCCAATCAGTTGTATGGCCCATCTTATGTGTCTCTGGGCTATGCGCTGAGTCACTACGGTCTCATTCCTGAGGCCGTCTACCAAATCACGTCGGTCACGACACGCCGTAGCAAGACCTACGATACGCCACTGGGCCGGTTTTCTTACGAGCGTCTGGCATTGTGCGTTTACCCACTTGGGATTATCAGTACACGCAATGAGGCCGGCCACTATTACCTGATGGCATCAAAAGAAAAGGCACTCTGCGACAAATTGATCCGGACGTCTAACCTCCCAATTACCAGCCCCGCTTCATTGCTCAGTTACCTGAATCAAGATCTGCGGCTTGATACGAATCAGCTGGCTGACTTTGATCTGGCGTTGGTGCGCCGCATCGCCGCCGTGGGGGTCCACGTCGTGTTTTAGAGAATCTCTCTTTATTGCTGGAGAAGCGCCTATGGGCATCGTAGATGAGATGTTATCGCGCTACCCGCGTGAAACTGAGGCAGAAGAAACCAATGCGTTTCGTGAAGTGATGCAGGAAATTGCATTAGCAGGCCTGCAACGTGCCGGTTCTTTGACCAAAAAACATTGGTGTAAAAAGAATAACTTAGTGCCTTGATGTAAACTTGTACCTAACACGTTATATCTTATGGGTTTTGCCTGTAAAATTGATATTTTGAAGAATACAGGCAAAAATGAAACCCCTTAGTGATCAACAACGGCTCTATTTAGTAGAGTCAGACCAACTGTACAGAGCCTGGCGGCAAGCGCAATGGCGCAGCCGAGACTACCGGTATGGCATGCGCTGGAAAAAAGTGAATGACACTGAGTACCTTGTGCGCTTGCAAGATGCCAAGGGTAACGGTAAGTCGCTTGGGCGTCGAAGCGATCAGACCGAGGAGACACACGAGCGATTTGTCACTGGCAAGCAATTGGCCGACCAGACACTGCAGGGCCTGACAGAGAAATTAAAGACGCAGAGCCGTCTAAACAGGGCATTGCGGCTTGGACGAATGCCAACAATCGTTGGCAATATATTGCTCCGACTGGACGAAACAAGAGCGTTGAAGGATCTTCGAGTCGTCGGCACTCATGCGCTATTTGCATACGAGTCGATGGCAGGAGCCGAGTTCAAGGTCGAGCTTCTTGCGTCTGGCGACGTTGATTTGCTGTTTGATGGCCGCAAGAAAATAGCGCTACTCGCCCAAAAGCTTGAAAACCAGGGATTGTCAGCGTTGTTGCGTAAAGTGGACAACACCTTCCAAGTATCCTCCGCTGATCAGTTTCGAGCTATCAATAAAGACGGCTTCATGGTGGATTTCATCACGCAGGACAGGGGCATGATGACAAAGAGGCCAGCCAGGATGGCGGCTGATGATTTGGCCGCTGTTGAAGTGCCAAATCTTGAGTGGCTAGCCAACTCACCTCGCATTGAACAAGTCGTGATTTCGGCCAATGGGCAGCCGGTTATGATGCCGGTGCCAGATCCTAGGGCGTTCGCGCTCCATAAGGCATGGTTGTCACAGCAAGTTGATCGCGAGCCGGTCAAAAAACAGCGCGACTTGAATCAAGCGCGTATGCTGCGACAGTGCCTGCGTGAGTACTTGCCGAACTTTTCTCTCGAGCCCGATGCGATTGCGAAGATGAAATACCTACCAAAAGAAATGATTGAGCGGTCGCTGGCATTGGCTCTGTAGTCGGTGATGAATGTCCACGCGCCGCACAGAACATGCCCTCACTCAACTTCAACCCATCAAATCATGTCGATCACGTCGATCACGTCACGTAATGGCAAAACGTACGATACGCCACTGGGCCGGTTTTCTTACGAGCGTCTAGCGTTGCGGGTTTACCCGCTCGGGATTGCTCAGTTACCTGAATCAAGATCTTCGGCTTGATAAGAATCAGCTGGCTAATGTTGATCTGTCATTGGCACGTCGCACAGCCTTTTTAGCGGCCCCCGACAGCCATCGCCACGCAAGGACCACTGCGTCCCAACTTAGATGGACACGCCGAGTCGGTGAGAGAAGCCTTGCGTCAATCACTCAACCCCGTTACCTACTGTGCATCTTGATCTGTGGTTAACGATCTGTGGTTAACATAGGCACTTAGCGAAGGAAGCCGTTGCGAAGTCATTCAACTCATTCCACGTTTCTTAGCTCGTGACAAAAGTCTTTAGAAGAATGTCGACCTATGCCCATAACCTTGGAACAACTCAATGCCGCAAGTGCTGATGCGTTCGCCGCTTCGCTAGACGGGATTTATGCCCTTTCTTGGGTCAGCGAACAAGCTGCCGCCCAACGTCCATTTGCCAGTGTCGCAGCCCTTAAATATGCAATGACCTCAGTCATTCAAAGCGCTGCGCCAGATGAGCAATTAGCATTGATACACGCCTACCCTTCAACAGCATCAGACTACCAAGCCAAGTTTGGGTTTCCTTTTGTGCTCGCACCCCAAGGGCCACGCGCCACTGGACTGTCAGCCGCTGAGGTCAGTGATATCCTCGCGCGCCGCCTGAACCAACCCCCCGAATTCGAGCGCCAAGAGTGCCTGCGAGAAATTCATCGCATGGCTGAAATCCGTCTCAACCAGTTGGTCGATAACACCCCGACACAAGACACCACCCAAGGCAATCAAGTATGGGACTGGTGCGAAGCGCTGTCCGCTTTCAGCGACTCGCCTTACGCCGAACGCGGCGAGCTCACAGTCACTTACCTCACCGAGGCTCATCGCGCTTGTGCTGCCCAAATTGCCAAGTGGATGCAAGAAGACTGTGGATTTGACGAAGTGCGAATAGATGCCGTCGGTAACGTCGTCGGCATCTATCATGGCCAAGACATCAGCAGCAAACGCCTGCTCACTGGTAGCCATTACGACACGGTTCGCAACGGCGGCAAATACGACGGCCGCCTAGGCTTCCTAGTACCCATGGTTTGTGTACGCGAACTCGCCCGCCAGGGCAAACGCCTGCGCCACGGCATAGAAGTCGTCGCCTTCTCAGAAGAAGAGGGCCAACGCTACAAAGCCGTCTTCTTAGGGTCCGGTGCCTTAACCAGCGATTTCAACCTTGACTGGCTCGAACAAACCGACGCTGATGGCATCAGCATGCGCCAAGCCATGATCGACGCCGGCCTAAACCCCGCCGACATCCCCCAACTAAAACGCGATCCCGCTCAATACCTGGGGTTTGTCGAAGTCCACATCGAACAAGGCCCGGTGCTGAACCAGTGTGACCTGCCGCTTGGCGTGGTCACTTCTATTAATGGCAGCGTGCGTTTACTTGGTGATGTCCAAGGCATGGCCAGCCATGCTGGCACCACCCCCATGGACATGCGAAGCGACGCCGCGCTGGGCGTGGCCGAGCTCATGCTTTACCTCGAACAACGCGCCAGCGCCGTGCCCGACTTGGTCGGCACCGTTGGCCAGCTAGAAGTACCCAACGGTTCCATCAACGTCATTCCTGGTCGTTGCCGCTTTAGTCTCGATATCCGCGCCACCACCGATGCTGTGCGCGACGCCTGCTTGGCCGACGTAAAATCCGAACTCCAACGTATTTGCCAGCGCCGTGGCCTACAACACGACCTCGAAGAAATCATGCGTGTTGCCGCCGCCCCATCCGACCCCCAGTTGCAAGCCCAGTGGGAGCGTGCCGTGACCAGTCTAGGCCTACCCGTATTTCGGCTACCCAGCGGCGCCGGCCACGACGCCATGAAACTGCACCACATCATGCCCCAAGCCATGCTCTTCATGAGAGGGCTCAACGCCGGCATCAGTCACAACCCCCTTGAAAGCATCACAAACGACGACACCGAACTATGCGTGCGCGCCTTTGACGCACTGCTCAAACAACTCGACGCCGAACCACAACAATCACCACAATAATTACCACAACGATCACCACAATCATGACCCAAAACCCCGCCCGCGACAATGCCACCAACGACACCAACACAGAAACCAATAACGCCGCCATCGACGAATGGATAGACGCGCATTTTGAGGAGGAGGTCCGTTTTTTACAGGCCTTGGTGCAGATGCCCACCGACACGCCGCCTGGCAATAATGCCCCCCACGCCGAACGCACCGCTGAGCTCTTAAACGACATGGGCCTCTCCGCCCAAAAGTACCCCGTGCCTCAAGCCGAGGTCCAAGCCTACGGTCTCGTCTCACTCACCAACCTTATCGTGCGCCGCGAATACGGCGCTGGCCCGACCATCGCACTCAATGCCCATGGCGATGTGGTGCCGCCGGGCGACGGCTGGACCCATGACCCCTACGGCGCCGAAATCGTCGACGGCAAACTCTTTGGTCGCGCCGCCGCCGTCAGCAAGTCCGACTTCGCCACCTTTGCGTTCGCCGTGCGCGCGCTTGAAGCGGTTTTTAAACCCTCACTTACAACCTCACCCACAGCGCCCCTGACAACCTCCCTCAAAGGCGCCATCGAACTGCACTTGACCTATGACGAAGAGTTTGGCGGCGAGATGGGCCCCGGTTGGCTCCTAAAGAACAACCTCACCCGCCCCGACATGATGATCGCCGCCGGCTTCAGCTATGAAGTCGTTACCGCCCACAATGGGTGCTTGCAAATGGAAGTCACTGTCGAAGGCGAAATGGCCCACGCCGCCATCCCAGACAGTGGCACGGACGCTTTGCAAGGCACCACCCATATCCTGCAAGCCCTATATAAACTCAACGCCGAGTACGCCAAGCGCACCTCAGGCGTCACCGGCATCACCCACCCGTACCTGAACATCGGCCAAATCAACGGCGGCACCAACACCAATGTCGTTCCCGGCAAAGTCGTCTTTAAACTCGACCGTCGACTCATCCCAGAAGAAAACATTGCAGAAGTCGAAGCCAATCTGCGCGCTGTCATTGAAAACGCCGCCGCCAGCTATCAACCACCACGTGGCGGCTCGACACTCAAGGTCAGCCTGCGCGGACTTCTTGTCGCCAACCCCATGGTGCCCCTTGCCGGTAGTCAGCCACTTGTCGACGCCCTCCAAAAGCACGGCCAAGCCGTATTCGGTGAACCCATTCCCGCGATTGGCACACCGCTCTACACCGATGTGCGCCTCTACGTTGAGCGCGGCATACCAGGTGTCATCTATGGCGCAGGCCCCCGTACGGTGCGCGAGAGCAACGCCAAACGCGCCGATGAGCACCTCGTATTAGAAGACCTCAGACGCGCCACAAAAGTCGTCGCACGCACGTTAGCTGAGTTGCTCACAGAATAGCCAGTCGCTTAATCTGTTGTAATCGGCGCCCCTTCAGGCCTCGCCTCACAACGACAGCGCTGAGATAGCTGTCACTGACGTCGAGAGTTTTAAGGGAGATTCGATCAGACAAATGACAGCCCCGTGGCCTAGTCGCTTCCCAAGCGTCTCGATCACCGGGAATTGACGGCAAGCATGTCGAGTAGGGGTGGCAGTGCGCTTAATTTCCACGGGGTAGAGCGTATCGCCCGATTCAATGAGCAAGTCAACCTCGCGCATATCAGAGTCCCGGTAGTAAAAAAGGGGTGCTTCCTTGCCATTATGCCAATAGGATTTGATAATTTCTGAGACGACCCACGTTTCAAGAATTGCACCTGACAAACTACCTGCTTGCAGTGACGCCGCGTCAGGCCAGCGAGTCAAATACGCCGCAAGCCCAGTGTCTAAAAAATACAGCTTTGGGGCCTTGACCACTCGTTTGTTCAGGTTGCTAAAGTAGGGTTGTAGCAGGTAGATCAAGCCAGAGGTCTCAAGAATGGATAGCCAGCTTTTGATGGTCTTGTTATCAACACCAATATCTCGTGCCAAACTAGCCAGGTTCAGCAGCTGTCCCGTGTTGGCAGCCACTGCGCTTAAGAAGCGACTAAAGGTGATGTGATCTGTCACTCGCAGAATATGTTGAACATCCCGCTCAATGTAGGTTTGTATGTATGACCGATAAAAGGTGTCTCGAGCCCCAGGTCCAAACTGATTCAACTGAGGAAAGGCACCCAGCCAGATACGGTTGTATACAGCTTCGAGCGTTGATGAGCGATCTTTTGGTGTGGTCGAGTTGAGGCTCATTGCTTCATTTGGCACAAAGGGTTTGCAGACGTTGGCACGACCCGTGAGTTCAGCCTGAGAGAGTCCTAACAGGTCGAGCAAGCCGACTCGCCCAGCCAAGCTCTCGGTCACCCCCTTCATAAGAGCAAACTTCTGAGAGCCCGTTAACCAGTACATGCCGGGTTGTTTGTGGCGGTCTACTTCGACCTTGATTGCAGACAAAAGCCCAGGGGCGTACTGTATTTCGTCGATGATGACTGGCGCAGGCCATTGCTGTAAAAAAAGGGCAGGGTCATTGACTGCCAGATCGCGGGCGCTGTAATCGTCAAGCGTGACATAGTTGCGCTTGACCCCATGGGTGCCTTGGTCTTGAGCGCACGCTTCGAGCAGCGTCGATTTGCCCACCTGCCGAGGTCCCGTCACCATGATCACAGGAAACATGGTGCTGAGTTCAAGAACCGACTGTTTGAGCGTGCGGTCAAGCATTAGACTTATCTGCTATATTGGATTCAAACTCCAATATAGCAGATAAAATTAAAAGTACACCATACAAACAGCACAAACACGCCTCTCTTGCCGTGCCACCGTCAGAGGGTGCCGTGGTCGCCATGACCTATGACCTATGACCCATGACCGCAATTCGTCAAATCGCTCTTAAACAAGCGATACCAAAAGACCCCTTGAAATGCCACTGGCCAACCCCATCTTCTACACAGAACCGGTGCTCAACGAGGCTGGTTCTAACCCTTCAACTTGCTCTCGTAGGAGATGAATCATGAATGACCCATTTGGACGCAACATCCTCTTAAACTCGGTTGGTTTTGAGCGTTTGCTAAACGCATTCTCTAACCTTGAAAACACCATGGCTGAGAACAAAACCCCCAGCTACCCGCCCTACAACATCGTCAAAGAAAGCGAACACGACTACACCATTGAGTTGGCCGTGGCCGGATTCAAACGTGACGAACTAGACATCACCTTTGAAGGCGACAAGCTCACCATTACCGGTAAAGTCGATGGTCAGCGCCAAGGCGATTATCTGCACCGTGGTATCGCCACACGCGACTTCACGCATCACTTCACCTTGGCCGAGACGGTCATCATCAAGTCAGCCGACATGCAAGATGGCTTGTTGCTTGTTCGCCTACAAAACGTCATTCCGGAAGAGAAGAAGCCCCGCAAAATTTCGATTGGTCAGTCGCAAGACACCTTGGCCTTCGAAGATAGAAAGGCTGCTTAAGAAAGCTGTAAAGGGCGTTTCGTAAACGGCCGGTAAACCTACCCTGCCGATGCAATATCCATGCCCGCTAGTAGCGGGCATGGATACGTAAACGGACCCAATCGAGCTAACCGGCACCTACCAACCATTTCGAGCGCGCTTTGCGTGCGATCACCGCTGCATATGATTGATCAGGCGAAAAAAGCTAGCTAGCCGGCAGGCACTAAGGTCACGGTGCGTGGTTACCGGTTAATTTCACTTAACTGATTGGTAGCATCGAGCAGGCTGTCAATGACGGTGTCCAATACCTATGCCTAATTCTTTGTTAGCCAGGCGGTGGCGGTTTTGGTAAAGGTCTTTGGACCGACCCGGAGCAGTGATGAAAATGTTTAAGTCACTAAGCCAGTTCCTTATAGAGCGGGATCGTCGGTGCATGCGCATCGATCATCTTTAATACCTTCGCGGCAAGTGGAAGGTTGTTTTTTTCCAGGGTCCAGCACGCTTCGAACCGCTGTACAGTCTCTTTTGCCGTGTCTATGACAAGTTTCTCGGGCAAGCGTGCCTTTGCAGCGAGATGCCGCAGCTCATCTGTGTCGAACTGGGCCATTTTTTTTGTGCGGGAATAGTTGAGCGCGGCCGAGTCTTCGCCCTCGATATAGGGGATGGTGGACAGCAGATCGTAGGCTGGCGAGAGGGCTGCTGTGCGCGTGTCAGGATAGATCAGCGACCAGTTTTTGAGATGCATGTCGCCGTTACCAATTAGGGCACTGAAGACAAGCCTACGGATGTATTCGGCAGTTCCTGCGGCACCTGTTTCGGCACCGATAACGCGTCCGATGTTGGCGTAGCTCGCGCGTTTGTATTTATTGTCGGGCAAGACCCCAAACACCTGCGCGAAATCCTCGGTATGGACTAAACCTTCGGCGCTACGGTCAAAGCGGCTCACTGCAAGGGCTTGTCCTTTGATCTCGCCGATGCCCTGTGGCATGCCGGAAATAGCGCTGATGTCTACAAGCTGGATGTCCGGTACATCCATGCCGATTAAGTTCGCGAGCGTCATCATCGAGAATTCATTTTCCGGTACACCAGAAAACTGTTGTGATGGCAGCTTTACGATCCATGAGCCACCGACGCCTTCGGCCGGTATGGTGAGGCCGCCGTGTTTATTGGCATGCGCTTTATTGGTCTTCGCGAGCGCCGAGAATTTGAGCTGCACGCCAGCAAGAGAGAAGCGATAGGCATTTGGCTTGACACGATCATGCATCGCTTGTTCTGCGTCTGGTGGCAGTGCTTCACCTTCCATGGGGTGAATCGACAAGGCACCTGGAAGGTCTTGCCCCAGCATCCAAAGCAAAAAGAACTCGCGCTGTGAGTTAACACCTGCCTTGTCTGCCAGATAACGGCGTAAATGCCCTTCAGGCAAAAGGTTAGAAAAGAAAGGTGGGACCACACGCTGCGTGGGTCGGAAATTGGTGAGCAGCCCGCCAAGGTCGTCGCGAAAGGATAGGCTCAACGTAGGACGAGCGGTGTCGGCAACGTACGCTTCATTGAATGCAAAGAGGGTACGGTCGCCTTGCAAATGCGTGAGGGTGCCGATTGATTGCCCATGCAACCGAACATCTAGAACTGATACATCAGGCATGATCGTCCTCAGTATCGTCCCCGTCATCGTCCCCATTATCAAGCGTGTAGGCAGCTTTCGGTTCAGACGTTGCGCCTTGAGCGATGGTGTTGCGTAGGCGTTGCAGGTTTTGCGCGATATCGCGGATGGCCAGAGTTACCGGGGGGCCGGCTTGATGACGCTCAAGCATGGCGATCAACTCACGCACGCGCTGCATCTCTTGGTCATTGAGATTTATTTTTCGCAGTAAGCGCAGATTTTCATCGATGCGGTCGAGATCGGCTGAGCTGCCATAAAGCTGTTTTATCTTCCTGATGACACGTACGGCGCGCAAAAATCGCTTTTCATTGACCTGATGGGCATGTATGCGCATGTCGGGCGTGGTTTGTGCCTTGATGAGGCCTTCAACGGCGGCCAGGTGTTTTTTCGGCACGAGGATAAGCTCAAGATCGAGCGCACGCGCCATGTCAATGAAGCTCGACAGCCCAGGCTCTGTCTTGCCACTTTCAATATGCGAAATATGACTCTGGGTCAGACCGGCACGATCGCTAAGTGATCGTTGGCTGATGCCAGATGCCTCCCGTGCCTTGCGGGCTTGCGTAATAAGCGCTTCGCTTTTATATGACATGATATATTATTATGTATCATCTTTGTATAAAGATATAATATAACATATCGAATAAAAGAAAACACCATATTGATACACAATAAATATCAATTAATTATTTTGATATATAAAAAAATCAATCTCATGATCTGCCCTGAAGAGGGCGCAGCCATGTCGAGTGCTTCAATCTATGGATTGATGATCGCCAAGGAGTGAACTGATCTCTATTGACTCATAAAGTAGCCTTAAATCCGTTTTGAGTCTGTTTTATGAGTCCTAAGATACCCAAACCATGTGGCTAGCGAGAGCATCATCTTGTCTCGACACGGGTTTCGACTGCTCGGTCGAGTCGTCTGTTGATAATGGGGTCAAACTCGGCTAGCCAGTCGATACCGAGCCTAGGCACTGATCAATGCGACCCCTTCCACGGAATCACATGCCGTACACCGCCCTTGGGGTGTGGGGCATCCCCCTGGCGCCTCGGGATCAAGTGCACGTGGCAATGCCAAACCGATTGACCCGCGATCTCACCACAATTCATCCCCACGTTATAGCCGCCAACCGTCGAATCCAGCGCATCAATCACTGCCTTTTGCGCCAGGATTAGTTCGTGAATGGCACTCACCTCAGCCGTTGTTAACCCAAAATAATTGAGCACATGGCGCTTCGGGATAATGAGAGTGTGCAAGGGCGTGACAGGGTAGGCATCACGCGTGGCATAGGCCAAATCGTTCTCTTGCACGATGCGGGCCCGATCGCTGACCAGCGCCTCACAAAACAAACAATCTTCTGTTGCCGCCATTCCCATTCCAATTCCCATTCCTACCTCCCCACCTCACATCATCGCGTTAAACAAGCGAACATAGTCCGCCTCAACCAGAGGTTTGGGATTGGTGGCATTGGAATGGTCTTTGACCGCCCCTTTAATCAGTGCTGGGAGGTGCTCAGGCTTTACGCCCATCGCTGACAGCGTCTCAGGTAGATTCAACGCCGCATTCAATTCGCGTATGTAATCAGACACCGACGCGTCAGGCGTCAGACCCAACGCCAGACGAATCTTGTCTTGCTTCCAAGGCGCAATGGCATCCAAATTCGTCTCGTACACAATCGGCAACAACACCGCATTGAGGGTGCCGTGGTGCAAAGTCACATCTTTCAAGGCACCGAGCGGGTGTGACATGGCGTGCACCGCACCCAGGCCCTTTTGAAAGGTGAGACCACCTTGTAAAGCCCCCATCATCATGTGCCAACGCGCCTCTTTGTTGGCGCCATCGGCCACCGCCACTTTGATCCAACGATTGACGCGCTCTAGGCCGTCAATCGCAATTGCCTCCGCTGGCGGATTATTCAAGGGCGAAACAAACGTCTCCAAGCAATGCGTAAACGCATCCATCCCCGTTGCTGCCGTTAACCCCGGTGGCAAACCCAGCGTTAACAACGGATCGCAAATCGCCACCTTAGGAATCAAATATGGCGAAATCAAACCCAACTTAAAGCCCGTTCTTAATGTAATCAGCGCCGCCCGTCCAACCTCACTGCCCGTGCCCGCTGTGGTTGGTATCGCAATCACTGGCGCCACTGCTGAGGAAATCTTCGCCACACCGCCATTGACCGCTGCATACGAATCCAATGGCCCTTCATGAGTGGCACGCAAAGCCACCCCTTTGGCCAAATCCATTGAAGAGCCACCACCAAAAGCAATCACCCCATCACAAGCCTGCTCGTTATAAACCGCAGCCGCCGCGTCCACCGCCGCCTCAGTAGGGTTCTGTGGCGTGTCGGCAAACACCGCGTGTTCCGTACCTCGCAATGCACCGACCAGTGATACAAATAAACGCCCATCAAACAACCCCCGATCAGTCACGATCAATGGCCGCTTGATGCCTACTTCTTGCAGCACTGCGCTCAACCGTTCAATCGCACCGTCATCAAACTCGATGCGAGTCAAGTAATTGATCGTCCCCATGTCCCTTCCCCTGTGGTCAGCCGCTATGGCCAGAAGCTTGATCGTCCCTACATCTGAGGATCGACCAGTGGCTCTATGGCTCTGTTGTCTAGATGCTCGGTCATTTACTTAATCATTTGCTTACTTATAAGTAACCTAAGTATTTAATTGCTTTGCTCGTTGCCAAGCATACCCGAAGCACCCTGTGTAAACCACGCCTAGTGAACCTAGAGATCTTAGCGCCTAGAAATCTAACCTAAGCACTCGTAGGACTCTTGGTTGAAGTACGGTGTTTGTTATTGCCGTGGCTCGGGTTTGCCGATAAACGTGGTGAAGTTTCACACTTAAGGGACCCTGTCTTCTGGCAAGGCGATAAAAATCGTCAAAGACCCAGTTCGCTGTGAGAGCCCAGACGCACCAGCTGTATCCGAGTTTCGTCTGGCAAGCGGTAAATCAGCACCAAATCGGGCTTGATGTGGCAATCGCGGTGGTCTTTCCAGTCACCTGTAAGGCCATGATCACGGTGCCGTGGATCCAGAGCTTGGTCGTTGGCTAGGGCCGCGACCACAGCAGTCAGATCGGTCTGCAGGGTCAGGCGGTGCTTGCTTTTGGATTCGCGCTTGAAGTCCCGCTTGAACTGGCCGGTGCGTTCAATCGTCCGCATTCAGATCTGCCATCAGATCCTGAACAGTGGCAAACGGCTTCAAACCGCCTTGGCGGGCTTCTTTTATTGCCGCAATGGTGGTGGCGTTGGGCACAAGAGGCTCGAAAGGTAGGGCCTTTTCACGGGCAATACGGGTAAGCATGATCCGAAAAGCGTCAGACACAGTCAGCCCCATGGCGGCCAGCACGGCGCTGGCTTCCTCCTTGGTGTGCTCGTCTATTCGGGCGCGGACAACGGCGTTAGTTGGCATATTTTTCTCCTTTCTTTGCTGAGCTACATTGTAGCCCAATTCAGCTCAATTTGTCTTTATTACTGTCTCTTTTGGGTGGGGGTCGAGAGGGACATTCCAGAAAGTAACCGTTAGGGTGATACATAGAGGAAGCTGAGTACACCAGGCCAGCCCAAACGTTGACAGATCCGCCAGAAGGGAATGATTAACAACACTGCCAAGGCAACCATCCATAGCCAGTGCCCTAACCAAACAGTGCCAGCAAATAAATTGTCATTCATCATGATGTGATTCCTCTAAGGCTGCTGCTTCAATGAAACTATCGTTGATAGGTCTTTGATGGATCGTTAATGCTAGAGCGGTCGTGTCACCGATAAATCTGCGTTGATTCCCTTCTCATGGGCGGTCTATTGGCCTTCTTTGTGAATGCGCTTAAGAAAGAAATACTCGCCCACGGCAATCAAAATCATTGCGACAATAGCCAATCCAATGACCATGGGATCGGACTGCACCTTCACCCACACAAAACCACTCAGTGCGAGCACGTTTAGAGCAATGGCCGTCAAGGGCACCCAGCGTTTGGCGCCAATGTCTTTGTACAGGTAGCGCAAGACACCCCAATGAATCGCGATGTCCATGACCAGATAGAACATGATTCCCAACGCAGCAATCCGTGACAAATCAAAGAACGCAGTGAGCGCCAAACCGAGGACAACCGTGTAAACCAAGGTGTGCTTTTGAATGCTACCTGGCATACCAAAGTGGCTGTGGGGAACAAGTTTCATTTCGGTCAGCATCGCAAGCATGCGTGAAACCGCAAAAATGCTGGCCAAGATACCCCCCGCTGTGGCTAGCATCGCAAGGGCGACGGTGAACCAAACCCCATATTCACCGAGCGCAGGACGCGCGGCCGCAGCCAATGAATAATCTTGCGTCTTAATGATCTCGGGTAGCGAGAGATTGCTTGCCACCGCAAAACCCACTAGCGTGTAGAGCACCACACAGAGTGCGATCGCGATCATGATGGCTCGGCCCACGTTACGTTTAGGATCGTTCACCTCCGAGCCGCTATTGGTAATCGTGGTGAAGCCTTTAAACGCCAAAACCCCAAGGGCGGTCGCCCCCAAAAAATTTCCGAAAGTACCAACCTCGCGTGGACTTGAAAAATCAACCGCAATCGTGTCAGCAACCCAGACGCCGACAAAGCCAAAAACCAAGATGCCGCCGATCTTGATCACGCCAATGAACGAAGCCACGCCCTGAATGGCTTGGTTAGTCAACAAGTTAATAACAAACGCCACCAAAATAAGGGCGACCCCGAGAACAGGCACCATGATGCCGCTCTCATCACCACCCACTAATTGCACGGCGTATGCCCCAAACGTCCTGGCTAGAAAGCTTTGGGCGATCACCATTGAAAAGTACATCAGCAAAGCGTTAAAAGCCGTCGGCAGACGATCGCCATAAGCTTTGTGCAAATACATGGCGATACCACCGGCCGAGGGGTAAGCATCAGAGATTTTGATGTAAGAGTACGCACTGAAGCTCACGACCAACGCCGCCGCTAAAAAGGCCAGTGGAAAGAGCGCACCGGTCATTTGTGCCATTTGTCCCGTCAGCGCAAAAATACCAGCTCCAATCATGACGCCCGTCCCGAGCATGACGGTACCCATGAGGCTCAAGCTACCCTCTTGGTAGTGTGTGGTTTTGTCTTGATCTTTGCTCATTCGGCCTCCATTGCGTTATGTCTTGGATGCGATCGGCGAACAACGCCTAACTTGCAGTGGCAGTGGCAGTGAATGTGGAAGAGACAGCAGGTTTTTTTAGGTGAGGCACTTCTTTAGTTGAAGCACTTCTATCGGCCATTGCTTAGCCGTGATTGATGGCATATCTTGATTGTCAACTAACCGGCTTCGATACGATACCCAGACCTCTATCGCACGTCTAACTGTCTCGCTTAACTACTCACATGCAATTCCAGCATACCTGAGCAACAGCGGTTAAGAAAAGCCCAAATCCAGTTGCCGAACCTCAAGCGCTAAAAGTTTGTAACAAACCGTTGGAATGGTTGATTACGCGCCTGTTTGCTTTTAAGCTGTGTTGGTTACGGAGGCATACTATGCGCATGACAAACCCACTCGACTTTCTGAATCACTTTATGTTTGCCGGTGTGTTGCTGTGGTTTTTTGCGCAACATAGCTTAATAAATCCGTTGCCCATTAAGTACGGGCCAGCTGATGTCACCAAAGCCATGTACTACCAGCCTCGCACTCCACCACCCGTGCTTGATTTAGACCAGTTCGACACTTCTTTAGAAGACAGCCATTACGGCTCTTACCGCTCTTACGGCTCATTACTAGGGTCGTTTACCCAGCGCTAAGGCCAATTCCCTAGCGGCGCGAGGCGGGGTTTGCTGGCTCGCCTCACTCCACCGTCACGGAATAGTTGATCTCGGCAGCGTGGGCTTGTCCGCTGCCGCAAAGCTTTTTTCCTGAGTTACCCCCCAACACTGACACCGAAGACTCGGTTACCGCCCCCAAGTCTTCTCTGCTCGTTTCCCATATCTTTACTAATTCTCTGCCGACATACTTCTCTGCTTCCAAAAGTTGGCTGATTGACTCAGAAAACACGACACGCAAAGTATGCTTCTGTGATGATGAGTCTAAGTGGACTGTGATG
>Ga0163216_100212_pt1 | contig 135372 bp, 125 predicted proteins | sample SynspAceP_FD_167610 | JGI IMG/M metagenome (GOLD analysis project Ga0163216, IMG submission 167610) | Saline lake microbial communities from Ace Lake in Antarctica - Synechococcus sp. Ace-P (Illumina Assembly) | ecosystem: Environmental > Aquatic > Non-marine Saline and Alkaline > Saline ... | reverse complement strand
TACGCCCAAACAGCGTAAGCAATAATCTCACGAGGATAACGGAAGCCCTTCAGGCGTGGCAAATCAATTGGAATGTTCATGGGGCCCACATACCTTTATCAAACCCAGTCAACAACTTGGCAATACCTCACAAAGGCTTTAACTGCCAGGAGAGACAGGATCAGGAAGCGCCCACCACGTGAATGTGAGTATTGGAGTCCCGACACATCTGAAGGCATTGCGGTGGAGGTGCCATATCCGAAAAGAAGGTATCAATATCCGCGAGCGATGCGATTTTCGCGGGTGCTTTTCTGTCAAATTTTGACGCGTCCGCGACAAGAAAAACCTTTTCGCTTCGTTCGATGATGGCCTGACTCACCCCAACCTCCTGAAAGTCGAAGTCCAGAATATCCCCTTCTTCGTGCAGTGCAGAGCAGCCGATCACTGCGATGTCGAACCGGAACCGGTTGATGGTTTCTTTGGCAAGATCACCGATAAGCCCACCGTCCAAACGGCGAAGATTGCCACCTGTGACCACGACATCAATGTTCGGGTTTGCAGACAAGATAACGGAGATATTAATGTTGTTTGTGACAACAAGAAGCCCTTCGTGCTGCAACAACTCTGAAGCAACTGCTTCGGTTGTCGTTCCGATATTAAGAAATACGGAACAGTCATTTGGAATTTCGGCAGCACAGGCGCGGGCGATATCTACCTTAGACGCATGGTTCAGATTTCGTCGCTCGCTATAGCCGATGTTGACGGTTGTTGATGGCAGAATTGCACCGCCGTGCACCCGGTCGAGCTGACCTGAATCAGCGAGTTCGCTAAGGTCCCTGCGAATGGTTTGAGGAGTCACGCCGAAATGCTCGACAAGGCCTTCCACCGTAACCATCCCATCGCGACGGGCGATGTTTATGATCTCCGGCTTGCGTAAAGTCTGAACCATGGGAAATCTCGCGCTTTCGATATTTCGAGTTTAGCGGCGTTTCCTGAGCGTTCAACCTGCTTGTTGCTTTCGTTTGGAGAAGATTCGAAGTGATTGAGGGAATTATGCCGTGGGTGAGATATAAAGTTATGTTTGTTATCAGTGTATTGTGACAAAACGAACTATAACGAACATTTTTTACTTCCATTAGTATTCGTTTGTTGGCAAGTTTTGTCCGTGCCGGTGGGGGACTGGCGCGGGAGGATCGTATGAAACCTGAATTTGACCTGCTGATTATCGGCGGCGGCATAAATGGCTGCGGAATTGCACGCGATGCAAGCGGCCGAGGTTTGTCGGTATGCCTGGCCGAGATGAATGACATCGGCTCGGCAACTTCTGCGTCTTCTACGAAACTTTTCCATGGCGGATTGCGGTACCTCGAGTACTTCGAGTTCCGTCTTGTGCGTGAGTCGCTGATCGAGCGTGAAGTCCTTCTCAAGGCAATGCCGCACATCGCCTGGCCCATGCGATTTGTGCTGCCGTTCCACCACAGCATGCGGTTCGATCTTACGACGCCCACATCAAAATTGCTCAATTTCGTTATGCCATGGATGAAGGGGCGCCGCCCGGCATGGCTTATTCGTCTGGGCCTGTTCCTGTATGACAATCTGGGTGGACGGGACATTTTGCCCGGAACCAAGAGCATTGATCTGCGCGGGGCACCTGAAGGCCGGGCGTTGAACGAAAAATTTGTAAAGGCTTTCGAATATTCCGACTGTTGGGTCGAGGATTCGAGGCTGGTGGTTCTGAACGCACGCGACGCTGAACAGCGCGGCGCTGAAATCCGCGTACGCAACAAGGTTACCAATGCAGATGTCCATGACGGAACTTGGCATATTGACCTTGTTGATACGGTGAACGGCCAGACATCGACAGTGACTGCACGCATGATTGTAAATGCAGCCGGACCATGGGTGGGCGACGTTTTGCGCGGCTCGATCAAGAGCAACCAACAAGGTGGTGTGCGCCTTGTGCGCGGCAGCCACATTGTGACAAAGCGCCTTTTTGACCACGACAAATGTTACTTCTTTCAGGGTGTTGATGGCCGTATCGCTTTTGCAATTCCTTACGAGACTGACTTTACCCTGATCGGAACCACAGACGCTGACCATCCTGATGCTTCGGTAAAACCCGAATGTACGCCAGAAGAGCAGCGATATCTTATTGATTTTATCAACGGCTATCTCGCAGAGCCGATTTCGGATGACGATGTTGTTTGGACCTATTCGGGGGTGCGCCCGCTTTATGATGACGGCGCGACCAGTGCGTCCGCTGCAACGCGCGATTATGTTCTACAGTTGGATAAAAGCCGTGGTGCGCCCGCATTGAATATTTTTGGGGGCAAGATCACCACCTACCGAAGACTTGCCGAGAGTGCTCTTGATGAGATCGCGAAGGTTTTCCCGGACCTGGCGCCAAAGTGGACAGCGGGTGTGCCCCTTCCAGGCGGAGACTTCCCGGTCGATGGCGTGGATGCCCTCGTTAAACAACTGGAGCGCGATTACCCCTTCCTGACCGCACGCTGGGCGCTTCGGCTGGTGCGCGCCTACGGGACGGAGGCAAAGGACATGCTTGGCACAGCAAAATCCAAAGCAGACCTTGGATCGGATTTTGGTTCGGATCTGACGCAGCGCGAGGTCGAATGGTTGATTAGAAATGAATATGCACGGTCAGCCGATGATATTGTCTGGCGCAGATCCAAGATTGGCCTGAGGCTCACGAAAGAACAGATTTCAGCTCTGGATGTCTGGATCAAAAACAGCGCGCAGTCAGTGCTGTCCGCGGCAGCAGAGTGAGGGGGGAACATGACGCTTGAACTCAAAGGTGTTTCGAAAGCAGTGGACGGTGAGGTGCATATCAGCCCTACTGATCTGGTTCTTGAAAAGGGAACCATGAATGTCCTTCTGGGGCCAACGTTGTCGGGAAAGACATCGCTGATGCGCCTGATGGCAGGCCTTGATGTGCCGAACGAAGGCCGGATCTTCTGGGAGGGCCGTGACGTCACGGGTATGCGCGTTCAGGACCGCAAAGTGGCGATGGTGTATCAACAGTTCATTAATTACCCGTCAATGACGGTATATGACAACATTGCGTCTCCCCTTCGCCTTATGGGCAAGACCGCTGCCGAAATAGACTATGCTGTTCAAAAGTCGGCTGAGTTGATGCAACTTACACCGATGCTCCAGCGTAAACCGCTGGAACTGTCGGGGGGGCAACAGCAGCGGTGCGCTCTGGCGCGCGCGTTGGTCAAGGATGCAGGGCTTGTGTTGCTGGACGAGCCTTTGGCGAACCTCGACTACAAGCTGCGCGAAGAGTTGCGCGTCGAAATCCCCAAGATATTTGAAGAAGCCGGCTCCATCTTTGTTTATGCAACGACCGAACCGGAAGAGGCATTGCTGTTAGGCGGGAATACCGCCGCAATGTGGGAGGGCCGCGTCACACAATTTGATCTGACGCCGAAAGTCTATCGGCAGCCGATTGATGCAACCACCGCACGGGTCTTCAGCGATCCCCCTATGAATTTCCTGAAGATCAGCAAAACGGGCCAAAAGATATTTTTCGGGGACGAGCAGAGCGTTATTGCTCTCGGCCCGATAGCGGACCTGCCGGATGGTCACTATGTTGCGGGCTTCAGGCCCAATCACCTCGAAATTTTGTCGCACAGTGCTGATGCAATGCAGTTCGACACCCGTCTGGTCGTGACGGAGCTGACCGGGTCAGAGACATTTGTTCACCTTGATCATCATGGGGAAAAGTGGGTCGGGCTCGTGCATGGTGTTCACAATTTGCAGCTTGGGTCTGCGTTGCAGGTCTATCTGGATCCGCGCCACGTCTACATTTTCAGTGAAGCAGGCGATTTGGTCGCCCCCGCGTCCTACGCGATGGCGGCATAAGGAGCAGCATAATGGCAAAGATTACTCTGGATAACCTGGCTCACTCCTATCTCCCGAACGCTACAAGCGAAGATGACTTTGCCTTGAAGGAGTTGAACCACGTTTGGGGCGATGGTGAAGCCTATGCGTTGCTTGGCTCGTCCGGCTGTGGAAAATCAACATTGCTCAACATAATCTCCGGGCTGCTGCAGCCTAGTCAGGGACGCATCCTGTTTGACGATGTGGATGTGACCGGGGCCAGTACGGCAGACCGTAATATTGCGCAGGTTTTCCAGTTTCCTGTTGTCTATGACACGATGACTGTCCGCAACAATCTGGCGTTTCCGCTAAAGAACCGCGGCGCCAGCCCACAGTATATCGCGGAGCGTGTCCAACAAATTGCTGCGATGATCGGGATGGAGGCGCAACTCGACCATCGTGCGCGTGGACTGACGGCGGATGCCAAGCAAAAGATCAGTCTTGGTCGCGGCATGGTGCGCGAAGACGTCAACGCCTTGCTGTTTGACGAGCCGCTGACAGTGATCGACCCGCATATGAAATGGGAGTTGCGTACACAGCTTAAATCCCTGCACCACGAATTCGGTCACACGATGATCTATGTCACGCACGACCAGACGGAGGCCCTGACTTTTGCCGACAAGGTTGTGGTGATGTACGATGGACGCGTTGTTCAGATCGGGACACCGGAAGAGCTGTTCAACAAGCCGCAGCACACATTCGTGGGTTATTTTATCGGATCGCCCGGCATGAATGTTTTGTCGGCCGCTGTTACCGGAAGTGTGGCGACCGTGCATGACAGGGCCGTGCCGCTGGGTGAGTCATTTCCAACGCTCGACGGTAAGATCGAAATTGGTGTGCGCCCCGAATTCATCACTTTGACTGAAGGCGAGGGACTTCCGGTAACCATCCGCAGGGTAGAGGACGTGGGCCGTCACAAGATCATTCGCGCCGATCTCTTTGGTCAGGAAATCAGCATTGTGGCGGGGGAGGATCAGCCGATCTCTCCCGATATGAACAGCGTTATGTTCGACCCTCAGCGGGTCAATGTCTACGTCAACGACTGGCTCAAAGAGGGGGAGGTTACGTCATGAACAAGACAGTAAACCAAAAAGCGTGGTTCCTGGTCCTGCCGGTTCTGGTCCTTGTGGCGTTTTCGGCGGTGATCCCGATTATGACTGTTGTGAACTATTCGGTTCAGGATACGTTCGGCAACAACCAGTTCTTCTGGGCGGGGCTTGAGTGGTTCGAGTCGATGCTGCACTCCGAAAGGATGTGGGATGCGTTGGGCCGCCAGTTGATGTTCTCAGCGATTATCTTGCTGATCCAGATCCCGCTGGGCGTCTTCGTGGCGCTTAACATGCCCAAAAGCGGCTTCTGGTCCAGCTTCTGTCTGGTGATGATGTCGCTCCCTTTGCTGATCCCGTGGAACGTTGTCGGCACGATCTGGCAGATTTTCGGCCGTGTGGATATTGGCCTACTTGGCTACACCCTTGATGCGATAGGGATTGAGTACAATTACACCCAGAGCGTTTTTGCAGCCTGGGTGACCATCATCATCATGGATGTGTGGCATTGGACATCGCTGGTCGCGCTTCTGGCTTTTGCGGGACTGAAATCTATCCCTGATGCCTATTACCAGGCGGCGAAAATTGATCAGGCGTCCCGCTGGGCGGTATTTCGTTACATCGAGCTGCCCAAGATGATGGGCGTCCTGATGATTGCGATCCTGCTGCGGTTCATGGACAGCTTCATGATCTACACCGAGCCATTCGTCGTAACCGGCGGAGGGCCGGGCAACGCGACGACCCTGCTGTCCATCGATCTTGTCAAAATGGCATTGGGACAGTTCGATTTGGGTCCGGCCGCTGCGTTCTCGCTCATGTATTACCTCGTGATCCTGCTGATCTCGTGGGTGTTTTACACGGTAATGGTCAACATGGATAAGAAGGAGGGCAAGTGATGACTGACGCTACTGCATCCCAGCAAAAGGCGGCACGCGATGTGAAGACATCCAAGCGGCGCTTTCCGGTCAAGGGTTCCGTCATCGTGATGACCCTTTACCTCTTGTTCCTGCTGTTGCCGATCTACTGGTTACTCAACATGAGCCTGAAGACCAACTCAGAGATCCTGAGCGAATTCACGCTGTTTCCCCGCAATCTCACTTTCGATAATTACATCACGATCCTCACCGACCCGACCTGGTACATGGGATATGTGAACTCGCTGATCTATGTGGTTTTGAATACTGCCATCAGCCTGAGTGTCGCACTGCCTGCGGCCTATGCCTTCAGCAGGTACCGGTTTATGGGGGACAACCATCTGTTCTTTTGGTTGCTGACCAACCGGATGGCGCCGCCGGCTGTGTTTGCCTTGCCGTTTTTCCAGCTTTATTCATCAGTCGGCTTGTTCGACACCCACATCGCAGTTGCACTTGCACATTGCCTGTTCAACGTGCCGCTCGCTGTCTGGATCCTTGAGGGCTTCATGCGTGGTGTGCCAAAGGAAATCGACGAAACCGCTTATCTTGACGGCTATTCGTTCGGGCGGTTTTTCGTGAAGATTTTCATGCCGCTCATCTCGTCGGGCATCGGTGTTGCCGCATTCTTTTGCTTCATGTTTTCATGGGTCGAATTGCTGCTCAGCCGGACCCTGACCAGCGTGGACGCCAAACCAATCGCCGCGATCATGACACGGACGCAAGGGGCCTCCGGTGTTGATTGGGGTGTCCTTGCCGCCGCCGGTATGCTGACGGTGCTGCCCGGTGCGTTGGTGATCTATTTTGTCCGCAATTACATTGCCAAGGGCTTTGCCCTGGGCCGTGTGTAGAACATAGGAGAAACGACCGATGGAATGGATGGCATGGACCTGGCCAACGGCCCTCTTCTTCGTGACGATCGCGCTGACGCTGATGGTATTCACCGTGTTGGCAATCAAATTTCCTGAAACGCCTCGCAAGGGTGTTCTGGGGATCGAGACGACCCGAGGGGACCGTCTTTTCATCACACTATTGGGTTCCGCCTTTCTCAATCTGGCGTGGCTCGGTGTGATCGGTGCGAACCAACCATTCGCACTGATAGTCTGTCTCGTTTACGCCGCTGCGGTTTTCCGCTGGGTTTGAACGAGAACAGGGAGTGGCCTGTCACGGGAGGAACGTGTCGAGCCGCTCTGGTAGAAGCAATATTTCCATTTAGGGAGGAAATCATGACAATTTCTTTGAGATCAAGTACCGCCATCGCGCTGCTTTTGACAGCGGTGTCCACTCCGGCATTCGCGGACATGGAGGCGGCGACTGCGTTTCTTGACGAAACAATCGAGCGCTCCGCACTCTCGCGCGCGGATCAAGAAGCCGAGATGAAGTGGTTCATCGATGCCGCAGCACCGTTTCAGGGTATGGAAATCAACGTAGTCTCCGAGACTATCGCGACCCATACCTATGAATCGACCGTCCTCGCACCGGCGTTCGAAGCAATCACCGGCATCAAGATAACGCATGATCTGATCGGCGAAGGCGATGTTGTTGAAAAGCTGCAAACACAGATGCAGACAGGCGAGAACATCTATGACGCCTATATCAACGACTCCGATCTGATCGGCACACACTGGCGCTATCAGCAGGCGCGCAACCTCACCGACTGGATGGTGGGAGAAGGCGCATCGGTCACCAGTCCAACTCTGAACCTTGAAGACTTTATCGGTCTGGATTTCACTACCGGTCCCGATGGCAAGCTATATCAGTTGCCCACCCAGCAGTTCGCGAACCTTTATTGGTTCCGGCATGATTGGTTCACTGACGCAAAGAACATGGCTGATTTTGAAGCGGAATATGGTTATAGTCTCGGCGTCCCTGTAAACTGGACTGCCTATGAGGACATCGCGGCCTTCTTCACCAACCGTGATCTGAGCCACATGGACGTCAGCGGCGAAGTGTTCGGTCACATGGACTATGGCAAAAAAGATCCCTCGCTGGGCTGGCGTTTCACTGATGCGTGGATGTCCATGGCCGGTATGGGCGACAAGGGCGAACCTAACGGCTTGCCCGTCGATGAATGGGGTATTCGCGTCAATGAAAATTCCCAACCTGTTGGTTCGTGCATGGCCCGTGGTGGCGCGACAAACTCTCCTGCGGCGGTTTACGCGATCGAGTCTTATGTGGATTGGCTGACCAATTATGCGCCGCCAGCCGCAGCAGGTATGACGTTTGGTGAGTCCGGCCCGGTACCAGCGCAGGGTCAGATTGCCCAGCAGATGTTCTGGTATACGGCTTTCACGGCAGACATGGTGGGCGAGGGAGCCTCGGCGGTTCTCTATGACGACGGCACGCCGCGCTGGCGTATGGCGCCAAGCCCCCATGGCGCATACTGGGAAGAGGGTATGAAAGTCGGCTATCAGGACGCAGGTTCCTGGACGCTGATGGAATCCACGCCCGTTGACCGCGCGCAGGCGGCTTGGCTCTATGCCCAGTTTGTCACGTCCATGACTGTCGATGTTGAGAAGTCCCATGCGGGCCTGACCTTTATCCGCGAGTCCACCATCAACCACGAAAGCTTCACCGAGCGTGCCCCGCAACTGGGCGGTCTTGTTGAGTTCTACCGTTCGCCGGCCCGCACACAATGGTCGCCAACCGGTACGAACATTCCGGACTATCCACGTCTGGCACAGCTGTGGTGGCAGAACATCGGCGATGCGTCCTCCGGTGCCAAGACAGCACAGGAAGCTCTTGATGCGCTTTGCGCCGAGCAGGAGTCGGTGCTTGAGCGTCTGGAGCGTGCCGGTGTCCAGGGCGATCTCGGTCCGGTCATGAACGAAGAGCGGGATGCGGAGTACTGGCTGAGCCAGTCTGGTGCACCAAAGCCTGCTTTGGCATCGACTGATGAAACACCTGAAACGATCCCTTATGAGGAACTGATCAAGTCCTGGAAGCAGTAAAACTGTCGCCAAGCGGAGCGGGGGGCGTATGCTCCTCGCTCCACTACATCATCACCAGACTAGACAAAAACGGTCAACGGTAGGGTAGTGTTCTCGCCGCCCTCAATTCGTGCGGCTAAATTTCAGGAAGTGGAACAATGAAATACGTTCTTGCGATTGATCAAGGCACGACATCTACGCGGGCTATACTTTTCGATGAAACGTTGTCACCGGTGGCGTCCGCACAAGAAGAATTCAAACAGATATTCCCCAGATCAGGCTGGGTTGAACACGATCCGAACGATCTTTGGGCGACCACCGCAGGCACTTGCCGCGAAGTTGTCGAACGCGCAAGCATCAGCGGCTCTGACATCATCTCGATTGGGATCACCAACCAGCGTGAAACCACTGTGGTCTGGCACCGGGAGACTGGTAAACCGGTTTACAATGCTATCGTCTGGCAGGATCGGCGTACGGCGGAATACTGCAAATCGCTGCGGGATCAAGGGCATATGGACTTGTTTGCTGATCGGACAGGGCTGCTGATCGACCCGTATTTCTCCGCAACCAAGCTGAAGTGGATATTGGACAATGCCGACGGTGCGCGCGATATGGCGCGGCGTGGCGAGTTGCTGTTTGGTACAGTAGACACCTATTTGATCTGGAGGCTCACGGGCGGGCGAGTCCATGCCACTGACGCCACGAATGCGGCGCGGACAATGCTGTATGATATCCGCAAGGGTTGCTGGAGCCAGACGATCTGCGACCTGCTTGATATCCCCATTGATATGCTGCCCGAAGTCAAGGACAGCGCGGCTGATTTCGGAGTGTGCCGCGCGGATCTCTTTGGCCATCCAATCCCGATTTGCGGGGTTGCCGGTGATCAACAGGCTGCCACAATCGGTCAGGCCTGCTTCAAACCGGGCATGATGAAATCAACCTATGGAACCGGCTGTTTCGCACTGCTGAATACAGGCGAAACGCCTGTCCGATCAAAGAACCGCCTTCTGACGACAATAGCGTATCAGCTGGATGGCAAACCGACATACGCGCTGGAAGGGTCAATTTTCATCGCCGGAGCCGTTGTGCAATGGCTGCGGGATGGTCTGAAAATCATCCGCGAAGCGTCCGAGACCCAGCCGCTGGCCGAACGGGCGGACGAGACGCAGAACGTCATTCTCGTTCCCGCTTTTACCGGTCTGGGCGCGCCCTATTGGTCGCCTGAATGTCGTGGTGCCATTTTTGGTCTGACGCGTAATTCGGGGCCTAATGAGTTGGCCAAAGCGGCGCTTGAAAGCGTGGGCTATCAAACGCGGGATCTGCTGGATGCCATGCGCGCCGATTGGAGCAGTGATGACACGTCCGATGTTCTGCGCGTCGATGGCGGGATGAGCGCATCGGATTGGGCCATGCAGTTTCTGGCCGACATTACCGGCGCGCCGGTGGATCGGCCGGAGGTTCTTGAGACGACGGCGTTGGGGGTTGCATGGCTTGCCGGAATGAAAATCGGTGCGATGCCCGGGCAGGACGAATTCGCCAAGCAATGGGCACTGCAGCGACAGTTTGAGCCGACAATGCCGGAGCATACCCGGGCCGCAAAATATTCTGATTGGCGCCGCGCCGTCGATTGTACCTTGAGGTATTAAGATGAGCCAGCCAATGCGCTTCACTGTGTCCTGCCCAACACGGATAGAGTTTGGAGCAGGCGCAAGCACGGCCGTCGTGACGCACCTGCCGCGCGGCGCAAGGACAGTGGCAGTTCTGACCGGTGCCAACGGAACCGTAGCGGAGCCTATCATGGGAGACTTGCGTCAAGCGGGTATAGAGGTCTTGCAAGTACGCTGTGGTACGGAGCCATCCGTGGAGTCCATCTCGGCTGTGCTTGCCAAACTGGCGGACAGTCGGCCTGAAGCGTTAGTCGCTTGCGGAGGTGGGTCAGTCATCGACACGGGAAAGCTGGCGGCATTTCTATTGTCCCATAGTCTTGAAATGGACGATGATTTTGATCGCTTTGACCAAGCACTGCTGTCCGAACCTGCGCGGATTCTTTGCATTGCAATTCCCACGACTGCGGGAACCGGTGCAGAAGTCACGGCAAATTCTGTCATTTCCGTACCGTCGAAAGGTGCAAAAATCAGTATGCGGGGGCGCGCACTGAATCCGGGCGTCGCACTGGTTGATCCGTCCTTGATGTCAGGTGCGCCTGCACAAGTGATTTTGCGATCAGGGCTGGATGCGGTGACACAGGTGATCGAGTCCTATACCTCAAATGCCGCGACACCGTTCTCGGACGCGCTCAGCTTACCAAGCATAGGCAAAGGGCTCAGCGCCCTCGCCAACGTGGTGGATACCGGTGACGCAAAGTCATGGGGCGATTTGGCCTGGGTCAGTTTATCGAGCGGCATCGCGCTTGCGAACTCGGGTCTTGGTGCAGCACATGGTTTGGCGGCAGTGATCGGCGGGCAATATCACGCCCCGCATGGCGCGCTTTGTGGTCGCCTCCTCATTCCTGTTATGCGCCGCAACATCGCGCGCGCTGATCCACGGTCAATCGCCGCTGAGAGGCTTGCGGAATGTGCTACCCTGATTTCGGACAGATTCCAGCCAGTAGATGGTGGCGATAAACTGTCAGGCTTCGAGGCATGGATGAATGCACACAACTTGCCGCGCCTGTCGAGTTGGGGCGTTACGCCAGACGCACTCGCTGCTTTGGCCCGGGACGGGATGGCGGCCTCTTCCAGTAAGAAAAACGCTGTCATTCTCGGACATGAGGATTTCATCCGGATACTCGAAGACTCTCTTTAAAAACTGCAAACGCGATGGCCTGTGCTGTTGCGTTAAAGGGCCCGGAGATCGCTGGCCCATTTTTTACTTAGTGGATTGAAACCACCGGCACCCGTGCGCTCTCATTTTTTTATCACTGGTTTCACGTCGTGTAGGTCGCAAAGTATGCCGAAAGATACCCGCAGTTCATTGCGCTTGTTGTATTGAGGCAAAGGTCGCCTGAACGAGCACATGGGGCAGCACACAGCTGTGACAAATCCACCTTCTGATCTTCCGAACATGCAGTGGTTTAGATCTCCGAGGAGGCAACAAAGCTTTGCTCCATGCCCTCGGCAACCGGCAAAACCCCTTTGCGTACTAGTCGGTCGGCCGTCTCTCCCAAGCATTTGTTACCACCGAATGGGGTATTCGACGTATGGAAAAATGCGGCAAACGTCGCTTGCGCAAGATTGCCGCCCCAAATTGCAGACTGGGCGAATTGTTGTGACAAAACCTACGTTCTCACTAACCTCTGTTAGCCTGCCCACTGCCATCCTCAACTAAACTTGTCGCAACTGCCGCGTTTTCTTTTGTTTACGCGGCCTCTGAGGCAAAGGACGATCCCGATGGCAAACCCGAAAACGCCCGCTCCCGAAACCGCATCCCGGTTCCATTTCCCCTCGGCCTATACCATCCTTTTTGCGCTGATCGTGATCATCGCGGGCCTGACCTGGGTGATCCCTGCTGGTCAGTACCAGCGCGTGACGTCCGAGGTGCTTGGAAAGGATATTCCGGTTGCGGGGACCTACGCGCCCACAGACGCCAATCCGCAAGGCTTTTTTGACGTCATCCTCGCACCCATCGCAGGCTTCTACGATCCGGGCAGTTACTCTGCCAATGCCATTGATGTCGCGTTGTTCGTCCTGATGATCGGGGGGTTCATCGGTGTGGTGACGGCAACGGGGGCCATTGATGCGGGTATCAAGCGTGCGATGGCAGGGCTTCAGGGACAGGAAAAGTGGATGATCCCGATCCTCATGGCGCTCTTTGCGGCGGGCGGCTCGACTTATGGCATGGCGGAGGAGACGCTGGCTTTTTACGTCATCCTGACGCCTGTGATGATCGCGGCAGGCTATGATGCGCTGACGCCTGTGGCGGTAATCCTGTTGGGTGCCGGAGTGGGGGTTTTGGGCTCGACCGTGAACGCGTTTTCGACCGTGATCGCATCGGACGCTGCCGGGGTGCCCTTCACTGACGGGCTGATGCTGCGGCTTGTCCTTCTGGCGCTCACCTTCGCGGCCACCGTTGCCTATGTCATGCGGTATGCCGCACGCGTCAAAGCCGATCCATCCCGGTCATTGGTCTTTGATCGGAAGGCCGAGAACGAGGCGCATTTCCGGGGTGAGACCGAGGTCGGGGCCGACGAATTCACCAGTTTGCACAAGTTCGTCCTACTGCTGTTTGGTGCAACCTTCGCGGTCATGATCTGGGGCGTTTCCTTGGGTGGCTGGTGGATGGCCGAAATGAGCGGGCTGTTCCTGTTCGCCGGTATCACCATAGGCATCATTGGACGGTTGGGAGAGAAAGGACTGGTCGACGCCTTCGTTGGTGGTGCGCGCGACCTGCTGGGCGTGGCGCTTATCATCGGGCTGGCGCGCGGCATCGTCGTGTTGATGAACGCGGGCCATATCACGGACACTGTCCTGCACTGGGCTGAAGGCTCTGTCGCGGGTCTGAACGAAGTCGTCTTTATCAATGTGATGTACTGGATTCAGGTCGTCCTGTCGTTCTTCGTGCCCTCGACGTCGGGCCTTGCGGTCCTGTCCATGCCAATCCTAGCACCGGTTGGCGATTTTGCCGGGGTCTCACGCAGTCTTGTGGTGACCGCGTTCCAGTCGGCAGAAGGCGTGGTCAATCTGGTCACCCCCACCTCTGCGGTTGTCATGGGAGGACTTGCCATAGGGCGGGTGCCTTATGAACGTTGGCTGCGCTTCGTCTGGCCAGTGCTGCTCTTTTTGACTGTCATCATCATGGCCGCCCTCAGCCTTGGCGTCTTTTTGCAAGGAACACCGACATGACCATCACATATGGCGTCCATTCCGAGGCGGGCAAGCTACGCCGCGTCCTCGTTCACAAGCCCGGCGCCGCCATGGCGCGGCTGACACCCGCCAACTGTGCGGAGCTGCTGTTCGATGACGTGATGTGGGTCAAGCAAGCACGGATTGACCACATGACCTTTACAGATGCGATGCGCAATCGCGGGGTCGAGGTGGTGTATCTGCGGCAATTGCTGATGGAAACGCTCAAAGACATGGAGGCGCGGCGCTGGCTTCTGGAGGCGCGGATCAACGACAACACAGTCGGCGTCGGTCTGGCGGATGACCTCATGGCCCACCTGATGGAGATCGACGCTGATTTGCTGTCGACCATCCTGATCGGGGGCATGAGCCGGGCCGAATTGCCAATCCCGGCCCGGGGTGTTCTGGCCCCGATGCTGGAGCCCGCCGATTTCATTTTGGCCCCTCTGCCCAACCACATCTTCACACGCGACACGACCTGTTGGATCTACGGCGGTGTCAGCCTGAACCCGATGCACTGGCCCGCGCGGCGGCTGGAGACGCTGAACCTCGCTGCAATCTATCGCTTTCATCCGGACTTCAAGGAGGCGGGCTTTCCGATATGGTGGGGCGACCCGATGCAGGATCATGGCCCGGCGACGGTTGAGGGTGGTGATGTCATGCCCATCGGAAATGGTACTGTGTTGATCGGCATGGGCGAACGCACGACACCACAGGCCGTCGGCCAGATCGCCCGTACTCTGTTCAGGGGCGGCGGCGCCACGCGCGTCATCGCCTGCCAGTTCCCCAAATCCCGCAGCGCCATGCACCTCGATACTGTCTTTACTTTTTGCGACCGCGATCTGGTCACAGTCTTTAGGGAGGTGACCGATGCCATCCGGTGCTACAGCCTGCGTCCCGGCAAGGGCGAGGATGTCGTCGTGGAGGCTGAAACAAAGCCATTTCTGGAGGTCGTGGCAAGCGCGCTTGGCCTCAAGAAACTGCGCACCGTACCCACCGGAGGCGATACCTACGAGAGCGCGCGCGAGCAATGGGACGATGCCAACAACCTCTTGTGTCTCGAGCCCGGCGTTGTCGTGGGATACGAGCGTAACGTTTATTCCAACACCCTTCTGCGCAAAGCGGGTGTCGAGGTCATCACCATTCCCGGATCAGAACTTGGGCGCGGGCGCGGTGGGTCGCATTGCATGACCTGTCCCCTGATCCGCGACCCCATTTAAGGAACACCCCATGCCACAGAACCTTCGCGGACGCAGTTTTATTAAACTACTCGATTTCACACCGGACCAAATCCGGCACCTTTTGCAACTCGCTGCCAGCCTGAAGATGGCGAAAGCGGGTGGATACGAACGGCAAATGCTGGAAGGTAAGAACATCGCCCTGATCTTTGAAAAAGACAGCACGCGCACCCGCAGCGGGTTTGAGGTGGCGGCCTACGATCAGGGTGCGCATGTCACCTATCTTGGACCATCGGGCAGCCATATCGGGCATAAGGAAACCATGAAAGATACCGCGCGGGTTCTGGGCCGTTTCTACGATGGCATCGAATATCGCGGCTTTGGCCAGAAGGATGCCGAGGTGCTGGCCGAGTTCTCCGGCGTGCCTGTGTTTAACGGGCTGACGGATGATTTCCACCCGACACAGATCCTCGCCGACCTGATGACCATGCGCGAGTTCACCCACAAACACCTGTCTGACATCGTCTTTTGCTTCATGGGGGATGCAGGCAACAACATGGGCTCAAGCCTGATGGTTGGTGCCGCCCTGATCGGCATGGACATCCGCTTGTGTGGCCCGCAAAGCTGCTGGCCTGATGCAGACCTCGTTACGCGGTGCAGAACGCTGGCCGAGTCCACGGGTGCCCGTATAACCCTGACCGAAAAGCACGCCGAAGGTCTTGAAGGTGCCGATTTCGTCTACACCGACGTCTGGGTCTCGATGGGTGAGCCAGATGCCGTCTGGGAAGAGCGGATCGCCTTGCTATCGCCCTACAGTGTGACCCAAGAAGTGATGGAAAAGACCAAGAACCCCTTTGCCAAATTCATGCACTGCCTGCCCGCCTTCCACAACCGCAGCACCGAAGTGGGTGAGGCGACATTCCAGAAATTCGGCATCGACTGTATGGAAGTGACAGAGGAAGTGTTTGAAAGCGCAGCCTCGGTCGTTTTTGATCAGGCGGAAAACCGGATGCACACGATCAAGGCGGTTCTTGTCGCAACGATGGGGCCCTGAGATGCGCGTCGTGGTGGCCCTTGGCGGCAATGCGCTTTTACAGCGGGGGGAGCCTATGACAGCCGAAGCGCAACACGCGAACGTGCGGGTCGCGGCAGCTGCGCTGGCGGACCTGGCCCGCGACCATCAGATCGTCATCGCGCACGGCAACGGGCCACAGGTCGGGCTGCTCGCCCTGCAGGGTGCGGCCTATGATCCGGCAGACCCATGGCCGCTGGACGTTTTGGGCGCCGAAACCGAAGGCATGATCGGATATCTGATCGAGCAGGAGCTGATGAACGCTCTACCCCGGGGATCGCACTGCGCGACCCTGCTGAGCCGCGTAGAGGTCGACCCGAAGGACCCGGCGTTTGAGACCCCAAGTAAGCCCATTGGACCCGTCTACACGGAAGCCGAAGCAAAACAGGCAGCGCAAGATCATGGTTGGACCATGGTGACCGAGGCGTCCGGCGGCCGCCGTCGCGTCGTGCCCTCGCCGCTGCCCGTCAGAATCGTAGGCCTGGACGCCATCCAGGTCCTTCTGCGCGCCGGGCACACCGTGATCTGCGCCGGGGGCGGTGGAATTCCGGTTATTCGAAATGCGCAGGGTGACATGGAAGGCGTCGAGGCGGTGATCGACAAAGACCGAACGTCTGCTCTTCTTGCCCTTCGCCTCGATGCAGACGCGCTTTTGCTTCTGACTGACGTGCCAGCCGTCTACCGAGATTTCGGTGCTCCAAATCAGAGTGCTATCAGCGAAACAAGCCCAGAAGCGCTTGACGGCCTCAACCTTGCACCGGGCTCGATGGGCCCAAAAGTCGGTGCGGCCATCGCCTTTGTAAAGGCCAGCACCAAGCTTGCTGGTATCGGTCAATTGACAGACGCCCGTGCAATTTTGGAGGGTCGGGCGGGAACGCGTGTTCTGTCCGATAAGGTTTCTGTCTGACGTCGGCGCCTATGGATCCAAATAGTGTTGTTTCGTCAGGGCGCCTTCTTGGTGTGTCGTAACCACTCAGGAGGGTTGTGTTGTAAACTCCGGATGAGATTGATGGCGTGCCACGTCTAGATATGAATATGCATCACGTTCGTCACACCGCTGGAATAGTAAAAGACCAGTAGGGCCTTCCGCTGGGCCGCGGGAAGACGAAAGTTTGCGACACAACCCAGCGATACTGAATGGGCGAGATACCTTCTTGGCCTCTGCGTGTGCGCTTCAGTGGTGTACGCAAAGGCTAGTGTTCACGGGCCGCGTAGCTCTGGAGCACCTCCTGTGCCTCTGCTTCGCTGGTTTTTCCCGGGTTCATCAGGCTGTAGGGATCAGCTTGCTTTTTGAAGGCCATCTGGACCGGATCAACTTGCTTCATCCCGCCCTCAGCGATCGTGTACACATGCGCGTCAAACACCGTACAGCCGAGTTGTTCGTACCGGTTCGCAATCTCATACAGCTTCTCGGCGGTTGTGAATCTTAACAAAGGGATCGCAAAGAGCTGGTATTCACCCCGTTCGCGGGCAAACTCATGGTGCCGCAGCAGATCACCTCCATATTCCTCGAGCATTACTTTGTCAGCTTCCGGGTCGTAGGGTTGGGGGTAAGCGACCTGCAGATAGGTCCAGTGCCGGTCTTTTTTGAGCGCTTGCAGCGTCGTGTGATTGTAGGAACATTCATAAGCCGGAGGCAGTTTGGCATGCGCAATTTCATCCTCACTCATCATCAGGGATACAGTGCCATTGTGTACCGCTGCGTCTGCTACAAACGCATCGATTGTGTTCGGGCCAACCATTGAGAATACTGCATGTTTCCCCTCTGGAAAAACAGCCGTGAGCCGCTCGTAGAATTGAGCGAAACCTTTATCGACCACGGAAATAAGATAGATATCATAATCCGGCCGGCAAAGTGCTTCACCAAAACGGACAGCATCGGTGTATTCGTCAAAGAGTGCGATCGCGTGGTGCCAGTCAACTGCTGGACGCAAAGCCAACTCCAGCTGGGTGATAATACCATTTGTCCCGTAGGCGTGATGGGCTTTCTGAATATCGGGTCCTTCCAGCGTGATGATTTGGGGGGCCTCCTCTAGCGTCACAATCCGTAGGCTGCGCACATTGCCGTCATCGCGCAAAACGCCGTGCCGGACCGAGCCGATCCCCGCAGAACCGCCAGATATAAAACCGCCAATCGTCGCCTGTGATCGTGTTGAGGGCCACATCAGCAACTCTTGGTCCGTCTGATGCACTGCGTCGTCCAGATCAGCAATCAGTGTACCGGCGTCACAACGGACATAACCGTCCCCTACCTCATGAATGCCGTTCAGTTGTGTCATGTCGAGAATGATCCCGCCGACAAGCGGAACGGCTTGTCCGTAGTTGCCCGTGCCTCCGCCTCGCGGGGTAACTGGCACACGCCATTTGGCGCATGCTGCAGCCACGGTAATCACCTCCGCTTCGGTCTTAGGGGTGACAACCATATGCGCCCAGCTTTTTCGCAGTTTTTCGTTCAGGATTGGAGAATACCAGAAATAGTCGCGTGACTTGAGTTTCACCGTCTGAGGGGTATCGGTGAACGCAATATCCTTGATGTCCTCAACAAATCCGTCCCAATTTATTTTATCAAATTTCATCTATTTTTCCATTGCTGACAGCTGAATTGAATCTTGTGGCGTCACGCTTGAACAGATCAACGCAAGCCCGAGAGCCCGTGACTGCCCGTAGCTTATCGCCCTCAATGGTCACATCTGCGGGGGACCAACCAGCGACAGTTGGTTCCAAACCTGAAATGCCAGGCGGAATGGCCAAAGATCTTAGCATATGGCGCGCAGAAAGATCGGTCATTTTTTTGGCCTCTTGTCCAGATCGTAGGCCAGTACCTCGCGTAGCATCACGGCAAATTCTGCAGCAACATGGTTGATCGCCAACGCGCCCGTTTGTGACGTAGCAGCGCAGGCATTTCCGCAGGCACCAAAGGGGTTAAGATCGTTTGCTTTCCAGCCGATTTTGCCACCTGATCCCAGTCCGAGATGACGGGTCCTGCCGTTCAAATCTTCGATATGGGAGCTGAAGTTCTGTGCCTTTTCCATGCGACATTTATCTGGATGAAGGTGCAACATCATAGATGTTTCCAACTCTCCCGCGTGGATGCCATAAGTATTCTCATGCTCTGATAACAAGCCCTCAGGCAGGCCCAGCCCAAACCAGTTGCACGAAAAAGTCAGAAGATCGCATTTCACCCGCAAGTCACGCGCGACGATATCCATTGGTGCAACCTGCCCACCATGGCTGTTGAAAAACACCAGACGCTTAATGCCTGTTTTGGCAACACATTCGCCAATTTCCATCCACATGCTGATTAGAGTCTGCGTCGAGAATGAAAGTGAGCCAGGGAAATCGAGGTGTTCGGTACTTTTCCCAATGGGCATGGTTGGCAGAAACAACACAGGCAAGTCTTGGCCAGCTAGGATATCGGTGGTGGCCGCGACAAGTCCACGGTTTATGTCGGTATCTACCGCCAAGGGTAGATGAGGGCCGTGCTGTTCGATGGCGCCAATAGGCAGCACAGCAACGGGGTCGCGCGCAACCATCTCAGCAAGGCTTTCGCTGGTATGGTTGGCCCAGTAGAGGCGGTTGGAACTATTCAGTTTCACGTGATCCCCCCAGCGTTGAAAACGCGGAAACGACCAAACGACCGTCAAGGTTCGGAACCGTTTGATCTGTCAAAGCTGCTTGTGCGCTGAGGTGAGCGGCGATCTCATCACGGAAGACCAGTCCGGTGTTGCGGGACGGCAGTTTTCGCAAATCATATCCTTCCAGTTCACCGGGGACTCCCCCACTAATTGGTTTGCCGTTCCACCGCTCGCCAAACCCACCCAGTGCGAGATACGTGGACATAATGACCCTAAAGGTGCGGTCCAGTTGTTCTTCAATCGGCTGGCCGCAGACCGTAATATCCTTGGCGGTTGCTTGCGCAGCATTCTCGGCTTCATCAATGCGGTAGCGAAGCTGCCCGGAACTATGAAAAAAACCCCGCGCAAGGAAGCCGGTGTGATCCACTCTTCCTACTTCATTACTTCGCAAAATGCGTTGAGCATTGGATCGAAGGATGTCACGCAGCTGAGCGCCAGTTACCTCTACGATGAATATCTCGTCTGCGTAGGGCAAGACGTCGAACAGATCGCCAGCCGTGAACGTGCCTCGCTCCATTCCTCCCTGCAATGTCGCACCGTTCAAAAGGGCGAAATCAACATCATCGCCCAGATCAATCAATCGCGTGCAAATGGCGTCACAAACAAAATTGGCAAGCACGGATTCACTGCGATAACGTGCTAAAACTGCGTCATTGAAGGACAAGCGACGGGTCGTGATGGTTGTCAATTCTGTGCCAAGTGCCTGCGTGACATATGACAATATGGGATCAACGACTGTTTGCTGAAATTCGCTGTCATAGTCTTGGGGCGTTTGCGGATTGGCGTTATCAGCCGCACCTTGCATATTTAGTCTAATAGGATGCAGGTGGACTGTGTTGATGAGCATCTTTTCGGCTTCGATGCTGATGTCAATTTCACCCAGATAGCGCCCGTTACACTCGGTTTGGAAAATGGGAATACCGTCAAAAACGTTCTCGGACATGAGGCCGTTCTCATTCAGCCTTGTATGGGTATGAGCACCGAGTAAGAGCAAAGGCTTATCGGTAATTTTCGCTGCGGCCTTGGCGATAGCGAAGTCTGCCTCTCCTATATCCCGGACATCGGAAGCTTTGCCGCTTTTGTGTGCGCCATCCCCATACCCACAATGTGACATAACAAGTATGACATCGACCAAAGGGGCCAGCATCGGCAGGTACTTTTTCAGGCTGGCAACAGGAGGGCTGACGGCCAGATCAGGATCCCCTTTTTGCCCGACGCGGGTCTCGACATGGGTGGTCAGACCTATCATCCCGACGCGCAGTCCATTGACGACTGCAATTGCTGCTGGCGCGTAATCGCGGCCAATCTCCAGATGCTCGGACCCATGCACATTTGCACTTAGGATTGGAAATGCGGCGTCCTGGCGAATACCCTTCGCCAGAAGATACGAGCCGCGATCAAATTCGTGATTGCCCAAAACCGAGGCGTCAACACCGCCTGCAGAATATGCGCGGTAGCTTGGATCAAGGATAAAGGCGTCTTCGTTCCAACCGATCAGCTCATCCAGCATTGTACCTGTATGGTCATCGCCGATAGACAGGAAAAGCACACCATCGCCTGCATCCCTGACACGCTTGACCATCTGCGAGAACCGGTGCGTACCAGCGGTTGGGCCGGACATATCGGACAAGTGGTTATGCAGGTCATTGAAGTGGAATATGCGCAACCGACCGGTTTTTGATGAAGTCGGTAGAATGTCGAGGTTCGACAACTCCGAAGCAGGATCACCGTGGAGCAGATACAAACGGTCGATTTGGCCTGCTGGGTTTGGCGCGATCTCCCTTAATCGCATAACCAAACCTTCGCCGAGAACGTGAAACGGGTTGAAGCCATGATCTGTTACAGGTCCCGTTTAATGGCGCTTTCGTGCCACTTGTGCAAAAACAACCATGAAAGAAAGCTCATCGCCATAAAGATCAGGATACCTGTAAATGAGATCAACAGGATTGCTGCAAACATACGTGGAATGTTCAGTCGGTAGCTTGCCTCAAGAATGCGGAAGGCCAGACCCGAGCCAGCTCCGCCGGACCCGGCGACAAATTCTGCTACGATTGCTCCGATGAGGGAGAGGCCTCCTGCAATTTTGAGACCGCCGAGGAAATAGGGGAGGGCGGAAGGCAGGCGCAAAAATCTCAATGTTTGCCACCGCGATGCCCCGTATAGTTTCATCATATCGACCAGATTATGATCCGCAGATTTCAATCCAAGCGTTGTATTAGATAGGATGGGAAAAAATGCTACTATCCAGGCGCAGATCAGCAATCCGATAAATTTTGAATCCACATAGATAAATATAAGCGGAGCAATTACGATAATGGGCGTTACCTGCAAGATAATCGCATAGGGAAAGAATGACATCTCGACCCACTTGGATTGGGCAAATAGAATGGCCAGTCCTACCCCGCCTATGATCGCGAGAGCGAGCGCGGAGAAAGTGATGACGAGTGTGGCTCCCAACGATGAGACCAGCAATGACCAGTCTTCGATCAATGCTGTCAAAACGCGCCCTGGCCTGGGAATCACATAGTGGGGCACTTCGTAAACGACGCAAAAGAGATCCCACGCCGCGATGGTGAGGACGATAACGATGATCGGCAAAACCCAGCGTCCAATACGCTCGTTGCGCGCAATCCGTGCTTTTCGAAGTTCAATTGGGTCAAGTGGTAGATTGTTTGGTTCGGTCATTACAAGTGATCTCCCGACTGCATCGCGGCATGCAATGCCTTTGAAGCCGCATTGCTGGCCTCGATATAGGTTTCCGAGCTCCTGAATTCCGCGCCACCACGTGGGTATGGAGCATCGACTGCAATATCGGCAACCACGCGCCCTGGTCTGGCAGCCATGACCACAATCCGGTTGGATAGATAGGCGCTCTCGAAGACAGAGTGGGTGACGAAAATGATAGTCCAGTTCATCTGTTGCCAAAGGCGCAGCAAGTCATCGTTCAATTTTGAACGCGTGATTTCATCGAGTGCGGCAAAAGGTTCATCCATTAACAGCAGTTTGGGGCGGGTCACCAAAGCGCGTGCGATGGAAACACGCATTTTCATTCCGCCCGAAAGCTCTCTGGGGTATGAGGAAGCAAAGTCCTGCAGCCCAACCATCTCGAGGGCCTCATTAACGGCGGCGCGGGCCTTGTGGCGCTTTACGCCCTTCAGTCTGAGCGGAAGCCATACATTGTCAAACACAGTAGCCCAGAGCATCAGAGTAGGTTCTTGAAAAACGAATGAAATTTCATGATCGGGGCGGCCAAGCTGATCTACTTTTGCCATTGGCCACGAGATATTGCCTGTCGTCAGATTGCCCAATCCTGCAATAATCTTGAGGACGGTAGATTTTCCGCATCCAGAGGGACCAAGGAGACTGACAAATGAGCCTTCTTGCACGTCCAGGGACATGTCCTGCAAAGCTACAGTGCCGTTCGAGAAGGTCTTGCCAACCTGTTTGATTGACAGAAGCGTCTTGGTATCCATATCGTCCCTCGGTTTTGAAAGGCAGGGGGGCTTGGTCCCCCTGCCTTGACTTCTTAGATATCGCTTTGGAATTTGCGTGGTTTGGGCTTAGTTACCCAAAAGCTTAGCTTTGACTTCCAGCCCGACACCTTTGTTCACAAAACTCAGGTCCACGACGGACGCATAATCCAGATCGGCCTCTATGACACCGGCCGCGACCATCTTTTCATAGAAGCTTGCGATATGATCCATAGACATGGCGCCGATGCCCTTCGTTTCAGCTTCGCCTGAATCAACAATCCCGTATTTTTTCATCTGCTCCATCGCAAATGCGATGTTGGCGTCGCCCAGGTCCGGGTTCTCTGCCTGGATCACTGCGTTTGCAGCCGTCGCGTCGCCGTACAGATAGTTATACCAGCCAATGGCTGAGCCATCGACGAAGCACTGGACAACTTCGGGTTTAGTCTCGATCGTCTCTGCCATTGTAGCGATCAGGGTCGAATAGGTGTCAAAACCATAGTCCGCCAGAAGGAATACATTCGGCTCAAAGCCCGCTTCCAGCTGGATCGAGTAGGGTTCAGAAGTAACGTAACCCTGTTGACCACTTTTGGGGTCCGACAGGAAGGGTGCGGAGTTAAAGGTATAGGGTTTGCGCTGCTCATCACGAAAACCGGTGCTGACCATCCAGCGGAAGAAAGACTGATAGCCTCCATTGCCAATCAAAAGTGTATCTGCCGTTTTCAGGCTTTCCCATGTATCAAGGCCCTGGTCAGGGTGGGTCATGATAACCTGAGGTTCCTTTTGGAACGAAGCAGCGACAACCACCATTGGAATATCTTCTGCGGCAGAGTTGAATGGCTGCAAGAGATTGCCATCCATCAGGAAATCGATTTTCCCTGCAAGCAAGAGCGCGCGATTGTTTACATTCGGACCTCCAGAAACAATTGTGACATCAAGCCCGCAATCACTGTATGTGCCATCGGCTACAGCCTGATAGAATCCGCCGTGTTCTGCCTGGGCGACCCAATTTGTACCAAATGTTATGGGTTCATTAGCGTGGGCGCTCGTTGTTAACAGGATGGCGCCAACGACACCAAGGCCGAGTTGTTTTTTTGTCATGATAAATCCCTTTCTGTTGTTCAGTCGGTTCGTTGTGAGTTGCTTTTTTATTGGTTCGCCCGGGAGACCGTGCAAACAGGACATGAGGTGATCCGATGGATGGCGCGGCATAAGCACGATCACATTCTGGAAATTTTGTGTTTCACCTTCTCTAAAAACTTCTTGCGCTCCTTCTCTCCGATGACGTTCATTTCATAGAGTTGCATCCACGTGGTTTTGCACCGTGGGTGGAATAGGACGCGCAATCCACGCGTGAAAAGCCGCTTGCAGGGGTTGCCAATCAGAAGCATCCACCAGGCTGGCGACCCTGACGTCGTAATGACTGTAAGGCGGCGGATATTCTTGATTTTTGAAGACGTCGTCTGCCCTCTTTGTTGCGCAACCTCGAAAGTGACGCCAGACAGCCAAACACGCTCGAACCATCCCTTCAGAATGGCAGGGGGGCCGTAATACCAAGTTGGAAACACAAAAACCAAAGCCTCGGCCCATCGCAGGTTTTCGACGTGCTCGGGCACCTTTTCAATAAGGCTTTTGGTGTCAGATAGATAAGCTTCACGGTCCTCGCGTGTCAGTACCGGGTCAAAACCTTCTGCATAGAGATCAGTCACTCGCAGCTCATGTCCAGCATCGACAAGCGCCGTTTTTACGACATCAAAGACAGCCGCGTTAAAGCTGGTTGGAACAGGATGGGCGTATATTAGTAGAGTTCTCAAGCGGGAATCCTTGATCTATAATCAAAATCCCCGCAGCTCCTGATTATTCAGGCGCGTGGTGTCAAAACTACATCCGCAGAGGCAAAGGGCCAGTTGTACGGTGTACAAAGACAACTCATAAAAGCTAAAATCATCATGCTGTTCATGTCAACAAAACCGATAAATGAAGAAGCGGATTTTGGCGCCGGCGTAAAATATGCACATTATTTAGGCGTGTCCGGCCAGGCTTTGATATGGCCTTGTTCGAAAAAGAGCGGACAAAGCGCAGGGCATCACCAAGTTATTTCCGTAAATTTTTGAAATTTATTTCAATTGGTTTTAGGCGGCCGTGTCATGGCACCGCCAGCCGTAGTGTCGCAAACTTTCGGGTGAAGCAAAATGGTACAATAGCTGGACAAAATTATCCGGCGAACTCGCGGGTTAGCGCTGATCGGCTAATTTATGCTTTACTCATCATGCGAGCGGCTTCGATTTTTGTCTGTCCGCTGTTATATAAAATCGGACATCAGAGCGGTTTGAGCATTGGAGGCTCAGGCGCGTTTGGATGAATGACTATGCTGCTTGTTTTTTATGTTCCAAGCGGCGCTGCTCACTAATCGTCAGGGTCATGCGCCGTATAATCTTTAGGGATTTAACTGCGACGCTAATGTGATGGTATGGATGGCGCCACCCCGAGGGCATCGAAATGTACTGTGCTGGTGGTGTTGGTGCCAACACGTAAGGAGCCATCGACAATGAATATTACAACATCCTGAATCGATCTCGCCAAGTCCGTCTTTCATCTTCATGGCGCTGATCGTGCAGATTCAAACAGAAGGTAAATCTGATCTACCCGAAATTCTCCGCTTGGGGCTTCTGGGACTGTCGGGTCAGTTTGAGGCTTTAACGAGGTAAATTCGTGCTCTTGAGCGGCATATCACAGCTTGGCACCGCAAGGATCCAACGAGCAAGTGGCTTGAGACAATCCCCTGCGCTGGGATCATCGCGTCAAAGGCTTTGTCAGCCGGTATTCCTGATCCGCTGACATGGTGCTGGCCAGCCTTGATTTGTTGTCTCGTACGACCGCCGTCTCGAGGACACGATGCCGAAGCTGCGAAATGATCTGGCGCGTCACGGGATGTCTTTCCCAACCTTCGACCTTGCCTTGCCCGCCACTTCGCGTTGGATCGCCCCTGCGAGAAAATCCGAGGGGTTTGTCCACAACTCTATCGCAAGGGAGGGAGCACGATCATAGATGACAGGGTCATTTGGTCGGAGACCGGAATGGGTATGCTCGTTGAAGGAGCCTCCATGGCGGTGCGAGTGGTGAAGAACAAGCTTGCAGGACTTGTGATCTACTACCGTCTTCCCAGATTGCAGAGCGCCTCCCGCAACACCTTGGGATCGATATATGACGCGCCCGCGCTTTCGAATAAAGACACTGACAGCTTCCGGGCCAAAGTGCCGATCAATGAGGCTGAGTTTCGGGCGCGCATCTCTTGGACGCTGCTATCTCTTGGACGCGGCCAAAGAAAATGGCGACCCCAAGGAGGCCGCCATCCTGTCGAAAAGGCCGCTTCGCGTTTATTGCGTCGCAGCTTCGGGGCCAACGGAGACCAGATAGGCCCATACGTCTGCCGCTTCGTCTTCTTTTCTCAGTTTGAAGGACATTTTGGATCTGGCACCTTTGTCATCCAGTGTTTTGGCTAGAAAGGCCTTTGGGTCACTGACATATTCGACAAACGCTGCTTCGTCCCAAACCAGACCGGCTTCACCTGCGGCAACGATAGAGTCACCGTATCTGAAGTCTTCGGAACCTGCGACGCGTTGGTAGATGCCGTAGAGGTTCGGGCCGGTGCGGCCGCCTTTGACAATGTCATTCCCGTCTGCGTCGCTGATCATGTGGCATGCTTTGCACTTGCCGAATACTTTCTCACCTGCTGCGGCGTCGCCTGTGGCGTGACCGTCGGCGAATGCAGGGGCACTCAGCAGGGCCATGCCCAATGTAGTTACTGCAAATAGTTTCATAGTGATTCTCCTCTTCCTTGGTCCCTAGACATAGGCCGGAATTATCCGGTTCAATGATGTGGGTGCCAAAACTTCGCATAGAAGGTGGCTGACTCCAAGCACAGGCATAGCGGCATATTGGCGCGAAACGGCGATGATGCTAGGGCTCCGGGCGGGGCAGGGGGCCAGCCCCCCTCTCTGGCAAAGCCAGAGAGTCCCCCGGGATATTTTTGGCCAAAAGAAAGGGCAGCTCAGCCGTTGCGAACGGTATCGATCATGAGCTGGACGTTTTCAGGGTCAGCATCCGGTGTGATGCCGTGGCCGAGGTTGAAGATGTGCGGCCCGCCGGAGAAGGCGTCGACGATGCGGCGGGTTTCGGAGACGAGCATGTCGCCGCCGGTGACCATATGTGAAGATTTGAGATTGCCCTGAACACAGCCACTGCTTTGCACATTTTGTGCGGCCCATTCGGCGGTAACGCCGTCGTCGATGGCTATACAGTCTGAACCGATAGCGGCATGTGCGCCCTTGTATCGTTCGCCTGCACCGCGAGGGAATGCGATGACTGGAATGCCGGGGTGTTTGTCTTTTAGTGCAGCGGTGATGCGCGCCATCGGCTTGATGGAGTAATTCATGAAATCGTCACCCTGCAGGGAGCCTGCCCAACTGTCGAAGATCTTGACCACTTCCGCGCCTGCCTCGATCTGTTTGGACATGTAGTGGATTGTGGCCTCTGTGATGCGGTCCATCAGGGCGTCGAAGACCGCGCGGTTTTCGGATTTCAATTTATGTGCCGGGCCTTGGTCGGGGGTGCCTTGTCCTGCAATCATGTAGGTGGCTACCGTCCATGGGGCACCGGCGAAACCGATGAGCGTCGTCTCGGAGGGCAGTTCGCGGGAGAGGATTTTTACCGTCTCGTAGACCGGGCTGAGGTGATCATGGATGGCGTCGGCCGGGACCAGTTTATCCAGCTCCGCCTGGGTTGTGATTGTGGAGAGGCGCGGGCCTTCGCCGGTGACGAACCACAGATCCGCACCTAATGCCTGGGGCACCAGCAGGATGTCGGCAAACAGAATCGCTGCGTCAAATCCGTAGCGGCGGATGGGCTGGAGCGTAACTTCGGCCGCCAGATCGGGGTTGTAGCAGAGTTTCAGAAAATCCCCCGCCTGCGCGCGTGTAGCACGGTATTCCGGCAGATAGCGGCCGGCCTGGCGCATCATCCAGATCGGCGGCGTCGGGAGAGTTTCGCCGGCAAGCGCGCGAAGTATTGTTTTCCGAGGTGTCATATGTTGTCTCTGTCTTTAAATTTGGTTGTGGCCACCATGCGATAAAGCGGGGGGGTTATACAAGAGTTGTCAGGTTTGGTTTACACCGTTAGAGAAGAGTTATGACTTTGAAATTGCCCACACCCGCTCATCCGCTGAAAATAGGCACCCGAGGATCGCCTCTGGCGCTGGCACAAGCGCATGAGACACGCGCGCGACTGGCGCAGGCGTTTGATCTGCCGTTCGAGGCGTTCACGATTGTTGTGATCAAAACCACCGGTGACAAGATCATCGACCGGCCGTTGAAAGAGATCGGCGGCAAGGGTCTGTTTACCCGCGAGATTGAGGCGGATCTGCTGTCCGGTGCGATTGATATTGCGGTTCATTCCATGAAGGATATGCCGACCCTGCAGCCCGACGGTTTGATCCTGAACACCTATCTGCCGCGTGAGGATGTGCGCGATGCGTTTATCTCGCCTACCCATGGGGCGCTTGCAGATCTGGCAGCGGGCACTGTTGTGGGCACCTCCAGTCTGCGCCGGCGTGCGCAGTTGAAATTGAAGCGCCCCGATCTGGAGGTGGTGGAATTCCGCGGCAATCTGCAAACACGGCTCATGAAGCTGGAGCAGGGCGTGGCAGCGGCGACTTTTCTGGCGATGGCGGGGCTCAACCGTTTGGGGATGAGCGAAGTGCCTGCGACGGCGATTGAGACAGACGTAATGTTGCCAGCCGTGGCGCAGGGCGCCATCGGGATCGAGCGTCGTGTGGCGGATAGCAATATGGCTGACATGCTGGCCGTGATCCATGACACACCCACGGGCCAGCGGCTGGTCGCGGAGCGGGCGTTCCTGCTGGAGTTGGACGGCTCATGTGAGACGCCGATTGCCGGACTGGCCGAACTGGATGGCGCTACGCTGCATCTACGTGGTGAGGTGTTGCGCCCTGACGGTTCAGAGGCGATCAGCGATGCGATGTCCTGCCCGATCGAAGACGGGGCGAAGGCTGGCATCGAGATGGCGAAGAAGCTGTTGGCACAGGCTGGGCCGGATTTCTTCGACTGGCGCTAAGGGGGCGGCTTGCGCCCCCCATCAGTTCTTATTCTGCGCCAGTTACCGTTAGGCCGAGCATGCGCCAGCCTTGCATTCCACCGCGGTAGTAGAAAATCCGGTCAGCGGGATAGCTTTCTTCCAGCATGTTGCGGATGGCCGTAGGCGATTGCCCGCACCAAACTCCGTTGCAAAACAGCGCCACGGGCTTGGCGGCCTGGCAATCCCAGCCGTCAAAGTCCGGCTCGCACCCCAGCTGTCCCAACTCGTCCACGATGAAGGTGTATGGGATGTTGATGGCTCCCGGAATCGTGCCGCCCTGAAACCAGTCATTTGTACGACTGTCGACCACAGTGGCCTCAGGATTTTGAAGCATATCAAGAAGCTCAAGCTCGCCAATGGTGGTCACGCCTTCGGCGACATTGTGGGGCTGGATGCAGAAATCGGGGCAGGGGCGAGAGGTGAGCGCCCAGTCATCGGCAAGCCGGTGGGTCGTGTCCTGATTGCGGCTGATCTCGACCGCGCCGTTGGTGGTGGGTACCGTGACACTATGCATCTGTGCAGTGATCCCTACGTTACCCTCCGCGTTTGCTATGCTCGCTGCCAGTATCATGGCGAGCGTCATTGACAATTTCTTCATGTGTTGTCCTCCTGAAATCCTTCCTCCCTTGTTTTATGCTATATGATGAGAGGTGCTATGACCCTAGTTGCATGCGGCGCATTGTCCAACAGCGTTATCTGCACAGGTCGTGCGGGATCTCACGGTGTGGACCATCATTCCGGTATGTCGTAGCGCGTACTGATGATCGAGCCAATTCCCCGACGCTGCCTTAAGGGCAACGGCTTTTCCGTTCTGCAGTTTCCTGCGCGTTTCCAGCATACTGAAATTGGCCCGTTCTGAGAAATACCCTTGCCCTACGCGATGTGTGGCCGCGCAGGGTATTCGCAGGAGTGATTAGATCTAGCCTGCGTTCATGGCCATCTCGGCGATCCGCAGGCCCGAAGTATGCGCGCATTCCGTTTGGACTAGATGATCGCAGCCCTTTTCGATGTTCGGCGTCATGTCTTTAGTAGTGCTGTTGCAGACAGTAGAGTAAGTGACCCAGTGGCACTTGCAGATATGGCATTGTCGAATGCAAGACCGCTCCTCTGCCCTTCGTTTTTGCAGGGTCTGTTGATAGGATGCCACCGCTTGATCCAGTACGCTTGCGCGCTGAAGATAGCGGCGCATGTTCGACTGGCTTGCAACAAAAGGCCCTGATTGGCCACGGGTAACGTGAGCAAAGGCCAAAACCCCATTTGTTGGGCTCGCCTGTGTCGCTGCTGTCCCGGTCAGTGACAAAGATGGCAGCATATTGGCGTTGGCAATCCAGACGGTAGCCAAAGCGGTCTAGCCCAGCAGGTGCGCAACCAGCGGCAGTGTTGCAATCACATTGGCCTTTGCGGCGCGGACACCTTTGTTCGACGCGTGAATATCAAGGTTGGTTGCCAGCTCTGCTTCGATGAGGCGCGTTACCATTGCATCGTTATACCTGTGCCTTCACATCGACTTGTCCCGCAGTGCCGGACTGGCCTTCGGCAAACGAAGCCTACAGCGCGGGCACGACAGACGGATCAGGCCTTTCAACCTCACAGGCGGCAAAGAGCAAAAGCGCTGTCAGAGAACGGGCAGAGATAGGTTTGTTCGATCTGGTTACGCGGTCTTTTCCTTTCGCAATATCATTTGACGCAGTTTCAGAACAGCGACGTAGAACACGGGCACAAGGAAAATCCCCAGTACTGCCGAAGAAGCCATGCCTCCCAGCACCCCGATGCCGATCGAGTTCTGTGCCCCTGCCCCCGCACCGGAAGCGATAGCCAGCGGCAGAACACCCAGCATAAAGGCAAAAGTCGTCATGAGGATTGGACGCAACCGCTGGCGTGACGCGACCAGCGCCGCCTGAACAACGGACTTGCCTTCGTGTACTTGTGACTGGGCAAATTCTACGATCAGAATGGCGTTGCGTGCGGCCAGACCGATGGTCGTCAGCAGACCCACCTTGAAGTAGACGTCGTTTGACTGTCCCAGCAAATAGGCCGCAGCGAGCGCACCCAGAATACCAACCGGAACGGTCAGCATCACGGCCAGCGGCACCGCCCAGCTTTCGTAGAGAGCGGCCAGCGCCAGAAACACCACAAGCGCAGACAACGCAAACAGCAGCGGCGCCTGATTGCCCGACAGCCGTTCCTGATAGGACAGTCCCGTCCACGCGGTACCGTAGTTGCCCTCAAGTTCTGCGACCAACTCTTCCATCGCGTTCATGCCGTCGCTCGAGGAAATACCCGCCGCTGCGGCTCCGCTCAGCTCCATCCCGCGCGTCCCGCCAAAGCGTGCGACTGCCTGCGGTTCCTGTGTCCAGCTCTGCTCAGAGAAGGCCGCAAAGGACACCATTTCGCCTGCACTGTTGCGTGCGTACCAGCTGTTGATGTCGTCTGGCTGGGACCGCTGTTCTGCCTGACCTTGCACAATCACGGGACGCAGATCGTTGCCAAGGGCAAAGTCGTTGACCTCGCGGCCCGCAAAGATGACTGACAGCATTGCGTTTACTTCGGTGATCGACAGGGCAAAGGCCGCAGCCTTTTGTTGGTCGATATCAAGCCGCAGCGAGGTCTGGGTGGCAGCTTCGTTGCCGCGCAGCGATGTGATCCTGCCGTCGGCCTGTGCATTGGCGACCAGTCGGTCGGCGGCTGCTGCCAGCGCTTCCTGACCTTGGCCACCTTGGTCGGTCAGATACATGGTAAAGCCCGACGAGCTGCCCAGACCCTGAATGGCGGGCGGTTGCAGCACAAAGATGTTGCCCTGACGGTTGGTGGTGAAGAAATAGCCGTTCGCACGGTTCACCAGCCCCGCAATATCAAAGCCTTTGCGTTCAGCGTAGTCGCGCAGTTTCACGAATACCATCGCGTTGTTCTGTCCGCTGCCGCCAAAGCTGAAGCCAAGCGCGGCAAAGACGGATTCGACCGTGTCGCTTTCGGCGTTCAGCAGGTAACTTTCTACCTTTTCGACCAAGGCGCGGGTCTGTTCGGTAGTGGACCCGTCGGGCCCCTGAATGATCACCAGCGCCACGCCTTGATCTTCGTCGGGCAGGAAGGAGCCGGGCAAGCGGTCGAACATTGCCACCATCGCGAAGACCACTGCGGCCAGCACCAAAAACGCACGCAGCGGACGTTTGACATAGCGCGTGACCACGGTGACATAGCCGTTTGTGGCACGGTCGAGATTGCGGTTGAACCAGCGGGCGGGCGCGATACCGTCGCCATGTTTGCGCGGCTTCAGCATGCTGGCACACATTGCAGGCGTCAAAATGATAGCCACACCAAGCGACAGCACCATCGCGGTGATGATCGTGACCGAAAACTGGCGGTAGATCACGCCCGTTGCCCCGCCCATGAAAGCCATGGGCAGAAACACTGCGGACAGAACCAAAACAATTCCGACCAGCGCGGAGGTGATCTCGTCCATGCTTTTTTCAGTGGCTTCGACCGGCCCGATGCCGTCTTCTTCCATCACCCGTTCGACGTTTTCGACAACAACAATGGCGTCATCGACCAATAGACCGATGGCCAGAACCAGTGCGAACATGGTGAGCGTGTTGATTGTAAATCCGGCTGCGGCAAGCACAGCGAACGTGCCCAGCAAAACCACGGGGATCGCAATGACGGGAATAAGCGTGGCGCGCCAGCTTTGCAGAAATACAAGGATAACCAGAAATACCAGCACCACGGCTTCGACCAGTGTGTGATAGACCTGCGAGATGGATTCCTCGACAAAGGGCGAGGTGTCATAGGGATAAACCACCTCGACGCCCTCGGGCAGTGTGTCGGCCACACCGTCGATGGTTTCGCGTACCGCAGCTGCGGTATCGACCGCATTGGCCCCCGTCGCAAGGTTTACCGCAAAGCCGGCCGCTGGATTGCCGTTGTGGCGCGCATCACCGCCATAACTTTCCTGACCGATCTCGATGTTGGCTACATCCCCAAGAAATACGGTTGAACCGTCGGGATCCACACGCAGCAAGATGCTTTCGAATTCCTCGACCGAAGACAGTTGCGATTGCGCCGAAATCGATACAGTCACACGCTGGCCGCCCGCGCTGGGTTGTGCCCCGAGATCGCCTACGGTGACATTGGTGTTTTGCGCCGCAACAGCAGCTGTCACATCCGCAGGCGTGACCTGATACTGGACCATCTTCATCGGATCCATCCAGATCCGCATGGCATACCCCGACCCGAAGGTGCTGATGGACCCGACGCCGGGCGTGCGTTTGACAGGGTCTTCGATCAGCTGCGAGATCAGGTCACCCAACTCGACGGTTGTCAGACCGCCCTCGGGAGTGGTCAGCGCGCCGACCAGCAGGATCGAACTGGTCGACCGTGACACGCTCACGCCCTGCTGCTGCACCACTTCGGGCAATCGGGATGTGACAAGTTGCAAGTTATTCTGCACCTGCACCTGCGCAATATCCGCATCCACAGAATCGTCGAAGGTCAGCGAAACCGAAGCCGAACCGGGGGTCGAGCTGGACGTCATGTAGGTCAGACCGTCAAGCGCGGTCATCGCGTCTTCGATGACGGTGGTCACAGAGGATTCGACGATTTCAGCCGATGCCCCTGTATAGACAGCCGAGATGCGCACGGTCGTGGGTGCGATCTGCGGGTATTGTTCGATCGCCAGAGAGTTCAGGCCAAGAACGCCGACCAACATGACGACCAAAGCGATTACCCAGCAAAAACCGGACGGTGAATGAAGAAACGGGCCATTGTGTGCTTTACTCCGTCGCGGAGGCGTCGGACGGTGCCGCTGTCGGCATCTCCGCTGGGGTTTCTGTTGTGGGTTTTGCGCCAGCGGGGGAAGCGTCGCGCACCACACCGTTTTCGTCAAAGCTGACCGGAACAGATACGACCCCGGCCCCCTCTGTCAGCCCCGCCAGCCCGTCAACGACGACCATGTCACCGTCTTCCAGACCTTCAGTCACAATCCATTGCTGCCGGTATGTGCCTTCTTTCGTCAGGTTGCGCTGGCTGGTTTTGCCGTCGACAACTACCCACACCGACAGCTGCCCCAGTTTGTCGCGGCTGGCAGCGGATTGCGACACAAGGATCGCCTTCGTCATGCCAAGATTGATTTGCCCGCGCAGGAACATCCCTGGCAGGATCTTGTTGTCTGGGTTGTCAAAACGGAAGCGCGTGTCGATGGAGCCTGTTGTGGTCGATACCGTGACGCCCGGTGCAACAAGCATGCCCTTGCTCTGATAGGTACGGCCGTTCTCCAGCGTAAGCGTGGCATTCAGTTGTTCGTTCAGACGCAACGTGCCGTCTGTGATATCATCCATGACGTTGAGAAACCGCGAAGAAGGCTCGTACATGTCTACCTCAATCGGGTCGAGCTGGGTGACCGTCGCCATCGCATCAGCCTGCCCTTCGGTGACCAGATCACCGATGGATGCGGCCGATAAGCTGGCGACACCGGACAGCGGACTGGTGACCGTGGTCCAGCCAATTTGCGCCTGCGCCAGTGTCAGGTTGGCCTGTGCAGACTCCACAGCCGCGCGTGACTGATCCAGCACAGCTCGAGCGGATTCGACCTGTGCTTGCGTGCTCCCTGATCCAACCAGCCGCTCGGTCCGTGTAAAAGCGGCGAGCGCTTCGGTCACTTGCGCCTGCGCACTGGAGACCTGCGCTGCGGCAGCGGCGACATTCGCCTGATAGGTTGTATCGTCGATGCGGAACATCGGCGTGCCTGCCTCGATCGGGTGGCCGGGTTCGTACAGTATCTCGGTAACAATTCCGCTGACCCGTGGACGGATTGCGGTGGACGACGCAGCCACCGCCCGCCCTGGAAGGGTGACGATCCGTGGCACATCCTGGAGAACGGCCTCGACCACACCGACCTGTTTCGGTGGCATGCCCGCCGGGGCCTGCGCTAAAACAGGAGCGGTCAGCGTTATCATAAGGGCTAGGATCGCGCCGGAAGAGAGCATTAGCTTATGCATCGTGTTGGGTCCTGTTTTGTAGCGATGGTACCGGATGTTGATAGCTCATTGCATAAACTTGCACAGTGTGCAATTTTTACTTTCTGGGAAAAATTAGGGTAGACTAGAAATGGCCATGAATCTTCGGGAAAGACGCCGTCGACAGACGGCCCGAGACATTCAGACGGCGGCGGTCACAGTCGCTTTGCGAAACGGATTCGATCAAATGACAACCGAGGCGATTGCTATTGAAGCGGGGATCAGCACGCGAACATTCTTCAACTATTACAACAACAAGCAGGCAGCGATCCTGGGCGCGGCGGTCAGGCTTGATGTGGCAGCGGCGGGCTGGTTCACATGCTCGGATGGTTCTCTGATAGATGATATCGCCAAACTTCTGGGACAGGGACTGCAAGACGACCCCCTTGACCGTGCGGTACTGCGTAAGATCATGGCGGTTGTAGATGCAAATCCATCTTTGCAAGACCTGTTTCGCAAGAAAGTGCAGGAAACGTCTGTTTCTCTCGCGACTCTGTTGGAAGCGCGACTCGGTACCGAACGGGCTCTTGAATCACGGCTGTTGGCGGAATTGGGCACGCATGCGCTGACCGAGGCTGTCGTTATCTGGGCGGCCAATGACGACAGCACCCTAGATGACGTATCAATTCTAATCGGCGCAAAGCTTCGAAGTGTCAGCGAAATTCTTTGCTAGGTGCTCAGTCTGGGCATCTGGGGCCCTGACCGGTAAATCGGCAGCAAGGAAAACGCTCTTATCAAATTACCTTATTTGGACATACAGGCGCAGACGTCTGACAGACGCAGTCCTGTACGTTTTTGGCTTAACGGGTGTTTACAAGCATCACCGCAAACCCACGCTGTTTCTTGATCCTGTGCGATTTCATCAGCAGCAGGGTCTGCGGTCCAAAGTTCACTCTTTTTGAAACGCGGCAGCCTCAACCTCAACCAGAAACTCGGCGCGGGTAAAGCCGGAGACGATCATCAGCGTTGACGCGGGTTTGACGGCCAGATGCGACACCATCGCATCGCGAACTTTCATGTAGGGGGCCATGTGTTCGCGCGCAGTGACGAAGGCGCTGAACCGTAAGACGTTGGAGAAATCCAGACCGTCACAGGCAAGGATCGCGCGGATGTTCTCGAAACAAATTTCGGCCTGCTCGGTGACGCTTGCTGGGATAGAACCGTCCGCCGCTAGTCCCAATTGGCCAGAGGTCAGCACGACCCCGCCCTTGGAGACGCCGTGCGAATAGCCGCCAAAGGGGGCGGCAATAGAGGAGGGGGTGAGCGGTTTCATTATCGGGCCTTTCGCCAGGTGGCGTCTGCGCGACGGCTGGCAATCGTGACCAGGTTTTCCATCAGCTTCGCACGGGTCATCGCGCCGACTGAGCCGTGGCGCGGAGTAATGGCCCCCGCGACTTGTGCCGCGTCTGTTGCAATGTCGGATACCATCTGCCCGTCGTTATCATAGCTTATTCCGACACCCACCACCGTTGCCCCCGGCTGCACCATGGCAGCAGTGATCAGATCGGGTTGTCCTGCTGCGCTGATAATAGCATCGGCTGTGCGCAAAACAGCAGCGTGCATACCGCATCGCCGGTGCAGCAGTGTGATCTGTGCATCAATCCCGCGCATCGACAGCAGCATCGCAAGAGGCCGTCCGACCAACATCCCGCGTCCGATGATTGCCACGCGGCGGCCCGCCAGCGGGACATCATAGGCACGCAGCAGATGCAGGATGCCGGAAGGAGTACAGGGCAGGAGGTCCGGCGTGCCGATCAGAAGCTTGCCCATATTGACGGGGTGCAGTCCGTCTACGTCTTTGGCGGGGTCAATGGCCCTTCCGACCACGCCTGCGTCGATCCCGTCGGGCAGTGGCAGTTGCACCAGCACGCCATCCACCATTGGATCGGCGTTTTGTATAGCGATGATCTCAAGCAGTTCGTTCTGCGTAACATCAGCGGGCAGACGGATGTCTTCGCTCGCCATGCCCAGGCGCGCGCATGTTTCATGCTTGCGCCCGATATAGGCGCTGCTGGCCGGATCATCCCCGACCAGAAGTGTCACCAGTTTGGGCGTAGAGCCACGGGCCACCAGTGCGGCGGCCCGTTTGCCCAACTCAAGAAACAGCTGGTCGGCGCATGCATCGCCGTCCAGCAGTGTTGCGGTATGCCTGTTCATCAAAACCCGATGGAGGGGTCAATAAAGCGGTTGGTCACAATGTCATCCGGTGTCACGTCCATGTTCGAGCGTTCATCAAGCGAGGATTGTACCACTTCGCGCATCTGCGCAGCTATTTCCATATCGAAGTCTCCGACCGTGTCGTCGTTACCATTCCCGACGATGCCCAGCTCGGCCATGGTTTTTGCGCTGGCTGCAACCAGTTCGGGCGAGGTTTTCCACCAGCCTGTGCCATAGCCGCCCTCGTTGAAGGCCACGACAACCTCCAGCACTTCAGCCGGATCGTTAATGTAATCAACAGCGGCTTGCTGCATGATTGGAACCAGCTTTTCAAGACATGGAGATAGCTCCTCCAGTCGGTCCCTGGCCACTGCGATCAGGCCGGTGTAGTTGGGATACCCCAGCGCGTTGATCCCGACAGAGCCGATGGGCTTGCCCCAGTTGTTTCCGTTCTCGAATTTGAACACCTCGGAGGTAACGAACCCCTGATTGAGCCAGGTGCCGTTGTTGACAACAAAATTCTCGCCGTCGCCCCGGTAGCCTTCGACAAACACATCTTCGGGCACACCGGAATCGACAAAGAACTTGCCGAAGGTTCGGTCGATGGTCGACAGATAGATCTTGCCCTTACCCGATACAGCAAATGCTTTGAGGTCGTCGATTGTCTCGAACCCGTCAGGGTAGGTGCCCTTGTCCCAGAACAGGACCTGTGGCGATTTGTCGAGCGGGACGAACACGCCGACAGTCGGAAAACGTTCGGAGTAGATGTAGGAGTTGTCGAGTTCGTGGAACGCCAGATGCGGGCGCTTGCCGGCCTTGGAGTTGCCCATGAACAGGGCGGAATACGATGTCTCGCCGTCGCCCAGACCAATGCCGCTGCCGCCCTCGAGGATCTCCAGCGTGATGCCGGTTGAACCCAGCGGCCCGCTGTAGACCCCTGATGCCATCTCGCCGCCGGAACCTATCATTTGCATGAAGCCGCCGTGCTCGGCCTGCATCAGCCAGTCCTTTTGCAGCACCAGAGGGTTGGGGCAGACATCGGCCAGCGGAGTTGTGTAGGCATTTTGAGCAAACTCGCCCGCTTGTGCCCATGTGCCAAGACCGACCGCGCAGGCGGTGGCGGCAACCAGATTTCGCGTTGTCGTCTTCATGTTTCAAATTCCTTTGCAGAGGTGAGAGGGGCAGCCTAGACGCGGCCATGCCAGGAGGAGAACAGCAGATTGCCCAGCAGGTTGAAGAACAGGTAGACAGAGATGGACAGCGCTGAAGAGATGATCAAAGCGGCGTACATTTCCTCGTATTTGAATTCGATCTTGGCGTTGATCAGCATCTGGCCCAGCCCGCCGGGTCCGGCGAGAAAGAAGAGCTCGGACACGATGGCGCCAATAACGGCGAGGCCGGCCGAGATCCGCAGCCCTGCAAACAGCGTGGGTGCCGCAGAGGGAAACCCCGCCTTGCACAGCATCATCCACCAGCTCGCGTTTTGCAGTCGGAACAGGTCAATCACTGACCGGTCGAGGCTTTTGAGTCCTAGCAAAAGCGTGGTGGGGATGGAGAAGAAGGTGAACAGCGCCACGATCAGGACCTTGGGAAGGAAGCCGAAGCCGAGCGCGCTCTGGATCAGGGGAATGATGGCGAGGATCGGTATCGATTGCAGGGCGACAAGGTAGGGGAAAATTGCCCGTTCCATCAAGCGCATGCGGAACATGATGATGCCCAGTCCGATACCCACGGGAATGGATATCGCCAGCCCTGCCAGCGCGATGGAGATCGTCACCAGTGCGCGCTGTCCCAACTCGGCCCAGACCTCTGGGCGCGAGAACGCCTTTTCCCAAAGGCCCTGCGCGCTCGGCATCAGGAACTGTCGGTACTCGGGCAGCTGCATCCGCGTCCAGTTATAGATCACCATCAGCATCAAACCCAACACGACCGGTGGCACAAGCGAGGTGAGAGTGGCGCGTAGAACGCTTGGCGGTGGGGCCAACGGGCGTGGGGCATGGGCAGGTGGCAAGGAGGGGGTCTGGCTCATGATGCGTCTCCGGTGGGGTGGATTGTCTGGCGCAGAGCTTTGGATACGGTGACACAGCCAGCTGCGAATTCGGGCGTAAACCGCATGTCCGACGTGCGTGGATGTGGCAGATCAACGGCAAACTCCGCCGCGATCCGGCCCGGCCGCGCGCCCATCACCACCACCCGGTCCGATAGAAAAACCGCCTCGGGGATCGAGTGGGTGATGAAAACGCCGGTAAATCCTTTCACCCGGTGCAGCGCGCTGGTCTCGTCCAGCAGCCGTTCGCGGGTAATCTCGTCGAGTGCGCCGAAAGGTTCGTCAAACAGGAACACCGAGGGGTTCAGCGATAGCGACCTTGCCAGCGAGGCGCGCATTTTCATGCCACCGGACAGGGCACGCGGAAAGCGGTTCTCGAAGCCCGTCAGGCCGACCAGATCTACCTGTTCTTGCGCGATACGCCGCCGCTGTGCTGCTGGTACGCCGCGCAGTTCCATCAGCAACTCGATATTCGCCATGACTCGCCGCCATGGCAACAGCGTGGCCTCCTGAAAGGTAAATGCCAGATGGTCGCGGTCGATATAGACCTGTCCTTCGGAATGCTCCAACAGCCCCGAGGCGATCCGCGCCAGCGTGGACTTCCCACAGCCCGACGGCCCGATGATTGAGACGAACTCGCCCTTTTGAATGTCCAGCGAGACATCGCGCAGCGCCTCTGTGCCATCGGGATAGGTCATCGACACATTCTCGAAGCTGAGCGTCAGGGGCGTGGTGCCGCGCGGGCGGGGGCCTTCGGGAAGGCGCGTGACCGCGTTCTTTGAAAACAGGTCTGTGACGGTGGATGCTGCGGCCATGATCAGAACTGCCGCATCGCGCGGTCGACCTTGGCGGTGAATTTATCCACCCCTTCAGGTGTCACATGGTCGATATTATAGAGCGCGTGATAGCTTACCTTGACTGAAGGGTGACAGATCGCGCGCAGCAGCCGTGTCCCGTTTTTGCGCGGCGGATCGCCCATGACCATCGCGCGCCAGCGTTTGGCGCCGTAGGTCGTGACTGTGGTCAGTTTGCGGATGTTCAGCAGCCCAGGCCCGAGGCGGTTCTTCTCGAACACGAAGGACACGTCGGGCAGGAAAACGCGGTCGAAATAGCCTTTCATGATGGCAGGCCAGCCGAAATTCCAGACCGGATGGCAGAGCACCAACGCGTCGGCAGCCTGAAGGCGTTTGACATAATGCTCTACATCCGTGCGATTTCTGGTCGTGTCATGATATTCGAACCTGCCCTTCGCGCTGAGCACCGGATCGAAGTTCTCGGCGTAGAGGTCCAGATCATCCACCTCGTGACCCGCCGCTTTCAGTCCGGTGACGACCGTGGTGTGCAGATGGGACGCAAGACTGTCTGCCAAAGGGTGTGCGTAGACGACCTGAACTTTCATAGGACTTGCTCTTCTTCGTTAAGTGTTGCGCCAAACAGGTATGAGCGGCCCGCCGCAGGTTTCCAGTCAGGGTCTTCCCACGCGATCATTTTGCCGGGGTTCAGCAATCCGTCGGGATCGGTGAGGTGTTTGAAGGCGAGTTGTTCGGCGTCGGGTTCCTTCATGCCGCCTTCCTCAAGCGTCACGCGGTGCGGATTGAAATTGGTCGCACCTAACTCGCCCTCAAGGATGGTGATCACCTCTTCCAGACGCGCCTCGCTGGTAAAGGTGACTAACGGCATCGCCACTGCCGTCACCTTGCCCAACATGCGCGTCAGCTCCAGATGGATCAGCAGTTCGTCGCCGAAGCGCGCCTTGACCGCGCCCAGCCCGGCAATTGGATCACCGGGCGGCAGCATCATTTGCAGATAGGTGATTGTGCTGTCTACTTTCATGGCGCGCAGGGTGGTGTGGTTCCAGCCCAGCTCGTGCAGGGGGGGGAGTTTGCGCGTACTGGGCTGGCCGTTGAAACGCACGACAGCATCGTTGTCAGCAGCAAAGGCTTCCAGCTTTGATAAATGTTCGCGTTTGACCAGGACGGCAACGGCGGATTCAGACGGGGTCAAATGTTCGCGGTGGCGCAGGAAAAACCTGTCAGGGATCGGGGCTTCGAACACGGAGATCATGCGCGTCAGGATAAGATCGTCCGCTTTGCCCAGATCGAGCGCAAAACGCGTCGCTTCTCCGAGGGTCGGGAGACCGATGATTGCATCGGCCCAATCGGTCGCGGCATCCACAGGGACATCAATCCGGGTAATGACGCCGTTGACGCCGTAGGCATGGGCGGCCTTGTAGATATCCTTGCCGGTCAACAAGATCTCGCGCGGCTCCGCCTCCATTGTCAGAATAGTGAGACTGTTGATGTTGGCAGGGTTGCGTAGCCCGCCCCAACGGATCGCCCCCACACCGCTGGAGCCGCCGGCGATAAAACCGCCCAGCGTGGCTGTCGTGACAGTGGAAGGGAAAAGCCGCAGTTCGAGCCCCTGCGCGCGGCATGCGGTTTCCAGCTCGCCCATGATCGCGCCCGGTTGGGCTACCAGATGCCCTTCCGTCAGAGAGATGATCTGGTCCAGTGCCACCGTGTGCAGGATACAGCCGCCGCGCAAGGGCATGGCCTGCCCGTAATTCCCCGTGCCTGCACCGCGTACAGTAACCGGCACCCCATGGGCGTGACAGATGCCAAGGATCGTTTTGATTTGCGCGGTTGTCGTGGGTGTTACCACAAAATCCCCCACAACATCCGCCAGTTGCCGCTTCAGGATCGGGCTGTACCAATAGAAATCGCGGCTCTTGCGCTCGACAGGGCCCGCGGCGTCTTCCAGATCAATTCGGGCAGTGATCAGGGCTGCTTTGCATCCGGTGATATCTGCTGTTCTGCTCATGTGGACGCTCCGTCGTGTGATAGGTGGGAAATGGTGTTGGCACCATAGGGTACACCCCTGTGGATAATCTGCCGCTGTTCCGGCTTTGCGCCAATGATGCCAGTCCAGTCGCGTGCAGGGAGCAGCATCAGATCGGCGGCATGACCGGGCGCGATCCGGCCTGCATCTGTTATGCCCATTGCCCGCGCCGGCACATCTGTGATTGCGCGCAGCCAGCCGCCCAGATCGCCGTCCAGATGAGCCGCTGCGATGTTCTGGCTGAACAGATCCAGCAGATCGTAATCGCCGAAAGGGTAGAAGGCATCACCAATATTGTCTGTACCGATCGCTACAGGCACCCCGCGCGTGCGCAGTTCGTGTATGAGGGTCAGACCGCGGTGCCGCGGCGTTCGCTCTGCGGTGCGGTCCTGCAAAAAGAGGTTGGTCTGGGGCAAGGTGACCACGGCCATGCCGGAGGTGGCAATGAGGTCCAGTGCCTCGTCATGCTCGTCTGCAGGCAGCACCGATAGCGAACAGCAATGGCCTGCAACCACGCGGCCCTGATACCCTGTCCGTGCAATACTGCCGGCGAGGGTCACGACATTGCAGACACCCGCATCCAACCCCTCGTCGATGTGGAAATCAACGTCGAGGCCGAACCGCGTGGCGGTATTCAGGAAGCTGTCCAGCAGCGCCGGATCCATCGCGCCCGGGGGCACAAATGCGCCAAGAATACCGTCTGCCGCCGCGATCTGTCGGCAGTGCTCCTCAAAATCGTCGTTCAGCACGCGGGTGATCCCCGAGAGGGTGGCAAATTGTAGTGTCAGGTGGGGAGCCAGTTCGCGGCGCAACTGCTGGGCGGCGTGCCATGCGGGCACATTTTCGGGCAAGGGAAAACAATCGATATGGGTACGCAGCACCCGCACGCCGCGCGCGCATGCTTCTTCGGCAGCAGCACGCATACGTCCCAGCACGTCGTCGAAATCGCAGGTCATCATATGCGCGGATAGCAGCTGGATCGCCCCCATCAGTGTGCCATCCGAAAATCCGGTGGCGCTGATGGTACGGGTTTTGTCCAGATGCACATGCGCTTCAGCCAGCAGCGGCAGCGCAATCAAACCCGAAGCGTCTATCTTCGGCGCGTTGCCCAGATCGGACATAGGCAGGAATTGGCCCCCCGCCCAGCCGATTGTCGTCCGTGCCAAGCCGTCCTGCACAGGGCCGTCCAAAGCGTCCAGATGATACCCCGTGATCAGCGCCGCAGGGACAGTGATATTCGTGAGAACACAGTGATCGGGCAAGGGGAGCGTACTCATGTACTAGCTGCCGTTTGGAAGTCATACGCCGCGACTTCGTCCAGAAAGGCGGCGTATTTGTCGGCGCAATGGTCGAATATCTCACGCCCCGCGTCTGCTGTGGCAGCGGCGGCATTTCCTGCCGCGCCGGAAGGGTGCAGGTCGCGGGCGACCCAGCCTGTCACCATCGGCCCGAGCAAGCGCAGATAGGTATTCTCTTGCGCCACAACAGCCGAGCGGGGCACAAAATCTTGCGCCAGCGTCATGTCCACCAGCTCGGGCCGTACATGCAGCATGACGGCAGTTTCCATGAAGCCGCCGTGGATGTCATCGCGGCGCATGTCCTCGGGGTACACGGGCAGGCCGAAGGCCATCCAGCCTGCGCTTGCTGCAAAGAGGTTCATCTCCGCGCGCATCCGGCGACAGGCAATCTGGAGCGAGGGGAGATTTCCGCCATGTGCGTTTAGAAATACCAACTTGCCGATCCCCGCCGCGGCCACGCTGCGCCCGATGGCCATCAGCGTGGGGATCAGAACATCCGGCTCCAGCCAAATTGTGCCGGGAAAATCATGATGCTCCTGCGAGGTACCAATAGCCTGCACCGGATAGAGGATAATGTCCGCTTTTTCGACCTTGGCCGCTGCTTCTTGCGCAAACGCTTGCGCCAGCAGCATGTCAGTGCCCAACGGCATGTGGGGGCCGTGCTGTTCAACTGCGCCGATGGGAATGACGGCAACTGTGTTTGTGCCCTGCGTTTGTGCGAAATCGGATGATTTGAGATCTGTGAGCAGACGAAATGGCATAACGAGTGTTCCAATATCGAACATTAGTTCGTTAAAAGTTAGGTATCGATTCCGATTTATGTCAAGTTGACCCGAGCAGACCCTCCGCCGGTGTAGACAGAAACCCGCGTCACACGCTTGAAAATTAGGCACCCCCTGCCGTCCCTCTTTAAGGAGGCTGTTTTGTCCAAAGAAGAAACGCCCGACACAGAAATCTCCATGACCTTCCGAAAGGGGCTGCAATTGATGGCTGCGTTTGACGGTCATGACCGGCAGCAAACGCTCTCGGATCTGGCCAAAAAGACGGGTCTGAACCGGTCGGTCGCGCGCCGACTGGTCCGGACGCTTGTGCAGATGGGATACCTGTCTGAACAGGGGCAACGCTATGAAATGACAGTGTCGGTCATGCGTATGACGCGTGGTTTCATCGACGGACGGCGGATTGCGCAGGTGATCCAGCCGAACCTGCGAAAGGCGGCAACACAGATCGGCGAAAGCCTGTCATTTTCACTGCGCGATAAGGAAGATGCCACTTACGTCGCACACGCGTATCTGGAGGGGAAGTTCACCCTCAACACGGTGGCCATCGGCACCCATGTGCCGCTTGTCTCGACCGCTGCGGGTCACGCAATCCTCGCACATCTCGACACGGCGGCGCTGGCGGAGGTTGTATTCGACCTCAGGCCCGAACTGGAACGCGACCTGGCGCAAGCGCGCGCGCGCGGTTTTGCGTTCAACGCGGGCGGGTTTGTGCATGGCGTTGACTCGCTCGCCGTGCCTGTCTTTGGCCCTGCGCAGCGGATCGAGGGGGCGGTATCAATGATCTTTCCGGCCGGCAGCTATGATCCCGACCGGTTGCCACCACGGATGCTGCCGATGATGCAGCAATGTGCTGTCGATATCGGAGCGACCCTATGACCAAAACCCGTGTTTTTAGTGGTATCGCAATGGCCCAGGACAAGATTGCTAACCTGCGCGAGCAGTTGGACGGGCGTACAGCGCAGTGTCATGTTGTCCGGGACCCGGCAAGCGCTCCGGCGGTGGCCTATTCCAGGCGATTGGTGGACCTTGGCGCGCAGGCAGGAATCCGGGTGGTTGAGGCCGGATATGACGAGGTACAGGCTTTGCGCACGGACGTTGCCCAGGCGCCGGTCATTTTTTTACATCCTGCGCCACCGGTTATCGATGTGCCCGCTCTTATCACTGCACTAGGGCCCGGGCGCGATGCCGAAGCGTTGCATCCAGTGAACTTGGGCAAGTTGCTGCTGGGGGTGCAGCGGATTGTGCCGCCCACAGCACAGGCCGCGCTGCTGGTGGCAGAGCATTTGCTAGGGCCGCTCGAGGGCAAGTGTGTCGCGGTCGTGGGTGCCTCTGAAAGGGTAGGCCTGCCTGTCACGATACTATTGATCCAGCGCGGTGCAACTGTCCGGATCGCGCACAAACGGACGCGGAATTTGGCGGCAGAAACATGTGACGCAGAATTGGTAATCAGCGCTGCAGGTGTACCGGGCCTGATCAGTGGGCATCACATCGCGGCAGGCGCACACGTTATCGACATCGGGCTTACGCCTGTCGAGGGCAAATTGGTGGGAGATGTAGATCTGGCGGCAGTGGAGGGTAAAGTTGGTGTCACTACCCACGTGCCAGATGGTGTGGGCCCTTTGACAGCGGCGTGCCTCCTGGAAAATATAGCTGTGCTGATTCTGCATGATCAAGTTGATGAGTCCTAGATCAACACAATGAATATTCCGCGTTCAAGTATCTGTACGCGCAAAGTTAGAATGTCTCACATATGCAAATCGGAAGTGTTATACTTCCTTGTTGAACAACCAGGATTGAAGTGTGGCCGTGGGATTGGTGACTATGAGCGAGTTTACAGGGACCATAACGTATCTCCAGTGTTCTATCATGCATCGTTCCCATACCGATTACTCCTGTCAGATAAACGACTGTTTTCTAAAACAGTCGCAGTTGGGGGTGGTGCGCGCGCGGGCCGAAAGCCACGAGATCAGGCCATCAAGTGTGACAAGCGGTGACCACCGAGAGCAAACGCATTGGCCCTGTGCCGGAACTTAAAACTGGTGCGCCGGGCAAAAGAACGCGCTGAGACGTCCCCGTCACACGCTGCTGAACAGCCATGTTTCATTATCACCAAGTCGGACATTTCTATTTAGCGAAATGGCGGGCATTTATGCTTGGTTGCAACAAAGTACCGCTCGCACACACAGTTTGCTTTTTCGAGGGGCAAAAGCGTAATCATCGTCTAGATTGAACATAAAATGCTATCAGCAAACTATAACCGGTCCTGATTGGATCATTGCAACAAGGTCGCCCGATGCCGGAGGAACGCTTAAATGATCCAAGCTATCTGACCACCAAGGAGGTGGCCGAGCTTTTGCGGGTCAAGGAGCGCAAGGTCTATGATCTAGCGGGGGCGGGTGAAATTCCGCATCGGCGCATCACGGGCAAGCTGCTTTTCCCGAAGACGGAGTTGATGGACTGGATCGAGGCGGGCTGTGGGTCCTTGACTGCTGTTCGCCCTACAGTGCTGACAGGGTCGCACGATCCCTTGCTGGAATGGGCTGCGCGCGAATCCGGATCCGGCCTTGCGACGCTTTTTAACGGAAGCGGGGAGGGTTTGAACTGTTTTGCACAGGGGCAGGCCGCGCTGACAGGGGTACATATTCCTGAAGGCGCGGACTGGAACGTGGAAACTGTCGCGGGGCTGGGCTTGAAGGGCTGCGTTCTTACCGCTTGGGCAACACGCACGCGCGGCCTCGTTCTGTCGCGGGACACGCGGGTCACAAGCTTCACAGACCTCAAGGGCAAGCGTGTCGTCCAGCGGCAACCGGGGGCAGGGGCCGCCACTTTTTTCGATGATATTCTCTCGAAAGCGGGAATGACCACGGACGATATAGAGCTGGTCACTGGGATGGCTCATACGGAATATGATGCCGCTGCGATGGTGGCTGTCGGGCAGGCGGACGCCGCGCCGGGCATTGAGGCGATGGCGCGCCAGTTCAATCTGGACTTCCTGCCATTGGTGCAGGAACGTTTTGATTTGGTTGTCGACCGCCGTGCCTATTTCACCGAAGGGGTGCAGAAGCTGTTGAACTTTGCCCGAAGTCAGGCGTGCAAGGAGAAGGCGCAGGCGTTGGGGGGGTATGATTTGACCGAGCTTGGTGCTGTTCGCTGGGTATCACCATAACTTCGGTGGGCAAGGCGCGCCCTATTTGGGCGCGCCTTGGATTGGGTCATTTAGCGTTTGGAAAGAACAGCTGCTGGCCGTCGATCTTGTAATCGGCAATCGCCGCTTGACCTTCAGTTGACAGAATCCAGTCAACAAACTTCTGGCCTGCTTCGGTTTTCACGTTCGGATGCTTTTCTGCACTGACGAGGATGATGCCATACTGATTGAACATCTTTTTGTCGCCCTCAACCGCGATTTGATATTCACCCTTGTTGCCAAAGCTGATCCATGTCGCACGGTCGGTCATGATGTAGGCGCCCATACCTGTCCCGGTATTCAGCGTAGCCCCCATGCCGGAGCCGGTTTCACGGTACCAGCTGCCAGAGGCTGCGTCGACATCCACCCCAGCGTCGCCCCACAGGCGCAATTCGGCCTTATGGGTCCCACTATCGTCACCGCGCGAAGCGAAAGGTGCCTGAGTTTCTGCAATTTTGCTCAACGCTGCGGTGACGTCGGTCATTCCGGCCACACCAGCCGGATCAGAGGGGGGACCCACGATAATGAAATCATTATACATTACATCGCTGCGGCTGACTCCGTCGCCGTCTGCCACAAACTTTTCTTCAGCCGGTTTGGCATGGACAAAAAGCACGTCGCCATCGCCATTGGCTGCGTTCTTTATGGCCTGACCGGTTCCGACAGCCACCACGCGCACTTCGATTCCGGTCTGGTCGCGGAAAATTGGCAGAATATGCTCAAACAGGCCGGAGTTCTGTGTCGAGGTGGTGGACTGCACAACGATAAAGTCTTGCTGTGCCGAGGCTGGACCGGTGAGGCCGAGTGATAGAAGGCCTATCGCTGCCATACCGAGGAAGGTGCGTTTAAACATGATCATACTCCTTATTTGATGTCATTTTGTGGGGCTATCGGCTGAACAAGCAGCCGCCCGCCGACCCATGCTTGCGCCGCCTCGGATCTCGGGTTGTCCAAAGTACGTGCGACGCTGCCGGTTTCGGCTACTTTCCCGCCGCTCAGGAAGATTAAATCGTCGCCCAGCCTGCGGGCCTGTCCTGTGTCATGGGTGACCATGACGATGGTGGTGCCTTTGGCGCGGGCCTTTGAAATCAGATCTTCGATGGCAAGGGTGGATGCGGGGTCGAGACTTGCCGTTGGCTCGTCCAGAAAAAGCAGACGGGGGGCGCAAATCATCGCGCGGGCCATGGCGAGGCGCTGCTGCTCGCCGCCGGAGAGGACGCGTGCGGGCCTGTCTTTGAGGTGATCCAGCTGGGTCAGCGCCAGCATCTCCGCTTCGCGTCCCCTTCTTTCGCCGCGCGGAACTCGGTGCGCGGAGAGCGCAAAGCGCAGGTTGGCTGCAACCGAGCGGCGCAGCATTACGGGGCGCTGGAACACCATGGCCTGTTCGCGCTGTGCAAACCGGTCGAGTGCTGCTCCGCGCCAGCTTATCTTCCCTGCCGCTGGAGGGATGAGCCCGTGCAGAAGCCGTAATAGCAGGCTTTTGCCGCTTCCGTTTGCTCCCATGATGATCGTGCTGCGCAAGGGGGCGATTTCAAGATTGATCTCGTCGATCAGCCGCTGTCCGCGTGCGTCAAAACACAGATCTTGCGCCGCCAGCAGAGGCGCGCCGCGCGTGGCTTGGGTGACTCCGTTTGTGTTAGGGCCAAGCACTGTATGTCCCGCGATGTCAGACATAGGCCGCCCTTGCCGCCGTGCCGCGAATTGCCATCAAAAGGCCGTTTACGATTACCGCGATCGTGAGGAGGATCAGGCCAAGTGCCAGTGCCAGTTGTAGATTTCCCTTGGAGGTTTCCAGCGCGATGGTCGTAGTCATCACGCGGGTCACATGGTTGATGTTGCCGCCGACGATAATCACGGCGCCAACCTCCGCCACGGCGCGACCGAAACCGGCCAGCGCGACAGTCAGCAAGCTGTAGCGTGCATCCCAAAGCAGGGCGAGCACACGGTCTAGCGGGCCAACACCGAGAGAGGCGAATTGTTCACTATATTCCGTGTTCAGATCTTCTATTACCTGACGGGTCAGGGCGGCCACGATGGGCGTCACAAGAATGGTCTGGGCGATGACCATCGCGGTGGGCGTATAGAGCAGACCCAGCACACCAATCGGGCCCGACGCCGACAACATCAGATAGACCAGCAGGCCGACCACCACAGGCGGGAGGCCCATCAGCGTATTCATGGCAACAATCACACCGGTGCGCATGGGAAAACGAAAAGCACCAACAATGGCGCCCAAGGGAAGTCCGATCAGGCACGCCATGACCACTGCTGTCAGAGTGACGCGCAGCGACAGGCCGATGATCTCCACCACGTCCGCATCGCGCGACAGAATCAGCCCGATGGCCTCCAGAAGAATTGCTGAAAAGCTTTCCATATTTGCGTTTTTTCCCTCTGGTGGGAAATTTCGCACAATAAGGCATAAGTATCCACAGTAATTCCACGTCTCCGATGCTTGTCCCGATAACGCAAAGGCTGATACGAGCAAGAATAAGAAATCAGCTGAACAAGGCCTACCGAGACATGCGTGAGACCGAGCTGAGCGTCGATCTTCCCGAGCCTTCAGATGCGCAACTGCGCTTTATTGGCCGTATCAATACGCCGTGGCAGCACAGGTCCGAGTGCCCCAAGCAGGGGTCGCTGGAGGATGGCCCGATCTGTACGGTCGAGATTTTCGATCCCTGGGGGCCGGCATTGCAAGGGATAGAGGCGCACAGGTATTTCGACTTGCTCTATTGGCTAGACCAGTCGCGGCGGGATCTGCTGGTGCAAAGCAAGGGCGGTGTTGGCAAAGCTTTCGGCACATTTGCCTCGCGCTCACCCGTGCGGCCAAACCCGATTGGTATCTCGACCGTGCGGCTGGAGTCGGTTGACGGGCAAACGCTCCATGTGCGGGGGCTGGATTGTCTGGACGGCACGCCGCTGATTGATCTGAAACCCTACCGTAGTGCCTTTGCGCCAAAGGCGAAGTGATCACTCGGGCAGATCGTCGAGCGCACCGTGGATCGCGAATTGGTCCAATTCGGCAGCTTGCGGCGGTATCACGCGGTAGGTTTCTCGCACGCCCACCTCTGTCAGCTCCCGCGCGACGGTGAGCAGGGTGTTGGGGTCATGCTCCTCACACAGATCCGCCATCTGCGACAGCTCTTCCAGCGCCACGTGTCGTGCGGCCTCAATGGATGGCGCGCCGTAGATATCGACGAAATGCCGGGCGAGAAGCTCGGCCAGCGTGTTATGCTCTGCCATCTCGATCGTCGTGACGGCGACGAAGGTGGTTCGGCCGGAGGTTTCGCACCCCATCCAGCCGTTTGCGAAGGCTTGCCGCGCTTTGCCGGTCAGATCGGCTTCGGACCAGTTGGAGAACTCGAATCCGCCTGAAATGCACCACTCGCCTGTCCGCGCGGGATTGTGGAACACGCGGGTGTCGCTTTCATCGAAATGGATCGCACGGGCAAGTTTCATGTGGGGTCCTTCAGGAGTGCGGTAAGGGGGATCAAGCGTGTCCCGCCGTCGATCTTGAGCAATAGCCCAAGGTCTTCGTTAATACCCAGAAATATGCATTGCTGTCCGGCAACGGTCATCTGCGTGTCTCTGCCATGCGCGATGTCGAGCCAGTTGCGGTGTAGCTGTGCCGGTCCTTCATCGCTCCAGGCGTTGATCTGGACCAGCGTATGGCGTACCCACGCTTCCAGAAGCGCCACGGCGTCGACCTCACCACAGCCTTCGGCGTAAAGGGCTGTCGTGTCAGGGGTCAGTCCGGTCTCGTCCGACGGGGGCCACAGCTCCAGTGACAGCCCGATCACCAGCCAGTCCGGCACAGCATCGGGATCGGGGGCGGACGCCGCAATGCTCAGCCCGCCGCAGTGCCCTCCGTTCAGGTAGAGTCCGCCGCCCCAACCCAGATGAACGGCCACTTCCGGCGGGCCAATCGCGCCCAAAGCGTTCTGGAACCCCAGCGCGCAGAGTGGGAGCATGGAAGCTGCGCTGCGCAACGGCACCTCCGGCGCGAAGACGATTGCGGCGCGCAGGCGGTCATGGGCCAGATCGTAGACAACCAGCCCCGCATCACATACCTGTGATGCTTTGGTGCAGGCCAGCGCAAACGGGTCTGCGCCTGCGGCATCAAGGCCTGAAAACAGGGGAGGAAAGACTGGCTGCATCACGCGTGGCCAAGTGCAATCAGCTGTTTTGCCACGCTGCGAAAACCTGCGGCCTGCGGGCTGTCGGGTTTGGAGACGACAATAGGCGCGCCGCCATCTGCGGCCAGACGGATATCGAGGTGCAGCGGGATCTCGGCCAACAGGGGGACGCCAAGTTTCGCCGCCTCTGCTGTCACGCCGCCATGACCGAAGGTGTGTTCCTCATGGCCGCAGTTGGAACAGATATGTGTAGACATGTTTTCGATCATGCCAAGGATCGGCGTGCCAAGCTGGTTGAACATATCGATCCCCTTGCGGGCATCCAGCAGCGCCACGTCCTGAGGGGTGGAGACGATGATTGCCCCGTTGAGTTGCGCCTTCTGCGCCAGAGTCATCTGCACATCGCCCGTACCCGGCGGCAGATCGACTATCAGCACATCCAGCGCGCCCCATTGCACCTGGCTCAGCATCTGCTGCAAAGCGCCCATCAGCATCGGACCGCGCCAGACGACCGCTTGATCGTCGTTGGTCATCAGGCCCAGCGACATCATCGTCACGCCATAGTTGCGCATGGGCAGGATGGTTTTCCCATCGGGAGAGGAGGGGCGTCCGGATACACCCAGCATCCGCGGCTGCGACGGGCCATAGACATCCGCATCAAGCAGCCCCACGCGGCGACCTTCGGCGGCCAGCGCGCAGGCCAGATTAGACGCGACCGTGGATTTGCCCACGCCGCCCTTGCCCGACGCAACGGCGATGATCCGGTCAATGCCGGGGATCTTTTGCGGGCCGGACGGCTCGGCCGCGCGCTTCAGGTTGAGGTCGGGCGGGCCGGCAGGCGCACTGTGGGCGGTCATTACGACCGACAGCTTTTCGACGCCGGACAGCGCGTTGATCTTGGCCTCGGCCTCTTCCTTCACCGCACCATACGCAGCCGCATGCTTGCCGCTGATCTCCAGCACAAAGCGCACCGCACCGCCATCGACGGTCAGCGCCTTGACCAGACCGGCGTCAACAATGGACGTGCCGCTGATCGGATCGGTCAGCGTTTTCAGAACGGCCAATACATCCTCGCGGGCAAGCGTCATCTACAAATCACCCTTTGATCTTGCCAGTGACGACATGTTCCAGATCAACACCATCGACGGTCAGAACCACGCGCGCGTTGAACTCTTTACCCTCGGTGCCTTGCGTGTCGCGAAACGCTTCCTCGATCGCCTGCTGCGAGGTCACGCCGACCTGCTTGAGGAACTTGCGCATGGACATGTTGAAATCTTCGCTCATCTTCTTCTCCTGTTCGGGTTTAGTGGTCTCGGCGCTTGGACAGATAGTCATCCGTTGTACGCACACGCGGGCGTTCCTTGCCCGCGAGAGGGTTGTTCTGCGCATGGAACTGCGCCTGAACACGGCAGTTGTCACACATCTGGATCATGCGGGCGGTGGCAGAGGTGGCAAACATCGCGTGATTGCCTGCCAGCTTTTCCATGATCCGCTCGACCGTGGATTTGACGCCAAAAAGGCTGCCGCATTCCACACAGGCGAACGGCTCTTCCTCGTTCAGCACCACCTGCGCCAGTGCGGTGTCCGTCAGGTTTAGTTGCGGTTGCAGCGTGATCGCGTTTTCTGGGCACACATTGGCACATAGCCCGCATTGCAAGCAGGCGTCCTCCTGAAAGCGCAGCTGCGGCATATCGGGGTTATCGACCAGAGCACCGGAGGGGCACAGGGAAACGCAAGACAAGCATAGCGTGCACGCGTCGGTGTCCACAATCACCGCGCCATAGGGGCCATGATCGGGCAGGGGGGTGACGGTCGCCTCGGGCGTAAGGGCCTTGGCGGCGAGGCGGGTGATCTGGCGGCGCGAACCTTGCAGCAGGATCGGATTTTTGACCGGTTCCATACTGGTATCACCATCGAACAGGTGGTCTGACAAGGCATCAGGATCTGAGAAATCAAGGAGCGAAACAGCCTCATCCGCGCCCATTGCTTGCACCAGATCAGCCTGCGCAGCGATTACGTCGCGGTCGCTTTTGGGTGACAGCAAGATATCCACGCGGCCAAAGCCGCTGGCGAGCGCGCCCATCATCTCCGCATGCCCGAACATCGCCAACGCGTCGATCTCCAGCGGGATCACATGCGCGGGCAACCCGTTACCGAACCGCGCAGCAAGGCGGATCATATCCGCCCCAAAGGCATCATGCACCAGCAAAACGCCATTCAGTCCGCCCGCTTTGCGATAGGTCGAGGCCAGCGTACCGATACGGCGGAAGACGAAATCCACGGGCGGCGCATCATAGCTGATGGCACCCGACGGACACACCGCCGAGCACGCGCCGCAGCCCGCACAGATCAACGGATCGATAGTCACATGCTCGCCAGCGGACAGGATCGCGCCGGTGGGGCAGACGTTCAGACAGTTGGAGCAGGCAGGCTGTTCAGCGCGCGAATGGGCGCAGAGCGAGGTTTCCAGCCGTATATGCAGGGGCTTCTCGAAGGTGCCGACCATCTGGCTCGCGTTTAGTACCGCATCAGCCACCGCAGGCAGGCTGCCTGGATCAGCGCGCAGGTAGCCGTCGCGTTTTTCATGTGCCGGGAACAATGGTGTGCTTCCGGTTAGATCAAGGATCAGATCACAGTCCGAACGCGCGCCGTTGCGCGGATCGCTCAGTATCGGCGCGCCACGCCCGCCCGGTACAATATGTTGGAACCGGTCGATCACGATCTCGAACTGGCCGAGTGTCCCAGACGCGCGCCGCAACTCTCCGACACAGATATCATAGCGGCTGGTCACCGGCAGATCCGCTTCTTCGGTCAACAGCACAGTCACGGTCAGAATGTCGGCCAGCTTTTCAGCGGCGGCCAGTGCAAGTTCAGGTGTCCCAATGATCAGGCACACGCCATCAGCGACCACATCAACGGACTTCGGCTGCGGATGGGGGAGGGCTGCTTCGGCGATCAACGCCGCTATTTTCGGGGTCGTATCTGCCGTGTCGGCAGTCCAGCCCGCGCGGTCGCGGATATCGACAAACGTAGGTGCAGGGGCGCCAGTGTCTTCGGCATGGGCAGCAAAGAGCGGTGCTTCCTGCTGGCACGCAATCATCACGTTGCCAGCCTCTATCGCTTTGGCGGCACGGTCAAACTGGAACTGGCACAGCCCTGTATGGACCCGTGAACATTCCATGCCTGTGGCTGTCGCCAGCGCCTCGGCGTCGAGTTTCTGGGTGCCAAGGCAATCACAGATCAGCAGGTTTATCTTCATGTCGCCTCCATTCGGCGCATTGGTAAGATGGAACGGCGGGGGATGAAAGCTCTGTATGGTGTGGTGGGCAGGGAGGGGCGACAATTTACCAGACATGCCTCTATGATTTGGTTGCCAGATCGTTATGGTAGGTTCTCCGGTAATAACTTTGTTCATCAGGTGGCTTCTTGTCCTTCGTCTTTCCAAAATCCCAGTCGATCCCTCTCGGAATCGTGGTGCGCAGATCGCCTGGTGTGACGCGTTGGGCGAAGTGGGTTTGGCGCGTTGTTGATATTTTGCCTGGTGCAGGGCCTGCGGACTGGACAGTCCTGCGTGATGAGGCGGAGGTAACCGATTATCATGCGGCGACCGTGCCGCTGAGCCTCTATGTTTCCGACACAGAAGCTTATGTGCACGAGATGTCCACACGCGAGCCTTCTGTCTATGTGATCCTTAGCCCCGATGACACGCAGCATGACAGGCCGTGGAAGGTAATGCTGGCCACCGCTTCGCCCTATGAGGCGCAGGATTATTGCGATGCCGCTGAGGTCCAGGTTGAGAAGATCCCGATGCCCGGGGGGATGAAGGGCTGGGTCGCGGACTATCTTCGGCGGCACCACGAGGAGGAGGTCTTCGTCAAGCGCAAGCGCGGTAACTGGCGCGAGGACGCGCCGCAAGGCGGTGTCGGCGATCCGCGTATTGCGCAGGACAGCGATGTCTACCGCGCGCCGCGCAGCCGGAAGGACGCGCGAAATGACAGCTGATTCTACGTTTTGGGGGCGCAGACGCGCTGCCGTGAAGGCCGAGGAAGAGGCCGCCGCGGCGCGCCAAGGCCCGGAGACCGTTGAAGAGCAGGTGTCGCCTGACAAAAGCGATGCCGAGATTTTAGCGGAGCTGGGCTTGCCCGACCCCGACACCATGAACAAGGGTGACGATTTCGCAGCCTTCATGATGCGGGCTGTGCCCGAGCACATCCGCAAGCGCGCCCTGCGTAAACTGTGGCGTAGCAATCCGGTTCTGGCCTGTGTGGATGGTCTGAATGATTACGATGATGATTATCTGGCCGGAAGCTACGGAAATGCGTCGCTCAAGACCAGTTATCAGGTCGGCAAGGGGATGCTGAAACATGTGCTGGAGATGGCGGAGCAGGACGCAGGCGTAGAAGCAAGCGCCAACCCTCTCGACAAACACGAGAAATTGGCAGAGGATGAAGTGGTCGAAGATCCGGCGCCAGCAGCCGAGGCTGTTGTGGAAAAGCGGGCGGAAGAGCCTCAATACGTGGCACCGCGCAGGATGGCTTTTCGATTTGACGGGGATAATGCGTAATGCTTGCACAAGAACAGGTTCAGATTGAAGATGAAGACCGTCTGCGGGCGGACCTTTTCAATTATATGGGCGTGATGCTGGCAGGTCCGCCGGATGAGTTGTTACTGGCGCAGACCGCCGGATTGGCGGGCGATGCCTCGCCACTGGGTCAGGCGATTGACGGGCTGGCCCGTGTCGCACGCGTGACCAAGCCAAAATCTGCCCAATCCGAATTCAACGCGCTTTTCATTGGTTTGGGCCGTGGAGAGCTACTGCCCTACGCCAGCTACTACATGACCGGATTTCTCAATGAAAAGCCGCTTGCCAACTTGCGCGCCGATATGGCCGCGCTCGGGATCACGCGGGCGGAAAACACTTTCGAGCCAGAAGACAACATCGCGTCTTTGATGGAAATGATGGGCGGCATGATAGTCGGACGTTTCGGTAATTCGGTCCCTCTGGCGCGTCAGAAAGAATTTTTCAACAAACATATCGGCCCATGGGCCACACATTTCTTTACTGATATGCAGGCGGCAAAGGCATCCGTTCTCTACGCCTCATTAGGGGCTGTTGGTGCGGAGTTTCTGAAGATCGAACAAGAAGCCTTCAGGATGACAAGCTGAAGCTTAGTGTAACAGATTTAACGACTACGGTAAAAGGAACAGTAAAATGGCTGACAAGACACAAGACACGACCCGTCGCGGGTTTCTCAAGATTGCTACGGTTGCTGTTCCGGGCGCAGTTGCTGCTGTTTCGGGATCGGCCGCGCAGGCAGGTCCGGCCGAAGTCGACCTGTCATCCCAGTTGATGCAGGATACCGAACACACACGCGCCTACCTCGACAGCGCGCGTTTTTAAGATACGGGTGCCCTAGGGCACCGACCCCATAGCGACCACGACTGCGACATCGCAGGATCAGGGAGAAAGACATGCTCAGAAAAAAGACAGATGGCAGTGTGCGCGGCGCGGCGCGTCCTGTGATGGCGCGCGCGGCCTCGGGCTCGATTGACCGCCGCTCGTTCTTGCGCGGATCCGGCCTTGCGATTGGCGGATTGGCCGCAGTTGCCGCAACGGGAGGTACGGTCTCCAAGGCCACGGCGCAAACCGCAGCGACACGCGCAGTCGAGATCAAGAAAACTGTCTGTACCCACTGTTCTGTCGGCTGCACGGTCATCGCTGAAGTCGATAATGGTGTCTGGACCGGGCAGGAGCCCGGCTTTGACAGCCCCATTAATATGGGTGCGCATTGCGCAAAAGGTGCCGCAGTGCGTGAGCATGCGCATGGTGAGCGGCGTCTGAAATACCCCATGAAGAAAGAAAACGGTGAGTGGATCCGTCTAAGCTGGGAGCAGGCCATCAACGAAATCGGCGATGGCATGATGAAGATCCGCGAAGAAAGCGGTCCTGATTCCGTCTACTGGCTGGGATCTGCCAAGCACAACAACGAGCAGGCATACCTGTTCCGCAAATTCGCGGCCTACTGGGGCACCAATAACGTCGACCATCAGGCGCGTATTTGCCACTCGACCACCGTTGCGGGTGTGGCCAACACATGGGGCTACGGTGCCATGACCAACAGCTATAACGATATCCACAATTCCAAGGCGATTTTCCTGATCGGCGCCAACCCTGCCGAGGCGCATCCGGTCTCGCTGCTGCACATCCTCAAGTCGAAAGAGGAAAACAACGCGCCGTTGATCGTCTGCGATCCGCGTTTCACCCGCACGGCGGCCCATGCGGACGAATACGTCCGCTTCCGTCCCGGCTCGGACGTGGCGCTGGTTTGGGGCATCTTGTGGCACATCTTTGAAAACCAGTGGGAGGATGCAGAGTTCATTCGTACCCGTGTCTGGGGCATGGACCAGATTCGCGAAGAAGTGAAACAGTGGACCCCCGAAGAGGTCGAGCGCGTGACAGGCGCACCCGGTGCGCAGCTTGAGCGTGTCGCGCGTACGCTTGCCAACAACCGTCCCGGCACCGTGATCTGGTGCATGGGTGGCACGCAGCACACCAACGGTAACAATAACACCCGCGCCTACTGCATCCTGCAACTGGCGCTTGGCAACATGGGCGTCGCTGGTGGCGGTACGAACATTTTCCGCGGCCACGATAACGTGCAGGGTGCTACGGACTTCGGCGTGGTCGCGGATTCGCTGCCCGGCTATTATGGCCTGTCCGAAGGCGCATGGGCGCATTGGGCGCGTGTTTGGGAGGAAGATCTGGGCTGGCTGTCGGGGCGGTTCTCCGAGGCGTCGTTCGGTGATACCAAGATGATGAACCTCACGGGTATTCCCGTCAGCCGATGGATTGACGGTGTGCTGGAGGACAAGGCCAACCTTGACCAACCCGACAACACCCGCGCGATGGTTCTCTGGGGGCATGCGTCAAACTCGCAAACCCGCATGAAGGAAATGAAAACCGCGATGGAGCGGCTGGATATGCTGGTCGTTGTGGACCCCTATCCAACTGTTACTGCCGTCATGCAGGACCGCACCGATGGTGTCTATCTGCTGCCCGCCTGTACCCAGTTCGAGACGCGCGGCTCTGCCACCGCCTCCAACAGGTCACTGCAATGGCGCGAGCAGGTCGTGGCTCCGTTGTTTGAATCGCTGCCCGACCATACGATCATCGCAAAGTTTGCGGAGAAGTTCGGCTTTCACGACAAGCTGTTTCGTAACATCGGCATCGATGATGGTGGTGAACCCAACATCGAAGACATCACCCGAGAGTATAACCGTGGCATGTGGACCATCGGCTATACGGGGCAAAGTCCCGAGCGGATCAAGATGCACATGGAAAACCAGCAGACCTTCGACCGCACCACGCTGCGCGCCAATGGCGGGCCGGCGGACGGCGAGTATTACGGGCTGCCATGGCCCTGCTGGGGCACACCCGAGATGAAGCACCCTGGTACAGCGCTTCTCTACGATATGTCTTTGCCGGTGGCCGAAGGTGGTCTGACTTTCCGCGCGCGTTTCGGTGTGGAGAGGGATGGCGAGAACCTTTTGGCCGAAGGTGTTTATTCGAAAGACTCCGAGATAAAGGACGGCTACCCCGAATTCACCATGCAGATGCTGCGTGATCTGGGTTGGGATAACGATCTGACCGATGAGGAAAAGGCAAGCATCAACACCGTTGCGGGCTATCCCGAAGGCGCTCCGGTGACCACGCTTCCGCCCGAGGATAGTGGCACTGAAGAAGTCGGCGAGACCTCACAGCAGGGCGAGATTGAATCCGATTACGTGGCCAAGTCCGGCGGCGTGAACTGGAAAACCGACCTGTCGGGCGGTATTCAGCGCGTTGCAATTGCCCACGGCTGTGCGCCTTTCGGCAACGCCAAGGCCCGTGCCGTGGTCTGGACATTCCCCGACCCGATCCCGGTCCACCGCGAACCGCTCTATTCCAACAGGCGCGATCTGGTCGCTGATTATCCGACCTATGAGGACAAGAAGTTCTGGCGTGTGCCAACTATGTACGAATCGATCCAGAAAAATGATTTCTCGAAGGATTATCCGATCATCCTGACTTCGGGACGACTGGTTGAATACGAAGGTGGCGGGGACGAGACACGTTCAAACCCGTGGCTTGCCGAATTACAGCAGGACATGTTCGTTGAAATCAACACACGCGATGCCAACAACCTTGGCATCCGTGACGGCGCGCAGGTCTGGGTCGAAGGACCCGAAGGCGGCAAGGTCAAAGTGATGGCCATGGTGACCGAACGTGTGGGCGCAGGAGTGGCATTCATGCCTTTCCACTTTGGCGGCCACTTCGAAGGCAGGGATCTGCGCGATAAATACCCGGAGGGGGCGGACCCTTATGTGCTGGGTGAATCCACCAACGTCGCGCAGACCTACGGCTATGACAGCGTAACCCAGATGCAAGAGACCAAAGCGACTCTTTGCAAAATCTGGACGGCATAAGGAGACTATTCATGGCTAGAGCAAAATTTCTCTGCGACGCCGAACGCTGCATCGAATGCAATGCTTGCGTCACCGCATGTAAAAACGAGCATGAGGTGCCGTGGGGCATAAACCGCCGCAAGGTGGTCACCATCAATGATGGCAGCCCCGGCGAACGTTCGATCTCTGTCGCTTGCATGCACTGCTCGGATGCGCCTTGCATGGCTGTCTGTCCGGTCGATTGCTTTTACCAGACGGCAGACGGAATCGTGCTGCATTCCAAAGACCTGTGCATCGGATGCGGCTATTGCTTCTACGCGTGCCCCTTCGGCGCGCCGCAATATCCGCAGGCGGGCAACTTTGGTTCGCGCGGCAAGATGGACAAATGTACCTTCTGCGCTGGTGGTCCCGAGGAAAACAACTCGGCCGCAGAATTTGCCAAGTATGGACGCAACCGGATTGCCGAGGGCAAATTGCCAATCTGTGCTGAAATGTGCTCGACCAAAGCGCTGCTGGCGGGTGACGGGGATACCGTATCCGAGATCTACCGTGAGCGTATCGTTGCGCGCGGCTTTGGTGCAGGCGCATGGGGCTGGGGTACGGCATACGATCAAAAAGGTGGCTAAACCCGACGCGGGCCAACTTTAGTGATGTTATAAGTTAAGGATCAACCGGATGCTTCGATTCCTCGCAGCAATCATACTTGTTTGCACTCTGCTATCACCTGCGATGGCACAGGACACGGCGGTGACCCCGCGCGCTGAAACAGGCGGGGCGCAGACGCTGGATGACATCATGCGACGTCAGGCCGAGCAGAATGTGGACGATGAGTTCCGCCGTTCAGCCACGGGCGATCCGGCTGCGGCGGCACCAACAACTGCGCCGCTCGGCACGCTCGGCGGGCAATCGGATCCGGAGCTTTGGCGCGCCTTGCGGTATGATACGGCAGATGTCACGACTCAAACCCGTGGTCCTGCCGCGACAACGCTTATCCAGGATGGCGGCATGTGGTGGCTTAAGTTCCGCGAAGGGCCGCTTCTGATCTATGGCGCGGCTCTCTTGGGCGGAACGCTGGCGGTGCTTGCGTTGTTCTATTTGATCCGTGGGCGTATCCGTATCGACGGCGAGAAAACCGGTCGTACCATCACGCGCTTCAGCGGGGTGGAACGCTTTGGTCACTGGCTGCTGGCCAGCTCTTTTTTGATCCTTGGTCTGACGGGGCTTATTTCGCTCTTCGGTCGGAAGGTTTTGATCCCCGCCTTCGGGCATGAGGCGTTCTCGATCCTCGCGATTGGCACCAAATGGGTCCACAATAATATCTCATGGGCGTTCATCGTCGCGCTTGTGATCATTTTTGTCTTCTGGGTCGTGCACAACCTGCCCGACCGTACAGATCTGAATTGGGTGGCTAAGGGCGGCGGTATCTTTGGCGGTGGCCATCCGCCGGCCAAGAAATTCAACGCCGGGCAAAAGATGATCTTCTGGTCCGTGATCGTACTGGGTACCTCGATCTCCGTCTCTGGTGTCTCATTGCTATTCCCGTTCGAGATCAATCTTTTCAACGCCACGTTCGGCCATCTAAACGATTGGGGTGTGACAGGTTGGGTGGGACTTGATCCGCTGCCCTATCCGCTGACACCGCAAGAAGAGATGCAGTATGCACAACTCTGGCACGCGATTCTCAGCCTTGTTCTGACTGCGATCATCTTTGCGCATATCTACATCGGCTCCGTCGGGATGGAGGGTGCCTTTGACGCAATGGGCAACGGTGAAGTAGAGGAACAATGGGCGCGCGAGCATCATAGTATCTGGGTAGACGAGATGCAGGACCATAAATTGCCAGCGAGCAGGGAGGCCTGATATGAAAGCATTTCTTCTGGCGATGGTTGCGCTGGTCGTTATCACCGTCGGCGCCAATCTGATTTTGACGGCCGGTGGATACTCTGCTGAGGCCGCTTCGGTATCATCGAACAACGTGAGACTTGGCGACTGACGGCTTTACGTGTGTGACTACGCGTGCGGGTGGTTCAGGAGCTCCGGAAGCTTGTGCAGATCGTGAAAGATGTTTTGCTGCCATGTAGCGTAATCCTCGGCGAGCAAATCGGGGTTGGAGACAGACGATGCCTACCAGACCGGGGCTGAGGTAAATACGGATGCAACTACATCTGTCAGATGTCCTTAAGCAGTCGCAAGGCGTCATAGATCGCCGCGTGGGTATTGCGTGCCGAAACAGCGTCTCCGATGCGAAACAGTTGGAACGTGCCAGCGTTATTTCGGGTCACATCTTGTGGGGCACCTGAAATGAGTGCGTCGTAGTCGACCTCGCCCGCGTTGGACGACATCGGCTTGAGGTCGAAATACAGCTGGTCCAGTGGCAATGTGCCGTAGTTTACCACAACCTGATCCACTTGCGTGTCGTAGGTATGGTCGCTGTAATCCGTGCCGATTGTCGCGGTCAGCATATTGCCACTGCGCGCAATCCCCATCAGTCGGCGCGTGACGGTGAAGGTCACGTCCTTGTCTTGCAGAGATCGCATATAAGGGACCAGATTCATCGCCATCACATCGGGCGAAAACGTGCGGTCCGGCGTCATGATCTCCACAGAAGCGCCTGCATTCGCCGCAATTTCGGCGGCTTGCAGCGCAGGGTGGTCGCCGCTTTCATCATAGATCAGCACTTTGCCCGCAGGTTTCACATCGCCCGAGATAATGTCCCAAGTGGATACCACATGTGCTTGTTCGCCTTTTTGCTCGAACAGCTCAAGGTTTGGCACGCCGCCTGTCGCGACGATCACAACGTCGGGCTTCAGGGTGATGACATCATCCGCTTCGGCCCATGTATTGAAATGAAACGCCACCTCACGCGCCGCACATTGCGCCATGCGCCAGTCGATAATGCCGATCATCTCGCGGCGGCGGGGGGATTGGGCCGTGAGGCGGACCTGTCCGCCGGGGACATCCGCAGCCTCGAATACAGTCACGTTATGGCCCCGCTCGGCGGCGACGCGGGCTGCTTCAAGCCCCGCCGGGCCAGCGCCGATGATCACGACCTTCTTTGCGACATCGGCCTTGGCAATCTCGTGCGGCATCGTTAGCTCACGGCCGGTTGCGGGATTATGGATGCACAACGCTTCACCCGCCTGATAGATGCGGTCAAGGCAGTATGTCGCACCAACACAGGGCCGGATGTCATCTTCGCGTCCTTCGATGATTTTACGCACGATATGGGGGTCGGCCATGTGCGCGCGGGTCATTCCAACCATATCCAGCAAGCCTGATTGCACCGCATGTCGCGCGGTTGCCACATCGGGGATGCGCGCGGCGTGGAATGTCGGCATGCCAGTCGTGCGGCGAACTTCGCCTGCGAAATCGAGGTGAGGCGCTGATTTCATACCCTGAACCGGGATCACATCGGTCATAGCAGGATCGGTATGGATGCGCCCCTTGATGACATTGAGGAAATCAATCTGGCCCGTTGCTGCTAGGCGCTTTGAAATCTCAAGCCCTTCTTGAGAGGTGATGCCCCCCTTCTGGGCCTCATCCGCCGTATAGCGCATGCCGATGATGAATTCCGGCCCGACGCGCTTGCGGATGGCAGCAAGCACATCCAGAGGAAACCGGAGACGATTTTCCAGCGTGTCTGCGCCATAAGGGCCCGTCAGATCATTTGTAAGCGGCGACCAGAACTGGTCGAGTAGATGGCCATAGACCTGCAATTCGATCCCGTCCATGCCACCCGCTTGCATGCGCTCGGTCGCGTCCGCAAAATCATTGATGATCCGGTCGATGTCCCAGTCTTCGACGAGTTTGGGGAAGGCGCGGTGCGCGGGTTCGCGGTGTTTGGACGATGAAACGGACGGCAGCCAGTCGCCTTTGTTCCATGTGGTGCGCCGCCCCAGATGGGTCAATTGGATCATCACGGCACAACCGTGCTCATGGACTGCATCTGTCAAGTTTTTGATCCACGGCACGACCTCATCCTTGTAGGCGAGGATGTTGTTGAACACGGGTGGACTATCGCGGCTGACGGCGGCCGATCCGGCGGTCATCGTCAGGGCAACGCCCGCCTTGGCTCGCTCTGCATGATAGGCCGCATAGCGCTCTTTGGGCATTCCGTCTACGGGATAGGCAGGCTCATGACTGGTCGTCATAATCCGGTTGCGCAGAGTCAGATGCTTGAGTTGGTAGGGTTGAAGCAAGGGATCGGTGGACATCGGAAACTCCTGGCGCTCTGGCTCTGACAGTTGTTCCTCTATGCGTTCCCGGAAGTGATGTTGCTGTCAAGATTTTCGGGCGTTCCTCTGCCAAAAAGGCAGCGGCCACAAGGAAGTGTGCCCGCCGCTGGCAGTCCTGACCGCTTTGATGGCAGTCTGTGCGAAATCGCCGTCCCGCTCTAATCCTTGAACACCGCCAGCCCCAGCCATTCGGCGATCAGAGCAGGTGTTTTCTCTCCCTCGATCTCGATGGTCAACAGGTTCTCACGCAGCATGTTTACGTCGCCTTTGGCGTAGACTTTTTGCAGTGTGAAGCGCCCACGCAACCGACTACCTGCGACAACGGGCTTGAGAAACCGGAGTTTGTTCATGCCATAGTTTATGCCCATCACCTGACCGGGCAGCATGTTGAAACAGTCATAGGCAAAGCGGCTGGCCAGTGACAGCGTCAGGAAGCCGTGTGCAATCGCGCCGCCGAAGGGCGTCTCTGCTGCCGCACGCTCGGGATCGATGTGAATCCACTGCTCGTCAAAGGTTGTCTTGGCGAAATCATCGATCATCTTTTGATCGACTGTGATCCAGTTCGAGACACCGACCTCGGTGCCAACCAGTTTTTCGCTCGCGCTCAGCGCGGTACCGCGTGCAGACATATCTGTACCTCCTCAGGATGGATCAGCGGACACGCGCACCATGCGCTTGCCCTTGTTATCGCCGTTCAGCAGCCCGATCAGCGCTTGCGGCGCATTCTCGAGCCCATCGACGATGTCTTCGGTCACTTTCAGCTGTCCGCGTTCGATCATGCCTTGCATTGCGCGGATCGCTTTGGCGTCGTTGTGTGCCCAGTCCATCACGATGAACCCTTCCATCCGCAGACGTTTGACGACGATAGCACCCGGCAGGTTACGCGGGCCGGTGGGCGCAGTGCTCTCGTACTGGCTGATCGCGCCACAGCAGACGACACGGCCCCGCTCGTTCATCAGGTTGAGCGCGGTTTCCAGAATGGTACCGCCGACATTGTCGAAATAGACGTCCACACCTTCGGGGCAGGCGGCACGCAAGGCTTTGAACAGCCCGTCGGCGCGGTAATCAATGCAGGCGTCAAAGCCGAGTTCATTTATCACCCAGTCGCATTTTTCCTTGCCGCCTGCGATGCCAACCACGCGGCACCCAATGCTCTTGGCGATTTGTCCCACATAGCCGCCGACTGATCCTGCGGCAGCGGAGACCAGCACCGTCTCACCCGGTTGCGGCTGACCCACTGACATCAGCCCGTGATAGGCGGTTTTACCGGCGATTCCGAACACGCTCATCAGGTTTGATAGCTCGGGCACCTTCGAGAGCTTCTGCGCTTTGTGGGCTGGCAAAACGGTATAATCTGACCATGTCGCCTCGGCTGCGACAACATCACCGACGGCGAGGCGGGGTGACTTGGACTCAACTACCTCGCAAATTGCATAGGTCGGCATAGCATCACCTGCGTTGACAGCGGCTCGGTACGTGGCGCCTTGCATCCAGCTGCGGTTGGCGGCGTCGATGCTCATCAGAATCACGCGGAGGAGAACTTCGCCCTCGGCAGGCACTGGCATGTCGGTCTCGGTCAGTTTGAAGTTAGCGGGGGTTAGCGCGCCTTTTGGCAATTCCTCGACGACGATCTGGCGGTTTTGCATTTTTTGGTCCTTACTTGGGCAAAGTGATTTGAAAGGGCGAAATATGAGCAACGAAGCACGGCAACACCGGTTTACTCCCGCAAAAGGGGCCTGTGATATTCTGCTGATCCGTCATGGCGAGACGCAGGCCGCCGTACGCGGCGAGAGTTTTCCGATGGTGGACGGGCAGGGAGATCCGGCCCTGCGCCCCGAGGGCGAAGCGCAGGCACGCGCAGTTGCCGAACGGTTGAAGCAACATGCGATTGACGCGATTTATGTGACCACGATGCAGCGCACCCACCAGACGGCTGCACCGCTGGCGGCTGCATTGGGCATCACTCCGCGGGTTGAACCGGATCTGCGTGAGGTTTTTCTGGGTGAGTGGGACGGGGGCGAGTTCCGGTTTCGCGCGGCGGAGAATGATCCGGCGATCGTGCGGGCGCGTGAAAAAGAATGCTGGGGCGAATTGCCGGGCGCCGAGACATTTATCCAGCTTCAAACCCGCGTTGTGCGCGGGTTGCACAGGATCGCGGCGGCGCATCCCGACCAACTGGTTGCGGTAGTCGTGCATGGTGGAGTTGTGGGCGCGGCGCTGTCCCACGCGACGGGGTCGCGCAATTTCGGGTTCAACGGTGTCGACAACGGATCCATAAGCCGTGTGGTTGTCCATGGCACGCAGATGACCCTGCGCGGGTTCAATGACGTGGCGCACCTTTAGGGCGCGCCACGAAGGTGTTTGATTAGAGACGCACATCGTCTCTAATCAACATCCAGAACGACTTTACCCAGCACCTTGCGGTCCATCATGAGGTTGAGGGCATCTGCGGCCTTTTCCAGCGGGAATCGGGCTGAAATGCGCGGCTTGATCTGGCCGTCTTTGTACATGCGGAACAGATCGGCCATGTTTTCAGCATGTTTGCCCGGCTCGCGAAGCGTATGCGCACCCCAGAATACACCGACAATCTGGCAGCCCTTCAGCAGTGTCAGGTTCAGCGGGATTTTTGGAATACCGGCCGGGAAGCCGACAACCAGAAAGCGACCGTTCCACGCCAGCGCGCGGACCGCAGGTTCTGCATAGGCGCCGCCGACCGCGTCATAGACGACATCAACACCGTCCCCGCCTGCAAGCTTTTTGATCTGCTCGGAGAACGCTTTCTGCGCATCACGGTTGTCCATGTCGCGGGTGTAGATGATCGTCTCATCCGCGCCGAGGTCACGGCAGAACTGCGCCTTGTCTTCAGAGCTGACGGCGGCGATGACCCGCGCGCCGGCCGCTTTGCCCAATTCGATCGCGGCAGCACCCACGCCACCCGCCGCGCCGAGGATCAGCAGTGATTCGCCGGCCTTGATTTGCGCGCGGTCTTTTAGCGCGTGGTGCGAGGTGCCATAGGTCAGCACCAGACATGACGCTTCGTCATATGGCATCGCGTCGGGAATTTTCATAACCCGCGCTGCATCAAGACATAGATGAGTCGCAAAGCCGCCGAAGCCGGACATACCCAGAACACGGTCGCCGATTTCCAGTCCCTCGACCCCCTCGCCGACTGCGTCGATCTCGCCTGCGACTTCCCCGCCTGGCGCGAATGGACGCGGCGGTTTCATCTGGTACATGTCCTTGATTATCAGCGTATCGGGAAAGTTCAGACCCGCAGCGCGGATGCGGATACGCACCTGCTTCTTGCCGGGTTCCGGGGCGTCCATCTCAGTGAGTTTCAGGGTCTCGGGACCGCCGGGTTCATTGCTTAGCATGGCTTTCATTTTAGATATTCCTCCTCAAGAATTGCTCCGTAAGGGGCCAGCGCAACTCATACTTGTCAATCGAATTTTGAAATGCAATTCTGCTGTGCGGAATGGTGGCCCGCAAGAGGCCACATGCGTAACACGGGAGGATGACAGATGGCTGACGCATCATCAGCACAGGATTTTCGCATGGAATTGCGTGCGTGGCTGGAGGCGAACTGCCCCACCGAGTTACGCGATGGTGGCGCCGCAGAAGGCGCGATTTGCTGGGGCGGTAAGGATTGGGTTTTTACCTCTGACGCCCAGAAGACATGGCTGGAGCGCTGTGCCGCCAAGGGTTACACCGTGCCCACCTGGCCGGTCGAATACGGCGGCGCGGGTCTGACCCGTGATCAGGAAAAGGTTTTCCACGACGAAATGGGTCGCATCAACGCGCGGACGCCTTTGCAAAGCTTTGGCATCTGGATGCTTGGACCCGCGCTGTTGCACTTTGGCAGCCACGAACAAAAGCTTGAGTATCTGCCGCCTATCGCGCGCGGTGAAGTTCGCTGGTGCCAAGGATATTCGGAGCCCGGTGCGGGATCGGATCTGGCGAACGTCCAGACCTATGGCGAGGACAAGGGGGATCACTGGCTGGTCAACGGCCAGAAGATCTGGACCTCCTACGCCGATCAGGCCGACCAGATTTTCGCGCTGGTGCGCACAGACCGCGAAGCACCCAAGCATCTGGGCATTTCCTTCCTGCTGATCGATATGGAAAACGCAGGCGTTGAGACGCGGCCTATCAAGATGATCAGCGGCATCTCTCCCTTCTGTGAGACATTCTTTACCGATGTGAAGGTGCCCAAACATCGCATCGTCGGGACCGAGAATCGCGGTTGGGACGTTGCCAAATATCTGCTGACTCATGAGCGTGAGATGATCTCAGGTTCCGGTGCGCTGGAAGCAGGTGGCCGTGCCCTCGGCGCTGTGCTGCGCGATACGCTGGATGAACTGGACGCGACTCTGCGCGCCGATGCCATGCGGTGCGAGATTGACGCGCTGGCCATGGGCCTCACGCTGGAACGTTACAAGGATCAGGCCGAAGCGGGGCAGGGGGCCGGTGATGCTTCTGCAATGCTCAAATACATGGGCACTGAGCTTAACAAGAAGCGCCATGAGTTGATGATGTCAGCGGGCGGGTCAGCAGCACTGGAATGGGACGGTGATGTGGGCAACCGTGCGGGCGACTGGCTGCGCACCAAGGCCAATTCTATCGAGGGCGGCACATCCGAAGTGATGCTGTCCATTGTGTCACGGCGCGTATTGGGGCTTCCAGCATGACAAAACTTGTATTGACCGAAGAAGAAACCATGCTGGCGGATATGGCCCGCGGATTTCTGGATGGCGCGGCCCCTGTAGCCGCGTTTCGCAAGCTGCGTGATGCCGGGGAGACCCATGACGCAAAACTGTGGAAGGAAATGGCAGACATGGGCTGGGCCGGTGTTCTGGTGCCAGAGGATGCGGGCGGCTCGGACATGGGCTTTGCTGCCGCGAATGTGATCGCGCAGGAGATGGGCAAAACGCTGGTCGTCTCGCCTTTCCTCTCGACCGCTGTCATCGCGGCCACGGCTCTGCGCCAAGTGAGCGATGCGCGCGCCAAGGATGCGCTTGCGCGGATCGCCAGTGGTGACGTGACCTATGCGCTGGCGGTGGATGAAGGCATCAAACATGACCCTGATGCCAGCACGATGGAGGCGAAAGCCGATGGCAACGGCTTCCGGCTGAGTGGCAAAAAGACATTCGTTGTGGACGGTGCCATGGCCGACCGTTTGCTGGTGCTGGCGCGCACGGCAGAGGGGCTGACCCTGTTTGACATTCCTGCTGACCGTGCAGGCATCACACGCGATAAATCCAACATGATCGACGCGCGTGATGCGGCCAAGATCAGCTTTGATAATGTCGAAGCCACGGGCGAGGACGTTCTGGGGCAGGTCGATCAGGCAATGACAATTCTGAAGCCGGCCTTGCAGGCGGGTCAGGCGGCCCTGGCCGCCGAGATGACAGGGCTGGCGGCGGGTGCTTTCGGCATGACTGTGGGCTATCTGAAAGAGCGCAAACAGTTCGGTACAGAGATCGGGCGTTTTCAGGCGCTGCAACACCGCGCCGCACATCTGTGGTGTGAGACGGAATTGACTGCGAGCGCCATTCTGAACGCGGGTCGCATGCTCGACACAGATCCCCAAAACGCCGAACTGGCCGTGTCGCTTGCCAAGGCCCGCGCGACTGCAACTGCAACTCTGGCGGTGCAGGAAGGTGTGCAGATGCACGGTGGTATCGGGATGACGGACGCCTATGACATGGGCTTTTACATGAAGCGTGCCCGCGTTGGCGCGGAATGGCTGGGTGACTACAGCTACCACGCCGAAAAAGTTGCGGCATCGAGAGGATTTTAAGCATGGATATTCAAACGCTGTTTGGGCTGGACGGTAAAGTGGCGCTGGTCACCGGTGGCGCCACGGGCATTGGCCGTATGGCCGCCGAAGCGCTGATGCGTGCAGGAGCCACGGTGCTGATCGCGAGCCGCAAGGGCGATGCCTGCGAAGCGGTCGCAAAGGAGTTGAACGCGCTTGGAGCCAGCGGCAAAGCCATCGGCTTTGCAGGTGATGTGGCAACCGAGGAAGGTGTCGATGCGCTTGTCAAAGCGGTGCATGCGCATACCGGCAAGCTTGATATTCTGATGAACAACGCGGGCATCACATGGGGTGCTCCGTTGGGTGAGTTCCCGTTCAAGGCGTGGGAAAAGATCATGAACGTCAATGTGGCGGGCCTGTTCGACCTTACGCAAAAGCTGCTGCCGATGCTCAAAGCCTCCGGCACGGTGGATGATCCAGCGCGGGTGGTGAATGTCGCCTCCGTGATGGGTGAGCGCGAGATGGGCGATGGCGCCTACAGCTACGCGACCTCCAAGGCCGCCGTGATCCACATCAGCAAAATTCTGGCGAAAGAGCTGGCAGGCGAACATATCACGGTCAACAGCATCGCACCCGGTCCATTTGTAAGCCGCATGACCGCCTTCGCCACACATGATGAAGAGATGCGGAGCAAAGTCGGCGACGACGTGCCGTTGAAACGCGTGGGCCGTGACGAGGATATTGGTGGCTGCCTGCTGTTCCTGTGCGGACGCGGCGGGGCCTATGTCACCGGCGCTGTGATCCCTGTGTCTGGCGGCATCAACGTGATGTCCGGCCCCAACATCTTTGAACAGGCGCTGCACTGATGGATATCCGCTTTGATAACCGCGTGGCGATTGTCACCGGCGCGGGCGTCGGCCTTGGCCGCAGCCACGCACTGGGGCTGGCCACGCGCGGTGCCAAGGTTGTGGTCAACGATCTGGGCGTGTCGCGGGACGGCACCGGCACCTCCTCCGAGGCGGCGCTGAGTGTCGTCGAAGAGATCAAGGCCATGGGCGGCGAGGCAATGGCCCACGGTGCGGATGTGTCAGACGAAGACGCGGTCAAGGACATGGTCGCGCAAGCGATGGACGCATGGGGGCGCATTGATATCTGCGTCAACAACGCGGGTATCCTGCTGGACAAGACCTTCGCCAAAATGGACATGGCGGCATTCCGCAAAGTGGTGGATGTGCATTTGATCGGGTCAGCCAACGTTGTCCACGCCTGCTGGCCCATCATGCGCGCGCAGAAATACGGTCGGATTGTGCTGACGTCCTCCGCCTCCGGCCTCTACGGAAACTTCGGCCAGTCCAATTACGGCGCGGCCAAAGCGGCCATGCTGGGGCTGATGAACGTGCTGCACATGGAAGGCGCGCGGGACAACATCCGCGTCAACACGCTGGCACCTACAGCCGCCACACGTATGACGGCGGATCTGCTGCCAGTGGAAGCGCAGGAGTTGCTGGCCCCCGAGACGATCACCCCCGGCTTGCTCTATCTTGTCAGCGAGGATGCGCCCTCTCAGGTGATCCTCGGTGCCGGTGCGGGCAGCTATGCGGAAACGCGGATCTATGAGACGCAAGGCATCACCCTGATGGGCGATGACAACACGCCCGAGGCCGTGGCGGCACAATTCGACCAGATCCGCGACGACACGAACCAACAACAACTGGGCGATGCATTCGGCCAGACCAAGAAATACGCCCTCAATGCAGCCAAGGCCAAAGGCCTGAAGCTCGACTGGTAATATAGGAGACTACACCATGCGTGACGCAGTAATCGTATCCACGGCCCGTACCCCGATTGGCAAAGCCTATCGCGGCGCGTTCAACAACACGACACCACAGGCGTTGGCCGCCCATGCCATTGAGAATGCAGTGAAGCGTGCAGGCATTGATCCGGCTGAAATTCAGGATTGCATCATGGGTGCCGCGCTCCAGCAGGGCCACTCGGGCGGCAACATCGCACGTCAGGCGGCGATCCGTGCGGGTCTGCCTGTCACCGTTGCGGGCATGTCGCTGGACCGTCAGTGCGCCTCCGGCATGATGGCGATTGCCACTGCGGCCAAGCAGGTCATCACCGATGGCATGGATGTTGTCATCGGCGGCGGTGTCGAGAGCATCTCGATGGTGCAGACGCCCGAGATGCGCGTGAAGGGCGATCCATGGCTCAAAGAGCACAAGCCCGAAATCTACATGTCCATGCTGGAAACCGCAGAGACCGTTGCCGCGCGCTATAACGTCAGCCGCGAGCGTCAGGACGAATACGCCGCACGCTCTCAGGAAAACACCCATCAGGGTCAGGAGAACGGCAAGTTCGATGATGAGATTGTGCCGATGACCACCAAGATGATGGTGCAGAACAAAGAGACCAAGGAAATCACCGAGCATGAAGTGACGCTGAGCAAAGACGAAGGCAACCGCCCCGGCACCAGCGCTGAAATGCTCGCGGGTCTCCAGCCCGTGTTCAAGGACGGCATCCACATCAATGAAGGTAAGTTCATCACAGCGGGCAACGCCTCCCAGCTGTCCGATGGTGCCTCCGCAACCGTGATCATGGAGGCCAAGAAGGCCGAGCAGATGGGCCTCCAGCCACTTGGCCGTTACATGGGCGTAATGGCCGCCGGTTGTGAGCCGGACGAGATGGGCATCGGCCCGATCTACGCCGTGCCACCACTGCTCAAGGCACATGGCCTGACCATGGATGACATCGGCCTGTGGGAGCTTAACGAAGCCTTCGCTGTTCAGGTGATCCAGTCCCGCGATGTGCTGGGCATCCCGGACGAGCTGCTGAACGTCAACGGCGGCGCTATCTCCATTGGCCACCCCTACGGGATGTCGGGTGCGCGCATGGTTGGCCACGCGCTGATCGAAGGCAAACGCCGCGGCGCGAAATACGTGGTGTGTACCATGTGTGTGGGCGGCGGTATGGGTGCCGCAGGCCTGTTCGAGGTTCTCTAAACCTTGCATTTTGCAAACAAGCGGGGCGGCACAAGCCGCCCCCTGAGCATAAACATGAAGACAGGAGCCACCATGCCCCGCGACGATTCCCACCTGCCCAAAGCACTACGCGGCCTGCGCATCCCTCTGATAGCCTCGCCCCTGTTCATCATCTCGGTGCCCAAGCTGGTGATTGCCCAGTGCAAGGCCGGCATCATCGGATCTTTCCCTGCGCTCAATGCGCGTGAGGGTGAAGGCGAGCATCCATTGCTTGACACGTGGTTGACAGAGATCAAGGAAGAACTCGACCGCCACAATCAGGCTAACCCGGACACACCTGCTGCGCCCTATGCGGTCAACCAGATTGTTCACCGCTCCAACGGGCGTCTTGAGCGTGATCTGGAGATTTGCGTGAAGCACGAGGTACCGGTCTGGATCACGTCGCTGGGTGCGCGCGTCGAAGTGAACGAGGCTGCGCATTCATGCGGTGGCATCGTCTTGCACGACATCATCAACAACAAATTCGCCAAGAAAGCTGTTGAAAAAGGTGCCGACGGTCTGGTGGCGGTAGCTGCCGGTGCGGGTGGCCACGCGGGCCAGCAATCGCCGTTCGCCTTGGTGCGCGAAATCCGTGAGTGGTATGACGGCCCCATCGCCCTCTCCGGCGCAATTGCCACAGGTGAAAGCCTTCTGGCCGCACGCGCTCTGGGGGCAGACCTCGGCTATACCGGGTCGCCCTTTATCGCCACAGATGAGGCAAATGCGGATCAGGCCTATAAAGATATGATTGTGGACAGCGGCGCGGAGGATATCGTGTATTCCTCGTTGTTTACCGGTGTCTGGGGCAACTACCTTAAAGGGTCGGTCCAGAATGCGGGCATGGACCCCGACAACCTGCCGCAGGCAGATGCCTCGTCGATGAACTTCGGCACGGACCGCGAAAAGCCCAAAGCGTGGAAAACCATCTGGGGCTCAGGGCAGGGGATTGGCGCGATCAAATCCGTAGGTCCGGCAAGCGCTATTGTCGACCGCATGGCGCGCGAATATTTCGCGGCAGGCAAGAAGCTGGCGGCGGAGTTTTCCTGATGCACTCCGGCTTCTTTATTGTGCCCGTAAACTCAATCCCGTCGGTGCCGCAAGCTCCACAGGTGAAATGTGGCTGAACTTCTGGTCATACGCCACGGACAGGCTTCTTTCGGTGCTGAAAACTATGACGTCCTGTCGGACCTTGGCCGTGCGCAATCCCGCGCAGCGGGGGACTGGCTGCGCGCTATGGGTTGGACACCGGACCGTGTGATTACCGGCACGCTGAACCGTCAGATCGATACGGCAACCGAAATGGGGTTTGCACCCGAGCGCGAAGAACACGCAGGCTTGAACGAATATGATTTCGCAAGCCTGCTGGAGTCGCGCTTTACCGATGGCGTACCGGACATGGTGAAAGGGGATCGCAAGACCCATTTTCGAACCCTGCGTGAGACAGTGTTTGCGTGGCAGCGCGACGAGATCGTGGACCCCTATGAGACATGGGATGCCTTCGCCAGCCGCGTCGAGGCAGCGCGCGCCTTTGCGGTCGACACGGATGCCAAACGGGTGCTGGTTGTCTCCTCGGGCGGGGTGGTTGGACAGTTGACCGCCGCCTCCCTGCATGCACCCGCACAACACATGATGAACCTCAATCTCCAGATCAAAAACGCTGCTATGACGCGCTTTGTGTTTTCGGGTAGCCTGTTCTCGTTGAACGAGTTCAATGCCACACCCCATTACGCAACGCCCGATGGCATCAAGTTGATGAGTTACAGTTAAGGACGGCCCCATGACGGATACGCAAACTCTCGATGAAGCGGCGGTACACGCCTACCTCACCAAGAACCTTCAAGGGTTCGAGGGCCCAATAGAAGTCAGCAAGTTTCAGGGCGGCCAATCCAATCCGACCTTCATGCTGAAAACGCCGACACATTCCTATGTGCTGCGCCGCAAGCCGCCGGGGGTCCTGCTGAAATCCGCTCACGCGGTGGACCGGGAATTCCGCGTGCAAAAGGCGCTGGAAGGCTCTGATGTACCGGTCTCGAAAATGCATCTGCTTTGCGAGGATGACAGCGTCATCGGCTCCATGTTCTACATCATGGACCATGTGAAAGGCCGCAATTTTAACGAGCCTGCTATGCCGGATCTTTCAATCGGGGACCGCGCGGCGGTCATCGCAGAGATGAACCGCGTTCTGGCTGCGCTGCACACCGTAGACATCGACGCCGTGGGTTTGAGCGATTACGGCCCCGAAGGCAATTATTTTGAACGTCAGGTCGGGCGTTGGTCCAAGCAGTACCGCGCCTCAGAGACCGAGAAAATCCCTGCAATGGATCAGCTTATGGATGCGCTGGTCGGTGAGCGGCCCGAGGATGATGGTCAGCGCACGCTGGTGCACGGAGACTACCGCATCGACAACATGATCTTCGATGCCACCGGCACCCAGTGCCGCGCCGTGCTGGATTGGGAGCTGTCGACCATCGGGCACCCCTTTGCGGATCTTGCTGCCGTCATCATGCAGTGGCAACTGCCCGCAGGCAGTGAAGGCCGCGGGATGGGCGGGCTGGACCGTGCGGCATTGGGCCTGCCAAGTGACGAGGAGTTTATCGCGGAGTATTGTGCGCGGCGTGGCCTTAAGGGTATCGACAACTTCGGCTACTACCTCGGCTTCACCTTTTTCCGTATGGCTGCAATCATTCAGGGCGTCCTGAAGCGCGCGCTGGACGGCAACGCCTCCAACCCCGAACGTGCGATGAAAGTGGGTGCATTTGTTCCTGTGTTTGCCCAGCACGGGCTCGATGCGCTAAAGCGAGGGTGACGATGAGCGGTTTTGATCCGGAGCTTGAAAGCAAAGATCGTAATTTCGTCACAGCACTTGCGCGTGGGCTTGAGGTTTTGCGGTGTTTTCGCAGTGGTGATCTGACGCTGACCAACAGCGACTTTTCTGAGCGGACGGGTCTGCCCAAGGCGACGATCTCGCGGCTTACCCATACCTTGTGCGAACTGGATTATCTTGTCGCTGATAGCCGGGTTGGTACTTACCGGCTGAGTGCTGGTGTCCTTCGGCTGGGGTTCAGCCGTCTTGCCGCTATGGACATCCGCGACCGCGCCAAGAACGAGATGCACGCCTTGCGCGTCGATGGCCCTAACCCCTTTGTGACGGTAGCCTTGGGCGAGCAGCACCGGACGGATGTGATCTACCTCGCCGCTGAATCTTCGACCGAGCAGGTGACACTGGCCGTGCGGGTTGGCACGCGTCTGCCGTTGTTCAATTCGGCCATCGGCAAGGCGATCCTTGCAGTGACGCCTGAGGAGCGGGTTGAGCAGATCTTTGGCTTTGCCCGTGCGGATGGTGCGGAGGCCGAAGAACATGCTCGCGCGACCTACAAGCTTGCGTTGGAAGAGTATAGCGCCAACGGATATTGCACCGGTTACGGCAACTGGCGCTCGGACGTGAACGGCATCGCGGTTCCTGTCTTCTCGCTCAACGATGGGCGGATTTATGGTCTGAATATTGGCGGGCCGTCCTACCGGGTGAAGACCAAACAGCTTGAGCAGGTCTATGCTGCCAAGCTGCTCAAGGTGGCGCAGGCGCTGAGTATCACCCAGTAGCTATATGATCTGCCTGAATCGGATTTCGCATTTTATAAGCTGCGGACACTAGTTCCGCTTTGCGGAACAAATGCACTTTCGACTTTGCGATTTTGACGCGTTGATCTTGCATATTTGCCAAGTTTTTTTTGACCTGAGCAAAGCGCTCTAAGTGAGCGCCAACCGCCTTAATAACTGGCTTTATCATGTGGGTTTAAGAAATAATAAAATATTATCAATTGGTTAGATCGCTGTCATTTTAGGCGCGCTCTTTTCTCTCTCTTCCCGTTTTCAGCTGCCCTTGCGTCATGCCGCCGAAAATAGGATGCGCTGACGCATGTCTATACTTGACTTACACGGGGGGTATGTAACTCTCTATTCATGGTCCATTTTTAACGATCGCAAAACAGCGGCGGACCGTCCTAGGGAGGAATAATATGAAGAATATCACTAAACTTGGCGCGGTTTCCGCGCTCTCACTCATCATTGGCGCAAGTGCGGCGTTTGCCGAGAACATCAAGGTCGCGTTCATTGATCCGCTGTCCGGCCCATTTGCCAGCACCGGCACAAACGGCCTGCATCAGTTCGAATTTGCTGCTGACTACATGATCAACCAAAAGGGCGGTCTTCTGGACGGCACCCAAATGGAAGTTGTGGGTTTTGACAACAAGACAAGCCCAAAAGAATCACTGATCCAGCTTCAGGTCGCGATTGACCAAGGCATCCGATATATCGTTCAGGGTAACGGCTCCGCGGTAGCGCTGGCTTTGACCGAAGCGATCGACAAGCACAACCGTCGTAACCCCGACAGCCGCGTGCTGTTCCTGAACTACGCTGCCGTGGATCCGGCGCTGACCAATGACCAGTGCAACTTCTGGCACTTCCGTTTCGATGCTAACGCAGACATCAAGATGGACGCGCTGACAGACGTGATTGCGGCGAATGAAGATGTAAGCAAAGTCTATATCATCGGGCAGGACTACTCCTTCGGTAAAGCGGTCTCTGACGCGGCTAACGCCATGTTGAAGGAGAAAGCGCCGAGGATTGAAGTTGTTGGCGATGAGCTGCACCCGATCGGCAAAGTGAAAGACTTCACGCCCTACTCGCGCAAGATCATCGCGTCGGGTGCCGATGCTGTGATCACCGGCAACTGGGGCGCAGACATGCTGGGTCTTGGTAAATCCATCATCGAGAACGGCTTCACCGGTCCAATCTACACCTACTACGGTGCCGGTTCCGGCATGACAGCTGCCTTCGGCGATTCCGGCAAGGGCATCATTCGCCTTATCAGTGAAGGTCAGGTGAACCCGCCACCAACACCCGAAGCGGCAGCCTACTATGATGCTTTCTCTGTGAAGTACCCCGAAGGCAACATCGACCAAACGCGTATTTCCAACACCATCGGTATGCTTGCGGCCGCCATCACCAAGGCCGGTACAGCTGATGATGTAGTTGCCGTGGCAAACGCACTGGAGAGTATGGAGTATGACAGCATGTGGGGTGGTAAGCTCTTCATGCGTCCGAATGATCACCAGCTGATCCAGGACATGCACATCGCATCGCACACAAACGAAGGCATCACCTACGCCTTCGACAGCTCCGATTACGGTGTTCTGGTCGAGTCGACTGTCGAGATGGCATCGGCTGATATCCCGAGCACATGCGAGATGAAGCGCCCGTAACCGGGTCTTCTCCGGCCCGTCCGTGCATTTGTACGGACGGGCCAACTCCCCTATAATCCTTATTCTACCGGAGGGGCCCAATGGACCTCATTCTCGTCAATCTCATCGACGGGCTGGTGACCGGACTGCTGTTATTTATGCTCTCCGCCGGCCTGACCCTTATTTTCTCGATGATGGGTGTTCTGAACTTTGCCCACGCGAGCTTCTACATGCTGGGTGCGTATTTTGCGTATCAGATCAGCATGGCGCTGGGGTTCTGGATGGGGCTTCTGATCGCTCCACTGATTGTAGGTGTGCTGGGTGCAGGGGTCGAGCGTTACGGTCTCAGACGCGTTCACCAATACGGCCACGTTCCCGAGTTGATCTTTACCTTCGGGTTGGCGTTGTTGATCGAAGAACTGGTGCAATTCATCTGGGGTAAAAATCAGATGCCCTATTCGGTGCCAGACATCCTCAATTTCACGGCATTCGCTATCTCCGGCAACTCTATTCCGGCATATAAGATCTTCATGATCTTTATCTCGGTGGGCATTTTCATTGGCCTTCTGTACGTGCTGACCAAAACCCGCGTTGGCATGATCATTCAGGCTGCTCTCAGTTATCCGCGCACGGTTGAGGCATTGGGCCACAACGTGCCGCTCATCTTCATGGGTGTCTTTGGCGTCGGCACCGCACTTGCGGGTGTTGCGGGTGTGATTGCGGGGCCGGTGCTGGGCACCTTCCCCGGCATGGCCTTCGTCCTCGGCTCTATCGTGTTTGTGACCATCGTGATCGGCGGCCTTGGTTCGCTGTGGGGGGCTTTGGTGGCCTCGTTGCTGATCGGCTGGATCACCACATTCGCCAAATCCTACAACATCGAGATGGAGAATATCCTGAACGCGATCGGCATCGCGACACCGGAGAATATGGACGAGAGCCTGTTCCGTGATTTCTGGAGCCTCACCTCGCCGCAGATCGCTGACATCCTCCCCTATATCCTGATGGTGCTGATCCTTATCTTCCGCCCCGCAGGCCTGTTCGGAAAGCGCACGCAATGAACGATACTGATCCACGCACTGATATTCCCAAGGGCGCAGAGCCGTCCGATCAGATCATGACCGATCCGTCTAAAGCGTCCCAACGGATGCGCGCGGGCTCCATGACACTTACACTTGCGCCATGGATCATTGCCGCGGTTTTGCTGGCAATCCTGCCTCAGGTATTCACCAACAATTCCGCGCTGACGATCATGAACCAGATGTCGATCACCATCGTCTTTGCACTGGCATATAATATGCTGTTGGGGCAGGGGGGCATGCTGTCCTTTGGTCATGCGGTTTATGCCGGTGTCGGTGGTTTTGCCTGCATGCACATCATGAACATGTCGGATTTCTTTTCCAGCATACCTCTCGTGATCCTGCCAGTGTTTGGGGGCCTGTTTGGTATGGGGCTGGCAATGATTGTCGGCTCGTTCTCGACGCGCAGCGCGGGCACCGTGTTCGCGATGATTTCTCTTGGGGTGGGCGAGTTGATTGCTGCGTCCTCCGTCATCGTCGTTGCATTTTTCGGCGGCGAGGGCGGTGTATCCGGTGATCGTACCTATGCGCAGCCGTTCTTCGGTGTCGAATTTCTCCAGCAGGAGGAGGTCTACTACCTTACCGCTGCCTGGGTGATCATTTCAGCTGCGTTGATGTACTTGTGGAGCCGGACGCCCGTGGGCCGTATGGCAAACGCCGTGCGCGACAACCCGGAACGTGCCGAGTTCCTCGGCTACTCAGCCCGTTGGGTCCGTTTCTATAGTTTCGTCGCATCGGGCTTTTTCGCAGGTGTCTCGGGTGGCCTGTTTGCCATCAACTATGAAATTGTGACCGAAGAGAACCTTAATACCGCCTCCTCCGGCATCATTCTGCTCGTGACCTTCCTGGGTGGCGTTGGCTTTTTCTTCGGGCCAATCATCGGAGCGGTGGCGTTCACTTTGCTCCAGACAGTGCTGAGCTTGTCGACAGAGCTTTGGGCGTTCTATGCGGGCTCGCTGTTTCTTGCCACCGTGATGTTTTTTCCGGGTGGGCTTGCAGGGTTGATTATGATGCATGTGCCTGCCGTCAGACTGGGTAAGGCAAGCGGGCTCATCGTGCCGTATCTCAAAACCTTGCTGCCGGGCGCGATCGGTGTGTTGGGTGTCGCAGCGTTGGTCGAGATGACTTTCCACTTCCGCCATGCGGCAACGGGTGACAACGAGATGACCATCTTCTGGACGACCTTTGATAGTCATACGATCATACCATGGCTTGTTGCAGGTGCGGTTGCGCTGGTGGGGCTTGGTATCGCGCGTGCCACGGCACCCAGTCTCAAAGATGCATGGAACGAAGCAAACACAGCAAGAAAGGCACAGTCATGAGCACACCTGCCCTTGAACTCTCTGGCCTGAAGAAAAGCTTCGGGAAGGCCGAAATCATCCGCGGCATTGATCTGTCCATCGGCAAGGCCGAGCGCCACGCGATCATCGGTCCCAATGGCGCAGGCAAATCGACGTTGTTCAACCTGATCACTGCGCGATTTGCACCCACGGCGGGTACGGTAAAGCTGCACGGGGAAAACCTTGCGGGGCTGGAGCCGTTCCAGATCAACCGTAAAGGGCTCAGCCGTTCGTTCCAGATCACTAATATTTTTGCGAATATGACCGTGTTCGAGAACGTGCGCTGTGCCTTGTTGTGGTCGCAGGGGTATAAATACAGCTTCTGGAATCTGGTGAACCGCAGTCGCGCGCTGACCGAAGGGGCGGACGCCATTCTGGACCAGATCAACTTGCTGGAGCGGCGCAACCTGCCTGCGGGCACTCTGAGCTATGCCGAACAACGTGCGCTGGAAATCGGGATTACAATTGCGGGCGGTGCGGATGTGATCATGCTGGATGAGCCGACCGCCGGCATGTCCAATACCGAAACCGATTATATCACCGACCTGATTATGAAAGTGACCGAGGGCAAGACGCTGATCATGGTGGAGCACGACATGAGCGTTGTGTTCGGCCTTGCCGACCGCATTAGTGTGCTGGTCTACGGTGAGATCATCGCGACCGGCGCGCCCGCCGATGTGCGCGCGGACGCACGGGTACAAGAAGCCTATCTGGGCGCTGCACTGGAGGCAGAACATTGATTGAAGTCACCGACATGCACGCCTATTACGGCAAATCCCACATCCTTCAGGGTGTGTCTATGAATGTGCAGGAAGGCGAGATCGTCGCCCTTCTGGGCCGCAATGGCGTGGGGCGTTCAACCACCTGCAAGGCCATCATGGGTGAGGTCGAGCCAAAAGGTTCGGTCAAGTTCAAGGGGCAGGAAATTGCGGGAAAGAAGGCTTATGAGATCGCAAACCTCGGCATCGGCTATGTGCCCGAAAACCGCGATATTTTCCCCGGTCTAACCACCCGCCAGAACCTCACGCTGGGTCTCAAGCCCGGTCAGAAGGACGGGGCAGGTCGTTGGTCGATGCAGATGATGTTCGACATGTTCGAGAACCTTGACCGCCGCGCGGACGTCGAGGCATCGGTGCTGTCGGGCGGCGAGCAGCAGATGTTGACCATGTGCCGCACCCTCATGGGTGATCCCGACTTTGTCATGATCGACGAGCCGACCGAGGGACTTTCACCACAGATGGTGCAAAAAGTGGCAGAGGTGCTCAAGGCCATTGCTGAGAAGGGGATTTCTACCCTGCTGGTCGAGCAGAAGCTCTCTATCGCTATGGACATCGCCGACCGTGTCTATGTGATGGGCCACGGTCAGGTGGTCTTCGAGGGAACGCCGGCCGAACTCAAGAGCCGTGACGATGTCCGCAAGGAGTGGTTGGAAGTCTGATGCCTTCGTTTGACAATGCCCGCCTGAGCAGGATCGGTGACTGGATGCAGTCCTATGTGGACAGCCGCCGTCTCGCCGGGTCATCCGTCCTGATCGCCCAAGGGGGCGAGGAGGTCTACTACCACAACTGTGGTCTGCGTGATTTATCGCGCGGCCTACCTTTCGAACGTGACACGGTCGCGCGGATTTACTCGATGACCAAACCTGTCACATCGGTCGCGCTGATGATGCTTGCCGAACGCGGGTTTTTTCATCTTGACGCGCCAGTGTCCGAATTCATTCCCGCCTTCAAGGACATGCAGTGTCTGTTGCAAGGTGCTAGCGCCATTGATCAGGTCACGCCTTGCGCCACGCCGACCCTGCATCACTTGCTGACGCACACTTCCGGCCTCAGCTATCCATTCAACCCCGGTGTGCTGGGTGCGGAAATGGCAGAGCGGGACATCATTTTCCGTGCCAATCAGGGCACGCTTGCTGAAATGTGTGACCGGACGGCAGCTTTGCCACTCGCCTTCGCGCCGGGCTCGCGCTGGGAGTACTCTGTCTCCATCGATATTCTTGGCCGCGTGATAGAAGTGGTCAGCGGTAAGACGCTGGAGCAATTCTTCATCGACGAGATTTTTGATCCGCTTCGTATGGATGAGACGCGGTTTTCCGTGCCCGAACAAGCGCGAGACCGTTTCGCGGCCTGCTACACCCCTCAGGCGGGCGATGCGTTCTCTGTTGGCAAGGTCGAGACCGGGTCCGAAACCCTGCGCCAGATTGACGGCTCCGAAGTATCGCCTTTCCTGAACGCCTCGATGCAATCGGGTGGCGGCGGGTTGGTCGGCACGATTGATGACTACCTGAAGTTTACCGAAATGATGCGCACCGATGGCGCGGGGATCATCGGGCCAAAAACGCTGTCGTTCATGATGCGCAACCATCTGGGCGGCGATATCGCCTCAATGGGGCCGAGCAGCTTTGCAGAGCAGCCGATGGAGGGGATGGGCTTTGGCCTCGGTGGCGCGGTGCTCTTGGATGCGGGACGTGCGCGCGCACCGGGCAATATTGGTGATTTCAGTTGGGGCGGAATGGCCTCGACCTTCTTCTGGATTGATCCGGTAGCCGACTTGTCAGTTATCTTCTTCACCCAGTTGATCCCGTCCAGCGCATATCCAGCGCGCCCACAACTGAAAGCATTGGTCCACGGAGCCCTGACATGAGCCGTGTTCTATGGTCGCCCACACCCGAGCGTGCCGGGGCATCAACCATGGCCGCCTTCGAGCGTTTCGTTGCCGAGTCTCGCGGTCTGACCTTCGCAGACTACAACGAGATGTGGGCGTGGAGCGTCTCGGATCTCGAAGCGTTCTGGTCTGCGATCTGGGATTTCTTTGAGGTCCGCGCCAGCGTACCCCCCGCGCGCTTCCTTGGCAAACGTACGATGCCCGGTGCCGATTGGTGTCCGGGTGCGATGCTGAACTACGCCGATAACATCCTACGCCACGCCGAAGGGCGCGAGGATCACACCGCCCTCGTCAGCTTTTCCGAAACCAGTGGCCGGATCGAGCTGAGCTGGGGCGAGTTGCGCCAGCAGGTCGCATCCCTCGCCGCCCACCTCAAACGCATGGGTGTCGAACAAGGCGACCGTGTCGTCGCGGTGTTGCCAAACACCGAGGCCGCGTTGATTGCGCTGCTTGCCACGTCCAGTTTAGGGGCGGCATGGTCACTTTGCGCGCCGGATATGGGCCATGTCGCCATCGTGGACCGCTTCAAACAGATTGCGCCCAAGGTATTCATTTCGCAGGACGGCTATGTGCATGCGGGTAAAACGGTGGACCGCCGCGAGGTGCTGGCACAGATTGCGTCCGAGTTGCCCAGTGTCGCACAGTTTGTAACCTTGCCTGTTGTCGGTGATTTGCCCGACGGCCATGTGGGGTGGGACAGTCTGCTGCACGACGATGCCGTTTTTGAGGCGACGCAAGTGCCCTTCGACCAACCGCTGTGGATTGTTTATTCGTCCGGGACCACGGGCAACCCCAAACCCATCGTACATGGCCACGGCGGTGTGATCCTTGAGGCTGCAAAACAGTCTTTGCACCACGACATCACGCACGAAGACCGCTTTTGCTGGCTCACCTCCTCTGGTTGGATCATGTGGAACGCGCAGTGGATGGCACTGGGGCAGGGAGCGACCGTCTGTCTATTCGATGGCGCGCCGAACCATCCCGACATGTTAGCACTCTGGCGCTTTGTGGCGGATGAAAAGCTGACGTATTTCGGCGCAGGTGCAGCTTTCTTTGCAGGTTGCCTCAAGGCAGGGATCGTCCCGCGCGAGGCTGTGGACCTGAGTGCGCTTCGCTCGATCGGCTCTACCGGCTCACCGCTCAGTGCCGATGCCTATGACTGGATTTACCGCGATGTGAAGGCAGACGTCTGGCTTGCCCCGATCTCGGGCGGCACCGATCTGGCCGGCGCTTTTGTGCTGGGTCATCCTGGCATGCCCGTCCGCGCAGGCGAAATGCAATGTCGCGCCCTTGGCAATGCGGTGCGCGCCTTTGACCCCGAAGGCAACGCGCTCGTCGGTGAAGTTGGCGAGCTTGTCTGTACCGAGCCGCTTCCTTCAATGCCGCTGTTCTTCTGGGGTGACGACGACGGATCGCGCCTGTTCGAAAGCTACTTTGACACCTACCCTGGCGTCTGGCGCCACGGCGACTGGATCAGTATCGACGAGAATGGCGCCAGTGTTATCTATGGCCGCTCCGACGCCACGATCAATCGAAAGGGCCTGCGTCTTGGCTCGTCCGAGATCTATCAGGCTGTTGAAGGGCTGGAAGACGTGCTGGACAGTCTGGTGATTGATCTCGAATTCCTCGGCCGCGAAAGCTTCATGCCGCTCTTTGTTGTCCCCGCCAAAGGGGTCGCTTTCAACGATGGGCTCAAGGATAAAATCAATCAGGCCATCCGTAAAAACGTCTCGGCCCGCTTTGTTCCGAACGAGATCGTGGAAGTCACGGAAATTCCACGCACCCTTTCGGGTAAAAAGCTTGAGGTTCCGGTTAAAAAGCTGTTGTTGGGGGGTGATCCTGCCCGCGTGGTGAACCGTGACAGCATGGCAAACCCGGCGAGCTTTGACTTCTTTATCGCCTATGCGGACGCACGGGCCAACGCCTGAGGCCAACCACATGAATACCGTTGCAGACAAACTGATCGAGCTTTTGGACATCGAACAACTCGAGGTCGATCTGTTCCGTGGTATCGGCTCGGGTGGCGAAACGACGACCCGCATCTTCGGTGGTCACGTTATTGCCCAGGCGTTGATGGCCGCGTACCGCACTGTGCCTGATCGGTTGTGTCATTCCTTACATGCCTATTTCATCCGGCCTGGGGATCCGAAAATCCCTGTGATCTATCAGGTAGACCGCGCACGCGACGGCGGCAGCTTCACCACCCGCCGCGTGGTGGCTATTCAGCATGGAAAGCAAATTTTCAACTTGTCGGCGTCGTTCCATGTGGATGAAGAAGGTTGGAATTATCAACACCAGATGCCACAGGTTGGTAAGCCGGAAGAGTGGCCCAACCGCGACGAGCTACGCGAAGCCCATGTTGCGCAGGTCCCCAAGAAATACCACGACGACTTCCTGCGCCAACGCCCTATTGAATTGCGCGAGGTCGCTCCCCGTGACTTTTTCACGCCCGACAAAGCCTCCGACAAGAACCAGCTGTGGTTCCGTATGGAAGCAGCCAAGGGGCAGGGACCGCAGATGCAGCACTGCCTGCTTGCTTACGCGTCCGACATGAACCTGCTCGGCTCGTCTTTGCGCCCGCACGGGTTGACTTGGTTCCAAGGCAATGTGATGAGCGCTAGCCTCGATCACGCGATGTGGTTCCACGCCCCGATCCAGTTCAGCGACTGGCACCTCTATGATCTCGACGCCCCTTGGACGGGAAAAGCCCGCGGATTTAACCGCGGGTCTATCTACAGTGCTGATGGCACCTTGGTTGCCAGTGTCGCCCAAGAGGGTCTGGTTCGCCCGCTGAATAAAAAGTGAGGCACGCTTTTCAGCGTGCCTCTGGTCACAATCCACAGATGTAGCATCCGTTCAACCGAACAGGTAGAAACACAGCTTGTTGCCGTCGGGATCATGGACATAGGCCCCGTAAAAACGGTCGGCGATCCGCTGACCGGGAGGTCCGTCACAGGTGGCTCCCAGCTCCAGCGCGCGCGCGTATAGCGCATCCGCCTGCGGTTTCTCGGCAACGGGAAATGCGATCATCACACCGTTGCCGGGGGTTGGCGCGCCCTTGTCGTAGGGCTCGCAAATCGCCAGCATCGGCTCGCCGCGCTTTGTACCGATGAATGCGATCCGGCCTGAATCGATCACGACCTTGGCCCCCTGATCAGCAAACAGGTCGGTGTAGAACTTCTTGGCGCGCTCCATGTCGCTGACGCCGATGGTGGTATAGCCGATCATTTGGTTTTCCTATTTGTCAAAGCTGCCAAAGCGGCGGTTGAGCTTGCGCATCCCGCCGATCCACTTGTCATAATTGTCTGTCTTGTTGCGCATGTATTGAACGACTTCGGGGTGGGGCAGAACCAAGAACGTCTCGTTACGGATGGTCTGCACACAGGCTTCCGCCACGGGTTCAGGCTCCATCATGCCGTTGATTGCTGCAACGTGATCTTCATGGCCTCGGGTCATCTCGGTGCGCACGGCCTGCGGACACAGGACCGATACCTTGATCCCCTGATCGCCGTAGGTCAGCGCCAGCCATTCGGCGAGACCGACAGCGGCGTGTTTGGTCACGCCGTAAGGCGCGCTGCCGATCTGGTTCAGCAGCCCCGCTGCCGACGCAGTGTTGAGCAAATAGCCCCCCCCGCGCGCCGCCATCAGCGGCACGAGATGCCGGGCGGCCCAGACATGGGACATCACATTGATCTCCCAGATCTTCTGCCACGCATCGTCTTCTACCTCGACACCACCCGCGACAGAGATCCCGGCGTTGGAGCAAAAGAGATCAATCGGACCTGCGTCCGTCTCGACCGCGTCGATCATGCCGGTGATCTGGTCCTTGACTGCCACGTCCACTTCATAGGCTTTGCCGCCCATCATTGCGGCGGTTTCCTCGGCACCCGCGAGGTCGCGGTCCACGCACGCGATGTGCTTCGCGCCCTCTTTGGCATAGCGAATACACATGGCGCGCCCAATGCCGGAGGCCGCACCGGTTACGACGATGATTTTATCTTTTAGTTCCATCGTTCAGGTCCACATGTTAGAGCCGCCACAGACGGTCAACGCCTGTCCGGTCATGTATTTGGACGCATCCGAAGCAAGATAGACCGCAAGGCCCGCGAAATCATCCGGCTCGCCCAGGCGGCGCAGGGGGATGTCATTCTTGATGCGGTTTGCCGCTTCGGGGTTGTCCCAGAGCTCGCGCGCGAACTCGGTTTTCACCAGACCCGGACAGATCGCGTTAAAGCGGATACCATTCGGCCCGAACTCGGCCGCGAGATTGCGGACTAACCCGATCAGCGCCAGTTTTGACATCCCGTAGGTGCCGAGCATTACCGACGGCTTGAACGCTCCGATCGAGGAGGTAAACGCCATCGAGCCGCCGCCATTGGCGATCATGTCAGGCACTACCATCTGCGCCAGCCACAGGTTGGACCGCACGTTGGCGTCCATCGTCTTGGTGTAGGCGTCGTCCGGGATTTCCGAGGTTTTGCCGTAGTAGGGGTTCACACCCGCGTTGCCGATCACGATATCAATCGGCCCCGCCAGTTCGTGCGTCTGGTCTACGAGGTTCTGCAACTGGTCCTTGTAGCCTACGTTGCAGGCCACTCCATAGGCTTTGCCTTTACCGAGGGCATTGATGCCCTCGGCTGCTTCGTTCAACTGGTCCTGTTTTCGGGCCGAGATGACAACAGTTGCGCCATGCTCCGCCAGTGCGGTCGCCATCGCCAGCCCCATGCCCTTGGAGGCACCGGTCAGCAGGGCGACTTTGCCTGTGAGGTCGAACATGCTCATACGCCGCTCCGCTCGCGGCCTGTGGCGATCTCGCCACGGGCGCGGTCGGTGCGGGAATTGGAGGACTGGTAGTCCTTGACCTCGGCCCGCGCGATGACGTGGTGGTGGACTTCATCAGGGCCGTCCGCATAACGCAGCGTGCGTTGTGACGTGTACATACCCGACAGCGGGGACCATTGGGAGATGCCGGTGGCCCCATGTACCTGCATCGCGTCGTCGATGATGTTGCATACCTTTTCCGGCACCATCGCCTTGATCATGCTGACCCAGATCCGCGCTTCTTTGTTGCCCAGCACATCCATCGCCTTGGCGGCTTTCAGCACCATTAGCCGCATTGCCTCAATCTCGATCTTCGAGCGGGAGATGGTTTCCATGTTCTTGCCCAGATCAATGATCTTCTTGCCAAATGCCTCGCGCGACAGACCGCGTTCGATCATCAGATCCAGCGCTTTTTCCGCCGCCCCGATGGAGCGCATGCAGTGGTGGATACGGCCAGGTCCAAGACGGACCTGAGAAATCTCAAAGCCACGACCTTCGCCCCAGAGCATGTTGGCCTCCGGTACGCGCACATTGGTGAATTTGATGTGCATGTGGCCGTGAGGCGCATCGTCATGGCCGAAGACATGCATCGGACCAACGATTTCGACGCCGGGAGTGTCGATGGGAACAAGGATCTGGGATTGCTGGCGGAACGGCTCGGCGTCCGGTGATGTCTTGACCATAGTGATCATGATCTTGCAACGTGGATCGCCGGCGCCGGAGATATAATACTTCTCGCCGTTAATGACCCATTCACCATTCTCAAGCACGGCAGAGGTGGAGATGTTCTTGGCATCGGAAGATGCCATGTCAGGCTCCGTCATCGCGAAGGCCGAGCGGATTTTGCCCGCGAGCAACGGCTTGAGCCACTCTTCTTTCTGCTCTGGCGTACCGATGCGCTCCAGCACTTCCATGTTGCCGGTGTCGGGTGCGGAACAGTTCAGTGTCTCGGAGGCCAGTGGGCTTTTGCCCAACTCGGCGGCGATGTAAGCGTAGTCGAGGTTGCTCAGGCCTTCGCCAGTTTCGGCATTGGGCAGGAAAAAGTTCCACAAGCCCGCGTCGCGCGCTTTCTGCTTGGCTGTTTCAAGCAGTTCAAGCTGGCCGGGCGCATGGCTCCAGCGATCCGCACGGCCTTCGCCAAGGCGGTAGTATTCTTCGGTGATCGGATCCACGTTTTCACGGATATGCTTGATCACCGCCGCGAGCAGCGGCTTGTTTTTCTCGGACATTGCGAGATTGTTCATTTCCATCGGTATATCGGACATCAAATGTCTCCCTTGCTTGCTCACCCTTAGGTGGCGTTTTGTGTTCACCCAAGAGTGAAGTTACTTGTTGACCCACTGGGGTTTGCGTTTCTCGACGAAGGCGTTCACGCCCTCTTTGAAATCTTCGGTTTTGGACAGATCCGCGATCACCTCGCGGGAATAGGCGATACTGTCCTGCATGCCGTCACGGGCGTACATGTCGTTCAATACACGCTTTGTGGCCTTGACCGCCGAGGGCGACACTGTGCAAAGCTCCTCAGCCTTTTCCATTGCGCGCGACATAAGTTGGTCATGAGGAACAACCTCATTCAAACAGCCCATTTTCAGCGCTTCGTCTGCCATGATCGTGCGGCCTGTGAACATCATTTCCTGAGCGGCAAGCCGCCCGATGTAGCGTGACAGACGTTGCACGCCTGAGGCGGCGGCAAAGAAACCGACCTTGACTTCTGGCAGGGCGAACTTGGCGTTCTCGGATGCGATCAGGATATCGCAGGACAGTGCGGTCTCAAATCCGCCGCCCATGGCAAAGCCGTTCACAGCTGCAACTATTGGTTTCTCGAGGTCAAAGCGGGAGGAGAGGCCGGCAAAGCCGCTGTCGGGCATACCCTTTTTGTTGCCGCCGGTTGCAGTCGCCTTCAGGTCGTTACCTGCCGAGAATGCCTTGTCGCCGGCACCGGTCAGCACGGCAACCCAGAGATCCTGATCTGCAGCGAACTCATCCCAGCATTTCGCCATCTCATGGTGCATGTCCGCATGAACAGCATTGTAGACGTCAGGCCGATTCATCGTCACAACCAGAATGTGACCCTTTTTCTCGGTCTTGATGAATTCGTAGCTCATACTTTCAGCCCTCCGGTGTCAATCTCGGTGAATTTGCCGTCTGTCGCGGCCAGTTTGCGAAGCGTCTCGGCGGGGGCAAAGGCAGCATCTTCCGCGCCCAGCTTCTCCATACGGTCCAGTACGGCCTGTGCGCCAACCATGTCGCCATAGTACATCGGCCCGCCCTTGTCCGCAGGCCAGCCATACCCGTTGAGCCAGACCACATCGATGTCAGAAGGGCGCTGTGCCTTGTTCTCTTCGAGGATTTTTACGGCTTCGTTGATCATCGGATAGACGCAGATCTCGATGATCTCTTCCGCGCTCATTGTGGTCGGTTCTGCGCCTGTCACGTTCTTGATGATACCGGCGGTTACATCGGACGGGATCGGGCGGCGGCTTTCGTCATAGTCGTAGAAACCCGCCTGCGTTTTCTGCCCGCGCCGGTCCATTTCACACAGCATGTCGCGGATAGGGTTGTCAGTGGTCGCACCCTTGGACCAACCAATGTCGAGGCCGGCCAGATCGCTCATCTGGAATGGGCCCATCTTGAACCCGAACTGGTTGAGCGCTGCATCTACGTCCCAAGGCATCAAGCCCTTGTGCAACAGTTTGTTCGCCTGAATTTGCCGCGCAAACAGGATGCGGTTACCGACAAATCCGGGGCAAACGCCGACCAGCGCGGCGATTTTGTTGATCTTCTGCGCAAGCGCCATTGAGGTCGCCACAACGTCATCAGCCGTGTGTGCAGCACGGACAATCTCCAGCAGTTTCATCACATTGGCAGGCGAGAAGAAGTGTAGCCCGATCACGTCCTCGGGCCGCCGCGTCATCGCAGCGATTTCGTTGATGTCCAGCGCGGAGGTGTTGGTGGCGAGGATTGCGCCTTTCTTGCACACTCGGTCCAGCTCGGTGAAGATCTTGCGCTTGAGGTCCATGTTCTCGAACACCGCCTCGATCACCAGATCACAGTCGGCGAGATCGGAAAGTTCCAGACGCCCGTCAAAACGGTTCATGCGTGCTTCAACTTCCTCTTGCGGGAAACGCCCCTTGTCCGCCGAGCGCTGGTAGTTGCCGCGCACAACCTTGAGGCCGCGGTCCAGCGCTTCCTGTGTTGTCTCAACGATTTTCACGTCATAGCCAGCGGTGGCGAAGTTCATCGCGATCCCGCCGCCCATAGTGCCGGCGCCGATGATGCCGACTGTCTTGATCTCGCGCTGGGGCGTGTTTGCGTCCAGTCCGGGCACTTCCCATGCGGCTTTGCCGGCTTTTGCGATATAGTCGCCGGTTTCTTCGATTTTTGGTGTCATGTCTTTGCCTCTTGGTTTTCCAGACAGGCCGTCCGCAAACTGCGGCGGTCAATCTTGTCAGTCGCCCCGCGCATCAGGGCTGTGTGTTGTGTCCACAAATGCTGTGGCGTTTTGAATCCGGCGATATGGCCTTCCAGCGCTTTCGCCATCTCGGCTTGTGTAAGTGTCGCGCCCTCGCGCAACTGTACGCACGCACCTACGACCTCGCCCAAACGCTCGTCAGGGACGGAGAAAGCGCAGGCCTCGACTACGTCGGGCAGGCGGTGCAGTGCGCCTTCTACATCCAGACAGGCGATGTTTTCGCCTCCCCGAATGATGATATTTTTCTTACGGTCCAGAATGGTGACGTAGCCTTCGGCATCCATCACCGCCAGATCGCCAGTGCGCAGCCAGCCGTCCTGCATCGTCTCGGCAGTAGCGTCGGGCTTGTTTAGATAACAGCGCATGTTGGCGGGGCTTTTGACGGTAATCTCGCCGAGTTCCCCCATTGGCACGTCATTGCCTGCGTCATCCAGCAGGCGCAGTTCTTGTACGGGGGGGTGTAGCCTGCCTGCGGTCTCGGGGCGATTGACGTAGTCATCTCCGATCGCGCCAATCCCCAGCGCGCAGGTTTCCGTCATGCCCCAGCCGGTTGCGATGCCCGCATTGGGGAATGTCTCGGCCAATTGCGCCACTTGCGCACCGGGGCGCTTTGCCCCTCCGGCGCCGATATAATCCAACGTGTCCAGCGTCACACCGGCCTTGCGCGCGGCATGCATAAGCTCTGCTGATTGAGTTGGCACGCCCAGAAAACGGGTGATCTTTTCTTCTTCAATCAAGCGGATGGCTTCACTAGTATCCCATTTCCGCATCAGGGTGATATGCGCTCCGGCTATAAGGCTGAGCAAGAATAACGGATGGGTTGCGGTGACGTGGAACAGCGGCGTGACCACCAACGCAGAAGGGCGCAACGCCTCGGGTGCGTCCGGTTCCGGCGGGGTGACCAACGGCGCTACGACCGACTGCATCAGCCAGCTGAACACTGCATTCACTGATCCGCGGTGAGTTTGCACGACACCCTTGGGATGTCCCGTGGTGCCTGACGAATACATGACCGCAAAATCGTCATCCGTGTTGATGACGGTGTCCAGCGGCGCATCGGAGGCAGCAGTTTGAAGCGGCGTATAGGCATGCTCGACCATGCCCTCACCGTCGCGCACTCCGACCAGTGTAAGGTCAAGATCTGCAACCAGCGGCAGCAACCGCTCGATCCGCGGACCGTCCGCAAACACCAGTTTGGCCGCGCTGTCGCGCAGGGCATAGTCCAACTCCTCGGTTGTCCACCAGGCGTTGACAAAGACTACAGTGGCGCCAGTACAGGAGATCGCCAGAACCAAAGATAAAAGCTCGGGGTAGTTGCGCATGGCGATCGCAACGCGGTCGCCTTTGCCAATATTGAACTGCCCGCGCAGCACCTGCGCTGTCCGCCGCACCTCGGCGCAGAATGCACCATAGGTCCAACGCTCGCCTTCATAGAGCAAATAGTCGGCTGTGCCGTCTGCGTGCTGCGCCATGCCTGCGTCCATAAGGGCAGGGACGGTCGGGGGAACGTTCTGAAACGCTTTGTAGGTAACCCCGCGCACCACTGTCGGTGCAACAGCAAAGGTCGGGTTTGTCCCGACGACATGCGCCACTGCGGCCTCGGGTGTCATCGCGTCCATAGTGCGAAACCCTTACGGCTGACTGAAAAATTCATGTTGACCCTCCCAAGTCATCCAGTCCCGTTCCCCTTCTTCGAGGGGTGCGCGACTCTCTTCCGTTAGCAGACTAGGGGGAAAAAACGGGCATGCCAATACCGCAGTACGGAACTTCGTTTCGCAAATGCACAATTTGCCGGAAACCCCGCGTCACGTCCTGTGGCGCAAAAGCATGCGGGGCTGGCTCTATGGACTATTGGCCCGACGCGGGTCATCGTATGGAACCATGAACAAGGAGGCAATCGATGCAAGACTTCGGCGAATTTGACTATGTCATTGTCGGCGCCGGCTCTGCGGGCTGTGTTCTTGCAAACCGTCTGAGCGAAGATCCCCGCGTGCGGGTTTTGCTGTTGGAGGCGGGTGGGAACGACTTCTATCACTGGGTCCATATCCCGGTGGGCTACCTTTATTGTATTGGTAATCCGCGCACGGACTGGTGCTACTCCACAGCATCTTGTGAGGGGCTGGGCGGGCGCAAGCTGCTCTACCCGCGCGGTCGCCTGCTGGGGGGCTGCTCTTCGATCAACGGTATGCTCTACTTGCGCGGTCAGTCAGCGGATTATGATGGTTGGCGGCAATTGGGGAATACTGGATGGGGCTGGGACGATGTTTTGCCCTACTTCCGCAAATCCGAAGACTACCATGCCGGCGCTGATGATATGCATGGCACGGGTGGCGAATGGCGGGTGGAGGCGCAGCGGTTGAGCTGGGAAATACTCGACGCATGGAAAGCCGCCGCGATCGAGGCGGGCATACCCGAAACAGCAGATTTCAACAGAGGTGACAATTTTGGCGTAGGGTACTTCAAGGTCAATCAACGCTCTGGCTGGCGCTGGACCACGGCCAAAGCGTTTTTGCGTCCGGCAAAATCACGCCCGAACCTGAAGGTCGTCACCCACGCACAGGCGCAAAAAGTACTGTTCACAGACAAATGTGCAACCGGCGTGCAGTTTTTGCACAAAGGTACCGTCGCCAGTGTCCGTGCGCGGCGTGAAGTCATCCTGTCGTCCGGTGCCATTGGCACGCCGCAATTGCTACAACTCTCCGGAATAGGACTAGGTGGGCTGTTGCAGCGGCACGGTGTGGAGGTGGTGCATGATGCACCGGGTGTAGGCAGCAACCTTCAGGACCATTTGCAAATCCGTTGCGCCTACAAGATCAGCGGTGCTAAAACGCTGAATGTCATGACCTCATCAATGTGGGGTAAAGCGAAGATCGGGTTGGAATATGCATTCCGCAGAAGCGGCCCGATGTCGATGGCACCGAGCCAGTTGGGTGCCTTTACCTACTCCGATGAGCGGGTTGCGACGCCAGATCTGGAATATCATGTGCAGCCAGTCACCTTGGAGGCCTTCGGTCAGGCTCCGCATGATTTCCCGGCAATTACCGCCAGTGTGTGCCATCTGCGTCCCGAAAGCCGGGGTCACGTTCAGATCACTTCACCGGACCCGATGGCCCACCCCGAGATACAACCAAACTACCTTTCAACCGAGGGTGACCGCGCTGTCGCGGCAAACGCCATCCGCCAGACCCGCCAGATTATGCGCCAGTCCGCGCTGGCACGCTATCATCCGGAAGAGTTCAAGCCGGGGCCTGATCTACAGACAGAAGAAGAACTGATCGAGGGCGCGCGCCGCATTGCATCAACGATTTTCCACCCTGTCGGCACCGCCCGTATGGGAACGGATCGGGAAGCTGTTGTGGATCCGCGATTGCGCGTGAACGGTGTTAGCAACCTGCGTGTGGTAGATGCTTCTGTGATGCCCAATATTACTTCTGGGAACACGAACTCTCCTACAGTGATGATTGCAGAGCGGGCGGCCGACCTGATCCTTAATCGAATTTAATTACATAACAATGATTATATGTTTATGCATTGCCGGGGTGTGCATTCCGGGGCAACCAGCTTTGAAGCTTCGATTTCTCTGAGTTCGGTTTAGTCGTCAAAACCCACAAACCGCGTCACTTCAGAAACTGAACGACGCTCGGACACGACGGCATTGGCGGAGAAACTTTCGTCCGGCCAACCCATTGCAACGCAGGTCATAATCACCTCATCATCGGGGATCTGAGCGTGTTCGCGCACAACAGGCGATTGCATGATACCTTGCCCGTTGATTACACAGCCCAGCCCGCGAGACCAAGCGGCCAGCGTGAGACCGTAAGTCACGGCGCCCAGATCGAAGTGTGCAATGGTGCCACCATCCAGTGATTTGTCGAAGGTAACAACAATAGACACCGGCGCGTCGAACTGACGAAAGCCGCGCATCACCCAATCCTGCCGCATTGCCTTGTCGTCACGCTCGATCCCCATCGCAGCAAAAAGCTGCTTGGCGATGCCCACTTGGCGGTCGCGGTGCGGACCTTCATAGGCGCCGTGATCGATGATTTCGCGTACTGGCGGCACACCGTTCAGCATACGTGTCGAGTTGCCCTCGCGCACACGTTCCAACGGTTCGCCCGTCAGAACGTGCAGATGCCAAGGCTGGGTATTCATCGACGACGGCGCGCGATTGGCCAGTGCGATCACTTCTTCGATCAGTTCACGCGGCACAGGCTTGTCCTGAAAGCCGCGGATGCTGCGACGACCGTTCATTGCTTCGTCAAGTTGCATGCTGTCTGCCTTAGAAATTCAGAGTGAACTGGCGGCTCAGCCCGATCTCAACGCGCCACTGGTCGTCCGAGCCGCGCATGGTGATGGGGCTGTCCGCCGCGTCATTGAGCAGTTTTTCATAGCTGACGCCGCCGGCCAGTGACCAGTTGTCATCCAGATAATAGGTGCCCGTCATTTGCAGTCCTGCACCCATCGCACCGCCAGTTGCGGTGTAGGCAGCATAATTAGCTGTAGCGTTGGAAACGCCAAAATAGGTATCTGCGAACTCGTCATTGCCGAAGTTGACCCGTGGACCCAGCGTGATGAGCCAACGGTCATTCGGGCGCATGATAACGTCACCGCCCAATGTCCCTGCTACACCGCTGTGACCGGTCACGCCTTTGCGCACTTCACCAAACGCCATCCAGTTTGTCTGCTGGTATTTGATGCCCAGTCCCAGCTCCACTGCGATGTCGATGTCTTCCAGACCTGTCAGCTCGGGGCTGGTTGCCGCTGTCCGCTCGTCAATCAGGCGGAACGCCGTATTCAGCGAGAAACCGTTGTCTGGAATGCCGCGAATGCCATTGCCTATATCTACTGCGCCCCACTTCAGCGAGCCGAACGTCAACGTTGGTGCGCCAACGAAGCCCATGGAGTCTGAACCCATATATTCCGGAGCCGACCCAACGGCTGCGCCAAGTGCGAAATTCAAAGACCGTTCCTGCGCTACCGCAGGTAAAGCTGAACAAAGTGCCAATGCAGACACAGAAACAAAGGAAAGTACGCGCACTAGGATGCTCCAGTAATATGAACCGACTTCGAAAATACATGTTTCGAGTTCTTCCCGTTTAGAGAACTGCGGCGAAAATGTACACAGATCAACAAAATTCACGCCCCCCTGTGGCGCGAATGCTGCGTTTATAATCCGGGCAACCACAAGGCCAGCTGCGGGAAGAGTATCAACAGCGCGACCAGCAGCATTGAGCACGCCATGTAGGGTATGGCCGAACCATAGATTTCGCGCATTGTCGTATCCTTCGGCGCCACGCCCTTCATCACAAACAGCAACAATCCAAAGGGTGGAGTGGTAAAGCTGATCTCCAGTGCCAACAGGATGATCAGACCAAACCACACCGGATCAAAGCCAAGTGTTGTTGCCAGCGGAAAGAAGATCGGGACAGTCAGAAGCATCATGGAAATCTGCTCCATGAACATGCCCAGCAAAAGCAGGACGCCGAACATTACCAGCAGCATCGCGATGGGGGCCAGATCAAAGGATGTCGCCCATTTGATCAGCCCGCTGGACGCCCCAGAGAAGGCCAGCAGTTGGCTGAACGTTGCAGAGCCGAAGACGATCAGATAGGCCATCAACGTTACACGTAGCGCGCCAATGATGGATTTTTTCATCGCTTCCCACGACAGGCAACGGAAGACGACCGCGAGAATCAAGACGCCCAAGGCACCAAAAGCGGCAGCCTCCGACGGGGTGATCAGCCCGCCGACCATGCCGATAACGATCAGCACCATGACCGAAAGCATGGGCAGGATGTCTTTGAACAGCAGTCCGAATTTCTGCCCCATATCCAGCGTCTCGACGTCATAGGCGGGCGCGGCACTCGGGTCCAATTTGGTCTGGAGGTAGATGGTCGCGATGTAGAAGCTTGCGAGGATCAGGCCGGGAATGATTCCTGCAATCAGAAGCGCGCCCACATCTATCCGCGCGAGCGTGGCCAGCAAGACAGCCAAGGCCGACGGCGGAATGATAATGGCCAGACCGCCAGTGCCGAGGATTGGCCCGATGGACATGTGTTTCTTGTAGCCGCGCTTGGTCATCTCCGGCACCATCAGGCTGCCCAGCAGCGCGGTGGACCCCATGGACGATCCCGACAGGGTGGAAAAGGCGGTACCCCCCAGTACGGTCACATAGCTCAGGCGTCCCGGCAGTCGGCCCAGCAGTTTGTCAATCGCGTTGAACATCCGGGCACCAAGACCGGTGTGAAAGAAAATCTCGCCCATCAGCAAAAATAGTGGGATCGGCACCAGCGCAAAATTGGTCAGGCCGCCAAAACCGTTATCGAGCATCAGCGTTACGCCCCGCGCGCCGCCCATGAAAAACCACGCGCCGACAATGTTGGCCGCCAGGAACGCCAGTGCGACGGGCATTCCGATTGCCATGAGGATGAGGATCGAGCCGATCAATAGGCCCAGTGCTTCAAACCATTCCATTATTCGTGAATCCCTGCTTCACCGGAGTGCATCAGCTCGGCCCCGAAGACAAAGCGGCTGAATTCAATCGCCATCAATCCAAAACTCAGCGGGAACGCAGCCGTCAGGATCCATTTCGGAAAGTAGTAGGCCCGCACGTCGAGATCATTACGGGTGAAGTTGGTGATCATCAGTTGCGTGCCCTTCCACGCCAGCACAACGCACACCGCGACGCAAAGGCCCGCGACAAAGCGGCTCATTGCGCGGCGCGCAGGGGCGGGAAGCGCTGCGGTGACCAGCTCGATGTGCACATGGCCTTTTTCGCGCACGAGCCATGGCGCGCCCAGCATCGTCATATACAAAACCGCATATTCCGTTGAGGTGAACAGCCACGCAAAGGGCTGTAGTCCCAAATTGCGCATCACAACAGAAGTGATGACCGCGATCATCAACCACACCAGCATCGAACCCGCGATACCCGCCATCGCGTAGAGAACCCCGCGGTATGCCTTACCGGCCATTTCCATAGTCTGCCCCTGAAATGAGAGTGCGCGCCGGAATGCTCTCCGGCGCGCATTTGGCTTATTTGGTGTAGAACAGCTCGATCAGCTTGTCGTAGTTGCCCTCACCTTGTGGGCTTTCGGCCATCAGGCCTTTCATGCGGTCCCATGTGCTCTGCACGGCGGCACCCAGATAGGCGTCAGCGGCATCACCTTCCAACGTGACCACTTCCATGCCGGCTTCTTCAAGTGCGGCAAAATCTGAATCACGCAGTGCGCCCAGCTTCTCGGCCGATTCCGCCTCGTGGGCGATCGCCACGTCCTGAACGATCTTGCGGGCTTCCTCGGAGAGGCTGTTCCACTTCTCGAGGTTCACGATGGTGCCCAGATCGGTCGAGAAGAAGCACGGCTCGACGCGGTAGTTGAGGAACTCGTTCCACTTGAGGTCAATCAGTCCGATCTGCGTCCAGCCCGTTGCATCCACCACGCCACGCTCCAGCGCGGAGTAGACTTCAGTTGTCGGCAGGTCGATCACTTGCGCACCCAGATACTCGGTGAAGAATGCGTTATAGACCGCGTTGCCGCGCAGCTTCAGCCCTGAGACATCCAGATTACCAGCGTCGTCCAGCTTGGGCGCGTTACGCGTCCACAGGTTGTAGCAAACGCCGGAATCAAACCAGCCGAGGTATTTTACGCCCATCTTCTCTTTGTGGATCTGGTCGATCAATTCGATCCCGCCATTCGCACGGACCTCGGACGCTACCTTGTTCGAGGTCACCAGTGCGTCCTTTTCGGGCAGCGCGCCAGCGTAGAAGCTACCTGGAGTGTAGACCATGTCCACCACGCCACTGCGCACCGCGTCAGGCTGCTGGAACATGCCGATCGCTTCCGGCCCGCCGCGCACCTCAATCTGTACAACGCCCTCGCCCGCCGCGTTCACCTTGTCCACGAATTCAAGAAATGATTTCGTGTAGATCAAAGATTCCGGAAAGGCGTGAACAGCGGTCAGCGTTTCTTGGGCATAGGCGGTGCCCGCCAGTGCAGTCGTGGCGAGGATACCGCCGAGGATTGTCTTTTTCATTTGGTCGTACTCCCAGTGTTAGAGACGCTTTTTGCGTCTGTTTGGTTTGTGTCTATGGGCCAGGCCCAAGGGTGTGCCGCCAAACGGGCGGCACGAAACGCTGATATTTCAGTCGTATGTTGTGCGGTCAGGTCGATGTCGTCCCAGCCGTTCATCAGTTTCTGGCGGCGCACAGGATCGAGCGAAAAGCTGATCTCCTGCCCTGCGATAATGGCGCTTGCGGCTTCAAGATCCACCTGCGCCTCGCCTACGCTATTGCCCAGACTGGCAATCAGCGCATCGATTTTACTCTCGTCGATCTGCGCTGCCAGAAGGCCGTTATTCACAGCATTGCCTGCAAAGATGTCGCCAAAACTGGGCGCAAAGACCGCGCAAATGCCAAAATCCACCAGCGCATAAACTGCCGCCTCACGGCTGCTGCCGCTGCCGAAGTTGCGGCGAGTCACCAGCACCTGCGGCCTGTGATGGTTGAGCGGATGCGCCGCCTGTGCTTCGCGCACATCATGGAGCAAAAAGTCGCCGTAGCCATCCTTGCGCGGCTGCGACATGAACCGCGCAGGGATCAGTTGATCCGTGTCGATATTGGCAACCGGAAGTGCGACGGCCTGTCCAGCTATTCTGGTCCAACCGCTCATGCCCGCCCCTCCAGCATCGGACGCACATCTGTCAGACGTCCCGTCACGGCGGCCGCGGCGACCATTGCGGGGCTCATCAAATGAGTGCGTGCGCCACGTCCCTGACGCCCCTTGAAATTCCGGTTTGTGGATGAAGCACAGCGCTGGCCTGCGGCGACAAGATCTCCGTTCATGCCCACACACATCGAACACCCCGACGCGCCCCATTCAAGCCCCGCATCGGTGAACACCTGCGCCAGTCCCTCAGCCTCGGCCTGCTGTTTCACCTGCGCCGATCCGGGCGAGACGAGCCCCGGCACAACCGCCTTGCGCCCGCGCAGTACCATCGCCGCCATCCGCAGATCCTCGATCCGGCCATTGGTACAGGAGCCGATGAACACCTGATCTACCTTGATTTGATCCAGCGGCGTGCCAGCCGTAAGCCCCATATAATCCAGCGATGCGCGCGCATGGACCGCCTTACTCCCGAGGGTTTCAGGCGCGGGAACGGACCCCGTCACCGGCAGTGCCTCTTCGGGCGATGTGCCCCACGTCACGGTGGGCGCGATGTCGGCGGCATCAAAAGCGACCTCGCGATCAAAGGCGCAGCCCTCGTCCGAACGCAACGCGCGCCAATCAGTCAGCGCCGCTTCAAACGCTTCGCCCTCGGGTGCAAACGGGCGACCCTGAATGTACTCGAATGTGGTTTTATCGGGTGCAATCATGCCCATCCGCGCACCACCCTCAATGCTGAGGTTGCACAGAGTAAGCCGCCCTTCCATGCTCAGCGCCTCAACGGTGGAGCCTGCGTATTCGACTGCATGTCCCTGCGCGCCATCTGCACCCAGCGCCGCGATCCAGTGCAATGCCATATCCTTGGCTGTCACCCCTGCCCCCAGCGTACCGTTAAACGTGATCCGCATGGTTTTGGGTCTGGCCTGCCAAATAGTTTGTGTGGCCAGAATATGCGCGACCTCAGTGGCACCCACGCCAAAGGCCAACGCGCCGAACGCGCCATGGGTGGAGGTGTGGCTATCGCCGCAATTTATCAGCAGCCCCGGCAAGGTAAGCCCCTGTTCGGGTCCGACAACGTGCACGATGCCTTGCGACGGGTCGAGCAGGTCAAACAGGCGGATGCCGGTCTCGGCGGCATTCCCGCCCAGCGTTTTGATCATCCGGCGGATATCCGGAGCGACCTCACCGGCACGCGTCGGCGCATAATGATCAACGACACCAAAAGTCAGTTCGGGCTGCGCAACGGGCATCCCGCGTGATTTCAATTTGGCGAAAGCGTGGTGGGATCCTTCGTGGACAAGGTGCCGGTCAACCCACAGCAGCGAGGTGCCATCCTCCCGGCGCAAAATCTCGTGCGCGTCCCAAAGCTTGTCCAACAAGGTGCGCGCGTGGGTCATTCAGCTGCCTCTGCACGGCCTGATTTAACCACTGGCTCCCAATGGCGCGCATCGCCGGCACCAACACGGCTGAGCGTCATTTCCAGCCGGAACATATCAGGCCGGTAAAGAGCCGCGAGGTACTCCACACCCTGTCCATGCCCGTCACGCACGACGCGGTTGAGTGATAACAAAGGCGCGCCGACACTCAGCCCCAGGTGGCCTGCGACATCGGGCGACGCAAGCGTCGCACTCACGCTTTGATCCGCCATCTCTACCTCCACGCCCGAGCGCTCCAGCAGCTTGAACAGTGGCGTTGTCGCCAATTCGGCCTCTGTGTAGTTACGTGCAATTGCCTCCGGGACGTAGGTTGTAAGGTGGGAAAACGGCTGGTCCTCCATCAGACGCAAGCGGACAGCGGCCTGCACATTTGCCTGTGGCGCGATCCGCATGGCGGAAGCGACTGCGGCGGGGGCCATGCCATAGCTGAACGAGATTAACCGCGCGGTGGTGGCGTGGCCCATCTGCACAACCTGCGGCATCAGCGTGGCAAAATCGGCCGCCATAGAGGGGCGCGCTGATTGCGCGCGCACCGTTGTACCCGCGCCTGCGCGCCGGTCAATTAACCTGTCTGCTGCCAGCGCGTCCAGCGCCCGCCGTACGGTAACGCGCGACACCTCCAAAAGGGCTGCAAGCTTCTGCTCACCTGGCAAAACGCTACCCTCGGGGTAAGTGCCGGAGGTGATTTCATCCAGCAATTGCAGGTAGACGCGACGCGCCTTGCCTCCCTCTGGAAGGCCGCTCACCGATGCATCGACGGGTTTCACGGACATGGACTTGGCACCTCATTGTTGTGCAGAGCGTAACCGCGTTTTTTGTGATTGCAAGAAATCTGTATGTTTTTGATTGAATTATTTGTTCTATGTCTGTCAAACTATCTGTATTATAGAAAATACAGTTAATGCGAGGGGGACGTCATGCCAGTCATCGAACTTCATGTGCTAGAAGGGTATAGCGACGGTGAAAAAGCACGCCTGTGCGAGGCGCTGACCGATGCCGTGCGAATCGTTGTTCCGGCTCCACCCGAAGCTGTAACCGTTATGATCCATGAAATGTCCTCCGCCTCATATATGCGTGGCCGCGAGCGCCGCATACCCGCGCAAGCGCTACCCGATCCCGCCGAGACCGTGCGCGCCTATCTGGCAGCTATGGAAGCGCGGGATCTGGATGCGGCGCAAAGTATGCTGGGTGCCGGGTTTGTGATGGAATTTCCTGGCACGGCCCCGATGAGCAGCCTCGAAGCGCTGATCGCGTGGTCGAAACCGCGCTACCGTTTCGTCACAAAAACCTACACCGGCTTTGATGCAATGCAATCGCCGGAGGACCACGCGATTGTTTATTGTCGCGGCACGCTGGCCGGCGAATGGCCCGATGGCACACCCTTTGAAGGGATCCGGTTTATCGACCGCTTTGAAATCACGTCAGGGCTTATCACCCGTCAGGACGTCTGGAACGACATCGCAGAAATCAGGGGCGCATCATGAGCACAGAAATTGATCCCATAACGCTGGCCGTTCTGGCTGGCCGGATGGAACAGATTGCGGATGAAATGGACGCCACCCTTTTCCGCGCAGCCTTCAACCCCATCATCGCCGAGGCGCATGATGCAAGCCACGGACTCTATCATGCGGTCTCCGGCGACACGCTGGTGCAGGGAAAATCTGGCTTGCCGATTTTTGTAGGCGTCATGAGCTTTGCAGTGAAAGCAGTGATCGACAAAGCCGCGGAAAATGATGATCTGGAAGATGGTGACATCTACATCTTCAACGATGCCCATCTGGGCGGTACGCACCTGAGCGACATGCGTCTTGTCAGACCCTATTATCATGATGGCCAATTGTTCTGTTATCTCGCCTCTGTCGGTCACTGGCATGATGTGGGTGGCGCTGTGCCGGGAAACTATAACCCCGCCGCGACAGATGCTTTCCAAGAGGCCTTTATCCTGCCGCCTGTGCGCCTCGCCAAGGCTGGCGTGATCCAGACAGACATCATTGACATCCTGATGCGTAACACGCGTTTGCCGCAGTCCGCTCAGGGGGATCTTAACGGACAGCTGGGCGCGCTGGACCTGGGCGTCAAGCGTATGGACGAGCTGTTGGGCGAATACGGTGCGGACACAGTACGTGCGGGTCTTGATGCGCTACAAAACCGCGCCGAAGCCCTGATGCGCGCCGAACTGGAAGCGCTGCCCGATGGCCGCTGGGAAGCGGTGGATTATCTGGACAACGATGGTATCACCGATGTCGCCCTCCCGATCCGTGTCGCGCTTGAGATTTCCGGTGACACCATGACGCTGGATTTTGAAGGGACCGCGCCACGCTGTGCAGGGCCGGTGAATATCGCCCTGCCGACAGCTGTGGCAACGGCCTATGTGGCGATCAAACACATCTTTCCTGCCTTGCCCGCAAACGCCGGCGTAATGCGTCCGATTGAGGTGAAAATCCCTGAAGGATCGCTGCTGTCCGCGCCCTTCCCCGCGCCGGTGGGCGGTTATACCGAAACCATCCTGCGCATGATCGATGTGATTTTTGCCGCGGCTGCCGGTGCTGCGCCGGAGCGTGTGGTAGCCAACGCCTATGGCACCATCAACGCGCTCTCCATCTCGGGTACGCGCGACAATGGCAAGCCGTGGGTGATGTTCAGCTTCTACGGCGGCGGCCATGGCGGTTCTATCGACGGTGACGGGCTGAACCACGGCAATGCGCCCATTTCCACCGCGACAATCCCGCCGATGGAAATCCTCGAATCCGCCTATCCGGTGATGTTCAAGCAATGGGCGCTGCGCCCTGACAGCGCGGGTGCAGGCACGCACCGCGGCGGTATGGGCGCAGTTTACGAGATCGAAGTGCTTGAAGGCAACGGTGCCAAAGCCTTCCTTTTCGGCGAGCGCGGGCGGTATGCTCCCACAGGTGTAGCAGGCGGGGGCGATGCCGCGCTGAACGTGTTCAGCTATGAGCAGGACGACGGCTGGCATCACCCGCCCATGGCGTCGAAAATGGTGGGCATCAGTCTCAAACAAGGACAATCGGTCAGACTGGAGACCCCGGGCGGTGGCGGCTATGGCGCGCCCGAGCACCGCGCTCCGGCAGCCGTAGCAAAGGACGTCGCGGCAGGTTTCCTTTCTCCCACCAAGGCAGACGAGACTTACGGCACCGCATGGCAGGAGGTTACCCCATGAGCAAAATGATCGGCGTCGATGTCGGCGGTACTTTTACGGATATCTTTGTGCTCGATGAGGCAACCGGTGTAGCTCAGGTGGCAAAGGTGCCAACAAGCCGCCCTGACCAGTCGGCAGGCTTTCTGGACGGCATCGGCAGCCGCGTGGACGATCTGTCCACCGTTTCCGTAGTTGTGCACGGAACCACGGCCGGGACCAACGCACTACTGGAGCGCAAAGGAGCCAAGATCGGGGTGATCACCACCCAAGGCCTGCGCGACGTGCTGGAAATGCGCCGCCGCGATAGGCCGCGCACATGGGGACTGCGTGGCGATTTCACGCCAGTAGTAGACCGTGCGCAACGCCTCGAAGTACCCGAGCGCACGTTGGCCGATGGCACCATTCGCACGCCTGTCGATCTGGACGCTGTGCGCGAGGCTGCGCGCCAGCTCATCGGCGACAACTGCCTCGCAGTCGCCGTTCTTTTCGCCAATGCCTATGCCAACCCCGAGAACGAGGCCAAAGCCGTGGCCGCCGTCCGCGACATCTGGCCGAACGAGCATGTCTCCTGCTCCTCCGAGATCCTTCCTGAAATCCGTGAGTTTGAGCGGTTCTCTACCACCGCACTTAACGCGTACCTGCAACCGGAAGTCTCCGGCTATCTCGGCCGGTTGGAGACGGCGCTGAAAAGTGGCGGCTTTGCAGGCGAATTCATGATTGTACAGTCCAACGGCGGTGTGATGGATGTGGCGACGGCGGCCAAGCTGCCGGTCCGCACCGCGCTGTCTGGTCCGGCTGCGGGGGTTATCGCGGCCGCATACATCGCGCAGGAAGCCGGCTTTCCCGACGTCATCACGGGCGACATGGGCGGCACATCGTTTGATGTCTCGCTGATTGCACAGGGGCAAAGCATGCTTAGCCCGCAAACCTCGATTGATTTCGGTATGGTTGTCCGCTCGCCCATGATTGAGATCACGACCATCGGCGCCGGGGGCGGCTCTATCGCGTGGGTCGACAAGGGTGGGTTGCTGAACATCGGGCCTGAGAGTGCGGGTTCCACCCCTGGTCCCGTGGCCTACGGGCAGGGCAACACGCGCCCCACCGTGACGGACGCCAATGTAGTGCTGGGCCGAATTGATCCGGAAAATCCGATTGGAGGCAAACTCGACCGGTTGGACGTAGAGGCCGCCAAGGCCGCGATTCTCGCTCACGTCGGGACGCCATTGGGCCTCGACGCGCTGGCCGCCGCGGAGGCGATCCTGCGCGTGGCCAACAGCCGGATGGCAGGTGCGTTGCGTCTTGTATCGATCGAGCGGGGATTTGACCCCAAGCGCTTTGCATTCATGCCCTTTGGCGGCGGTGGCGCGCTGCATTCGGGCGCGATGCTTGAAGACGTGGGGCTCGCCCGCGCAATTGTGCCGCGTTATCCGGGTGTTACATCAGCGATGGGCTGCGTCATCGCCGACATGCGACAGGATTTTGTACAGACGCTCAACTCGATGCTGGAGGGGTTGGATACCACTGCACTCGGTGCGCATATGCAGCGCCACGTCGATGCAGGCCTTACCATGCTGGACGCCTCGCGCACGGTGTTTGAGGCGCGCGAGACTTCATTTACGCTGGATATGGCGTATCTGGGCCAGACCCACACGGTGAGCGTACCGCTGACTGTCGAGGTAAAAGACGGTATCGTGACGCCTCCCACCGAAGCGATTATCGGCGATGCCTTCGATACAGCCTACCGTGCAACCTATGGTCGTTTGCTCGCCGGTGGCGTGCGGCGGGTGATCAACCTGCGGTCCGCGGTGACGGGCAAGCGCCCGCGGTTTGATCTGTCCACGCTTGCGCCGGTCGGCGGGTCGGTCGACGGCGCGCGCACGGGCACGCGTCAGGTCTATTTCGGTGGGCAGTGGCATGAGACCACGATCTATGCCCGCCTGTCCCTGCCCGTAGGCGCCATAATAGAGGGCCCCGCAATACTGGAACAACCCGACACCACTGTGTTGATCGAGCCGGGTTTGACCGGCCGTGTGGATGCCTTTGGCAATACGCTCATCGAAAGGGCCGCATCATGATACCGAACCGGACTGCATTGCTGACAATCGATTTGCAGAATGACTTTCTGCACCCCGAGGGTGCCTACGGCCGCGCGGGACAGAGCGGGGACGCCATCGCCGCCCTGCCAGACCGGATTGCCCCTGTGCGGGAGGCGCTGCTGGCGGCGGGGGGATATTACATCTCGGCCCAGTTCACACTCGTCCCCGGACGCGGGGGAGAACCGCTGATCGCACCCCACCTGCGCAGCCTGCGCCCGTTCCTGACCAAAGGCGACTTCACTCCGGGTGGCTTCGGGCATGCGCTGGTCGATGCGCTGGCCCCTGCGGATTTCACAATTGAAAAGATCGCGTACTCGGCCTTCTATCAAACGCGTCTTGAGTACGTTTTGCGGGCAATGGATATCGATACGCTGATCATTGGCGGCATCGTAACCAACGGCGGCGTGGCAAGCACCGTGCGAGACGCCCATTTGCGCAACATCCACACCGTTCTTCTGTCGGACGGCTGCGCGGCGTTTAAACAGGATGTCCATGACGCCACACTGATCTCGCTCGGGTCGGTCAGCGATGTTGTCACCTGTGCGCAAGCCCTCAATTTAATCGGGGGTGAACCATGAGGTTGCGGACACGTCTGGGACAAAAGGACATTCTCATTGCGCCGGGTGTCTATGACGGGCTAACGGCTGCGCTGGCCACGGATGCAGGGTTCGAGGCGCTCTATCTGTCCGGTGCGGCGGTGGCCTACACCCGTCTGGGGCGCCCCGATATAGGGCTGAGCACGGCGACCGAAATGGCCGAAACCATGGCGCTGATCGCTGACCGAACCGATCTGCCGGTGATCATGGATGCCGACACAGGGTTCGGCAACGCGCTGAACGCGCGGCGCACGATGGTCTCCTACGAGCGCGCTGGCGCTGCGGCGTTGCAGGTGGAGGATCAAACCTATCCCAAGCGCTGCGGGCATCTGTCGGACAAGTCCCTGATCTCGCGGGACGAAATGACAGGGAAGATCGCGGCGATGGCAGACGCACGCAGGCAAGACACATTGATAATCGCACGCACGGACGCAATAGCCGTGGAAGGTTTCTCCGCTGCGATGGACCGCGCGAATGCCTATATCGAAGCCGGCGCGGATATCCTGTTTATCGAGGCACCACGGGACCGCGACGAACTGGCGCGCATCCCCGAGACCTTTCGTGGGCGCGTGCCCCTTTTGGCCAACATGGTCGAAGGTGGGGCCACCCCCATTTCTTCTGCAGATGATCTGGAGAAGATGGGTTTTGACATCGTGATCTTCCCCGGCGGCATTGTCCGCGCGTTGGCGCGTACTGCGCAGGACTATTACAAAAGCCTGCGGGAAACAGGGTCCAACACCGGGTTCAAGGACAGGATGCACGATTTCGACGGGTTGAATGCTGCCATCGGCACACCCGATCTTCTGGCTCTGGGGAAACGCTATGACGGAAAGTCCTGACGTTGCCCCGCCGCTGAACCATTATGATATCGACGTTGATACGCTGATCATTGGCGCGGGTGCGGCGGGTATGATCGCAGCCCTCGCGGCGCATGAGGCAGGTCAGGACGTCTTGCTGATAGAGGCAGACGCGCTGCCTTCAGGTTCAACCGCGCTGAGCGCGGGGCTGATCCCGGCGGCGGGCACCCGTTTTCAACGCGACACCGACATTGACGACACGGCGGAGATGTTTGCAGCCGACATCCAGAGGAAGGCAAAGGGCGAGAACGAGCAAGCGCTGGTCGATGTTCTGGCGGCAGGGTCCGGCGCGGTCATCGAATGGCTGTCGGGCACCCATGGTCTGCCCTTTTCGGTCATCACCGACTTTGATTATCCGGGCCACTCGCGCAGGCGCATGCACGGCTTGCCAGGGCGCTCGGGCGCCGAATTGATCGATGCATTGCGCAGCCGCGTGGAGGCGTTGGACATCCCGCTCATCTGCAACCGCAGGGCAAAGCACCTCTATGCATCGAATAGCCGTGTGTTTGGCGCGGCGGTGGTGCTGCCGGACGGCGACGTCGAAACGATCGGCGCGCAGCGTATCATTCTCGCCTGCAACGGCTTTGGGGGAGATCGTGATCTCGTTCATGTCCACATGCCGGATATCGAAAACGGGCTCTGGTTTGGTCATGATGGCAACCGGGGTGAGGCAATAAAATGGGCTGAAGGTCTCGGTGCGGCGACGCGCCATCTGGGTGCCTATCAAGGACACGGAAACGTCGCACATCCGCACGGTATCCTGATCACATGGGCCGTAATCACCGAAGGCGGTTTTCAGGTGAACGGCCAGGCAGAACGGTTCTGGAATGAGGCCCAAGGGTACTCCGAGGCTGCGCGCGCTGTCCTGTCGCAGAAAGACGGACAGGCCTGGACAATTTTTGACACGCGCATCGCCGACATTGCACGACAGTTCGCAGATTTCAAAGCGGCAGAGGCGCAGGGCGCAGTCATCATGGCGGACAGCATTCAAGCGCTGGAGGAGGCCTGTGAGTTCTCCCGCGGGAGCCTCGCGGCGACAATTGATGCAATTCCCAACGGTGGCATCGACAGCTTTGGCAGGCAATGGGGATCAAAGGAGCTGTCAGGACCCTTTTGCGCTGTGCGGGTAACAGGGGCTTTATTCCACACCCAAGGCGGGTTGGACATCGACCCTGTGACAGCGCGTGTCCGGCGATTGACCGGAGCACCTTTCGAGAACCTCTACGCCACAGGCGGTGCCGCGTGTGGCGTCTCCGGCAAGGGAGACAGCGGATATCTGTCAGGCAACGGCCTGCTGTCGGCTGCCGTGCTGGGGAAGATCGCAGGCACTGGTGTTTAGCGTCGGAACGAGGCGAGGGGGTACTTAGGGTCTTCGCCGCCTCAGCATTGCAATCACGTCTACGAAGTGTCGCGCGGTGTCTTCCCACTTCGGCAAAGCCGCCGCATTTTTTCGTGCGGCGGCACTATAGTGCGCCCGCTCAGCCGGATCTGTCAGCAGCTTGCGTAACGCGTGGCCAAAAGCTTCGGGGTCATCTGCGGGAACCAAAATTCCAGCCTCTCCCACGGTATCGGGCACCGCGCCAACCGCGCAACTGACAACCGGCAGCCCGTATTGCATCGCCTCGCTCAGCACCATCCCATAGCCCTCATAGCGTGTTGCCAGCGCAAAAATGCTCGCGGCGTTATAGCGCTCCAAGATCTGCGCTTCCGACACCTCACCCAAAAAGTGTAGCCGATCAGAAAGTCCTGAGGCTTCAGCCTTCGTGTATAATCGCGTGGCAAAGCCTTCATCATGGGGCTTGCCAATGATCTCTGCCTGCCATGGCAGATCCTGCAGGCCTGCCAAAGCGGCAATCAACACATCATGGCCCTTTCGCTCGGCCAGCAGGCCGACTGAGAGGATCAACGGCGGATCTATTGGCGCGCACGCCGCGTCGGGAACTGGAAAGCCAGGGGGGGCAATGGTGATACGGTCCGCATCCACGTCGAAATCCCGGGTGAGGATCTGGGCCGTATGGAGACTGGGCACAATCACATGCGCTGTATGGCGCAGGGCGGCCGCCTCGTTAGAGAGCAGGAATTCAGCGCGTTTGGCATCCAGCCCGGTCTCAAGACCCAACGGATGGTGAATCATCGCAATGATATCGGCTTTGACCGTTGCCAACCCCGCCGGTTCGATAGAGCCGAACACCAGACCATCGAGGATGATCGGATGGTCGGCAGGCACCGCGCGCAGAACCTCCAGCGTGTGCGCCATATCCTCTGGTGTCGGATCGGGGAAGCTATCGGGCAGCACCAAATGGCGGGTCTCGCACCCGAGCGCGTTCAGAAACCGCAGCACGGTAGCCTCATAGATGAACCCCCCGGTCCGCCGGTCCTTGTCACCCGGAATGGCAAAAATCGCTTGGGTCATATCACCTGCTCGCTCGCATACACGCGCAATACCGCACGCTCGATCCACGCGACCAGCGCGTATCCGATGACAGCGGCAAGGGACAGCACGACAACGCTGGACCAAAGCATATTATAGTTCGAGGTGCTGGCCGTCAGCGCCATGAGCACGCCGATGCCTTTGCCGGTAGCCAGCCATTCGGTCGTTGTTACAGCAAGCAAGGCCGCAGGAACCGCCATACGCGCGCTGGCGAAAAATGCGGGTAACATGGCAGGGATACGCGCGCTGAAGAGCAGCCTCAGACGGCCCGCACCGTAGCTGTTGAACACATCCACAATTTGTCCCGGTGTCTGGCGCAGTCCTTGCAGGCAGGCAATCAGCGTCGGAAAGAAGATCATCACCGCGATGATCGTAATCGTCCCAACCGCCCCCCGCCCGAGCGCCAGCACCAGCAGCGGCGCCGTTGTGATGATCGGAATCGCACGCAGGGCTACCGCCACCGGCATCACCCCGCGGTCGAGACTTGGCAACAATACCACAACAGCGGCAAGCAGGGCACCCAGTAGAAGACCTGCAAGGTAGCCGGGGAGGGTCATAACGAGTGTCTCGCCCAGTGCCGCCAATAGGATCGCACGCGCTTGCGCATCGGTCGAAAGATACATCCACACATCCAGCGGGCGCTTGGCGAAGAAGCGGTTCAGACCAAACGCGTCCATGCTGATCTGCCAGAGAGCCAGAACCGCTATCACCATCAAACAAAGCGCCAACATCTTTTGCCACAGCAGCAATGCATGTGTCGCGCGTGGCGCCCGCAGCAAGATCACCGGCGCATAGCCGACCGTCCGGCGCGCGGTCCAGCCGACCAGCGCATAAAATGCCATCGCGAGCATCGCCGCCGTCACGGCCAGCGCCCAAGTCGCGTTCACCTCCAACCCCCGCATGGCGCGCAACGTCAGCACGCCAAGGCCCCGCTCGGCCCCCGTAAATTCACCGATCATCGCGCCCAGAAACGCGGCAGGAGCAGCGATCTGCAATCCGGCAAAGAGGTAGGGAAGGCTCGCCCGTGCCCGCACCACAGTCAGGACCGTCCACGCGCCCCGCCCGTAGGTCGCGATCAGATCCTCCCAGCTTTGCGGCAAGGCGCGCAGCCCCACCAGCAGCGCCAGATAGGTTGTGTAGCACACGGCCAAAGCCGCCAACGTGATCTGTGGACCATCGCCGGGACCATAAAGCACCCGGAGGATCGGGCCGGTCGCGACAAGCGGCAGGCAGAACACCAGCAGGGAGAACGCTGACAGCGCCCGTTCGCTCCGCGGCACGGCAACAGCCAGCGCCGCAAGCACCACGGCAGCAGCATTGCCCCAGACAAACCCCCAAAGCGCATTTTGGCTGGTAGCAATGGCACCCCGCATCATCAAACCTGCATTCTGGTAGAGATAGGCCGCAATCCCGCTGGGCCTCGGTATCAGTACGCTGTCGGGATTAAGAAATCCCAGACCCTCCCAAAGCAATAGCACCATCGTGATCCACAAAGCAGGCTTCATCTAGGCCGCGTCCTCCAGGGCTGTGAGCACCTCGTCACACAGGTTTTTGAATGCGGTGGTGCGGGTCATGGCCTCGTTTCGCGGACCGTCCAAGACAACCTCGATATCGGCAATAACGCGGGCAGGCCGCTGGGACAGAACAACGACCCGGTCCGCCAGCAGAACCGCTTCGATCACCGCATGGGTCACAAGAACGGTTGTTGTGTTGTGCCACAGTGCGGGCAGTTCTGCATTAAGGCGCGCGCGGGTGATCGCATCGACGGCTGCGAAAGGCTCGTCCAGCAGCAGAACTTCGGGCTTGGAAACCAGCGCGCGGGCGATGGCTGCACGTTGCCGCATGCCGCCAGACAATTCTGCCGGACGGTGACCGCCGAAGCCATCTAGCCCCACAAGCGTGATCAGTTCCTCCACACCTTGCACAGGCTTGCGTGCCAGTTTGGCACCAAGCGCGATGTTGCCCCGCACACTGCGCCACGGAAGCAAGGACGGGTCCTGAAACGCCATCGACAAGGCGCCGCGTTTAGCCAGCGCACGCGGTGTTTCCTGTCCGATACGGATTGTTCCCTCGCTTGCCTCCTCAAGTCCCGCGATCATTCGCAACAGGGTCGATTTCCCGCAGCCCGACGGCCCGACCAGCGCGGTCGTTCTCCCTGCTGCAAGGGTCAGCGAGATGGCCGCCACCGCCTCCGTTTCACCAAATCTTTTCGAGACCTGATTGCAAATGATATCCCCGGGCAGCACCTGTCTTATCCGTGGACTTCTTCCAGCAGGGAGCGGTCCCAGAGGTCCGCGCTAACTTCACGACCGAGCAGGCCAAGTGTTTCGATGTTCGCGGCGATGGTTTCCTCCGTGAACCAGCCGAACCCGTTGGCCTCTGTCAGCTGAGAGAACATCAGCGGCACTTGGCGGCTTGCCTGCAACTCCTGTGTCGGCAGATCAAGACCTGCGTCGGGGAACATCGCAACCGTCAGCGCGGCGGCGGCGTCAGGGTCTGCCTGATAGTCGGTCCAGCCCTTGACCTCGCCGCGCAACATCGCCACCAAATCAGCGCGGCGATTGGCGATGCTATCGGTGGTCGCTATGTAGGTTTGCGAGTGAACTGCATAGCCGTGATCGGCCATAAGCATAGTCGTATTGTCCACTCCTTGAATCGTCATGGCAACGGGGAGGTCTGTCTCCCAACACAGCAGGCAGTCGACCTGACCACTGACCAGCGGCGCAGGGTCGTATTGCGTGGGTACAATCTCGATCTCATTAATGTCGATGCCGTTCAGCGTGCAAAGCGCCTGCAAGACGGGTGTGTTTGCCACGGCCATACCGATCTTTTTACCGATCAGATCAGCAGGAGTATTCACCGGATTGGCGGCAAGCGAGGCGATTGCAAAGGGGTTCTTTTGCATGGCGACAGCGATAATCTTGAAAGGTGCGCCCTCAGCCACAGCAGCCGCGGTATAATCAGCTGCGGAAATCCCCATCAAAGCCTGACCAGTCACAACCGGCGGCTCAACAGGCGCGTTCGGCCCGCCCTGAGCCAGCGAGACATCCAGTCCCTGATCCGTCCAATAGCCGTTTTTCGCTGCGATATAGCTGCCGCCGAACTGCACGGAATGCAGCCAGGACAGCTGGAGGCTCACCGCAGCGCGGTCTTGCGCGAATGCAGGAAGCGCTGCAGTTGCACCAAGCATAGCGCCCGTTTGCAGGAAGGCACGGCGGGTCGGTTGAATAAAACGGGTCATGGAGTCTCCACTTGTGATGTTGAGGAAGAGGGAGGTGGCTGGTTGGTACGTAATGCGAAATAGAAACCGGGGCTGGCAGCGACCATCATCATCGCACCATAGGCGATGCCCGTGGCGATGCCTGCTTCAGGCGTGGCACCTATCAGCGGAAACAGCGCGGCCGCTGCGCCTTCACGCCAGCCCCAGCCCCCTATCGACAATGGCACCAGCATGGCAGACAAAATCAGCGGGATCAGGGTGAGCCACCCTGCTGGCGGAATGACCGTTCCGGTCGCGCGTGCGCAGGCATAGAGACTGAATACCAGCAGAACTGTGATGAACAGTGAGAGGTTTGCCACTGAAGGACGCGCCAACAACCGCAACACGTGGTGCATGAAGCGTGCCGCTGCACCCGCCCGTCCAGACGAGACAAGCGCACTGAATGCCGCAACAATGCCAATGCCTATGCCGATCCATGAAAGCGCTGGCCAAGCTATGCCACCAGGCAGGATAAGCGACACGATCAACGCAAGGCCCAGCACTGCAAAGATAAACACCTGTCCGATAATCCGCTCTGCCGCGACGGATTGTCCCGCGCGCAGCATGTCGCCTGCATGGCGCACGCGAACCGCACGGGCCACATCGCCTACAACGCCACCCGGCAGGACAAGGTTGACCATCTGCGCGATGTAATACTCTCGGACAGCGTGTGGATAGCTGATTTCAATCTCGAAGGCACCGGCAATAATCTGCCAGCGCCGGGCCATGAGGAACGTAAGCCCTGTAAACGAAAGGCCAGACAGAATGAGCCAACTGACCGAGGCGCCTTGGAGACGGCCGATCACGGCTTGCGCATCTGAAAACCAAAACACCAAAGCAAGCACGGCAACCGATATGATGACCTTCAGCGCGTGTTTCATTCGTGCACCTCTGTCAACCGGACCGTATCAGAGAAAGCCCCGACAAAGGCATCACGGAACGTATCCATGCGGCGGACAGGCGCGTTGGACGCTGGGATCAAACCGTCGCTCCAACCCCAATGGTCGATATGAGCGACCAAGTCAGGCGGGCCGACCAGATGCACCGGCACGTCGCGGTTATCACTACCGGCGACAAAACCCGCTGGCTGGTGGTCACCGACAATGACCACTAAAGGTGCGTCATCGCCCAGACGCGCGACATGCTCGAACGTCGCTTGCAAAGAATAATCTATGGCACGGCGGTAGGCCTCGCGCACGTCATCACTATTTTTCCACAACTCGCGCGGGGTCGGTCCGCGCGCAGCCATCTCGTTGAAAACTGTCCCGTCGCCCACCGCGTCCCAGGCCACCATATCCGGCACCGGCACCCATGGCGCGTGAGATGAAATCAGGGCGATCTGGATAAAATCGGGACGTGGATCATCTGGCAGCAGATCCCCGTATGCGGCCAACGTGAACTGGTCGGGCATCGTCACCCAGTTAAAGTTGTCTCCTTTATAAGGAATATCGGCGGCAGGGAAAACATGTTCGAACCCCATGGCGCTGCTCTCGGGCCAAGCCATAGTGATGGCGGGCATGAAGGCAGACGTCCGGAAGCCTGCATCTTGCGCGATGTGGAACAGACTCTTTTTACCGCTTGCCAGCATCGCGGTATAGCGCCCCTGATCCGTGGTCCAGAGGCCGCTCGACAAGGTGCCATGCGCGAGCCAGCTCTGCCCACCCGCGGTCGGCGAGGTGAGCCAACCGCTTTTGGCTGCAAAACCTGCCTGCCGCAATGCGCCTTGTGCAGCGCCGAGCGTCGCCATGTGCGTTGGCACATAAAGCTGGTTGTCAAAGCTCGTGCGACCGTAGCTTTCAATATAGACGACAATGACATCGCGGCCTTGCAGACGGCCCAACAGCCCTGCCGCACCAGCATATACATCCTGTTGTGCATCAAGTTTGAACTGGACCAGATCGGCCATCGTTGCCTGCACATCCATGCCGCGCTTGAATGCCAGTTGCGATGTACGGGCCGTGCTGTGGGGGCTGTCTTGAAACGTCCAATAGCCCAGATGGTGGCCCGCATCAGCAACGGCCCAGCCGCCAAATCCCAGAGCACCGACCATCGCAAGCACACGACCTGCACGGGAGATGCGCACCCTTCCCCACACCTGAAAACTGCGCAACAAGACGTAGAACAAACCTAGTATTCCCAGCACAGCAGCCACAAGGACCACATAAGTCAGCGGCCTGCCGATACTGTCGCCCAGCAAGCCGATCCCTGCCTTGATCAAAAACGCATCAAGCACTGGATTGAAGGTGCGGTCATAGGCCAGAAACATCCCAATATCCGCGAGCTTGAGAAAGGTCGCAGTTACAAGCAGCAAAGCCAGCACAGAAGCCAGACCCCATTTGTGCCCCACAGCCAACATCAAAAACAGCAACGCAGGCAATTCCAGTGGGACTTGTCCCAAAGCAGACCATTCCAATGAACCCGGATGATTTGGCAGCGCCAGAACAACAAAGAGCACCGCCATAGCGAGGGCCGGAAAAAGCACTTTATTCATGTTTTCTGCCGCACCAGATAAATTGCATCAACTGCGAAAGAGTAGAGTAAGACAGCTGCACCCGCCAGCGCCACAGGCGCCAAAAGCCAAGCAGGTGTCAGCGGGAATAACAAAATGATCAAGGCGGCAATCTGCACGACACAGCCCGCCTTGCGCCGAAGACTGTCTGGTAGACTTCCCTGAAGGGCAGGCCAGATAAAACTTGCCAATACGAACACATAGCGAGCAAATCCGAGAACAAGGATCTCGACGCTGACCGTCCCGCTCACCAACAGCACCAGCGCCAGCACTGCACCCAGAAGCGCATCAACCTCCATATCAAACCGGGCCCCGAAATCCGAGCTGAGCCGCGCGCGCCGTGCCAGCCATCCATCAAGCCCGTCCAATGCAAAAGCGACGGTTGCGATGCCGAATATTGCCCAGGCAGACGCAGGCACCACAAGGGCACCTGCCAAAACAGCCACCAGTGCAGCGCGGCCCAATGTCACCGCATTGCAGGCGCCCAGTACGTCATGGGGATAGGTGTACAGCAACCCGCGCATGCAAATGGCCGCGATCACCACAAACACCAGTACGGGAAGGACGAACGTACCATAAATCCAATAAGTCAGCGGTACGATCGCGCACAGCAGTCCAAAAGCAAGCATGGCAAACACGGTCGCGGGCTTTCCCGCTCCCCATGGCCAGAGTGCCTTGTGTGCATTGCTCTCGATCATATTGCGCCTTTCTACTCTTTCGAATTAGATCACGGATCGGATTTGACTACTGCGCCAGATCAATAAGCTGCGCAAATTTTAGGTCGGGTCATCCGACGCTGACAGTCCCCGCAAGCGGCCGGTGGTCGGAGGCTATGTTCGTTAAGGGAGTATTAATGACCTGCACATTGCTCACCCGCCCCGGCGCGTCCGTCAGTATCCGGTCCAGTGGCAACAATGGTGCCCCACTGGGGAATGTGCGCGGCGCAGCGCCTTGCAGGCGCGTTCCCACCAAACGTTGTGCAAAGGCCAGGCCGCCCCAGGGGCGCCATTCATTCAGGTCGCCCAACAGGACCGTCTGCATCTTCGGCCGCCGCCGCAGATACTGGCCGATGATCCGCATCTGGATCATGCGCAGCGGCTGGGAAAGCGACAGATGTGTCGACATGATCCGGCAATAGCGGCCCTCCACCTGAGTCTCGACGCTGATCGCGCCGCGATGGCAATGGCCCGGCAGGTCGATCACTTCTGCGTGGATACGTGTGAAGCGCGGGTGCAGGAACAAAATGGTGCCGAGAAACCCGTCACTCTGGGTTCCCCAGCGCAAGGAGGGACTGTCATGTTGATAGTGCAGGCCGGTGACCTCCGAGATACGCTCAACATCAAAGATACCCGCATGGGGCCGACACTCGCCATCCGCTTCTTGCAGCGCGAGTACATCACCTGCGAAGGGCTGCAAAACGGACCCGATCGCTTCGACCACGCGGTCGGGATCAATAACACCGTCCTGCCCCTTGGCGCGATGTACATTCCATGTGGCACAGCGCAAATTTGCCAATCTATTTCCTCGCCCGTATGTGGCACTGTGCAAAACGTGCCGCCGTCCTATCTGTACATATATCTGTATCTTATAAAACCAGAACCACAGCGGAGCTTCACCATGCGTTTTTTGATGACAACAGCCCTACTTGCCACGCTCGCCGGCACCGCGCAGGCGGATATGGCGACCTACAAACTGGATCCCGAACATACCACCGTCTTTTTCACAGTCGACCATATCGGCTATGCCAAAACGTTGGGCTTGTTCACCACCGTCGATGGCGGCTTTGAGTATGATGCAGAAACCCGCGAATTAGGCGATGTGGCTGTGACAATCGATGCGGCCAGCGTGAAGAGCTTTAACGAGGCGCGGGACGCGCACTTGCGTAAAAGCGACTTTCTCGATGTCGGGGCCCACCCTGCAATTACATATACGGCAACCGGCGGGTCTGCAGCCAGTGAGGCCTCCGGCACAGTGACGGGCGATCTCACTATTCTCGGAAACACCCTGCCGGTGACCCTGGATGTGACATTGAACAAAAGCGCGCCCTACCCTTTCGGACACAAGCGCGAGGTTCTGGGCCTGTCCATGAGCACATCCATAGAGCGCAGCGCCTTCGGCATGACCTATGGTGTCGAGAACGGTTTGGTCGGTGACACCATTGCGATCCGTATCGAGACGGAAGCGATGAAGATGGACTAACTATGGTGCTTGAGCAGATCGCCGAAAGGGTTAACGTCTGCGTGTAACATCGTATTTCGCGCAATGCTCCGAACTACAGCACGCGAGGAACGGTGTTGCGCTTACTCGTCACCCGAGGCGGACACAACATGGTTCCCGTCAATACCGCCAAGCGAATGAAACAACCCGCTGGTGTTGTTTACCCCGAACTTGCGCAGCAACTTGGCGCGATAGACCTCGACCGTGCGGTGCGAGATTTTCAGTTTCAGTGCGATCTCCTTGCTCGTCAGCCCCTCTGCCAGCCAGCTGATGATTTCCCGCTCGCGGCGGGTGAGCGAGAAATAGGGTCGCTCCGCGCTGAGATCGGCAAAGCTCCACACCGCGCGTGCCAGTGGCTGTTCGGGTGTAAAGGAATGTCCGCGCACACGACACCAGAATAGCGCGCCGCCCTTGCGAACCATGATCCGCTCGTCCCAATACTGGTTGGTTTCGCGCAGCTGCTGGACCCCGCGATCTCGGATGTTCACATATTCCTCGTCGGTCGGATAGAGCATTGCAAAAAGCTGGCCGCGCAACTCTTCTGGCGCATAGCCGAACATCTGCGCAAACGCGATATTGCACTCGCGGATGACACGGTTTTCCGTCACCACAAGCCCAACCGGCGCGTGGATAAATGCCATTTCCGCAAAGCGGCCGGTCTCGTAGCAATCGTCGATACGTATTTCCACGAACTTGCTTCTTTCAGTGATGTCACGGATGCTGGAAAATCTAAACGATCGGCAGGTAACGTGCAACAGTACGAGCCTGTCATAATGGGAGGATATCATGAAGACACTGACGCGGTTCGCCGCTGGCATTGCCACATCCGTTGCCTTGGCAGGCGCGGCATATGCGCAAGACCCGATAAAGATCGCCCTGATCCACGGCCTGTCTGGCTCAAGCTTCGAGGCCTTTTCGAAACAGGCACAGACCGGATTTGAGCTAGGGCTGGAATACGCCACCAAAGGCACCAATGAGGTTAATGGCCGTCCAATCGAAGTCATCATCAAGGACTCACAGTTCAAACCCGACGTGGCGCGCGCCGTTCTGGCCGAAGCCTACGGCGACGACGAAGTGCTGCTGGCTGTAGGTGCCACATCCTCCGGTGTTACGCAGGCGATGCTGCCCATCGCGGAAGAATATGAGAAAATCCTCATCGTCGAGCCTGCTGTTGCGGACAGCCTGACAGGCCCCGACAGCAACCGTTATGTGTTCAAGACCTCGCGCAACTCTTCAATGGACATGCAGGCACAGGCGCTGGCACTCCAGCCGGACGAGAACCTGTTTGTCGCCACACTGGCCGAAGACTACGCGTTCGGCCGCGACGGGATCACCGCGTTCAAAGCGGCTCTCGAAGGGTCCGGTGCGACGATAGTGGCAGAAGAATACACGCCACAAGGCAACGCGGATTTCACAGCCGCAACCGAGCGGATGTTCAACGCGCTAAAGGACAAAGAAGGCCGCAAGGTTATTCTGGTCTACATTGCCGGCGGTGGCGATGCACCGGGCAAGATCCAGGCACTCGGGCCTGAGCGTTACGGCATCGAGCTGTCTATGGGTGGCCACATTCTACCCGTGCTGCCAACGTACAAACGCTTCCCCGGTATGGAAGGCGCTGTGTATTACTACTATGAAGCCTACGACAACCCGGTGAACACCTGGCTGGTCGAGGAGCATCAGAAGCGTTTCGATAGCCCGCCGGATTTCTTCACAGCCGGTGGCATGTCCGCAGCCCTTGCCGTTGTAAAGGCGCTGGAAACGGCGGAAAGCTATGAGACCGAAGATCTGATTGCTGCGATGGAAGGCATGTCATGGGAAACCCCCAAAGGCACGATGACCTTCCGCCCCGAGGACCATCAGGCGCTGCAATCCATGGTTCACTTCAAGATTCGCGTGGATGACAATGTCGACTGGGCGATCCCCGATCTGGTGCGCATCATCGAAGCGGACGAGATGGACATCCCCATCGGTCGCGACAACAGCCAATAATCTGGTTCCGGCCCGCTATCTGCGCGGGCCGGGCATCCTCAGGACAAAAAGCACAAAATGCCCCAGCCTTCCCTTACCACAACGGACCTGACCATCCGGTTCGGCGGTCACGTTGCCGTGAATCGTGTGACCTGCGCGTTCCATCCGGGCGAGACGACCGTGATCGTAGGCCCCAATGGCGCAGGCAAAACGACCTATTTCAACCTGATCTCCGGCCAGTTGACCGCGAGCGAGGGCAGCGTTCACAAGGGCGATACCGACATCACCCGCATGTCCCCGTCCTCTCGCGCCAAACTGGGTCTGGGCCGCGCGTTCCAATTGACCAACCTGTTTCCACAACTCTCAGTATTGGAGAACATCCGCCTTGCCGTGCAGGCTCGCGAGGGTGAAGGCCGTGTCCTTTTCCGCCCCGCAGCCAAGCTGGTTCATCTGACGCAAGCCGCGGAGAAATACCTGGAAGCGGCGCGGCTGACCGACAAGGCAACCCTACCCGCAGCTGCCCTGCCCCATGGCGATCAACGCAAGCTGGAGGTCGCCCTGCTGATGGCGATGGAGCCTGACATCTATATGTTCGACGAACCCACTGCCGGCATGTCGCTGGATCAGGCGCCCGCTGTGCTGGATCTGATCGCGCAGATAAAATCCGATCCCACAAAAACCGTGCTGCTGGTCGAACATAAGATGGACGTGGTGCGCGCCTTGGCTGACCGTATCATCGTGCTGCATAACGGCGAGTTGCTGGCCGACGGCCCGCCGGACGAGGTGATGTCCAGCCAGATTGTGCGCGACGTCTACCTCGGAACTGCTACGGAGGAGACAGCATGACCATGCTTTCCCTGCGCGACATGAAAACCGATATCGGGCAATACTCGGTGCTGCATGGCGTTTCCTTCGATGTTCCCGAAGGCGGCGTGTTTATTCTGCTGGGCCGAAATGGCGCAGGCAAGACGACAACGCTGCGCTCGATCATGGGGCTGTGGGAGCCCTCGCCCGGATCGGTCGTGTTTCAGGGACGCGACATCGCGGGTATGGGCACTGCCGATATTGCCCGCCTGGGTATCGCTTATGTCCCCGAAAACATGGGTATCTTCGGCGGCCTTACCGTCGAAGAAAACCTGATCCTCGCCACCGCGCAGGGGCGGTTCGACCAGACCCGCCTGACCCGCATTTACGAGCTTTTCCCCGCAATCGAGAAATTCTGGACCAAACAGGCGTGGAGCTTATCTGGCGGGCAAAAGCAGATGCTGTCCGTCGCCCGCGCCATCATCGAGCCGCGCGCGCTCATCCTGATCGACGAGCCGACCAAGGGTCTGGCCCCCTCCATCGTGGCCGCCATGGGCGAGGCCTTCCGCGAGATAGCGCAGACCACCACGATTCTGCTGGTCGAACAGAACTTCAACTTTGCCCGCTCGCTAGGGCGCGACATGGCGGTAATTGATGATGGCCATGTGGTGCACCGTGGCACGATGGCCGATTTTGCCGCCGATACCGAACTCCAAGGCCGCCTTCTGGGGCTTTCGGCATGAGGACCTTCATGGATAAACTATCTGATACTCTGGGCCGCTTTGGCGGCGTCTATCTGCTGCCGGTTGGTGTGGCAGTATTAGCTTTCGTGATGATCGGCGCGCCCTCATCATGGCTTACGCTGACGATTGCAGGCCTGTCGATGGGCATGATGCTATTTCTCATGGCTTCCGGCCTGTCGCTGGTATTCGGCCTGATGGATGTGATGAACTTCGGCCACTCCGCTTTCATCAGCTTTGGCGCATTTATCTCGGCAGCCGTGCTGGCGGGCCTTGGAACATGGCTGGGCAGTGACAGTGTACTGCTGGCCTCGGCTGCGCTCGGGTTGGCGCTGCTGGCGGCGATTGCCTTCGGCCTTGCGGCGGGTCTGTTCTTTGAGACCGTGATCATACGCCCCGTCTACCGTGACCACCTGCGCCAGATCCTGATTACCATGGGCGCGCTGATTGTGTCCGAGCAGATCATTCTGGCCGTCTGGGGCGGCACCCCAATCACCGTCTTGCGTCCTAGCTTTCTGGAGGGCGCGTGGATTGTAGGGGATGTCAGCATGGAGATCTACCGCCTCTTTGCCTTCGGCCTTGGCGCGCTGGTTTTCCTTGGCCTGATGTTGCTGCTCAACCGTACCCGCATCGGCCTGCTGATCCGCGCAGGCGTCGAAAACCGCGAGATGGTCGAGGCGCTGGGGTTCAAGATCAATCGCCTGTTTATCGGTGTCTTCATGTTGGGCAGCGCGCTGGCTGCCCTCGGTGGGGCGATGTGGGCGGGCTATGAGACGCTGATCACACCCGCGCTGGGGGGCGAGATGATGATTGTTGTGTTCATCGTGGTCATCATCGGCGGTCTCGGCTCGATCGAGGGGACCCTACTGGGTGCGATCATCGTGGGACTGACGGCGAATTACGTCGGTTATCTGGCACCAAAGCTGGCGCTGGCCTCCAACATGATTCTGATGATGGCGATTCTGATGTGGCGGCCCAGCGGCCTGAAACCGGCGATCAAGTGAGGCAGTCATGAAACAGTCTATCGGAACACTTACCGTCAAATCCGCGATGCTGGTGATCGCCGCATTGCTTCTCTTCGCGCCATTCCTGTTTCAGGATATTCGCGCGCTGGAAGTCGCCGCACGCATCTGTATTTTCATCGTTCTTGTCGCCAGCTATGACCTCTTGATCGGCTACACCGGCATCGTCAGCTTTGCCCACACCATGTTTTTCGGCTTTGGTGCTTACGGCTCGGCTATCGCGCTCAAGCAGATGGGACCAAGCTGGGATGCGGTGGTACTTGGAACCTTGGCGGGCGTCGCCCTGTCTTTGGTTGTTGCCACGGCAATCGGCCTGATCAGTCTGCGGGTCAAAGCGATCTTCTTTGCCATGATCACTCTAGCCACGGCGTCCGTGGTTCTGGTGCTGGCTTCGCAACTCAGCCAGATCACAGGGGGCGAAGATGGCATCACCTACCGCACGCCCGATCTGTTCAAGACAGCCACCAAGCTGATGGTGGACGATGAAGGCAAGGTCGTGCGCTGGTTTGGAGTTCGGCTGAACGGCAAGCTCGCGGCCTACTACTTCGTATTTTTCACATCGCTTGTTCTGTTTATGGTTATGTTGCGCATCACCGTCTCGCCGCTTGGCACTGTCCTGAAAGCAATCCGCGAGAACGAGGCACGCGCCGAAGCAATTGGATACCGCGTTGTCGCCTATCGTACTTTTGTCTTCTGCCTGTCGGCTGTTGTCGCCTCGCTCGCAGGATCGGTCTATGCAATCTGGCTCAAGTATACCGGCCCCGATACCACGTTGTCCTTTGCAATCATGATCGACATCCTGCTGATGGTCGTTATTGGCGGCATGGGCACGATGTGGGGTGCCGTGATCGGTGCGGTACTGATGGTGATTGCGCAGTATTACCTCCGCGATCTGATGGGCGTCGCCTCTGAGGCCGTAGCAGGCATCCCGCTGCTGCCCGAACTGTTGGCCCCCGACCGCTGGCTATTTTGGCTTGGCATCATCTTTATCCTGCTGGTGTATTTCTTTCCCAAAGGAATTGCTGGCACGTTGATGACCAAAGGCGCGCGCAGTTAAGCGCGCGCCTCACACAAGCTGTCGTCGGCGCAGCGCAGAGCCGCGAAACCGCAAGACCCTCGGCCGGCAAACACCTGCTGATGCTCTCGACGCACTTCTGAACAGAACATAGTCGAATGTTTTTCAATAAGCGTTTGAAACCGAAATATATTGTCGCACCACTATCAGAAGGTCTGATTATCAATCGTACATATAGCGACGCAGAGTAGGATCCCATCCGTGCGTACTGGATCTGGGAGGTACTGATGCCGGGCAATGGCCAGGAAGGCTTGTCCTGCCGCATCACCATAGGATCGCGTTTCCGACAATCTGGCGATACAAACTCCTGCATCCTCTTCCTAGAAACCGTATCAAAACTTGTTCTCGATGCTTCGGAAAAAGTCTATCGCCTGCCAAAGTCAGGATCTTAAAGCAATTGGGAATCCTGCTGCTCAAAATTCCACACTATCACGCTGAATTTGTGTGGTGTGCCCTCGCGGTGCATTAGCTTGACAAAACTAGTCTTGAAACATACCAGCGCGTATTTTAGACGACAAAATCCTGTCTAAGATGCTTCGTTTAGTTCCTTAAATTAGTTGACTTTGTTTCTCACCCTATAGAACCTTGCAACCTAAAGCTGCATCTCGCACTGATGCAGCATATCTGTCGTTGACTAAACTGGTCCAACGGTATGGAGAAAGTTTTGGAACACATACCTCAACGAAAAACCAAAAAACACTCGCCTGTACCCGTAAATGAGACTAGCAGACTGGCTTTTCTACGCAATCTCAGGTTGGAGCCGTCCGATCCTTTCGAGGAAATCCAAGGCTTGTGCGAGGTGGCTGCAAGCTTGGCCAAATGTCCAATAGCATTGGTTACAGTGGTCGAAGAAACACAACAAAAGTTTCAAGCCAGTGTTGGTGCCGGAGACATGACGGAAACAGATAGAGAAATTTCGTTCTGCGCGCATGCGATCATGGCAAGTGAACAATTAGAGGTGCCAGACGCTCTGCTTGACGAACGTTTCTGCGACAACCCGCTTGTTCTGGGCGATCCGGGCATTCGTTCCTATCTGGGGACAATTCTGGAGCCTGAACCCGAAATGCGCATCGGAACGCTATGCGTGATAGACACAGAACCTCGAGCATTTCCTGATGATGTGAAAGTCAGCCTGTTACAGATCGGGAAAGCAATCACCGCTCTGTTGACCGCTCATCGTGAAAAGCTGAGGCTGATCGATTACTCAACCGAGATCAAAACCCAGAACGCCGAGTTGCCTGAGCTAACAGTCTCGCTCCAAAAATCAAAGAAGAGGTTGATCGCTGCTGAAAAAGTCAAAAGTGAATTTTTGTCGATCATCAGCCACGAGCTTAGGACACCTCTTACCTTGATCAAAGGCTCGTTGGGTTTGATGAAAAACGAAAGCGTAATTTCTGACAAGCAAAAGTCACAGCGTCTTGTAGACGTTGCCTACGATAACAATGAAAAGCTTTTATCCTTGGTTGAAGACATACTACTTGTTCAAAAGTTGGAGTTTAACAAGCCAGAAGCTCAGCTGGGTCTGGTGGACTTGGCTGAAGTGATCAGGACGGCGGTTGTCCCATACGAGAATAAAGCGCAGAACGAGAAAATAGCCCTGACGCACTCCGGCTCGGATCAGCCCTGCATCGTCAATGGTGACAAAAAACAACTTGAACGCGTTGTGGCGAATATTCTTTCGAATGCATTCAAATTTTCGAAACCGGGCGGTACTGTAAAAGTCAAATTGCTGGCAACCGATAAAGGACCCCAGGTCCGTGTTGAAGACAAGGGCGTCGGCATTTCAGATGACTCATATGAAAAAGTCTTTGGCCTCTTTTCTCAAATGGATAGTTCCGATACCCGCTCGCAAGGCGGCTCAGGGCTCGGGATGTACATCAGCAAGAAAGTTCTGGACCAACATAACGCAACGATCCACTATGAAAGCGAATCCGGCGTTGGCACGACGTTCATTGTCAATTTTCCCGGGCGGGTCCTTCAAGACCACTCTGATTGATAGATGCATCTAATGCTTTGACCCGCTGGGTTACACCTACTGATATCAAGAGTGGCATCTGGTGGTTCGGCATGCGGATCAAGCCTGTTGCGCTTCAGTGCGATTTGAACCAACGCAATCAATTTAAGTAGGCCATCTACCACATTGAAGTTGAACCGAAAAATTGGACAACATGCCGATTCACCTGTTCGGGTTTTGCTGAGGATCAGCGTTTTCCTCATGCAATCCGCATTACAAGCCGGGTCGAAAGTAACCATGCCATTGATACCGCAGCTTATGCGGCTTGATTTTCGATTGCAGTGATCAGCGGCACCCAGTTCCACGGCAGCAATTCATCCAGCCTGTTGACCTTGTGATCGTGGATACGGTCGACGATCTCAGCGAGATAGGCTGCGGGTCGAGACCGTTCAGCTTCGCTGTTTCAATGACCGTCATCGCATGTGCGAGGATTTCCGCGCCGGTATCGGCGCCAGCGAAGATCCAGTTTTCCGTCCTATCATTGCCCGGCAGGTGCATGCGCAACATGCTGCCGAGAGGCGGCGTGCTGCAGATCGCTGGCCATGATGTCCGCCTCGATCCGTGCGATCAGCGGCTGCAGGGTCTTTATGGCCCGCCCGGCGCTTCGCGCGATCATCCCTTCATACTGTCCGCCGGACAGTTTGATCCCTTCGGGACCGGTCTTTCACCCAGTCAACAAGCGTGCTTTCGGGAATGTCCGCCCCCATGCGGACGAAGATCTCGTGCTGACGATACAAAGGCAAATGATCGTCGAACTTCGAGGCCAGGGGCATGGGCCAGCTGGTTCGGCCCCGCCATACTGCCCGGGATCGGGCTGCTGGGGACTGGTTGCTGCACCACATTCAGGCAGGCGGCAGGATTTCTTGATCCAGGCAATCTGGATCATCTTCATCTGAGCGACGATCATGTCCAGCCGTTCGCCGACATCCTCACCCCTCGCACCAAAGGTGCGACGCCTGAACCAGCTGGTCATGGACGCGCAATGTCACCGATATCTTGGCGTTTTCTGCCTTGATCGGGGCGTTCTCGGCCTGCAATGCTGCGATCACGCTCTCAATTCAGCGGATCATCAGGCAGATTTTCAGCAGGTTTCGACATGCGATTGATCGGCTAAAGTCTGGTTGAAGACCCATATAAATAAAGCCAAAAAACAACAAATCATTCCACCCGCGCACGCGGAGCACCCTAATCAGAGCGTCGCCAGTCGATCCCTTCTCACAACATCCCAAGCTGCACCGGGATCAGCCGCACCGCACCATCTTGCGTGCTCGGCCACACAGAACGGCCCCGTTCAAGCACCTCGTAGTAGAGGTAAAATCCTTGCCCATCGCAATACATAAGCTTGATCCCCCTCTCACACATGTAAACTTGTGTGAGAGGGGGTAAGGCGGCAACGGAGCCAAGATCTACCCCTCTCTGCTGCGTGGCCTGCGGGTGGACCGACCCCATCAGGCCTCCCTCTCGGGATCATGCTTTGCATGACCCTGCCGGGCATTGGTTGCGCAGACATCACTTACCTGCCCATACGACGCCGCTTTCTCTATTTGGTCGTGATCATGGACTGGCATACAAGAAAGGTGCTGGCGTGGCGTATCTCGAACGCGCTGGAAGCCAGGTTCTGTTCGACGCACTCAACGAACCGATCCACAAATATGGCTTGCCGGAGATCATGAATACTGATCGTGGCAGCCATTTCACATCGTTTGCATGGACGGATCGGCTCCGGCGATCTGGCGTGCGCATCTCCCCTCTCGGGAGATCGCCACGCGATGACCTGCCGGGCAAGGGGTCGAGTTCTACAATCACAAACGCCCATATTCTGCACTTGGCGGCAAACCACCTGCCGTAGTCTGCAGGCAGACAAATGAAACAACCAACCCCGACCAGCAGGTGCAAAGGGTAGCTCAGTTTACACCAGATCCTGTCCAACTAAAGAGGAGTAGCTCACTGCTCTTTTTTAGGATGACCTCATTTGACCTAGAAGGTGCTGACCTCTCACCTAAAATTCTGCCAGTTTGGTGTAGAGCGCGCCCAACATAAGGAAGAACAAATAAAGGCACGATCTACGGATGAGCGAATGCTCCCTTTTAGGGATATCGCTCCGCAATATTCTATCTGGCAAGGTACAAGTACCCGCCTAACGCCAAAGATCTAACCACAGGGCCTCCGCGCGAAGCCGGAGGAGACTAGCTGCGCGGATCAGAAGTTGAAATCAGCGAGGAGTGCTACGCCTTTGCTCTGCCGAGTAAGAGGCGTCCTCAAGGGCCTGCGCAAGAGTGTTCGTGCCTGCACGCACAGACTCTCGCTGCAGTGATCGGGGTTGACCAGCAATAGGTTGCAGGCTCATGGGACGACCGTCGCAATAATGAAGCTTGAGGGCCGATAGTTTTTCGCGCAAGCCAGCCTGATAATCCTGCGCATCCAATGAACCACCTTCCTTCAAGACAACGACAAACTCACCCGCACCAGCATGAGCGATGAAAAATTCTAGTGGTTTAAGGCTATCTGAAATCGCCCAAGCGATATCGGACACGGCTGATTGATATTCATACTGGCTACTCGCGAGAAACATCTGTTCCATATCAGGAACGACAACCCCGAACACTTGTAGGTCAACCAGCGGGGATCGAGAAACCTGAACAAGGTAATTTTCGAGTGCCAGATAGTCGATGACGTTATCGATATCGGTTGGTGCCCAACGCTCGCGCATGGAGTCGACGCCAATTGTTTCGGCCGGTCCATGCTTTGAGGCGACGGGATTGCGGTCTTCACTCTGCTTCCGCTTGGCTACCAGCTCTTCTATCAAACGCAGCCTTGAATGTATTTCACTGATTTCGAATGGCTTTGTTATATAGTCGCTCGCACCAGCTGCAAACGCAGCGTCAATGTAGGTACGATCGGACATCGCGGTGATCATCAGGATAGGGGTCTTAGTGTGCGCAGGCATATTGCGGATGGCTGATGTAAGTTGGATCCCGTCTGTAACAGGCATCTGAATATCGAGAAGAAAGCAGTCAAATGGTACATTTGCATTATGAATCAACTCGATCGCGCGTTCCGCTGATTCGCAAACGGTCAGATTTTTGAATCCCGCTACTTGCAGCACCTGGTTCAGCAGGGCCAAAATGATCGGGTCATCGTCGACAGCAAGAATTTTCATTTCGCTAGTGTCTCCCAATTGGAAAAGGATTCGCCTACTTCGCTATGCGGTTTCGGTTTTACTCATAATCTCGTAAAAAAGGGGCTAAACTATGGCTCGCGTAAAACTAAGCAAGATTATTTCTACTGCCGATACAGACAGCGGGGTATGTGAGGCGGTCCTGCAAGACTGGACAGCGTGCTGAGATGTCTGGAACACCGACCACTGTGTACACAATTTAACACAAGACACAGCATTTGCGACAAGTTTAAAGTTAGGACAGGCGCTTTGGATCTGTGTCGCTTTTGTGCTGCCCGTAGTGCTCGTTTGGGCCCCGCTTCACTCAAGAACGACAGGGACTTTCCAGCCCAATGCCTGATGAGGACGGTCCGGGTTGTTGAACACGTTTATATAGTCATAAGATTGCTGCCTTAGCTTGCCGTCAAGTTTCCCATAACCCTCGCCAAATAAACTAAGCGTTGGTGATCAGCAGAGCTGATATCGTTCGGCTTCAAATAGTTGTAGAAAAAAATTCAATTATATTCTGTTGGAGGAGTTCGTCGAATGCTTGCGTAGATGTCTGCCAGCCGAAGGTCTTGCGTTCAAAATTCGCGCGACAGTCCTTCACTTATTGGTGCTATGCTGGCTGAGATCTGTACCCTTTAGGAAGGACTCGCGCGGCAGGCCCATCGAAGGCGATACCATCCGGTATAGCGATGAGGCCAGACAGACGGTCATGCACGTAAACACACAGGGCTGGATTGCTCGCCAGCTTGCCTGGTTTGGGCGTCCCGCTGGCAGCATGCATCCGGCACGATGTGCTTGCGCGATCAGCATGCCATTGCACCGTCATGACGCGATCGTCGAGATCCCCCCACGCGTTGCAGTATTGCGCCCGATCTTCCACGAGACTGGGCGGGGGCCCGCAACGGCTCGCACGCGGTTGCATGAATACCTGTCCCTTTCACGCATTCCAAAGCAATTTCTTTCCACTCGGAGAAAGTGGGATTCCGGTCAGTAAGTGTCATCGCCGATGGTGCAAGATGGCGGCCATTCAAACACAACCCTGAAACCAACATATTCTGACAAGGCCGGAACCAACTGCTTCAACGGCGTACACCGCACTGGAATAACCTGCGGCTACGCCCCGCCAGAACCAGCACAAATACCCACGTTGCCAGATCGGCGGCTGTCCGGGCGAACATAATTCTAGCCGTATCGAACATACTGATGTTTGTCTGCTGTCATCTACACCTCCTGCAAGGCAGTAACGCGATAGCCAGCCACTGACTGACAAGGCATTGCACAACAATGTCCCAAGAGGTTTCTGGCAGGGAGCAACAGATCGCACGTTATCCATTCCTCACAGTCCTCCAAGAACGCCCAGGAAGGAACTTGTAAGTCGACAATACCCGTCAAACTTTAGCCGCAATCATATCTTATCGTTTACTTTAACAGGCGGCTTAACTCCGTCTTTTGAATTAATGTATTAATGGGGCTGAGCCATGAAAATACTCGCAGTTGATGACGATCCTGATTTTCGGGCGATTCTGGAACCAGCTCTTGCACGTCAGGGATATACAGATGTTACTTTAGCAGAGTCTGGTGAGGATGCGCTTCGGATCATTCGGGAATCTGCCGTTGAATTTGATTGCTTCATCCTAGACATTCAAATGCCAGGCATGGACGGCATCGAACTTTGCCGCCGCATAAGAGGCCTTGATGCCTATAGGGATGCTGTCTGCGTGATGAACACATCCCTATCGGATCGCAAGTATATCGACAGTGCCTTTGCTGCAGGGGCAACGGATTATTTGACCAAGCCAATTGACGAGATCGAAATTCGCGCTCGGCTGGGTATGACAGAAAGGCTCGTTAACGAACGCCGTATTTCCAAGATTGCGATAAGTACCTCCCGGCCAAACGTCATCACGACCCCATCCGTGGGCTTCAATGACAGTATTCCAATGAAACGGATCGAGGGTGCAATCGACGCGTTTGCGATGGAAAATTATCTGAAGACACTCGGCATATTCCGGGCCTTTTCGATAAGTGCCTTCGCCGTCAAGGTCGTCAACGCACGTCAGATTTACGATATGGACGGTGGTGCAGTTTTCAGCGAGGTCATGCTGGATGTCGGCACTTGTCTGTCAGATTGCATGAAAAGCCACGGCCGCATGATTTCCTATTTCGGCGGTGGGCAATTCGTTTGCCTGATCGAGGGGCAGCGGACGTGGAGTAGAGACGGCTTTGCCGCAACTCTGTCCGAGTACATCTTGGAATTTGAGGCGATCTATGATGATCTCGGTATCACTATGCCTACGATCGAAGTGGGTGAGCCTGTTGCGTACCGTGCCGCCTATACCAAGTCACGCGCGCGTATTTTCCAAGACGCTCTGAATGCAGTCCAACCACTTGATCTGGGCGGCAGGTACATGCTGTAGTAGTGATCAAGGCGGACCAAGAAAGGGCAGGTGCGATGGGAAGCTTCGAAAAGAAAGCATCTGAAATTGACACCAAAATGGAGGATGTGCGTCAGGCCTTTCTGATCCGGCTAGCCCAGAAGGGTCAAGACGTGCATCAACAGATGATCGAAATAAGCAGGCACGGTCCCCTACCGGAATTGCGCGATGCGATCGCACGTAATGCGCATCAGACCGCCGGTGTCGCGGCGAGTTTTGGCTACCGTGAACTTGGCGTATTGGCGCTGCAAGTAGAGGCAGCCTGGACGTTAGAGTTTTCCGAAGAAACTCTGGATCGTGCAAATTCGCTTACCGAAAACTATCTGGATATGGTCGAAGCCACGCTGGACACGTAAAAATTCACCAAATCCATTAGTCAAAACTCATCCTTATAGATCAAGCGCAATTCAGAATATTCCTTCAGCCGCGCCTGATCGTGCTTATGTGTAGTATTGTTCGTTCAAATCCCGGTTTTTGCAACTTCTTGCCAGATCGACCGTAGTTTGTCGGCAAGCGTCATTGGGTCAAATGGTTTTGAGATAACTCCATCAGCGCCCAGATCGCGAAGACGCTGGATTTCATTAGGATGCACTTTCGCCGTTAGAAAGATCGCAGGAACATGCTCAAATGCACTCTGGCCCCGCAACTCCTTTAGCGTTTCCGGACCATCGATATCAGGCATCATCACATCCAGAAGAATAATTTGTGGTGCATGGGCCGCTGCTTCTTTGATAGCCGTATGCCCACTCGAAAAGCCAACCGCGCTCATGCCCCCAATTGTATTCAAAGCAATGTCGATCAGCTCCGTAATATCAGGGTCATCTTCTACAAAAACAACACGCTCCAATTCATCCATTGCTTACTCTCACTTTACTACTCAACTATTTGTCTATGTTTTTTACTAGGATTTCCGTGTCAATCCTGAACTCTGCCCAGAAGGTCGAGCCCGCGCCTTTTGCAGAGGTGAAACCAATCCGGCCCTCCATACTGTCCATCAGCTCGCGCGAAATAGCCAGACCCAGACCAGTTCCGCGGTTGTTGCGTGAGTCACTGGCATCAATCTGCGAAAATTTCTGGAAAAGCAGGTTGTGTTTATCTTCCGGTATTCCCGGTCCGTTGTCTATCACGCTAACACGCACATAGTCTTTGTTCTGCTTTGCTTCGACGCGCACCACATCCCCGGTAGGAGAGAACTTGACCGCGTTGGAAATAAGGTTGGTAAGAACCTGAACAGCCCGCTTTGGATCAGCTTGTATTGACACCTCTGGCACGGGTTTTTCCAATGACAGATTAACCGAAAATTTATCGGAATAGGATTGTGTTGTGTTGATTGTCCGCTTCAGCAGATCACTCAAATTGATCTGTTCAACAAAAACTTCCAGCTTGCCTGATGACAGCTTCTCGAGGTCAAGAATCTCGTCCACCATCAATCCTAATGTTTCAGCATTCTCTAGTGACGAGCCAACCATTCTCTGGCCTCTTTGGTTAAGCTCACCAAAGATCCCGGCCTTGACCAGCGACAGAGTTCCCTGAATTGACGTCAGCGGCGTCCGCAGCTCGTGGCTCACCATGGCCAGGAATTCTGATTTCATCAGGTCGACCTTTCGACGTTCCGTCAGGTCGCGCACAATACCGATGAATACAATACCGGTGTCCTCGACACTTTTGGAGACGGCAAGTTCGATGGGAAACACATCGCCATTCGCGCGCTTTGCCTCAATCTCGGTGACCTTGTCGATCATCCGCGCCTCGCGCCCCTTTAGATAAGCAGCGATGTGGCCAGAATGGCGATCGGAGAATTGTTCCGACATCAAAATATTGACGTTTTTCCCTATGACCTCATTGGCCCGGTATCCGAACATGGTCTCGGCGGCGTGGTTGAACGAGGTTATATGCCCATTGCTGTCAATGGTGATGATGCTGTCGAGCGCGTTGTCGAGGATCGCCGCAGTCTTTGCCGCAGCATTTGCCAGCTGTTGGGTTGTATGACGGACGTCTGTTATGTCCAGATTAGCACCTGTGTAGTACCGCGATCCATCCTTACCAATTGATGTTATGTGCACGCGACACAAGATCAGGCGTTCGCCCGACTCAGGATGCAGGAACCGGTATTCAAATTCGATATCGTCATCTTCCTCCCCGTTGAGGAGCAAGGTGCTCATAGCCGACAGATCGTCGGGGTGAACATTTTCTTCCCAAAGTTCGTACTTGTTCTCGGCCGTCTGGGGTATGCCATGCATGACAGAGTTCTGGTCGTTCCAGTTGACCGTTTGGGTGGAGGTATCATAGCTCCAGACACCCATGCTGGCCAGCGAACTCGCCAGATCGAGGCGATCCAGCGTCTGTTTAAGGGCAAGAGACGTCTCGTGCCGGTCAGTCACATCATTTTGGATCGCAATGAACACTGTATGATTCCCTTCTTTATCGAATATCGGATTACAACGGACTTCGACCCAGTAGGGCCTGTTGTCTTTGGTGTAATTGACAAGTTCGACGTGAAACCCTTGTATTTTCAAAAGCCCCTGTCGCATGTTTTCGAGGATTTCCTCGGGCGGATGGCCTTTTTGCAGAACCTCACCCGGCGTTTTTCCGAGTATCTCCTCCCAGTGATATCCTGTCATCTTGCTGAACGCTTCGTTGATCCAAGTGACTTTGCCAAAAGTATCAGTCACGACCACCGCATTCGTGGTTTGCTTGATGATCCGCGACAGAAATTCCAGCTCGCTTGTGCGGCGCTGTACCCGCTCTTCCAGTGTATGATTGAGGTCCTGATGCTCTCGAAACGTACGGGCCAGTTGCCCTGACATTTGGCGCACGACCCCACCAATAGCGTCCAGTTCTACGATGCCGACGTTCGACATCTTGGGCATTGGGCTGTCTTGCATAATGCTGGTTTGCATCTCGTTGGCCATCTGCACAAACTGATTGCTCATACTGGTCAGCCCATGCGTCAGAAACCGCGATGTGACCGTGATTGCGCCAAGGATCAGGGCGAGCAAAATCAAACTCATCCGACTACGATCTTCGAGTATATCAATCAATGGAGCCGCTGAAATTTCCACCACAATCTCGCGCTCGGAGGGGGCAACCACCGAAGGCACCCGTAACACATAGGCCGTCTCGCGTTGCCGCGCCATATCAGCGGAATCCGAAGCCGGGATCCATTGAAGTGGTCCTGCTTTTTAGGACAGGTTTGCGGCTCAGCTAAGATGTAATCGGGTTGGTTTCATGCCGCCTTCTGGGTTCGTGCTGTGTCGAAGAATGCGTCGTCAGGGGATCGTTTGTCGAGAG
>Ga0163216_100211_pt1 | contig 135932 bp, 115 predicted proteins | sample SynspAceP_FD_167610 | JGI IMG/M metagenome (GOLD analysis project Ga0163216, IMG submission 167610) | Saline lake microbial communities from Ace Lake in Antarctica - Synechococcus sp. Ace-P (Illumina Assembly) | ecosystem: Environmental > Aquatic > Non-marine Saline and Alkaline > Saline ... | reverse complement strand
AACAGGGAAGTTAAGACCGTTTGCGCCGATGGTACTGCTATACTAAGTGGGAGAGTAGGTAGCCGCCTTTTTCGAAAGCCCTTTACAGAAATGTAAGGGGCTTTTTTTATACCCGAAATCTAAATAATGGATAAGTGTTTGCTTTGGTGACTTATACCTTTATCTTTAGATGTATATGTATTGCTCAATTCCCAAGATGTGGTAAGCATGTTGCGCCCAATAGCTGGCCAGTGCTTAAGTAGGTTCAAAAACTTTATGCTCTTCCCGTAAAACAATAATATTATTAAAGGAACAATTAATACATTATTATATAGACGTAGATGCTAGTGTAATAACAGTTATAAGTAAAAGATTGAGTTAGACAAATGTATAACTTAAGGCTAGGAACTATACACAACATCACTTATCGACTAGAATATATCAATTGAGACACATATATAATGAAAATGTGATACATACTTTAATTGGAGTTTACGCTCCAGATTACAAATTAAGTATTAAAGAAGTAATAGATTAAAGTTTAATCAGAATATATAAATACATAAAAAGCTCCCAACTTTATTAGTTGGGAGCTTTTTATATGATAAAAGAGTTTAATTAAACTGGAGGCAAATCTCCATCCCCTTTTAAAGGTAAAGCAGATTCTCCCATAAGATACTTATCTACATGATATGCAGCTTGTCTTCCTTCTGAGATAGCCCAAACAATTAATGATTGACCTCTTCTTTGGTCTCCAGCAACAAATACACTAGGGATATTGGTTTGGTAATTAGCATCTGACGCTTTTATGTTAGTTCTTTCATCCATTTCTAAGCCAAGTTGTTGTGATACTGTTTCTTCCGAACCGGTAAAACCTAAGGCTAATAATGCTAAATCGCATTTCCATTCTTTCTCGGTACCTGCTACTTCCTTTAATTGTGGACGTTGTCCAGGAATTTTAATCCACTCAATTTCAGAAGTGATTAATCCTTTTAAGTTACCTTCGGCATCACCTATAAACTTTTTTGTCGAAATACTAAAGTATCTCTCAGCACCTTCTTTATGAGAGGAACTTGTTCGTAATCTCATAGGCCAAAATGGCCAAGGTTGGCCTTCAGGTCTTTCACTTGTGCCCATTGGCATAATTTCAAAATTAGAAACAGATGTTGCGCCTTGACGGAAAGAAGTACCAATGCAATCTGAACCTGTATCTCCGCCACCTATAACGATTACATCTTTATCGGTTGCTTTTATTTCTTCTCCTAAATCCTTTATGCCATCAACACGTCTATTATTTTGACCTAAAAAATCCATGGCTTGAACCACACCTTTTAAGTCAGAACCTTCAATGGGTAGATTTCTTCTTATAGTCGCCCCTCCTGTTAAAACAATAGCATCAAAGTCCTCTTTTAAAGCATCGGCTTTAATATCTACTCCGATATGAACTCCGCAAGAAAAGATAATACCTTCTTCTTTAAGTACATCTAATCGTCTGTCAATAACACTTTTCTCCATTTTAAAATCGGGAATACCATAGCGCATTAATCCACCTGGTTTTTCATCACGTTCAAAAACGGTTATAGTGTGTCCTGCCCTATTTAATTGTTGGGCAGCGGCTAGTCCGGCAGGTCCAGATCCTACAACGGCAATTTTCTTACCCGTTCTAGTTATTGGCGGTTCTGCAGTTACCCATCCTTTAGAGAAAGCTGTTTCAACAATATTTTTTTCGATATTCTCAATACTTACTGGGTCTTCATTTATACCTAATACACATGCTTCTTCGCAAGGTGCTGGGCATAGCCTACCTGTGAATTCTGGAAAATTATTTGTAGAATGTAATATTTCACTTGCTTTTTCCCATTTACCACGATAAACTGCGTCATTAAAATCAGGAATTAAATTCCCTAATGGACACCCACTATGGCAAAATGGAATTCCACAATCCATACAACGGGCACCTTGGTCCTTGAGCTCTTTTTCAGGCATCGGTACGGTAAATTCTTTATAATTTTTTAAGCGTTCTTCAACTGGTTGGTAATTTTCAATTTTTCTATCAAATTCCAAAAATCCTGTTATCTTTCCCATATTCCGATTTTAAATAATTTGTAAATTTTCTTCTTCTAATCTGATTAAAGCCTGCCTGTATTCTTCGGGTAAGACCTTAATGAATTTGGGTAAATAAGATTCCCAATTCTCTAAAATTCGTTGTGCCAACGGACTTGAGGTTGAGCTATAGTGACTTTCGATTAAATCTTTTAATTGTTTTATATCATTATCCTCGGTAACTTCTAATAGGTTTAAACCTTCAAGGCTGCAACGTTTTTTGAAAGTGTTATTGTTGTCAAGAACAAAGGCGATACCACCACTCATTCCTGCTCCAAAATTTCTTCCAACTTCACCTAAGATAACAGCAACACCCCCAGTCATATACTCACAACCATGATCGCCAATTCCTTCCACGACAGCTTTTGCACCTGAATTACGCACGCAGAATCGTTCACCAGCTTTTCCATTTATGTATGCTCTACCAGCTGTTGCGCCATAAAGGGTTACGTTACCTGTAATAACATTTTCCTCAGGAATAATAGTTGATTTTTCTGGAACCTTAATGACAAGTTTTGCTCCTGATAGCCCTTTTCCTAAATAATCATTTGTATTTCCGTTAACGACCATTGTAAGTCCTCTTGTAGCAAAAGCGCCAAAACTTTGACCTGCCGATCCCGTAAAATTAAGCCTTAACGTATTTATAGGTAAGCCTTCTGCACCATAAGTTTTTGAAATTTCATTACTGATTATTGCGCCAACAGCACGATCAGTATTACAAATGGGGTAATCTAACGTTAGTTTTTCTTTTCTAAATAGCGAAGGATTAGCTTTAGCTATGATATCAAATTCAATAGATTTATAAATATCATGCTTTTGTTTTTCTGTATTATAAAATTTAGTTCCTTTTGGCACATCAACTTGATGCAGGATAGGTGTTAAGTCAATACCTGCAGATTTGTAATGGTCAATAGCTTTTTTACGATCTAATTTTTGAACCTGACCTACCATTTCATTAATAGTTCTGAATCCTAATTGTGCCATTATTTCACGTAATTCTTGAGCTACAAAATACATGTAGTTGACAACGTGCTCTGGCTTTCCTTTAAATTTCTTTCTAAGTTCTGGATTCTGAGTTGCGATACCTACTGGGCAAGTGTTGAGATGACAAACACGCATCATTATACAGCCTGAAGCTACTAATGGTGCAGTTGCAAAACCGAACTCTTCAGCCCCTAATAGACATGCTATAGCAACATCTCTTCCTGTTTTTAATTGGCCGTCACATTCTAATACAATTCTATTTCTTAAATCATTAAGTACTAAAGTTTGTTGTGCCTCTGCAATACCAAGTTCCCAAGGTAGACCAGCATGTTTCAATGAGGTTAAAGGTGAAGCCCCTGTACCGCCATCAAAACCAGAAACTAAAATAACATCTGCTTTTGCTTTTGCTACACCAGCAGCTACGGTACCAACACCAACCTCTGAGACTAATTTTACATTTATTCTCGCTTTTCTATTTGCTGATTTTAGATCGTAAATAAGTTGAGATAAATCTTCAATGGAATAAATATCGTGATGTGGCGGTGGAGAAATCAATCCTACATAAGGAGTAGAATTACGGGTCTTGGCAATTTCAGGGTTTACTTTTGGACCAGGTAATTGACCGCCTTCTCCTGGTTTGGCACCCTGTGCCATTTTTATTTGAATTTCTTTTGCGTTCGTTAGATAATTAGAAGTTACTCCAAATCTACCAGAGGCAACTTGTTTGATAGCACTATTTCTCCAATCTCCAGTTGAGTTTTTATAAAATCTATTTTCATCTTCTCCGCCTTCACCAGAATTGCTTTTTCCGCCAATTCTGTTCATGGCAATTGCTAAGTTCTCATGAGCTTCTTTGCTTATAGATCCATAAGACATGGCACCGGTTTTAAACCTTTTTACAATTTCTGTCCACGGTTCAACTTCATCTAATGGTATAGGGTCGTAGTTAGAGAATTCAAAAAGTCCTCTAATGGTCATTAGGTTATGAGATTGCTCGTTAACCATTTTTGCATACTCCTTATAGGTGTCAGGTTCGTTATTTCGAACTGATTTTTGAAGTTTTGCAATTGATAGAGGATTGAACATATGTTTTTCGCCATCCCTTCTCCATCTATACTCACCACCAATTTCTAAATCTAAATTACCAGCTATTTCTTTTTTGCTAAATGTCTTATGATGACGTAATGCAATTTCCTTTTCAATTTGATATAAACCAATGCCTTGTATTCGTGTAGGTGTATTAGGGAAGTATTTTTCTACAACCTTAGTATTTATTCCAATACATTCAAAAAGCTGGGAACCACGGTAAGAGTTAAGGGTGGATATGCCGATTTTATTCATCACTTTTAAAATACCCTTGCCAACTGCTTTATTGTAATTTTTAATTGCTTCATCAAAAGTTATATCTGTGATATCGTGTTCTTCAATCTGTTCAGCAATTATTTCATTTACCAAATAAGGATTTATTGCACTTGCTCCAAATCCGAAAAGAAGAGCAAAATGATGTACTTCTCTAGGTTCTGCAGATTCAATAATTACACTTAATTTCGAACGTTTGCCAAGTTTTTGTAAACCACTGTTTACAAAAGAACATGCTAGAAGAGCAGGAATTGGGGCCATTTCTTCATTAATACTTCTATCAGATAATATGATAATATTAGCACCTTCGTCAACGGCATTGGATGCTTGGTCTAAAACAGATTGCAATGCATCTTCTAATCCATTATGGCCTTGCTTAATGGAGTATAAAATTTCAATTGAAACCACTTTGTAATCTGGACTTACATCGTAATTTTTAATTTTATCTAAATCTTCCTTAGAGATAACAGGGTTTTGAATTTTCAATTTTCTACAATGTAATTCTGAAAATTCAAAAATATTATGATCACTGCCTAGTGTTAAACTAATGTCGGTAATCAATTCTTCACGAATACCATCTAATGGGGGGTTAGTTACTTGAGCAAACAGTTGTTTAAAGTAATTGTAGATTAATTGAGGTCTTTGTGATAAAACTGCAATTGGCGTATCTGAACCCATAGATCCGATTGGCTCCTTTCCGGCTTTTGCCATTGGAAGTACAATGGTGTTTATATCCTCAAGTGTGTATCCAAAAACAGATTTTCTTTTTTCTAAAGTCTCTTCACCTAGAAATAAAGGGCAATCATTATATGGTATATCTTTTAAATGAACCAGATTATTTTTTAGCCATTTGCTATAAGGATATTGTTTTGCTATTTTCTCCTTTATTTCTTCATCGTTAATAATTCTACCCTCTTCCATATTAACCAAGAACATTTTTCCTGGTTGTAACCTACCGTGAAATTCTACATTCTCAGGGGTAATGTCAACCACGCCTGTTTCTGAAGACATAACTACATAATCGTCTTTTGTAACGGTATATCGTGAAGGTCTAAGTCCGTTTCTATCCAAAACAGCTCCAATAAAGTTTCCGTCTGTAAATGGTATCGATGCAGGTCCGTCCCATGGTTCCATCATACATGAATGATATTCGTAGAAGGCTCTCTTAGCATCAGACATCTCTGCATTTTTCTCCCAAGCTTCAGGAACCAGAATCATCATAACTTCTGGTAAAGATCTACCGGTCATTAATAGTAATTCTACCACCATATCCATAGTTGCAGAATCTGATTTACCAGGTAGAATTATTGGTAGTATGTTTTTTATTTCATCACCAAACATATCGTTCTCTAACAATTCTTCTCTAGAGAACATACGTGAAACATTTCCTCTCAATGTATTTATTTCCCCATTATGACACATGTATCTAAAAGGCTGTGCCAAATCCCAGGTAGGGAATGTATTTGTAGAGAATCGTTGGTGTACCAGTGCCAACCTTGTAACAACTCTAGAATCCATTAAATCTGAATAATAAAGGCTTATATCTAAAGGCATTAGTAAGCCTTTGAAGATGATTATCTTCGTAGATAAGCTAGGTACATAGAAAAACTTGCTTTCTGATAATTTAGATTTTATTATTGTATGCTCGGTTACTTTTCTAGCGATGTAAAGTTTCAAATTGAATTCAAAATAATCTTGTTCCGAATTCTCTTTGGCAACGAATATTTGTTTTACAAAAGGTTCGGTTTCTGCAGCAATTCTACCCGGTACAGAACGATTTACAGGAACATCGCGCCAACCCAATAATTTTAACCCTTGTTTTTTTATGTTCTCTTCAAATACTGAGATACAAAAATCACGCTGATTGGATTTTCTAGGAAAGAAAATATTACCAACAGCATAATCACCGACTTTAGGTAATTCAAAATCGCAAACAGCTTGAAAGAAATCATGAGGAATATCTATTAAAATACCAGCTCCATCTCCTGTTTTACCGTCAGCACTTACAGCACCTCTATGTTCTAAACGTTCAAGTATTTCTAACGCTTTATGAATAATGTCGTTAGATTTTTTTCCTTTAAGACTGCAAATAAACCCAGCCCCACAGTTATCATGTTCAAATTCCGGTAGATATAATCCTTGCTTCTTCAGTGTCATCTTTTGTGGTATTTCTTCAAAAATATCAATTTTATTAAATTATATTCAATGAATCGAAGTAATTCAAATAAAAAACTCAACGATTTAAATAAATTGCTAAAAAATCGTCAATTTCGAATTTTTGAATGGTTCAATTTATCAGATTGATAAATTTAGGTTAAAATGTTTTAAATATAGGAGTGAAAGAGGGGGTGTGAGCGATACATTTGAAGATTGTAACAATTTCACCCTAACTTATGTAGTGTATAACGAAAAAATAGTTGCTATTAATTAAAATCACCCATATAATGAATAGGGGTGATTGATAGAATCATGGAAATTAATTTAATATACTTCTAGAAATCACAATTTTTTGAATCTCTGAAGTGCCTTCGTAAATCTGGGTAATTTTCGCATCACGCATCAGACGTTCTACATGATAATCTTTAACGAATCCATTTCCGCCATGTATTTGAACGGCTTCAACTGTGGTTTCCATTGCTACTTTTGAGGCGTATAATTTTGCCATTGCGCCAGATAGGTCATAATCCTTCCTATTATCTTTATCCATAGCTGCTTGATATACCAACAATCGTGCGGCTTGTATTTCGGTGTGCATATCGGCCAATTTAAAAGCTATGGCCTGGTGATTGCTAATTTGAGTGCCGAAAGCTTTTCTTTCCTGTGAATATTTTAAAGCTAATTCATATGCGCCTGCTGCAATTCCTAAAGCTTGTGCGGCAATACCTATTCGGCCTCCAGCTAAAGTTTTCATAGCAAATTTGAATCCGAATCCATCTTCACCAATTCTATTTTCTTTAGGCACTTTAACATCGTTGAACATCAAAGAGTGGGTATCACTACCTCGTATGCCTAATTTATTTTCTTTTGGGCCAATTTCAAAACCTTCAGCACCTCGTTCTACAATCAGTGCGTTTATGCCTCGGTGTTTTTTTTCTTTATCCGTTTGCGCTATTACTATATATACACTTGCAGAACTTCCATTGGTTATCCAATTCTTAGTTCCATTTAAAATATAGTGATCACCCATATCTATGGCTGTAGTTTTCTGAGAAGTTGCATCACTACCAGCTTCGGGTTCAGAAAGGCAAAAAGCGCCAATTATTTCACCTGTAGATAATTTTGTCAGGTATTTTTCCTTCTGTTCTTCGTTGCCATATTTTTCAAGTCCCCAACACACCAAAGAATTATTCACCGAAACGACTACTGAAGTAGATGCGTCTATTTTAGAAAGTTCTTCCATTGCTAGAACATAGGATAAAGTGTCTAATCCGCTGCCGCCATATTTTGGGTCGACCATCATGCCTAGAAAGCCTAATTCGCCAAGTTTTTCGACTTGTTCTTTTGGGAAACGCTGTGCATCATCGCGTTCTATTACTTCTGGCAATAGTTCTGTTTGTGCGAAATCACGTGCTGCTTGTTGAATAAGTTTTTGTTCTTCAGTTAATGAAAAATCCATGTACTTTGTGTAAAAGGTTATGGTATCAAAGATAAAGATATACTAGTGAAATTATAACCTTAATATTTTGCTTTTGTTTTATTTTGGACGAATTATCAATTGTTGTTTAGTCGGCAAATGAATATTTAATGACTTGCTAAACGTTAAAATGGGGTCAATAAAATCCTGTTAAATATTTAATTGGGCGTTTTAAGTATTTGGATGTCAGATAACTTCGGTATTATTGTCAAATCATTAGGAATTCACATACAATTTTAAATATCTTTAGATGATTTAATTTTTTAGAATTAGAGCCTATATTTGACAATTAGTAGTTATTAAATAAACCAACGAAAATGGAAACCATCATTATTATTGTTTTTTTGGCAGGATATCTCGCCATTACCCTAGAACACAACCTTAAAATAGATAAGCTTATTCCTGCTTTGGCCATGATGGCCATTCTTTGGGCTTTAATTGCCTTAGATATAGATGGTTTTGCTAATTGGTTCGATTCAGCCAAACAAAGTTTGGTAGATGGGTTTGCTTCTATGGGTCATGAAGGCAGAATGCATTTGATGGAAGAATCGCTTTTACATCATTTAGGTAAAACGGCTGAAATCTTATTTTTCTTATTAGGTGCTATGACAATTGTAGAAATCATTGATTATTTCGATGGGTTTACCACAATTAAGGGCTTTATTAAAACCAAGGAAAAAGGAAAATTACTATGGTTGTTTTCAATATTGGCGTTCGTGCTATCGGCAATAATTGATAACCTTACGGCCACCATAGTTTTGATAACCATTCTTCAAAAGGTTATTAAGGATAGAGAAACAAAACTTTGGTTTGCGGGTATGATTGTTATTACCGCAAATGCAGGAGGTGCTTGGTCGCCAATTGGTGATGTTACAACAACAATGTTATGGATTGCAAATAGAGTAAGTGCTGGCCAGTTGGTACTTCATGTACTTCTTCCGTCATTAGTCTGTATGATTGTCCCTGTTTTAATTGCAAGTAGATTCAAAGTTTTTAAAGGTATAATAGATGGTGATTTAGATAGTGAAAAGGCAAAATCGAAATATAGCGGTGTTATGTTATATCTAGGGCTTGGAGCTATTTTATTCGTTCCGATTTTTAAAACCGTAACTCATTTACCTCCTTATGTAGGTATGATGTTGTCATTGGCGGTTGTAGCTACTTTTGCCGAAATATATAGTAATAAGAAGTTTAGTATTTCTTCGGTAGAACAAGAAGGGCAAGATAGCGAAGGACATCATAGTCCTGTTCATCGTTCATTATCTAAAATTGAATTGCCGAGTATTTTGTTTTTCTTAGGGATTTTGTTGGCAGTTGCTGCAATGGAGTCTTTAGGTATATTATTTAATGCTGCCGGAGCTCTTAACGAAGCCATACCTAATACAGATATCGTTGTATTGCTATTTGGTTTAGGGTCTGCAGTAATAGATAATGTTCCATTGGTTGCTGCTAGTATGGGTATGTTCAGTGAGCCTTTAGATAGTCCGCTATGGCATTTTATCGCTTATTCTGCTGGTACAGGTGGAAGTATGCTAATTATAGGTTCTGCTGCAGGAGTTGTAGCAATGGGTATGGAAAAAATAGATTTTTTCTGGTATTTTAAGAAGATTGCTTGGTTGGCATTTGCAGGTTTTATTAGTGGTGCCATTGTTTTTATTTTGTTGAGAGATTTTGTGCTCAACGTATAATTTAATTCACTATTCATCGTTATAAAGGCAAATTCAATACTTAAAGAACAATATGTTATTATACCAGGATTTGGCTCAAAATTCGAGCGATGAATTGATGTCAGAAGAGAAAACCCTTTCGGTTATAGATTTAATCTTTAATGGAGGTACAGGTAGTGTAATTATAATTTCGGTACTCTTCATAATGTTGGGTGTTGCTTTATACATTTACTTTGAACGTCTTTTGGCAGTTAATGCGGCATCTAAAATAGATAAGAATTTCATGAACCAAATACGGGATCATGTTACATCAGGTAAATTAGAAGCGGCAAAGTTACTTTGTGCACAGACAGATTCTCCTGTTGCTAGATTAACGGAAAAAGGTATATCGCGTATAGGAAAGCCACTTGATGATATCAACACGGCTATCGAAAATGCTGGTACTCTTGAAGTGTACAAGCTTGAGAAGAACGTAAGTATTTTAGCAACTGTGGCAGGTGCTGCGCCTATGATTGGATTCTTAGGAACTGTAATCGGTATGATTCTTGCCTTTCATGAAATGGCAAGTAGTGGTGGCCAGGCAGAAATGGGGTCATTGGCATCAGGTATTTACACTGCAATGACAACAACAGTGGCCGGACTTATAGTAGGTATTATTGCTTATGTAGGTTATAATCATTTAGTGAATCGTACCGATAAGGTTATTCATAAGATGGAGGCTAATGCAGTTGATTTTCTAGATTTATTAAACGAACCTCTTTAATTTTATACTATGAAATTAAAAGGAAGAAATAAAGTCAGTCCCGACTTTAGCATGTCTTCAATGACAGATATAGTATTCTTGTTGTTGATATTTTTTATGCTAACGGCCAACTCACCCAATGCTTTAGACTTATTATTGCCAAAAGCTAAAGGTAAGTCTACAAATACTCAAAATGTATCGGTTAGTATTGATAAGAATCTTCAATACTTTGTGAATGATCAAAGAATTAATGGAGAGTATATTGAAATTGAATTAAGAAAAGTTTTAGCAGGTCAAGATAATCCAACTATAATTCTAAGAGCAGAAGAGAGTGTGGCTATTAAAGAAGCTGTTAATGTTATGGATATCGCTAATAAAAATAATTACAAAGTTATTTTGGCAGTACGGCCCAATTAAATGGCATTTTTAGACACAAAACATAAGAAAAATTCATTGACACTTACAACACTGTTGTTAAGTGCTCTTTTGTTGGTTTTATTTTATATTGGTCTTACGTATATGGACCCTCCTGAAGAAAATGGCATTTCTGTTAATTTTGGCACTACTGATTTTGGTAGTGGTCAGGTACAGCCAAAAGAAAAAATTCAATCAGAGCCTTTAGATACTCCACCAGTTGAACCAACAAAGCAAGAAGTTGCCGAGGCTATTGAAGAGCCTGAAGAGGTTGAGGAAGCGGCCGTAGAGAAAGAGGCACCAGCTGAAAAACTTTTGACAAAGGAAAGCGAAGAGGCTATAAAAATTAAGCAGGCAAAAGAAGTAAAGCGAAAAGCTGATGAAGCTGCAGCCGATGCTAAAAAAAAGGCTGAAGAAGCGGAAAATAAGAAAAAGGTAGAAGCAGCTAAAATCGCTCAACAGAAGAAAGATGCTGAAGATAAGGCAAGGCAAGAGCAAGAAGCGAAAAAGAAGCGCTTAGATGAAATGATGGGCGGTCTTAATAAATCAGATGGAACGGCTACAGGTAGTGAAGGTGATGATAATAAAGCCGGTGATAAAGGTCAACCAGATGGAGATCCATATGCAACAAGCTATTATGGTAGTCCAGGATCTGGAAGCGGCACAGGAGGCTACGGGTTAAACGGAAGATCTTTGGTCAATAAAGGAAAAGTACAGCAAGAATGTAATGAATCTGGTATTGTAGTGGTTAAAATTGTGGTTGATCGAAATGGGAAAGTAATCAGTGCAACCCCAGGAGTAAGAGGTACGACGAATAATAACCAATGTTTATTAGAGCCTGCAAGGAAGACTGCATTTATGCATAAATGGAATTTAGATAGTAATGCGCCAAGTCAGCAAGTAGGATTTGTAGTTGTAAACTTCAAACTGGGAGAGTGACCTATAAACAAACGCTAGATTGGATGTTTTTGCAACTTCCAATGTATCAAAATAAAGGAAAGGTCGCTTTTAATTCAAAGATGGATGGCATCAATTCGCTAGCTGCCCATTTAAATAATCCACACAAAAAAATCAAGACTATTCATGTGGCAGGAACCAATGGAAAAGGTTCTAGTAGTCATATGTTAGCGTCTGTATTACAAGAGGCAGGTTATAAGGTCGGTCTGTATACTTCGCCGCATTTAAAAGATTTCAGAGAACGCATTCGAGTCAACGGAAAAAAAGTAGCTAAAAAGTGGGTTGTTGATTTTATTGATGAAAATCAATCGTTCTTCGAAAGAAATAAATTATCCTTTTTTGAAATGACGGTCGGTATGGCTTTTTCATATTTTGCAAACGAAAATGTTGATATAGCGGTCATAGAGGTAGGCTTAGGTGGCAGACTAGATTCTACTAATATAATTACACCAGAAGTAAGTCTAATTACGAATATAGGGTTTGATCATACCGATATGTTAGGAGATACCCTTGCGAAGATAGCTTATGAAAAAGCAGGTATAATTAAAAGGAATATACCTGTAGTGATTAGTGAATTTAATGAGGAAACAGCTCCTGTTTTTAAGGAGACCGCTACCGCATTGAATGCTAAAATTGTTTTTGCTCAAGAGAAAATATTTTCTACATATAAAATAGGATTGCTTGGGTCTTATCAGCAAAAAAATATCAAAGGGGTTTTGGCTGCCTTAAGCGAGCTTGTAAGTTTTAAAATTGAAGAAAAACATATTGTTAAAGGATTAGAAAAGGTGGTTGAAAACACTCATTTAATGGGTCGTTGGCAGCAAATTGGAACTAAACCAACTATAATTTGTGATACGGCACATAATAAAGAAGGTTTGGCAATTGTACTGAATCAATTGCAAGAGCAAGAATATGAAAAGCTTCATGTGGTAATAGGTTTTGTTAAGGATAAAGATATCAGTGCAATATTGCCGTTGTTTCTCTCAAATGCGACTTATTATTTTTGCAAACCTAAAATTTCTAGAGGTCTTGACGAAAAAATATTATCAGACCGTTGTGTTCGATATAACTTGAATGGAGAAACTTATAAGTCTGTTAATAAGGCTTTTAAAGCGGCAAAAAAACAAGCTTCTAAAAATGATTTCATTTATGTTGGTGGAAGTAATTTTGTGGTGGCAGAAGTTCTTTAATTTTTTATTGATTTTTCTTTTGCAGATTGTAAAACTATTATATATTTGCACTCCTTTTGGGGCTCTTAGCTCAGTTGGTTCAGAGCACCTGCCTTACAAGCAGGGGGTCACTGGTTCGAATCCAGTAGGGCCCACAGGTTAAAAGGCTTCCATGAAAATGGGAGCCTTTTTTTAATTTTAAGATGTTTTGCTTATAGATAGAATGCATCTTTTATCTTATCTTAGTTTTAATGGGATATTAGCTCAGTTGGTTTAGAGCGCTGCCTTGACAGGGCAGAGGTCACCGGTTCGAATCCAGTATATCCCACAATATTTCATCTTAACATTTTTAGATTCTTGAAAGTTATATCTACATGGCTTTTTTATATTAATTAGTTACCTTCATTCTACAATCTATACGTGTTTCAAACGTTTCATATCAAAGACTTGTGGTATTAAATTAATAGGTGAGATCGAGAGATTATGCTAAACAGAATAATTAAAAATCTAGTTCAAAATAAACTAATAGCATTTGTATTGTTATTGGTGTTTTTGTTATGGGGTTTAATTAGCACGCCTTTTGAGTTTGATAATATTATATTAGGCTCAAATCCGGTTGCTGTTGATGCCATCCCTAATTTAGGAGACAATCAGCAAATTGTTTATGCGGAATGGCTAGGGCAATCACCACAAGATATTGAAGATCAGATAACGTATCCCCTTACCTCAAATTTATTAGGACTTCCGGGTGTAAAATCTGTACGAAGCTCATCAATGTTTGGTTTTTCTACTATTTATCTCATATTTGAAGATGATGTAGATTTTTATTGGGGTAGAAGTCGAATTTTGGAAAAGCTAAGTAGCTTGCCTTCTGATTTGTTACCAGAAAACGTAAAGCCTAAATTAGGACCGGATGCTACTGCTCTTGGGCAACTTTTTTGGTATACAATTGAGGGTAGAGATGAGAACGGAAAAGTAACAGGTGGATGGGATTTACACGAAATAAGAAAGGTTCAAGATTTCTATGTTAAGAATGCTTTATCTTCTGCTACTGATGTTTCTGAAGTAGCATCTATTGGAGGGCATATTCAAGAATATCAGATTGAGGTTAATCCTCAACTAATGCGGCAGTATCAAATTTCTTTAAATGATGTTGTAAGAGCCGTAAAGGAAACAAATAGAAACGTTGGAGCGAAAACAATAGAAATAAATAGTGCTGAATATCTTATTCGAGGCTTAGGTCTTGTTAAGGAGATAAAGGATATTGAAAACACAGTTGTAGTTGTAAATGATTTTGTTCCTTTAAAAGTGAAGGATGTTGCAGTTGTTTCGATAGGGCCAAAAGAACGCAGAGGTATATTAGATAAAGAAGGCGCGGAAGTAGTTGGCGGAGTGGTCGTTAGTAGGTATGGTTCTAACCCTCAAAAAGTTATCGAATCTGTTAAGAAGAAGATAGTTGAAATAAGTAAAGGTCTACCTTCAAAAGAATTAAAAGATGGTTCAAAATCACAATTAACCATTATTCCTTTTTATGATAGAACTGAATTAATTAGTAGCACACTAGGTACTCTAAGTTCAGCTTTATATTTAGAAATATTGATTGCGATTTTAGTAGTTCTGGTTATGCTTCGTAATCTTAGAATATCGATTGTAATTTCGGGCTTATTGCCCGTTGCTGTTCTTATGGTCTTTATAGCTATGAAATTATTCGGAGTTGATGCAAATATTGTTGCGCTTTCCGGTATTGCCATTGCTATTGGTACAATGGTTGACTTGGGCATTATTTTATCTGAGAACATTGTACGAAAACTAGAGCAAAACAAAAATGAAGGTTCAATCGACGAATTGGTTGTTGAGGGAGTAAGTGAGGTTTCTGGGGCAATACTAACGGCAGGGTTGACAACGATACTAAGTTTTATACCAGTTTTTGTGTTGACAGGTGAGGAGGGTAGGTTGTTTACGCCACTTGCCTTCACTAAAACAGTAGCTTTATTAGCTGCTATGTTTTTATCGTTATTTATTATTCCTCCATTAATTGCGAAATGGTATAGTTTGTCTGAAGTTAAATTTAAGTTTAAAGGTGCGGGCTCATATCTGTTGGGTGCTATTGGAGTCTTGCTTTTGTTTTGGGGTTTTTGGGTTGGTGTAATTTTAATAGGTGTGATGGTTTTTAATCTATTAGAACAGTATCAAATTTTACCACATAAGTATTTCATAAGGATAAGGTTTATTTGGATAGTTTCTTCGATTCTTTTTGTCTTGACCTATTATTGGAGGCCCTTAGGCTATGATAATAATTTTCTATCTGACTTTTTCTTTGTGCTCATCTCGAGTATTTCAATTTTAGGAATACTCTACGTGTTTCATAAATATTATGAGTCCATTTTGTTATGGGCAATGGCGAATAAACTAAAATTCTTAAGTATTCCATTTTTCTTCTTAATAGTTGGTCTTTTAATGTATGCAAATATTGGTAAAGAGTTTATGCCAAAATTGAATGAAGGTTCATTTCTTTTAATGCCTAGTTCAACGGCACATACAGGTATTTCTGAGAATAAAAAAATATTGCAACAACTAGATATGGCTGTTGCAAGCTTGCCAGAAGTTGAAACGGTGGTAGGTAAGGCAGGTCGTGTGAATTCGGCATTAGATCCAGCCCCCTTATCTATGTTCGAGAATGTTATAATTTACAAACCTGAATATATATTAGGAAAAAATGGAAGACCGCTTTTGTTTAAAACCTCAAATAATGGCCAGTTTCATACAAAAAATGGTGAGTTAGTTTCTTCTGGTTCAGGAGTAGCACAGGATAATTTGATACCAGATTCTAATGGTGAATATTTTAGAAATTGGCGACCGCATATTAAAAGTGCAGATGATATCTGGCAAGAGATTGTTGTGGTTACTAAGTTACCTGGGGTTACTTCTGCTCCTAAACTGCAACCTATTGAGACAAGGTTGGTAATGCTTCAAACAGGGATGCGGTCTCCTATGGGAATAAAGGTTTTCGGACCAGACTTAAATTCTATCGAAAAATTTGGTTATGAGCTTGAAAAGGAACTTAAGGAAATTGAAGCTGTGGATAATGCTTCCGTTTTTTCTGACCGAATTGTTGCTAAACCCTATTTAAATGTCACTTTTGACAGGGAGAAAGCAGCAAGATATGGTTTAACGGTTGATGAGTTGCAAGAGGTTTTAGAATCAGCAATGGGAGGTAAGGTTTTGACACAAACCATTGAAGGAAGAGAGCGTTATGATGTTACTATACGGTACCCTAGAGATTTGAGAGCAGATCCAAATGATTTAGAAGGAATCGTAGTTTCTTTAAAAGACGGCGGTGTCATACCATTATCTGAAGTAGCCGAAGTCGATTTTGAAAAAGGACCACAGATAATAAAAAGTGAGGATGGATTTTTAACGGGTTATGTTCTTTTTGATAAAACAGAAGATTATGCTGAAGTAACTGCTGTTGATAAAGTTAAAGATAGGATTGAAGCTAAAATTGAAAAAGGAGAACTTATAGTGCCCAAAGGAGTCAGTTATAGATTTGCCGGTACGTACGAGAATAATGTTCACGCAGAGAAAACCTTATCTTTAGTTATTCCATTGGTGTTAATCGCTATATTGTTAATTCTTTACATGCAATTTAGATCTTTGACTATTTCATTTATGATATTTTCTGGAGTGGTAGTAGCTTTCGCAGGTGGGTTTGTGATGCTATGGTTATATGGCCAAAGCTGGTTTCTTGATTTTAATTTTTTAGGAAACGATTTGCGACGTGTTTTTAATGTGAAAACAATAAACATGAGTGTTGCGGTTTGGGTAGGTTTTATAGCGCTATTTGGTATAGCAACCGATGACGGAGTAGTAATAGCAACATATTTGAAACAGAATTTTGAAGATATAAAACCAACTTCTGTTGATGAAATAAGGTCTGCTGTATTAGAAGCAGGGAAGAAAAGAATAAGACCGTGTTTAATGACAACAGCAACTACATTGTTAGCATTGTTACCCGTTTTAACAGCTAAAGGTCATGGTAAAGATATTTTGATACCAATGGCCATACCTAGTTTTGGTGGTATGTTGGTTGCATTGGTAACGTTGTTGATTGTTCCTGTGTTGTTCAGTGCTTGGAAGGAATCAAAATTAAATAAAACGAAATTGCTATAATGGGAAGTTTGGGCAAGTATAAAAAATACGTTATCTACTTAGTAGTGTTACTCATTGGTTTATTATTGGGGTATATGATATTTGGTAAACCTAATAGTGCAATTGAGCAAATAGAACATCCTCAGCATACGCAAGAACCCTTATTTACATGTTCAATGCACCCTAATGTTGTTCAGAAAAAAGAAGGTGCTTGTCCAATATGTGGAATGGATTTGGTTAAGGTCGGTGCTAGCAATACTTCAGCTACAGAAAATCAGTTTAAAATGAGCGAAAGGGCCTTGGCCTTGGCAAATGTCCAAACTAGTATTATAGTGGTTAGTGCAACAGGAAATCAAATTTTGCTATCTGGGGAAGTAACTACAAATAATAAAACGAATGCAACCCAAACTACATTGTTCGATGGACGTTTAGATAAGTTAGAAGTAAATTTTATTGGAGAATATGTTAAGAAAGGTCAAAGGATAGGAACTATATATAGCCCCGAATTATATTTAGCGCAAGATAAATTATTAACATCTTCTTCTTATAAAGACACACATGAGAAATTGTATGCTGCTGCCAGGAATACATTAGGACTTTGGAAACTTTCTGATAATCAAATTGATGATTTGTTGAAATCTGGAAAACCAATCTTAAATTTTCCTCTTGTTGCTGATGTTTCAGGAACTGTTGTTGAAATTATGGCGTCAGAAGGTAACTACTTCAAGCAGGGTGATCCGCTTTTTAAGGTTGCTAAATTATATTCCGTTTGGGCAGTTTTTCAAGCGTACGAAAATCAATTGCCATTTTTAAAAAATGGACAAGAGATCCTTATTAGTTCCAAGGCATATAAAGGAGATCACGTTACCGCGAAAATATCTTTTATAGAACCAATTTTAGATAGAGGTAAGCGAATTGTTTCTGTTAGGGTCGATATTGAAAATAAGAATGGGAAATGGAAGCCAGGAATGTTTGTTGAGGGTGTTGTAAAAATCGAGAATATGGAGGAAGGGTTGGTTATGGTGCCTAAAAGTGCTGTATTATGGACGGGAGAAAAATCGGTCGTATATAAGAAACCAAATGCCTCTAAGCCTGTTTTCGAAATGCTTCAAGTTCGGTTAGGTGAGTCCGTCGGAGATAATTACGTGGTTTTAGATGGATTGAAACTAGGAGATGAAGTGGTTACTAATGGGGCTTTTACGATAGATGCAGCAGCGCAATTAAATGGCAAAAAGTCTATGATGTATGCGAAAGACTTGGGTCTAGAAAAACCAATTTCACACCAGGAGAATTTAGATTTAGTATCACCTGACTTAAATATAAAATTAAAAGGTATAATAAATACATATTTTGATTTGAAAAATGAACTGGTTGCTGCAAATTCAAAAAATATAATAGAAATTGTTTCAAAACTAACGAAGGAACTTGAATTGATAAAATTTGATACTTTAGATGATGATTTAAGGTTAAATTTAGAAGAGGCTCTAAAATCTTTAGCCGATATAAAAAAGGATAAAAGTGTAGAAGGTAGTAGATTGTTGTTTAAAGACTTATCAAAGAATTTTATCTTTTTAGCATCGCGATTAAATGGTTATGAGAAACCTATTTATGTGCAACATTGTCCTATGGCAGATAATAATTCAGGAGCAGATTGGCTTAGTTTGGATAGGGCAATTAAGAATCCATATTTTGGGGATAAAATGTTGAGCTGTGGTTCTATTGTCAGAATTATAGATTAAGTTAGAGGTAATCTAGAACTCTTTCCAGTGCCATGCCTCTTGAGCCTTTTATAAGCAAAGATGAATTGGCTGGTAAATTATTTTGGGATAAGTAAGCCTTTAACTCTTCAAAGTTTTTCAACTTAATAGAGCTGGTTTGTGTGCGGTAAAAGTTTTCACCTACAAACAGGACATTTTCAAAGAGTAGTTTTTTCGTTAAATCTGTTATTGCTTGATGCTCTTCTTCGGCTGAATTACCCAATTCGAACATATCCCCTAAAATTAAAACTTTATTGGTCTTTTCTAGTGAATTGAAGTTCTCAATAGCAACCTTCATGCTTGATGGGTTGGCATTGTATGCGTCTAAAATAATATAATGATCATTTTTTTGAATAATCTGTGATCTATTATTTTTGGGAGTATACTTTTCTAGTGCAATTTTAATTTCTGTTAATTCGACGTTGAAATATTTCCCTATTATAATCGCTGCGCAGCAATTGTGAAAATTATATGCACCAATAAGATTAGATTTTATGGCGGTGTCTTCAACTTTTATTATAACAAAGGGTTGGGCATCTTCAAGTTCAATTTTATAGTATTTTGAATTAATCGAACTAAAACCATATTTTTTGGTATAGTTTTTTAGTTTTTCTAGCTGAATTGGGTCATCTGCATTTAGAAAAATGGACTTTTTGCTTTTTATGAGATATTCATATAATTCGCTCTTGCCTTTTATAACACCATCAACACCGCCAAAACCCTCTAAATGCGCTTTGCCAAAATTGGTGATAAATCCGAAATCGGGCTCTGCAATCTCACATAAAAACTGTATTTCTTTTTGATGATTTGCGCCCATTTCGACGATGGCAATTTCGGTGTTGGGTTTTATGGACAAAAGGGTTAAAGGAACTCCAATGTGGTTGTTAAGATTACCAACAGTAGCAATTGTTTTATATTTTCTAGCGAGTACGGCATGTATTAATTCTTTTGTAGTTGTCTTGCCATTGCTTCCGGTTAGGCTTATAACTTTTGCACTGCAGAAATTTCGATGGTAATGCGCTAGTTTTTGTAGCATAACCAAGGTGTCTTCGACAAGAATAGTTTTGTCGTTAATGTAGTATTCCTCTTGGTCAATAATAACATAGCTAGCCCCATTATTAATTGCTTGCTGAGCATAAGTATTTCCATTAAAATTATCACCTTTTAATGCGAAGAAAATATCGTTTTTCTTAATTTTTCTCGTATCCGTATTAACGGATGGAAATTCTAAAAAAATTGAATGTAAGTCTTGAACGTTCATGAAATCGAAGATAAAAAAAAAGCCCTTTAAGAAAAGGGCTTTTTTAAATTCGTATGTATAAAAATTATTTAGCTTTTTTTCCTCTAACCGTTTTATTTTTGGTTTTAGATTTTGAACCAACTCTAGACATTGCACATCTGAAGCCTATGTAATCTGTAGCCATATACTGTGGTAGGTATCTTCTTTGCGCTGGATCTAACCAGTAAGCTCTATCTCTCCAAGAACCGCCTTTGTAAACTCTTACTTCGTCGTTAATAAGTGTTGTTCTGTTATTTGAATCATCGTATCCTTTAATAAGGTTTCCTAAAGAATCTCTTTCAACTGAATGCTTAGGGGAATTGTACATCTTCTTGCTTGGATCTTCTTCTTCATCCTCACTGAATCTGTCATAGAATCTAGATGAGCCTGCATCACCATCTCTATAATCTCTATTGTCACTTGATGAGAAATTTGTTCTTAAATACGTCTCTTCTTCATCAACAGGAACCATTTTTATTTCTCCTGGTAGGTTTACGGCAACAACTTTTCCATTCGGTAAGGTGTCAAAAACTATAGAATCTCTAAGAATTTTAACTTTTCCATCATCGCCAATGGCACTTTTCATATAAATATTTCCTCTGTAGTAGTTGAAATCACTTACTTCATCATCAACTATCGGGCGATAAACATCAGCTGTCCATTCTGCAACGTTACCAGCCATGTCGTATAGACCTAGGTCATTTGGTTTGTATGACATAACTTCAGCTGTAATATCAGCACCGTCATCAGACCAACCTGCAATTCCGCCGTAATCACCTTTCGCTTGTTTAAAGTTAGCTAATTGATCACCTCTACCTACGCGTTGTCCGTTTCTTGTGTAATCACCTTCCCAAGGATATTTTTTTCTACCACGGTAATTATTGTATTCTCTTTGGCCAACTTGGGCCTGAGCAGCATATTCCCATTCAGTTTCTGTAGGAAGTCTATATTCTGGCATAATGATACCACTACTTCTTTTTGCGAAAGTAGAAGTACTATCTTTCTTCATTTTCCCTTGAAGAGAATCAATTTGTCCGTTATAAACAGATTCTGGTCTATTTAAGTAAGCTTCAGTACTAAAAGTTCCTTGTACTTCTCCAGTTGCTGCTTGGTATTTTGCATCTTCGGATAAATAACCTTCTCTTTCTAACATCACCTCATTTACACGGTCGGTTCTCCATTTGGCAAATTGATTAGCTTGGATCCAGTTTACACCAACTACAGGATATTCTGCATATGCTGGGTGTCTTAAATAGTTATTTGTCATGGTTTCATTGAAACCTAATCTATTTCTCCACACTAAAGTATCAGGTAATGCACCTACATAAATATTTGTGTACTTCGGATTTTCTGGGGGATAAACACTTTTTAGATAATCTAAGTATTCTAAATACATTACATTGGTAACCTCAGTCTCGTCCATATAAAAAGATTGGACATGTTGAGATGTTGGTGTGTTGTTCCAATCATGCATAACATCATCTTGTACCTTACCTTTAGTAAACGTACCACCTTCAACAAATACTAATCCTGGGGCAGTTTCTTGCTCCTTAAAGTCAGTATTGTATTGAAAACCACCTTCCTTGGCATTTATTTTCCAACCTGTAGCTCTAGACGTGTTTTTTGAAGATGAAGATTTAGAACAGCTATTTACTGTAAAGCCTCCTACTATAACAGTGCATGAGAGTACAACTTTTATTAAATGTTTTTTCATAATTAGGACTTGAGTTCAATTTTCATATACTATAGTTGTTTGGCCACTATAATGATATGATACTATGTTTTCTTTTAATTTGTTTGTCACTTTCGCTCAATAGAACGGTGTTTTTGTGAGATTATTTTACAATTCAAAATAATTTTAATCATCTCGAATCGAACCTGCAATAAATTTAGGTTCGCTTAAATAGGTTAACGGTTAAAACAGTTAAATAGTATGGTTTTAAAGATTTCTTTTAAGATGAGGATTTTAGCTTCGGTATTTCAAAGGATTAAAGGTTGAGAAGGGAGTGTGACTTATGGATGTACTAAAATTTTTTTATAAAAAAAACTTATTATTTATGCAAGATAACGGGAAAAAGGACGTTTACATGTAAAATATTAAAGTTGAAATAGAGGTAAACACTATATTTCACCTTTTAAATTTAAAGAACTGTTCTATAATGAGAAAAATTTCAATAATTTTCTTTGTACTTGTAATTGGGAAGGTTGTCGCACAAGATGACCAGCGAGTAATTACAACGGCTGTGCCATTTTTAACAATTGCGGCCGATGCTAGGTCGGCTGGCATGGGTGATATGGGTGTGGCAACATCTACAGATGCTTTTTCTCAACAATGGAACCCTGCTAAATTTGCTTTTGCAGAGCGTAAAATGGGTATTGGGATTAGTTATACTCCCTATTTGGAAAGTATTATAACAGATATATCGTTGTTAAATGCCAGTTTCTATAATAAACTTGACGAACAGAGTGCTTTTGCATTGAGTCTTAGATATTTTACTTTAGGTGAAATTGAATTAAGACAATTTGCAAATGACCCAGGTACTATCGCTAAGCCGAATGAGTTGGCTTTAGATGGTTCTTATTCACTTAAATTAAGTCCTACGTTTTCAATGGCAGTAGGTGGTAGGTATATAAGATCAAATTTAAAATTACCTCAAAATGGATCTGAAGATTCACAAGCTGCGAGTTCTTTCGCTGTTGATGTTGCAGGGTATTACAGGTCCGATGAGATAGCTTATAATAATTTTGACGGTCGATGGAGGGCAGGTTTTAATCTTTCTAATATTGGAGGTAAAATTCAATATGATGCTGGAGGACAAGAAAATTTCTTACCTAGTAAATTGAGTTTTGGTGGTGGATTCGATTTTATCTTAGATCAAGATAATGTAATAGGCTTAACAACAGAATTCAATAAGCTTCTTGTGCCTACCCCACAAGATTTTGATAACGATGGTGATATTGATTCGGCTGATAATGATATTTATCAAAATGAAAGCGGTTTCAGTGGTATTTTCAACTCTTTTACCGATGCGCCAGGTGGTTTTGGTGAAGAGTTAAAAGAATTTACATGGGCATTAGGTGCAGAGTATACTTATCAAGATGCGTTCATGTTTAGAACTGGATATTTTAATGAAAGTGAGGATAAAGGTTCTAGGAAATTCTTTACGCTAGGCGCTGGGTTTAAATTTAAAGCAGCTCAAATAGATTTATCTTATTTGTTTTCAACGTCTCAGGTTAGAAATCCACTAGAGAATACATTAAGATTTTCTCTTACCTTTAACTTAGGTGAAGAATTTTACAATGATTAAATTATAAAAGGTTATAGGCATAAAAAAACCTGCATTATCGCAGGTTTTTTTATGCCTTAATGTTGCGGTTCTTAATTTGAACTCCATTATTAATTTGTAGATTAACATTTAAAAGATGCATATGGCCATTCAAAAGAGTATAAGCTTTGATATTACTATATATAATAAGTTAGAAGAATTACAGGAAGAAGATAAGATGTTAATGAATGCAGCGGTTAGTGCGAGGAAAAGGGCTTATGCTCCATATTCTGATTTTTATGTAGGCGCTTCTGTTTTGTTGGATAATGGAGCGATAGTTGAGGGAAATAATCAGGAAAATGCATCATATCCATCTGGACTCTGTGCTGAAAGGGTTGCTGTTTTTTATGCTGGCTCGAAATATCCGGGAATGAAAATAAAGGCGATTGCAATTTCTGCAGCATCATTAAATCACGAGGTTAATGAACCAGCTGCACCCTGCGGTAATTGTAGGCAGTCAATTTCAGAATATGAATTTAGACAAAAAGAGCCGATAAGGATACTGTTAATGGGCGAGACAGGTAGTGTTATAGAATGTGATTCTTTGGCAGATTTGCTTCCGCTGGGTTTTAATAGTAGTTATTTAAATTGATTTTTATTAAATGAAAGGTTGAGAATAAACACGTTATGGGGTTTATTTGTTAATCATATAATTTCTTGATTGAATTGCTTCTATTATTTTTATCGATTCATTTATATGTGTATTTTTGTTCTTCTGCGATACTTAGGTGAATCAAACCTTTGGGATCTATATAGAATTAAAACCTTTAGTTAAAATTGATGAAAAAAATCACCAAGGAAACGTATTTAAAATGGTATGCCGACATGCTGTTTTGGAGAAAATTTGAGGACAAATTGGCCGCTGTGTATATTCAGCAAAAGGTAAGAGGATTTCTTCATTTGTATAATGGTCAAGAAGCAGTTCTTGCAGGAGCCTTACATGCAATGGATCTTACTAAAGATCGTATGATAACGGCTTATAGAAATCACGTTCAGCCAATAGGTATGGGTGTAGACCCTAAAAGAGTAATGGCTGAGCTTTATGGTAAAGTAACAGGTACTTCTAAAGGTATGGGAGGATCAATGCATATTTTTTCTAAAGAGCATCGCTTTCATGGTGGGCACGGTATTGTAGGTGGTCAAATTCCATTAGGTGCCGGTATGGCATTTGGTGATAAATACCATGGTAGAGAAGCTGTTACTTTATGTTATATGGGTGACGGTGCTGTTAGACAAGGAGCTTTGCATGAAACATTTAATTTAGCCATGTTATGGCAACTACCTGTTGTATTTATTTGTGAGAATAATGGTTATGCGATGGGAACTTCTGTAGCACGAACGTCTTTTTCAACTGAAATTTGGAAATTAGGTTTAGGTTACGAAATGCCTTGTGGACCTGTTGATGGTATGAATCCTGTGACTGTTGCACAAGAAATGAGCAAGGCAATTGACCGAGCTAGGAGTGGCGGTGGACCAACTTTTCTAGAAATGAAAACGTATAGATATAGAGGTCATTCCATGTCTGATGCACAGCATTATAGAACAAAAGATGAGGTTGAAGAGTACAAGAAGATAGATCCAATAACTCAAGTTTTGGATATTATAAAGGAAAACAAATACGCAACTGACGCTGAAATTAAAGATATTGACAAAAATGTCAAGGAAATGGTTAAGGAGTGTGAGAAGTTTGCAGAAGAATCAGATTATCCACCAGTAAACCAATTATATGATATGGTTTACGAACAAGAGGATTTTCCATTTGTTCAACATAAATTTTAAGTAGATGGCTATAGTAGTAAATATGCCCCGTTTAAGTGATACCATGGAAGAAGGTACGGTAGCTAAATGGTTAAAAAGCGTTGGAGATAAAGTTGAAGAAGGTGATATGTTAGCTGAAATCGAAACTGATAAGGCGACGATGGAGTTTGAATCATTTAATGAAGGTACTTTATTATATATAGGCGTGCAAGAAGGTGATGCGGCCCCAGTAGATACTCTATTGGCTATTATCGGTGATGAGGGTGAAGATATTTCAAGTTTAATCGGTGGTGGCAATGCGAAGGCTTCAGAAGATAATTCTTCACAAGTTGAAGATGTTTCGGAAGAGGCTTCAGAAGAAATTGAAAACGGAGTTGAAATTCCTGAGGGGGTTGAAGTTATCAAAATGCCACGATTAAGTGATACCATGGAAGAAGGTACTGTGGCAAGTTGGTTAAAAAAGGTCGGTGATGATGTTGAAGAAGGAGATATTTTAGCTGAGATTGAGACAGATAAGGCTACAATGGAATTTGAGTCTTTTTATTCTGGGAAGTTATTATATATTGGTATTCAGGAAGGTGAATCTTCTCCAGTTGATACAGTTTTAGCAGTTATAGGTCCAGAAGGTACTGATGTCGATGCTGTGTTAAGTAATGAATCTGGCGGTAGTAAAAAGTCATCTACATCAGAAAATAAAAAAGTTGAAAAGAAATCTGAAAATTCTTCTGAGAAGAAAGAGGTTTCAAAAACGGTGTCTGATGGTGAAAGAATTTTTGCTTCACCTTTGGCTAAGAAAATAGCGGAAGATAAAGGTATTGATTTAGCAAAAGTTTCCGGTTCAGGAGATAATGGTAGAATCACCAAAAAAGATATTGAAAATTATACACCTAGTACGACTGCGGCACCAGCTGCAAGTTCTGTAGTTAAGGCTGAGAGTAACGTTGCTTCACAACCAGTATCTATGGCTTTGCCGTCAGGTGAAGAAGGTACTGAAGAAGTTAAGAATTCGAACATGCGTAAGGCAATAGCAAAAGCGCTTGGTAATTCTAAATTTAATGCACCGCATTTTTATCTAACCATTGAGGTAGATATGGACAATGCGAAAGAATCTCGTGCTCAAATAAATAGCTTGCCTGATACTAAGGTATCTTTTAATGATATGGTGTTAAAGGCATGTGCAATGGCTCTTAGGAAGCATCCTCAAGTAAATACTTCTTGGAATGGCGATACGACTAAGTATCATCAGCATATTCATATGGGTGTAGCAGTAGCGGTAGATGAAGGTTTAGTTGTGCCAGTTGTAAAGCACTGTGATTTATTGGGCTTAACGCAGATTGGTAGTGCAGTTAAAGATTTAGCGGGGAAAGCTCGAAACAAAAAAATTGCGCCTTCAGAAATGGAAGGTAGCACCTTTACAGTGTCAAACCTTGGTATGTTCGGTATTTTGGAATTTACTAGTATTATAAATCAGCCAAATTCAGCAATACTTTCAGTAGGTGCTATAGTTGAAAAACCTGTGGTTAAGAATGGTGAAATTGTAGTAGGTAACACCATGAAGTTGACATTGGCCTGTGACCATAGAACTGTTGATGGTGCTGTGGGAGCTCAATTTTTACAGACACTGCGTTATTTTGTTGAAAACCCAGTGACTATGTTAGCCTAGAAATTTGATTTTAAATAGAATTGCTAAAGCATCCTTTCGACAGGATGCTTTTTTTTATCTTTAGATTTTAAAAGAAACATCATTATGAAACATATTATTTTAGTCTTTTTTGGTTTTTTGTTGGTAAGTTGTAGTGGAGCAAAAATGGATCAGTCAACCATTTTGAATCCGAATAACGAAACAAAAAATGTTCGTAAAGATGTTATGCAAAATACATCAAATGGCGAAGATGTCAAATCATCTATTTTAACTTCCAAACTCAAGGCATACAGCACGCCTGAGAGTATAGAGGATATTATGGTTTATCTAACTTCTGATGAATTACAAGGTAGAGATACCGGTAGTGAGGGTATTTCTAAGGCTGCCGACTTTATTGAGAATGTATTTAAAAAAAATAACATTCAACCCTATTTTACTTCCTACCGAGATACCTTAACCAACTATACTGACGGCACGGCTTTTAATGTAGTGGGGTATTTGCCAGGAACAGATGCTAAGCTTAAAAACGAGTTTGTGGTAATAGGCGCGCATTATGATCATATTGGCTTAATGAGCGGTCAAGTTTCTGATAGTATTGCGAACGGAGCCAATGACAATGCTTCAGGTACAACTACAGTTCTAGAATTTTCGAAATATTTTGGTGAACTTAAAGGGAATAAACGAAGTATTATTTTTGCTCTTTTTTCTGCTGAAGAAAAAGGATTGCTCGGTTCGAAGCATTTGGCCGGTAAATTAAAAGATAAAAATATAGATTTGTATGCCATGCTTAATTTCGAAATGGTTGGCGTTCCAATGGTTGATAAAGACCATAGTTTATATTTAACCGGTTATGAATTATCTAATTTGGCGGAGGTTAGTAATAGGTATGCACATAAAAATCTTGTAGGTTTTTTGTCGAAAGCAAAGGAATTTAATTTATTTAGACGGTCAGATAATGCTCCTTTTCATGATGTTTTTAATGTTCCTTCTCAAACGTATAGCACTTTTGATTTCACTAATTTTGGAGAATATCATAAAGTAGGAGATGAAGCATCTTTAATGGATTATATGCATATGGCGACTATAGTTAATGAAACCATACCAATGATAACAGGTATTGTGAATTCACCAATTAAAGAATTAAAGTATAATTAATGGAATACATTATTGTTACAGGTACAAGTAGGGGAATTGGCTTTGAGCTAAGCAAGTTGTTGGCAAATGCAGGTTATAAGGTCTTGGCATTATCTAGAAATGAAAAACCTATTAAAAATCTTAAGCACAAGAATATTCAGACATTTTCTTTCGATGTCTCTTCAGCTTCTGATCGCGAAAAACTAGCAAGCTATTTAAAGGATAATGGAAAAGTAAGGGCATTAATAAACAATGCAGGAAGATTATTGAACAAACCATTTTTAGAAACTACTGATGAAGAGTTCAAATCTGTGTATGAGGTGAATGTTTTTGGTGTTGCTGCCATAACCAAATTAGTTATTCCATATATGTCAAGTACGGGTCATGTATTAACAATTAGTTCTATGGGAGGTATTCAAGGTAGCGCTAAATTTCCTGGCTTATCTGCGTATAGTTCAAGTAAAGGAGCAGTGCTTACATTTACAGAATTACTGGCGGAAGAATTTAAAGAGACCGGACCATCTTTTAATGCCTTGGCATTAGGAGCGGTACAAACTGAAATGCTTGAAGAAGCTTTTCCAGGGTATAAAGCACCGGTGTCGGCAATTGAAATGGCTGAGTACGTGATGAATTTCGCCTTGAACGGTCAAAAATTATATAACGGTAAAATTTTACAAGTCAGTAGTAGTACTCCTTAAGTATGCAACAAACTTTAACGAAATATCTTCCTGAAACTGCAGTCAAACCTTGTTTTGAACTTATAAAAGGTAGTCATGTTCATTTGAAAATCGTTAATGAACGAGTTACAAGGCATGGAGATTACAGAAGAAGAAAAGATGGTAATCATCAAATTACCGTAAATGCATCACTCAATAAATATAGATTTTTGATAACGCTAATTCACGAAATTGCACATTTAGTAGCATTTGAAAAGTATGGGCGTAATATTAAACCACACGGATTGGAGTGGAAAAGAACATTCCAATATTTAATGCTACCTTTTATTCGGCCAGAGGTTTTTCCTTCTCAAATACTTCCATTATTGGCAAGACATTTCAAAAATCCAAAGGCAAGTAGTAGTACCGATGCGCACTTATCGATTGCTTTAAAACTATACGACGAACAACAATCAGAAAAATCTTACGTTTACGAATTGCCGATAGGTAGTGTTTTTCGTATTTATAATGATAAACTTTTTAAAAAAGGTAACAAGCGAACGAAGCGCTATGAGTGTACAGAAATATCTACTGGCAGGATGTTTTTGTTTCAACCAAACGCCGAAGTAGAATTAATAAAAAGCTGACATGAATAAAAATTATTATGCCGTTTTAATGGCTGGTGGAGTAGGGTCTAGATTTTGGCCAATAAGTACTAGTGAAAATCCGAAGCAATTTCATGATATGTTAGGTACGGGCACTACGCTCATACAGAAAACATTTCAAAGATTGAACAAGTTTGTGCCTACAGAGAATATATTAATTCTCACAAATGAACGCTATAATGATTTGGTCTTAAAGCAATTGCCTATGGTGAAACAAGAGCAAGTAGTTCTTGAGCCTGCCATGAGAAATACGGCTCCTTGTATATTATATGCTGCAATGAAAATTCAGAAAATGAATGAAGATGCAGTAATGATAGTAGCGCCTAGTGATCACTGGATCGAAGATGAAAAAGCTTTCGCAAAAGATGTTACTGCTTGTTTTAAAAAATGTGAAACTGAAGATGTATTGTGCACCTTAGGTATTAAGCCTTCTTTTCCAAATACAGGTTTTGGGTACATCGAATATAATAAAGCGGATACTGAACAAATTAAAAAAGTAAATCAGTTTAGAGAAAAGCCGGATTATGAAACTGCAAAGGATTTTCTTGCACAAGGTAATTTTCTTTGGAATGCAGGTATTTTTATGTGGAGTGCAAAAACAATTGTTAATGCTTTTCAGAAATATCAGCCAAAGCAATACAAATTATTTAGAGATGGATTAGTTTGCTTCAATACTGATGACGAGAGAAAATTTATTTCAGAGAACTATCCTAAAGCTGAAAATATTTCTATTGATTATGCTATTTTAGAAAATTCAAGCTCAATCTTTGTGTTAGAAGCTAGTTTTGATTGGAACGATTTGGGTACCTGGGGCTCTTTATATGACAAGCTAGACAAAGAAGAAAATAATAATGCTATAGTAAATGCTAGAGTCTTAACTCAAGATGCAAGTGGTAATATGATTAGGTCAAAGGCGGGTAAAGTAGTTGTAGTAGATGGCTTAAATGACTATATTATTGTAGATAAAGATGAGGTGCTGCTAATTTATCCTAAGGCAAAAGAGCAAGATATTAAACAAGTTCTTAATAAGGTGAAAGATGCCTTTGGTGAAGAATTCGCGTAAGTATGGAGAATAATCAGAATCAAGATAAGCTAACCTTGTCAAGTAATGAGGGGAATGGTAGTGAGGAAGTAAAAAAAGACTTTCAAGGCCTTTTAGGTAGTGTGAAAAAGTTTCTTTCTGAGTTGTTGGATATTCGTACGAATACAGACCAACAGGCAACGAAAGAAGCGATTATAGCCGACATACCGTTTAAAGGGCACACATCTTGGATTTTAATTTGTTCTATTTTTATTGCTTCTATAGGTCTTAACGCAAATTCAACAGCGGTCGTAATTGGAGCGATGTTGATTTCCCCTTTAATGGGGCCTATTTTAGGTATAGGTATGTCTGTTGCAATTAATGACATAGATACCTTAAAAAGGTCTTTAAAGAATTTTACGGTTATGGTAATTCTTAGTGTAATTACAGCCTATCTTTTTTTTAATTTTTTTCCTTTACGTGATGAATCTTCTGAGCTTTTGGCCAGAACTGAGCCAGATATTAGAGATGTTCTAATTGCATTTTTTGGGGGATTGGCACTTGTTATTGCTCGCGCAAAAAAGGGTACTATCGCTAGTGTTATTTTTGGTGTTGCGATTGCTACCGCTTTAATGCCACCTTTGTGTACCGTAGGTTTTGGTTTGGCGATAGGTAATTGGTCTTATGCTACCGGAGCTTTATATCTATTTACGATTAATACAATATTTATTGCTCTAGCGACATTTCTTGTTATTAAATTGTTGCGTTTTCCAATGGTGCGTTACGTCAATTCTCAAAGAAGACGGTTAATAGGTAGGTTAGCTTCTTTGCTTGCTATTCTAGTTATGATACCTGCGGGCTTTACCTTCTATAACGTATTTCAAAAATCACTATTTACAAGAGACGCAAATAATTTTATAGTTGAGAAAATAGCACCTTACCAATTTTCGGGTGAAGGTAAATTCTTAAAAGATTTTAGTGATATTGAGTTTAATGATGGCCAAAATCCAAAAGTTGAATTAGTTTTTATGGGTAATGAGGCGATACCTGATAATGTAATTGCAACATGGAAAAATCAAATGCTAGATTATAAACAATTAAAAAATTGCGAATTAACAATTGTTCAGGGTTCAAGAAGCGATGAAGCGAATGAGCTAAAGTATGTGAATGAACTTTATGAATCACAAAAAACTATTCTAACGAGTAAGGATGAAAAGATTCAAGTTTTAGAGAGTGAACTAACTCGTTTAAATCAGATTTCTTCAAATCAAATTCCATTTAAGGAAATTAGCCTTGAAGCTAAAACGAATTACGAGAATTTAGAACGACTAGGTTATGCATATTTAATCTCTACCGATTTTACTAAAACTGATAGTATTCCATTATTTGAAGTGACTTGGAAAAAAGAAGCTAATAGAGCTGAGACTCTAAAAGACATGAATAAACTACAGAATTGGTTGCGATTGAGGCTTAACAATAAAAGTATTCAACTAAAGGAAATGCCCAAAGATTAATTTTGTTCTTGAATATACATCTGTCGAACTTTCTTAAAAAGGTCAGATGAGTATACAAAATTGGTTACCGCTTCGTTATCGGTTTTGAAAATTTCATTTTTTGTTCCTTCCCATTCTAGGAGTCCATCTTTTAGAAAAATAATTTTTTCTCCTATTTGCATTACGGAGTTCATATCATGCGTATTGATAACCGTAGTAATGTTATATTCTTCGGTAATTTCCTTAATAAGGTCATCTATTAGAATAGCGGTTTTTGGATCGAGACCTGAATTTGGCTCATCGCAAAAAAGATATTTAGGATTCATTACAATGGCACGCGCAATAGCAACTCTTTTCTGCATACCACCGGAAATCTCAGAAGGATATTTGTGATGGGCATCAATAAGATTTACTCTTTTAAGCACTGCATCGACGCGATCTTTCATTTCTGATGTAGATTGCTTTGTGAACATTTCTAATGGAAACATTACATTGCCTTCAACCGTCATACTATCAAAAAGGGCGCTACCTTGAAAAACCATACCCATTTCTTGTCTCAAATCTCGTTTTTGATCATCAGAAAGTTCAGCGTATTTCTTTCCGTCGTACACAATGTTTCCCTGTTCGGGCGAAAATAGGCCTAAAAGGCATTTAAGAAATACAGTTTTTCCCGAACCACTTTGGCCAATTATTAAATTGGTTTTTCCTTGTTCAAAAGTGGTAGATATACCTTTTAGAATATGAGCATCACCAAATGATTTGTGTATGTCTTGAACATCTATCATTATCCTAGTAAGAGTTGGGTTAAAATATAATTCAATATGATGATAACAACACTTGTCCAAACGAACGAGGTTGTACTAGCTTTGCCAACTTCTAAAGCGCCACCTTTCATATAAAAACCATGAAAAGAAGGTATTGTAGCAATAACAAAAGCAAATATTAATGTCTTAACAAAAGCATAAGCGATATGAAAAGGCACGAAATCTGTTTGTAGTCCGGTAATAAAATCTGCGCTTGTTAAGAATCCCCCAAACACACCGGCCATCCATCCACCAAAGATTCCAACATACATAGAAATTGCAATTGCAAAAGGATAAAAAAGCATAGCTATAATCTTAGGGAAGACTAAGTAATTTAATGAATTGACACCCATTACCTCTAGCGCATCTATTTGCTCTGTTACTCGCATCGTACCAATACTAGATGTTATATAAGAACCTACTTTTCCTGCCATAATAATAGAGACAAAGGTAGGTGCAAACTCTAGTATAACAGATTGCCTAGTAGCAAAACCAATAAGATTACGCGGTATTAAAGGGTTCGTTAAGTTAAGCGCAGTTTGTATAGCAACAACAGCACCGATAAAGAAAGAAATAAAAATGATAATACCCAGAGAGCTGAAAATCAATTCGTCTATTTCTTTATAAATAAGGGATTTCATTATTCTCCATTTGGTCGGTTTTTTAAAAACCTCGCGGATCATAATTGCATAGCTTCCTACAGATGCTAAATAGTTCATTGATTAAAAATAGAATTCTTACCGTAAAAATAACAATAAAGGACTTGATTTAACCTCCGTTTAATCTTTAAAGGTGTAAATTATTTACTTTTACACTTCAAACGGTTAAGTATGAAAATGAGATTTTATTTTATTGTTACATTGTTTTTGGGGACACTTCTTTTTACTGCGGATTTATCAGCTCAAAATAGGGGAAAAGATAATAATAGTGATGAGCTGTTAAAGGTTAAGCCAAAATTAGTTGTAGGTATAGTGGTAGATCAAATGCGTTATGATTATTTGACACGTTTTTATGACCATTTTGGTAAAGATGGTTTTAAAAGATTGGTCGAGGAAGGTTTCAACTGTAAGAACAATCATTTCAATTACGCACCTACAAGTACTGGCCCTGGCCATACGTCTGTGTATACGGGAGCGACCCCTTCTGTGCATGGAATTATTGGTAATAATTGGTATGATAAAGAATTAGATTCTGATGTGTATTGCGCGTCAGATGATTCATATTCATCTGTGGGTACAACTTCTAATGCAGGGCAAATGTCTCCTCATAGAATGACGGTTACCACAATTACAGATGAATTAAGATTGAATAATCAAATGCGAGGTAAAACAATATCCATAGCCTTGAAAGATAGAGGTGCTGTTTTGCCTGGTGGGCATACCGCCAATGCTGCGTATTGGTTTCACGGAGCAAATGAGGGTAAATGGATTACAAGTTCATATTACATGGAGCAACTACCAAAATGGGTGGTAGATTTTAATTCGTCTGGTAAGGCCCAGTCTTATAAAAAAGCATGGAATACCATAAAGGATATTAAAGATTACAATGAAAGTGGTACGGATAATAACACCTATGAAGGGTTATTTGAAGGCGAAACGTCACCTACTTTTCCTCATAGTACAACCGCACTTTTAAATAAAACTGAAAATTTTGATATTATAAAATCAACGCCTTTTGGAAATTCTTTAACTACTGATTTTGTGATAGAAGCATTGCAACAAGAAGACTTGGGTAAAGATGAAATAACCGACTTTTTAGCGGTAAGTTTTTCAAGTACCGATTATGTAGGTCACATGTATGGGGTTAACTCTAAAGAAGTTCAGGATACATATATTAGATTAGATGAAGATTTGGCGAGATTGTTTAAGGCCTTGGATAAAAATGTTGGGGAAGGTGAATATACCTTGTTTTTAACGGCAGATCACGGGGCTATTGAAGTTCCTTCTTATTTAAAAGATAAAAAAATACCTGCAGGTTATATTGATAATGCAGCTAACTCTAAAAGGCTTTCTGGGTTTTTGAAATACACTTATGGAACAGAGGATATTCTGAAAAACTACTCTAATTATCAATTGTTTTTGGACCATGAAATTATAAAGAATCTTGATCTTAATTTGGTAGATGTTCAAACAGAAATAGCTCAAGAATTTCTTGGGTATGATGCCATTGACAGAGTGTATACGGCAAATCAGATGTGGAACAATCAATACACCTCTGGTATTCCTTATATTTTACAGAATGGATTTAATCAAAAACGATCTGGGGATATTTTGGTGGTTTTAAAACCGGGCTTCATTTCATATTCAAAAACTGGTTCAACACACGGTTCACCGCAAATTTATGATACTCATACTCCATTATTATTTTATGGTATGGGAATAAAGCCTGGGTCGACGGTTAACCGTACTGAGATACCAGATATAGCTCCTACCATAGCAGTTCTTTTAGGAATTTCTTTCCCAAGTGGTGCTAACGGTACACCTATAACAGTGGTATTAGAGTAATATGGATAACAGGCCGATAGGTATTTTTGATTCAGGTATTGGAGGAACATCTATTTGGGGTGAACTACAAGAATTGTTGCCTTATGAAGATTGTATTTATTTGGCTGACAGTAAGAATGCGCCCTACGGTGAAAAATCCAAAGAACGTATTTTAGAGTTTAGTATCAAGAATACAGAATATTTATTGGCTTTAGAATGTAAGCTAATTGTGGTGGCCTGTAATACAGCAACAACTAATGCTATTGAATATCTACGTGAGAATTATAAAATACCATTTATAGGCATTGAGCCGGCTATAAAACCCGCTGCAATAAACTCGAAATCAAAAATAATAGGAGTACTTGCTACAAAAGGAACCTTATCAAGTGGCTTGTTTCATAGTACTTCAAAAAATCATGCAGCAGGTATTACCGTTTTAGAACAACGAGGTACTGGTTTGGTTGAATTGATTGAACAAGGAAATTTGCAAAGTGATGAATTGTATGCGCTTTTAGCAGGCTATATCTCACCTATGCTTGAAAAGGGGATGGATTATTTGGTATTGGGTTGCACACATTACCCTTATTTGATTCCGATTTTAAAAAAAATGCTCCCAGAAAATGTTACCATAATTGATTCTGGCCAAGCGGTCGCTCGACAAACCAAATTAGTATTAGAAAAATTCGATTTGTTGTCTAATGCATCTGAATTGGGATCACATCAATTTTTCAGTAATAAAAACGAAAAAGTATTGTCTAATATATTGCCTTTGAGTAAGTTAAACTTAACGGTCTCTTTTAAAGATTTTTAAGAGAATTATTTTTCCTTTCGTAGGTGATATAAGTGAATGAGAATTTGTGCCGTTCATCTGTTGGGTGAAATTCTTGTTTCGTCATCATCCAGCAATCGTCATCAATTTCAGGAAAGAATGTGTCGGCATCGTCAAAATTTGCGTGTACTCTAGTAAGTTCTATTTTGTCTGATTGTTTTTCAGCCAGTTTATAAATTTCTCCACCACCAATTATGAATGCAATTTCATTTTTCACTAGTGCAAGGGCATCATCTAATGAATGAACGACAATACCATCTTTAAAGGCAACGGAGTAATCTTTGTCTCGGGTAATTATTATGTGAGTTCTATTGGGTAGAGGTTTTGGGAAACTTTCATAGGTTTTTCTTCCCATTATTATTTTATGGCCAGTAGTCAGTTGTTTAAAACGTTTAAAATCATCTGGTAAGTGCCATAAAAGGTCATTGTCTTTTCCAAGAGCATTATTTTCTGCCGCAGCAGCAATCATGATTAAGGTATTCAAAGCAATTTTTTTTTAGTGTCCGATTCTATAATAGTGGCAGAATCAATTTCGTGTTCAATTTCTGAAATTCGATTTTTTTGTTTTTGTACTAATCTCTCACGTTGTAAACGTTCCCAATCTTTCCCCATAAATTTATTGGTAATAAAAACATTGAAAATATGAAGAACAAATAAAAATGCCCAAAAGGTAATAGCCCAAATGAACCAATTATATTCTTGACCGTATTTTAAGATTTTATTAATAAGCACTAAGAAAACGCTACCAACCAAAAAAACCACGAAATGCGTATAAAGTCGTTTTTTTTGTTGAATTCTTTTTTGAGCATTTTCTAAAAGTTCATGCTGCTCTACATCTAATTTGGAGATTTTTTTGTTTTTGGAAAACATGGCTCTTCCTGTATCTTTGAGCCAAAGATACAGGAAATGTGTTTTACTCAATAAGCTATGGAAAAATTTAGAAAGGAATTTCCCGTTTTAAGAAAAGGTATTTATGTTAATACAGCAGTTTACGGTTTACTGTATGAATCTTTATTAGATTGGAGGCAAGAGCACGATCTTGACTTTTTGATTCACGGCAGTGATATGCGTATTAAAGCTTTAAAAGTTATTTCCGACACACGTCAAACAGTTGGAGAGTTTTTCAATTGCAAACGTGAGAATGTAGCATTGGTCAATAATTTTTCTACAGGGCTAAATGTTTTATTAGAAGGTCTGCATCCGAAGCAAAAAGTACTTCTTATTGAAAATGATTATCCTTCTCTTAATTGGGGTTTTGAAAATAGAGATTTCGATATTCATTACTTAAAAATGACTTCTAATTTAGAAGAGCGTATTCAAGAAATTATTGAGAAGGAGCAAATTGATGTGCTAGCTTTAAGTCTTGTGCAGTGGTTAGATGGTTTTTCTATTGATTTAGAATTTTTAAAGCAATTGAAGAATACGTTTCCAGATATATTAATTATTGCAGATGGCACTCAATTTTGTGGTAGTGTGCGATTTGATTTTGATAACTCAGGTATCGATGTGGTAGGAGCGAGCGCGTATAAATGGTTGTTGTCTGGATATGGCAATGGATTTATGCTTTTCTCTGAACGTGTTAAAGAAGAGGCTTCTATTAATAACATAGGTTTTAATGCTGCCAATGGTGATTTAGATAAAAAGAACACTATAAGGTTTGCTAAATTATTTGAGCCTGGCCATTTGTCTTCCTTAACTTTTGGAAGTTTGAAATTTTCATTGGATTATTTTACAAAAATCGGGATTGATAAAATAACGGAGCAAAATCGAAAATTATCGGAAAAGGCAAAAAGTGAATTTCAGGCATTAGGTCTTTTAGATGAAAAGTTTAAAGAAAGAGAATCGCATAGTACTATCTTTAATATTAAAGCAGATGATGCAATTTTTCAACATCTTTTGGCTAATGATGTTTATTGTGCACAAAGAGGTCAAGGAGTGCGTTTAAGTTTCCACTTTTACAATACCGAAAGTGAAATCGATTCTATTGTAAAAATCTTAAAAACAAGTAGATAGCTATTCGTAAAAATCATTATTTCTAGGGTTTAATTCTTTAGTGACTATAAAAAGGGTTCGTTTTTTATCAATTTCATAAAAATCTCTTACGTGTTGGAAATGAGGGTTTTATTGTACTAGTTTTGCAGTGAATTTTAAAATTAATATCATGGCAATTGCAAAACAATATTTAAAAACAAAGCCTGTTTGTAAGGTGACTTTTACGGTTCCTGCAGAAGAAGCAAAAAAAGTAGCCGTAGTCGGAGACTTTAATAACTGGAGCCCAAAAGCTAGTGCATTGAAAAAATTAAAAAACGGAACTTTCAAGGGAACTTTTGACCTTCCTAAAGAAAATTCTTTTGAGTTTAAATATATAGTTGATGGTAACTTCGTCAATGATACTGAAGCTGATCGTTATCAGTGGAATGATTATGCTGGTTCTGAAAACGCTGTTTTAGAATTGTAATAGACATTGATATCAGTGAAAAAGGCGCGTTACTTGAAGTAGCACGCCTTTTTTGTTTTTATAATTTCACTAAATTTTAGTACAGACTAATCTCGAGTTGTTTTTTAAGAATCTTATCTAGCATTATTTTTCTTAAGTGAAATAAACAAAAATATCTCTATGAGAAAAGCAGAAAGTGGTACTAAGTATAACAATAATTATACAATTAAGTGTTTTGCTAAATAGCAACTTTTCCTTTTATATGAGGATGCGGGTTATAGTCAACTAATGTAAAATCTTCAAACTTGAAATCAAAAATATCTTTTACTTTAGGGTTGATTTGCATTTTTGGCAAAGGCTTAGGTTCTCTACTCAATTGAAGTTCAACCTGTTCCATGTGGTTGTTGTAAATGTGGGCATCTCCAAAAGTGTGTATAAAATCACCTGCTTCAAGTCCACAAACTTGTGCCATCATCATAGTGAATAAGGCATATGAAGCGATGTTAAATGGTACTCCCAAGAAAATATCTGCGCTTCTTTGATATAATTGACATGAGAGTTTTCCGTCTGAAGCATAGAATTGAAAAAAGGCATGACAAGGAGGAAGAGCAGCCTTCCCATTCGCAACATTTTCTGAAAAAGATTTAGTTGTATCGGGTAATACACTAGGGTTCCAAGCGGAAACCAACATTCTTCTGCTGTTTGGGTTTGTTTTTAATGAATGAACTACCTCTTTTATTTGGTCAATTTCATCATCGTTCCAATTACGCCATTGGTGACCATATACAGGTCCTAAATCTCCGTTTTCATCCGCCCATTCATTCCAGATTCGTACACCATTTTCTTGTAGGTATTCTATATTGGTATCACCTTTTAAGAACCACAACAATTCATATACAATAGATTTTAAATGTAATTTCTTGGTAGTAACCATAGGGAAACCTTCACTTAAATCGAAACGCATTTGATAACCAAATACACTTTTAGTTCCTGTTCCTGTTCGGTCACCTTTTTGGTTACCCTCGTTAAGAACATGTTTTAAAAGGTCGTGGTATTGTTTCATATAAATCGTGTTAATTCGTATCGAAAATGGTTTTTCGAATTTTTACAAAAATAGCCTTTAGGTGAATTTTTAAAGAAGATTTACAGAACGGGTTATAAGAATTTATTAACCAAATAAGATTAAAGATTTAGAGCTTGATTATTTTATGAGTTCCAATTACTTCTTTCTGATTAATAATTTCAACAAAATAAACGCCTGAGGCTAGAGCTGATAAATCAATAGTTAAAAAGCGCTGGCTTTGGAAGTTTTTGGTAAGCACCAATTTTTTCGAAGAATTTACCAATGTTAATTTAATGGCAGATTTAATCTCACCAAGGTCAATTATTATAGCTTCAGTCGTGGGATTAGGATATGCAATGATTTTATCGGAAATAGAATAGGGCACAAGAATATTATTGGTAAAACCAGCACCTGGAGATATGCAATCAACTACGAATTCTTCATTATCTGCAGAACCATCTTCGTAAGCATCTAATCGCCAAATTGTTTCAGGGTTTATTTGTTCGTTTTCGTCATCACAGTCAATTTTATCAGAAGGTATAAGGTTATAGTCAATACCAGGACTATTGCAACTTTCAATAGTTTCAGAAGTGGTATACCCATCACTATCAGCATCCAAGTACCAAGTGGAAACTTCGAACACATTAGGGTCGTTATCATCGCAATCTGTTAAGGGTAGTACATTTTGGGTGTAGCCAGTTCCGGGAGAATTACAACTTTGTATTGTGGGTGTAACAGCATAATTATCACCATCAGCATCCAAATACCAAGTTGAAACTTCGAACACATTAGGGTCGTTATCATCGCAATCTGTTAAGGGTAGTGCATTTTGGGTATATCCCGTTCCGGGAGAATTACAACTTTCAACCGTTGGTGCAACGGCATAGTTGTCACCGTCAGCATCCAAATACCAGGTTGAAACTTCAAACACATTCGGGTCGTTATCGTCACAGTCCGATAAGGGTAGTATATTTTTGGTATATCCCGTTCCGGGAGAATTACAACTTTGTATTGTGGGAGCAACGGCATAGTTGTCACCATCAGCATCCAAGTACCAAGTGGAAACTTCGAACACATTAGGGTCGTTATCATCACAATCCGTTAAGGGTAGTACATTTTGGGTATATACCGTTCCAGGGGAAGTACAGCTTTCTGCTGTTGGTGCAACAGCATACCCATCACCATCAGCATCCAAATACCAGGTTGAAACTTGAAACACATTCGGGTCGTTATCATCGCAATCCGTTAAGGGTAGTACATTTTGGGTATATCCCGTTCCAGGGGAAGTACAGCTTTCTGCTGTTGGTGCAACAGCATACCCATCACCATCAGCATCCAAGTACCAAGTGGAAACTTCAAGCACATTAGGGTCGTTATCATCACAATCTGTTAGTGGAAGTGTAGTTTGGGTATATCCCGTTCCGGGAGAATTACAACTTTCAACCGTTGGTGCAACGGCATAGTTGTCACCGTCAGCATCCAAATACCAGGTTGAAACTTCAAACACATTCGGGTCGTTATCGTCACAGTCCGATAAGGGTAGTATATTTTTGGTATATCCCGTTCCGGGAGAATTACAACTTTGTATTGTGGGTGCAACGGCATAGTTGTCACCATCAGCATCCAAGTACCAAGTGGAAACTTCGAACACATTAGGGTCGTTATCATCACAATCCGTTAAGGGCAGTACATTTTGGGTATATCCCGTTCCAGGGGAAGTACAGCTTTCTGCTGTTGGTGCAACAGCATACCCATCACCATCAGCATCCAAATACCAGGTGGAAACTTCGAACACATTCGGGTCGTTATCATCACAATCTGTTAAGGGTAGTACATTTTGGGTGTAGCCAGTTCCGGGAGAATTACAACTTTGTATTGTGGGTGTAACAGCATAATTATCACCATCAGCATCCAAATACCAAGTTGAAACTTCAAACACATTAGGGTCGTTATCATCGCAATCTGTTAAGGGTAGTACATTTTGGGTGTAGCCAGTTCCGGGAGAATTACAACTTTGTATTGTGGGTGTAACAGCATAATTATCACCATCAGCATCCAAATACCAAGTTGAAACTTCGAACACATTAGGGTCGTTATCATCGCAATCTGTTAAGGGTAGTACATTTTGGGTGTAGCCAGTTCCGGGAGAATTACAACTTTCAACCGTTGGTGCAACGGCATAGTTGTCACCGTCGGCATCTAAATACCATGTTGAAACTTCGAACACATTAGGGTTGTTATCGTCACAATCTGTTAAGGGAAGTGAATTTTGGGTATATCCAGTTCCTGGAGAGTTACAACTTTGTATTGTAGGTGTAACAGCATAATTGTCTCCATCGGCATCTAAGTACCAAGTTGAAACTTCGAACACATTAGGGTCATTATCGTCACAGTCCGATAAGGGTAGTATATTTTGGGTGTAGCCAGTTCCGGGAGAATTACAACTTTGTATTGTGGGTGTAACAGCATAATTATCACCATCAGTATCCAAATACCAAGTTGAAACTTCGAACACATTAGGGTCGTTATCATCGCAATCTGTTAAGGGTAGTACATTTTGGGTGTAGCCAGTTCCGGGAGAATTACAACTTTCAACCGTTGGTGCAACGGCATAGTTGTCACCGTCGGCATCTAAATACCATGTTGAAACTTCGAACACATTAGGGTTGTTATCGTCACAATCTGTTAAGGGAAGTGAATTTTGGGTATATCCAGTTCCTGGAGAGTTACAACTTTGTATTGTAGGTGTAACAGCATAATTGTCTCCATCGGCATCTAAGTACCAAGTTGAAACTTCAAACACATTAGGGTCGTTATCGTTACAATCTGTTAGGGGAAGCACATTTTGCGTATATCCAGGTCCAGGGCTATTACTGCTAGTAACAGTAGGAGCTATAGCATATCCATCTCCATCGGCATCTAAATACCATGTATATTCAGTTGTAGTTCCTAAATTTTCATTCAAAGCGATGACCAACGAAATATCTTTGTCAAAAGGCACCTCATTTCCGGCGGCATCTGTTTGAGTTGTTGAATTATTGCCAGAATTTGGGTGTTGAATAGACATGAATAGGAAACGAAAATCAGGGGAAAACGTTATTCCGGTTGGCTCTGCCCCAGAAGGAACAATGCCAAAAATTTCAACTTGAGGAATTGCTTGAGTATGACCATTTTTTACTACCCATATATAGTTGTTGTCACCATCTTGTAAAACCCAAAGATTACCATCATTGTCAAAAGCTAAGTTGTCATTTCCATAACCCCAATTTACACTAGTTGGGCCACCGGAATGATTAATGCTATATGTTTTATTGCCAACATAGGTTTCCATATTAATTACTGTTGTTCCAGAAATTGGGTCAGAATCTTGAAATCGATATACTTGATCTTCATTTTTTACCGCAAAATAAATGAAGCCGTCAGGTCCAATTTCTACATCTTCTATTCCATTAAAAACAGTAGCTTCTAAAGCAGCGCTTTGGTCAACAGTTGTGTTTCGTTCCTCTTTTGTGGTATTGTTTAATAGAATCCAATTTCCTGGTCCGTTTTTAGATCCTTTATATACATAAAGTTTACCACTACTTAAATCTTGTGGGGCATCTGCAACAAACTTATGAAGATATCCTACTGCAGCATCAGCACCTTGGTAAGCTGTTCTTTCATTACTATGTATGACTAAATTTTCATGTTTGAAATTTCCTAAAGCCCATCGCTTATCGATTACGGTTTTGGTTGCAGGATTTATTTCAACGGCCCAGCCTAAATCATGATAGCCATCACCATTGATGTCAACGGGAATTGACTGATTTTGAAACAATTCTGCTGATGTGTACTCTTCGCAACTTATTATAGTATTCCATGGGGTTACAGTTCCAGAGCAATTCGCAGCAGTTAATACATAATCACTAAAATCAACGGCTTGTGAATAGGAGGTAGACCAAAGTTTTGAGGTTGGATTAAAGTTAATGTCTAAAATGGACACAGCACCTGGAGCAATTTCTGCATTGATGCTTAGGTAGCCATTTTCACTGCTTCCGTTTATAGGAACATAACCGGTGAAATCTGTATTTCTAGGTAATGTTCCGCCTTGTGTTAACGCATCACCTCTTGAGATAATGGCCTGAAACGTATGGGTAGAGGGAATATTGAAATCCGAATTTTGGGATACTGGATTAACCGAAATGAAATCTCCTATGTTTTGAGCTTTGCCACTTAGGGTAAGCAAGAGGGAAAATATAAAATAATACTTCATTCCAATTCTAAGATTTTTGCTTCAAGTACCTTTTTTAAGGCACTGAAAAGTTGAAATATAAAGGGGAAATGAAAGTTATTAAATAATACTGAAGTAATTCATTTACTTCGATTAAGTACAATTAACAAATGCTGAAAAAGCATAAGTATTTGGTAATTAGTGTTATGGTGTAGATTTTTATCCTAAAATCATACCAGCAATAGTTGCAGAAAGTAGAGAGGCTAAAGAACCGCCTAATACAGCTTTCATACCGAATTCAGATAAGGTTTTTCGTTGTCCAGGTGCAAGGGAGCCAATACCACCTATTTGTATTCCAATTGAAGCAAAGTTTGCAAAGCCACATAGCATATAAGTAGCCATAATTACCGACTTATTAAATTTTAAATGGGGTTGAGTAGCCAAATCTTTTAATTCTGCCAACTGAATATAGCCGACAAATTCACTTGCAACTAATTTGATGCCCAATAATTGACCCATCAACATAATGTCTTCATTGGCAACACCTATTAACCACATTAAAGGGGCGAAAATTGTACCTAAGATTGCTTCAAGGGAAAATTTTTGATACGATGTGTTTTCGGCAATCCAAGAATTTAAATGGGTAAAATCTCCAGTCCATTCTAGAATTCCATTAACCATTGCGATTATAGCGACAAAAACCAAAAGCATTGCACCAACATTAACCGCTAATTTTAAGCCCTCAGTAGTTCCGTTGGCAATGGCATCTAATACGTTCGAGCCAATTTTTTCAGATGAAACATGAATATCACTATTTACTTTTTCGGTCTGTGGGTAGAGGATTTTTGAAATTACAATTGCCCCGGGTGCTGCCATTACAGAGGCAGCTAATAAATGCTTAGCAAAAACCAATTGTAGCATTTCATCTTCACCGCCTAAAAACCCTATGTATGCAGCCAAAACAGCACCTGCTACGGTGGCCATACCGCCAATCATTACAAGAAGTATTTCTGAGCGCGTCATTTTCTCCAAATAAGCCTTAATAAGCAAAGGTGCTTCCGTCTGACCTAGAAATATATTACCGGCAACAGAAAGACTTTCTGGTCCCGAAATTCCTAAACTTTTAGACAATAACCAAGCTAAGCTTTTAACCACTTTTTGAATAACTCCTAAGTAGAATAACAAAGAGGTAAGAGCAGAGAAAAATATAATAGTAGGTAATACTTGAAATGCGAAGATGTAGCCAAAGGTACCTGTGTCTACAACAAGTCCTTCAAAAAGGAATTTACTTCCTGCACGTGTAAATTCTAGGATGCTAACGAATATTCTTCCAATTTGTTCAAAAACTAATTGTACAAAAGGGACTTTAAGAACACCAATAGCAATTACTAATTGCAGTATTAAACCTATACCTACAGTTTTCCAATTAATTGCTCTTCGGTTAGAACTGAATAAGAAAGCGAGTAGTAGTAAAGCCAACATGCCTAAAACACCTCTTCCAAGGCTATTAAGGGAGAACCCATCATTTGGTTCCATGTCCATTACATTAGCTGTTATGGCGTCGTCAACCAGGGTAGTGTCAACACTGTTTTCCAGTACTTTTGTCACTTCTAAGTCTTGAGCAAATGTTATTGAGGTAAGTAGTAGTGCAAAAAATAGCAACCATTTGCCCTTTTTCATAAACTGTAATTTAGTGTTTAGTTGCGCTTAGAGATTTCATCTCTCAATTTTGCCGCCTTTTCGTAGTCTTCATTGGCGACTGCCTTCTTTAATTCTACCTCAAGTTCATCTATCGTTAGTTCAGTATAACCGTCGGAAGCTCCAGATTCTATTTCTATAGTTTCACCTTCTTGTAGGATTTCATCTACCATGATGCTATCATCGCTATCTTTTTTCTCTTTGTCCTTTGATGAGAATTTTAGGAAAATTCCGGCTTTATCCAATATAGTTTTATAAGTGAAGATGGGTGCATTAAAACGTAAAGCCAATGCAATGGCATCACTTGTTCTCGCATCTATAATTTCTTCGATACCGTCTCTTTCACAAATGATGCTAGAATAAAAAACGCCATCCACTAATTTGTGAATGATTACTTGTTTGATAACAATATCGAACCTATCTGAAAAATTCTTAAAAAGGTCATGTGTTAAGGGTCTTGGCGGCTTTATTTCTTTTTCTAAAGCGATTGCGATAGACTGCGCTTCGAAAGCACCAATGACTATTGGTAATTTTCTGTCACCTTCTACCTCGTTCAGAATCAGTGCATAGGCACCATTTTGAGTTTGGCTATAGGAAATACCTTTTATTTTTAAACGTACTAGACTCATATATCTTTAACTAAAAAAGGCTGTTCAAAATACTTGGGGCTCCAACTATCTGAACAGCCCTTTAAGGGGCACAAAATAACAAAAAATTAGCCGTTTTGAGCTTTAAAAACCTTTAATTTTTCAATCAATTGTGGAACTACTTCAAAGGCATCGCCAACAATTCCGTAATCGGCAGCCTTAAAAAATGGTGCTTCGGGGTCATTATTGATAACAACTTTTGTTTTTGAGGCGCTTACTCCTGCCAAATGCTGAATTGCTCCAGAAATACCAATAGCGATGTAAAGGTTACTTGCCACTGGCTTACCTGTTTGGCCAACATGTTCACCATGAGGTCTCCAGCCAAGGTCAGATACTGGTTTAGAGCATGCTGTTGCAGCACCGAGTATATCAGCAAGTTCTTCTATCATTCCCCAATTTTCTGGACCTTTTAATCCTCTTCCTGCAGATACTACAATATCGGCATCTGCAATTGTAGCTTTACCTACAACTTTGTCGATTTCTACGGATTTGGTGTTGTTCATATTTTCATCCGAAGTAGCACTAATTTCTTCTATAGTAATTTCTGTCTTGCTTTCATGAGCACCAAATGCATTGTTAGATACTCCGATTATTTTAATATCAGTATCTATTTGAGTGTGAGCAAATCCTTTATTACTGAATGCGGTTCTTTTGACCATGAATGGAGAAGTGCTTTCAGGTGCTTGTACCACGTTAGGTGCGTACCCAGCAGATAATTTGGCAGCTAGTAAAGGGGCTAAATATTTGGTATCGGTGCTAGAGCTAAGAATAACAACCTTGGCGTCCGTACTTTTAACAGCTTGTGTAATAGACGCCGCATAAGCGCCAGCGTTAAATGTTGCCAAAGATTCATCTTTAACATTTAAAACCTTAGAAACACCATAATCACCTAGCAATTCATTATCGGTGCTATTGAAGGCAACTGCGGTAACAGTGGTTCCCATCATTTTTGCAACAGCTGATGCGTAAGAGGCAACTTCAAGTGCGTTCTTTTTAAATTTTCCTTTTTCTGATTCTGTATATACTAAAACTGACATTTTTCTTTCTTTTTAATTAGTACCCGTCTTGTGGGATATTAAATGACTTTAGCCTCATTATGTAATAGATCAATCAATTGGTCTACACTGTCGGCAAGTTTAACCTGGCCTTTCGCTGCTGGTTTATCGAATTTTTTGTCTTCAGTTGCTTTAAGACCATCAACAGGTTCTAAAACACTCAAAGGTTTTTTTCTAGCCATCATAATACCACGCATATTCGGTATGCGTAAATCACTTTCTTCAACTAAACCTTTTTGTCCTCCAACAACTAGAGGTAGTGAACTGCTTAATTTCTCTTTACCTCCATCGATTTCTCTTACAGCGGTAACATTGTTGCCATCTATTTCTAGGTTAATGCAAGAGTTTATAAAATTCATGTTAGATAAGGAAGCTAAAATACCTGGCACCATACCACCATTATAGTCAATAGATTCTCTACCGCCTATTACTAAATCATAACCTCCATTCTTAACAACTTCAGCCAATTGTTGTGCAACATAAAAACCATCAGTAGGTTCAGCATTTATTCTAAAAGCTTCATCTGCACCAATAGCTAGTGCTTTGCGCATTGTAGGTTCAACACTTGGTCCGCCAACGGTTGCGATATGTACCGTAGCTCCTTGTTTTTCCTTGAACCACATTGCTCTTGTCAATCCGAATTCATCATTTGGGTTGATAACAAATTGCACGCCATTGGTGTCGAATTTGGTATCGCCATCGGTGAAATTAATTTTAGAGGTGGTATCTGGAACATTACTTATACAAACTAATATCTTCATGTGTAAAAACTTTAATTCAATGACGACGAAGATAACTATTTAATTCTAAATTTACTATGCACGCATAGTAAATTTTATAACTTTTTTTAAATAGAGCGTTCTATTAATTGACATTATATTTCCTATTTTTGCTTGCTTTCTAGCATATAACAAAGATTAATATTTTCGATAGATGAAAACACTACAATTTAGAGAAGCGATAGCCGAGGCGATGTCCGAAGAAATGAGAAGGGACGAGTCTATCTATTTGATGGGTGAAGAGGTAGCAGAATATAACGGCGCCTATAAAGCCTCCAAGGGTATGTTGGATGAATTTGGCCCTAAGAGGGTTATAGATACGCCAATTTCAGAACTTGGTTTTGCAGGGATAGGTGTTGGTTCTACAATGACAGGGAATAGACCGATTATTGAATTTATGACCTTCAACTTTGCGTTGGTAGGTATAGATCAAATTATAAATAATGCAGCTAAAATTAGACAGATGTCTGGCGGACAGTTTCCTTGTCCAATAGTATTCAGAGGGCCAACAGGTTCTGCAGGTCAATTGGGAGCAACGCATTCACAAGCTTTTGAAAGTTGGTATGCGAACTGTCCAGGTTTAAAGGTTGTTGTGCCGTCGAACCCAGCCGATGCAAAAGGATTGTTGAAAGCAGCTATACGTGATAATGACCCAGTTATTTTCATGGAGTCTGAACAAATGTATGGTGACAAGGGTGAAGTTCCAGAAGGAGATTATACCATTCCGTTAGGTGTTGCTGATATTCGTCGTGAAGGTAAAGATGTAACGATAGTTTCTTTTGGTAAGATTATAAAGGAAGCTGATAAAGCTGCCGATGAATTAAAGAAAGATGGTATTAGTTGTGAAATTATAGATTTACGTACTGTTAAGCCGCTAGATTATGAGGCTGTTCTTAAATCTGTAAAAAAGACAAACCGTTTAGTGATTTTAGAAGAAGCATGGCCATTTGGTAATGTTGCTACTGAAATTACGTATCATGTTCAAGCGCATGCATTCGATTATTTAGATGCTCCTATTGTTAAAATTAACACAGCTGATACTCCTGCACCTTACTCACCAGTTTTATTAGAAGAGTGGTTGCCGAATTATAAAGATGTCGTTGCGGCTGTTAAAAAAGTTTTATATAAATAAAATACAATTTTGTAAAAGTATCTTAGCTTCTCCGACCAAGTCTGGAGAAGCTTTTTTTATTGATAGGTAATTTGATTTAAAAAATGCAAGACAACCAAAATATTTGATGAAAGATATATTCTTTTTAATAGTCAGTTTTTGTTTTTTTATAACTCACGCTCAAACTAAAGTTGGGGGTATTGTAATAGATGAACAAGGCGAACCAGTTTCGTTTGCTAATGTTTTATTTAAAAATTCTACTGAGGGTACGATTACAAATGATGATGGTAGGTTTTATTTAGAATCTGAAAACGACTATAGTACAGCAATCATATCATTTATAGGATATACAGAATACGAGCTTGAACTTACCTCTAAAGTAATGTATGATTTAAAAATCATACTTACAGAGTCGGCTGAGCAGCTAAATGAGGTAATTCTAATAGCGGGTAAACAATCTAAAAAGAATAACCCTGCTGTAGATATTCTTCGTAAAATTTGGGCAAAAAAAAGGCAAAACGGGGTTCGCCAATTTAACCAGTATGCTTTTGATAAATATGAAAAGGTTGAGTTTGATTTAAATACGATAGACAGTTCTCTAATAAAAAGTAAAATATTTAAAGGACTAGAATTTGTATTTCAAGATTTGGACACCTCTAGAATTACAGGCAAAACCTATTTGCCTATTTTCTTGAATGAAACATTTTCTAAAGTCTATGGTGATAATAAACTGAATGAAGAAAAGGAAGATATATTAGGTAATAAGAATTCAGGTTTTGAAAACAACCAAGCCATTATTGCCTTTGTTAAAGATTTGTATCAAGAGTATGATGTCTACAATAATTACCTAAAATTTTTCGATAAAAGTTTTACTAGTCCTTTGTCAAGAACTGGTGTTGATACCTATAATTATGCATTGCGCGATAGCGCTTTTATAGATAATAAATGGTGTTATAATATAGTATACTACCCTCGACGTAAAAACGAACTGACATTTAAAGGTGATTTTTGGGTGAATGATTCCACATACGCCATTAAAAATATAAATCTACAGGTTACCAAAAGTGCAAATATCAACTGGGTTAAAGAGATTTATATTGAACAAGATTTTGAAGTAGTTAATGATTCTGTTTTTCTTCTGAAACGAGATTATATGTTGAGTGATTTCAGTTTTAATAAGAAAGAGGAATCTAGAGGTTTATATGGTAAACGAACTACGGTTTATGATAATTACGATTTTAATAAACCTAAGCCAAGAGAGGCATATAGAAAAGAACGAAATCCATTAGATGTTAACCAAATATTGAAAGATGATTCGTTTTGGGAGAAAAATAGACTAGAAACCTTAAATAAAGATGAAAAAGGAATCTACAAGTTATTAGATACGTTAAAGACGGTTCCTAAATTTAAATCATATTATAACTTCGTAAGTATATTAGGGTCTGGTTATGTTGAAATGGATAAATGGAATCTAGATTTAGGTTCGGTTTATGATTTCTTCGGATACAATAGTGCTGAAGGTGCTCGGGTAAGAGTTGGGGCAAGAACATATTATGGTCAAAATGACCCTTGGCGAATTGAAGGTTATACGGCATACGGATTTAAAGATCATAAATTTAAACATGGCCTTGCCGGTAAATTTTTAGTAGATAGAAATAGTAGGTTAATCGTATCAGGGGGGAATAGAAGAGATATTGAACAACTTGGTGTTAGTTTAACGGCGACAAATGATGTTTTGGGTCGCAGTATTGCCTCATCATCATTATTAACGGTCGGCGCCAATAATCGATTGACCAATATTAACCTGAGTGCTCTTAATTTCGAAATTGAACCGCTAACTAATTTTAAGTTTTCGGCAGGAGGTACCTTTAGAACATTAAGTTCTGCTTTGCCAAATGATTTTAGTTTGGACTATGTGGATCCAGAATCACCTACAGGGGTTTCATCTGAAATACGACAATTCGATTTCAATGCGCTAATTCTATATACACCGGGTAAGAAGACCATTGGTTATGGTGTTGAGCGTCGTGATGTTAATGATACTTATAGTACCATATTACTGAACTACACTAAAGGAATAAAGGGTGTGCTTGATAGTGATTTTGATTATAGTAAGCTTCAATTTTCATATAGTCAGCCTTGGCAGCTAGGTGGTTTTGGTAGGTTGTTGAGTACTGTAGAGCTTGGTAAAACATTCGGAGAAGTACCTTTAGGGCTTTTAAGTGTGGTGCCAGGGAATCAAACTTTTTTCTCAAATTACGGGACGTTTCCAAATTTAGATTTTTACGAATTTGTAACCGATACTTATGCTGCGGTGCATTTGCAGCATAATTTTAATGGACGATTCTTCTCAAGAATACCATTCCTTAGAAAATATAATCTTAGAGAGATTGTGGCGATTCGTGGAGTTTGGGGCGATTTGTCTGATGCAAACAAAGCATTAAGTGCGCCAGCTACGGCAAATACACCGTTGCGTGCGCCATCAGAAAAGATATATTATGAATATTCCTTCGGTATAGGTAATATTTTCAAGATCTTTAGATTAGATTTTAATTTTAGAGGTAATTATTTAGATAATCCAGAAGCAAGGCCGTTCGGAGTTACCGGAACGTTTGGATTTGTCTTTTAATTCATTTATTTTTTACAATTATAACAGAGAAGTACCGTTTCATAGACAACTATAAATTAAACAACTTAAAATATGGCAGCAGCTAAAGGATTGACCTTTGATGTGTTAATAGAGATTCCGAAAGGAAGTAGAAATAAATACGAATACGATTTTGCTTTACATAAAATACGATTTGATCGTATGCTTTTTTCTTCCATGATGTACCCAGGTGATTATGGGTTTGTTCCAGAAACATTGGCCTTAGATAAGGATCCACTTGACGTTTTGGTAATGGGAACGGAGCCAACCTACCCAATGACAGTAATGGAAGTGAAGCCAATAGGTGTGTTTCATATGACCGATGAAAAAGGACCAGATGAGAAAATTATCTGTGTGCCTGTTTCTGACCCAATTTGGAGTAACAACAATGATATCAGTGATTTGAATCCTCATAGATTAAAAGAAATTGAACATTTTTTTCAGGTATATAAAGATTTAGAAGAGAAAAAAGTAGATACTGGCGGTTGGGGAGATGCTAAGGAGGCAATAGAAATATACCACGAATGTGTGAAGAGATATAACGAAAGTGAGCACAAAGCAAAGCGAACTTTTGTGATTTAAATAATTTTATTCAGTTTTAAAGCCACTTTTTGTATAAAAAAGTGGCTTTTTTTTATTCTATTCTAATTTACTACTTTAGCCGCGCTAATTTTATAACTAAACAAACAACAGATTAAATGGAGTCACTAATGATTTATATGCCAATAGTAATGGCTGTTTTAGGCCTAATTTATATGGGTATCAAGAGGTCTTGGGTAATGAAACAAGATGCCGGAGATGGGAAAATGAAAGAAATATCAGATTACATTTATGAAGGCGCTCTAGCTTTTTTAAGTGCAGAATATAAACTTTTATCCATATTCGTAGTAATAGTAAGTGTTTTACTTGCAATAGTTTCATTTGTAGTACCAACAACCCATTGGTTAATTGTGGTAGCATTCATTTTTGGAGCTATTTTTTCAGCCTTTGCAGGAAACATAGGTATGAAAATCGCTACGAAAACGAATGTTCGTACCACACAAGCCGCCCGTACAAGTTTGCCTAATGCATTGAAAATTTCATTTGGTGGTGGTACCGTTATGGGTCTGGGTGTTGCAGGTTTAGCAGTTCTAGGTCTTACCATATTTTTTATTCTATTCTTCCAATTTTTTATGGGAGGTGTTTGGACTTCGACTATGGATATGACTATTGTACTTGAAACTCTTGCAGGTTTTTCATTAGGTGCTGAATCTATTGCGTTGTTTGCACGTGTAGGTGGTGGTATCTACACGAAAGCTGCAGATGTTGGTGCAGATTTAGTGGGTAAGGTAGAAGCAGGTATACCAGAAGATGATCCTCGTAACCCAGCAACTATTGCCGATAACGTTGGTGACAACGTAGGTGATGTTGCAGGAATGGGAGCAGATTTATTCGGTTCTTATGTAGCTACAGTTTTAGCCGCAATGGTTCTTGGTAACTATGTGATTAAAGATATGGGTGGAAATATTGCTGATGCCTTTGGTGGTATTGGTCCAATTTTATTGCCAATGTCAATTGCAGGGGTTGGAATTATTATTTCTGTAATTGGAACGATGCTAGTAAAAATAAAGAGTAACGATGCTAAAGAATCTCAAGTAATGGGAGCTTTAAACCTAGGAAATTGGGTATCTATAGCTTTAGTTGCTGTATCGTGCTTTGGTTTAGTAACTTGGATGTTACCTGAAACAATGCAAATGAATTTCTTTGGTGAAGGTTTAAAAGAAATTTCTTCGATGCGTGTATTTTATGCAACGCTAGTTGGTTTAGTAGTTGGTGCAGGAATTTCTTCAGTAACAGAATATTACACAGGATTAGGAAAAAGTCCAATCTTAAAAATTGTTCAACAATCTTCTACGGGTGCAGGTACGAATATAATTGCAGGTTTGGCGACAGGTATGATTTCTACTTTCCCATCTGTATTGTTATTTGCGGCTGCTATATGGTCGTCTTATGCTTTTGCAGGTTTTTATGGTGTAGCACTAGCGGCATCAGCAATGATGGCAACTACTGCTATGCAATTAGCTATAGATGCTTTTGGTCCTATATCTGATAACGCTGGAGGTATTGCAGAAATGAGTGAGCAAGAGCCTATCGTAAGAGAAAGAACAGACATTTTAGATTCTGTAGGTAACACTACGGCTGCAACTGGTAAAGGTTTTGCCATTGCTTCTGCAGCATTAACTTCTTTAGCATTGTTTGCTGCTTATGTAACATTCACTGGTATTGATGGTATTAATATATTCAAAGCTCCAGTATTAGCAATGTTATTCGTTGGGGGTATGGTACCAGTAGTATTTTCTGCCTTAGCGATGAACGCTGTTGGTAAAGCTGCAATGGAAATGGTTCAGGAAGTTAGACGTCAGTTTAAAGAAATTCCTGGTATTATGGAAGGTACGGGTAAGCCAGAATATGATAAATGTGTTGCTATTTCTACACAAGCTTCTCTTAGAGAGATGATGTTGCCAGGTTTATTGACTATCGGTTTCCCGTTATTGATTGCTTTTGCACCCTTATTATTTGGAATGAACAAATTAGCTATTGCAGAGATGTTAGGTGGTTATATGGCAGGTGTTACTGTTTCAGGTGTATTATGGGCTATATTCCAAAATAACGCTGGTGGTGCTTGGGATAACGCTAAGAAATCATTTGAAGCTGGTGTTGAGATTAATGGTGAAATGACCTATAAAGGTTCTGAAGCTCACAAAGCAGCAGTAACAGGAGATACAGTTGGCGATCCTTTCAAAGATACATCAGGTCCTTCAATGAACATTTTAATAAAACTGACTTGTTTAATTGGTTTGGTAATTGCGCCAATATTGGGTGGACATGCAGAAGAAGGTGTTGCGGTACAAAATGAAACGAATGAAGTTACAATAGAAATGAATGTAGAAAGTGCTGATTTAGCAGAAGCTACCGTAACATATACTACTACTACGATTAATGGCGAATCGGTTACTGAAGAGGTGGTTTATAATGGAACTAAAGCTGAAGTAGAAGCGCAATTGGCTGAATTTGAAAATGCAAATGTTCTTAAAAAAGGAACAGCAACAGAAGTAACTATTGAAAAAGTAGAGATTAACAAATAATTGATGCTTGGAATATAAAAAAAAAGCCATCAGCATTGCTGATGGCTTTTTTTATGCTTTAACTTATTGTAATTTAAAAGTGATAGGAATACTGAAAGGAACTTTAACTGCTGTTCCACGTTGCATGCCCGGTGTCATTTTTGGTAGTTTAGAAAGTATGCGTGCTGCTTCATTTTCTAATAATTCATGTGGCCCTCTTTTTTGAATAGTGCCAATACTTCCATCTTTATTAATGATGAATTGCGTACTTACTCTGCCTTGAAGTCCCATTTCTTGTGCCAATTCTGGATACCTGAAGTTTTTTCGAATATGTTTTTGCATCATGTCATTAAAACAAGCCCTCTTGTCCTTTTCATCTTCACAACCTGGAAAAACAGGAACTTCTTCAATAGTCACCCAATTTACCTCTACTTCGTCGGGTACGTCAATAACTTCTAAATCTGTAGCTTCTAAAACCTCAGTTTCGGGGTCTGCTTCTGAGGAAATTACTTCCGTTTCCTCGATTTCGGCATCATTCTCTTCAATTTTAATTTCTTGTGGTAAAACTTGTTTGACTTCAGGATCTTCAATTTTGAACTTCTCAACTAGGTCTTCTTCTATTTCACTTTCGTTAGTATTCATGGCTTCATCGATATACCTATCAGATTCAAACGACTTCCATTCTAAGGCTACGTATACCATGGCCAATACTAATAGTAGTCCGAATACGAAATACATGCTACTCTTTTTGTTGAGGTCTTGCTGTGGATTTTTTTTTGGTTCCATAATTTAGAGATTTAGACTTGTTGCGAACAAGTGCGGTTATTATTCTTTTGCTTCATAAAGCTATTCTTTAGAAAGAGGTTGTGAAACGAGAAATGAGTCAATGGTAGTTTTCACTGAGGGAATTGACTTTTAAATCTGATTAGTACTATCATAAATGGTTTATGTAGTGACTTAAAAGTGGTATTTATTGAAATAAAAATTTTAAAGGTTGTCGAAAGACCGTAATTTTAACGCCATGGGTATTTTTAAGAAAGACAAACTTCAAATTATCAACTTTCAGTCATACGGAAGTGCAACCCGGCTGTATGTACGTGGTCGCGCTATTGAGGATGAAAATATTGATTTAGACCAAAAAGGTATTTTCAATTTGATGGGGAATACTTGGAAGCGGTTTGAAACGGATGAAGTTAGAAATACAGCTCTTAAAATTACTTTTGCCAACGGAGAAACGGTAGAAGGGACTACTGATGATGATGGGTATTACTTATTTGATAAGAATATTGAGGGCCTTCAAAGTTTAGCAAATGATGAGGGTTGGCTGAGTTTTGAACTGTCATTTAGCAATCCAAACTTAAAAAGGGAAGTAGTACTACAAAATCGATTTACAGGTGAAATGCTGATTCCTAATGAGCATGCTAAATTCGGGGTCATAAGTGATATAGACGATACTATTTTACATACCGGTGTAGTATCTTCACTAAAATGGAAGGTAATAATAAATACCATGTTTAAACGCGCTACAAAGCGTAGGCAACTTGAAGGTGCTTCTGACTTTTACATGAAACTCCACAACGGGAAAACAGGAAGTGAAGCCAACCCCTTATTTTATGTGAGTCATAGCCCTTGGAATTTATACCGATATCTTGAACTCTTTTTAAAAACAAATAGCTTTCCTAAAGGGCCTATTCTATTGCGTAGTATAGCTAGTTTTAGAATGCGTAAAAAGAATGATGAGAAACCACAAAAGCAGCGAGAAATCAGTAATCTACTAAAAGCGTATCCTAATTTGCCATTTATATTAATAGGTGATAGCGGAGAGAAAGATGGAGATATTTACCAAGAAATTTCCAGCTTGTTTCCAGGGAGAATAAAAGCGATTTACCTGCGAAGCGTAAACCATTCAAAACGAATGAAACGGATTGAAAATTTATTTTTAGACTTCAAGGATATTCCTTTTTTAATGGTAAATAAAACAGAGGAGGCAATCGCGCATGCGAAAGAAAACGGATTTATCTAAAAACTATGTGATTACAATATTTTGTATAGGTATCCACCTGTTTTCATCAAAATCGTTTAAAGCATTAATTAATTGAAAGCTTTTGAATAAGTGAATAGAAGCTGCTTTAATAGGGACTTCTGTGATCTTTTCTTCAGCAAGAAGCCTTGTTCTGCAAGTACCGAGTAATAGAGGGGTAGAAGGGGTTACTATTTTATATCCATCAGTAAATAGAATATTGGAGTAGGTCGCATCGGTAACGAATCCGTTCTTAATGATTAAAACATCTTCAAAGTTTATTTTTTGATGATAAAGGTGGTTTAAGTGTTTTCGGTCAGCATATTTTAATCTGTAGTCAATTTCATTATCTTTTAGTAACAATAGGCTTGTGGGTAAAGTATTGAGGTATTCGGAAATTGTCCATTTAGTGCCAATTTCATTGTATTCGATTCTCAATTTACATTTTAGGGATTTGTCAATCTGCGGTAAAATTACTTTGTCAAATAAAGAATATTTTGCCTCGAATCCAAAAAAGGCATAAAAAGATAATTTGAACCTCGATTCATGGTAAAAGGCATTTTGAATCTCACCATTCGCAATACATACAGATTCAAATAGTGGGTACATATATTTTTTCTAAAAGTTCTTGATATTCCTCATCTAGCTTACTTAAGTGGGTTATACCGCCACCACTTTTGTAATGTAGTTGTCCGTCAATTTGTTCAATATACCTAATACTAACGGCACTATCAATTTGGGTACCATCAAAGACTCCGAAAATGCCAGTGTAAAATCCGCGAGGCATAATTTCAACATGCTCAATAATATCTATCGTTTTCTTTTTTGGAGCTCCGCTTATAGATCCAGCGGGTAAAGTCTTCAGTAACAAATTTGCGAAATTATCTTTCCAGTTTTTGGGTAGCTCACCTTGTATCTCGGAGCTAGTTTGCAGTAGTTCTTGATTGCCTTTTTTTATTTTTTCAATATATCTAAATTTATTGACCTTTACTTTTTTAGCAATTATAGAAAGATCGTTTCTAATGAGGTCTACAATAGTATTGTGTTCGTATTGTTCCTTTTTATTAGAAAGTAGTAATTCTTTTGCGTTTGGTATAGCGCTATTTATTGTCCCTTTCATGGGGTACGAGAAAATAGCATCGTTCTTGATTATTAGATAACACTCTGGTGAAAAAAGCACGAATTTATCTTTGTATAGTAGCTTGTATGGCGCTGATGCTTTTCGATAAATCTCTTTTAAATTTGCTGTTGTATTAAGAGTAGTTGGGAATGTAAGGTTTAGTAAAAAGCTATTGCCAGTATTCAATTCCTTTTTAACCGTGTCAAAAGCTTTCTGATAGATTTCTTTTGAGATAGGTTCAGGGTGTAAATTTATCAGACTGTCATCTAGTATTCTAGAGTCTAGATGATTGTCGTTTCCTTTTCCTTTAATATTGAAATAGATGTTTTGTTCGGCTGCTTCCTCAAGTGAATACACCAGTTTTTTAGACTTATTAAAGTCTATTATAAATAAAAATGGTTTTTCTTCGTGAAGAAAGTCGGTAACCTTCTTTTCAAAATCTTTCAATGAATTTGAGCTTAGATACGGTGAGTTTAAAAAAGGCCGTTGATTTCAGCGTCAATTTTGTTTAGTATAATTCCTAAATCTTCAGGGTTGTCAACGAAATCTAAATCATCAACATCGATGATAAGTAAGTTTCCTTTTTCATAGCCATGAACCCATGCTTCATATCGCTCGTTCAAACGGCTTAGGTAGTCAATAGAAATAGTGTTTTCGTATTCACGACCACGCTTATGTATTTGTTTTACCAAATTAGGAATAGAGCTTCGTAAATAGATAAGAAGATCTGGCGGTTCAACAAAACTCTCCATCAAATCGAATAGACTAGAGTAGTTTTGAAAATCACGATTTGTCATCAAGCCCATGGCATGAAGGTTGGGGGCGAAGATATGTGCATCCTCGTAAATGGTTCTATCCTGTATAACTTCTTTGCCGCTTTCTTTAATTTGTAAGATTTGGCGGTATCGACTATTTAAAAAGTAGATTTGAAGGTTGAAACTCCATCGTTCCATTTGATTATAAAAATCATCTAAATATGGATTCTCGACAACATCCTCAAAATGCGCTTCCCACTTATAATGTTTTGAAAGTAATCTGGTTAGGGTTGTTTTACCTGCACCAATATTTCCAGCTACGGCAATATGCATTTTGAGTTTATTTAACGGTTAGTTAAGTGAAAATTATAACGCACAATATACAAAGTAAATTATGCATTAAGAAAAATAGTATGTCCTTTTGGACGAATGACATGTTTAGTATTTAATCACTAATAATGAACAGGCTTGTCTAATCAGCAAATCAGTTTATATCCGATACCACGTATGTTGATTATTTGTATAGTATTATCCTTTTTTAGTTTTTTTCTTAACTTAGTGATAAAGACATCCATACTACGGGTATTATAGAAATCATCATCTCCCCAAATTTTATTTAAAATAAAAGTTCGCTCTAAAATATCATTTCTGTTTTTGCATAAATAAAACAATAATTCTGACTCTCTGTGTGTAAGGCTTATAGAAACTTCATCCTTTACTAATTGTTGTTTTATGTGATTAAACGTATAGCTGCCAATTTTTATGTTTTGTTCTATAGATTTCCTCGTTCTTCTGTTTAATAAAGAATGTATTCTAACAATAAGCTCTTCGATACTAAAAGGTTTTTTTAAGTAATTATTGGCACCCAATTCAAAACCTAGGACCACATCTTTTGTTTGAATTTTTGCGGTAAGGAAAATAATGGGGACATTTTTGTCTTTTTGTCTTATTTCTTTAGCCACGGTAAATCCATCCTTTTTAGGCATCATGATATCTAGAACAATAATGTCTGGGTTTTTAATATCGAAAATTTCCAAAGCATCATCCCCATTATTACAATGAAGTACCTCAAAATCTTTAGACTCTAAGCTCTCTTTGACTATTAAGGCTAATGATTCTTCATCTTCAGCATATAGTATTTTCATCTTTTGATTCATATGGTGATAATAAATTCAGTAAAATCTTCCATAACTTTTAGAGTAATTGTACCACCATGTTTTTCGACAACTTTTTTAGAGAAATAAAGTCCAATACCGCTACCCGCTACATCATGATTGTTTCCCGTTGCTTTTCGTGAAAATTTATCAAAAATATAAGAGGAGTCAGTTTGATTTAAAGAATTTCCATTATCTCTAATAGAGATATTAGTTGAATTAACATTTTGAGTAATTTTTATTTCAATTTTTCGACCTCCATATTTTTCAGCATTATCTAAAAGATTAGAAATAGCACTAGAAAAGTAGAATGAATCAACTTTCAGTTTTAGAGAACTTACATTGGTATTTAATTTAAATTCTTTCGTGTTTGTTATTAGTTCGTATTTAGTCAATAGTTTTTCGATAAGGGGTACAATGTCAACTACGTGTTTATTTAGTGTGACATTATTTTCATCAAGTGCCGAAGTCTCAAGAAGTTTTTCTACCATAACATCTAACTTTTTTAATTGTTGGTTAGATATAGTTAAATAGGTGTTAGTTTTTTCTTTATCCTGTATAACGTTAAAGCTACCTAATGCCTCAATAGCTGCAGAAACCGTTGCTATTGGTGTTTTAAATTCATGAGTTATATTACTGATAAAATCATCTTTTATTTTTGAAAGTTGTTTTTGTTTATTTATCGTTTTAATTAAATAGTAGATGCTGAAAAGAATACCAAGAGATAAAATTAAAGAAAGGATAATACCAGTAAGACTTTTAAAAAATGCTTGTTTTTCAGTATTATTGAATTCAAGTTCTAAGTTTTGAAGATTGGGGATGTAATTAGAAGTACTAGAATATTCAATTAGACCTGTTTTGTTTGTTAGAACAATATCACTTCCAAAAATTGTATCTTTTTTGTAGTGTAGCACGTTATAAATGCTTTTTATTTTCTCTTTTAGAAAAATACTATCTGTGATTTTTCTAAGTAATTTAAAATCTATAGAGTCTCGAGTTTGAGTAACGGTAATATGGTTGAATTTTAATTCTGCTAAAACATTATCATCCATTGCAGATTTTCCTGTAACTAATAAAAAGTTATTTTCAGTCTGTGAGGAGTCAATTATTTCCCTAAAGTCAATTGATTCTGTATTGGAGTTTTTTTTAAAAAATGTAGACATTTCCTTTAAAGGGTTTTTATTTAAAAACTGTACTCCGCTTAAGCTGTCATTTTTATTAGTAAAATCGGTGTCCAAAATGGTTAACACATCAGATTTGCCTAGCTCAAAGTAGTATGTTTCAATAGCATCTTCAAAAGCTTTTTCAACTTTGAAAACATATTGTGATTTGTTAGACGCAAACATTTCAAAATTCCAATACAATTGCATTGCAATGATTAAGAGAGTGATAATTATTGTAACTAAAAAGAAGGGCTTGTAGTTTTTATTGTCCATATAGTAAAGATAAATCCATTTTCGAGGTTAAATAGCTTTGTGTTAACACTCGTTAACGTTAATTAACCAAATGTGTTCGTCCTGGTTGCCATATTTGTGAAATAATAATTAAAAAACAGATATAGATGAAAACCTTACAAGCACTTTTTACAGTAATTGCTTTGTCAATCACTTCTACTATTTTTTCTCAAACCAAAAGTTCAAAAATTGAAAGATTTGAAATTCACGAAATAGGGATTACAGTTAATTCTCTTGACGAATTGAAAACGATTGATTGGGATGATTTTTTTAGCGTTTTTGAATTAGATGAAATTAATTCAAAAATCACCTTTTTTATTGAATTAAAGGATGTTGATGTTCAAGATAAAAGTAATAACGATGTGCATTTTTCTCAATTAAAATTTACAGTTTCTGGCTATGAAAGTGAAAAATATGAGATGCAAAAACAAATGTTAACTATCACGAAAAAACTATTGAAAAATTATAAAAGTTAAAATAATTCTAAGCTATTCTATAAACCTTTTTTTTAATAGGTTTATTAGTAGATATGTTGCAAGCAAGCTTAAATTACATACTTTTGTGGTATTATTAAAGAGGAAGGATTTGTCTGATTGCAACCTCGGGGCCTTAAGCTAGTTTTAAGGATAAAAATGCTAAAGCAGTTTATTCCAAATATAATTTGGATTCTCTTTCATAGAGACTCATAAACTTCTTCCCGTATATCACCAAATCCATTACTGTCAAAAATATTGTAATGGCTTATTTATTTACATCAGAATCTGTTAGTGAAGGACATCCGGACAAAGTTGCGGATCAAATCAGTGATGCATTGTTAGATAATTTTCTTGCATTTGATCCAGAAAGTAAAGTTGCTTGCGAAACCTTGGTGACTACTGGTCAAGTAGTATTAGCTGGGGAAGTGAAGAGTGATACCTATTTAGATGTGCAGAATATTGCCCGTGAGGTCATCAATAAAATAGGGTATACGAAAGGAGAGTATCAGTTTAGTGGTGATTCTTGTGGTGTTATATCCTTAATTCATGAGCAATCGCAAGATATCAACCAAGGTGTTGACCGTGGTTCTAAAGAGGAACAAGGTGCTGGAGATCAAGGTATGATGTTCGGGTATGCGACGAGCGAAACCGAAAACTATATGCCTTTAGCATTGGATATATCCCACAAAATTCTGCACACATTAGCAGAAATTAGACGTGAGAATAAAGAAATCACCTATTTAAGGCCAGATGCTAAAGCTCAGGTTACGATTGAATATTCCGATACCAATGAGCCACAACGTATAGATACGATTGTTGTGTCAACGCAGCATGATGCCTTTGATAAAGACGATGAGAAAATGTTGGCTAAAATTAAGTCAGACATTATTTCTATACTTATTCCGAGAGTAAAAGCTCAATTGCCTAAGGACACGCAAAAGTTGTTTGATAACCAAATTAAGTACCATATAAACCCCACCGGAAAGTTTGTAATTGGTGGTCCTCATGGAGATACAGGTTTAACAGGTCGTAAGATTATCGTTGATACATACGGTGGTAAAGGTGCTCACGGTGGTGGCGCTTTTAGTGGAAAAGACCCAAGTAAGGTAGACAGAAGTGCTGCTTATGCTGCGCGACATGCTGCAAAAAATTTAGTTGCAGCCGGTGTTGCCGATGAAATTTTAGTACAAGTGAGTTACGCAATTGGGGTAGTAGAACCGACATCTATTTATGTTGATACTTACGGAACTTCAAAAGTAACTTTGAGTGATGGCGAAATTGCTAAAAAAGTAGCTCAGTTATTTGATATGAGACCATTTGCAATTGAAGAACGTTTAAAGCTTAGAAATCCTATTTACTTGGAAACCGCTGCATACGGACATATGGGTAAATCTCCAATTACAATTACCAAAGTTTTCGAATCGCCATATAACGGTCGTGTCGAAAGAGAAGTGGAATTGTTCACTTGGGAAAAGTTGGATAAAGTAGCAGAGATAAAGGCAGCATTTAATTTATAGATACAATTGCCAGCGTATCGAAGTTATACGTTAGTAAAAGAAACGAATGCTTCTTTATTGTCACATTGAGCCTGCCCGCCTTTTGGATGGCGTAGTTGAAATTCAATATTTTCTCAATTAGATTCAAGTATATAAAATGCTTCGTGTTTCACGAAGCATTTTTTTTGCCATCTATGTAGACTTATACATTAAACTTCATTTTGAAAATACAAGAGTAGGCTATGTAGAGTAAAAATCTTTAAAGCACGAAATTTAAATTTACATCACAAGCCAATTAACATCCCTTCACAACAACTTATAATCATTTGACCACAAAATTTTTTTTGTAGGAAAAAGATTACATACATTTAAAATATAATAATCGGAGAATCCCAAATCTCGCCACCTAAAAGATGAAATATATAGTACGAGTATAAAAAAAAATGGATAGTAACAAATTCAAGTTAAAGCCCCAAAATTCAGCTTAATTTTAATACTGTTTAAAGATATGGAGTCTTTGAAAAACCTATTTAGAAAATAACTTAACCTACAAATGCCATGTTAAAACCCCACAGAATTCCCTTTGCTATTTTAGTATGCATTCTATTGCAATCTTGCTCAAAAGAAACTGACCTAATTTCTGAGTTTGTTGTTTTAGATGCTACAAAGACCGAGTATCGTTCAATGAAATTTAATCTAGATTTTGAAATTGAAAAATCTAAAAGGGCTGTTGAAACAGTGAGTATATTTCCCTATTTTGACTAAATATTAATCCTACCTAAAAGCCCTTTTAATGAAAAATCAAATACTCAAAGATTCTAAAATTCAAGTATTCAACAACGATTTCTTCTCAGGCATTCTAATGCTGGCAAGAAAGTTATTCATGATATAGTGTTAAATTTAATTGCGAGCAATGCTGCCGTTAGGCTCTATATTGAGAAGCAATATGTCTATTTAGAACACGCCATTTTCTTTTATGTCAAACTAAGCCTGTTCACATTGTTTAGGGCGTATTCTAAAGCCTACTGCTTCTATTTTTGGCAGATTAATTTGTGTTGTATTGAGCGCAGTCGAAATGCTTTTGTTCTTTTTTCTATCGTAATTCCAAGCATTTAAAAAACCTAATAATTAAGTAAACTTTCTTAGCTTTAAGATTTCAAAATCTTAAGCCATGCCGAAGTTTACCATCAAACACCTTTTCACCCTTATTTTTCTTTCTACACTAATTATTTCCTGTAGAAAAACACCCAAAGTAGCAGATGCTGAAATCTCAGAAACTTATGTTTCGGATAACTACACTAAAAGCGAGGTCGACATCACCATGCGTGACGGCATAAAACTCCACACCACAATTTATTCGCCAAAAGATAGTTCAAAAGAATATCCTATAATCATGCAGCGAACGCCTTATAGTTCGCAGCCTTACGGTGCGGGTAACTTCAAGGAGAAAATTGCACCAAATATCCATATGCTGAAAGATGGCTACATCGTCGTCTACCAAGATGTTCGTGGTCGTTGGTTGAGTGAAGGGCATTATGAAAATATGCGTGCTTATAATCCTAATAAAACTACGGATGCCGATATCGATGAAAGTTCAGATACCTATGATACCATAGATTGGCTGGTGAATAACGTTGAAAACAATAATGGTAATGTAGGTATTTGGGGAATATCTTATCCTGGGTTTTACTCCACATATGCGGTAGTAGATGCACATCCGGCATTGAAAGCGGCATCGCCACAGGCGAGTATAGCAGATTTCTTTTTTGATGATTTTCACCATAACGGAGCCTATTTATTGAGTTATTTTAGAGCGACCTCTTTATTCGGTACACCAAGACCAAATGGCGATAAGCCAATCGATACCGCTTGGTACGTGTTGCCAGAATTACCGACCGAAGATCAGTACCAATTCTTTTTAGATGAAGGTCCGTTAAAGAATTTAGACCATTTCTTTGAATATGAAACTGCTGATACGCCACGTATGGCGAAAGAAGGTGTTACCGATGATTACTTCTGGAACGAATTAAAAGAACACCCCAACTACGATGAGCTTTGGCAGAGTCGCGGATTGATTCAGCATTTAAAAAATGTAAAGCCTACAGTGGCGACCATGGTGGTTGCAGGGGAGTTTGATGCAGAAGATTTATACGGACCGTTAGAAACCTATAAGAATATTGAAAAGTACAATGCCGATAATTATAACACCTTGGTTTTCGGACCGTGGGATCACGGTGGATGGGCTCGAAGTAAAGGGAAGAATACGGTTGGAAACTACTATTTTGGAGATTCTATTTCTGAGTTTTTCCAAGAGAAGATAGAGACAAAATTCTTTGACCATTTCTTAAAAGGAAATGGCGATAAAAATAGCGGATTGCCAGAAGCCTATGTTTTTGATACCGGAAGGAAAGAGTGGAAAACCTATGATGCTTGGCCGCCAAAAGGAGTTGCAAAAAAGGACATGTACCTATCTGCAAACCAACAATTGACTACCGAACCCAAGAAGGTCGAAGGCGTTCAGTTCATTAGTGATATTAAAAAACCGGTACCATATTCTGAGGATATTAAAACCGTATTCACGCCAAGAAAATATATGACCGATGACCAGCGTTTTGCGGCTCGCCGTAGTGATGTATTGGTTTTTGAAACTGAAGTTATGGAAAATGACTTGACTTTAGCGGGTGATATTCTAGCCAAGTTAAAAGTCGCAACTACAGGTACAGCGGCAGATTGGATTGTAAAAATTATCGATGTTCACCCAGCCGATGAACCAGCTTATGAAGGTATGCAAGACCATTTAAAAATGAGTAATTACCATTTAATGGTACGTAGCGAAGTATTGCGTGGGCGTTTTAGAAATAGCTTCTCAACCCCAGAACCTTTTGTGCCGAACCAAAAGACCGATGTTACCATTAAGTTGCAAGATGTTTTTCATACCATTAAAAAGGGACACAAATTACAGGTACAGGTACAAAGTACTTGGTTTCCACTTATAGATTTAAACCCGCAAACCTATGTTGAAAATATTTTTGAAGCAGATGAGTCGGACTTTAAAACCCAAACCCATACCGTATTTACAGATTCTAGTATTGAGTTTTCGGTATTGGAGTAGGGGTTTTGTAGCATCAGGAAATATCTAAGCCCATAACTCAGGAATTATATACTTTTAGTAGAAATCAAACTTACCAAACAACAACAACAAAATGAAAAAAGTAATCCTAGCCGTAGCAGGTATTTTGTTCCTTTTACCACTAAACACAAAAGCGCAAAAAAGTAAAACCAAAAGGCCAAATATTATTTTCATCATGTCAGATGATCATGCGTATCAAGCGATAAGCGCGTATGATGATAAATTGATACAGACACCAAATATAGACCGACTGGCAAAAGAGGGTATGCTGTTTACCAATGCGAGTGTCACCAACTCTATTTGTGCGCCTTCAAGAGCTACAATTCTCACAGGTAAGCACACTCATATTAATGGAAAAGTAGATAACTATTTTCCGTTCGATACTACGCAAGTGACCTTTCCACAAATCTTTAAAAAGAACGGCTATAAAACGGCAATGTTCGGCAAGCTTCATTTTGGGAATAACCCCAAAGGAGTAGATGAATTTATGATTCTACCAGGTCAGGGAAATTATATTAATCCCGATTTTATTGTGACCAACGGTGATACCATTAGAAAGGAAGGTTACGTAACCGATATCATAACCGATGTATCCCTCGATTGGTTGAAAAAAGAAGCAGCCGACGACGAACCTTTTATGATGATGTATTTGCATAAAGCTCCTCATCGCCCATGGTGGCCAAGAGCAGATAAGTTCAAAGAGTTTACCAAGAAAAAATTCCCAGAGCCAGCTACCCTTTTTGATGATTATAAAAATAGGGGTACAGCTGCTAAAACAGCCGAAATGAATCTGTTGACCCATATGATGTACAGTCATGATAGTAAAATAAGACCAGAGACTTTGGCGAAAATGGAGGGGAAAGTATTTCCGGTAGTGGAGGAATATCCGAATGGATTTTATGGTCCGTATAATCGAGCTACGGCAGAGCAAAAAGCATTGTATGATCCTGTACTGGATTCCATCAACGATTTTTTCTATGAGAATTGGCCAAAAATGAACGATACCGAGAAAATGAAATGGAAATACCAACGATACATGCAAGATTACTTGGGTAGTATTTCTTCGGTGGATGATAATGTAGGTAGGCTTTTGGATTATTTAGATGAATCTGGATTAGCAGAGAATACCATTGTTATCTATACATCTGATCAAGGTTTTTATTTAGGTGAGCATGGTTGGTTCGATAAGCGATTTATTTATGACGAATCTTTTAAAACTCCGTTATTGGTACGTTGGCCAAATGTGGTGAAACCAGGTTCTGTTGAAAATGAAATGGTGCAGAATTTAGACTTTGCACAAACCATGTTAGAAGCTGTTGGTATTAAACCACCAAACGATATGCAGGGCGAAAGTTTAATTCCGCTACTAAAAGGAAACAAAAAAGACTGGACACGTGATGCGGTGTATTATCAGTATTATGAATATCCATCGGTTCATATGGTAAAGCGGCATTACGGCATTGTAAGCAAAGAGTTTAAGTTAGTTCATTTCTATTATGATGTTGACGAATGGGAATTGTACGATAGGTTAAACGACCCTAATGAAATGAACAATGTATACAACGACCCAGCCTATGCAGACACAGTTAAAAAATTGAAGAAAGATTTAATCGCACTACGTATAAAATACAAAGACTCCCCAGAGCAGGATCAAAAATATATTGATAAGTACAAAAGTGCGGGGATGATTAAATAGCTGAATTCGCTATACTTTTTATCTAAACGTATTATCAGTTCGAGTAAGTTCTTTCTAATTGTCAATTTAGAAAGAACGTGCCTACCTGCCGTATAGCAGGTATCGAGAACCATTCGAGGTTAAGATGTTTTTCTGAAAGATGAACAAAAAACTAGCGATATTGAGCGATTATTTACACAATTAGTTATAAACAGCCCCTTAAAATACACAACTTGTTATTTTATATGATTTTTTAATAATCATTAGGTTTTTAAAATCCTCTGCCCTTATATTTGCAGGGCAAAGTTCAAACACATATTGAATAGTTATCAAGAAAGGTGGAGGGATTAGACCCTTTGAAACCTTAGCAACCCTTTGTTCAATACAAAGAAGGTGCTACATTCTACCCTTACGGGAAGGATAACAGTAATCGATTTTTTTTTCGATATTACTTTCTTATAACTTTTTGATTTTACCTACCCACATTTTATGTCGGTCGAGGATGAGCTTTTTAATTATTTAAATAATATTTAAAAACAACAAAATCATGAGTGATTACAAATTAGCAACAAACGCATTACACGCAGGGCACGACACAACTACCAATGGTGGTACTAGAGCTGTGCCTATTTACCAGACATCATCGTATGTATTTAAGGATACGGATCATGCCGCCAATCTTTTTTCGTTAAAAGAACTTGGTTTTATTTACACTCGTTTAAACAACCCAACAAATCAAATTCTACAAGATAGATTAGCCGCTGTAGAAGGTGGTATAGGTGCGGTAGTGTTTGCATCAGGTACGGCAGCAATCTCAACAGGATTATTAACCTTGTTAAAAGCAGGTGATCACATCGTAGCATCGAGCAGTTTATATGGTGGTACGTTCAACTTATTGAATGTGACACTACCAAGATTTGGTATTACAACAACATTTGTAGATGCTTCAGATGCTAAAAACTTTAAAGATGCGGTACAAGATAACACGAGGGCGTTTTTCGTAGAATCTTTAGGGAATCCGAAATTAGATGTATTGGATTTGAAAGCAATTTCAAAAGAAGCAAAAGCAGCTGAGGTACCTTTTATTGTAGATAACACAGTAGCTACTCCAGCATTGTTGAATCCGATTGAACACGGTGCCAACCTTGTAATTCACTCTTTGACAAAATATATTGGCGGACAAGGAACTTCTTTAGGTGGGGCCATTGTAGATGCCGGTACTTTTGATTGGACCAACGGAAAATTCCCAGAATTTACAGAGCCATCTGCCGGATACCACGGTTTAGTATATAGCGAAGCATTAGGTGCTGCTGCTTTTACCTTTAAATTAATATTAGAAGGATTGCGTGATTTCGGAGGTGCATTGAGTCCGTTTAACGCATTTCAAATCATACAAGGTTTAGAGACTTTACCGGTGCGTATTAAGCAACATAGTGCAAATGCATTAGAATTGGCTACGTGGTTAGAGGGTAGAGAAGAAGTGGCATGGGTAAATTACCCAGGATTGAAGAATAATAAATACAATGCTTTAGCTAAAGAATACTTGCCAAAAGGACAAAGTGGATTGGTTACTTTTGGGGTAAAGGGAGGCTTTGAAGCTGCGAAAAAAGTGACAGATGCTACCAAAATATTTTCATTGTTAGCGAATATTGGTGATACCAAATCATTGATTATTCACCCGTCTAGTACAACACATCAACAGTTGAACGCAGAGCAACAGGCTAGTGCAGGAGTTGGTCAAGATTTAATTCGTTTGTCTGTTGGTTTAGAGGACATCGAAGATTTAAAATCAGATTTGGCACAGGCATTCGAAAGCCTTTAATAATTCTATTTATTTTTATATAATAAGTTGGCATTGGTGGAGAAAAGGAAACTTTTATTTTTTTCCACCGATTAACACATACTAGTAATTTTTTCTACGGATGCTACATCAATTACAAATTAAAAAATACAAGACACTAAGCGGTGCAACTCAAGATATACAGTTATCGTATCAGTTGTTCGGGAAGAAATTACATACGGCACCCATAATCTTGGTGAATCATGCCCTGACGGGAAATTCGAATGTAACCGGAGAAGATGGTTGGTGGTCTGCACTTATAGGTGAAGAAAAATGTATCGATACTCAGAAATACACCATACTAGCTTTCAATATTCCTGGTAACGGACATGATAAATTTGTCATTGAAAATTACAAGGATTTTGTTGCGGGTGACGTGGCGAGACTCTTTTTATTGGGTTTGGAGCAACTAAAGGTTGAACGTTTATTTGCCATTATAGGTGGGTCATTAGGAGGAGGGATTGCTTGGGAAATGTCTGCAATAAAGCCTAATCTAGCTGAACATTTAATTCCCGTAGCATCCGATTGGAAATCTACCGATTGGCTAATTGCCAACTGCCAAATACAAGAGCAGTTTTTGGTGAATTCGAAACAACCTGTTCATGATGCTCGTATGCATGCGATGTTGTGTTACCGAACGCCAGCGTCCTTTAAAGAGCGTTTCAAAAGAAGCACCAATGAGGAGCTAAAGGTTTTTAATGTAGAAAGCTGGTTGATGCATCATGGCGATAAGCTTCAAGAGCGTTTTCAATTATCGGCCTATAAGCTGATGAACCAGTTGTTGAAGACGATTGATGTAACAAGAAGTGGAGAACAGAATTTTATCAATCTTCAGAATAGTAATACGAACATTCATATTATAGGTGTGGATTCTGATATGTTCTTTACCGCACAAGAAAACAAAGATACCTTCAAGCAATTGGCACAAGCGAAAAGCAATGTTACATATGGGGAGGTACAATCCTTACATGGTCATGACGCTTTTTTAATTGAGTTCGACCAAATGGAAAAATTGTTAACAGGTATTTTTAATACCAATGGCAACATCAAGAAAATTAAAATCTTGAAGTTTGGGGGTAAATCATTAAGCAATGGTGAGGGACTTGAGCGCGTGTTGGATATTGTTCAGAATAAGGTGAATAATGATGAGAATGTAGCCATCGTGTTATCCGCAAGAGAAAAAGCTACGGATCAGTTAGAGAATATTCTAGAGAAAGCTGCCAAAGGCAAAAATTACAAAAAAGATTTTGAAGCATTAGAAAAGTATCAAAAGCATACCTACTCTAATATTAGCCTATCGGCAGAGTTTAAAGGCTTGGCGAAGTTATATGAGGGTGTGTCGTTATTGGGAGATTATAGTGCTAAAATTAAAGATGAGGTTTTGGCTTATGGGGAGTTGATTTCTGCGAAATTGGTAACCAAATTATTGATTGGAAAAGGCATAAAAGCCAAAATGGTAGATACCCGAGATATTTTTAAAACGGATAATACCTTCGGTGATGCTAAAGTGTTGGAGGCTGAATCGAAAGAAAAGGTCTTATTGAAATTTGCAGAAATTCCAAAAGATACCGTAGCTGTAGTTACGGGATTCATCTCTTCTACAATGGATGGTGAGACGACTACATTGGGTAGAAATGGAAGTAACTATTCCGCAGCTTTGTTGGCGAATTTTTTAGATGCCGAAGAATTACAGAACTATACCCACGTTGATGGTATATACACTGCAAATCCTGATTATGTGCCTGAAGCGAAAAAGCTTGCTAACCTTTCTTATGCAGAAGCTAATGAGCTTGCGAATTTTGGAGCAACAATTTTACATGCCAAAACCATTATTCCACTTATAGAAAAGAACATTCCACTGCGTATTTTGAATACGTACAATGATGATAATGAAGGTACCTTAATTAGCGCGAAGTCAAGTAAGGAAGGTATAAAATCACTTTCGGTTATTGAAGATGTAGCGATGATTAATATCGAAGGACGTGGGTTGCTTGGTAAAGTAGGTGTCGATGCCCGTATTTTTAAAGCTTTAGAAGCTAGCAATATTAGTGTCAGTATTGTGTCTCAAGGTTCTTCGGAAAGAGGTATTGGACTTGTAGTGAAAAAGGATAAAGCGAAGAGGGCCAAATTGGCTTTGGAAAATGAGTTTAGTCACGATTTTGAGTCGAAAGATGTGAATATGATTACGGTTATGGACGATGTATCTATTATATCAATTGTAGGTCAAGATTTAAGTACGTTTCATAAACCGTTCAATGCCCTGATTAAGAATCAAATTGTACCCTTATTATTCAATAATACAGTATCGGGCAAGAATGTAAGTTTGGTCGTTAAGAAAGCTGATTTGCACAAGGCAGTCAATGTAATGCACGGGCAAGTTTTCGGTATCAGTAAGAAAATCAATGTTCTTGTATTCGGACATGGTAATGTTGGTGGTACGTTGATAGACCAAATATTGAAGTCTACCAAAACAATTAAGGAGCGTAAGAAATTAGACCTTAGAGTATTCGGTATCGCCAATTCTAAAAAGATTTTACTGAATGAAAAGGGAATCACGAAGAGTTGGAAAACGAATCTAAAACATAAGGGGAAATCGTATAAAATTCAAGATGTTTTTGATTTTGCAAAGCGTCATCATTTGGAGAATCTAATTGTTATTGATAATACGGCAAGTCAAGATTTTGTAGCCAATTATTTTGACTTCGTGGATCATGGTTTTGATATTGTATCATCCAATAAAATAGCAAATACATTGCGTTATGATTTTTATCAATTGTTGCGCGAAGAATTGCAGAAGAACCAAAAGCAATATTTGTATGAAACAAATGTAGGTGCCGGTCTTCCGTTAATAGATACAATTAAATTATTGCATTTATCCGGAGAAAACATCACTAGAATCAAAGGGGTATTTTCAGGTTCATTAAGTTATATTTTCAATACGTTTTCTGAAGTAGATGTGCGATTTTCATCAATATTAAAGGATGCGATGCAACAAGGATTTACAGAGCCCGACCCAAGGGAAGACCTATCGGGTAATGATGTGGGTCGTAAATTATTGATTTTAGCACGTGAACTCGATTTGCATAATGAGTTTTCAGATATTCATATTGATAACCTTATCCCTAAGAAGTTACAAGAAGGTGATGTGGATTTCTTCTTGGAGAATTTAGAGGTATTGGATGCGAAGTTCGATGAAATTAAAAAGAATCAAAAACCTAATCATGTACTTCGCTATGTAGGTGATTTGCATGGAAATCTGCAAAAGGAAAAAGGGGTGTTAGATGTGAAACTAATATCTGTACCAAAAGAAAGTGCATTGGGGCAGGTAAAAGGTTCAGATTCTATTATAGAGATTTACACAGAATCATATGGCGAGAATCCGCTTGTTATTCAAGGTGCTGGTGCCGGTGCAGCTGTAACTGCACGAGGAGTATTTGGAGATATATTGAGAATTGCTGAGAAAGGGTAACTTCGGCTAAGTTCAGTTACAGAATAGTGAAATAGTAAGAGGTTTTAAGAAGAGGAAAGAAAATAGAGATGAAAGAGAACAATAATAAGTTTGAAACAAACGCAATACGTACACAATTAAAACGAAGTGAGAATCTGGAGCATTCTGTTCCGTTGTATTTGACCTCTAGTTTTGTATTTGAGGATGCGGAAGATATGCGGGCATCGTTTGCTGAGGAAAAGGAGCGTAATATTTATTCGAGATACTCCAATCCGAATTCATCTGAGTTTATAGAGAAGGTATGCCAAATGGAAGGTGCTGAAAACGGATTCGCATTTGCATCGGGTATGGCAGCAGTTTTTTCAACGTTGGCAGCATTGCTGAATAGTGGAGACCATATCTTATCTGCTAGAAGTATATTCGGTTCAACGCATTCATTGTTTAACAATTTCTTTCCAAAATGGAATATTGATCATTCGTATTTCAAGATTGATGAATTAGAGACGATTGAGAGTCTTATAACTCCGAACACCAAAATACTGTATGCGGAAACACCTACAAACCCTGGTGTAGATGTATTGGATTTGGAGGAATTAGGAAAGATTGCTAAAAGAAACAATCTTATTTTAATAATTGATAATTGTTTCGCTACACCTTATTTACAGCAACCAATAAAATTCGGTGCCGATTTGGTTATCCATTCTGGTACTAAGTTGATGGATGGTCAGGGTAGAGTTTTGGCGGGAATTACAGTGGGTAGTGCTGAGTTGATGGATAAAGTATATCGTTTTTCTCGTATTACAGGTCCGGCATTATCACCATTTAACGCATGGGTACTTTCCAAAAGTTTGGAAACTTTGGCGGTTCGTGTTGATAGACATTGTGAGAATGCATTGAAATTAGCAGAATATTTAGAAGGAAACGAGAATATTAATTGGGTTAAATATCCATTTTTAAAATCGCATCCTAAATATGAGATAGCCAAAAAGCAAATGAAGGCTGGTGGTTGTGTAGTCGCATTTGAGGTAAAAGGAGGTTTAGAAGCTGGTAGGGAATTTTTCGATTCCATTAAATTGTTATCCCTTTCGGCCAATTTAGGAGATTCAAGAACGATAGTTACGCATCCGGCATCAACTACGCATAGTAAATTGAGTGTAAAGGAGCGTGCTGCTGTTGGTATTTCAGATGGAATGGTACGTATATCAGTAGGATTAGAGCATATCGATGATATTATTGCAGATATTGAGCAGGCATTGGGTTAACTTCGATTTTAATCATAAAAAAGCCCGGTCAATACCGGGCTTTTTTTATATACTAAACTGGGAACAGTTTACTTTGTCAATGTCATATTATAAGTCGCGCTAACACTTGTTGTTGCTCCAAATATTTCTAGAGTCTCATCTAATTTATAGCGAAGTGACATTTTAGAATCGGTAAGTGCTATAATAGTAAAACCTACTTCTTCTTCACCAGTACCAAAATAAAGGGTACTGCCATCTAATCTCCATTCATCAGATTGAAAAAAGTCTTCACCTTCTTCCTCCTCTGTTGATGTTTCGCCCATTATTGTAGTTGTAAGTACTGTGGTGTACGAACCTTCACTTGTTACAATTTGTGGTTCTTCTGAAAACGTGACAATCGAATTGAAATCTTTTCCTACTGCACTAAAAGTTGTAGGGATAGAAGTTCCATCAAAATTCGTATCAGATCTTCCATCTGTTGCTTCTAATGCTGTTAAATTCCATGTGCCAATAATTGAGGCTTCGCTAGCGTTAGAAACACCATCTTCATCTTTAGAACATGATGAGAATACCAGTGTGAATATGGTGAAAATTGATAATAAGAAATATTTTTTCATGAATTGTTTTTATGGTTGAATGTATGAACGTTAAAATTGTGCCCTAAAGTATATAAGCGATATTTTTATATTTGGTTATCTTAGCATTATGCTCTCCAAAAAGACAAAATACGGGTTAAAAGCCCTTGCTTATTTAGCTTCTCAGAAAGATAAAAAGCCTGTACAGATTTCAGAAATTGCTGAGAAGGAGAACATATCTCAAAAATTCTTAGAAAGTATTCTGTTAAGTCTTAGAAAAACTGGCTTTTTAGGTTCTAAGAAGGGAAAGGGTGGAGGCTATTATCTATTAAAGACACCAGAAGAAATTTCAATGACCGATGTAATGCGTGTCTTAGAAGGTCCTATTTCAATGGTGCCGTGTGTAAGTTTGAATTTCTACGAAACATGTGATGACTGCCCCGATGAACAAGCCTGTTCGGTTCATAAATTGATGCTTCAGGTGCGTGACAGCACTTTAGAGGTTTATCGAAATAATACCTTAAGGGATATTATATCCAAGTAATTCCTATTTAATTTAATCCTTCCGTAGGTAATATATACCATATTGCGAATTATTAAATTTTCAGTCCTATTTATTATTAATCTACTAAATCTATAGGGTAATTTATATTTTTTGAAATTTAATGCACCTACTTTGAAAATATATGCTATTTTTGAAAACTCTATTAATTTAGTAGGGTAATAAAAATTGATTTAGAAGATGATTGCGGATCAACTTATTTTAAATAATAAAGAGAACAAAACAACGTATCAAGATGATAAAACGTCTGAAAAACCTATACGTAGTATCGCCAAAGCTTTTAGTTGGAGAGTGATAGGTACTGTAGATACGTTGATAATATCTTATATACTTACTGGTGAATTTTCGGTTGCTGCCTCAATAGCATCGATAGATTTTGTTACAAAAATGATATTGTACTTTTTTCATGAGCGTTTTTGGAATTTAATTAAGTGGGGTAAATAATAAAGAATAACAAAATGGCATTAACAGCAGCACAAGTTCAAAAATTAAATGTTCAGTTTAAAGGTATACCGCCAGAAGAAATTATTTCATGGGCGGTGAAACATGGTCAAACTCCTGTAGTGACTACCAATTTCAGACCTTATGAAGTTGCTATTCTACATGCGATATCTGAAGTTAGAGGTGATATTCCGGTAGTTTGGTGCGATACAGGCTACAATACGCCAAAGACCTATAAGCATGCTGAAGAATTAACAAAAAGATTGAACTTGAATATTCAATTGTATGTTCCTAAACAAACAACGGCGCATAGAGATGCGGTTATGGGAATTCCACAAATTGATGATCCTCGCCATGCGGAGTTTACTGAACAAGTAAAGTTGGAACCTTTTAAAAGAGCAATGGCAGATTTTAAGCCAGATGTTTGGTTTACGAATCTTAGAAAAGGCCAGACTGCTTTGCGTGATAGCCTTGATATTTTAAGCTTAAGTAAAGATGGTGTTCTAAAGGTGAGTCCTTTTTATCACTGGAACGATACACAGCTAGATACCTATTTAAAAAAATATAAACTCCCTAACGAGCATAACTATTTTGACCCGACAAAGGTGTTAGAGAATAGAGAATGTGGATTACATAGTTAATACAAGGGAAAAAAAGAATAAAGATAATTTATCTAAAAAAGCATAATGAGTAATACAAGCACGGAATTGGAAGTAACACCAACCCAAAAACTTTTAAAAGATACATCCCTTATAAATGCACTTGAGAATGAAGCTATTTATATTATAAGGGAAGTTGCAGCTCAATTTGAGAAGCCTGTTCTTTTATTTTCTGGTGGTAAAGATTCTATTACATTGGTTCGTTTGGCTCAAAAAGCATTTTGGCCTTCAAAAATTCCTTTTCCTTTAATGCATATCGATACAGGGCATAATTTTCCTGAAACAATAGAATTTAGAGATCGATTGGTAAAGGAGCTAGGCTTGGAGTTAATTGTGCGTAATGTGCAGGATTCTATTGACGAAGGTAAGGTTAAGGAAGAGTCCGGTAGATATTCTAGTAGAAACAGTTTGCAAACGACCACTTTGTTAGATGCTATCGAAGAATTCAAATTCGATGCCTGTATAGGTGGCGCACGTAGAGATGAGGAAAAAGCAAGGGCCAAAGAGCGTATATTTTCGGTACGTGATGATTTTGGTCAATGGGATGAACGTAATCAGCGTCCAGAATTATTCGATATGTTGAACGGTCAAATAGAATTAGGTCAGAATGTGAGAGTATTTCCAATATCTAATTGGACGGAATTAGATGTTTGGTCCTATATCAAAGATGAGGCTTTTGAAATCCCTTCTATATACTTTGCACACAAACGTAAAACCTTTTTAAGGGATGGTATGATTTGGTCTGCTGAAGATGATATTGTTTTTAGAGAAGATGATGAGGTAGTAGAAGAACGTTTGGTTCGTTTCCGTACGGTAGGTGATATGTCTTGTACAGCGGCAGTATTGTCTGATGCGGTAAGTATAGATAAAGTGGTTGAAGAGATTCGAGATTCTTCAATTTCTGAGCGTGGCGCACGTATAGATGATAAGCGCTCTGAAGCAGCCATGGAAAAAAGAAAACAACAAGGATATTTCTAGAATTTTATTCTGAAAATTAAGCCCTTAGCTTTTAGAGAATGGGTACTAGTAAAAAATAATATTTAAAAAGCCAATAGCGTTTAGCGAATGGCGAACAGCTTTAGAATGGAAGTACTGAAAATAGCAACAGCAGGTAGTGTAGATGACGGTAAAAGTACCTTGATTGGGAGAATACTGTACGATACAAAATCATTGACCAGCGATAAATTAGCCGCGATTGAAAAGACAAGTAAGCAAAAGGGATATGATTATTTAGATTTCTCTTTGGCGACGGATGGTTTGGTAGCAGAACGTGAGCAGGGTATAACTATAGATGTTGCCCATATTTATTTCTCTACAACAACGAAAAGTTACATCATTGCAGATACACCTGGTCATGTAGAATATACGCGTAACATGGTTACGGGGGCTTCTACTTCTCAAGCGGCGATTATTTTAATCGATGCACGTAAAGGAGTTATTGAGCAGACGAACAGACACTTTTTTATTAATAATTTATTACGCATTAAAGATGTTGTAGTGGCGATTAATAAAATGGACTTGGTCGATTATTCTGAAGAAACGTATAATGCGATTAAAGCCGATTTTGAAGAATTGATGGCCAAGCGCGATTATCAAGATCAAAAAATAACCTTTATCCCTGTGAGTGCTTTGAAAGGCGATAATGTGGTAAATAAATCTGAAAAGATGGCTTGGTATAAAGGTCAGTCACTTTTAGAGCATTTTGAAGCTTTGGATAGAAAAGATATTTTTAATGTGGGTACACCTCGTTTTCCTGTGCAATATGTTATTCGTCCAAAGACTGATGAGCATCACGATTTTAGAGGATTCGCCGGTAAAGTGTATGGTGGAGAATTAAGTGTTGGTGATGATGTTGTTGCGCTTCCGTCACAAACGCGCTCTAGAATAAAAGATATTTATTTCCATGACAAGAAATATAAAACTGCCTCAAGAAGGTCGTCGGTGACGATAACATTAGATGATGAAATTAATCTAAGCCGTGGCGACATGTTAGTGAAAGTTGGTGACTTACCTACTGTAGATAAGCATTTTACTGCCACTATCTCTTGGATGGATTCATTGCCTTTGGCGGCTGGAAATAAATATATCGTGCAGCACGGTGTCAATAAAGTATTGGCTAAGGTTGAGCAGGTTCATCATAAAATTGCGCCAGATTATTCAGGTATCGATACAGAAACCGATTCGTTGGGCATGAATGATATTGCCCAAGTAAGTTTCCGTTTAAATAAACCAATTTTTTATGACCAATTCAAAAATCATAGAACAAATGGTTCATTTATCTTGATAGATACAAAATCAAATAGTACCGTAGGAGCAGGTTTTATTAGTTAATAAACGTATTAAACGGTTTATAGTAAGCAAGACTTTTAATTTTAACCTATTTAGTCCATAGGTAAAATAGATAATAAACTTAGTACAGATTATTCAGTACTAAATACTAGAAAAGAATGCAGAGTTTTAGAACAGAAATAGAAAATCAAGTAGTTGCAAAAGATATTCTTGAATTAGAACGAAAAATTCATGAGTTTCATGGCGGCAAATTAGATGAGGAAAAGTTTAGGAGCCTTCGTTTGGCACGTGGTGTATATGGCCAACGTCAAGAAGGGGTTCAAATGATTCGTATAAAATTACCCTATGGTAAAGTGACTTCTAAGCAATTGCTGCGTATTTGTGATGTGTCTGACGAGTATTCTACCGGTAGATTGCACATTACGACACGTCAAGATATTCAAATTCATTATGTGGATTTGAACAGAACTCCTGAGCTTTGGTCACAATTAGAAAAGGATGATATTACGCTAAGGGAAGCTTGTGGTAATACGGTTCGTAATATAACGGCTAGTGAAACGGCAGGAGTTGATGTAGATGAGCCTTTTGATGTATCTCCATATGCGCATGCCTTGTTCCAGTATTTTCTAAGAAATCCTGTGAGTCAAGAAATGGGACGCAAGTTCAAAGTTTCTTTCTCTGCAAGTGATGCCGATACCGGACTTTCATACATGCATGATTTAGGATTCATAGCTAAACTTCAAAATGGAGAGCCAGGCTTTAAGGTAATGTTAGGTGGTGGTTTAGGTTCTCAACCTAGGCATGCTGATGAATTATACAGTTTTTTACCTGCAGACCAAATTATTCCTTTAATGGAAACGGTAGTGCGTGTTTTTGACCGTTATGGTGAGCGTAAGAGTAGGGCTAAGGCTAGAATGAAATTCTTATTAAAGGATTTAGGGTTAGACGGATTCAAAGAATTATTGGCTGCGGAGAAAACAGCGGTTCCTTTTGATTCGTTTCCGATTGATGCAGATGCGTATCCGAAAATCAAGGTTTCTAATCTAGAAGTTCCAGCCGTAGAGATTACAGATGCTAAAGAATTTGAGCAGTGGAAATCTACCAACGTGGTGCCACAGAAACAACTAGGCTATTTAGCTATCGGTATCAAGGTTTTATTAGGAGATTTTTATACGGATAAAGCTAGATTATTGGCAGGTTTGGTTCAGAAATATGCTGCCGGAGAAATTCGATTATCATTACGTCAGAATATTTTAATTCCGTTTGTAAAGGAAGAGAATATAGAGTTTTTCTATACTGAATTGAAAAAACTTGGTTTCACGGAAGCTGGTTATAACAAGGCGTTGGATATTACAGCTTGCCCAGGTACAGATACATGTAATTTAGGTATTTCAAGTAGTACAGGTATTGCAGAAGAATTGGAACGTGTGATCAAAACAGAATATCCAGATTATATTAATAACGAAGATGTCGTTATTAAAATTAGCGGATGTATGAATGCTTGTGGTCAACACAACATGGCCAATATAGGTTTTCAAGGAATGTCTGTTCGTACAAAAGATAAATTAGTTGCACCTGCACTTCAAGTATTATTAGGAGGTAGCAATGATGGAAATGGTCAAGGGCGTTTTGCTGATAAAGTAGTAAAAGTGCCAAGTAAAAGAGGCCCAGAAGCATTACGTTTAATCTTGAATGATTTTGATGCCAATGGTGGCGATTTATCGTTCCCTGATTATTACGCGGAAAAAGGTCAAATGTATTTCTATGATTTTCTTACGCCATTATCTTCCGTTGATGATTTAACGGCAGATGATTTTATTGACTGGGGAAATTCAGAACGATATGAAAAGGCAATTGGTGTTGGTGAATGTGCCGGAGTTGTAATTGATTTGATTGCAACCCTACTTTTTGAAAGTGAAGAAAAAATTCAGAATGCACAAGATATGTTCGACGCTGAAAAATGGTCGGCAAGTATCTACCACGCATATTCTTCTATGGTGAATTCAGCGAAAGCGATGTTGACTTCAGAAAATACAAAGGTCAATACACATGCAAGCATCATTAAAGATTTTGATGAGAAGTTCGTAGCCGATGGAAGAATAGCCGTTGCTCGTGGATTTGAAAATATGGTGCTTCAGTTGAATAAAAACGAACCAACAAAAGCTTTTGCGGAATCGTATTTGAGTGATGCAAAGTTATTTTTAGAAACTGTTGCAAAATTCAGACAACAAGAATTAGCAGAGGTATAATATGCAAATCAATAATTTATCCAATCAAAAAACAATCAATTCAATAGTTGACACTCCCTCGCAACACAAAGGGAGGTTAACTGTTGTTGGCGCAGGGCCTGGCGACATAGAACTCATCACTTTAAAAGCCATCAAGGCTCTAGAAAATGCAGATGTAGTGTTGTATGATGCCTTGGTGAATAAAGAGCTTTTAGAGTATGCTAAGAATGCAGAATTGATTTTTGTAGGCAAGCGTAAAGGATGTTATGCATACCAGCAAGAGCAAATTAATGAACTTATTATAAGTCGAGCAAAATCTCACGGACATGTCGTACGATTAAAAGGAGGTGATCCTTTTGTTTTTGGTCGTGGGTCAGAAGAAATGGAATATGCAGCTTCCTTTGGCTTAGAAGTAGCTATGGTGCCTGGTATTTCATCTAGTTTGAGTGTACCGGCATATCAAAATATACCAGTAACAAAAAGGGGTGCATCAGAAAGTTTTTGGGTGATTACAGGTACAACCAAAGAACACAAATTATCAACCGATGTTGCATTGGCTGCTAAAAGTAGCGCAACCGTTTTAATTTTAATGGGGATGTCTAAACTACCTCAGATTGTAGCATTATTTAAAAGTGAAGGCAAGGCCGACACACCAATTGCCATCATTCAAAATGGTACACGGGAAAATGAAAAATTAGGAATAGGCACTATAGAAACAATTGTTGAGGTTGTGGAGAAAGAAGAATTATCTAATCCGGCTATTATTATAATCGGGGAAGTGGTGAGGCACAGAGAATCATTGATGAAGGCAAAGCTTCAATATTCAAGTGATGAAAATGTCAGGTTGAGCGCAGTCGAAACCTTTAATGGTTAATAGTGAAAAGGATTAAGTAAGTAGAATATAAAGTCGTAAGTAAAATAAAGAGTAGTAGAAAGCGAATGATTTTTGAGTGGAGGCTCAGTACTCAAGACTAACTACTCAATACTAAAGAAGAATTATGATTAAAACAGATATGCTCATAATAGGAGCGGGACCAACCGGATTATTTACGGTGTTTGAAGCGGGATTATTAAAATTAAAAACGCATTTAATCGATGCCTTGCCACAACCAGGTGGTCAGTGTTCAGAGATATATCCTAAAAAACCTATTTATGATATTCCGGCGTACCCAGAAATTTTGGCGGGTACTTTAGTAGATAATCTAATGGAACAGATTAAGCCTTTTGAGCCAGGATTTACTTTGGGTGAAAGAGCGGAAACCTTAGATAAATTAGAAGATGGTTCTTTTGTAGTTACTACCAATAAAGGAACTCAACATAATGCACCGGTAGTTGTAATTGCTGGTGGATTAGGTTCTTTTGAGCCAAGAAAGCCACCCATTTCCAATATTGTTAATTTTGAGGATACTGGTGTTTCTTACATGATTAAAGATCCTGAGGTGTATAGAGATAAAAAAGTAGTCATTGCCGGTGGTGGTGATTCTGCTTTAGACTGGGCAATTTTCTTAACCGATGTAGCTTCTGAAGTTACGTTGGTGCATAGAAGAGATGAGTTTAGGGGAGCATTAGATTCTGTTGAAAAAGCATCAGAGTTAGCGAAACTGGGCAAGATAAAATTGGTAACCAAAGCTGAGGTAAAGGAGTTACATGGTAAGGACCAGCTTGAAGCGGTAGTGCTGAAGCATACCGATAAAGAAAAAGCAGATACTTATTTAGAAGTTGACCATTTTATTCCCTTATTCGGACTTTCTCCTAAATTAGGACCAATAGGTGGATGGGGATTAGAAATAGAGAAAAATGCAATTAAGGTCAACAATGCAAGAGATTACCAGACCAATATACCTGGGGTGTATGCGATTGGTGATGTGAATACGTATGAAGGCAAATTAAAATTAATTCTTTCAGGTTTTCATGAAGCTGCAGTAATGTGTCAGTTTGCATATCAGCAAATCAATCCAGGAAAACGTTATGTCATGAAATATACTACCGTAGGTGGTGTTGAAGGATTTGACGGTTCTAAAAAAGAAGCTAAAAAAGAAGTCGTACAAAGTATAGCATAAGACTTTGATAGTATAAAAGAAACCTCTGATGCTTTAATGTTTCAGAGGTTTTTTTATGACATATTTATAAAATTTCGTTGGCTAAAAAGTCCAGCGAAGTTTTGGATTAGAACGGGTAGTGCCGTTACTTTGCAATTCGTTCATAAATAGATTGAAACGTTATCAAGAAAGGCGGAGGGACTAGACCCTGTGAAACCTTGGCAACCCTTTCCCTAACGGATAAGAAGGTGCTACATTCTATCCCTTTTTTTGGGACAGATAACTCAAGAAAGAACACTTTCCTATCCTTTCCTTCCTTGGTATCGTATTAATTTTTAATGAACGTAGAACTTTTTACAGCGTAAAATGAAGGATATAAGGGAAATTTTAAAAGAACGAATTTTAGTGTTAGATGGTGCAATGGGCACTATGCTTCAACGCTATAAGTTTACCGAAGAGGATTTTAGGGGAGAACGCTTTAAAGATTGGAAACACCCTTTACAGGGTAACAATGATTTATTGTCCTTAACACAACCCGAAGCAATTGCTGATGTTCATCGCAAATATTTTGCTGCTGGTGCTGATATTGTAGAAACTAATACATTCTCAAGCACCACCATTGCCATGGCAGATTATTACATGGAAGATTTGGTGTACGAGCTAAATTATGAGTCAGCCCGTATTGCTAAAATGGTTGCCGATGAATTCACCGAAAGAGAGCCGAATAAGCCACGTTTTGTAGCTGGTAGTATTGGTCCGACGAATAAGACAGCAAGTATGTCGCCAGATGTAAATGATCCTGGCTATAGAGCAATTTCTTTTGACGAATTAAGAATAGCTTATAAACTACAGGTTGAAGCATTGTTAGATGGTGGGTCAGATTTACTGCTCGTTGAAACCATATTCGACACCCTGAATGCAAAAGCAGCTTTGTTCGCCATTGAAGAAGTGAAAGAAGAACGAAACATCGATGTTCCTATCATGGTTAGTGGAACGATTACCGATGCATCGGGTAGAACATTATCCGGACAAACAGCAGAAGCATTTTTAATTTCCATTTCCCATATTCCAATTTTATCTGTAGGCTTTAACTGTGCCTTAGGAGCCAGTCAATTAGTGCCGCATTTAGAAGTGTTGGCAACGAAAAGCGAACATGCAGTTTCTGCACATCCAAATGCCGGTTTACCTAATGCTTTTGGCGAGTATGATGAAACTCCGGATCAGATGGCAGAACAAATTAGGGAATATGTGGAAAAAGGTTTGGTGAATATAGTGGGAGGCTGTTGTGGTACCACACCAGAGCATATTACTGCGATTGCCAATTTGGTAAAAGATTTCAAACCTAGACAATTTTAGTTGCTATTGATAAATCGTTTTTCGTTTCTCATTAATGGTTTCTCGAAGTTTTCAAATTATTAAATGGATTATAAAGAATTAGATATTTGGGTACAAGCTAGGATGCTTGTGAAAACAGTTTATGTTTTGACTAGGTCCTTTCCTCGAGATGAACAGTTTTCATTAACCTCGCAGGTTAGAAGATGTGTTATTTCTGTACCATCAAATATTGCAGAAGGTTGTGGGAGACAATCCAATAAAGAGACAATTCATTTTTTACATATAGCTAGAGGTTCTTTGTTTGAGTTGGAGACCCAGTTAATTTTGGCAGGTGATTTAAATTATATTTCAGATATAGATAATGTTTTGAAAGAAATAGAAAGAGTTAAAAAATTGTTGAACGGATTCATCAAATATCATAAGCAGTTATGAGTATAAAACACGAACAACGAACAACGAACAACGAACAACGTTTTTTAAAACTAAGTGGTCTAGAACCCCTAATCGTTACACCCGAAACCAATTTTATTAACGTTGGTGAACGTACCAATGTTGCTGGTTCTAAAATGTTTCTTCGATTAATTAAAGAAGAGAAATTTGAAGAAGCTTTAGTCGTAGCGAGGGAGCAGGTAGAGAATGGAGCACAGGTAATCGACATTAACATGGACGATGGTCTGATTGATGGTAAAGAAGCCATGGTCAAGTTTTTAAACCTTGTAATTGCCGAGCCTGATATTTCTCGAGTTCCTATTATGATTGATAGCTCTAAATGGGAAATCATAGAGGCTGGTTTACAAGTGGTTCAAGGAAAATGTGTCGTGAATTCCATTAGTTTAAAGGAAGGTGAAGAACAATTCATACATCAGGCTAAATTGATTAAACGATATGGTGCAGCTGTAATTGTTATGGCTTTTGATGAAGTAGGCCAAGCCGATAATTATGAACGTCGAATCGAAATTGCTAAGCGTTCGTATGATGTTTTAGTTGATAAGGTGGGTTTCGCACCAGAGGATATCATTTTTGACCTTAATATTTTCCCTGTTGCTACGGGAATGGATGAGCATAAGCTCAATGCCTTAGATTTTATAAAAGCTACTAAATGGGTACGCGAAAATCTTCCTCACGCAAGTGTAAGTGGTGGTGTGAGTAATGTTTCTTTTTCATTTAGGGGGAATAATCCTGTTCGTGAGGCTATGCATTCAGTATTCTTATATCACGCTATTAAAGCGGGAATGAATATGGGTATTGTAAACCCTAGTATGTTAGAGGTTTATGATGATATTCCTAAGGATTTACTGGAGCGAGTAGAAGATGTTATTTTAAATAGGAGGGATGATGCAACGGAACGTTTACTCGATTTTGCGGAATCGGTTGTAGGTAAAACAAAAGAAAGTAAGATAGATTTATCATGGCGAGAGGAGCCATTACAAAATAGAATTACGCGTGCCTTAGTAAAAGGTATTGACCAATATATTGTTGAAGATGTTGAGGAAGCAAGACTAGCTGCAGATAAGCCAATTCAAGTAATTGAAGGGAATCTGATGACTGGTATGAACGTTGTCGGAGATTTATTCGGAAGTGGAAAAATGTTCTTACCACAAGTAGTAAAGTCTGCTCGGGTTATGAAAAAAGCCGTGGCGTATTTGTTGCCGTATATTGAGGAAGAGAAATTACTGAATCCGCAAGAAGGAGATTCTGATAATGCCGGTAAAATTTTGATGGCAACCGTAAAAGGAGATGTTCATGATATCGGTAAGAATATCGTGGGTGTTGTTCTGGCGTGTAATAATTATGAGATTGTTGATTTAGGAGTTATGGTGCCACCAGAAAAAATAATCGCAGCCGCCATTGAACATAATGTAGATATTATAGGGTTAAGCGGGTTAATAACACCCTCTTTGGATGAAATGGTACACATGGCCAAAGAGATGGAACGAAAGAATTTTAAAATTCCATTATTGATTGGTGGTGCAACAACGAGTAAGGCGCATACAGCGGTAAAAATAGATACGCAATATAACGAAGCTGTGGTTCATGTAAATGATGCTTCAAGGGCAGTTACTGTAGTAGGCGATTTACTTCAAAAGGAAACGTCTGTCGGATATAAAAAGAGAATAAAGGAAGATTATGATGTTTTTAGAACCAAGTTTTTAAACCGCTCTTCAAGTAAAACATACAAAACGATTGCTGCTGCGCGTAGAAATAAGTTTAAAATAGATTGGAACAAAAGTGAAATTTTTAAGCCTAAAAAATTAGGAATTCAAGTTATTGAAGATTTAGATTTAAATCTTTTGGTGCCTTATATCGATTGGACTCCATTTTTTAGAAGTTGGGAACTGCATGGTAAATACCCTGCAATATTAACCGATGATGTAGTAGGCGCTCAAGCGACCGAATTATTTGCCGATGCAAAAGAAATGTTGAAGCAAATTATTAGGGAGAAGCAGTTAAAGGCAAAAGGAATTTTTGGGCTATTTTCTGCCAATTCAATCAACCAAGATGATATCAATGTTTCCTTGAGCTCAGTTCAAGGGCGAGATGAAGAAAGCTACATATTTAGAACACTGCGTCAACAATTACAGAAAAGAGAAGGGGTTGCGGATTATGCTTTGGCAGATTTTATTGCACCTCAAGAAAGTCGAAAGCAAGATTATATAGGTTGTTTTTGTGTGTCCACCGGTTTCGGTACTGCAGAGTTGGCTGGGAAATATGAAAAGAATTTAGACGATTATAACTCCATTTTGGTAAAAGCATTGGCAGATAGGTTGGCCGAAGCATTCGCTGAATACTTACATAAAGAGGTTCGTATGAAACATTGGGGTTATGCGGCTAATGAAGAATTGAGCAATGAAGAATTGATTCACGAATCCTATAAAGGTATTCGTCCGGCACCAGGCTATCCTGCTTGTCCGGATCACTTGGAGAAATTGACCATTTGGGATATTTTAAAAGTTAAGGAAACAATAGGTGTAGAACTAACGGATAGTTTGGCGATGTGGCCTGCGGCATCAGTTAGTGGGTATTATTTTGGAAACCCCGAAGCACGTTATTTTGGATTAGGTAAAATAAAGGAAGACCAGGTGAAAGACTTTGCGGATAGAAAGGGAATAGCTTTCGAAAAAGCTGAGAGATGGTTGTCTCCAAATATTGTAGATGCCTAATTTGCGTTAGGGATTGAAGCGGCATCTTTTCTATTTTTGCTCATGTTTGCCAAAATGAAAATAAGGTTTAGAAATAGAAAAAATATAGCGTAAAGCCCGACCGTTAGGTAACGCCCAAAAAAGGAATAAAATAAAAGTTTAGAAGTAAAGTCGATTACGTATAAAACGACCAACTTAATTAAAATGAAAGTAACAGACCATATCACCAACGCACAAGGAAAGACCTTATTTTCTTTCGAAATTGTACCACCTGTGAAAGGGCGAAATATACAAGAACTGTATAATAACATAGATCCATTGATGGAGTTTAAACCTCCGTTTATTGATGTGACCACATCTAGGGAAGAGACTATATATGTACAGAAAGAGGGACTTTTAGATAAGAAAACAACACGTATGCGACCTGGTACCGTGGGTATTTGTGCATCAATTCAACATAAGTATAATGTTGATACCGTGCCGCATGTTATCTGTGGTGGTTTTACGCGTGAAGAAACGGAATATATGTTGGTTGATTGTCATTACCTAGGTATCGAGAATGTAATGGCGTTACGGGGAGATGCACGAAGTGAGCAAAAATATTTTGAACCTACAGATGGCGGACATCCATTTGCAATTGACTTGGTGAAACAAATTCAAGATTTAAACTGCGGTAAATATTTACATGAAACAATAGAGAGCGAATACTCAAGCGAATTCTGTATTGGTGTAGCAGGTTATCCTGAAAAACATCTAGAATCACCTTCCTTACAATCAGATTTAAAACGATTGAAGGAGAAGGTAGAAGCAGGTGCCGATTATGTAGTTACACAGATGTTTTTTAACAACCAGAAATATTTTGAATTTGTTGAGGCTGCGAAGAATATAGGAATTACAGTTCCAATTATACCAGGTATAAAACCTATTGCGGTAAAGCGTCATTTGCAATTGTTACCACAGGTTTTTCGAATAGATATTCCTCAAGATTTAATTGAGGCGGTAGACGGTTGTACTTCAAATAAAGATGTGCGTGCTGTTGGTATAGAATGGGCCATTCAACAATCTAAAGAATTGAAAGAAGCTGGCGTGCCTGTTTTACATTACTATTCAATGGGAAAATCAGATAATATAAAGGCGATTGCTAAAGAACTTTTTTAGTTATAAAATAGAATCGGGTAAGGAGTACAAGGTATATGTCGGTATTGGTTTGAAGATGATAGAATAAAAGAACTTAATACTAAATACGCTCTACTAAATTCTAATATCTATTTTTGCTTTCAATGAATTTTAAGTTTCTTTTCTTCTTACTCTTTTCTATAACCTTTTGCTTTTCACAAGAAAGTTCAGAGCTTAATAAATACACGCTAGACGTAAATCAATTTTACGGGTCTATTATCCTGCATAATCCAGATATTTCGCATTTGATTGAAGAACACCCAACTGGTGTAATATTGAGCTACAATCGTAAGACCTACGGCTCTAAGGATTGGGAAGAACTATATAATTATCCTGATTTAGGGTATTCTTTTATTTACCAGGATATGGATAATGAGACCTTAGGAAAGAACTATAGCTTATATGCCCATTATAACTTCTATTTTTTTAAACGAAATATACAACTAAGAGTAGGTCAGGGAATTGCTTACACAAGCAATCCGTATGATAAAACAACCAATTTTAGGAACAACGCCTATGGGTCCGATTTTTTGAGTTCGACCTATCTAATGTTTAATTATCATAAAGAGAATATTTTTAAAGGATTAGGTTTTAAAGCGGGTATCTCAATAATTCACTATTCTAATGCTAATTTTAGGGCGCCTAATACATCGACAAATACCATGGCGTTAAATGCTGGATTGGTGTATGACCTTGATGGCGGTACGGAAATTGAATATATCCACAGAGAAAAGGAAAAGGTCACGGAACCTTTACGATATAATTTTGCAATTAGAACCGGATTGAATGAAAGTGATGTTATAAATTCAGGTCAATATGGTTTTGTTGTACTTTCTACTTATGCTGATAAGCGCTTAGGGCGAAAAAGCGCTATTCAGATTGGAGCAGATGTCTATTTCTCAAATTTTTTAAAGGAATTGATACGCTATCAAAGTATCGCGTTTCCTGAAAATAATGTTGCTGCAGATGACGATTATAAAAGGGTGGGAATTTTTGTAGGTCATGAACTGTTCATTAATAAAATGTCTATAATATCTCAATTGGGATATTACGTGTATTATCCTTTTGACTTTGAAGGGCGTATGTATAATCGTATGGGACTAAAGCGTTATTTTGGTGATAATGTTTATGGGGCAATAACCTTGAAATCGCACGGAGCAAAGGCAGAAGCCGTTGAACTTGGTGTTGGAATAAGATTATAAGATGTCAGAAATTAGAATTCATACTATTGTAACTTGTCAAATCGAGTCAGTCTTGAAGGTCGGAAGGCGCAGTAGATACCTTTTTGTTTTGTTTACTATTCTATTCTTAAGTATATCCTTCAATTCCTGCGACTCTGAAAATGCAGCGGATTGTTTTCAAGATACTGGAGAAATTATAAGGAATGAAGTTGAGGTACAGGAGTTTGAAAAGATTACTGTTTTTGAAAATGTAACCTTAGTAATAAAGCAAGGAGATACACAAAAGGTAGAAATTGAAACCGGTGAAAATTTGCGAGTTGAAGTTGATGCCGTCGTTGAAGATGGCCGTTTACTGCTTACAGATACGAACGATTGTAATTATGTACGAGCTTACGGCACAACAATAGTCTATGTGACAACACCAAATTTGACAGAAATACGCAGTAGTACAGGTTTTCCTATTCGTAGCGATGGCGTTTTAAGCTTTGATCGTTTAAACTTACTATCTGAAAGTTTTTCGAATCCTGAAGCGGAGACTACAGATGGGGAGTTTAATTTAGATTTAGATATTACATCTTTAAGTATTACAGTCAATGGAATTGCCTATTTCAACTTAAGGGGAAATGTAGAAAATTTGAATATCAACATTGCAGCCGGAGATTCTAGAATCGAGGCTGAAGAGTTGGTAGCCCAAAATGTAAATATTAATCATAGAGGCTCGAACGATGTACTTATTAATCCACAATTAAAAATTTCGGGTGTGCTTCGAGGTACAGGCGATGTTTTAAGTTATAACAGACCTGCTGAGATCGACGTTCAAGAATTGTATAATGGCAGGCTTATTTTTGTGGAATGAATCCCATACTTAGATATTTAAAAAATGTATTTGCTGCTAAACGAGTTTTAGGCGAAAATCTTGAATTGATGGGTTTGGTAAAAGCAGATTCGCTTTTACAAGAGATGTATGCAAAAAATAAGTTTCCCGGTTTAGCAATTACCGTTCTAAAAGAAGGAGAGACCATTTTTCAAAAAGGGTTTGGTTATGCCGATACAGAGCAAAAACAGTTCATAGATCCACGAAAATCTATCTTTAGAATAGCTAGTGTTTCCAAACCTATTGCTGCAACGGCATTAGCACATATGGTGCAAGATGGATTAATTGATATTAATGAGTCTTTCTACACCTATGTTCCTGATTTCCCTAAAAAACGCTGGGATTTTACAATACGACAATTAGCAAGTCATACTGCGGGTATTCGAGCCTATAAAGGAAAAGAATATGGATTGAATGAGCCGTATAGTATAAAAGATAGTTTAACCGTTTTTAAAAATAACCCTTTGTTATTTGAACCGGGTAAAGGATACTTGTATAATAGTTTTGATTGGGTGATGATTTCAGCAGCAATGCAAGAAGCAAGCGGTATTCCTTTTGAGGAATATGTTCAGGAAAAAGTATTGAATCCTTTGGGTATGATAAATACATGTATTCCAAAGTGTCATCCTGAGGGCAGTCGAAGGTATGATGGTACTAAGGTGAAAGAGATTACAGAAATCAAAGCGACTAAAAACGTTGCTACCTTTTACACCAAATGTTTGGCAGGTTTTAGAAAAGCAATTCCTGTAGATAACTTTTACAAACTAGCAGGTGGCGGATACCTTTCCACATCAAAAGATATTGCCAAATTCGGACAAGCATATTTAGAAAAGAGAATTGAGGTTAAAGCAGAATTCCTTGATCAATTTTTAACTTCTCAAGAAGTTAACGGTAAACCGACATACTATGGTTTGGGTTGGCAGGTTAGTGAAGATACTAAAGGAAGAAAATTTTATGGACATGTAGGTAACGGAGTAGGAGGCTATTCTAATTTCTTTGTATATCCAGAAGAACAGCTAGTTTTTTCAATTCTGATTAACTGCACGGACCCTAAAATTCAGCCGGAGTTAGATGCTGTTATCACTTGTTTTTTTAACGATGTTGATGCTTAGTGATTTAATTATTTTTTAAGTTTTAAAGAAAGGGTATATTAGTCTCACCAACTATTGAGATTTTGAATACCCTATGAGTCAACCAACAGAGACCTCCCAAGTTTTAGAAAATAAAAAAACCATAAAATGGCTTCAACGGTTAAAAGACGAAAGCTGGGAAGCAGAATTATTGGTCTCCGCCATTGCCATATTCGGTACGTTTCAATTATTCGGTCTGGTAGAATGGATTACGAACAGGTACATTGAACTTTTGCCTGTAGAGCAATATAAATATGGATATTTCATAGTCTTTATGGGGCTATTGGCCGTTAGTATATTGGTTTCAATGTTTGTTATTCACTTTTTTTTACGAGCCTATTGGATTGGGTTAGTAGGTCTTAATTCAGTTTTTCCGGAATATGGAGTAGAGGATAGTGCCTATTCTAAAATCTACACTGAAAAAATATTAGGGATATTACCTAAACAAGAAGAAACAATTCAAAAAGTAGATGAACTGTGTAGTGTCATATTTTCTGCTGCTTTCACCATATTACTGATATATTCTTATTTAGCGCTTACACTAAGTATTTATATGCTGATTTTTAATTTGTTGTCAGAATATGTGAATACGTATATACTTTTAGCACCTGCGGTATTAATTGGTGTATTATTAGTATTCCAAACCATCTTCGGTATTATTGGAAATTTAAAGCAGTTTAAGAATAATGTTGTTATTCAGACTTGGTTGTTTAAGGTAGTGAAATGGGTGTCAATGGTAACTTATGGTCCGTTATACAAATATTTGTTGCAGGTTTCAATGGTTTTTGGTTCAAACTTTAAGAAAAAGAAGTCATTGGTGTATTTGGTTTTATTGTTTTTTGTTTCAGGAATGTGTGTAGCAGTTGTTAAAGTGAATGACACTAATATTTTCTATTTGATTAAACAGGATGTCCACTATGCGGATCAAATGCATTTAAGCTATTATTATGACCAAAATCCAGACAATTTCTTTTTGGTCACACCACAAATTCAGTCCGATATTATAGAAGGTAAGACAGTTAAATTATTTATTCCCATTTTTAATAATGAGCGTAATTATCAAGATAATGCCTGTGGAGAATATGTTGATGATAAACAACTAGAGATGGTAAAAAATAAGATTCTTGCTCGTAAATTTTATTTAGAATGCTACCACAAATACCATACAGTCAAGTTGAATGGTGCTATTGTAAATATCAATTTTCTTAAGAAGAATCATCAGACTTCAGAGCAATTTGGTATGGTTGGTTTTATCGATAAGGAGCTATTGCAAAAAGGGAAAAATACAATTGAAGTAACCAAAACCTTAGGAGATGTTCGAGAGTATAATTGGTCTATTCCGTTTTATTTTCAACCGAGTTCAGGTATTTCTCAATAGATTTATGCGAGATTATTTTTAATAGTAATTTTTGATTTATTTTCTACTTTAGATAAAAATTAAAACTATGAAATATTTAAAAGTGAAACTCTTTTTGGTCCTGTTTGTAGTCGTAATTGCGAATAGCATGGCGCAAGAGATTACGTCTTTTGCAAGCATGTGGGGTATGGAATATTATCAAGATGATCAAAAAATAACCAAAAAGGATGTTAAAGACCTTTTCTCCAAAAACGAGGAAGTATATATGCACTGGAAAAAAGCAGACACCAAGGAAGTGGTGGCTGGCGTCGCTTTACTTGGTCAATTTGCAGTCGGTATTTGGGGTATATCAGAATTAATTAACGATGATCCTAATTTATCGAACCGTGACAAAGCTAAAAATGCAATAGGACCATTAGCGGGTAGTTTGGGTGCTGGTATAATTGGAGCTATTTTTTTGAATAGTGCCAATAAATCTAGAAAACGAGCAATCCTATCTTATAATAAACAGTTCGATAAAAAAACAACATTTAGGTTAGAACCGGTTGCTAATGGATCGGGGTTTGGTTTGGCAATCAAGTGGTGATAATTTTAGGTATTTAACACAAAAGCTTCAATATTTGAAACAGAAATTGAATTTTTCAAAAAAATAATAGCTAAAACAACCATTTTTAAATATAATTACTACTTTAGCCAAAGTTTACAAGAGCAATGACAAAACAATATTTCTGGACAGGTTTTTATTTCTACTTCTTTTTTAAGAGAGGTACGGGACTGTTCTAGCATATTTTAAAAATAAAATAGAATTAAGTTCCGATATATGTCGGAACTTTTTTTTTGAAATTAATTGAGTAAAAGTGAGTTTAAAAATAGCCATACAGGGAATTAAAGGTTCCAACCATCACCAAGTAGCAAAAGATTGTTATGGAGATGATATAGAGCTTGTCGAATGCCTTTCGTTCGATGAGTTGGTTGATAAATTATTATCGAAAGAAGCGGATCAAGGGGTGATGGCTATAGAGAATTCGATTGCCGGATCAATTATCCCAAATTATGCTCTTGTCAACCATAACGACTTACATATTATAGGGGAATATTACTTAAACATTCATCATAATTTGATGGTGCTGAAAGGGCAAAAAATTTCAGATATTTCTGAAGTGAGTTCACACCCTATGGCATTATTGCAATGCAAGGAATATTTTAGACAATATCCGCATATTAAATTGGTAGAAGATGTCGATACTGCTGAAACGGCAAAACGTATTCAAGAACAAAAATTAGCGCATGTAGCAGCCATTGCACCAAAAGTTGCGGCAGAATTATATGGTTTGGACATCGTAGCAAATGACATACAGACTATTAAAAATAATGCAACCCGTTTTATCATTGTACAAACAAAAAACGATGCGTTGCCAGAGGCCGAAATTACGAAGGCTTCCATTCGGTTTATTACCGACCATAAAAGGGGCAGTTTAGCGGCTGTGCTTAATGTTATGAGCGATTGCAGATTAAATTTAACGAAAATACAATCATTGCCAGTTATAGAAACACCTTGGAAATATGCCTTTTTTGTGGATGTAACTTTTAACGATTTTGCAGATTTTACAAAGGCAAAAAGTCTATTGAACATCATGGCAGAAGATTTTAAGGTTTTGGGTGAATATAAAAATGTGAGAGGATGATACAGACCGCTGATAGACTTAAAACTGTTCAGGAATATTACTTCTCTAAGAAATTAAGAGAGGTGCGCGGTTTAATGGCGCAAGGTAAACCTATCATTAATATGGGGATCGGGAGTCCAGATTTGACTCCTTCAGAACATGTATTGAAAGCGATACAGAATTCTGTGTTTGAAGCTGGTGCACATCAGTATCAAAGCTACCAAGGCTTACCTCAATTAAGAGAGGCTATAGCAAGTTTTTATAATAAGAGATTTGACGTAACTGCAGATCCTGCCACTGAAATTCTCCCATTAATGGGGTCTAAAGAGGGTATTATGCACATTAGTCTTGCATTTTTAAATGCAGGTGATGAGGTGTTGATTCCGAATCCTGGGTACCCGACATATACATCGGTAACTAATTTGGTAGGGGCTGTCCCAACATATTATGACCTTACAGAAGAGAATGGTTGGTTTCCAGATTTAGAGGTGTTGGAGGAGCAAGATTTGTCTAAAGTCAAAATTATGTGGTTGAGTTACCCACATATGCCAACAGGTGCTACCGCAACTAGAGAACAATTTGTGAAAATTGTAGCCTTTGCAAAAAAGCATACTATTCTGTTGGTAAATGACAATCCATATAGTTTTGTGCTGAATACAGACCCAGCAAGTATTTTAAGCATACCTAATGTTAAAGATGTTTGTTTAGAATTGAATTCATTAAGCAAAACCTTTAACATGGCTGGTTGGCGTGTAGGTTTTGTTCTAGGAAGCGAAGAACATATCAATGCTATTTTAAAGGTCAAGAGTAATATGGATTCGGGTATGTTTTACGGCATTCAGAAAGGAGCAATAGCGGCATTGGAGAGCAGTGATGACTGGTTCGTTGAATTGAACAAGGTATATAGTGCACGTAGAGAATTGATTTTTCAATTGGCAGATACGCTTGGCTGTTCTTATGATAGAGATGCTGTTGGCTTGTTTGTTTGGGCAAAATTACCTGAAGGTAGTGTGGCATCCGAAGCATTTATAGATGAGATATTATATAAAAAGGATTTGTTCATAACACCAGGAACCATTTTTGGTAGTAATGGCGAAGGGTATATCCGCTTTTCACTATGTATTACTGAGGATAAAATTAAAGAAGCAATCGCAAGATTTTAGTTTAATGAATGTATTTGTAATCGGTATAGGTTTAATTGGAGGTTCTTTAGCGAAAGACATAAAGTCTACGCAAGAAGATGTTACCGTGTATGGTATAGATTCTAATGACACACATTTGGCAGAAGCCAAAGAATTAGGAATTATCGATAAGAAAGCGACCTATCAAGATTTGCAATTGGCAGATATGGTGATTGTAAGTATCCCTGTAGATGTGATGGTGACCGAGATTCCAAAAATATTGGATGCCGTACCTGAAGATTGTGTCGTATTTGATGTGGGGTCAACGAAAGCTTTAATTTGTAAAACGTTGGAGAGCCATCCGAAGAGAAGAAATTTTCTAGCATGCCACCCAATATCAGGAACAGAATTTTCTGGTCCGTCGGCAGCGATAAATGATCTGTTCAGAGATAAGACGAATATTATTTGTGAAGTTGAGCTGACTGCCTTTAAGTTACAAGAAAAAGCTTTGCAAATTTTTCAAGCGATAGGTATGCGCATTCGCTATATGAACCCTGAAGCGCATGACAAGCATATCGCATACGTCTCTCATTTATCGCACATAAGTGCTTTTATGTTGGGTAAGACAGTAATTGAGAAAGAGAAAAACGAACGTGATATTTTTGATATGGCGGGCAGTGGATTTGAAAGTACGGTTCGTTTGGCAAAAAGTTCGCCGGCAATGTGGACTCCAATTTTCAAACAAAATAAGGAGAATGTGGTCGAGACATTAGATGAGTATATTCAAAATCTAACAGCATTTAAAGAGTTGTTGTTACAAGATGATTACGAAGGCATTTACAATGAAATGAACAATACCAATAAGATAAAAGGAATATTAAAAGGAATACCGTTAAACAAGAAATAGAATAATTAAAATGGAAAATTCAAAACAAATGAGAACATGGTTGGATGATTTAAAACTAGACCATCCACTAGTAATAGCAGGGCCATGTAGTGCGGAAACAGAGGAGCAAGTGTTAGGAATAGCATACTCCCTAAAAGATACCGATGTAAATTATTACAGAGCAGGTATTTGGAAACCACGTACTCGCCCAGGAAATTTTGAAGGTGTAGGCGCATTGGGCCTTAAATGGCTTCAAAAAGTTAAAGCAGAAACTGGCATGAAAACTGCGACGGAGGTTGCAAACCGTGCACATGTAGAATTGGCTTTAGAGCACGATATCGATTTATTATGGATTGGCGCAAGATCAACTGTTAGTCCGTTTATCGTTCAAGAAATTGCAGATGCATTAAAAGGAACTGATAAAATTGTGTTGGTAAAGAATCCTGTGAATCCAGATTTAGCTTTGTGGCTAGGAGCGGTTGAACGTTTGGCTACTGCAGATATAAAAAATTTAGGGGTAATTCATAGAGGTTTCTCAACGTATGAGAAAACTAAATATAGAAATATTCCAGAATGGCAAATGCCAATTGATTTGCAGACTAAATTTCCAGATTTACCTATTATTAATGATCCTTCTCATATTACAGGGAATAGAGATATGATCTTTGATGTATCGCAAACTGCTTTGGACCTTAATTTTGATGGTTTAATGATTGAAACTCATCATGATCCAGACAATGCTTGGAGTGATGCTGCACAGCAGGTGACACCATCTGTATTGGTGCAAATCATGAAAGATTTGAAAATACGTAAAGAGGATAACACTGAAACGGAATACAAGGCTAAATTGAACAACTTAAGAGCGAATATTGATATTTTCGATAATCAATTACTTGAGACTTTAGGTAAGCGTATGAAAACTTCAGATGCAATTGGCGCTCTTAAGAAAGAGAAGAATGTTGCTGTTTTACAGAGTACACGGTGGAACGAGATTTTAGGAGCAATGATTTTAGAAGGGGAAACCAAAGGACTTAGTGAAGAATTTGTTCTTCGTATGTTTAAAGCGATTCACCAAGAGTCTATTCGTCATCAAGAGAAAATAGTGAACGGGTAAGTTCTGCTTAACTTTTAGAAAAAAAAACATCCGTGACACACGGATGTTTTTTTTTTGCTTAAATACTATAAAGTAGGAAAAATTACACAAAATTACAATATGAAGAAAAGTCAGTCGTTAGGGCTATAATAAACCGATAAATAATCAAACTTTAGAGTATGAAAAAATATTTACTTATTACGATTATGCTGATAGTATCCTTACCAGCAAAAGCACAATCTTATATAGGGTATTTGACTGACAATTATAGTGGTGTTAATGGTGTAATTGCCAACCCGGCAAATATTGCCGATTCACGTTTTAAAACCGATATCAATTTAATAGGCGCAAGTGCTTTTTTTGCAAATGATTACTTAGGTGTAGGGTTTTCAGATTTAACTTCAAGTAATTTTGAATATGATACAGATGCAAAATTGTCGCTATCAAACAATAATAATTTTTCAGGAACAGTAGATGTTTTAGGTCCTTCATTTATGTTTAATGTGGGTAAAAAATCTTCAATTGCCATATTTACTAGAGCAAGAACGGTTATTTCGGGTAATGAATTTAATGGTAAAAGTATTGATGACCTTGATGATAGTATAGATGAAAGTCAAGATTTTTTAGTAGATGAAGGTGATTTCTATGCGGCTGGTAATGGTTGGGCTGAAGTAGGGTTTACCTATGCCCAAGAGTTAATGAATAAAGAACAACACTTTTTAAAAGGCGGTCTTTCTTTGAAATATCTAAAAGGATTCGGAAACGCATATGTTACTGGTAGAAATGTGACTATTAATTATGATGCCAGTGGCGCTACATTACCTGATAGTTCAACAATCGGTACATTAGAATCAACAGGCGATTTGTCTTATGGTCGTGCAGATGGTTATGATAGCGATAATTACGATTACGAAGTACCTGATGCTAAGGGTTTTGGAGTCGATTTAGGCTTTGTTTATGAATGGAGGCCTGATTATGCCGATTATGTAGTTACTGGTACTGATGGCGTAAAAACCGTCATGAAGGATAAGAATAAGTACAAGCTTAAGCTAGGGTTGTCTCTTACAGATGTTGGATCGGTAAATTATAAAGGTGGTTTAATTGATAGCTACAATATCAATAATACGATTACCCAAGATGATTATGACAATATCGAAGATTCTGATGATTTGCAAAACTTATATACGTTTACGCAGGCAACTGAAGATATTAAAGCTGGTTTACCAACAGCGCTTCATTTTAATGCAGATTGGAATATTAAGAATCATTTTTATTTGAATTTGAATACAGATTTGTCAATGCGCTCTGCAGGTGAAAATGTAATGAGAATTGCTAATGTAATCTCGTTAACGCCTCGTTTTGAGAGTAAGTGGTTTAGTTTTTACTTGCCATTAAGTAGCTATCAATATAGCGGAATGCAAATAGGAGCAGGTTTAAGAGCAGGGCCACTTTATATAGGTTCAGGGTCGCTAATTTCTACATTAACGAGAAGCGAGATTAAAGGCGCAGATATTTATGCAGGTTTAAAAATACCTGTCTATTACGGCCAGCCAAAAGATTCTGATGGAGATGGAATTCCGAATAAAGAAGATAGTTGTCCTAAAGATTTCGGACCTATTGAAAATAATGGCTGCCCTTGGGGAGATACAGATGGTGATACGGTTTTAGATAATGAAGATGATTGTGTTGATGAAGCCGGTCCAGTTGAAAATGGTGGTTGCCCTTGGATTGATACCGATGGAGATTCTTTAATGGATAATGAAGATGAATGTATTAATGAAGCGGGACCAGTTGAGAACAACGGATGTCTTTGGCCAGATAGTGATGGTGATTCAGTTCTTGATAAAGATGATGAATGCCCTAACGAAATGGGAACGGTTGCTAATAACGGTTGCCCAGAACCCGAAATGACTGTTGAGGTTCAAAAATCATTGAATGAATATGCACGTACCATTTTATTTACTACGGGTAAGTCAACTATAAAAGATGAATCTACTCCGGTATTAGTTGATATTATTAGCATATTGAATGAGTACCCAAATGCAAACTTTACAATTGAAGGTCATACCGATAGTATAGGTTCTGTTCAAACCAATCAGAAATTATCAGAAAACAGAGCTCAGTCTGTATTGAAGTTTTTAATTGATGGAGGTATTGCACCCGCCCGTCTTAAAGCGGTAGGTTATGGAGAGAGCAAGCCTATTGCTACAAATATGTATAAAGATGGAAGACAGAAAAATAGACGTGTAGAAATCAACTTGGTGAAGTAAATTGAAACAATCTTAATAAAAAAAGCCCGGTCTATTGACCGGGCTTTTTTTATTAAGATTGTTTTTTATCTCTTAAAAATATATCGGGTAATAAATATACCAGAAGAATCACCTTTACCGCCATCACTTTCTACAGCACTGGTTACAAAGGCTAGTTCCCAACCATCTGCTACCATTGCGTTGATTTTAGAGGTGATTATGGCATCATTAGCGGCAATATTTTGAAAACGGATACCACCAATATTAAAGAAATTCAACAACTTAGTTTCATCAAAGTCTTTTACCCTAATCTCGTCTCTTTTCGATTTGTTACGGGTATTGTCATCTTCGGTTTGGGTAGAGGTAAATTCTGCATAGTCCTTTTCCTCATTACCATCTATAATTCTAGAGCGACCTAATCCGCTGGATACTATAGATTCAACGCTAGTAATTACTTTAAACTCCTGTGCACTTAAACTTAGTGCGCCACTAAAAATTAATAAAATACTAAAAATGCTTTTTTTCATGATTTTGGTTTTTTTAATAATTGGTCATCTTTTAGATGATTATAAAATACTAACACTTCAAAACATGTTAAATTGTATAAAATAGTCTGAAATATAATAATGTATCAATTTGTGACTAAGCAAAAATGAGCTTAAGGAATAAAAAAACCCGATGTATTTACATCGGGTTTTTTATAAGAAGTGTATTTTTTATTGAATAGAGAAATCAAATACAGATTGATTATCTCTTCCCTGTGGTACTTGTCCTTGGTAGATAAAGCAATATTCACCTGGCTCTAAAGAATCAGGAGTAACCTTAAACTTGTTACCTTCAATTTCTTCAATTGCAAAGTTCAAAGCGTATTTTGGGTCAATGCCGCTACTGCTAGTAATCCAGCTTTCTTTTCCTGTAATAACTTCTCTAAGGTTTTTCTTTTCTTTTACAGTAAGTTTTACCAAAACAAATTCGTTCGGGTTACTAGCCATTCTAAACCACCAGTTAAAAATACCAGAATCACTACCTTGGTTGTTTTGCATATTGTCAACTTCAGTAACACTTGGGTCAAAAATAAAAGTAAACTCAGGCTGACTTTGACGTATTATATTATTCGATTGAGTTTTTGGTAGTTGTGCTTTTTGTTTTGAGTTTATTAAACCAGAAACTAATTTTTGTGCTACAGCATTTGAATTTGCTCCAGAAAATACACTTGGTTGAACCAATTTGTCTTCTCCACTAGCATCAGTAAAATAAATTCCCGTTTTAGATTTTGTGTTCTGTTTAGATTTCTCCATAATTAAGGACAAAATTTCAGAAGAAACACCTGCATTTTTCATTTCACCTAAAGCAGAAATAGAAGCATCGAATTTTACATCAGAGGTGTTTATTTTATCGATAATCATATAATCGTCGAAACCTAACTCTACCATCTGTACTACAGATTCGTTCGTGATTGTTTCTTGTGCGAAGCCGATAGTGGTAATCGCAAATACCGTAAATAAGAATAGTTTTTTAATCGTTTTCATTTTCAAGTTATTGGTTAATGTTCTACGTTGTAATTCAAATTTATAGTATTTTTTGTATTGAAAGCAGTTACTTTGTATAAATGGAAGGTATTTTGCATAAATGGTAGGAATTGTATACAAATCTACAGGTAGTTGGTACACGGTTAAATCAAATAATGGTGATTTCTATAACTGTAAGATTAAGGGGAAATTTAGAATAAAAGGTATAAAAAGCACGAACCCAGTGGCAGTGGGTGACCGAGTTCACTTTGAGGTGGAAACTATTGGAGATGATACTATTGGGATAATTCATGAAATTGAAAAACGTAAAAATTATATTATACGTAAGTCGGTAAACCTTTCAAAACAGACGCATATTATAGCGGCTAATCTTGATCAGGTTTTTTTGTTGGTTACATTGAATAATCCACCAACCTATCCTGTTTTTATAGACCGATTTTTAATTACGGCAGAAGCTTATGAAATTCCCGCAGTACTTCTTTTTAATAAAGTAGATACGTATACTCCCGAGGAAACTGACGAAATTAAATTTTTAGCGGCGCTATATCGAAATATTGGGTATACCTGTATCGGTATTTCTGCGGTTACAGGAAAAAATGTAGATACGGTAAAAGAGATGATGATAGGGAAAACTTCCATGTTTTCTGGTCATTCAGGTGTAGGCAAATCGACATTGGTTAATGCAATAGAACCTACTTTAGATATTAAGACAAAAAAAATATCAGAACAGCATCTACAAGGCCAGCATACTACCACCTTTGCCGAAATGTTCGATTTAAGTTTTGATGCACGTATCATAGATACCCCAGGTATTAAAGGTTTCGGTATTGTAGATATGGAGAAAGAGGAAATAGGAAATTATTTTCCTGAATTTTTTAAATTAAAGCAGCACTGTAAGTTCAATAATTGCATACACATAGATGAACCTAAATGTGCTGTAAAAGATGCCCTAGAATCTGGCGATATAGCATGGAGTAGATATCAAAGTTATTTGCAAATGGTAAAAGGCGAAGATGAGAATTATAGGGTTGATATACATGATGAGAAAAAATGAGGGTAGTTATACAACGTGTTACCAAGGCTAGTGTTACAGTAGATGAAAAGCAAATTAGCGCTATAGAGTCTGGGTTACTTATTCTTGTAGGTATTGAAAATTTAGATTCACAAGAGGATATTAACTGGTTATCAAATAAAATAGTGAACCTACGTATTTTTAATGATGACCAAGGTGTAATGAATAACTCACTTCTTGAAAGTAATGGCGATGTAATTGTTGTGAGTCAATTTACATTGCATGCGTCTACTAAGAAAGGAAATAGACCCTCGTATATAAATGCTGCTAAACCAGAAACAGCTGTGCCAATCTATGAAGCTTTTGTAAAGGCTTTAGAGTTGAAACTTGGTAAAAAGGTAGGTACTGGTATATTTGGTGCAGATATGAAAGTAGAGTTGTTGAATGATGGTCCGGTGACTATTATCATAGATTCAAAGAATAAAGTTTAGAATTCTGTAAATTTTTCCTACATTTTGTAAGAAAACTACTGTTTTTGTCGTTTGGATAAAAACCAGCCTACTAAATTATATGCGCTTATTACCATTTTTGTTATTGTTTACGGCAACTCAAGCTGTATTTGCACAAGATTATAGCTTTTCCAAAATAAATCCTATCCTTTTAATGAATGCCGATGCCGTTGTGCGTTTAGATCAGATGAGCATTCTTGTTAAATCTTCTGATTATATGGAGATTACCTCAACAAGAGTGGTGACGGTTTTAAATGAAAGTGGGTCAAAACATGTAAATGCAATGGCTTTTTATGATAAAGAAACTTCTATAAAAGACCTTGAAGCACTAATATATAATGCGAATGGCGAAGAAATAGACAAAATCAAAGAAAAAGATTTTATTGACCAAACAGCCACTGGAGAAGGAACACTGTATTCAGATTCTAGAGTGAAATTTCTTAGATACACTCCAGTAAATTATCCCTATACAATTGTATTAAATAAAAAGTATACAACTTCTGATACCGCATTTATGCCGCGCTGGTATTTTTTGGATGGATATAAAATTAGTGTTGAAAAAAGTGAATTCAATTTAAATTTACCTTCAAGTATAAAGTATAGGTTTAAAGATAATAACCTAGATACTTTTGAAGTATTACGAACTGCAAATGAAAATGGACTACAATATAGTGCTGCCAATTTAAAAGCCATTGAATCAGAAGATTTTGACCCAGAATTTGGTGATTTTTCACCTAACGTACAATTAGCTCTAGAAGATTTTAATTTGAAAGGGGTAAGTGGGCATGCAACTAATTGGAAAGAATTTGGCAGTTGGGTTTATAATTCGCTTATAGAAGAAAGGGGAGAACTTAATACCTCAACGATACAAAAAATACAAAGTTTAGTAAAAGGGATAGAAGATCCGAAAGAAAAAATTAAAAAAGTATATCAGTATGTTCAAGATAATACACGATATATCAGTGTTCAAATGGGTATTGGCGGTTGGATGCCAATTAGCGCTAAAGAGGTAGATCGAGTAAAATATGGCGATTGTAAGGGGCTTACCAATTATACGATGTCATTATTAAAAGCTGTGGGTATAGAATCTTATTATACCATAGTATCAGCAGACGCACAGATGAAAAGCTTAGATTTTGATTTTCCTTCATTACAAGGAAATCATGCTTTTTTGAATGTTCCGTTAGAAGATGAAGAAATTTGGCTAGAGTGCACTAATCAAGTAGTACCAGCAAACTTTTTAGGGACATTTACAGATAATAGATATGTGTTGAAAGTTGGTCCAAATGGAGGTGACTTGGTTAAATCAAGACAATATCTCCCGGAACAAAGTAAACAAAGAACTATAGCCGAAATAAATATTGGAGTGGATAAAATCGATGCTCATATTGAAATTAAGAGTACAGGCATTCAATACAATCAAAAATATGGTTTGGCAAATGATAGTAAAGAAGATATTGAAAAATATTATAAACATTATTGGGACTATGTGAATGATGTTCATATTCTAAATCATGAACTTATTAATGATAAGGATAATATTGTAACCACTGAAAAGGTAGATTTTAATACATCAGGTTATCTGTCAAAGGCAGGAGAACGCATTCTATTTGCTCCAAATATGTTAAATAGAAATGAGTATGTACCAAAAAGAAATAAGGATAGAAACCGAGATATTGTTATTAAAAGAGGGTATTTAGATGAAGATGATTTTATAATAGAGCTACCTAAAGGTTATAAGGTAGAGGCTAACTTAAAGCCAACAAAACTTAATAATGAATTTGGTGAATTTGAAGTTAGCGTTGAGCAACTTTCAGAATCTAAATTAAATTATAAGCGAAGGTTGTTAATTAAGCCAGGAAATTTCCCTAGTAATTCTTACGAAAACTATCGAAATTTCAGAAAAACCATTTCAAGAGTAGACGCTTCTAAAATTGTATTTATCAAAAAATAAAAATTAATGAAATTAAGTATATCAGTAATCTTATTCCTTTCATCATTTGTAATACAGGCGCAAGACAAATTTCAAATGGGGGTTCTTTCTGAATCTGATACAAAGTTTTCCGTGTACGAAAAGGATACCACCGCCTCGGCTGTTTATTTGTATGAGTTCGGTGATAATTATTTTGAGATTCGAGATAATTATATATGGCTCATAACTAAATACCACGCTAAAATTAAAATCTTAAAAAAAGAGGGTTTTGAATATGCAAATGTTGAAATTCCATTATATCGCACAAAAGATAGTAAGGAGAAATTAGTAAATGTTAAAGCGATTACTCATAACAATCAGGCAAAAATATATGTAAAAAAATCTGAGTTTTTTGAGGAAGAAGTCAGTGAAAAAGGATCACTTGTTAAATTTACTTTTCCGGATGTACAAGAAGGTTCTATTGTGGAGTATGAATACGAAATGCAGTCTCCATTTTATTTCAATTTTACCGGATGGAATTTTCAATCTGAAATTCCTAAAATATATTCTGAATTCAATGCTAAAATACCGGGTAACTGGACATATAATAGAAGTCTTAAAGGAGGGCTGAGTTTAGATGTTAATGAAGCTGAAATAGAAAAAGGATGCTTTAAGTTTCCAGGCACAAAAAGGGATAGTGACTGCGAGGCACTTAAATATGTAATAAAAGATGTACCTGCTTTTAAGGATTCTGAAGAATATATGCTTTCATCTAATAATTATAGGTCTAAAATAGAATTCGAACTATCTGAATATAAAAGCTTCTATGGTGGTACAGAAAAATATACTAAATCTTGGGAAGATGTTGATAAGGAGTTTAAATATGATAAAGATATAGGTAGTCAGCTTCGTAAGAAAAACTTTTTTGAAAAAAATGTTGACCAAGGGTTGCTGACCGAAGGCGATGCTTTAACCCGAGCTAAAAATATTTTCCAATTTGTTAAAAATCATTTCACTTGGAATGAGGAGTTTGGTATTTGGCATAATAATAAGGTGAAAACAGCCTTCGATGATAAAAAAGGTAATGTAGCCGAAATAAATATTGCATTAATCAACCTGCTGAATGCATCAGGTATAAAATCTGATATGATGCTTATGGCAACTAGAAAAAGAGGCTTGTTAAAAAAGACACATCCAGTAATGAATGATTTTAATTACCTAATAGCAAAGGTAGATATTGATGGAGAAACTTATTTGCTAGATGCCACAGATAAATACATGCCATTTGGTATGCTACCTTTTCGCTGCCTAAATTACTATGGTCGGGTTATGGATTTTGATCATGAAAGTTACTGGTATGATATTTTGCCAGAAAGTTCAAATACAATGATGATACGAGCTCAAATGACATTAGATCCAGTGAATCAAAAGCTTTTGGGCGTATTTGATTTTATTAATACAGGTTACAAGAAAGTTTCTCAAGATGAAGTTTTAGAAACGTCAAAAGAAGAAGAATACCTAGAAAAATTAGAGGAGCAAATTTCAGATGACTTTCATATTATTTCACATGAAAAAAAATTAGAATATTCAGATGAAAAAAAGCTAACAGAACGCTTCAATTTTGAAATTGAGAACCTATTTCAAGGTGATCATATTTATTTGAATCCGTTTGTGGTCAAGTTTTTTGATAAGAATCCATTTGTTTCTACAGAACGAAATTACCCAATAGACTTTGGTTACCCTATGAAGTATCAATATATACTTAACATGAAATTACCTGAGGGCTATAAACTAAAATCATTACCTGAGGGTAAAAATTTAACTTTACCGAATAATGGTGGTTTGTTAAAATTAAGTGTAAATGATAATGTTAGTGGTACCCTCAATTTACTTTTTAGTTTTGAATTAAATTCTGCGCATTATAGTAATGATTATTATTCAGGAATAAAGCAACTTTTTAGCGAGGCTGTAAATGGACAAAATCAATCTCTAATAGTTTTAGAAAAGATATAATGCTATCTTAAGAATTCAAAAATTTTAGAATTAGAATAATGAACATTGAAAATGCACAAGTAGCCGTAGATGATTGGATAAAGGAACATGGCGTTCGTTATTTCAACGAATTAACGAATATGGCACAATTGACCGAAGAGGTTGGCGAGGTTGCCCGTATTATTGCTAGACGCTACGGAGAGCAAAGTGAAAAAGAATCTGATAAGAATAAAGATTTAGGTGAAGAATTGGCCGATGTACTATTCGTAGTGTTGTGTTTGGCGAACCAAACAGGTATCGATTTACAACAAGCTTTTGATAAAAAGTTAGATTTAAAAACAAAGCGTGATCATGACCGCCACCACAGCAATAAAAAGTTGAAATAGCCGTATATTTGGCGTTCTATTTTTAATTCTATACGCTTTGAAACTTCACTTAACTGGTCCATCAGATAAACATCTAAACGAAACTATTACTATAACGGGTTCTAAAAGTGAATCTAACCGTAGTCTGCTATTGGCTGCGTTGTATCCAGCGATTAGCATAGAGAACTTATCGAATTCAGATGATGCTCAGGTGATGGAGCAAGGGTTGAAAATTACGGAAGGCACCGTAGATATACATCATGCAGGTACTGCGATGCGTTTCTTGACAGGGTATTTTGCTTCACAAGAAGGGAAGGAAGTTGTGCTTACAGGGTCAAAAAGAATGACCGAAAGACCCATTGAAATTTTAGTCGATGCTTTAAAATCGTTGGGCGCAGATATCTCTTATGTGCAAGATGAAGGGTATCCGCCTATACAAATTAAAGGGAAGCGTATTGTTAAGGATAAAGTTAGTTTGCCTGCTAATGTAAGTAGTCAATATATTTCGTCTTTATTACTGATTGCACCAAGTCTAGAAAACGGATTAGAATTAGAGTTGGTTGGTAAAATTACATCAGTACCTTACATAAAAATGACATTGGCATTGCTTGAAGAGATAGGAGTGAAAACTTCATTTGAAGGCAATAGAATCAAAGTTTCATCTCAAGATAAAGTTGCGTCTGCCACGCTTGTTGTAGAATCTGATTGGAGTTCTGCTTCCTATTTCTATAGCATATGCGCACTTTCAGACCCAGGCACCGAAATAACCTTATCCGCATATAAAAAAGAAAGCCTTCAAGGTGATAGTGTGCTAGCTAAAATTTATACCTCTTTTGGTGTTGAAACTACTTTCGGAGAAAATATAATCACTTTAAAGAAGACAGATAAAAAAGTTTCCACAGAAAATGAGTTCGATTTAGCCAATGCGCCAGATATTGCCCAAACCATTGCGGTTACCTGTTTTGGTTTAGGTGTTGGTTGTCATTTAACAGGATTGCATACTTTAAAAATTAAGGAAACCGACCGATTAGAGGCATTGGATACCGAACTTTCAAAATTAGGGGCATCTATTTCGGTAACCGATAAAACACTTACTCTATTGCCGACCAAAGCAATTACTGCTGATGTTTCCATTGACACCTATAATGATCATAGAATGGCTATGGCATTCGCTCCGTTGGCAATGCGCACCACTCTTTTTGTGAACAATGCAGAGGTGGTTTCTAAGTCATATCCAGATTTTTGGAATGACCTTAAACAGCTTCATTTTACCATAAGAGAATTATAATTAGCGTTTTACTTGACAAGGCCTATCTGCAGATTGTATCTTTGCAGCCGCAATTTGCTACATTAACAAAATCAGCTACATGAAATTATCAAATTTTAGTTTTGAGCTTCCAAAAGAATTATTGGCAGAGCATCCTTCTGAAAATAGAGATGAGTCCAAATTAATGGTAATCCATAGAGATACTGGAAAGATTGAGCATAAGATGTTCAAAGACATGATCGATTATTTTGAGGAAGGCGATGTAATGGTTCTGAACAATACAAAAGTATTCCCAGCCCGTTTATATGGTAACAAAGAAAAAACCGGTGCACGTATCGAAGTTTTTCTTTTACGAGAATTGAACGAAGAGCAACGCTTATGGGATGTTCTTGTAGATCCAGCACGAAAAATACGTATTGGTAATAAACTATATTTTGGCGATGATGAAACTCTAGTTGCTGAGGTTATTGATAATACAACATCAAGAGGAAGAACTTTACGTTTTTTATATGATGGTGCATATGTTGATTTTAGAAGAAAACTTAGGGAATTAGGTGAAACACCTTTGCCAAAGTATATAAAAAGAGAAGTTGAAGCTGAAGATGAATCACGCTATCAAACTATTTATGCTAAGCATGAAGGTGCGGTTGCTGCCCCTACTGCTGGTTTACACTTTTCTAAACACTTATTAAAGAGATTGGAAATTAAGGGAATCGACTTTGCAGAATTAACATTGCATGTTGGTCTTGGTACTTTTAATCCAGTAGAAGTTGAAGATCTTTCTAAGCATAAAATGGACAGTGAAGAACTGTTTATTGATGAAAAAGCTACACATATTGTAAACAATGCGAAGTTGAAAAAACGTCGTATTTGTGCAGTAGGTACTACTGCTATGCGTGGTTTAGAAAGTGCAGTTTCTTCAAAACATACATTGAATACCTTTGAAGGTTGGACAAATAAATTCATTTTCCCTCCGTATGATTTTAGCCTTGCAAATGCCATGATAACCAATTTTCATTTACCTAAATCAACATTGTTGATGATGGTTTCTGCATTTATGGGTCATGATTTAATGAACAAAGCATACAAAGAAGCTATTATGGAAAACTATAAGTTCTATTCTTATGGTGATGCCATGTTAATTATATAAGTACGAGTCATTCCTTATACTTAAGGAAATAATATTGAATCCCGCTTTATCTAACTATTTAGAAAGCGGGATTTATTTTAATAACTACCTTTAAAACTATGGAAGAGATAAAGAAAAAAGATATCCGAGCACTAACGTGTGAGCAGCTTAGGGATTTTTTCGTTTCCAATGGGGATAAGGCCTTTCGCGGAAACCAAGTTTACGAATGGCTTTGGCAAAAGGCGGCCTATTCTTTTGATGTGATGACAAATCTATCGAAAGAAACTCGGGATATGCTAGAGGCTAATTTTGTTATCAACCACATTAAGGTAGATTTGATGCAACGTAGTTCTGATGGAACTATAAAAAATGCGGTACGTTTGCATGACGATTTAATTGTAGAATCAGTACTGATTCCCACAAAATCAAGAACTACGGCGTGTGTATCTAGTCAAGTGGGTTGTAGTTTAGATTGTAGATTCTGTGCTACTTCTAGGTTAAAAAGAATGCGAAATCTAAATCCTGATGAAATTTATGATCAGGTAGTGGTCATTGACAATGAAAGTCGTCTTTATTTTGACCGACCATTAAGTAACATTGTGTTTATGGGCATGGGAGAGCCTTTAATGAACTACAATAATGTGTTGAAAGCGATAGATAAAATAACATCTCCAGATGGGTTAGGTATGTCGCCAAAACGTATCACGGTATCAACATCAGGTGTGCCTAAGTTGATTAAGAAAATGGCCGATGATGAAGTTAAGTTTAAGCTGGCTGTTTCACTTCACTCTGCAATAGATGAAATTCGTACTTCTATTATGCCGTTTAATGCCAAGTTTACTTTAAGTGATTTACGAGAATCATTGCAGTACTGGTATGAAAAGACTAAAAGTAGAATTACCTATGAGTATGTTGTTTGGGAAGGAATCAATGATGCCCAAAAAGATGTAGACGCTTTGGTAGCTTTCTGCAGATTTGCACCTTCTAAGGTGAATTTGATAGAGTATAACCCTATCGATGATGGTGAGTTCAAACAAGCATCAAATGCAGCTATAGATCGTTACGTAAGTACGTTAGAAAAAAACAACATTGTAGTCACTGTCCGTCGTTCTCGTGGTAAGGATATTGATGCTGCCTGTGGTCAGCTGGCGAATAAATCTTAAATAGAAGCAAGTAATCACAATCGCTTTTTTCAAAATCATATTTTTCTTAATTACAATCAAACCCTTTATTGAGCGTAGCCGAAGTAATCGACCAATAAACGATAACTGCCTGCTGAGTACTGTTAACTGCATGCTTTTCGCTAATTTTGAGATTCTAAGAAAGAACACCTGAAAATAGTATCACAAATAAAGGAACCTGTCTACCAGGAAATGGAGTTGTTTGAGTCCAAGTTTAGGGATTCAATGTCATCTAAGGTTGCGTTACTTAATAGAATTACCCATTATATAGTCAATAGAAAAGGGAAGCAAATGCGCCCCATGTTCGTATTTCTCACCGCCAAATTATTGAATAATGGCGAGGTTAATGAACGAACGTATCGAGGAGCTTCAGTAATTGAGTTAATCCACACCGCTACTTTAGTTCATGACGATGTTGTTGATGAAAGTAACAAACGCAGGGGTTTCTTCTCTATAAATGCACTTTGGAAAAATAAGATTGCTGTTTTAGTTGGTGATTATTTATTGTCTAAAGGACTTTTGTTATCGATTGATAATAATGATTTTGATTTGTTAAAAATCATATCGGTAGCCGTACGTGAAATGAGTGAGGGTGAGTTGCTTCAAATAGAAAAGGCACGACGACTAGATATTACGGAAGACATCTACTACGAAATCATCCGCCAAAAAACAGCTACACTTATTGCTGCCTGTTGTTCGCTAGGTGCTTGTTCGGTAAAACCGGAAAGTGTTGATGTGGAAACTTTTCGAAAATTCGGAGAGCTTTGCGGTATGGCCTTTCAAATCAAAGATGATCTTTTCGACTATGGTGCTCAGAAAATAGGAAAACCTACAGGAATTGATATTAAGGAGCAAAAAATGACACTCCCTTTAATATATGCCCTTAATCATTGTACTAAGAAGGAGAAAAACTGGGTTATCAATTCCATTAAAAATCACAACAAAGATAAACAGCGGGTAAAAGAAGTTATTTCTTTTGTCAAAGAAAAAGGCGGATTGGATTATGCGGTTAGTAAAATGCTACACTATAGAGATGAAGCCTTAAAGATTCTTAGTGCCTATCCAGAATCAGATTATAAAAGCGCTCTAGAGTTGATGGTGAATTATGTGGTTGACCGTAAGAAGTAATCTCGACCATAACCTTATATTTTAATTTTTAATTCATTTTAGAGAGCTGATATACAGCGGTTTGAAAATAAATTTTAAAATTTATTTATATTCAGGCAACTATTGTAACTACTTCTGCGTCTAGTATAATAGAAGACCAAACCATTATTTTGAAAATAATTCCATTTTATAAAAACGAAAAGCAGCTCATTAAAAGGGCAATCTCAGGTAATAGAGATGCTCAAGAGCGTTTGTATAAAAAGCATGCTCCAAAAATGTTGGGTGTCTGTAGACAATACATCAAAGATGTTCATTTCGCCGAAGATGTAATGGTTCAAGGCTTTTTGAAAATGTTCACTAAACTTGAAACATTTAAGTTCGAAGGTAGCTTTGAAGGCTGGTTAAGAAGAATTATGATTCGAGAAAGTATCTCTTATTTAAGAAAGCAACAATTTGTAGTGTATGACGATGAGATTTACGAAAAAAACCAATCAGAAGAAATCTCTCAAAGTACCGATTTAGATACTGAACATATACAGCAACTGATAGATGCGTTACCGCAAGGGTATAAAATGGTTTTTGTTTTGTATACCGTAGAAGGGTATAAGCATCAAGAAATAGCAGAAATGCTTTCTATCTCAGAAAGTACTTCAAAAACACAATTATTAAAAGCTCGAAGATTGTTACAGAATCAATTAAGGCAACAAAATATTATAGGGTATGGAAACCGATAAATTTGAAAAACATATAAAGTCCCAGTTTAAGGATCGAGAAATTCAACCGTCAAAGAATGCTTGGGAAAAAATTTCGTCTGAATTAAATTCAGATACCTCAAAAAAGAAACCTGTGTATTTATGGATGGGTATTGCGGCCAGTGTTATGGTTTTAATAGGTATTGCACTATTCTACTTCAACGGTAGCGATGATGTAAATGAGATTCAGTTTGAAGTTGTTGATACTGATAAAAAAGAAGCATTAGAAGAGAAAAAAAGTACTGAGTCCGTATCATTTTTAGAGAAAGAGCCAGAAGCAGTAGTAAAAAATGATGTTGAGGAAATTAATAGTGGTGTAGCTAAGAAGCAAGAGTCAATAAAAAATAAAGAAATCATAACTGTTGAAGATGAGATTGAAGTTGCTTCTGTAGAGCGTATAGTGCTTGAAAAGAAAGGTGATGAATTAGAAATTTCTGATGATATTATAAATACAAAAGTGGCGGGTATCGTTGCTCAACTTGATGTCTTAGAACAATATAGTACTGTGACTGATGCAGAAGTAGATTCGTTATTGAAAAGGGCGCAACAAGAAATATTACAGGAGAAAATTTTTAAAACAGATAAATCTGTCGATGCTTTGGCTTTGTTGACAGAGGTTGAGGGTGAACTTGATCAATCCTTCCGAGACCAAATATTTAACTCATTAAAAGCCAGTTTTATCAAAGTGCGAACGGCTGTCGCTGACCGCAATAATTAATCAAACAAAAATCGTTTTATCCTTCATCGCTATAAATTACTATGGGGACAGGGACTGGAGTTTTATTCATCAACTGATGCTGAGGTTAAACAAGGTGTCATAAATCAAAATCGAAATGAGAACAATTACAATGTATTTATTGGGTTTAGTAACCCTACTTATGATTCAAAATTTATCTGCTCAAGAGGAGTATGAAAACAAAATTGAAATATTAAAGGAGCAAAAAGCTAAAATAACCCAACAAGAAAAGGAAGCTTTAAAGTACGAAGTTGAGAATATTAATCAGCGCCTACAAGATGGCAACCTAACTGAAGAAGAAGCTAATTTGTTAAAACAAAAAGCAGCTGAGAAAAGGGCGTTAAATATTGAGAACAGAATTGCTATTGTTGATAATCAAATAAATTTATTAGAGCGTAACCAGGGTAAAATGCTGGTGTTAATGGAGTTAGATACGCTTACGGGACAAGGTATTCGTTTAGGGGTTGATATTAATGGCAAACCTGCAATTTTGTTCAAAACAAATAATTGGAAAAGGGAAATCGTTTATGATAGAAGAACCTATTCAGATTTTGTAATGGCAGTGGGGTTAAATAATGCCATTGTAGAGGGGCAATCTCTTAATGATTCACCATATAAAATAGGAGGAAGTCGATTTTTTGAAATGGGATGGCAATGGCGTACGCGACTATTTAAAAATTCAAATTTTGTGAGGTTGAATTATGGATTTTCATTCCAATTTAACGGATTGAAACCTAAGGATAATCAATACTTTGTTGCGCTTGACAATGGTCAGACCGAATTGCAAGAATTTGAATTTGATTTGAATAAGTCAAAATTTCGCATGGATAACCTTGTGTTTCCAATGCATTTTGAATTCGGACCATCAAAATTGAAAACTACTGAAGAAACCATGCGCTATTCATTACGAAATCAGTTTAGATTAGGATTAGGTGGCTACGCTGGTTTTAATATGGGTACACGACAAAAATTGAAGTATGATCGTAATGGAGACAACGTCAACGATAAATTAAAGCGTGGTTATAACACCAATGATTTAGTGTATGGTTTAAGTGCCTATGCTGGCGTTGACGGAGTTCTTCTGTATGTGAAGTATGATTTGAACCCTATTTTTAAAAATGCAGCTGTGGATCAGCGTAATGTCTCTTTAGGACTTCGCTTCGATTTGTAAAGGGCGATTTTAATAAAAAAATCAGCTAGCGTATTGGGTTTTAAAAGCTCACTATTTTAGCTGATTTTTTGTGTTTGACAATTCGCTGATCATTTCTTCTGTAAACTCATTTTCATAGTATGTACGTTTACAATGACTACATTCAATAGTGGTGTTACTAGAAATTTTAAAGAGTTTTATCCAAAATACATGAATAAAGTTTTTTTGAGAAACTGCTGTTAAAGTTCCTTGTTGATGACAAAAGGAGCAACTACTGTTTAAAAGCGTTTTAGTTTCTGGCTTTCCGGGTCGAGTTCCAAAGAAAAGAATCATATATTATTAATACATTTGATATGCTAAATTAAGTAATTACAAATTCCCTTATTTTAGGGATTGCAGAACGCCCAAATGATTTCAAAAAATACCATAGATCAAGTTTATGAAACTGCTCGTTTAGAGGAGGTAATTGGTGATTTTGTACAATTAAAGAAATCGGGTTCGAACTTTAAAGGATTGAGTCCGTTTACAGATGAGCGTTCTCCAAGTTTTATGGTGTCTCCGGTAAAACAGATTTGGAAAGATTTTAGTAGTGGAAAAGGTGGTAATGTAGTAGCCTTTTTAATGGAGCATGAACATTTTACCTATCCTGAGGCTATAAAATACCTAGCCAAAAAATACAATATAGAAGTAGAGGAGACAGAGCAATCTAATGAAGATAAAGAGCACGCCAATGAGCGCGAAAGCATGTATTTGGTATCTGAGTTTGCCCAAACACATTTTAAACAAATGCTTTGGGAGTCAGAGTTAGGAAAAGCGATAGGTCTAAGTTATTTTAAAGAGCGTGGTTTTACAGATGAAACCATCAAAAAATTTGAATTAGGATACTGTTTAGATCAGTGGGATGGTTTTACTACCGCTGCCTTAGACAAAGGATATAAATTAGATTATCTAGAAAAAACCGGATTAACCATTGTTAAGGAGGATCCTAACAATCCGAATAGTTCTAGAAAGTTCGACCGTTTTAAAGGTAGGGTGATGTTTCCTATTCATTCATTAAGCGGCCGCGTATTGGGTTTTGGTGGTCGTATTTTAACGAATGATAAAAAGGCGGCTAAATACCTGAATTCACCAGAAAGTGACATCTACCATAAGAGTAAAGTCCTATATGGAATCTACAATGCCAAACAGTCAATAGCCAAAGAAGATAATTGTTATTTAGTAGAAGGCTATACCGATGTTATTCAATTTTATCAAAGAGGAATCCATAATGTGGTGTCATCGAGTGGTACGGCTTTAACTTCAGAACAAATTCGGTTAGTTAACCGATTGACCAAAAATATTACGGTACTATTCGATGGTGATGATGCAGGGTTAAGAGCTTCGTTAAGAGGTATAGATATCATCTTAGAGCAAGGTATGAACGTACGGGTTTGTACGTTTCCGCAAGGGGAGGATCCAGACAGTTTTGCCAAGAATAATGAATTAGAAGATATAGTTTCTTATTTAGAAAAAAACTCCAAAGATTTTATTCAGTTTAAGGCATCGTTATTAGTAAAAGAAGCATCTAACGACCCTATAAAAAGGGCAGATACGGTACGAGATATTGTAAATAGCATTGCAAAAATTCCTGATCGTATAAAAAAGGAAATTTACATACAAGAGTGTGCTCAGATTATGAATATTTCTGAAGCTGTGTTATTTAATACCTTGGCACAAATAGGAAAGAAAGAGACTGCCGATGTTCAAAAGCAACAAAAGGAAGAGCAGAAAGCCTTTGAAGTTGTCCGTAATGAAGAGGAACGTGAGAAGGTAGATGTTCAATATGTATTAGAGCGAAAAATTATAGAATCGCTGATGCTTTATGGAAACCATAAAGAAGAATTTGAAGATTTGGTACTTAAGGAAAATGAGTCTGGAGATTTGATATTGGAGCCTGAATCCATGCAAATAAAGGTGTACGAGAAAATTTATTTAGACCTACAAGAAGATGAGATTGAGTTGGCAAATGAAGACTTTCGTAAAATGTATACCAAGCTTATAGAAGCATTGAACGAAGAAGAAGAATTTTCGATTACAAATTTTGTAAATGGGCTTGATCAAGAAATGGCAAATCAGATTTCTTCTATCTTAATGGAAGAGGAGCGCTATAAGTTAGATAATTGGGAGAGCAAGGAAATTTATCCGAAGAAAAAGGAGATAGGGGTGGCCCAGTTGGTAAGTGAAACTATTTTGACCTTACGCTGTTATCTTATTAAAAAGCGAATGGGCGCGTTGCAGAAAACAACTGAACAGTCGAATGATGATAATCGTGAAGCTCTTGAAGAGATTATGAACTACATTCAATTGAACAAGCTTCTAAATCAGAAACTAAATAGAGTATTGTCATAATATAAAAGCACCATAAAAAAAAGACCCACCAATGGTGGGTCTTTTTTTGTTTTATAACAGTTGTAAGAATTTAGTACAATTCAAGCGCTTTTGCCTGTTGTAGTAAATCTACCATATTATCCACATTTAATTTTTTCATTAAACGCGCTTTATAGGTACTAACTGTTTTTTCGTTTAGGTTTAAACCTAAAGCAACCTCTTTATTTCGTTTACCACTAGCTAAAAGTTTTAAAACTTCTATTTCTCTAGTAGACAGTTTTCTAAAGAATCTTCTTGGTTTTTTAGTGCCTTCATCAAAAGCTAAGCGTTGTGCCAATTCATTGGTGATGAACATGCTACCTTCACTTACTTTTGTTACTGCTGCTGTAATATATTCTATGCCAGATGATTTTGATAAATAACCAAAAGCACCAGCTCTAATAGCACTAAGGGCATATACATCTTCAGATTGACCGCTATACATAAGCACTTTTACGTCAGCGTAATCTTTTTTGATTTTTCGTAATGCTGCTATTCCATTTATTTCAGGAATATCCATTTCTAGCATGACAACATCGGGGGTTGTGTCTTTAAGTTTTTCGAAAAGTTCATCGGTAGTTGCTACCTCATCAATCAATTCAAAACCCTCAGCGGCTTCTAGAACCTTCCTAATTCCCATTCTTATTATAGGGTGGTTGTCCGCTATTAAAACTTTAATCATTAATTTTATTTTTATAGATTTTAGGAACCTATGTGTCAAAAAGACTACATGCAATGTAAGGTTTAAAATTCTAAATTAGAAGGCTAAGTTGCACTATTTTGCTGCTAACGAATAATTTAACGTATTTTATTCGACTTAATTACTTGATTCTTAGTTGAGTTGTTATTTAAGGTGTTTTGGAATCTCACAAACAGGTATTGGTAGCATCTTATGTTGGTTTATAGTGTTCAGTCTCATGAAGATAGCAAAGACTTCTTGTTTTCTACCTTCAAAATCATCGATTGTTTTGCCTTCATCTTTCATGTTCATAGCCCATTCTAGTTCAGGGTACGAGGCACCAATTTGGTCTTCATCAGTTCTATCATCACCCCATAGTCCGTCTGTAGGTGCTGCCTTAATAATTTCTTCATTAATGCCTAAAACTTTGGCGATGTTATATACTTCAGTCTTCATTAAATCGGCTATCGGACTTAAATCAACTCCGCCATCACCATATTTAGTATAGAAACCTACCCCAAAATCCTCCACTTTATTTCCTGTACCTGCGACTAAATAGCGCTCTAATGCGGCAAAATAATATAAGCTCGTCATACGAAGTCTTGCCCGTGTGTTGGCTAAAGACATAAAACGTTCTTCTTCGTTCTCAACAGATGGGAATGCATCAACAAGACTGTCGAATACAGGAGTAAGGTTTATCTCACGTCTAGTAACGTTTTTGAAATTTTTCTGTAACCATTCAATATGTCTTGATGCTCTGTCAGATTGGTTTGCTGCTTGGTGTATCGGCATTTCTAAACATAATAGGTCTAAACCTGTTTTGGCGCAAAGTGTTGAAGTGACTGCAGAGTCTATCCCTCCAGAAATACCGATGACAAAACCTTTTTGTTTTGCATTCGTAGCATAATCCTTTAACCATTGTACAATGTGGTCAATTACCTTTTCAGTCTGCATACCGTTCCAATTATTTATTAAAATCAATTAACTTTGCCTTAAAAATAAGTTGAACACCGTGAATAATAAAATGTATTGTAAAATACTTGCTAGGGTCAAACCTATTTTTATACTATTATCAGTTTTTCTCATTCTTTTTAGCTGTAATGATAGTGATAAGGTAGCGCAAGAAATAGAGGCTATACCTATAGACCTTAAAATCGCGAGATTTGATCGTGAGTTTGCATCGGCAGGTGAAGAAGGTTTACCGGCATTACGTAAATCGTATCCATATCTTTTTCCAGCGCCTGATAGTGTTTGGATTGCTAAGATGGAAGACTCACTTCAAGTAGAACTTTTTCAAGAAGTAGGTAATGCATTTCAGAGTTTTGAAGAAGAGGAAAAAGGTTTGGTGCAACTATTTAAGCATATCAAATACTATTTTCCTGAATATGCTGTACCAAAGGTTATTACGGTAACTAATGATGTCGATTACAATAACAGAATTATATTAATTGACAGTATATTATTTGTGAGCCTTGACAATTACTTAGGTGCTGAGCATAAGTATTATGGAGGTTTTCAGCGTTACATAGCGCAATCTTTAGATCGTAATTATTTGGTGAGTGATGTTGCCAGTGCGTTTGCTAAACAAGTAGTACCACGACCAAGAGATCGAACTTTTCTTGCCCGAATGATTTATTTCGGTAAAGAATTGTACTTGAAAGATCAGTTGATGCCTAATGTAGAAGAGCGCAAAAGAATTGGCTATTCTGAAGAAGATTTAACATGGGCAATTGCCAATGAAGAGCCTATGTGGCGAAATTTCATTGAAAACGAATATTTATATAGTACTGATAATAAATTGAACCAACGATTTTTAGAGCCTGCTCCGTTTTCTAAATTCGGATTAGAGCTTGATAATGAATCTCCAGGAAGACTGGGGAGATATGTTGGCTGGCAAATTGTGAAGGCGTTTATGGAAAACAATTCTGTGACCATGAAGCAATTACTGACAATGCCAGAGGATGAAATATTTAAGAAATCAAATTACAAACCAAGAAATTAAATGGCAGATTTACATACATCAGAAATTACATTACGTGTAGGATTAGATGAAAATAGAATTCCTGAATCATTGAACTGGTCTGCTCAAGATGGTGGTATCGAAAATGAAGAGGTAAAAGCAATGCTATTGTCTGTATGGGACAGCAAGAATCAAGAGTCCTTGAAAATTGACCTTTGGACGAAGGATATGCCTGTTGATGAAATGAAAACTTTTTTCCATCAAACATTGGTTTCTTTAACCGATACTTTTTTGAAGGCTACACAAGATGAAAAAATGACTGCTACCATGAAAGATTTCTGTGATTACTTCGCAGAGAATTTAAACCTGAAGGAATAGGAACAGCGTATTACGCTTTTTTCGGCTTCAATTTTCCTTTTACTTTTTTAATCCAGTAGATAATATAGATGGTTCCTAAAACGGTCGGGATCATCCATGCCCATAAATTGTCGTATTTCATACCCGCTACTAAGAATGCGGTGATAGATGCTATAAGGGCGCCCAGCATTCTACTTAAATGTGTAATCAGCCAAAGCTTTCTGTTTTCTAAAGTTTTAGAGAACAATTTATAATCACCGTAAGGCAAGAATATGCCGAATGCACCGAAGAATACGAACAGTATACTTTGTGAATACCCATGAACGAGTCCGTTGATACCAAAACCGAGCATGAATAAAGCACAGACGACCATAACACCTGAAACCATTTTGTCAATTAGGTTAGCCTCTGTTTTTTTAGTTGATTTAAAAGTAAGTGCCCTATTACCTGCTAATACCATATAAATGGTGAACATGCCTATTAAAAATAAAAAGTTGTTGATGTGATTGGGCATTCTTGCGACTACCAAAGAAATGACCGAACTGATGATCATAGACCAGGTAAACCATTTACCTAAACGTTTGTGATTTAGATTTCCTTTTCTTACTACAATACTTCCTATTCCGCTAATAAGTCCTAATCCCCCAAAAAAGGCGTGAATGTAAATGAAAATTTTAATGGTGTTCTCCATGGTCGGTTGGTTAATTGTTACTCAAAGATGTAGATTTCTCAAGAAGTATTGAAATCTAAAAAACTGAACTGTTGATTTTGGTGGCTGAAATGGAATTTAGATATGTCGTAAATTCATTTGAATAGATTTATGTTCATATACTCTTTCCAGAAGCCCTTATATGATTAGAAACCTTCATAGCAGTATCGATTAACGACACCTTTTATCGCTATGGTGATTTATGGCCCTATGTCGTTTATCGACAAGATTTTGCACTTTAACTAGGTACGTGTAACGTAACGAGTAAAAAGTGTTTTTGGGCGGTTTACAACCTAGTATAAGAAGGTCTGCTGCGTTCTATAAGTGTAACAACGCAAGTCATGAAAACAATAGCAACAATCATCTTTATCATCTTCTTAGGAATCACTGCTCAAGCACAAACAGCTGGTACCGATGTAAAAGTTGAAACTGTTGAAATGACTATCGTTACTGAAACAACATACGAGTTAAGCCTTGAAGCTAAAACTGAAGTAGCTCGTTTATACAAATCAAAAGATTCTAAAATAAAAAAGGAATTGAATTTCATTACTAAGGCTAACAAACCTAAAATGGCTTAATTCAATAGAAGCTTACTACGAATGCTTAGTCTTTTGATTTCTTAGGCTTACAACTAAGGCAAAAATCAGATAGCAATTTTATCTCTTGTTTTACCTTATCGTGTTCTTTTTGAAGCATCACATCATCTTTACCAAAATTGGTAGCTTTAAAAACTTGTGCACTTACCGTATTCATTTCTTCTTGAAGTTCGTTGAAAATGGGCTGAAATAATTTGGAGTCGCTAAAAGCACCTTTCTCCTCATAAATCTTTTTTCGTATTTTTCTGGCATACAATTCTACCAAATCAAAATCATACCTACCAAAGTGCAATAGCTGATTTGCGGTTACCGAATCTGGAGCGATTAACACCGCTAGATTTTTTTGAAAAATGGCTCTAACCTTGCTATTGAAATTTTTGGTAAACATAAAAGATACCGAGTTCATATTAAAACTGAAATCGATTTTAGAACCTGAATAGATAGAATAGGAGGTGAGCGATGAATTAATCTCCGATTCGGTAGATTGGTAATCGCTAAGTTGTAATTCATAATCTGGATTCCATTCCATCGGTTCTTGGCCATAAAGGAACACAGTAGAACATAAAAAGCATAAGAATAAAGTGTATTTTTTCAAGTAATGTAGGATTTAAATATGTGCCGAAAATACAGAAAAAGTGAATTCCTAAATGATAATATTATCCCAATTCACGACATCGTTATGTGAGTGTGTAAAGCCAATGGCACGTTCTTTAGCAATGGTATCAATATCTCTATATGCAGCAACATAGGTCTTACGCCATTCTTTCGATTCATTACCTGCAGAGCCATGTACAATACGTTCGTCATGTATGGTAATGCTACCTCTTTTTACGGGTAGGTATACAATTTTATCATCTTCACGTTCTTCGATTACTAAGGTGTGACTTTCATCTCGTGAAACCTTACCATCTTTTCTTTCGTTACTATACGATTTTGGGAAATGTTTACGCAATTCTGGCTCTTTATTTGTGCCAGGTAATACCTGTAAACATCCATTGATAAGGTCAGAATCTGTTAGCGCTAAAGAAAAGGTAGCTGTCCAGGTATTTTCTGTTTTAGGCCAATAGCCCAAATCTTGGTGCATGGCAAATTCAGCACCTTTTTTACTTGGTTTTTTAGCTAAGAATTGCTCATAATCCATCGCCGATTTTCCATTTTTATATAATTGGTCGGCTAAAAGTTGAGTGATTTTATGGTAGACATTATTTTTTAATTCTTTGCAGTAGGTACTAGGTAGCATAGCATTTACCAGTTGAAAATCTTCCATGGGTGTACCGTAGGGTTGCGACATATCACAGAAATCTTTCTTCATATGTGCTGCTTCTTTGCCTAAAACGAAATGGTCGAACCATGGGTCTAGAAACTGCATCTCTTCTTCGGTCAATACATCATTTAAAACCACATAGCCGAGCTCATTAAACTGCTCAATTTCTTTTTCATTAATAATATAATTGTTGCCTATTCTGCGATGACTTCCAGAATCTGGATTGGTAATGCGTTCCATGCCAAGTATTTTTTTAGTTGAGGATTCTAAAGTTACGAAATTTGAGATTTCATTTGTATGGATTATAATTTTTTTAGTGATGAAGGTCTGTCAAAACCTACAATTCAAATTCCGTTTGGGTGGGGTTTGCATCAAAAATATGGGGGTAGTGTTCACGAGCATTTTTAACCATAAACTCAATAGGCACATCTTCAAAATGGCCATAATCTTCTAAGTATTCCATAAACAAGTTGCCTTCCTTATTGAATTCTTGTAAAACAGCATCTTTTTCGCCGTCGAAATCTAAAGGGGCTACGTTGAGCATCACACATAAAGAGGTATTAAAAGTCGGTGAAAGTTTAAGCCACTTATCATTGATATAAGCATCTACCATACCGTGAGGTGTTAATTCGTTAGAACCGAATTTTTCAGTTAGGCGTTCTACTCCAATATGATTTTTGACCTTAGCCAAGTGAATTCTTGCAGGGATACCGACAGCACGAAGGCAAGCTATTAGAATAATAGATTTATCGATGCAATGCCCTTTTGTTTTTTTAGCAATTTCACTTGCTCTGTAATTCTCTTTGGTGAAACTTAAGCTATAGGGATTATACAGCCATGAATCGCGAACTTTTAAATAAAGCTGTATGGCTTTTTCTTGTTCAGTAACGGAGTCTAATTTAACATCGGCAACTAGATTTTGAATCTCTTTGGTTTCGTAATCAAAGAAATAGGTAGGTGCTAGATATTTCATGGTACTGGTTTTAATCTTTGGTTACCTAAAACTAGGAAATCTTACCGTTGTAGCGATACATATGGTCTACTTTTTAAAAAAAGCTGTTTAAATCTATAGCCCTTTTGCTTCGAAGGGCTAAATTTTTTAGGTCATGAAACGCTAGGTTGATTTTTAAATGGTACTGTAAATAATCAATACACCCAATAGTAATGCGAACGGAGCCAGTAACTGCATAACTAATGGCTTTAGTAGGTTGGCGCATTTCATTGAAAATGCATGGTGCAGTTTTTTAGGCACCAAATAAAGCAATAGTGCCGTAATACTCATAAACCAGCCAAAAATTGAAAAAGCTTCTGGGAATTTGGCATTTGCCGAGTATACCACAAGAGCGATACCTATAATCAATCGAAACGTTATTTCACCATAGTTGATGAAGTTGGTGCTTCCCGCTTTTTGTAACATTAATCGTGCTTTCTCGGGTGTGAAAAGCATACGGAAACCAACAGCTATAATAAATCCTCCAAACAAGAGAATAATCAATTTAGCAGCTGTTATCAATGTTCTGGTTTTTTATGGTACCCTACAATATATGTAGAATTACCCATTTCTATATTCCTCAGGTCTATTTTGCCAAATATGAATATACTGCCCCGTAGACATTCTGCGAGCCATATCTTTTGCGATAGTGGCCAATTCACCTTGATACAGGTCGTCAATAGTTTCGAACCAAAGTTGCAGCCATTGGGCAAAATGAGCCTGCGAGATGGTGTGGTTGAGGTTTTTGTCGACGTTAACATGTTTGGCAGACGGGCTTCCTCTAAAGGTGCGGACGCCAAAAAGGTTAGATTCCCAAAAATCGGTGAGTTTGCTCAGGTGCGCTGGCCATTGTTCATCGGTAATGTGACCATTAAAAATAGGGCCTAGCATTTCGTTTTCTCTTATTCTGCCATAAAAAGCATGTACCAATACGCCTACATCTTCTCTATTGGTGATATCGTTCATGGTTTACGTTTATGAGTTCGCTATAACGTCTTTTACACGGTCGGCAGTATCTTGTTTTGAAAGCGTTAACCGTACCATACTATCTGCTTTTGCAGTGAGATCATGCGGTACGTTTCCTTCAAGGGTGAGCATAGCTCCTTGTTTTAAATCGTGTATGTTACCTTCAACGCCAAATGCGATTTCACCCTCTAAAATATGAACAATAATAGGAAAGGGCGCTTTGTGCTCTTTCATTACCTGACCTTGTTTCATTAAAATGCGAATCTCTTTTGAAAATGAAGTTTCCAAAAGTACCTTAATGACCACTTTAGTGTCGTTGAAATCTAGGTTTTCGGTAAAAGATGTTGAGTTCATAATAGTATTTTGGTAATGATAAGAAGAAGCACAATGTCAAACTATGACGCTTGTCATTTAATACATCACCTTTCAATACACATTTCATTCAAGTCATCGATTTCTGCAATGGATTCGTAACCTAGAGCTTCAAAATCAATCATTTTTTTTGGTGTGGCACTCGAAAATTTATGAATAGTGAATTGAAGTTATAATTTTCATTCGAATGAAAATTATAACTTCAATAATAGCTATTTTGAATCGGAAGCCTTAAAATTTAATAGGTATTTTTTATTTGATTAACTTAATGGGTACGACATCACCTTCTTTTTTATGGAGGGTGCTCAATAAGGTAGTGAACTCCTCCGTAAAATTATCTAGTTCAATGGCCGAGGGTTTTAAAAATTCGACAATTTTTTTTAATTCATCAGCTGAATAATTAATGGAATCATCCAGTAGATTGGTAATGCCTAAAATCTGTGCAATCGGTTGCCTAACTTTGTGGGAAATCATGAACATCATATTTTCTAGACCGTCAATATGTTTACGAAGAATTTTATCAGTTTTAACCATATCTATGTAGGCCAAAGTTAGTTCAGATGCCAATGCTTTTTTTTCTTCATATTGTACGGCAAGCGCTTTATTTAGTTTCAATAACTCGTCATCTTGTTTCTGCCTCTTATGCTGTTGAAGAGCAAGTTCTTGATTTGCGATTAGGAGTTCGTCTATCCATTTTTCTTTTTTATTTTTTTGAATCAAAAGTTCTTTTGTAGTACTTAAAAACTCATGGGTGCGCTTTTGTTTTTGATGGTACTGCTGTGCCAGTTCATTGTTAGCAGTCAATAGTTCGTAAGCCCGCTTTTGTTTTTCATCTTTCTGAAAATCAAGCTCATAGTTAGCTATAATAAGCTCGTCGGCACGTTTTCGTTTCTCTGTGTTTTGAAAGGCAAGTTCTTTTTTTGCTTTAATCAATTCAACTGCCCTTTGTTGCTTCTCGTTATTTTGGAAAGTATTTTCTACTTTGGAAATCGATAGTTCTTTCCGTAAGGTTTTTATCTCTACTTTTTGGAATTCCAACTCTCTTTTTAGCCTGCAATAATCTTCCAGTTCTTCGTCGTTGTTCATTCCGTTTAAATTTAAAATAGTTAGTGTATGTATATAGTTTTCTAAATGGGTTTATAAGGTTATCATAAATTTTATCGCATAATTTTCGTAAGAAATTTCTGCATATTCCTCAATATAGTGAATTTTGAGGTATAAAATTTTAGTAATGTTGTGTATTGAAATGATGACTAGTAAGATGTAAGTTCGATAACCAACTATAGAGCTATAGCTTTTTCAATCCATTAGTTTTGAGTGCGATGCATATTTTTTATCCATAATTTAAATATGCGTAGACCATTAAAAACCTTATAACCCGAATGGGTTACGGTCTTATTTTGAATATAAATGACGCAGGTAAGTAATTAGCGTGTTATGTGCTTAATAGTATTTGAATGCGAGCCCAATTTGAATATTAAATCAGCGTTTATTTTTCAACTCTTTAAATTTACACCAGTGCGCGTAACTTTTCATTCCGCAACCAAATGGGAACCCACACGATGATTCCGAATACTACAGGGATGAAAATGTTGGTCAATGGGTCGTTATGAATTAGATGGGTAGCGACTGCACCACCAAGCCAAGCGGTAAGTAAAAGTACACCAATAAAGGTAGTTTTAGGAATAGCATATAAAATAGTAGAGATCAATAAAATGAGACCCATATACAGCACTGCATGTTCAGGATAGCCAAATTCAACGGCACCTTCTACAGCCATTTCCGTTTGTAAAAGATTGTTTGCTGCTCCCATTAAGAATAGTAATACGACGATGCCTTGTAGTATATAGGAAGTATATAATACGCCTTTTGAGGTTGTTTTAACGGTTTCCATTGTAGTGTTGTTTTCGTTAGATTGTTACCTACAAGGTAAAGTAAATTTCTAAATACCAGTGTTTTAAATATACTAGGTCTGGGTTTATTTTGAGGTATTTTTGAATGCCGTTATCTACGAATGTAATCTAGCAAGCAGCCATCGGTTTATTTAAATAGGAGTCCGTTTTCGGCGTCGAATTGCGCTTTTTCTTCCTCTGATAATCCATCGCGTAGTACTCGAATGGTATATCTGCCTACAATCAGGTTATTTTTATTTGGTAGTTGTCTTCTTAATCATGAATCCGATGGAAATCAGAAAGCCGATGAGGTAGACTAAGGCCAATAAAGGTTTTTCAACGGTCATATTTTGAAAGTCGATTTGTTTGAATAATGCTGCCCCAATAATAACGGCTAAGATTACAGCAATAACGTTGGGTACAATTTTAAACTTCATAGGTGGTCTTTTTTGAAATTTAGAAAATCGACACTTTTATTGTGTATCAACATTGCAACCAAGACAACATTTAGCACACCAGTATGGCATAAAATTTAAGTTACAGTATTTCTTCAGTTTTCGGGATTTTGATTTTGCTTGCTACCATCATTGATACTGCGGCATCTCCACTGACATTAATGACCGTACGGCACATATCGAGTGGGCGGTCTATGGCAAATATCAATGCGAGGCCAGCTTCAGGTATTCCCGCTTGGGCCAGGACAATTACTAGCATGACCATTCCTGCTCCTGGCACCGCAGCTGAACCTATGGAGGCAAGGGTGGCAGTGGCAATGATGCCGAGTTGGGTAGCCAATGAAAGTTCCATTCCAAAGGCTTGGGCAATAAAGACAGCTGCTACAGCCTGATACAAACTGGTACCATCCATATTGATCGTGGCACCGATGGGCAATACAAAACTTGCGACTTCTTTTGGGACGTGCAGATGTTCCTCTACCCGTTCCATCGTCACTGGTAAAGTAGCAGCGCTAGAACTGGTTGAAAAAGCAAGCAGTTGTGCAGGCGCAATGCCTTTAAAGAAGAAGCTAGGCGACTTTCGCGTAAAGATCCAAACAATCGCTGCATACACACCGAGCATGCATAGTAGTCCTATGAGAATTGTTATTGCATACAAGGCCAATGCCGAAAAGAGATCAACACTTGGTGATTCTACTACCAAGGCCGCCAACAATGCAAAGACTCCATAAGGTGCCGTCGCCATAATCAGGTCAATAATCTTAAGGATGACATCATTAAATCCGTCGAAAAACTTTTTGACTGGTTTAGATGATTTTTTTGGGATTAAAATAAGTCCAATCCCAAATAGTATCGCGAAAAAAATGACCTGCAACATACTGGTGTTGTAACTGGCAGCATAAAAAATATTATCGGGGACGATGTCAATCAATGCCTGCAAAGGACCACTTTCTTCTTGTGCTATTGCCATGTCGATTCGTTTTGAGGCGTCGTCCTTGTAGCTGCTTAAAAGTTCCATTCGGGTTTCTTCGGAAATGGCATTACCAGGTTTCAGGATATTGACGAGCCCTAAACCGATAGAAACCGCCAGTACGGTAGTCAGGATAAAAGTGACAATCGTTCGGGTGCCCATTTCAGAAAGTTTTGAAATATCTTTCAGGTCCGAGACACCTTTGATAAGTGACGCCAAAATCAACGGGACGGCGATGAGTTTTAAACAGTTGATGAAAATGGTGCCGAAGGGCTTTATCCAATCCCGAACCAATTGTGGTCCCCAGCTAAAATTTGTGAACAGCAGTGCAAAAAGCACGCCTGCGGCCATTCCGATAAGTATCTGCCAGTGCAGGGCTAATTTTTTATTCATTCGCTCAAACGATTAATCAAAATGTATGGTGACAGTGTGTCTTAGAAAGGAAGTTTTTATTTTGCATATGCGCCCCGAAGCTACCATGTTCCCTATAAAAATCAGAAGTTAGCAAACAAAGCAACGCCCAGAATGCGGGGATAAATGTAGTAATTATTTGAATATGTTGATGGGGGTGTTTTGATATTTTAATTGGGGTTTGAGAGTTTTTTGACGATGGGTTTTTGAATGCTTGTGTCGAAAATAGAATTTTCGAAGGTGACATCCATTTATTTAAATAGGAGTCCGTTTTCGGCGTCGAATTGTGCTTTTTCTTCCTCTGATAATCCATCGCGTAGTACTCGAATTGTGTAACCGCCAACAATCTTGTCATATTCATAGTACATCCAATCGCTAATTTTGGCGGGGTCGACGGTAATCGTATCTCCTAATTCTATTGCATTGGTATACACCGGTTCGTTACCGACAATGCCTATAAAATCGGAGTCAATCAACTGAATGTCTTGTATCCAAATATGTTCACTACCACCATCACTGGTTTCAAATTTCTGTTTTAGGGCAAAAAAACCGAAATCAGGATTATCGCTTTCAAGCGCAGTTGTAAATTCTTGAATCGAACTTTTAGCTTTCTCAATAGCTTCGTTCATTTTGGCGTTGTCATTTTCAACATTATAGACATTTGGTTCACCAGCACGTTCTACTTTTGAAGGACTATTTTCTTTACACGATGAAAGCACTAGAAGTACAATTGCTATGTAGGTACCTATTGTTTTCATTTGTTTTTTGTTTTTTTTATCATGAACCCGATAGAAACCAGAAAGCCAATGAGGTATACTAAGGCCAATACGGGTTGTTCAACGGTCATATTTAGAAAGTCGATTTGCTTGAATAAGGCTACCCCTATAATAAGAGCTAAGAGTACAGCAATAATGTTAGGTACTATTTTATACTTCATAGGTCGCTTTTTTAAAATTCAATGTTCAGCACGTAGAACGTTTTCAATACTACGAATAATTTGAGGGGTATAAACGCTTTTGAGTTGCTTCGCTTACCCATTTCTTAATTCCTTCGGGTTTTTGCTATTACGTGGGTCTTGTTGCAATACTTTCGCTGTCATTCGATAGAAAGTAGGCGAGTAGGCATAAAACTCATGTGGTTGCTCAAAGAAGGTTTCTATGCTGATGGAAAACAGCTCCATTAAATTGGTGCCGCCATATTCTCTGAAAATTTTATAATCACCGGCTTTAATTACAGGTATTTTTTTAATGGCCAATGCCTTCCATGTGTTGAGGTCACTTTCGTTGAAAGTGCGTGATAGAAAAGAGCGTTTAGAATTTTCGATAATTAGACAATGGCAGAATTCGTGAATGGCAATATTTAAGCCGTCATCGGTAATAATAAAGCCTTTTTCTACCGCAGGCCACGAAAGATTTACACGTTGGGTTAACGGGTTTACATCACCGTCATAAAAAACATCTCTACCAGCGTAGGAGTAGGAGGTTGGTGTAACAAAAACTTCATTGAAAATATTCAGCACATCTTGTCGTAGGCCAAAGGTAATTTGTACAAAGGCACTACAGATCACCAGTTTCATTTCTAGGGTGAGTTCAAAACCTTCTTTTGAGTCAAAATCGGTGGTGTGTAGAAAGAGAAGTGTTCTCACCACAAACGATTTTTTATTGCTTGCCGATAGCACTGTGTAGTAGGTGCTCCATTTACTTAGAATTTTATGGCATTCTTGTTTGCTTTTCCGTCGTAGAAAAAGACTAATAAACTGGTGTTTTATATTCAAATGAAATTAGGGTTTTTCGGTGATGACGATACCGCCAACAAGTTCATCTGCATTGGGTGGCTCGAACCAATTTTCCATGAAGTTAAAGTTTTCTTTGGTCACCTCAAATTCGAACGTGTCTCCTTTTTCGGTGTTGCGTTGTTGTACCCGTTGCCAACGGGTCTCTTTTGAAATGTCTAAATAATGAAGTTTTATTTTAAAGGTATTGGTAGCTGCAAATTGCCGAAATTTTTCTCGGTGCTCAAATTTCGATAGCCCTAGGTCTAGAATGCTATCGGTGTTCGTTTGCTCTAATTGCTGAACTAAGTTCATGATAATCTTCTCCGACCGTTCTATACGCTCTAAAAACCATTCTAAACCGTCGGTTGGGGTTTTGTCTGGTAGAAACAGGGTTTTGTTCCACGTATCTATTGAAAAGAGTACGCCTTTGGTTTTACTCTTTAATTCATTCGAATAGGTGGTTTTACCGGATCCTGTATTTCCAACGATGAGGTGTAGCATGGGGTTTAAAGTTTGTAAAAAATGCTCAAAGAATTTAATTTTTGAATCTGTGGGCCTTGAATACTAATGTCTCATATTAAAGAAGAATTTGTTTGTTTTTTACCTCAGTTCTATGTTACCATTTCTTTTTTTTTAAGAGTTAAATTATTCAATCAAATTTGGATTTTCGTAATCAACATTTGAGTAAATTCGGTCAGCGCTTTATTCCGTAAACTTTTTCAATTCCGATTGAGTGAGTAATTTCGCAACTTGCTAATTTCTGCATTCTATTCGGTTTTTGTTTTTTCAATTCAGATTCCACAAACTCTCTTCAAATCCGTTTTGATTTTATTCGGATTCTTTATTTTTCTTAAATTTTGATTCCGTACTAAAAACTAATAGTATAGATGCTATAATAATAAGCGATGAAATAATCAAAGCCCAATATTCTTTTGGTTCTGATATATTTAAAAATTCGATATTTAAAATGCTCAACATACAAGAGGCTATAATAAATATGGAAGCTAAATTTCTTTTTATCATTTTTTTGAGTTTGAGTGCGTACCTCCAATGTTCGTTAAGGCAGATAGTTTACATACAACTTCTATATCAACCTCCAAGCTTTTCTCGCCTTGCGAGCAAGCAACTTATTTGCTTCGCTATTATCGATGAATTTTTCCGTCTCAGGATTCCATTTTAATGGTTCTCCAAGCCTCCATGAAATTAGGCCAAGATGCATGGGGAGCGTCATTTCACGGGCATATTCTAAATTGGACTCTGGCTGTGTGCGCGACTTAACTGCATCTACAAAATTCTGTTGATGTCCAGGAGAACGCGGAATTGAAATAGGCACGTTAGGAAGATCAGTTACGGTCTCTCCATTAATTGTAATTTCTCGTGTATCATAGTCACATATTAATGTGCCTTTATCTCCTTCGAAGTACGCACCAATACTCCTATTTTTTGCACCAAGCACATTAGGCGGTTCAGTGGTCCAGTGAAGGTTGAGGTTGTCAAATTCGTAATCAATATCTATCCATTCAGGCGTGTCAGAAATGCCTTTAGCTTCTTCTCCTCGAGCACTTATGGATCGCAATCCTTTTGGTTGTAGTGACATATATACGACATCAGCAATATGACACCAGAAATCTGCAAACATGCCACCAGAATAGTCCAAGAAGTATCGGTAATTGAAATGACATCGTTCAGGAAAGTAATTTCTTTCTGGTGCTGGTCCTTGCCACATATCCCAGTTTAATGTGGACGGTACAGCTTGCCCTTTTGTCATTTTTAACTCAGGTATACCGCCTGACTTCCATAATCGTACGGTATTGATAGTACCAAGCATGCCCGATTGAATTATCTCAACAACTCTATGATAATTATCACCAGCATGAATTTGCGTACCCAATTGAAATATGCTGCCATATTTTTGCTGAGCAGCCAACATCTTTTGTCCTTCAAGTACATCATAAGACAATGGCTTTTCACCATACACATCTTTTCCTGCCTGAAAAGCCAAGGTTCCAATAGTAGCGTGCCAATGGTCAGGAGTTGCGCAGGTAATAGCATCTATATCTTTTCGGTCTAAAATATGCCGAAAGTCTTCGTAGGTATCAACTTTCCAATCTGGTTGCATTTTAGCTAAACTACTTATACTTGAAGCCAAATGTTTTTGCTCAACATCACAAAGAGCAACAATCTTAACCTCTGGCAAATTGGCGAACCATTTCATGTGCTGGTTGCCCATCCCTCCAACACCAATATGGGCTACCCGTAAAGTGTCGCTAGGTGCGACGCCCTTCATTGACCATGGTAGCATTGTTAACCCCAATGTTCCTAAGCTACTTTGCTTAAGAAATGCTCTTCTATTTTGTTGGTATTTTTTCATGATTTATAATTCTTTGATACCGGAATTTTAAATTTACGCCTTTACTTGGCATATTCATAAAAATCAAATTCATTGCTATACATGTAATTTTATATTAAATGACCAATATATAGAGTTCCACAAGCTTGCTTGAGAACTTTTGGTATAAGAATAGTTGCGTGGTTTAGCAACTAATTAAGTAAATAAAAACCGAACCTGCCTGCCGGCATGCAGGTAGAAAATCCGCGACAATTTTTGTAAATAGGTTTGCACCAGCAATTAATTTTATTTGGTGTTGACTGTAGTTTTTAATTACATCAATTTGATTATTATGCTATTCAGACCGCTCTATGAGCTCTAAAAACCACTATAGGCCATTGGTTGGGGTTTTGTCTGGTAGAAATAGGGTCTTGTTCCATGTATCGATTGAAAAGAGCACACCCTTGGTCTTGTTTTTTAATTCGTTTGCATAGGTGGTTTTACCGGATCCTGTGTTTCCAACGATGAGGTGTAGCATGGGGTTTTCTATTCAAATTTTACAACAATTGCCCAAGTGTTTTATAAAATGTTGTGAGCTGGTATTATTCGCAAACTTTTTTTTCAAACTTTTCAAATTCTGTCGAATTGGCAGCTTTTACAGCGGATACAAGTTGCTGAAATTGATTTAGAGCGTTTTTGATTTTTTCTTCATTCTTTATACCATCAGATAAACCTTGATTTAAAGTGTCACTGAATGAAGCTAAAATGGCTATAATAGGTTTCCATAATTTCATTCCATTTTCAATTGTCATGTCATTACAAAATTTTAATCTGAATAGGTTTGAGATTTGTTTTCCTAAAATTTCTTCAATGCATGATGAAACAGCAGTGGTGAAAAGTACAATTGAACCTCTTGAACGAAGAAATTTTAATAAGTTGGTTTCATTAGTTGTCATAGAGGTCGATTTCATTAAGCTGAATTTTAATTCTTCTATTGCTCTTTGCAAGCAGTATGTGAAAAAGATGTGTTTTGCAGTCGTTTGTTCATTAAAAAACTTTGGATAGTAACTATCAGATTCCCATATTTTGCTTTTTTGATTATAGGCTATACTTGGTTCTCTGTGAAACGCAGCTAGAACTTGGCCTGCAGTAACTGAAGGTATAATACTTGGATTTCGTTTAATAATATCTACAGAACCACCTCGTCTCGATGAATAATTAACGTGTTTCAAATCATCAAATTCTTTTACAAGTCTTTTCTGGATTTGGTCATTACTTCTAAAATCTGGAGCATTAACTTTATTTTGACTATTGTTATATTTTACTATTGAAGCTATGATATGTTCATCTTGGCATTTTATTAATCTCAAAGGGACCTTTACTTTTTGGTCCAATTCAGTGGATAAAGAGCCTAAGGCGCCTGTTGTTTGAGCGCCATTTACAATGGATATACCTTTTATTGTTAGAGTATTTCCATCAAAATCAAAATCGTTTACTAATGCCGTTACACCATTATTGTAAACGTAAAAATTTTCAGGTGATTTTTCAGCTGAAATTTTTATTCCATTATTAATATTTGAATCTGATTTTCGACTTCCTAAATAGTCCCGAACATTTGCAGAGAATAAATCTGTTCCATATTCCGAATACAATTCGTGTAATTTCTTAGCAGGAATAATAGTTGAAAATGATGTCCATTTTTCTTCTTCAAGCTTGAAACCAGAGATTTCATTCAAAGTTAGAATGTCTGTAACCAAAATTGGCGTAGTTAAACCCTCATACCAGCTTTCTAATGTTTCAAGGCCAACCTCAAGTGATAAAGATTCAACATTTTGAGAAGGGTAATTTGAATTCAATATTGACTTTAAAGTGTTTTCTGCCGATTTTAATTCATCTTCTACATTTTTTGATTCTGGAAGATTATGAGAATACCAAAGTGTAATTTTATCAATTTCATTATCGGCAATTCGACTACGTAATTCTATAGCTGCCGCTTGGATTCGTTCAGGGATTTCCTCGATTTTTCTTGTTAATAGCCAAGAGACTGATGTGTTTAAATCTGAGGCTTTATTTGATGGGGCAGATGTTTTATCTGTCGTAGCAAAATAACCTTGACCAATTACCGCCTCTTTTCTTTCGGTATCAATAAATACTATGTCAGTTTTCTTATCATCACTACCGTCAACCAATGCAGTGGCCGCGACTTCTAATATATCTTCAATACCGTATCGTAATTGAAGAGAATAGAGCAAAAGAGCATTTGTTTCAAATTGTACTAAATCATCTCGACTAATAAAATTGTAATAGAATTTGTAATTTTCTTGTCTCATAAATTTGTTTTTTTGCTGTCTCACCGGTCTTGTATATGATAAGTAACGGTTTTTTAAGCACTAACTTTTCTGATTATTATAGACCTTAATTTTATACTCTTAATTTCGTTTTAGCACCAAAACCGCTATTTTTTATATACGTTGTTGAACTAATCCTCGTACCTCGGAAGCTTTTAGTTGGTTTATAAAAGTACGTTATCTTACTGTTTGATAAAAACCTTAAGTATATGTATTTAAAAAAAGTCAAGGACGATTTTAGAGACGGCCT